>Ga0265293_10000252_pt1 | contig 133019 bp, 125 predicted proteins | sample Munlanlewell138R_FD_192505 | JGI IMG/M metagenome (GOLD analysis project Ga0265293, IMG submission 192505) | Leachate microbial communities from a municipal landfill in Southern Ontario, Canada - Leachate well 138R | ecosystem: Engineered > Solid waste > Landfill > Unclassified | place...
CCATAATTGCCACGGCATTTTGCCCAATCTGGATCACGGTAAAAAAGTTGCCCGGGCTTTCCTGCAACGCCAACACCTCTACCGCTTTGGCATTACCGTCATTGGCTAACAGGCGAAGTTTGATTTTACGCGAGGCGGCAAGGGAAATTTCCGAAATGGAAAAAAAACCACTGATAATAACCAGCAGCAAAAGAAAAAGTACGTGTGTGAGCAAATCACCAGCCGACATAAATAACCACTAAAAATCCATAACCCAGTGATTTTGTACTATTTACCTGAAAATGGCAATGAAAACGAAATCTTGACGATCTGCCACCTAGCGCATACCATCTGCATTTACGTTGCATTGTTATCATTCCAATGTAACGGTAATATGGAAATATGCATGTCTACAATACGCCTTCTTTATATAGATGATGAACCCGATATTCGGGAAATTGCTGCCTTCTCTCTTGAAATGGACCCAGAACTGGAAATTCAATCGTGTGAAAGCGGCCAACAGGCCCTGGCACTGATTCCCCAATGGAAACCGGATATTATCCTGCTGGATGTCATGATGCCCGACATGGACGGCCCAACGACCTTAGGCCATATCCGTGATTTGCCAGGCTGCGCTACTATTCCGGTGGTTTTCATTACGGCAAGAGCCCAACAGGATTACGTGCAAACCTTGTTAGAGATGGGAGCTGTGGGTGTTATTGCCAAACCGTTCGACCCAATCAGCCTGCCAGACCAGGTCCGCAACTTTCTTCCACCCAACTCAGCCAACTGATGACATCACCAGACAATCCCAAATGGCTGCAATTACAGGCCCGTTTCCATGAACGCTTAAAACGTGAACTGGCATTGCTCCAATCGTATTTACCAATAGCAAACACCACCTTTAAACAAGCGGAACGCCAGGCCCTGCAGCAGCAAGCCCATGGTTTGGCCGGCATTGGCGGAGTCTTTGGTTACGATGAAATCAGCGCCCACGCACTGGCTCTGGAAGAATGCTTCCTGAAAGGCCGGGATACGCAAGAAATCGATGCTGCCTTGCAAGTCTTGATAACGGCCATTTCAACCATCTTGCAAAACAACACCCCGCCTAATCCCGTTTGAAACCCACGCGTGGCATAGGCTCCCAGACCGAATCCTTGCGCAAAAATTTCCACCAGCCCCGCAAACGCCATAACCCGTTGAGTTGCCGGTAGCCGAGGTTTTCTATCAATGCGGCCAATGCCAGCCTGAGCAGATCTTTGATACGGGGATACCGCCGGATATCCAATTCCGCCAGCAGCATGGATCCCATACTAAAAAAGGTCCCTGCCAAAAATACCAAGGCCAGCAATGCCCACATATACTCAACATTCAAGACGCCAGTCCACCAAAAAAAGGGTATAAGAATATATCCCAGCATTTCGGCCAACGGACCAATCACATCCGCCAGAAAAATATGCCCCATCCCCAGCATACCAATGCGTCCATAACGTGGATTTAAAAACATACGGCGGTGTTTAAAAAACACTTCCAGAGCCCCCATCTGCCAACGGGTTCGCTGACGTTTGAGTACAGCAAGCGTTTCGGGCACCTCGGTCCAGCACAGGGGCTCAGGCAAGAATACAATGTTGTATTTAACCTTGCGCTCCAGCAGGTATGCATGCATTTTCAGTACCAACTCAAGATCTTCACCCACGGTATCAGTAGCATACCCCCCCACATTCACGACGACATCCCGCCTGAACACACCAAAGGCACCGGAAATAAGCGTCAGGGTTTTCAATTCACTCCAGGCCACCCGACCAACCGCATAGGCACGCATATATTCCAATACCTGGAAAAGTGCAACCAGGCTCTTCGGCGTACGTACCTCAACCACGCGTCCACTTGAAACGCGGCAGCTATTGACCACCCGCACCGAACCGCCCACGGCAACCGTGCGACCAGGTTGATCCACAAAAGGCTGAACAATGCGCAGCAATGCATCGGACTCAATAATTGAATCGGAATCCATGGCACAAAACAACGGCGAGCGTGACACATTAATGCCTGCATTCATCGCATCCGCCTTGCTACCACCGTTCTCCTTGTCCACCACAACCAGATTCGGATAACTGGCTGAACGATAGATTCCCCTGATGGGTTTATGTGGGATCACCTCCTGGAAAATACGATAGGATGGTTTCAGCTCAAACGCCTTTATCAGACATTCCAGGGTACTATCCGTTGAACCATCATTAATAACGATGACCTCCAGCTTGGGATACTTCAAAGCCAACAGTGCCTTGGTACTTTCCACAATCCCCATCTCTTCGTTATAGGCCGGTGAAAGCATGGACATGGGAGGGCAATTATCACTGTAGCGAAGCCATAACGAATTATCGTCAATATTGGCTCTTTCAGGTTTCATGGCAAAAATAGCCAAGGCCAATTGCACAAAATACATTAAATTCTGTGATAATCCAACTCCCACTACGGCAATGGCAATAACTTCTGCAAAATAACTCAACCACCCTGTTTCTTCAATCATTTAAACTCTCCTGGCATGCTCAAGCAAAGCCACGGAAGCCATGTCACTGGCCTGACTTGAAGCATTGGCCTGCACTTCACGCAACACCTCCAGCCCCTTCTCGCTGCAATTAGCCAAAGACTCGGCTGCTGCAAATCGTACCCACCACGACTGATCATCCAGCAGTCGCGCAACATGGTTATATAAATGCTCAAGACGAATCTGCCCCACCGCCCGTGCCGCTGAGGCTCGTACACGATATTGACTGTCATTCAATAAACGTTCAATAGCGGCACTTGCCTTGGGATGCCCAAAGGTTCCCAATCCTCTAACCGCCGCTTCACGCACGAGTTCCAGCTTGTCACTGGTCATGTCAATAAATAAGCTCAACAAGGTAAAGTCCCCTGTCGTAGCCAGTGCATCAAGGGCAGACACCCGCCGCTCTGGCATGACAAAAGAATCTCGTACCAACTCAACCAAATCACTGCTCTGATACAAAGCCAGCTGCCTGAACAGGCCATCAACCAGGGCCGAGTCTTCCCATTGCTCATCACGCAAGACCGGTGCAGGGACATGGCGTGCCTGTTTAGCCAATGAGCGTACCGCTGCAAGACGCAATTCGGCGTTGGGATCTTTCAGGGACATTATCAGGGCATCGGCAACTTCGTCGGTATTGAAAAAAGCAAGCGCCTCTATTGCTTTCAACCGCTGCCCCGAACGACCCTTTCTCAACGTTGACAACATGTATTGCAGCAGGCCCAAATCCTTGCACAACCCAACCAGACGCATATGATCCGGCCCTTCCAGCAAGGTAGCGGTATGAGTCAGCAAGCGTACCATCTGCCGCGGATTTTTCTTGGCCGCTTCCTGCAATACACGGGTATCACCATCCGGTGTATGCAACCAAACAATAATTTCCTTTTTTAATTGCGCTGACAGGGCCTGATCATGTTTATCCCGTCGTTGCTGCCTGAGTCGTAGAAGCAGTAACACTATCATCGCCACAACTGAACTCAGGAAAAGCCCAAACGAAACAAACCATATGGCATACAGCATATTCAGCGTTAAAACCGGTAGGTCAGCCCGATGCTGACAGTGTTGCGATCATAAATCCGTGACAGTTTTTCATGCGACAGATTCAGGTTAAAACCAAAAACGGGGCTGACATCATACACCGCACCGACAAAATACGTACGCGTACGTAAGGTGATGCCATCGCTGGATTCAGGGGCATTGGCAAACCCGCCCAACAAACGCAGGTCAGGCTTGACTTGAAAATCCATACGCAATGAAAAGCCACTCATGAATCGCTGCTTTTCGTCCCTTGTGTTAATTGACGTTGCCGTGACCCAGATACGATCTTCGCTCAGGTACTGCACGAGACCCGCATTGGCAGACCAGGTATCACCCGTGTTATAACGGGCAAAACGCAAATTCAGTAAAGCATAGGTGGAATTAAAACCGGCAGATTTATTCAAACGATACTGTCCGCCCAGACCGGCTGCCACCTTGGGAAGAAAATGGGCATTGGGCGTACCGCCCACATACGCATAGCCGCTTAAGCGCTCGGAAAGACGATGATCTGCCCGCAGCTCACCATACCTGTCGGTCTTGTTGTAACGGCGGCTGATATCCACCCCTGCGGAAAGCGTAGTATCTGGCGAAGCCTTGTACGCCAGCCGGATCCCCCCCTCTTTCCAGGAGGGACGATCACCTGAAAGATGACTGTGCGAAGCCCCTATATCAAGCCGAAAACGTGGTTCCGTAGAGGAAGTGGGAACAAAAGCCGGCGAAGCCGTTTCCTGAGATGCCAAACGCCTTGCTTCAATGCGAGCCAAGGCCTCTTGGGCATCCGTGTAATTGGGGGCCAGTTGCAATACGCGCTCAAGGACGGGCACAGCCTCGTTTTCCCGACCGCTTGCAGACAATGCGAGTCCCTGTTGCAGCAGCAAATCAACATGATCGGGCTGCAAGGCCAAAGCCTGACTAAAAATGACGCTTGCCTCGGCAGGTCTTCCCTCAAGCCGCAAGTTCACGCCTTCCTGATAAAGCCGTTCTACCTTGGCCGCAGAAGCAGCCCAGACCGGGGCAACCATACACAGGGACAACAAAGTATATCCAGCACAAGCACCGAACCTGCGATAATTCATCAAGCGGTTCCTTACAATGGCACAATATTGGCAATGCGAGACATCAGCTCTTCAGGTTTGAAAGGCTTTTGCAGATAATCGGCAGCCCCCCAGCGAAAGGCCCCCACAATATCATCTTCCTGCCGCTTGGCAGTCAACATCAGCACTTTGGTTTCTGACAGCGCCCCTTCAGCCTGCAAACGCCGTAACAGGGCAAAGCCATCCAGTTCCGGCATCATGGCATCAAGCACAATTAAAGCGGGTTTATGTTGCAAGCAGGCCTCATAAGCCGCCAGGCCATCGGCCACGGAAATAACTTCATAACCACGTGCGGAAAGCTTGTATTCCAATAATTCCCGCAAAAGCTCATCATCATCAGCAATAAGAATCATGGGCGGCTTATTCTTATTCATTCACTATTCCTTTTTTTTAATGCTGGCACAATCGCCCCCCTTTTAATTACTGCCACGTTGGCAATACTAAAAAACAAGTAAACGGCCAGTTTATGGTAATAAGCCCATTAAGTCACTAACTTAATCAAGCAAACCATGAAAAACCATACCTGCATAAGCAGACCATGCCCTTAATGCCGGCAAAACGTTACGCCCTGCTTTTAACAGGGCCGTTTCATCACCCAAAAAGCTGACACGTGATGCAGGCACGGTTATTTGACCTGCCGTCAGATAACCGGTTCCCTTCTGCAGCAAAACCGGCTTTTCAAAATACAGGGCCCTGCCACCTTTGCCATCGGGCAACAACCATAAACTGGCAGGTTGGCCCGCCTTTGCGGCGTTATAAGTCTGAATTACATCATCGGGCAAAGGACCTGCCTCAAGCGCGACATAAACCGGCATGCCTTGCGCTGTTCCCCATGCCAGCAACGGTTCGGCCGCCTGCTGAATGGCCGAATCCGTTGTTCGATAGGCCATAATCGTAATGGAGTCAGCGGTTTTGTGCAGAGCCTCAAGCACCAGGCTGGCCATGGGTGATTGTCGCAACCAGAATGGCAACACCATATCCAGCTTCAATTGACTTTGCGCTTTCAGTTCGTGCAATGTTTGCGCCCACTGCCGGCCAACCTCCTGAGGGCTGCTGGCATAAGCCGACAACAAATAAGGCTCGATATCATATTGAAGCCCCCCCAGACGGGATGCCTGCGGCACACTGGACTGGTAACGCTGAATCGCCTGCAGGCGCCGCAAGGCATGCTCACGCCCTGCTGGCAAAACCATATTCGGGTCACCTTCTACCGCCCACACCGAAATTTTACGGGCTGTCGCCAGGGCAATAAAACGGGACAAACGATCGACATTGGCCACTCCATCCTCGCCATGAGGCACATCCAGGGCAATGTAAAGCCGTTGCAAACCCAGGGCGGCTGCCTCATTAAGCAGTTTTTGGGGATTATCGTTCCAGCGTTTTGCATTCCAGACCCAGGCCGCCCGCAAACCAGCGGGTGCTGCCTGGGCCGGTTCAAGCGCAATGGCATCAATTTTTAAATCGGCAGCCGTAAAGGGGCATATCAAAGCCATTGAAAGCGGCTGGTTGTCTGCCATTATTTGTGCCGTGACCTGATTTAATGGAATTTCAGCGGCCAGACCACCTGTTGCGGATGGAATGACAGGTACCAGCAAATGCGCATCTTTACCGGCTGGCGCCACTCCCCATTCAAACCCGCTACTGCCTTGTGCCTGCACACGCAATTTTCCACTGGCACCCAACGGAAATCTTGCAGAAACAGGGGTAAGCAACACACCGGCCGTCTTCCCGCCAGCGCGGCAATGAATGCGGATGGCATCATCATTATCCCGCACCACCTCAACCCGCTCTTCCACCCCAAAGGCGCGTGCTGACAGATTTTCCTGGAAAGGCAAACCTAGAGGTAACGCAGGCAAAGAGGTGCCGCTGTCTGCTGTGATGTTGAACTCGACACCCGAAGGCACAAACTGATCGTTTTTCATAAGGCCGCTTATCTGAATCCGTTGCCCGAGGCTGGAAGGCATATCGGGGATTTCAAGCTGCCATGAGGATGAAGGGCTATTGCCCAAACTGGCTGAGAAAGGCGAGCATGCCAGTAAAAATGCCATGACGGCCATTGCCACACGCCTGCCACGCGAATCACACCTGTCCATGGGGTTGCCCTTGACGATTGATAACCGGTAGTTCAACATAAAAAACCGTCCCTGCAGGAGACGTTGTAAAGCCAATCCGCCCCTCCATACGCTCGACAATCTCTTTCACAATACTTAATCCCAAACCGGTGCCCCCTTTATTGGCATAGCCAACTCCCGAGGCCTGGGAAAATTTGGTGAATACCAGTGGAATAAAACTTTCGGGAATGCCTGGACCATGATCACAAACTTCTACCCGTACGCCCATTTCACCCGGTAAAATATTTACCAGAACCGTTTCATCAACCGGAGAATATTTGATGGCATTGGACAACAAATTGTTCAGCACCTGGCCAAGACGGAAAGAATCGGTATGCAAAGTAACGGGGCCCACCTCATCCTGAAGCTGGACAGTCACCTTTTTATCTCTGGCCATGGGCGAAATACCATCAATCACATCAACAACAATATCTTTCAACAAAAAATCCGCATTATTAAAGGCCATTTTACCGGCCTCCAGTTTCTCGACATCAAGAATATCATTCACCAGTTTAATCAGGCGCTGTGTATTACGTTCAGCAATATCAATTAACTGCAGGCATTTTGCCGGCATTGCTTTACCAAAATTATGAATGGAAAGTTTAAGCGCACCGGCAATAGACGTTAAGGGGGTGCGCAACTCGTGGCTGACCGTGGCAATAAATTCATTTTTAATCTGATCAACCCGCCTGCGTTCTGTAATGTCCCGGAATGAAGCCAAATAAAAATTATCCTCGTTCTGTTCCGCCTCACTAATGGCCAAATCAGCTGGAAAAATTTCACCATCCTGTTGAACGGCATTGACTTCTATCACACCACCTTTCTCATATTCAAGCTTGCCCATATCCAAAAATGCCGCTTTGCGCAATGGACTGTTATCAGCCAGCAAGGTGGCAAAGTGACGGTTTTTAGGAAAATCCCCCCTTTCTATTTTAAACATGCGCAAAGCTGCCGGATTCATGGCCTCTATAATGCCCTCGGCGTTAACAATAACCAAGCCATCAATGGCTCCATAAAACATAGCCTGCTGGCGGGCCATTTGCAGGCGCAATTGCCGTTCTATCTTGTCACGATGGCGTAAGTTAACTGAAATCAACCAGACCAAAGAAACAATGAGCAAAACAATGCCTGCCATCAGGCCAAGCATAGTAACGCGCCCACGCCAAATTTGTCTTTTGTGTTCTTGCTTTAATACAGTAATGTTCTCGTAATGACGTTTTCTTAACTCGGTAGAAACTATGCGGGCCTGTTCCATCAGATTGATGCCCGAGACTAAACTGTCATAAAAGGAAGTGATTCTTTCCTGATTGGCACGTTGAATACTGATAACCAGCTTTTGCAGGCGCTGATACACCAAATCCACCAATTGCCTTGTCATTTCAACAGTGATCTGGTCATTATCTAAATGACTTCCTTCAAATGCCTCCAACTGCTGGACAAGACTAAGTTGAACAGTCTTGAAAGTATCCAAAAATGAGGAGTCTTTAGTAAGAATATAACCGCGTTGAGCCGTTTCAGCGTAAGACAAATCAGCCATTAATCTGGAGAGCATGGCCCGAGTGGCATACGCCTGGTTAAGCTCGTGGGTAACCTTGCTTTCATCGGTAGTGAGTTTCCAGTCCAGGGCGGCCAGCCCGCCTACCAGTATAAGAATACCAACAACCGCAGTATGGATATAAATTAAGGGCTTAAATTTTTTTGGGGCACGATGCGGCATGTTAAAAAGAATTCCGGCAATGACATTTTTCATAATTCTTACTTTGTGATTTTGTCTTATTTACCCCTGAATGGCAATAAAAACCACATCCCGTAAACACCTTGACCATTATTTAAACAGTAAATTTGATAGCCTTTAAAAAACCCGGTCTTACACCGGGTTTCGTTCTGTACTGTCTTATTGATTTGATATTGTGCCTGCTTAGGCTAGCTCCAGCGCCCTGGGGCATAGGTAAACACCGGCAAAGACCAGCGCCAGCGAATGGCGGCAAGACGCAAAGCCAGGCCAAAACTGAATGAAGCCAGCAAATTAATGTCATGGCTAACACCCCAATGCCGCAGACATAAATACAGGATGGCCACCAGCAGCGAAACACTGGCATACAATTCCTTGCGTAGCACCATGGGGGTGCGATTGCACAACAGGTCACGCAGTATGCCCCCAAAAATACCCGTGGTAATACCCGCCATAATTACAACGGTGGTGCTATATTCCAGCCTCAGGGCCACATTGCAGCCAATAACCGTAAAGGCAATCAGACCCATTGCGTCCAGCACCAGAAAAATGGAGTGCAGGCGATGCATGTAGCGGGCAACCAACATGGTGAAAAGGCCGGCAAGAATAGTCAGGTGGATATACATGGGGTGCTGGGTCCAGGTAACCGGGTAATTACCCAGCAACATGTCACGTACCGTGCCACCGCCCAAAGCGGTAACAAAGGCAACGAAAGCCACACCAAACATGTCCATATTGCGTCGCCCGGCGGCAAGCGCGCCCGACATGGCCTCGGCAGTAATCGCCACGATATAAATATAGAGAAGCAAACTTGAATCCTTGTTGTTTTATGCTGCCTCTCCCCCTGTCCTTTTACCTGAGAGTTTACGCAGTTTGCTAACTGCTTGCCCCTTCGGTGGGTTGCAAAACAACCTCTCTCCAGCTGGCGTTACGGTTGCGCTATTCAAGGTAATAGCGACATTCCGAGTACGGTTCGCAGTAACTATGCCTGAGCGATTATGGGAGTTTGCGCCTTCGGCGGGAACCACGCTTTATGCTGGTCCCTCTCTCCTGCGAAGCGAGGGATTATACTGCAAGTAAATTGTGATTTGTGAAATGGCTTTAATTTAAGTTAATATGAATTCACATGCGGGGGCATGGAAACGATCTGATAAGGCCAAAAAGTGTGTAGTAAATCCTGACCGCGACGCACTATTCTGCTACACTTTTTCGCATGTTTAACGATAAACAAGGCCACACCATGAAGCCTTTTAAGCAAACGAGCATTAACCCCCCTGTTTTTTTCTCGGCTGCCATTCTTATCCTACTTCTGGTTGGCCTTGCTGTTTTTGCTCCTGACTTTACCCAACAACTATTTAGCGATACCCAAAGCTGGATTCTCAGCCATGTAAGTTGGTTTTACATTCTAACTGTCGCCATCATTTTACTTAGCACCGTCTTTTTAGCTATCAGTCGATATGGCGACATTAAATTGGGGCCAGATCACTCTACGCCCGACTTCAAGAACTTCACCTGGTTTGCCATGCTTTTTTCGACCGGCATGGGCATTGGCCTTATGTTCTTTGGGGTAGCTGAACCGGTCATGCATTTTCTTAGCCCTCCTACCGGTGAAGGGGGAACCGTCTTGGCGGCACGTAACGCCATGAGCATTACCTTTTTTCACTGGGGGCTACATGCCTGGGCTATTTATGCCATTGTGGGTTTGGTTCTTGCATTTTTCTGCTACAGACACGGTCTGCCTCTAAGACTAAGTTCTGCGCTTTATCCTATTATTGGAGACCGCATTTACGGCCGCACCGGCCAGGCAGTTGACACCTTTGCCGTTCTTGGCACCGTCTTTGGCGTGGCCACCTCGCTGGGCTTTGGGGTAGCGCAAATAAATAGTGGTCTGAACTATTTATTTAATCTACCCGTTACCCTCAAGGTACAAATTGTTCTGATTATTATTGCTTGTGGTTTAGCTACCATATCTGTAGCTAGCGGCCTGGACCGGGGCATTAAAATCCTTTCAGAAATTAACCTGGGTTTTGCCCTTTTATTACTTTTATTTGTACTCATACTAGGCCCTACTGTTTTCCTGCTCCAAACTTTTGTAGAAAACACGGGGTCCTATTTATCAGATATAGTGACGGCGACCTTTAACCTCTATGCTTACCAACCCAATGACTGGATTGGTGGTTGGACCCTTTTTTACTGGGGCTGGTGGATAGCCTGGTCACCTTTTGTCGGTTTATTCATTGCCCGCATTTCACGAGGTCGTACTATTCGTCAATTTGTACTGGGCGTGTTGTTAGTGCCATCGGGCTTTACCTTATTTTGGATGACCGTTTTCGGTGATACCGCCATCTATTATATTTTAGTCGAAGGCATGTCCAGCTTTGGCCTGACCGTTCAAAATAACGTTGCCCAAGCCCTGTTTGTTTTCCTGGAAAAAATACCTTTAAACAGCATTACTTCCATGATAGCGCTATGTATGGTTGTTGTTTTCTTTGTCACCTCAGCAGACTCAGGCGCTTTGGTTATTGATCTGCTGGCCTCTAAAGAAAACATGCCCTCTCCGGTGTGGCAACGTATATTCTGGTCTGCCTTAACTGGCGTGGTTGCCATTGCCCTGCTCTTGGCCGATGGCTTGCAAGCACTGCAAACGGCCACTATTGTTAGCGCCTTGCCTTTCTCTATTATTTTATTAGCCGCTATTTTGGGCTTGTTTAAAGCCCTTAAAACCGAGGCGACCAAACGTCAAATTCGCTACCAAACCGTGGCACGCACACAGCCTTTGGCCCAAGGACAAGATTGGCAACAACGGTTACGTAATTTAGTCACTTTACCCGAACAAAACCAGGTTGTTCGCTTCATGAATCTTACCGTAGCACCGGCCATGAAGGCCATTAGCGCAGAACTGCAGGATCTGGGCTTTGAGGCACAAGTCACACAAAAATCATCACCTGATAGCGATGCCAAGGGTTGGACGCTGACCGTTGCCCATCACGGTGAATACCAGGACTTTATCTACCAAGTTTATCCTGTCGCTGAAAATCGTCCCACGCTGACTCCTTTAGATCCCGAACGTCCTGACAAGGAAATATATTATCGGGCCGAAGTATATTTAGCCGAAGGCGGGCAAGACTACGACATTATGGGATGGACTAAAGACGACATTATTGTTGATATCATTAATCAATATGAACGTCACCGCCATTTCTTGCATATGGTGCATGATAACGATCCTATTCCAGATATTAAGCCTTCGGATTAAGCTATTTTAATGATTCACAACGCCCTCTTGATGAGGGCGTGATTTTGTTGATGTTAATGTAACGTCTGATTTTTCGATAGGGTAGGAACAAGAGTCATTCCTTTCTGTTGGATCAAAAAACAATGGCCATTAGGACAAATAATTTTTCATCAATTACATGTTTATGCTCTCGTTTATAAGATATAAATTTACGCTTTTACGCAAGCTATACCTACTAAAGCAAGAGGCATTTCAACTTTATTAAAATATAAAAATCGTTTTATATCAATCAGTTGGGATCATTAAAATTATTTAAAACAACACAAATTTTTCTGATGTTCTCAGAAAAGATGCTGGATTTTTTTAGCAATATCTTATACAGCAAAAAATTTTAACCGCTAAAATTCATCTTTTATTTATATCAATAAACTTTACAAACCGTAGCGCTACAAGCTACAATCAAACATAAATAATGGACAATTCAGTAAATGATTGTTTCTTTTAAACACAAAGGGCTTGAGCGTTTTTTCAAAACAGGGAACAAGTCAGGCATCCAAACCGCGCATGCTCCCAAACTAGCTCGTATATTAGCCAGATTAAACAGTTCAAAAACAGTTAATGACATGAACATTCCAGGCTGGGATTTGCACCCTTTGCAAGGTAATCTACAGCTTCACTGGAGCGTTAAAGTCAATGGAAACTGGCGCGTCACTTTTATTTTTGAAAGCGGGCATGCCAAAATAATCGATTATCAAGATTATCATTAAGGAAATATCATGAGGATGCACAATCCCCCCTATCCAGCTTTAGTGATTAAAGAAGATATTTTGCCTGAATTGGGTTTAAGCGTGACAGAAGCAGCAAAACAATTGGGTGTTAACCGGGTCACTTTATCCAAATTATTGAATGGAAAATCAGCCATTAGTGCCGAGATGGCTTTACGCTTGCATGCATGGCTGGGCAAAGATAGCCCCAGCCCTGAAAGCTGGCTACATCAACAGGCTGATTATGATTTGTGGAAAGCGTCACAAAATGCTAATTTTCATGTTTTAACGCTTAAAAACAAAAAAATGGCGTAATTACTATTTTTTGTCTTCACTCTACCTTATTGCCAATAGAGCAATGTATTTATTCCACAAGCTTTTAACCAACTTGCCTTTTTGGCTGTTATTAATAGCCAATTATACTGACCCAATTGGCACTATGAACGAAAACAATGGCCATTGATAGCTGGTTTTAACAAGCAAGTAAACATCACGCCCCATCAACCGCAAACGGCAACAAGCGCGACAACACATTCACCTGACGCATTTGCTCTGCCGTACTTGCTTGCGCACTTAACAGGCTGACATTGCCCACCACAACCGCCAGTGCCTGGGCACGTGAAATAGCCACATTGATGCGATGTATGTCAAACAGGAAATCAATGCCACGCGGCGATTCTGCGGCATTACTGGTGCACAGGCTAAAGAACACGAGCGGAGCCTCTTGCCCCTGAAACTTGTCCACGCTACCCACCCTGGCTTCGGGGCCCAGCGCCTGTTGAAGCTTGTTAACCTGATGATTATACGGCGCCACAAACAAAATATCGTCCCAACCCAGTTGCCGCTCTTTACCATCTTTGCCACAAAAGCGCCGCTGCAGATATTCATGGGCCAGTTGCCGTATTACTTCTACCTCTTCATCACTGGCTTGCGTGTTGCCTTCATGCTCCATGGGTACAAACATCAAACCCGCTTCTAAACTTAATGAACCCGTATAATTTGCGGGCACAATAATGCGCTGATTATCGTTACCGGGGTCTGCCTTAAGCTGCCCCTGATAAATGGCATGGCTAATATAATCATTAACCGCCGAATGCATGCGAAAAGTCGTGTCCAGAAACACGCCCATGCTATCCGGGATAATGGGCGAATCATGCAGCAGATAATCCAGAATAGACAACCCGCTATTCGCCGGGTGCGAGCCTTGCGACGGCTGGCCCAACTGCATCTGGTCCCCCATCAGGATAATATTCCTGGCAGCCCGGCTCATACCCACCAAATTGGCAACCGACACCTGGCCGGCCTCGTCGATAAATAAATAATCCAGTTCCCCGGTCACTTCTTCCCGGCAGAAGCCCCAGGCAGTCGTGCCTATCACACAAGCCGGCTTTTCCAAATGAGTTGATATTTCATCATTCTTAATAACTATGATGCCATTATCTTCAATTTCAGGCCCGGTATTTTTGGTGCAAAAACAGCGTGCCGTAACCCCTTCAGCATGGCAATATTCAGCCACACCCGCCAGCAAATTATTAATTGCCTTATGGCTATTGCTGCTAATACCAATCTTTTTACCCTGCTTCAACAACTCGGCAATAATATGTTTGCCCGTATAGGTTTTACCGGCACCGGGCGGGCCTTGCAACGTAAGGTAACTCTCATTCAAATTGCATACGGCCTGAATAATCTGGCTCATTCGCCCAGCAGGCGTAGTGGCAGTTACAATCGAATCACCCTTTTTATGTCCTTTAATATTAGGCGGATCACGCTGCAAAAAGGCCAGAATTGCCGTACCTTCCAATTCACCGGCTTCATAGCGTTCAACTACATCATCAATTGCTTGCTGGATAACGCCAGGGTTTACATATTCATCGGGTATTAAAGAAATCACAGCACCCGGATCAAAACCGGCCTGTACCACCACCAAACCGTTTTTCAAATCGGAATGGGCCGGTAAAAAGGTTACTTTGCGCTTGTCTGGTTCCAGCAAATACATGCTTGTTTGCCGGGGAATCCTGAACTCCTGATTGACATTAAAACGGTATTCATAAGCCAGGTTGCGTGCCCTTTCCGTAGGCTTGAAGGCTAGCCGATTGGTTCGCTGGCAATTGGCCAGGCAATCAATATCGTCTTCCAACTCGTCATGGCTTAGCCCGAGACGATCAAACAGGCGCCAGAATACAGGTTTGCTTTCACGGCGGTGAAATTCAAGCATCCAGGCCATGTTTTCTGTAATATACGCCCGCTCTTGCGGTTCGGTTTTTGCCCGTTCCAGCAAACGGTCGCGGCGCTGCACACGCGCGGTAATTTCCTCTTTAACTTCCGGCTCTATGAGCTCTAATTGGCCCATGTACGCCATGCCATGGCTTTTTTGCTGTTCACGCAACCAGGCGGTAAGCTCTTGGGTAGAGTCGCAGTCATCGATGTTGTAGTCGCGAATGCTCTTCAAAATAGCCGAGGTTTGCCAAGAATCTCCCTCTAGCCCTTGCAGATTAAGATTACGCCACTGTTCGTACACCACCACAGAGTCGCCCCCACTGCCCACTGCCGTGTCACGTTTTCCACGATATAAATGCTCTATATTCTTAATTGAATATTTAGGCTCACCCACCCGCAAGCCGGCCTTGACGATTTTATACAAATCCACAAAAACATCGTTGCGCAGCAATTGGTCCAGTTCATATTCGCAAGTACCGTATCTGCCCATTAATTTACGACAAGCGGCAATTTCGTAATTCGCGTAATGGTAAATATGCATGGCCGGATCTTGCTGCCAGCGCTTATAAACCCAATGAATGAAATCTTCAAAAACCTGTTTTTCTTGTACCTTATTATGCGCCCAAAAATCGCGAAACAATCGCTGACCGAACTCATCAAAATACGTACAGCCCCATAAATATTCAAGGCCACCTTCATCCAGCGGAAAGCCTTCAATATCAAAAAACACATCCAGGCCTGAATGGGGCGGTAGCAAAACCAGGCCTATAGGGCTTTGATCTTTGGCTGATTGCAACACTTCAAACAAAGGCCGTTCTTTACCCTCACTGGCCTTTTGAATAGCTGCCTGCGCCTGTAAGCGGGCAAACACCTCTGCACTTAACCCGGACACGCGTTCATTTTTAGCCTGAACCAATTGCTGACAAGTATTAATACCCGCACGCTGCAATTTCTTGATTTGTGAACGGGTAATATTGGCTACCAATGAAAGATGGTCTTTATCTTGCAAAAGCTGTTCGGCATAGCCAGACCAGCGTCCATGGCTTGCAGAAGCCGCCGGATCAGGCATATCAGCCGCATTGAACGCAGCCTGTTCGGCCAGAAAGCGAGCCTTCAGGGCAAGGTAGTAATAAAAATAGTTTTCTGTTTCTAGCCGCACACACTCCTGGTTTCCCAAAGCCACCACCATATGGGCAGGACGGCAGCCCTGAACGGTTTCAAGCATGTCAGCATAGCAACACAGCTGCACTACAAACTGCGGCTTGACTGCCGAGGCCAGCTTGGTGTCCCAGACTTCGTAATGATAATTACCCAAGCGGCTTTGGCCAGGCACCTTTACCAAAAAATCGGCATGCCCCAGAAACGGCTCCTTTTGCAGCACGGCCTGATAAATAACATCTGCCCCCTGCTGCATGGCATCTTGGGTTGCCTGCAATTTTTCTGCGATATTTTTATTGGCACCTAACGTATTCTGCGCAATATCAACTACTTGCAAACCCTGTTGCCGAAATTTTTTTAGCAACGCATTTTCATGGGTCAGGCCTTTTTCAGCCAGCATGGTAGACAGCGCATCTTCTTCATCGGCTTCAGGTTCTGCTTCGGGATATTCCAGCGTCCACCGGTTCATCCAGGAGGCAAACTGGCTGGACATATAGACGGTAAGGTCACTGGGGGAATAAATGATTATTTCGGCGAGTTTATACATGAAGCTTATCTAACCTGGTATGGAAGGACAGTAAGTTGAAGGGGTTGAAGGGGTTAAAGTGGTGGAACAACTGCCCGAATAATGCTCTTTGACGCTTTCCATCACATAGCCAGTTTGGCAGATATCAAGCGATTCATACTAATGCCCTCCTCTGCCGCCTCTAACGCCAGTCTGCGATGAACAATTGGGGTAACCCGTGCTGCAATCTTGCCACTAAACTTCTTTTTGGAAAAAGGCTCTGGTATGGGCTCTCCGGAAGCTGTCATTTCGGTAATGATTTCTTCCACTAACGCCATTATTCCTTCCAAGGCCTTAGCCGGATTACCAGACAACCACGATAAAGACGGAAATTCCGCACACAGGCCCACATGCTCTTGATCCTCTTCAGACCAGATAACTCGATAAGCGTAATTTTTGGACGTTTGCATAATTCGCCTCATTTAAGAGAATTTAACTTTTCAATGGCCTCCGAAACCTGCTGGTCTTGATAAGCCTTTGCCTTATCACCATTTTTTTGGATATAGTTGTCAAGCAAGGATGTGACATATTGGTCAGTACGTAAATTCCACATAGATCCTAGAGCTTGGCACTTTACCGCCCATCTGATTGAAACCAGAGGGTGACAACTACCCTGCCAGATGAGGAGTGCAGTTCACCTGCGTGGAAGCGCTCTGCCCCCTCCCTTTACCGGCTCAACAAATCAAACACCACCTGCGCAAACAGTCTCGCCTTTGCCTGATCCGACAGCAACTGCATCATCTGTTCCTGATGGGCGGCGCTGCTGCCTATGATGGCATCGTCCATAGCTTTCACAAAATCCCCTAGCATGGCCTGCTCACGGCTGTTGTTGGCAATCTGCTTCATGACCACTTCATTTTCAGCCACTTTATCGCGTATGGTGTAGGCGTAACTTAACATGTCGCCATCGGTTAAATGATCGGTTTCAAACAGCTCATTCAGGCGTTCAATAATCTTTGACAGAAACTCTTCTTTTTTGTCACGCGCACGGGCGGCACCCAAGGCATTACCGGGTACTATCTTGGCATAATCGGGGCTTTCCTCTTCAAGCTTAATGTCTTGCTGACGGATTTTTGACAAGCGGTAATGACTCATGCTCACATTGCTTAAGTCAATCTCATCGTCTTCAACAGCCACCTCTCTCAACATGGGGCGCAGGTAACGGGCGTAAAGGCTTAGTATTTCCAGCTCTTTATCGTCATAATCCACAATCTGCGACATGAACTCATAAAAACGGCTAAACCCACCCAGGTCTTTCTTGAAAATATCCAGCGCCGACATCGCCGTTCTGGCTTGTTTGAAAGAATCCTCGGCATTGGCAATCAACACCGCGTCACCGGTTTTTTTGCTACGTTCCAGCATTTCATGGGTTTTGTTGTATGCATCAATCGCCTCGGCATAGCGTTTTTGCCAGCGTTCTATGGCTGGCCGGCAAATATTACTTAGCGCGGCATTTGACTTGTTTTTGCTTAAAAAAGCCGCCGCAAATTGCTCCACCTCGCTCCAGCGGAAAATACCCGTCCCTTTCAGCTTTTCAAAAACATCATAGATCTGGTCCGGATTAGACACATCCTCCAGTTCTGCCGTGTTGTAATACTTCTGGAAGGCTTTCAAAATTTCATCAGAATCATTGAAAAAATCCAGCACAAACGTACCCGACTCGGCCTTACCGGGGTAAATCCGGTTCAGGCGCGACAGGGTTTGCACACATTCCACGTCAGCCAGTTTTTTATCCACGTACATGGCGCACAGTTTTGGCTGATCAAAACCCGTTTGGAACTTATTCGCCACCAGCATTACCTGATAATCATCGCTATCAAACGCCTTACGCATTTCACGGCCTTTCAGGCCCGGATTCATGTTGTGTTCGGTAAACTTTTCACCCAACAAATGGCTGCTGTCGGCATCATTTTCAGTAAACTGCACCTCACCAGAAAACGCCACCATCGCGTGAATCCTCTGATACCCCTGCGAAGCCACATACTTGTCAAACGCCAGCTTATAGCGCACCGCCTCTTTACGTGAGCTGGTTACCACCATGGCCTTGGCCTGCCCACCCAATAAATCCATCACATTATTCTTGAAGTGCTCAACAATGACCTGCACTTTTTGGGAAATATTGTAATCATGCAAACGCACCCACTGGCGCAGCTTGATTTTGGCTTTTTTGGCATCCACCAAAGTATCTTGCCTGGCTATTTTCTGGGTAAGCTTATACACCACCTTGTAATTGGTGTAATTTTTAAGCACGTCCAGAATAAACCCCTCTTCAATCGCCTGGCGCATGGAATACACATGATAGGCTTCGGGCTTGTTCTGTATTGAAGGCGGCAGCTGCGGATTGGGCAAACGGCCAAACAATTGCAGGGTTTTATCTTTGGGGGTAGCGGTAAACGCATAATAATTCAGGTTGGCCCCACCCCGACGGGCTTCCATAATAGATTCCAGCATATCTGTGGTGGACAGATCAGTATCGTCATCACTGCCATCCAGCATGAGCACCTGCTTTAACTGGCTAGCCGTTTTACCGCTTTGTGAAGAATGCGCCTCATCGGCAATAATCGCATAACGCCTTTGCTTCAGGCTGGTACTGTTTTCAATTTCCTGCAACACAAACGGGAAAGTCTGAATCGTTACAATAATAATAGGCTGGGCATTTTCCAAAGCATGAGCCAGTTTGCCCGACTTGGAACCCCCACCCTCTTTATTGTTAATACGCCCCACCACCCCATCGGCATGTTCAAACTGATAGATGGTGTCTTGCAACTGCGCATCCAGAATATTGCGGTCGGTAATGACAATGACTGAATCAAACTGCTTCTGGTTACGGGCATCGTAAAGGGTTGACAACTGGTGAGCCAGCCAGGCAATGGAATTGGACTTGCCCGAACCGGCACTGTGTTGGATAAGATAACGCTTACCGGTGCCCTCAGCCAGGGCCGCATTTAGCAGCATCGTAACCACCCGCCATTGATGATAGCGCGGAAAAATCATCACCTCTTTTTTATACCGTCGCCCTTCCCAAGTTTCTTTCTCTTCAATATGCAAATGCACAAAACGGCCCAGCACATTCAACAGGCTGGGCGGAGTTAACACCTCATTCCACAAATAGGCCGTCGCATACTCGTTACTATTTTCAGGAATCTCATTGCCCGCCCCGCCGTCTTTGGTGCCCTTGTTAAAAGGCAGGAAGAAAGTATCTTCGCCTTCCAGCCGGGTCGTCATATACACCTCGTACTGGCTCACCGCAAAATGTACCAGCGCCCCCCGCTTGAACATCAACAAAGGCTCGGGCTTGTTGGTTGCCGGGTCTTTGGGCAAACGAGTACGCCGGTATTGCGACATGGCATTTTGCACCGCCTGCTTGAATTCAGACTTCAGCTCCAGGGTAGCCACCGGAAAGCCATTCACAAACAGCACCAGGTCTATCCGCCACCGCTTGGCTTGTTTACCGGTCGTCTGATCTTCACGGACACTGGCATAGGGGCTGTAAACCAGCTCTGGCACAACACGGCAAATATTCTTTTCATAACTGGCCAGCGTATCGGGGTTCAGGGTATGTTCAGGCTTGAACTGGCATAAAAAGAAACGCGCGCCACGGGATTTAATGCCATGACGCAACACACCCAGGGTTCCATAAGTGCGGGATTGTGCATCGGTGGCATTGATATCGGCTTTTTTCAGCTGCGCTTCAACGGCATCCAGAAAATGGCGTTCGGTATCTTGTGGGAAAATACGCTGGAATTTTTGCCACTCTTTGGGCTGAGTTTGCTGTACGAAGCTTAAAACGTCTTGTTCGTAAAGGGCGTTTTCCCGGTTGTAACCAAGGGGGGAACCCAGCTGCCAGCCCTGCGCCTGCATTTGCGCAATGATATCGCTTTGGAAAGTGCTTTCACGGGTTATGTCCATCGTGTCCATTTTTATTGTTCTCCGTTAAGTTACTGGTGTTGGCTGGCAGGTTGAAGGTTCATGCACACAGCTCCTTTTGTGCTTCATGGTTTGGAGCCTGCCAATTGCTCACGTCAATTTTGCCGGTGACGGCGGCTGAGATTAGAGCGATGCGACGTTCTTGCATAAGTTGAATAGCGTTATACGCATATTTTTCCAAGTTATTCAATTTGGATAAATTGTTTTTAATCGTCTTAATAATGTATTCCAATTCATTATCAGGAGGCAAACAAAAAGTAAATTTAGCTATTTGCTCAAAATTCAATCCCTCTCTATTTCCACCCGTTTGCATTAAATTAATTTGATCCTGTATTAAGTTGGAAACCATTACAAATGAAAGATACTCTTGGATCTTTTTAGGTACACGAATAATACAAACATGTTGATTCACATTAGCCGCACAAAAATTTTCAGGAACCAAACAACTACGACCAATAGATCCCCCAGTAATATTTAATAAAATATCTCCAGAAAAAACATGTGTTGTCGCCATTTCCTCATGGATCTGTTCAGAAATAAAAACACTTTCTGACTTACCAATTTTCAGGCCATCATTGTAAATATTCTGGCTTCTTAAAAACAAAACGCCATTTTCCTGATAAATTTCAGCTCCACCCTTGGGAGTTTTTCCACTACCAATTTTTAAAGCATGAAAGCCAATTTTAGTAACTGACCAATGCGCCGGTACTTCCCCTAACCACTCCACCCCCGAATCTTTCATCGGTACATTCGGATCAAGTCCTTTGGTCACTGCATGGCTAATCACTGCCTGACGTTTTTCTTTCAGCAGTTCAATCAGCTGTTGCTGTTTTTCAATCAGAGTGTCTATTTTGACGGTTTCGTGATCAAGAAATTCTCTAATTTTTTTCCGTTCGAAAATACTAGGTGGCACGGCAAACTCAAAATTATTGAGATTTTCTTGCGTCATGCTTGGCAATGCTGTATTGGTCGAATAACGATTAAAAAGAATTGTAGAGCTTAAATAATAAAAATACTTTGCATCAATATCCTTCTGCATTTTCGTGTAATACATCGTATCAACAGTCCAAAATGGCTCATCAATGTAAAGTGGTTTATCTATTGTGCCTTTACGTCCTAAGAGCACTGAAGGTTTATCAAACATATAACTTGAGCTAAAAGTAAACTGTCCTCCAGACCCAATAACAGGGAATCCTACTTTTGATTCTACATTTTTATAATCTTGTCCATTTTTAATAGACACAAGAAACTTTAACCTCGTTACAACCCAATGTCCTGGAATCTCCCCCAACCACTCAACCCCCGAATCCTTATACTCCGAATACTTTGAATACTTCCCCATTACGAATGCACCTCTTGCAACAGCTGCATGATGTCACGGCTCACTTTGTCCAACTCCGCATCAATCTCAGCCAAATCACGCGGCGGTTGGTAAACGTAGAAATAGCGGTTAAAAGGAATTTCATAACCCACGATACCTATTTCGCCATCCTTGTCATCACACTTGTCGGCGTTAATCCAGGCATCGTCCACATGCGGTTGCACTTCACGCCTGAAGTAGGTTTCCACCAGTTCAGTGGTGCCAAGTGCCGGGTTTAAGGGAATGTTTTCAGCATCGCGCAAGTCGCCATCCTGCTCAAATTCAACCACTTTACCCTGGTAGCTGAACTTGCCATACAGGGGATTTTCTACCTGTTTCAGCACTTTAGCAATAACCGGTTCGGCCTCGGGATTTTTCCAGGCAATGACATCCAGCAACTGTTTTTTCTCTTTGGCATCCAGCTTGATTTCAGTTTGCTTCAGGGCGTTTTTCAGGATTTCATCAAAGTGGTTAAAGTCATCAAACTGCCCTGTGCCAATCACGCTTTGCAGTGTTTTGGCTTTGTCCATCAGGGTTTTCTGGGACTGCCAGATTTTGCTGTCCAGCACGGTTTTAATGTCTTTTTCTTTTAGTTCAGGAAATTCCGCTTTAACCAGGGCACGTACTTCGGTCGCGACTTCGGTTAACTGGCCATAGTATTCTTCTGTCCAGGCAGTGCCAAATGCCGCCCCCAGTTGTTCATAGATTGCCTGCATGACACCATTAAACGGTTTGGGAGCAAAACGCAGGCTGACAATGGCGGTATCCGTTATTTTTACCGACAAACGCAAGGGGCGTTCAATGGTTACCCGACGGTAGCCAAACTCGTGCGTGTTGAAGATTTTGCTGGAAAACGGTTTTAACGGCTTGCCTTGCCCATTGCCACCTTGCCCGTTTTGCTGCGCGGCTTCTTCAGTTCCATTCTCTTCACCTAACAGGGTATCGGTTTCCACAAATTCCCCATAGTTGCGGGTGATGGCAGAAATTTCAGTTTCGGTTAAATAATTACGTTTGGAACCCAGGGATTTACGCATTTTGCTGCCCAGATTACTGGCGTTGATTAAATGCACCTTGCCTTTGCGTTCGGCATTTTTCTTATTGCCAAGCACCCACACATAAGTGGCAATGCCGGTGTTGTAGAACATGTCGTTAGGCAAGGCAATAATGGCTTCCAGCAAATCGGCTTCCAAGATATAGCGGCGGATTTCGCTTTCACCGCTACCCGCACTGCCGGTAAACAGGGGCGAACCGTTTAAGATAATACCAATCCGGCTGCCCTGCTGCGTTTCATTGCTGTTACGCATTTTGCTAATTAAATGCAGTAAAAACAGTAAAGAACCATCAGACACCCGTGGCAGGCCCGGGCCAAAACGCCCCTCAAACCCTTTTTGCTGGTGTTCGTCTTTAATGTCCTGTTCTATCTTTTTCCAGTCTACCCCAAATGGCGGGTTGGATAGCATGTAGTCAAACTTGTCTGTTGACAGCTGGTCATTGGACAAGGTGTTACCCAGTTTAATCCGGCTGACTTCCTGGCCCTTAATAAGCATATCCGCTTTACAGATAGCATATGATTCGGGATTAAGTTCCTGCCCAAAGGCACGCATAACGGCTTTGGGATTTAATTCATGCACATATTCTGTACCCGCTGAAAGGAAGCCGCCCGTACCAGCCGTTGGGTCATAAATGGTGCGGATAATGCCCTCTTTACTTAAAACCTCATCGTCTTCCATAAACACCAGGGCGGTGGTCAGGCGTACGATATCGCGCGGGGTGAAGTGCTCACCGGCGGTTTCGTTAGAGCCTTCCGCAAAACGGCGAATCAACTCTTCAAACACCAAGCCCATATCGTGATTAGAGACGCGTTCTGGGCTAAGGTCTGTATTGGCAAATTTTTGTACGACTTTATATAAAAGGTTGGCATCTGCCAGCAGGCCCACAAACTCTATAAAGTTAAAGTATTCAAAAATTTCCCGTGCATCTTTAGAGAAACTTTGCACATACGTGCTTAAGTTGGCCTTGATATCACTTTGCCCCATGTTACCCAGATTCATGGGCGAAGTGTTGAAAAAGGACAGGTCGTTAGCGGCACGTATCAAAAATTTTTCCTGTGCTTCTTCGGGCAGATTTTTTGTAGCTATTTTTTGATGTTCTGCCAGAACGGCGGGTTTACTGGCTTCCAGCACACATTCCAAACGGCGTAATAAGGTAAAGGGCAAAATAATGCGACCGTACTGGGATTGCTTGAAATCACCACGAAGCAAATCGGCAACCTGCCAGATGAAGGCAGCGATTTGGGAAAAATTATTGTTTGTCATAGGGAGGTTAAGGTTTTTTGTGTTGGTGGTTATGTTAATAACATTTTGTTATGTTTTGGGTAAATGAAGGTGGGTTTTGAAAATTGTGGTGTGTTTTCTGTTAATGGGTGGTGGTGTTTGCGTTGGTATGCATTGCCACGCGGAGCATGGGAACGAATAAAGATCGTTTCCACCACACAAAAAAAACCGCCAATCCCGAAGGAAAGGCGGTTTTGTAGTTCTGCATGAGGACGGTTGCCCGTCCACAAACTGCTTTGAATTAACGCAGCAGTGACAGAACGCCTTGCGGTACTTGGTTAGCCTGAGCCAGAACCGAAGTGCCAGCCTGTTGCAGGATCTGAGCGCGAGTCATGTTGGAGACTTCGACTGCGTAGTCGGCGTCTTCAATACGCGAGCGAGCTGCGGACAGGTTGGTGATGGTGTTACTTAAATTGGCGACGGTCGACTGGAAACGATTTTGTATTGCACCCAGATCGCTGCGTTGATTGTCAACGGCCATCAGTGCGGCATCGATCTTCTTCAGTGCGTCGCCGTTACCTGCCGCGACTTTCACCGCGGTCGTTCCGCCAGTGATTTCGTTTGCAGGTACAGCAGCGGCAGCAACAGCAGCTTCTTTATTAGCACCAGCCGTCAATTCGCCGCCTACTACCGCCCGACCTTCCGCATCAAAGCTAAGTGAATAAGCTTTTTCAGATCCGGCAGCGCCTACGACGATTGCATAGCTGTTTCCGCCGTCGTATACCACAGACTTCGCTGTTGTTGCATCTGACAATCCGGCCTTTTCTGCTGCGAGATTCTCCGCGTTCGTAAGCGAAACAGCGTTAGCTGTTTGTGTCGTGGATCCGGTGTTGCTCAATACGTCGAAGCCATGGATTTCCACGTTACGAGCATCTGTGCCATAAGCAGGCGCACCGACTCCCGTCTCTGCATAAAGATTCCACGCACCGTTCGCTTTAATGGAAATATCGATACGCTCGTTATCGTTTGCACCAACCTGTATTCCAATCGTGGTATCGGTGTTCTTCGAGAGAATCTTTGTACCGTTGAAGTCAGTTTGTTCAGCGATACGGTTGATTTCCTCAAGGCGCTGGTTAACTTCCTGCTGAATAGAGTCGATGTCAGAAGCGGAATTCGAACCGTTTTGAGCTTGAACGGTCAGTTCACGGACACGCTGCAGGTTGTTATTGATCTCATTCAGAGCGCCTTCAGTCGTCTGAGCAATGGAGATACCATCGTTGGCGTTACGAGCAGCCTGAGTCAGACCCTTGATGTTGGAAGTAAAACGGTTAGCAATAGCTTGGCCAGCTGCGTCGTCCTTGGCGCTGTTGATGCGCAAGCCTGAAGACAGACGCTCAATGGCAGAACCCAAAGCATTTTGTGATTTAGACAGGTTGTTCTGAGAAACAAGAGCCAAATAGTTGGTATTAATTACAGACATGGAATACTCCAAAAAAATAAAGTCACTTCAAGAAAAACCAAGTCATTTCACCTTTATCTTGAAGGCTTACTACTGGTTTATATCCCTATTAACGACCCCAGTTTTTTTTTCTTTAATTTTTTTTAATAATTTTTTATAAGAATATTAAAAATTTTCTGGCAACTGGTCCCAGTAAGCGTCTTTCAGCATGCCGCGCAAACGTAACACGGCCTGAGAACGCAGTTGCGACACCCTACCCTCGGTCAAGTCCAGTACAGCCGCAATTTCTTTCAGGTTTAAAGCCTGCTCAAATATTAAAGACAGTACCAACTGTTCTCTTTCTGGCAACTTACCAATACACGCTACCAAAGTGTGTTTAAACTCTTCATTCAACAAAGCAGTCTGCGGGCCGTAGGCTTCACTACCACCCAGCATACGGTCCAGCTGATTGTTTTCGCGCTCGCCTTCGTCGCTATCAAACCTGAAGTCTTCGTAATGCACCACATGTACGGTGCCCACATCGTGCAATTGATCGCGGTATTCTTCTACGGTAATCCCCAGTTCCTCAGCAATATCTTCGTCACCCGGTTCATAGCCCAGCTTTTTTTGGGCCTGGGTCATGGCTTTCTGGATTTTGCTGTTTTTGCTACGCAGGGTACGCGGCAACCAGTCCTGGCGACGCAACTCATCGGTAATGGCGCCTCTTATGCGGGTAGTGGCATAACTGGTAAATTGGGCAGCACCGGTGTTTTCAAAACGCTGGGCGGCATCCAACAGGCCAATCATACCAGCCTGAATCAAATCATCCAGTTCTATATTGGCGGGCAGCCGGGCCATCATTTTCAGGGCAATGCTGCGCACCAGCGGTGCGTGTTCGCGTAATATCTGCTCTATAGAGGGTCGTGGTAACGTAGCCTTGCTCATGCATGATGAATGTGGTTGGTATACATTTTGTCATTATTAACGATTTTGCTTGCATTCAATGGGCAGAACTAGGCTGGGTTTTACGGGTAATTGGTGCTTTGCAAACCGTGTTTATCTGCCATTATGCTGGGTAGTCATTGTTAATGATTAGCTTGTTTATGTTTATCAGGTATATATCTATAGCAGGCCTGTGCTTTAGTGCTATTTAAGCGGGCACTAAATTAAAGATTGGCAAAACCCTGCCGTTAAATCTTGTATAAACAGCTTTAGGGTTTTATTTTCTGACTGTTTACCAAGCCGGCATCAGGTTTTTTGTATATAGGCCAACATTATTTTTTTACATTTATGCCTTTTGCCTTTTCAGGAAATAACCCTCAACGATTAAGACAGAACTTATATTATGGCTAATATTTCCAGCATTGGCGTTGGTTCAGGTTTAGATTTATCTACCTTGCTAGAAGGTTTGCGCACTAGCGAAGAATCCGTATTAAGCACGATTACCCAGCGTAAAAGTACCGAAAACGCGCGGCTGTCTGCCTATGGCCAGCTTTCAAGCGCCATAGAAAAACTGCAAACCGCAGCCAAGGCGTTTGAAGGTGATACCACTTTTGGGCAGTACACGGCCAGTCAAACCGGTGACAGCTTTAGCGCCAGTGCCAGCAGTTCGGCTGTAGCGGGTAGCTACCGTATTCAGGTTACGTCTTTGGCTTCTACCCAAACGCTAATTGCCAATGGCGTGGCCGATAAAGCCTCCACAAACGGCACGGGCGGCGTGGTTAAGTTTACGCTGGAAAATGGCGAAGTAAAAACACTGGATCTTGGTGGCAAAGGGACTTCACTTGAAGAAATTGCCAAAGCCATTAATGCCGACAAAGAACTGGGGCTTAGCGCCAGCATCATGAATGACGGTTCCGGTACGCCCTTCCGCTTAATGATAAGCACCACCGCCACCGGCACGCAGGCCTCCATTAGTGAAATTACCGTAGAAGGTAATGCTGATTTGGGCGCATTGCTGGACAAAACCGGCATGACCGAACAGGCCGCTACCGATGCCGTCATTAAGGTTAACGGGATTGCGGTTACCCAGGCCACCAACAAACTGGAAAATGTCATTCAGGGCGTGACCCTGAACGTAAGCAAGGTAGACACCGAAGCACAAACGCTAACGGTTACGCGCAATGATGACAAAACCAAGTCGGCCATTAACGAATTCATTACGGCTTATAACAATGTCCAGAAGTTCATTAAAAGCAGCACGGCCTACACCGAAGGCGCGGGCGGCAGCATCTTGAACGGCGACAATACAGCCCGTACGGTACAAACCCGTTTAAGCGGCATTATGAGCTTCCAAAGTAGTAATGGCGGCGCATTTAAAACACTGTCCGACCTTGGCATCCGTACCCAGGCCGATGGCACCATTCAGCTGGACGATGCTAAATTTAGCAAAGCGTTAACAGAAAACCGTGACGACATTGCCAAGCTGTTCCAAGACAAAACCAATGGCATTGCCACGTATACGCAAAACGTAACCAAAGGCTTAATTAGCAGCACCACTGGCATTGTGACCACTGCCAGCAACGGCACCAAGACGCGAATTGAAGAACTGAATTCACAATATGAGCGCAAACAGGCTCAAATTGAAGCCACGATGGAACGCTACCGGGCCCAATTTACCGCACTGGATTCACTGGTTGCAAAAATGAATGGGACATCGGCCTATTTAAGCCAGCAATTGTCCATGTGGAATACCAGTAGCAGTAAATAATGATTGATTTTTAAGGGTTTATTTCATATTATGATGAACACTACTAACGTGGCTTATGGCCAGAACCCTGTTAAGGCTTATGCAAAAGTAGGTCTTGAAACACAGGTACTTACCGCCTCCCCCGAGGAACTGATCACCATCATGCTGGAAGCCACTCAGTCTTGCGTGATGAAGTCTAAGTTGTATTTCCAAAGTGGCGATATTGCCAAACGGGGCGAAAACATTTCAAAGGCCATCAGTATTATCGATTCAGGCCTTATTCCCGGCATTGACGAATCCGCCGGCGAAGTGGCCAAGAATATGATTCTTAGCTTCAGATTAATGTCGCAGCACTTGTTGTTAGCCAGTGTGAACCAGCAGGAATCGCATCTGGATGTTGTTGAAAAAATGCTTGATGATATTACCGGTGCCTGGAAAACAGCCACCGCCAATAAGCCCCGTAAATAGGGTTGGTTTACTACTATTAGACCAGAAGATATTAAAATGACTTATTATCCTTCAGAATGCAACAAGGCAAGCCCAGCCAATGCCACGGGACCTTTCCCCCCAGAGTGCAATAGCTGCGTAATTGAAGCTTACCAACAGCTGGTGAACATTACCCGGCAAATGGAAGACGCGGCCCGGCAAGAAAACTGGGAAGCCACGCTTGCGTTGGGTCAAAGTTATGTGCATGAGGTGGAAGTGCTTCGCAACAAAGCCAATCTTCAGCCTGGTAACAAGGCCGAAAGGGAAATCTGCTCCCATTTGGTGCGCCAGGTACTAATGCATGACGCCGCCGTGCGTGATGCGGTTTCTCCTGAAATGAAACGGCTGTCACAATTGCTTCATACGCGTAACCAGCAAAAGAAAATGGTCAAGGCCTATTCTGGCATGAAGCTGGCGGGGTAGGCATGCCTTATGTCCTCAAGCAGCTTAAGCACTCTTCTTGTACAACGACTGGAAACCGCGCTGGGTGTTACGCTTTCCGCTCAGGGTCAGCTGCAATCAGCGCGTAGCCGGCAATCGGTGTTACCAACAGGCTCGGCCGCTCGGCCCGAGGCACTTGAAAACGCCACCAAGGCGCATTTGCAAACAGGTAATTTTCAGGCGGTGGCACAAAGTGTGCAGGCAACGCTGGGGCATCGCACCGCTTTACAGGGCGCCCCTATTGGCAATACAGGCAGCCAGCAGGCAATTGGCCAGGCAGGCAGCAATACAGCCGAAGCCACAGCCCGCAACACGGTAGAATCAACTTCTACCCGCTGGAGTAGCGCCGCAAGAAGTGTGGTAGCCCTGCTGGGCCAAATGACCGAACAGGCTGCACCATTAAGCAACCCCAACCACGCTCCCATTATTCCCAAAAATCCTAAAGAATTATTGTCATTTCTGTCGCGCCCGGCCGAACAGGCGGCTTCGCCTGGTGGCTCGGCGTTAGGTGGTGGTGCGGGTGCTCAGGCAGCGGGCGGTTCTTTGTTGGGCACTACGGGCGCTCAGGCAGCCGGCGGGTCTTCTTCGGGCATCTCGGCTAATCAAGCAGCGGGCGCTGATACGCCCTTAAAAGAAGAGGCCTTACGGGCGCTAGGCTCCAGCCTTTTTGCATCAATTATCCGTGAAACTTTAAGCCGCGAAATTGCCCGACCGGGCCTGTCTTATGAAGCCACTTTATGGCGCATTTTACGCAGCAACGACAACTTAAAAGAACTGGCCAACCACCCCAAGGCACTGCTGTTAAAAGAACAGCAGGCAGAACAGCAAATTAGCCGGCAAATATCAATATTATCGGCCCTTACCCAGGGCAAAGCAGAAGCAGCCCCTGCTCCGCCCCCCTTATCCGGCCCCCTGGCCAGCCTGGTTCAACAGCAGCTGGAAATGCATCACCAGCAACGTATTGTGTGGCAGGGAGAGGCCTGGCAAGGGGCCGCCATGACCTGGGAAATTCAAAAAGACAACCCGCAAGCCTTTGCCGCCCAACAATCCGCCAACCGGACCGAAGAAGAACAAAACGAAGCTGGCAATGAAGTTTCACGCCAGGAACAGGGCGACGCTAATACGCCTTGGTCAACCACGCTAACATTAAGCCTGCCTTTGCTGGGGAAAATCCGTGTGATGGTACAGATTATTGACAATCACGTGCAGGCGCAGTACCAGGTCATAGACAACCCCAAACTGAAAGACAATCAAAGCACCGCATCGCTACTATTCCAGCGCATGCCCGAATTCACCAACCGTTTGCAGGCACTGGGCCTGCAAACCCACTCCTTCGAAGTATTCACCGACCCGGGGCAATCGCAGTCTGGCAGTCAGCCAAAAGAGAAAGCGTGATGAATAAGCCTGTCAAACCTGAAACACGCAAAACAGCCGTCACCCTGGCCTACCATGCCACAGACCCGGCCCCCAAAGTAGTAGCCAAAGGCATGGGTAATATTGCGCAAAGCATTATTGAACTGGCCAAACAGCACAACGTACCCGTGCATGAATCACCAGAACTGGTGGCCATGCTGATGCAAGTTGACCTGGACCAGCAAATCCCGCCCGAGTTGTATACCGTAGTGGCCGAATTGCTGGCCTGGATTTACTCACTGGAAGCGGCGCAGGAAAGGAGCTGAAAAAGCGCTTTGGTGAGCGTTGCCGTTTATTTGGAACCACATGGCTTCGTTTGGGGGCTTTAGCTGATTTGGAACCACCCTCGTGCTTCGATAAGCACCTTGGTTTATTTAGAACCACCCCGGCGCTTCGCGCCACCCCTCCACAGAGGGGAATTTTTCTGCTTCGTGGAAACGCCGGTGCTTCACATTCCCCTCCCGTGGAGGGGTGTCAGGCAAAGCCTGACAGGGTGGTTCCGTGCAAACCCCAACGCCCAACGAAGCCCCCAACAATTCCCCTCCCACGGAGGGGTGTCAGGCAAAGCCTGACGGGGTGGTTCTGTACATACCAACACACCCAATCGAAGCCCCCGCCAAACACAGATGTTCTTTTTCTCACACTCAGGCCCCTGCTCCCACACCCGAGTAGTAGCATAAACCTCTCGCCACACTCACTCCAGCTCCATCATGCGTAAAACAAAAAACTATTTTGCCTTGCCCTTCAATCCGGAATTAAAACAAAGAGCGAGGGAGTTGCGTCGGGCAGGAAATTTATCGGAGGTACTGTTATGGAACCAAATCAAAAAAAAGCAACTTTTAGACCTGGATTTTGACCGGCAAAAAATCATTGGTAACTATATTGTTGATTTTTATTGCGCCGAGCTGAAAGTAGCGCTTGAAATAGATGGGGATAGCCATATTAACAAAGCTGAATACGATGCCCGACGAGATGCTTATCTAAAAAGACTTGGTTTGACAGTAATTCACATCACGGATATAGATGTGAAAAGAAATTTGGCTGGTGTAATGGTTTGGTTAGAGGGGCACGACGCTTTGAAGAGGTGAGCGCTCCACGGGAAGGGAATTGTGCATAGCTTCGTTTGGGTGCTTCAGCCGATTTGGAACCACCCCGGCGCTTCGCAGGAGGGGAATGTGAAGCACCAACGTTTCCACGAAGCAGGAAAATTCCCCTCTGTGGAGGGGTGGCAGGCGCAGCCTGACGGGGTGGTTCTAAACAAACCAAGGTGCCTATCGAAGCACGAGGGTGGTTCTAAACAAACCAAGGTGCCTATCGAAGCACGAGGGTGGTTCTAAACAAACCAAGGTGCCTATCGAAGAACCACCCCGGCGCTTCGCGCCACCCCTCCGTGGGAGGGGAATTATATCGGCATGCTGGCAATTGTCTGATAGGCTTGGACCAGTTTGTTTCTTACCTGGATCGCACTTTGAAAACCAATACTGGCCTTTTGCATGTCTATCATGACATCGTTCAGTGAAATACCCGGTTTGCCCAAGATGAACTGTTCGGCCTTGGTATTGGCGGCTTGTTGGGTGGCTGAGATACTTTTAATGGCGGCGTCCAGTTCGCTGGCGAAAGAGGCTTTTGTAACGCCTGGGGTTTGTGTGCCTATAGGCTGCATGCTACCCAATTGCGTGGAAACCTCACCGGCTTTTGCGCCATTGGCCATTGCCTTCATTTGTTGTTGCAATGTGTTCATGCCGGAAATGGCTAATGGCGAGATGGCTTGCATAAAAATATCCTGACTGTACGCGACGTGGCAAATAAAACAAATATAAAAATAAAACAAACATGCAAATATGCAAATACATAAATACGCAAATACATAAATACGTAAATGCTCAAACATGCAAATAAGCCACATCTTACCCCCTGCCCTCCAGTTTCAATAGCTCGAATAAGCCAAAAAACCCCGCTTTAACGCCTGATTGCTTTACACCCAGGCAGGTGATAATACCTGTCTGAAAAAGTTTAACTGGATAATTGTCTTTTGTTGTTTCCCATGGTCATTATTGAATTCACAGCCCTAACTGCCTTACGGTTTACAGGAAGACTGGCATGAGCGGCATGGATAAGCTTGCTGCCCGCTTCCCTATTGTGGAACGCCTGCTGGTGTTGCCGCGCCCGGTATTAATGGGTGCGGCCGCTGGACTGGTGGCGTTAATCATTGTCAGTCTGCTGTGGATGCGCGGGCCCGAGTACAAGGTGCTGTTTTCCAACCTGCAAGACAAGGATGGTGGCGCGATTGTCACCGCGCTTGAAAAACTGAACGTACCTTACCAGTTCAATGACAACGGTTCTGCCATTCTGATACCTGCCGACAAGGTGCATGAAACCCGCATGATGCTGGCTGAACAGGGACTGCCGCAGGGCGGTGGCGTTGGTTTTGAGCTGATGGACGATCCACAGTTTGGCGCCAGCCAGTTTGCTGAACAGGTTACCTACCAGCGCGCGGTTGAAGGTGAGCTGGCCCGCTCTATTGAAGCCATGAATTCGGTGGAAACCGCCCGGGTTCACCTGGCTATTCCAAAACAAACCCTGTTTGTTCGTGACCGGAAACTGCCAACCGCCTCGGTGTTGGTGACGCTTAGCCCGGGCCGTAGCCTGGGTGATGGACAGATTGCCGCCATTGCCTGGCTGGTTGCCTCCAGCGTTCCGGGTCTTACCGCCGAAAACGTCTCTATTGTTGACCAAAGCGGTCGCCTGCTGTCTTCCAGTGCGGGGCTTGAAGGCATTGGTGCCAACCAGACACACCTTAAGTTTACTGATGAACTGGAGCAGCGCTTAACGGCCCGTATTATCTCCATTCTGGTGCCGGTGGTGGGTCGTGGCAATGTTCATGCGCAAGTCAGTGCCAGCATGGATTTTGCCCAGCGTGAACAAACGTCCGAAGTCTATCGCCCCAACCAGAAGCCCGATGAAGCCGCCATTCGCAGCGAGCAAACCAACCGCACGGCCCAGGCTGGCATTGGCCAGCCCATGGGCATTCCGGGCGCCCTGTCCAACGAGCCACCTGCGCCACCGGTTGCCCCCATAGAAAACCCGCCAGGAACCAATGCCACAGCCGGCACTGCCACCACCGTGCTTAACCCGGCCAGCCAAACCAATAACGCCACCATCAACTACGAGCTTGACCGCACCATCAGCCATGTCAAGGATTCGGTGGGTGCCATCAAGCGGCTTTCTGTCGCGGTGGTGGTTAATTTCCGTGAAAACGAAAACGGCGAAGCCGCCCCCCTGCCCGCAGAAACCATGCAGCAAATCAATGCACTGGTCAAGGAAGCCGTAGGGTTCTCTGATGAACGTGGTGACAGCCTGAATGTGGTTAATAGCGCATTCACTTCATCAGACCCGCTGGTGCCGGCCTGGAAAGACCCGGAAATACATGCACTGCTCAAAACCCTGGGACAATACCTGCTGCTGTTTATCGCCGTCATGTTAATTTGGCTGAAGGCTTTCAAACCGCTTATCCGCGCACTTGAAGACCGTAAAAACATGGAGGTAGCCGAAAAACAGGCCGCGTTGCGACAGGCAGAAGCCGAACGCAAGGCCAAGGCCGAAATCCCTGTCAAGCATGATCACTACGAAGACAATCTTAATGTGGTCATGAAAATTGCAGCCGAAGACCCGCGTGCCGTGGCAATGGTACTTAGAACCTGGATGAATCAAAACAATGATGACAACCGAAAATAAAATGGAACGTTGCGCTATCCTGTTGATGTCCATTGGCGAAGAAGCCGCGGCTGACGTGCTGCGGTATATGAGTGCCCATGAGGTTCAGGAACTGGGCGCTGCCATGATTGGCATGAAGAACATGACGCGCAACAATGTGAATGCCGTTCTGGAACAGTTCCGCAAAGATGCGGACCAATTCATGTCGGTCAATATGGGTTCTGAGGAATATATCCGTACCATTCTGAACAAGGCGCTGGGCACCGATCGCGCCGCAGGCATTCTGGAAGATATTCTTGACCTGACCAAACATGAAAATGGCATTGAAGCCCTTAACCAGCTGGAACCCGCGAACATTGCCGAGCTCATTGCCGGCGAACACCCGCAGATTATCGCCACGATTCTGGTGCATCTGGATCGCGACCTGGCTGCCGATACCTTGTCGCTGCTGACTGAGCGTGTACGTAATGATGTGATTGTACGTATTGCAACCTTTGGTGGCGTACAACCAACCGCGCTGCGCGAATTGACCGAAGTCCTCAACAACGTGCTTTCCGGCCAAACCGCCAAACGCAGCAAAATGGGTGGTGTTCGTGCTGCAGCCGAGATCCTCAACACCATGAACACTGGTCTGGAAGCCTCTATGATTACGCACTTGCAAGAGCGTGACGCCGAGCTGGCCCAGCGCGTTCAGGAAGAGATGTTTACCTTCGAAAACCTGGCCGATCTTGATGACGTTACCCTGCAAACCATTATGGCCGAAATTACCGACAACAATACGCTGGTGCTGGCCCTGAAAGGCGCGAGCGAAGCAGTCCGTGAGCGCTTCTTCAAGAATATGTCCAACCGTGCGGCACAAATGCTGCGTGACGAGATTCAGGATATGAACCGTGTTCGTGCATCGGTGGTCCAGGCCGAACAGCGAGCGATTATTGGCATAGCCCGCCGTCTTGCCGACAGCGGCCAGATTTCTTTAAGCAAAACCGCTGATGATGATTACGTCTAAGCCCAACAACCTGCCTAAAGCCATGGTGCTGACTGACCCGGTTTTCAAGAAAAAAGCGGAGCAGCCGTCCATGAACGAGACCGGCTGGTCACCCTGGCGAATGGACACAATTGTTGACCCTGAAACCCTTAGAAAACAGCAGGAACAGCAACAAGCCGAACCCGACCCGGAACTGGTGCGCCAGCAACAGCTGGAACAGGAGCGCAAGAACACCCTGCAAAAAGCACAGGAACAGGGTTATGCCACTGGTCATGCCGAAGGGTTGGCCGCTGGCAATAAAGAAGGTTACGATGCCGGCTACGAACGGGGCTACAACGAAGGTCTGGCGGCAGCGGCCGAATTGACGGCTTCCCATCAGGCCCGTTTGCTGGCTCTGGCTGAACAAGCCCAACAGCAATATGCAAACCTGGATGCCAGCATGGGCCAGGCGCTTATTGAGCTGGCTACCACCATTGCCCGCCATGTGATTGGGCAAGAGCTTAAACAGCATCCTGAACATCTGATTCCCTTAGTCAGGCAAGCCATTACCCAGCCACCGGGCATCAACCAGGCCATGGCGGTGCAGCTTAACCCCGAGGATTACGCCCTGATTGAAAAAAGCGGCCAGCTGCCCCTGCCCGAGCATATTCGCCTGAAAGCAGACCCCAACATTGAACCTGGCGGCTGGTATGTGCAAACCGCCTATGGCGAGATTGACGCAACCTTGCAAACCCGCTGGGCACAGGTACTGGCCAGCCTTGGCCTGCCTGCCCCCCAGACGCAACAGGAGTAAATCTTGAACCCGCCTGCCCCCGCCCAAGCCCCCGCTATTTCTGGTATTGCCGCCTGGCAAGACCAGCTTAAGCGTGCTGCCAGCCGGGTTGAAGACAGCCCGGTACAAACCAGTGCCGGACGCATTATTCGCGCCACCGGCATGGTGCTGGAAGCCAGCGGCCTGGCCTTGCCCTTGGGGGCCGCCTGCCGTATTCAAATGGTTGGCAACAAATGGGTCGACGCCGAGGTGGTGGGTTTTCAGGGGCAAACCCTTTTTTTGATGCCTTATGGCAATATTTCGGGCCTGCCGCCCAATGCCCGGGTGGAAGCCGCCGAAGCCCCCCTGCCACCCCGGGTTCCGTTACAGGCAGCCGATGACGCTTATGCCAACTTAAGCAACCAGGGAGGGCACACCCTGCCAGTCGGTTTTTCTTTGCTGGGCCGGGTGGTGGATGGTGCGGGCAAACCGCTGGACAGTCTTGGCCCGTTTGAAAATGCCTGGTCGGCCCCGCTGGCTGCCACTTATATTAACCCGCTGGATCGCGCACCCATTGACACCCCGCTAGACGTAGGGGTGCGCGCCATTAACAGCATGCTAACGGTTGGCCGTGGCCAGCGTATGGGACTGTTTGCCGGTTCGGGGGTAGGTAAATCGGTCTTACTGGGCATGATGGCCCGCTACACCAAGGCCGATGTGATTGTGGTTGGTCTGATTGGCGAACGTGGCCGGGAAGTGAAGGAATTTATTGAACAAAACCTGGGCGCTGATGGCATGCGCCGCTCAGTGGTGGTAGCCGCCCCGGCGGATGTGTCGCCCCTGCTGCGTATCCAGGGTTGCGTGTATGCCACCCGGTTGGCCGAATTTTTCAGGGACCAGGGCAAGCATGTATTGCTGATTATGGATTCCCTAACCCGTTATGCCATGGCATTGCGCGAAATCGCTCTGGCCATTGGTGAACCGCCAGCCACCAAGGGCTATCCACCCTCGGTCTTTGCCCGCCTGCCAGCCCTGGTGGAACGGGCCGGCAATGGTAAAAACGTTAACGGTAAAACCGCAGGTTCAATTACCGCTTTTTATACCGTGCTCACTGAAGGCGATGACCAGCAGGACCCGATTGCCGATGCCTCGCGGGCAATTCTTGACGGGCACGTGGTGCTGTCCCGCTCGCTTGCCGAAACCGGGCATTATCCGGCCATTGATATTGAAGCGTCCATTTCCCGGGTAATGACGGCGGTGGTGGGCAAGGAACATTTGGCCATGGCCCGCAAGTTCAAGCAAATGTATTCCATGTACCAGCGTAACCGTGACTTGCTGGCCGTTGGAGCCTATAAAAAAGGCAATGACCCTGAGATTGACTCGGCGATTGACCGCTACCCTTTCCTGCGCAAGTTCCTGATGCAGGATATTGAAGAAAAGGTTGATATGGAACAAGCCACCCGGGAACTGGGCCGCCTGTTTGCAGGACTGACCTTATGAGCCGTAATAGCGATTCTTTTGAGACCCTGCATGAACTGGCCGTTCAGAAAATGGACGACAGGGCGCGCCTGGTTGCGCAAACCGAAGCCAATATTACGCAGTCCACCAAGCAGCTTGAAATGCTGGGGGAATACCGGCTGGATTATATTGCCCGTTTGCAGGCCCGCCTGCAGGAAGGCATGAGCTCGGCCCAATGCGTGAATTTCCAGAAATTCATTTCAACCCTGGAAGAAGCGCTGGGGCAACAGCGTGCCATCATTGCCCAGCTTGAAAAGCAGGTTGAAAAAGAACGTGAAGCCTGGTTTGAAGCTCGCCGCGAGGTAAACTCCATGCAGGCACTGATAGACCGCAGAAGGCAGGAACAACTTAAAATTGCCAACCGGCAAGAACAGAAAATGAATGACGAATTTGCCGCCCGTGCTTATTTTGCCAGCAGACGGCAACAGTCAGGGGGTTAACATTTATGGGTATGACAATGACAACAATCAGCAACAACCTGAATACCGGCAACCTCCTGAAAACAGAGGCAGCAGGCAGCCTTCAGGCCACCAGCGCCAACAACACGTTTTCAGGCATTCTGGCCATGCAGGCGCCTGCCTCATCACAAAACAGGCCATCGTCTACAAGTTCTGCCACTCAAAGCACGACTGAAAACAGTAATGTGACAGCCCAAGCTGCCAGTAAAGAACCGGTAGCCCCAAACAATCAGGCTTCGGGCAAGACTGAAAATGACAGTTCCTATGCTGAAAACAAAGCATCCATTAATGATGACGCAGTACAGGCAAACAAGACAGCCCCCAACGAAAATACCGAAGATGCGGAAGACCGGATAACACCTGAAAATGGCCTAAATGCGGCGCAAATTCCAAGTGAGGCCCTGCCGGTCAATTTGTTGGCAGAACACGCCATTCTTCAACAGGACAAATCCGAATCAAGTGTCAATGCAGGCGAAAAGGGCAAGCCATCTCTTGAAAATACCCTTTTAAGCCAGCTGATTGAACCACAAAGAAATCTGGCCAACCGCCTGTCTGGCAAAAACCCGGTTAACGCAGAATTACAAGTGCAAACCCCTTCAGGCGCTTTGGCACCGTTCGTTAAAAACAGGCTGGCCGGTTCCGGTAAAGAAAAACCAGATACTTTGTTAAATACAGAAAATGCCAGGCTTACCGCCAGTCAACTGACCGCGCTTGATCAACAAACCGTAGCCGGCAGGGCCGTTAATCTTAATGCCAATAAAGAGGCGGCCGATCAAATTCGTGATGTTCTGTTAGGCCGCCCGTCACAAGATCCAGTAACGCCCAACCTGGCAGACCCTAGAAATTTCAATCTAAAAACACCTGCCCAGCCATTAGCCAACCAGGCAGCAGACATGCTGCTTGAAGCCACTGTTGCAACCAATGCCAATGCCAACACAAACCCGGCAGTTGGCACCTTGGCGGCCAACACCCAGGCACAGGCGCCCGTCAGCCCGCTTATTTCCATCGGGACGTCTTTTTACCATCCGGGCTGGTCACAGGCCATGGCTCAGCAACTGGCCACCCAGGCAAGCTTGTTTTTCAGGCAACAGGCCAATGGCACGCACATTGCCCAAATGCGCCTGGATCCACCCGAACTGGGCCCCATTAAAGTGTCCATCAGCATTCAGGACGGGGTAGCCCAGGCAGCCTTTGTGGCCAGCAACGCCGCGGTTCGCCAGGCGCTGGAAAACTCGCTGGCCGATTTGCACCAGGCCTTGCAGGAAAAAGGGCTTTCCCTAGGCCAGACCCATGTCGGGCAACAAGACCGGCAGGACAGTTTTTTCATGGAAGACAATGATACCTTGGACACGGCTAGGCAAACTGAAGGCAGCGCCGGCATCCTGGCCGATGCTGGCGGGTCTGCCACAGGCCCATTACGCCAGCATGATGGCCTGCTCAACACATTTGCCTGATCAACACATTTGCCTGATCAAGACTTTTTCCTGAGCCGCGCATTTGCCTGATAAAATCTGCCTGGCCTGGCCACTGCCAATTTTTGGCATTATCCGTTAAATGGCCTATAAAGGGAGAAAACCCCCTTTATTCCAGGCAATGGCTTTGCGGTTTATCGGCGAAAATATACGCTGATCCTGGTGTTTTTTTAGATTTGGTAATGGCCCTTCATGAGCAAAGAGACAAATAACGCAAGCCCGAAGTCGGGTTCTTTTTTCAAGACGCTATTCATCATCATTTTATGCCTTGGCATAGGTGGTGGTGGTATGTGGTATTACATGGGCAAGATGCTGCCCGCCCAACCGGCACAGGCCCAACAGGTCACCCAGCCGATTGCCGTCCAGCATATTACCACGGTTAGTGCCAACCCCATTTTCATGGAACTGGACCCTTTTACCGTTACCCTTAACCGTAACGGTTTTTCCCGGGTGCTGTATGTGGGCTTTACCCTGCGCTTTGAAGACCAGGCCAGCATGGAACGTGTCACCAAGTATTTGCCCGAAGCCCGTAGCCGCATCCTGATAGAGCTGTCTTCCCTGAACCCTGAAACCATTCATGACAAAGAAACACCCGACCTGATTAAAGAAGCGGTCAAACGTGTATTGTTGCCTGCGTTTTATCCAGAACCATATACCCAGCACATTAACAATGTACTGTTTACCAATTTTGTTGTGCAATAAAAATGGCCTATGATACGTTTTTATCTCAAAACGAGGTAGATTCCCTTTTTGCTGAAATAGAAGGTACACCCACGCCCAAGATCGAGATTGAGGAACAGGTGTACCCCGATGGCGTTCGCCCTTATGACCTGTCGTCACCTGAACGGGTCATTCGCAAGCGAATGCAAACCTTCGAGCTTATCAATGAGCGTTTTGCCCGCAACCTGCGGGCCGTTTTGCTTAGTTTCATGCGACGCAATGCCGATATATCGGTGTTGCCCATTAAAATCCAGACATTTGCCGAATTTGAACGCAACCTGCCGGTGCCCAGCAACCTGAACATGGTCAGGCTCGAACCCCTTCGTGGCCTGTCCCTGTTCTGCTTTGACCCCACGCTGGTTTTCCTGATTATAGAAACCCTGTTTGGCGGGCAGATAAAGCAAAATACCCGGGTGGAAGGCCGCGACTTCACCGCCACCGAACAACGCATCATTCATCGCCTGCTGATGCATACCCTTGAATGCTATGTGCATGCCTGGAAACCGGTTCACCCTATCAAATACCACTACCTGCGCTCTGAAATGCACACCAAGTTTGCCAATATTGCCGGCAGCAACGAAATAGTGGTGGTTACTCCCATTCGCATCGAATTTGGCACCATTGGCGGCTTACTGAATGTCTGCCTGCCCTACTCCATGATAGAGCCCTTGCGGGACTTGCTCACCGAGCCTTTTCAGGATGAAAGTGTAAAAGGCAATGAAAACAAATGGTTGCGTCAGCTGTCGGGCCAGGTACCCGAGACAGAAGTAGAGCTGGTGGCCAATTTCACCACCACCGAATGCACGCTAGAACAACTAATGGCGCTGAAAGAAGGCAGTGTTTTGCCCATTAAGCTGCCAACTGAAATAGAGGCTACCGTTGATGGCATTCCGGTGATTAGTGCCAAATATGGTACGTTTAACAAGCACTATGCGCTTAGCGTGATCAAGCGCCTTGAAATCCCGTATTTTGACACGCCTGAAGAACCCAAAATGGTGGTTGAAGACACCACCATTGATGACGAAATTTTACTCGATGACAATGACCTGAGTGCCGGTCGTATTAACGCTGAAAAACCTATTTAATCTGAAAAAACCATGAGCAATACTACTCCATCTGAAGATATTAACCAGGACGACCTGGCCAGTGAATGGGAAAAAGCCATGGCCGAACAGGCCAGTGCAACGGCAAGCCAGACACACGATTCCATTTTCGAATCGTTTGATCCAGCCCCCCCTGCCGAAGACGTCCACCCCGATTTTTCATTCATCAAGGATATTCCGGTTCAGCTTAGTGTTGAACTGGGTCGCGCCCGCCTGCCCATCAAGGATATTCTGAAGCTGGGACAGGGTTCGGTGGTTGAGCTTAGCGCACAGGCAGGCGAGCCTATGGACGTCCTCATTAACGGCATGCTTATTGCCCAAGGTGAAATTGTGAGTGTGAATGGCAATTATGGCGTGCGTTTAACCGATATTATCACCCCGGCCGAACGCCTTAACCGCCTGAACCGCCCTTTCAACCGTCGCTAAACCGCGGTTAGCCATATTAAGGGATCATGATGGATCAACTGGCCATTATTCGGGTTTTTGCCGCGCTTGGGCTGGTACTGTTCTGTATTATCCTGTTTGGCATGGTGGCCCGTAAAACCGGGCTGCTGGGCAAAATAAGGCGTAATCCCGCCTTGCCTATTATTTCCCGTACCCCTTTGGGGCCACGAACTGAAGTGGTGGTGGTACAGGCGGGTAACGAGCAGCTGGTGCTGGGTGTGACTGCCCAGCAAATCAATCTGCTGCATAAAATGCCGGCCCCTGAGGCTCCCCCAGAAAGCAGTGTTCATGGCAGCGATGCCACTCCCAACCAATCATCACCGGACAAGGCATCATACCCTTCCCCTGATGGCAAGATGACTTTTCGTGAGGCCCTGAAGCGGCATTTGCCCCTTAAAATGCTGCTGGCCTGCCTGTTGCCTGCGCTTTTGTTAATGGGGGATCCGGCTTTTGCCCAGGTGAATTTGCCGGCCCTTACCAGTGCCGCCAACCCGGATGGTTCGCAAACTTATTCACTCAGCATGCAAACCCTGCTTTTGCTGACCGGTTTAAGCTTTTTGCCTGCCGTCATCTTGATGATGACCGGTTTTACCCGTATTGTGATTGTGCTGGGTTTGCTGCGCAACGCCCTGGGAACCGGTGCTTCACCTCCCAATAGCGTGATTATCGGGCTATCCCTGTTTCTGACTTTTTTTGTGATGTCACCGGTCCTTGACCAGATTGCCGAAGAGGCCTACGTCCCCCTGAATGAAGGCCAAATTACCTTTGAACAGGCCGTTGAGCGGGCCTCGCGCCCAATCCATGCCTTCATGATTGGTCAAACCCGGGAAAGCGATTTGGCCTTGTTTGCGGATATGGCCAATATGACCGAATTTGAAAGCCCCGAAGCCGTACCGATGCGAATCCTGATTCCGGCCTTTGTGACCAGTGAACTGAAAACCGCTTTCCAGATCGGGTTTACGATTTTCATCCCGTTTTTGATTATCGACCTGGTCATTGCCAGCGTTTTGATGTCGCTGGGGATGATGATGGTACCGCCGGTCACCATTTCCCTGCCGTTCAAACTGATGCTGTTTGTGTTGGCTGATGGCTGGCATTTGCTGCTAGGCTCCCTGGCGCGCAGCTTTTACCAATAATCACGGCACACGCCTGTTTACAAGGAATTTGCATGACTTCAGAATCCATCATGTCAATGACGTATATTGCATTACGTCTGGCCTTTTCGCTGGCGGCCCCACTGCTGGTGACCACGCTGGTGGTGGGCCTGGTGATCGCCATTTTCCAGGCGGCAACGCAAATCAACGAGATGACGCTGTCTTTCATTCCTAAAATTCTGGCCGTGGGTGCCGTACTAGTGCTGCTGGGGCCCTGGATGATAGGTTCGCTTACTGACTATATACGGGAATTGTTTATTTCCATTCCAAGCCTGGCCCAGTAAACGCCTGCATTTGCAGGCATCCGGTTAGCCGCTACCCCTATGATTACCTTCACCCTGGATCAACTGTACACCTGGATTGGCCTGTTCCTGTGGCCAATGTGTCGCATTGCGGCCTTTGTGGGCAGTGCACCAGTACTGGGTGAATCAACCGTACCCGTGATGCTCAAGATTGGCATTTCGGTTATTTTAACGGTGGCCATCTCACCATTTATTGGCCCGTTTGAAACCATCCCCCCCGATTCCTGGGCCGCCATGATCATGATGGCCAAGCAAATTGTGATAGGCATGGCCATGGGTTTTACCATGCGTATCGTGTTTGCCGCGGTGAATATGGCTGGCGAGTTGATTGGCCTACAAATGGGACTTTCTTTCGCGTCATTTTTTGATCCGGCCAGCGGAGGCAATACCAGCGTCATGTCTCGCCTGCTGAATACCCTGGCCATGCTTATTTTTATCGCTGGCAACGGACATCTTATTTTAATTTCGGGCCTGGCACGGTCTTTTGAAATTATCCCCATCAGCGATGCCACTCTTCAATTGAATGGCATTGGTTTGCTTATAGAATGGAGCACACAGATCTTTATTGCGGGAATGCTCATTGCCATCCCCCTGATTGTTTCCCTGCTCACCATTAACCTGGCCATGGGAATCCTGAACCGTACCGCGCAGCAATTATCAGTATTCGCAGTGGGCTTCCCCATTACGCTCACCTTCAGCATGATGCTGTTAATGGTCGTATTGCCCTATCTGAATCAATTCCTTGAACTGTTTTTCTTCAATGGGTTTGAACAGATGGGGCGTATCATGAATGGGTTTTAATTAAAAAGAGACCCAGTCATCCTGCTTTTTATGGGACTTGAGCGGAGAACGCAACGCTTCATCGGGCCTTTCGGTTAACAGGGGCACGTCTTGCTCGCCAAACTCCATGTGCTGACTCCAGGCTTCCTGCAATGAAAGCGATGGCGCTTCTTTTTTGACAGCAACCCGTGCGGGCGCTGATTTTTTAATACCGGCTTTTTTAGACTGATAAATAGCCTGGTCTACAAATGAGCGATGACCTTTAGTCACAAACAGGGCCATCGTATTCATGGCTTCATCAATTTTCTCATTCAGGAAATCGGTTGAGGCAGCCAGGCGATCAACCAGTTGCGAGTTCTGGTGGGTGACGTTATCCATCTGGATGACCGCACGATTGATCTGGTCAATCCCGGTGGCCTGTTCTTCAGTTGCGGAAGAAATCTCGCCCATGATGGTGGTCACTTCTGAAATGGACGTCACGATGTTTCTCATGGTTTCACCGGCCTGACCAACCAGTTTGGCACCATCCCCCACTTTATCCACCGACGCATCAATCAGCAATTTGATTTCTTTGGCAGCTTCGGCACTGCGCTGGGAAAGCGCACGAACCTCAGAAGCCACAACGGCAAAACCATTGCCCTGCTCACCGGCACGTGCTGCTTCAACCGCGGCATTAATCGCCAGGATATTGGTTTGAAAGGCAATGCTGTCAATCATGCTGACAATATCGGCAATTTTATTGGACCCAACGGATATTTCTTCCATGGTGCTAACCACTTTGCGCATCACATCGCCGCCTTCTTCCGCCACCTGCGAAGCCTGAACCGCCAATTGATTGGCCTGGCGGGCATTTTCAGCATTCTGCTTAACAGTACTGGAGAGCTCTTCCATACTGGCTGCGGTCTCTTGCAAAGCGGCCGATTGCTGCTCGGTACGCGCACTTAAATTCAGGTTATCTTCACCCAGCTTGTCACCGTTTTCATTAATGACATTCAGGTTATCGCGTACCTGATCAACAATGCTGCCCAGTTTGTCCTGCATGTCTACCAGGCCACGCATGATACGCGCCACTTCATTGTTGCCAACCACCTGAATATTCTGGTTAAGCTCACCCTTGGCCATGCGGCTGAAGTAGTCTTCTACCCGGGCAAACGGCTTGACAATAACCGCGGTTAACAAGCGATGCACGAAGAAAGCAAAAAATAGGGTGAACAAGGCAATCACCACCGATGTGAGTATCACATAGCGGGTGTTTTCTTCGGATTGTTCAAGCAGTTTTGTGTTTTCCAATGCCACATCGGCAGGGGCATACTGTGAAAGCGCCTGGCTTAATGTCTGGATAGAGCTTGTGCTTTGGAAATTACTGACTACCGCCATGGCCAGTACGGCAAAGGTACCGAAAATAATAATGGCCACCAAAATACGCAGGCTGGATTTAATTTGTATTGCAGATAAATTCATTGTACCAACTCCAATATCAACCTAAAGTCTTGAACAGGCTAAGGCCCTGGATTTTCTTGAATGCCAGGGATGCGGCTTCAAGCGCCATACCGCGCATGGTCAGCTCGGTACTTGCCTCATAAAAGTCAACATCTTCAATGGCGGAAATTTCACTTCTGAAATCAAGCCTGCGCTGCTCGCCACTGGCGTCCAGCGCCTCAATTTCATTCATTCTTGTACCAATTGAGGCACGGGTGGTTAGCACCGTATTGTAGTTGGCATCAATTCTTTGGGTGGCCGATGCCATTGCATTTCGCAATCTGGCAGCCGCTTGCGGGTCATTGCTGGTAGAGGTATTAAGAGCGGCAGCCAGGTTATCCAGCGTGTTGAAAATATTGATATCTTCATTACGGGCATGATTAACGCTGAATGCATCACCCTCGGCCGGAGTGCCGGAAAAGGCAACATCGACGCCACCGGGCAAGGCCAGACGCTGCTGACTGGCATCATAGGCATTGGGGCCATCGGTACCCAGTATCACGCCATCGGCATTACGGGTTTCAACCGTGTAAGACAGCGGCGTGCCACTAAAGACAATACTGAAATTGTTGCCAACATTGGCACCATTCGCATCGCTGATATTGGGACTGCTTATTTGTCCGGTACCCGTATTGGTGTTGGCGGCCGATGTCAAATAACTGTTTTCTCCGGAAACGGCACGGGTAAATACCGCATAGCCGGTATCGGCCGAACTTAACTGACGCGAAGAACTGACCTGAATGGCACGGTTGCCCAGGTCTCCTTGCCAGTTGATTTTGCCGGTAGCATCCGGGGCAAAAGCGGCACGGTCTGACTGGTTGCCGGAAAAAATAAATTGCCCATTACCGTCAGTGCTATTGGCCAGGCCGAGTACCTGGTTTCGCAGGCTGTTCACCACCTCGGACAACGTAGCCCGATCGGCATCTGCCATGGTGCCATTGCCCGCTTCCACAATTCTTGTCTTGATGGCAACCAGCGTGGTGGCCACCTCGTTCAGGATACTTTCTTCAAAAGCCAGGTTCTGGTTGGCAATGCTGCGGTTCTCGGCAAAGCGGTCATTAATGGCCATATTGTTGGACAAATTCAATGCGCGGGCAGCGCCCAGCGGATCGTCTTTGGGAGAAACAATTTTCTTGCCGGTACCGATTTGCGTAAAGATATCCAGTTGCCGGGATTGCTGAGCATTGATGGTGTTTAATCCTGTTTTATAAAACTGGCTGGTACTGATGCGCATGCCTTAAGCCTTTACTTCAAAGATAAAATGGTATCCATCAGCACAGAGCTGACTTCAATAATACGTGAGGCGGCCAGGAACATTTCCTGCGCAGCTTCAAGCTTGATGTACTCTTCATTCAGGTTAACCCCGGACAAAGCCTGTTGTGATGAATAGCTTTGTTTGGTCAGGGCATTCTGGGAGGCAATCATGAATTCGTTTTGCTGGGCCTGAACCCCTACCCGGTTAACGATTTGTGAAAAACTTTCGTTAAAGGTTTTGGTGCCACCCAACACTTTGTTGCTTTGCAGCTTTGCCATGTCCAGGGCATTATTGCCGTTGGCCACACCACCCTCTGCATCAGCAGCGGCAATCTGGTCGGCATTGGTCATGGCCACACTAATTTGCACCGGACTGTGGGCCACCGCAGACAACGCCCAGCGATCGCCCGCCGAGGGCACTCCGCCCTCCATTTTCAATTGCATGCCATCAACGGCAACGCCTTCAAGCGTGGCACCGGTATGAATAATGTGATTGTCGCTTTCGCGTGTGACCGTGTAATTATTGCCATCAAAATAAATGGCGTAATCGGAAGCCTGTATCTTACCTGCAGCGTCAGACTGGAAGCTGGCCGTGAGTTTTACATTACCCACGTTTTCGGAGTTGGCGGTGGCAATAGGGGCCGGCACATTAAAAAACGCCTTGCCCGGCTCACCTTTCAAGTCCAGGCCCTTGGCATTGGCCTCGTTCATGGACAGGGCAAACGCAGTGGCCAGTTGGCCAACCTCACGCTGCTCAACTTCCAGGGTTTCGCGGCGGTATTTCAATAAACCACCCAACGAACCACCGGTTATTTTAGTTTCGTCCAGTTCAACCTTAACCACTTCGCCCTGCTTGCCAACCGGAATGGTGGCATACACCACGGTATTTTTGGGATTTTCTGCCGACGGCCCGGTTGTTAAGGGATAAATTTTATTTTGGGTCAGCAGCTGCTGACCATTTCCCACCGAAATACTGACCTGGTTGTCTTGTTCAACCACGTTGACATTCACAATCTGGTTTAATTGTGAAATTTCATAATCGCGCTGATCCAGCAGGTCATTCGGTTCATGGTGGGGATTCACGCCCTTGGCCTGCACAATTTGCTGGTTAAGCTGGGAAATGCGGCTAAGGTGGGCATTAATAGAGGTAACCGAGTTGTCAATCTGGCTATTGATTTCACCGCGTTGCTGATCCAGGAAGTGACCCAGCTCATTGAATTGGGTAACCACCGTTTGGGTACGGCCCAACAGCTCCTGACGTGAAGCCGGATCAGCCGGGTTGCTGGCTACCGCATTGACACCATCAAAAAAAGACTGGATTGATGGCCCGATACCCACGGTACGATCTGCCAGCACATTATTGATTTGCGAAATCTGGCCACCATAGGCAGCCAACAATGCGCCCTTGCTTTCGTTGTTAACAAGCTGGCTGTTCAGAAAAGAGCTATAAGCACGACGAACGGTCTCTACCGCGACACCCCGGCCAAAAAACCCGGTACCCGATGAAGAAGCACCCGCCGTTGAGATCAGGGTTTCCTGCCGGGTATAACCGGCGGTATCGTAGTTATTAATATTATGGCTGGTTGTTGTCAGGCGAGCCTGCGCCGTATTCAGGGCAGTTAACCCAAGTTTGGCCAAATTCATAATTTTCCGTCAATAAATATTGCTTGTCTTTCTGTTGGTTAACGGCAGAAAAATCCAATTGTTTAGCCTGACTACCAAAAAAGGCGCGCTGGTCGGTTTAAATGGTAGAGATCCGGTTTTTTGCGCCTGACCCAGTATTGCCTGCCAGCGAACGGTCATCAAAATAACCCATAATACTGATCAGTTTACTGGCATACTTGGGATCTGTGGCGTAACCGGCTTTTTGAATCTGTCGGGCCGCCTCATGGGCATTTTCTGCGGTCAACACATGCTGATAACGCTTGTTCTGGCTAATCAGGCGGGCATAATCGGCAAAGGATTCTTCATAAGAGTCATAGGCCCTGAAAGGCTGTTCCATTTTTTTGGCCACCCCATTGACATATTCGGTAGTCATTACATTCACCACTTTACCCGTCCAGCCACCGGTTGCCTTAATGCCAAACAGGTTATGACTGGTCTGACCGTTTTCATGCAAAATTTCGCGACGCCCCCAACCTGACTCAAGCGCGGCCTGACTTAAAATAAGCGAGGCCGGAATACCTGAACTGGCTGCTGCCGCACTGGCGGCAGGGCCCATTTTCTCAACAAAACTGCTGATCCGTTCCGGAGCGTTCTCCGCCACACCAATAACTGAAGCCATGTTTTTGGCGAAATTTCTTACCCGGTTGCCCATGGAAGAAATCAGTTCGCCAATCGCGTCTTTGTTTTCCATAGGCATGGACGCTGATGTTGCGTTATTAACGCCCAAGACAGAACTCATACCAGCCGCTGCACCTGCATTGACCATGGCTGCCGAACCACTTGAGCTGATTTGCTCCAGCAAAGACTGGGCCAGGCCAATCCCTTTGCCTGAAGCCATGTTTAGCGCCATTTGCTCATCAGCCATGGATTGCACCAAACGGGTCTGGTCGCTTTCAAACAGGCCATCACCCAGGCGCGTTGCGCGTGCCTGCTTTAACAGTGTTTGAATAAACAGGGCCTCAAATTGCTGGGCAACTTCTTTTTCCCCTTTTTCGATATCTTCAAGCGTAGTATTCATTTGCCCGGCCACCTGGCGCTTGAGCTGGTGCAGCGAGTTCATGTCCATGACAAACTGCGGGGCCGAGCGACTCACTCCGGGACGAGGGGTATAACTGGTGATTGTCATGGCGACTCCTGTTGACTAGATAATTTCCAGATCGGCCCTTAGGGCACCGGCGCTTTTTAAGGCCTGGAGGATGGAAATCAGGTCTTGCGGACTGGCACCCAGAGCATTTAGCGCACGCACCACATCGGTCAGGCGCACGCTTCGGCGCACCATTTGCAATTTGCCCTGCTGCTGCTCTACCTGGATATTGGTATTGGGTGTAACAACGGTTTGCCCGCCACCAAAGGGCGTATCGGGCTGGTTAACCTCAAGGCTTTGGTCAATCACCACGGCCAAACTGCCAAAAGCCACCGCGGCCTGGTCAATGGTAACGGTCTGGTTCATGACCACCGTACCAGTACGCGCATTAACAATCACCTTGGCACGTGCCGCAGCACGCGTTACATTAATGGCCTGCAAACGCGCCAGAAACGCGGCTTGCGCCGACTCAGCCATAGGGCCACGAACTTCAACCACACGCCCGTTAAGGGCTCTTGCGGCGCCTGCACCCATGACCTTGTTAATGGCGGCCACGGCATTTTCAGTCGTGCCAAAATCCGTGTCGTGCATTTCTATCCGGATCATCCCGTCTTTGCTGAAACGGGTGGGGACCGTGCGCTCCACCAAGGCGCCACCGCTAATCATGCCACCATTAAGCTGGTTAACCTGAACCTTGCTCCCCCCCGACTGCGCGCCAGCACCACCAACCACAATGTTTCCTTGCGCCAGGGCGTACACCTGGTTATCGGCCCCCTTCAGGGGCGTCATCAGCAAGGTGCCGCCACGCAGGCTTTTGGCATTACCCATGGAAGAGACATTCACATCAATCGACTGGCCGGGTTGGGCAAACGAAGGCAGGGTTGCCGTTACCATGACTGCGGCCACGTTTTTAACCTGCATATTGACACCGGCGGGCACTGTTACGCCCAGCTGGGCCAACATATTGGTCAGGCTTTGCTGGGTAAAGGGCGACTGGCGCACCTGGTCACCACTACCATCCAGCCCCACCACCAGGCCATAGCCAATCAGCTGGTTGTCTCGTACCCCCTGAATGGACGCCAGGTCCCGCAACGGTTCAGCCAGGGCAAAACCCTGAGCCAGTCCGAGCCATAAGGCCAGCGCCATGATGCTTTTCAGGATTCCGGATTTCATTGTCAAACTGCGACTCCAATTATTAAGTGATAAAAGCTTAGAACGGGGCGATGTTCAGGAAAAACCGCTGCAGCCAACCCATGGTTTGCACCTCGTCCATCACGCCCTTGCTGCGAAACTCAATACGGGCATCGGCCACCTGGGTTGAAGATACGGTATTGGTGCCGGTAATGGAACGCGGGTCAACCACCCCAGAAAAACGCAGGTGTTCACTGCCCTGGTTTATCGCAATGGCTTTCTCTCCGGCAATCCTCAGGTTACCGTTGGCCAGCACGTCAATAACAGTGGTGGTGATGTTTCCGGTAAACATGTTATTGGCCGAGCTGCTGCCCTTGCCTTCCATATCATTACTGCCATCAGCGGTAAACCGCTTGTCGGCTTCCAGCGCACTGGGCATCCAGTCGGGTGCTGCAGTCACCCCAAAGTCTATGCCACTGGTACGATCAGTACTGGTTGCCACGCGCTTGGAGGCATTGGTTTTCTCTTCAATGACCACGGTCACAATATCGCCCACATTACGTGGCCGACGGTCTTCAAACAATGGAAAGCTACCCGCCCGACCGGCACGGTAAATGGAGCCATCGGGCTCTTCACGAATATCAGGTACGGCGGGTGTTGGCAACGCAGTCAGGGGGCCATCCACGATCTTGGGGTGTGGCACCATGGCGCAACCACCTGCCAGCGCAATGATCAGGCCAACTATAAACAGACGTATCGAACGCAAAGACATAGACATTGGGCAGTATCGTAAGGTTAGTGAATCAATCAGATCTGGGTTAAACGGGCCAGCATCTGGTCGGAAGTGGTAATGGCCTTGCTGTTCATTTCATAAGCCCGCTGGGTGGCAATCATGTTAACCAGCTCTTCAGCCACGTTCACGTTGGAAGTTTCGGTATATTTATGCAAAATCCTGCCGGTGCCATCCAGACCCGGGGTTGAAACGGTTTCCGCCCCCGAGGCATCGGTTTGTGCATACAGGTTTTCACCCAGGCTAAGCAAGCCGGCCGGATTGACAAAAGTGGTTAATTCCAGCTGGCCCACCTGGATGCTATTACCAGTAGCACCCGGCTGGGTTACCGACACCGTGCCATCACGGCCAATTTCAATGGTTAAGGCATTATCGGGAATGGTAATGGCGGGCTGAATCGGGTAACCACCTGCGGTAACCAGCTGACCGTTCTGGTCCAGTTGCAACGAACCGCTACGGGTATAGGCAAAAGTGCCATCGGGCATTTCAACCTGCAGGAAGCCCTTGCCATCAATGGCAATATCAAGCGAGTTGCCGGTATTTTTCAGGTTACCCTGCGTGTGAATGCGCTCGGTGGCCACGGTACGCACCCCCATACCCACTTGCAGACCCGTTGGCAACTGGTTGGCATCGCCCACCTGGGCGCCGGGCTGACGCACGGTCTGATACATCAGGTCTTCAAAAATGGCACGATTGCGCTTGAAACCATCGGTATTGACGTTGGCAATATTATTAGAAATCACATCCATATTGGTTTGCTGGGCCTCCAGGCCTGTCTTGGCAATCCACAGCGAGCGTATCATATTGGTTCCTGATTAAATCAACGATAAATTAAGTACAAAATCATGCAAAATGCCTTTAACCGGCCGATGAAAGCAAGCTATTGGCATTTTGTTCTTTACTGCTCAGTTCCTGGATAATTTTCATTTGCATTTCAAAACGGCGGGCATTCTGTATAAGCCCCACCATATTGCCGGCAGCACTCACGTTGCTGCCTTCCAGGGTTCCACTCACAACGGTAAACAGGGCGGTATCGGGTAATTCAACCGCTTGTCCCTGGGCATTAACGGCACGAAACAGGCCGTCATCACCCCGCACCATGCGGGCATTGGCAGGGTCGCCAATTTTAAGTTTGGCCACCCGTTGCACTTCGGTCGCGGCATCGCCGTCAGCCAGCACGTTAATACCGCCCGATCGCTCAATACCAATCGCGGCCGCATCGGGAATCTCAATAGGCTGACCATCTTCCGACAACACCATCAAGCCACCCGAGGTTACCAGCAAGCCATCGGCATTGCGCTGGAAGTTTCCGCTGCGCGTATAGCCTTCGGTGCCGTCAAGCGCCCTTACGGCAAACCAGCCATCGCCCTGTATGGCCACATCCAGGTCACGGCCGGTGGTCATGAAGGGGCCCTGCTCCAGATTGCTGTCTGCCGTGGTGGCAACCGTCAGTACCCGGGTGGTATCGGCGCCGTTAATGAGCGGGCTAACTACCGGCGTAGAACGGTATTGCGACATTTGGGCCCGAAAGCCCGGTGTGTTTACGTTAGCCAGATTATTGGACAGGACCGACTGCTGCTCCAGGATTCTGGCTGCCCCGTTGCTGGCGGTGTAAATTGCGCGATCCATTTATTTCATCCCTGCCAATTAGCGCATGGAGATCAGGGTTTGCAAGATCTGATCCTGTGTTTTGATGGTTTGGGCATTGGCCTGGTAATTACGCTGGGCAATAATCATGTTCACCAGTTCCGAGCTCATATCCACGTTGGACTCTTCAACCGCCTGCCCTTTAAGCAGTGCCAGGCTGTTGGTGCCCGGCTTGCCAACAATAGGCTGGCCAGAGTCCCGGGTTTCCTGCCAGGCATTACCACCGATGGGCTGCAAACCATTCAGGTTGTTAAAGTTGGCCAGTGCCACATAACCCATGATCTGTGCTTCGCCATTGGTGTAATTGGCCACAATGGCACCATCGGAAGAAATGGAAAGCCCGGCATATTCACCGGTGGTGTAACCATCCTGAACAAAGTTGGGCGTGAATGCGCCGGCAAACTGGGTACTACCGGTGTAATCCATTTTCATAACCAGCGCTTCAGCTGGCGCACCTGCCGTGCCGGGCTGGTTAACCGTTACCGTTAAGGTATTGCTGCTGGTTAAACGGCCAATGCTGTCAAAGGTCATGGGTAACGGGCCACCACCAGCCGGAGAGTCTACCGAAGCGCCGTCCATGTAGTAGTAAACATCCCATTGGCTTTCGGTACCGCTTGATCCGGCACGTTTAACGAAGTATTGGGTCAACTCATGTGCATTGCCCAAAGAATCGTACACGTTCATGTTCAGCGAGTGGGTAAAGCTGGCTGGGTCAGCTGGTGAGAATGGCCTTGCCTGCTGTGCCGCCGCGTATTCAACTGTGGGCTCCATGGCGCCACTTACCACCTGGCCACCGGCCAGGGTTACGGTTGATGCGCCACTGTTATACGTGCCGTCTGCCGGTGCCGGCACACTGGCACCGCTTGCATCGGTCCAGGTCAGGCCGCCAGTGCTGCTGACCCGGTAATTGTACGTGGTGGTAGTGCCGCCCGTTTCCAGGGCAACCTGACCCAACACTTCGGGGGAGCCGGTAATGGAAATAATGGGTGCATTGGCATCCAGGTTGGTAACCAATCCGGAATTTTGCGTTGCTTTGGGAGCAATATTACCAACCGGGATTTTCAGTTCCTGCAGCAATGTGCTGTTTTCACCAATGTAACCGGTAAGGCGTTGCCCGCTATTGTTCACAATGTAATTGTTACGATCAGCCTGAAACTGGCCATTGCGCGTATAAGACACGTTTCCGCTGGTATCAACCAAACGGAACAGGCCTTTATCACCGTCAATGGCCAAATCAAGCGAATTACCGGTTGAGGTGACATTACCCAGGGTAAAACGCTGGTTAATGGCCGCAACCTGCACGCCCATGCCAACCCGTGATGAGGCATATACATCGGCAAATGCTACTGTTGATGCCTTGAAACCCACTGTGGCCGAGTTGGCAATGTTGTTACCAATCACGTCCAGATTCTGTGCCGAGGCGTTCAAGCCTGATAAACCTTGTCCAAATGCCATGATAAATAATCACTTATAAAAAATTAATCTTCAGTTCATTACTTTGCGCAGGTCAGCCAGCGCATAACGTCCAGTCAGCCCCAGGTCCATTCTCATGCCTTCGGTACTGTATGAAATGCTTTGTACCTGGCCATATTGCAACGCCTCTGCTGGCACGGCACTATTGGCCGCATCCAGCGCGGTAACCCGAACCGTGTACTTTCCAGCCGGGGCCTGGGTACCGTTATCGCCAAGGCCATCCCATTGCATGGAAATGACATCAACGTTTTGAGCGCCCAGGTCAAAGGTACGTACCGGATTACCGGCCGCATCCATAATTTCCACCTTCAGGCTGGACGCCGCACCCATCAGGTCAACACCAAAAGGCGTGGCCACACCGCTTTCACCCAGCTTGATGGCCTCACCGGGCACCAGGACATTTTTACCAATCAGATTGGACGCCTGCATGGACTGGGACACATCCAGCTGGCCGGTAAGCGCCAGCACGGTCTGGTTAAGTTTTTCGATGCCGCTAACGGTAGAAAGCTGGGCCAACTGCGAGGTAATGCCGGCATTGTCCATGGGATTAAGCGGATCCTGATTACGCAGCTGGGTCACCAGCAAGGTCAGGAACTGCTCTTGTGTTTCTGCAATACTGGTCGTGCCCAGGCCGCTTGCACTACCGGCCAGGGAGCCGGCACTGCTGGTTGGATTAATGGTTGTCATAAGTTGCCTATATCCTTTACTGGCCAAGCGTCAGTGTTTTCATCATGATTGACTTGGCTGTATTAATGACTTCCACATTGGCCTGGTAAGAACGGGCTGCCGCAATCATATTGACGGTCTCGCCCACCACATCCACGTTGGGCAGGGTAACGTAACCATTATTGTCTGCATAAGGGCTTTGCGGGTCATACTGCAAGCGCATGGGCGCCTGGCTTTCAACCACATTACTAACCTGCACGCCCCCAATCGGGTATTGACTGAAGGCATTGCCCAGCGGCTGCATCTTGAAAACCACCTGTTTGGCTTTGTATGGCTGCCCATCGGGCCCGGCCACGCTGTCAGCATTGGCAATATTGCTGGCCGTAACGTTCATGCGTTGCGAACCCGCATTCAATGCCGAACCGGAAATGCTGAAAATACTCATCATGTCAGACATTCTGTTTCCTTTTCATTAGTTTGGCTGCAAGGCAGACAGCATGGATTTGATCTTGCCATTCAACAGTGTCAAGGTGGCCTGGTATTGCATGGTGTTGTCAGCAAAAGCCACCCGTTCAACATCCATCTCAACCGTATTGCCATCAAGGCTGTTTTGCGTTGGCAAACGATATTGAGGCGAGAACTGCAAAGGTCCCATTGCCGCCGCCGGAATATGGCGGACAGAAGTCAGGGTAAGCTGCGTGTCGGCCAAGCCTTTTTGTCCGCCACTAGCCTGCGCAAGCACTTCCTTGAAACTAAAATCGCGCGCCTTGTAGTTGGGCGTATCCGCATTAGCAATGTTGGTGGAAAGCAATTCCATCCGTTGCTGGCGCAAACCAACTGCAGTCTGCAAAAATTTGAATTCGTTACCAATCCTGTCCATATTGCCTGTTCCTGTTGCAGACGCAACATACAATTAAGCCATTACAGTCAATATGTTAAGCCACCCGGAGCAAATACAAAGGAAAGGTAAACGGGGGTTTTCCTGCTTAATTCAGGCTAATCAAAAAAGTGGCTCCACGATAGAATTTAACTTATGAACAGGATAATGACTTTGGCACGCACAAAATTCTTTGGCACTGGCCTGAAAACACAAGGCCTGGCCCTGCTTTGCGTGGCAGCTTTATGCGGCACGTCTCATGCCAATGAGATATCCGGGCTGCAGCAGGCCATCATGCAGGAAACCGAAGACTATCTTGCCGAACAGGCCGCCACACTTGACGGCACCCCCACCATTAATGTCAGCGTACCAAAGGCCCAATCCTTTGAAACCTGCCATGACCGGGTGTATTTCCTGCCCAACAAAGGCACCTTACGTTCCTCGATGTCGGTCGGCATTCGCTGCATGGACTCAGGCAAAACCGAATACCTGCGTGCCTCGCTTTCAATTACAGGCAATTATTACGTTACATCACAAAATATCGATATCGGGCAAACCATCATGCCCAACCATATTGAAGAAAAACAGGGTGACCTACTTAAGCTGCCGGCAAGCTCACGCACAACCCCCGGGCAATTACTGGGGCATATTGCCAATACACGCATCCCGGCCGGACGCCCCATTAAGCTGAACATGATTCGCAGTCCGCAATCCATCAGCAAAGGACAGCCTGTGCGGCTTCAGGTAAAGCAAGGCGCCCTTACCGTTACCCAACAAGGAGAGGCCCTTACCACGGCAGACGTGGGTGGCAGCATCCAGGTTAAAACCAGTTCCGGCAAAGTCATCATCGGAACGGTTATTAATGCCAACACGGTGAATGTGCTTTTTTAAGCGGCATCATGGCGGGCCTGGCTTATAATCAACGCATTAACAGCAGAAAAAATTGGCCTTCGGCTAAAGTTTTCAATGATTCATCCGTTAATACCGGTAAGCCAACTGTTTTAGTGCTGCCCAAGCGGTTTTTACCCGTTCGGCAGACCCGAAGATCATGACCATAAAAATCTCTCCCGCTTCGCTCTATCATACAACCGCGGTTTCTACAAAGCCCGCCTCCCGTAACGGTACGCCTGCGCCCGCCAGCACACCAGCTACTGCGCAACCCGGCAGCAGCACCAAGGTGGATTTAAGCCCGGTTGCCCGCGACCTTACCAGCCCGGAAAATGATGTAGACCTTGAGCGCGTACAGGCTATTCGCCAGGCATTGGCCAATGGCACGCTTAATATCAACCCCACACGTATTGCCGAGGGCATTTTACAAGATGCCATTGACATACTGACTTAATTACTTTTTGCCCATGACAGCCCATATCGATTCATCCCCGCTCTCCCTGTCCAGCCAAATTCTGGAACAGCTTGTATTGGAAACAGAAATTGCAAAACAGTTTTTGCAAGTCCTGAATGATGAATGCGCAGAGCTCATGGAATTTAGCTCACCTGAACCCTTGCGTGAGCTGGCGCAAAAAAAATGGCAAATTGGCCTGCAACTGGAAGCCGCCTACAAAGAAAGGATGCAGTTGGTGCAATCACGCTTTCCGGCCTCTGACACACAACACAGCCTGGCAGATATTCTTGAAAAGCTTGACCCGCAACAACAGGACGATCTGGCCAAACAATGGAACAACTATAACGAGCTTGTTTCACAGGCAAAAAGCCTGAATGAAAGCAATGCCATCATGATTCACAGTTACCTGAAATACAACCAGGATGCGCTTGACTCCCTTAACCGTGCTGCCGGCGTACAACATACCTATGATGGCAAGGGCATGCGCAAACCGGTAAGCACCGGCAAGCCCCTGGCAAGCGCTTAATCAGCCACCAATAACCGACGTTACCTTCAAATACCGCTCTTCGGGAATTTCCGTATTGGATAATACGGTTAACTGTGGAAATCCGTACCTGAACAACCTGGCCAATGAAGAACGCAATATCGGTGGCACAACCAGGACCGGCGGCAAATTGTGAACGGTTTGTTTTTGCAGGGCCAATTCGGTTTCCGTATGCAGGTTATCGGCCAGACCGGGTTCCAATGAACCGCTCGTGGTCAGGGCCTGCGTCAAGACCTGTGTTAACTGGGGCGCCAGGCCAATCACATTGCACTCAACAGCATCTCCAAAACATTGCTGCGTGATTGCCCTGCCCAACGCCGTACGCACCCGCGCAATCAATTCTTCAATATTAATCATCATGCCTGGTTGGGTCTGGCCATTCAGAATAGGACCCCACTCGGTCAGGACCTCAACAATGGTGCGCATGTCCCGAATAGACACCCCTTCGGTTAACAGGCCGCGCAATACATTATGCAAGGTGGTAAGGGACACTGCCTTGGGCACAAAATCCTCAACCAGCTTGGGCTCTTCCCTGCCAATATGCTCAAGCAACTGCTGCACTTCCTGGCGGCCCAGCAAGTGTGCCGCGTGCCGCGTCAGCAACTGGTTAATGTGGGTGGCAATCACCGTGCTGGCATCAACCACGGTATACCCCATCACCTGGGCCCGCTCACGCATATCCTCAGTTACCCAGTAAGCCGTCAGGCCAAAGGTTGGGTCAGTGGTTTTTTCACCTTCGGTGAGCTCAAACTCAACCCCGCCCGGATCAATCGCCAGCCATTTACCGGGCTGGACCTGACCTTTGCCAATTTCAACACCGGACAGCAAAATACGGTATTCACTGGGATGCAATTCCAGATTGTCCCGAATATGCACAACCGGCGGCAGAAAACCCATATTTTGGGCAAACTGTTTACGCAGGCTGCGTATACGGGAAATCAATTCGCCACCCTGCTCCTGGTCTACCAGACTAATCAGGCGATAGCCCACTTCCATGGCAAACGGTTCTACCAGGGTCACATCATCCCAGCGGGCTTCCTTTGAAGCGGTATCTACAGGCGTAGCGTCGGTTTCCTGCACCGGCCCCTGCAAGGCAAGCGCTTCATTTCTTTTCTGTATCCGATAGCCCAAATAAGCAAAAAAACCGGCCAGGGACAAAAATGCAAAATGCGGCATATTGGGAATCAGGCCCATAATGCCAATAATGGCAGCCGTAATATAAAGCACCATCGGGTTGGAAAACAGCTGGCTCATCATTTGCTGGCCAACATCCTGATTGTTCGCCACGCGCGACACCACCACACCTGCTGCGGTTGAAATGATAAGTGCGGGAATTTGCCCAACCAGGCCATCACCAATAGTCAGCAAGGTATACACCGTGCCAGCTTCGCTAAAACTAAGACCGTGCTGCAAAACGCCTACCAGCAAGCCACCTACAATACTGACCACCATAATGATCAGGCCGGCAACGGCATCACCACGCACAAATTTACTGGCGCCATCCATGGCACCGTAAAATTCGGCTTCCTGCGCCACTTCAGCCCTTCTTTTACGCGCATCATCTTCGGCAATCAGCCCGGCATTCAGGTCGGCATCAATCGCCATTTGCTTGCCCGGCATGGCATCAAGCGTAAACCGGGCACCCACTTCGGCAATCCGGCCGGCACCTTTGGTAATGACCACAAAGTTAATCAAGACCAGAATGGCAAAAACAACAATACCTACTGCAAAGTTGCCGCCCACCAGAAAGTGGCCAAACGCTTCAATAACCTGACCGGCGGCATCAGGGCCGGTATGCCCATGCAACAAGACCACACGGGTAGAGGCCACGTTCAGTGACAGACGCAACAGGGTGGCAAATAGCAGCACCGACGGGAACGCAGCAAAATCCAGCGGCTTTTTGGTAAACATGGCCACCAGCAGGATCATGATGGACAAGGCAATGTTAAAAGTAAAAAACAAATCCAGCAAAAACGGCGGCAAAGGCAAGACCATCATGGCAAGCACCATGACAATCAGCACCGGACCAGCCAGCATTCTGGAGTCTGCCGCCTGCAATTTCAGTGAGGAAAAAAAACGGTTCATATACTTAATAATTTAGGTCATTCAGGGTATTGCAGAATCAGGGGGTATCTTAAGGCGCAGGTGCCTGCCCGGACTGCGGATCAAGTTCGGGCGGCACCGGTAAATTCACGGGCCGATCCGGTTCTTCAGCCATCCCCTGCCGATACTGCTGCAATTGATAAACCCAGGCCAGCACTTGGGCAACAGCGGTAAACAACGTTTCCGGGATGGGCTGATCCAGTTCGACATTGGCATACAGGGCACGGGCCAGTGCCGGAGCCTCCAGTTGTACCACCTTGTTTTCTGCGGCAATTTCACGGATTTTACGGGCAATTTCCCCAGTTCCCTTGGCAATCACCAGCGGCGCACGGTCTCCGTCCTGTTCATATTTAAGCGCTACGGCATAATGGGTCGGGTTGGTTACCACCACATCCGCATCTGGAATACTGCTCATCATACGATGACGTGCCATTTCACGCTGCTGCTGGCGAATTCGACCCTTGATATGCGGATCACCCTCGTTTTCCTTATGTTCGCGCTTCACTTCCTCTTTGCTCATTCGCAATTTTTTGGCATGGGAAAACATTTGCCAGGGCACGTCTATGAGCGCAATCAGCAGCAGGGAGGCAATAATGGTTGCACAGCAAAACATGACCATTTCCATCCCTTGAGCCAATGCCCTTGGCAAGGACAAGTGTGACAGGGCCAGCATTTGCGGCAAATAAGATTTGATGACCATTACCCCAACGCCACCAATCACGGCAGCCTTCAGCAGGGTTTTTAACAGCTCAACCCAGGTTGACGCGCTAACCATGCGCCCCAGCCCCTTGAACAGATTCACGCGTCCAAAATTGGGGTTAAGGGCCTTGCTTGAAAAAACCAGGCCACCCAGCGCAACCGATGAACCGATGGCGATCACTATCAAGACCACAAACAGCGGAAACAAACCGGTCAGGACATGCAGAAAGTTGTCCAGCATGCCTGGCGCCAGGCTTTCTACCGCACTTTTAGGCGTCCAGTCAAAATGCATGGTGGTTCGCATGACATAAACCAGCCGGTCATACAAAAAACCGCCACTGATCCAAAGCGTCATCGCTCCGGCCAGCAAAATAAGACAGGTATTCAGCTCTCGCGAGCGCGCAACCTGCCCCTCTTCCCGCGCTTTGGTTAATCGTTGCGGGGAAGCGGCTTCGGTTTTTTCAAGGTCGCTATCTTCTGCCATGCTGGGAGGTACGGTTAAATGGCGCTATCCGGAATGAGCGCATTCTAAACTGTCAACAGTGTAGCGGGTTTGCCAGCAAGGCAATTGGAGGAGTAAGGGATGAAAAACCCGCCTTAACGCCTGTTATGGCCTGACAAGGCAGGTAAAAAAAGCATCATTGCGATTAAAAACCCAGCTGGGCCAGCAAATCGTCTACCTGTTGCTGGTTTTGCACGGTTCCACCGTTTTCTTTATGCTCTACAACGGGGCCATTTAACAGGGCATTTTCCAGCTGGGCTTCTTTTTCCATTTCCTGACTGTATTTTTCGGGCATGTACTCAATGAGTACCTGGACCAGCTCCTGCTCGATGCGATCCAACAGCACCGTCAGCTTGCTGGCCACCTGGCCGGTCAAATCCTGAAACGCCTGAGCGGTAATGATGTCAATCAAGGCGGCATCAACCGGCCGGATTTCCTCTTTCACACCCACAAGGAAAGCCTGGACATTTTTGGCCAGCTCCGCAGGCAACTGTACCTGGGCATGGGTAACGGGCTGCATGGCTTGTTCCAGTTCTTCAGACAGACTGGTTGCATTCGCTTTCAGGCGGCCAAGCTCCGATTGGGCCAGTTCCGCACTGTTTAACACGTCATTGGCGGCCTTTTCGGTTAAAGACGTAATATAACGAAGACGGGACTGGGCATCAGGCATGGCCTTGGCGGCAGCCTGAACGCTGGGTTCAAGACCCAATTCACGCAGGCTGTCTCGCAACAAACGGGTCACATGGGCAATCCGGTCATACACTGGTGCTTCACCCATGGTGCTTCCGTTTTCCGGTAAAGGTTGTGTTGAATCTGTCATTGTTTTAGTCCTTTTCAGGATGCATTGCGGTCCATCCGGTGTTTGGCATTCTTAAGCACCCATACGGCGCTTGGCCTTTTCAAACACCTTATTCAGGTTTTCTTCCAGTGTTGCCGCGGTAAAGGGTTTGACCACATAACCGTCGGCACCCGCCTTGGCGGCGCTCACGATGTTTTCACTTTTAGCTTCTGCGGTCACCATCAGGACGGCAATCTGTTTGAGCTTTTCATCAGCCCGGATTTCCTGGAGCATAGTCAAGCCGTCCATGACCGGCATATTCCAGTCGGAAACCACCAGATCGTAACCAGATATCCCATTGCGCAATTTACCCAGCGCCTGTGCACCGTCTTCAGCCTCATCAACACTTTCAAACCCCAGGTCTTTCAAGAGGTTTTTAACAATACGGCGCATTGTCGGGAAATCATCAACAATCAGAATCCTGATATCTTTATTCATACAGCATTTATCCTAATTTTAAGTATTCAACATTGATTATTATCGCTTAAGCGGTGACTGCGCTTTGGCAAGACCCTTGAAAAGGCGCTCACCAATCTGGTCAAGCGCTACCGCTTCATCAGTCGCGCCAATATGCATGGCTTCTCCGGGCATGCCATAAACCACACAGGTAGCTTCATTTTGCACAAAAGTATCGGCACCTGCCTGGCGCATTTCCAGCAAACCTTGGGCACCATCTTTACCCATGCCGGTCAATATGATACCAGTGGCTTTTTTTCCGGCCTCTTTAGCCACACTCGAAAACAGGACATCTACCGATGGCCGGTGACGATTTACGGGTTCAGACTCTATCAATACTGTCCGGTAAACACCCCCCGACTTGCGAATGGCCAGGTGTGCCACACTGCCGGGTGCCAGGTAAACATGGCCACTTTCCAGCACCTCGTCGCCTTTTGCTTCATGAACGGTCAGCGCGCACGTGCGATCAAGCCTTTGCACAAATGAAGCGGTAAACCCTGCCGGCATGTGTTGGGTAATCACAATGGGTGGGCACTCTCTTGGCAAACCCGTCAATACCCTGGACAATGCTTCGGTTCCACCGGTTGATGAACCAATTGCCACCACCCAGTCATTCCTCACATTAATGGCGGTGCCCGCTGTTTTAATAACCGGAACTTCCTGACCGGGCGCCACATATTTCTTCAGGCGGGCCCGACTGGCCGCCCGGATTTTGTCAGCCACTTCATGCTGGTAAGCCTCCAGGCTCTTGCCAGACTGTGCATTGGGTTTGGAAACGATTTCAACTGCCCCCAGCTCAAGGGCCCGCAAGGAAATGGCTGAATGCTTCTGGGTTAAGGAAGAAACCATGACCACCGGCATCGGGCGCAGTCGCATCAGGCGCTCAAGAAAATCAAGCCCGTCCATTTTGGGCATTTCCACATCCAGCGTAATCACATCAGGATTCAATTGCTTGATCATATCCCGTGCCACTAGCGGATCGGGTGCGGTTCCCACCACCTCCATATCCGGCTCGGCATTAATTACCTCAGTCATAATCCGACGCATCAGTGCTGAATCATCAACACACAATACCCGGATCAATCCTTTTTTCAACTCAGTCATATTTCTTCTTGCTTTAAAACTAACGATTATTGCGCTTGTACACAGTCTGGCCCAACAGGGTAAACTGGTCTGTGGTGGTTGCCAGGGTTTCAGAGTGCCCAATAAACAATAAGCCACCCGGCTTCATCGAACGGGCGAAGCTTGCCACCAGACGCACCTGCGTATCATGATCAAAGTAAATCATGGTGTTGCGACAGAAAATCACGTCAAACATGGCAGGCTTTGGCCATGAAAACGACATCAGGTTCAATTCGGAAAACTCTACCCTGGCACTTAAGGCCGGTTTGACTTTGGCCTTGCCTTCAAACTGGTTATTTCCTTTCAGGAAATGCCGGCGCAGGCGCTCTTCAGAAATGCCCGTCAATCTATCAAGGCTGTAAACCCCCGCCCTGGCTCTTTTAATCGCCTGGCTGTCTATGTCAGTGGCCACAATCCTGGGACAAGCCGCCTGTTCACCCACAATCTCATTTAACACCATGGCAATGGAATAAGGTTCTTCTCCGGTAGAACAGGAAGCACACCAAATAGCACAATTGGTCCGGAGTTTTTCTATGTGCTCCGCCAGAATCTCAAAGTGATGCGGTTCCCTGAAAAACGCGGTATGGTTAATGGTAAAACTGTTAATAAATGCTGGCCATCCGGTGTGATCCCTGTCTTTATCCAGCGCCATCAGAAAATCGTCAATGGTTACAAAACCGAACTCTTTACGCAAGCCCTCAAGCAATCTCTCGCTTGATTTCATTTTATGCTCGCCCACGATAATACCGCTTCTATCGTGGAGCATTTTCAAGGCATGCTTATAGCTGGCATCCGTCCATACCGATCTTGTCAGGGCATCCATTATGCCTCCTGGTTGATGTCACTTAACGTCCAATGCTCGTGATCAATCAGTTTTTCAACATCTACTATTTGCAATAACTCATCTTTATAAGTGGTCAGTCCAATTAAATAAGGTGCAGGATTATTCACATTGGGAGGCGGTTCGATGGTGTTTTTGGCTATTAGCTCTACATTTGACACACTATCCACCACAATGCCCACAATACGGTCTGATAAACCCAGAATAATCACCACGGTTTGCGGGGTGTACTCCACTTCACTCACTTTCAGTTTGATGCGAAGATCAATAATCGGAATAATTTGCCCACGCAGGTTAATCAACCCCTGTATATACGAAGGCATATGTGCCACGCGTGTCACGTTTACCGGCTGATATTCCCTGATTTCCTGGACTTTCAGGATATCAATGGCAAATTCCTGCCCATCGACACAAAACACCAGACAGTGATAATTCAGCTCATCTTTTTTTTCCTGACTCATGCTTAAACTCTCTCTTGTTGTAATACAGGGCTATTGAATCCCGCACCATAAGGCACCAATCCGAGCTTGTTTTGCTCAAGAATGGCCGCTGCGTCCAGAATCAGGGCAACACTGCCATCACCCAAAATAGTGGCCCCGGAAACACCTGGCACCCGTTTGAAATGTGTTTCAAGGTTTTTGACCACGATTTGATGTTGCCCCAACAGCTGGTCGACCGCCAGGGCATACCGGCTTTTACCAACCTGTAAAACGGCAATAATAGACTTTTCCAGATCACGCTCAGTATTGGGAATAGAAAAAATTTCCCACAAATTAATAATGGGCAAGTGCTCGCCTCGCAATAACAGCAAGGCCTTGTTTTCCTCAAGAATACGGATCTGATCACTGGTTGGTTGCAGGCATTCAACAATATGGCTCAAGGGAAGCACAAATCGCTCTTTGCCCGACTGCACGGTCATGCCATCCATAATGGCCAGCGTTAGCGGCAGTGAGATCCGGATTGTCGTGCCCTTGCCCTTTTCCGATTCAATCTGCGTCAAACCACCCAGTTCCTGGATATTACGCTTGACAACATCCATGCCTACGCCACGCCCCGAGACATCAGTCACTTTTTCCGCAGTAGAAAATCCGGCTTCAAAAATAAGCATGAAGGCCTGGTCATCAGTCATGTTGTGCGAAGCGGGCAGGCCCTTTTCAATGGCTTTGTTAATTAATTTTTCACGATCCATGCCAGCGCCATCATCAATCACCTCAATAATGATCCGCCCACCCTGGTGCTGCGCACTGATGGTGATTTTTCCCAACGGGTCCTTATCGGCCGCAATCCGCTTTTCAGGCATTTCAATGCCATGGTCAAGACTATTGCGAATCAAGTGAGTCAAGGGGTCTATCATGCGCTCGATCAGGCCTTTATCCAGCTCGGTGCCACCGCCCTTGGTAATCAGTTCAATTTGCTTGCCCAGTTTGCCCGCTGTTTCCCGCACCAATCGTGGGAACCGTCCGAAGGCATAATCCATGGGCATCATACGCAAAGCCATGATCGCTTCTTGCAAGGTCCGCAAGGCACTGCCCATGTGCTCAATATCCTGTATAAGCGAGGCATGCACAATCGGGTCCAGTGACTGGTTGGCTTGCATCAGAATGGATTGGTTAATCACCATTTCACCCACCTGATTGACCAACTGATCCACTTTCTGGATGGGCACACGAATCGTCCCGCCATCTTTATTGGCGGCCGCTGTTTTGGGCAAGGCCTGCTTTGCCGGTGCCTCACTAACGGTTTTTGCCGTCAGGGTGGGGGCCGGAGCGGGTGCAGCCTGCACCGCTGACGCAGAAGGTAAAACCTCCTGTTTCGGTTCAGCTGTTAACGGTATCTGAGCCGGAATTTCTGCGACAAGAGGCTGCGCTACCGGCTTGTCTTCTTCCACTTTAATTTGTGACTCATCAATCACAAAGCAACACACGGCAATAATATCTTCGGGTGGCAAGGCAGAACTTAGCCAGTAGTAATATTCATTGCCCGAACTGGATTGACGGATATGGGTCCCCATAATGCCCATTTCATTATGCAAAGACAAACGGTCTTTTTCCGACACATCAAGCAGTGTAACCTTAAGCAGTGTTTCACCTTCAGGAATCACAACATCTGGTGTTGTTGCCGGCTTTTCCGACGGCGTTTCTTCCTGCGCAATGGCGGTCTCAATAACCTGAGCGGCCTGCCCTGATACAGGGTTTGTATCTGTTTTTGCTTCAGCCGGTTTTACTTCACTTAGTTGCTGCAACATGGCCAGCAATTCGCGCGCGCTTTCACTGCCAGGCTCCTTTTGCTCCCGATAAGCCTGCACCAAGTCCCACAACACATCTTTGGCTTTTAAAAAAACACTGATTGCCTCATGCGTCAGGGGCATTTTCCCATTACGAACCAGGTCAAGAATATTTTCCAGTTTATGCGTTGTGCTGACCAGGTCATCAAAAACCCCAAAAGCAGCCGCTCCACCCTTGATGGAATGGGCACAACGAAAAATCGCATTCAGTGATTCGTGATCGGGCGATTCAGGATCCAGGGACAGCAGGGTCTGCTCCATACCCTGAAGAAGTTCTTGGGCCTCGTCAAAAAACGTATCATGAAACTCACTTAAATCTGGGCTGCTCATATACCTTGTCTGTCACTGATAAAAATTGTTGTGAAGAATACTCCTGAGATCAATTTCCGTCTCGACCGCTCGGGTCGAAGGACCAGGTTTGGCCGAACCGGAGGTACTCCTGGAGCCGCTTTTACTCACAGACGAAACCTTATTATCCGGGTTTGCCTTTTGCTGAGGCATTCCCTGCTTTGCGATGATTCCCTTCTTCCCCGTGTCTCCCTTCACTTCCGGATTGACGCTTTTGGCTGGGGCCGCTTTCTTTGCCGGCGCCGCTTTCTGCGTTGAGGCCGACTTCTTCCCGGAAGCATTGTTCTTGGTTGAAGTTGTTTTCTTCGCTGGCACTACTGGTTTATCTGAGGCTGGCGGTTTAACGGTTCCAGGCTGTTTGGCCGGTTTAACCGCCGTATCCGCCACAACCGGCTTCTGAACAGATACTGGATCCTTATCAGTCACACCAGTTGCAGGCGAATTTTCAAACGCCCTGTTTACATTAACGGCAGAATTTTCAATTTCCTTGATTTCCCGAGACAAATTCTGATTTTTATTTTGCGACACCAGCGATGTGGTTGAAACCTGCTCTGCCGGCAATGAAGGAGCAATAGCTGCTGTGGCGGTGCCTACCAGCGAACCCACAACCGTATCGGCAGTCTGCCACAAAATACTTTCCTGCCTACTTATCGGTGAGGGCATGATATGCTCAATATCATAACCGCTGTCACCCAAGCCCTGAACCAGCTGAACCACCTTTTCACTGGCAGCCGGATCAACCATTGCCTGACCTGCAACCACAGGAGCAGCAATCGTATCTTGAGCCACTGATACCGCGCCCTGTGGCAGCACAGACGCCTGGCGGGCAAACAATTCAGGGGCATTTTCAGGCGCCGCCGCCAGGGTAGCGGAATTAATCGAAGGCGAAAGACTTTGCATGCTGCTTAAAGATGATGTCGCAGAAGTCTCTAGCTTGTCTTTTTCCTGTCTCAGTCTGGCATCCAGGTCTTCCTGCTTCAGACCAGGAGACGCATTCATTTTCTCAAGCATTTGCTCTGTTTTATGATTCAGTACCACAATGCTGATCCGCCGGTTAATGGGCGAATAGGGATCATCCTTGACCAGGTTAATCGTGGAAGACAAACCCAGTATCCGTCTTACCTTGCTTTCAGACAGGCCATTATTCACCAGCGCCTGCCGGGCAGAGTTGGCCCGATCAGCTGACAGCTCCCAATTACTATAGGCATGTTCACCGGTTACGTATTGGGTGGCATCGGTATGGCCGCTAATGGATATCCCATTAGGCATGTCATTAAGCAATGGTGCCAGCTCTTTAAGGATGTAAATCATTTCCGGATTTAGCCGTGCACTGCCGGTGGCAAACATGGGCTGTTGCTGATTATCCAGAATTTGAATACGCAAACCCTCTGGCGTCATATCCATGACCATTTGTGGCTTGAAATTTTTCAGGGTCGGATTATTTTCAATTTGCAAATCGACATTGCGCTTCAGGTTTTCCAGACGCTCACTATCTTCACTCTGCTCGCTACGGCTAACCTGCGGAATCAGGGCAGTAACTTCCTGCAAGGCGCTTTTGGTGGGAATAGGAGACGGTGTGCCCCCACCAGGAATCACGTTTCTGGTGGCTGGCGTATGAGGATCGCCGGTCACGGCTGAAATAAGCGGCCGTCTGAAATACTCGGCCAGATCTTTAAGTTCGCTTTTGGGTACCAGCGACAAAATCCACATCACCAGAAAAAAAGCCATCATGGCAGTCATGAAGTCTGCGTAAGCAATCTTCCATGACCCACCCGAGTGCCCTTCATCATGTGAAGCGCGTTTTTTCCGGATGACTATACGTGGTGCATTACCTGACATACTTTATGTTTACTTGGCTGACTTGGACAATTGAACCTGTTCATCAAGCTCCGAAAATGAGGGACGAACGGAAGAGAACAGGACTTTACGGCCAAACTCGACCGCGACAGCCGGCAAATAGCCGTGCATATAGGCTAGCAAAGTCACCTTGATGCACTCTAGGGTCTTGACGCTTTCATTGTTACGGCGCTCAATCGCATCAGCCACCGGGTAGACAAAGCCATAAGCCATCAAAATACCCAAAAAGGTACCCACCATCGCCTTGGAGATCAGGTCACCCAAAATGGCGGGGGGCTGGTCAATGGAGGCCAATGCTTTAACGACACCCAAAACGGCAGCGACAATCCCAAATGCCGGAAGACCGTCTCCCACGGCTTTGAGACCTTTGACCGGAACGTTCATTTCATGGCGACACGTGTCAATTTCTTCATCCATGAGCTGTTCAAGCTCAAAGGCACTCATGTTGCTGCTGATAATCATCCTGAAATAGTCACAAATGAAATTCAGCACCCTTTTATCTTCAAACACCATGGGAAATTGACTGAAAACATCACTTTCCTCAGGCGCTTCAATATGAGATTCAATAACGTTCTTGCCCTCGCTTTTGGCTTTTCGGGTAAGAACAAAAAGACATGAAAGAATTTCCAGGTACAGCGCCTTGTCATATTTGTTTTTTCTGAAAAGCCGCACCAGGCTATTACCCAATTGCTTGATGGAACGCATGTTGTTGGCGGCTACATAAGCACCCAGTGCCGCACCACCAATCAGAAGCAGCTCCAGGGGCTGAAAAAGGGCGCTAATATGCCCCCCCATTCCAACATAGGCTCCAAAAACACAAATTAATACAATACCGTATCCAATGACGACTAACACGCTAGCCCCTTAACCGTACCCAAAGGCACCAAAACTGACCAAAATATCATTTTACCGACAGGGAACCCTGGCCATTGAATAGAACAGCCTGTAAAAACAGGCTTACTTCAGCATTTAACCAGGTTTAACCCTGCATATTATTAAGTACGCCAATGGATTGCTTCAGCTCCTGTGCCTGCTGACCCAACTCAACAGAAGTCTGCGACAGGTTTTGCACCATGGCCGAGTTCTGGTGTACAGCGTGATCCATTTGATTGACAGCCAGGTTAATTTGTTGCAGCCCACTGGATTGCTCAACCGAGGCGGTAGAAATTTCAGCCATGATATTGACCATGCCCTGCACCGAATCCATGATTTCTTTCATCACACTGCCCGCCTCTTCTGCCAGACGGGAGCTTTGTGTGACATCTTCGACTGATGCATGGACCAGGCTCTTGATTTCCTTGGCGGCATCAGAGCTTTTTTGCGATAAGTTGCGCACCTCTGCAGCAACCACACCAAACCCGCGCCCGGCCTCACCGGCGCGTGCAGATTCCACACTGGCATTAATCGCCAGGAGATTGGTCTGGAATGCAATATCTTCAATAATCTTGACAATGCTTTCAATTTTTCTTGAACTATCGTTCATTTCTTCCATTGAGCGCACGACCTGATTGACTTTGTCACTGCCATTTTCCGCCACCCGCAACCCCTCCAGGGCAATCGAGTTGGCCGAACGCGCATTCTCGGCATTCTGCTTGACGGTAACCGTCAACTGTTCCAGGCTCGCAGCCGTTTCCTGCAAGGACGCAGCCTGATCTTCCGTTTGCATGGCCAGGGTCTGGCTGTTTTTCTGCAACGAAGTCACAATTCTGGAATTCGCATCCGCACCAACCATGACTTCGCCACTAATACCAATTAGAGCCTTGCGCATCATATCCAGGTAATAATACAACTCTCCCATCTCGTTTTTAGGAATGGAATGAACATTATTACTCAGGTTACCCGCAGAAATCTGACGAATAATATCTGCCGCACCATCGATAGGCTTCTTGATATCCCGCGCCATTTTCATAGACAGCGACACAACGGCAAAAATGAACAAAGCCATTATACCGAACAGGGTAGAGTTACCCCCAGGCAATTGGCTTTGAGAGGCGGCCAGCCATGTCGGGAACAACATACCCACCACAGACAGCAAAGCTGCCCGCATCAGGCCAGGCGCAAATCCTTTTTGAAAAATACGGCTTGCCCCGGAAAACACACGGCGAATTCCTATAGGTACTTTCCGTCCCTGTTTAATCGTATAGGGTATTTTCTCGCCATTATTAATCTGTCTGTACAAGGCTTCGGCTTTGACTATGCTCTCGGGGTCGGCCTTAACCCTAACCGAAGCATAGCCCGTTACCTCATTGCCCTGAAAGATAGGCGACACGTTGGCCAATACCCAATAAAAGCCACCATCTTTGCGACGGTTTTTAACCAGGCCGGTCCAGGGCTTTCTGTTTTGCGCACTTTCCCATAAGTCCTGGAACGCCAGTTCAGGCATGTCAGGATGGCGAATAATATTATGCGGTTTGCCTATCAACTCTTCCCGGGTGAAGCCGCTTATTTCAACAAAAGCCGGATTACAATAAGTGATACGCCCCTTAAGATCGGTTTTGGAAATGAGGTACTGGTCATCTTGGACCAGAGTTTCAATATCGTTAACAGGCAAATTCTTACGCATGATTCAGGCAATCCATTCAGGCTGTTAATGTCAGCCAACAATTGTTAATAATATTCAGTGCTGTACTTTTTCTTAACGTCAACAAATGACATTAATTTAATTTTTAAAAGCAAAAAAACAGGCTCGTCCACGAGCCATGCTTAAACCACACTACAATCAGGGAAAATGCAAGCCACCCGATACACCCCGGCAAAGCCAGCAGGCAGAAGATCGATTAAAACTTGCCGTAATAAGAAGTGGTTGCCTGCTTGTTAAGCATGCCGACAATTCTGGCGGGAGGCTTGCACATGACACATACAAAACCGTTTTCCAGCTCATGTTTGTGGGTAACAAAAGCAGTATTGCACTGTGAGCAGGTGGACATTTGCATTAAATCGCTTTTAAAGAATCGAACCAACATCCAGGCGCGGGTAAAGCTTAATACCGGCTCATTGCTTTGCTCGTCCCAGGCACGTTTCACCTCATCATGCTCAAGATAAAGCGTATAGGCATCAATAACAGCCTGAACTCCCTGGGTTTCAGTATGACTTACCAGGTTAAAATAAATGCTGTAAAACAGGGTTGCATGAATATTCTGGTAAAAAGACATGAACCAATCGGTGGAATAAGGCAACATGCCCTTGGGCGGAGAGCGATGATGAATCTCATGATACAGGCGAGAAAGCCGGTCACTGCTTAAATCGGTTTCCGCCTCAAGCACTTGCAAGCGCGCACCTAGCTGTATCATCTGGCTGGCCAGCGAGATATCCATGCCATCTTTAAGAACACTTTTTGGTTTTGCCTTGGGCTTTGCCTTGGCTTTCACCTTTTCGCTCACTGAGAAACCTCCTGCATGACGCGATCAGGCTCCTGCTGTGCCAGCATCATGGAGGCATGTACCTGCTTAAGGGTGCCATTCATGCCATCTTTGGTCAGTGCACCAAGTAATGCGATATCGTTCAGGCGAAACCCGCAAATAAGGGAATTTGACGAAGCCAGCGACAATACCTGCGAAGTGCTTAAATCCATTAACAACTCGGCAACATCCCTACCAAGTCCCAAACGGTACATTCCTTTGGAAAAATCATCCCGCAACATGCGTTGGGCCAACAACAAATAAGACAAGTTAACTTCTCTTAACTCATTCACCAGGTTGTTGTCCTGCATAAAGGGAGATTGGCTAATACTCATCATTCTTAATCACTTATTAAATTTATTCGGAAACACAAGCAAAAGCCACAATCACCTTACCAACACCGAAGAGACAAGCCCTACACGCCTCAGCATTGCTTAATGGATTATTGTTTTGCCAATTTACGATTTTTTTTGCACGCTTCTGAATTTGCTGTTAACAAACTTCGTAAATAAAAAGTTAATTAACAAAGCTTCCATCATAAAAAAATTGTTAACTTTCTATGAATCTTACGGAAAACCCTTAATGACAAAATAATAAATTTATGTTTTATTAAATGTCTTGATACCCGAATTATGCCTGCTTGATACAAAAAAACAAGAATAGCCTTATACAAACCGTTTTGTTATAGCCAATTATATAACGCATATTGCGCACAAAAAAACCATAATTAAAAACAATTATACCAATAATGAAATTTCAAGATTATTAAAAAATACGGTTTTTTTAGAATCCAAATCATTAGTAAATGATAAAGAGCATTATTTCAAAATTTTTTTACGAAAATAAAAATATTGAAATTTACATTTCTTAAAACCTCAATAATACATTGTGTTACAAAATCAAGCGCTAATTTGTTGTTTTAAAAATAAATTTCTTTTATTAAAATCATTTAATTGAAATTTTCTTTGAAATAAAGCCCAGGATTTTTATTTCCATCAAGAATAAAAACTACATAATCCCCACTCTAGCACCCCTAGGATCCCACATTGTGAAATTATTTCAATATGCTTCATTGCCATACAAAATAGCACTTTATTGATATAAATCAATGCAAAAAAATGCAAATGAAATAGTACTCAAAATGTAAATTTTTATCAAGCTCAAAACACCACCTCGACAATAGCGTTTTGGATGTCGCCTGCATTCCCACGGAATGCATAACCCCCTTAATTACAAGCATTTATCAAGCATTAAACGCCGTTAGGCGAAATAAAAAGTATAAAAATTGCATTTAAATATAGGCACTTACACTTAGCCCATAGATCTTGACAATGAATAATAGAGTGCGTATAAATTTAGCTGGAGTCGCAGTCTGTAGCACAACAAACAAAATCACGATCAAGTATCACCAGTTGTATCAGCCACACAGGAGACAAACCATGGCTAATAACAGTCCTGCTAAAAAACCATCCGCAACCCCACCACAAACCGAATCACGCCGTAAATTCCTGGGCACGGCAGCAGCCAGCACGGCCGCTGCCGTGGGCATGGGTTTTCCGGCCATTGTCAGTGCACAAACCCCCATCAGTTTCCGCTTTCAAAGCACCTGGCCCACCGTGGATATTTTCCACGAGTATGCCCTTGATTTTGCAAAAAAAATCAATGACATGACAGGTGGAGAGCTTAAAATTGAAGTCCTTCCAGCTGGCGCAGTTGTACCTGCCTTTGCCTTATTAGATGCCGTCTCCAAGGGAACCCTTGATGGCGGACATGGTGTACTTGGTTATAGCTATGGCAAACAGAATGCGCTTGCCCTGTTTTCTTCTGGCCCCGCCTATGGCATGGATGCCAATATGTTGCTTGCCTGGTTTAAATATGGTGGCGGCAAAGACTTACTGGTCAAACTGTATGACTCCATTGGCGGCAATGTGGTTTCATTCCTGAGCGGCCCAATGCCAACACAGCCTTTAGGCTGGTTCAAAAAACCTATTGCCAAAGCAGAAGACCTGAAAGGCCTGAAATTCCGCACCAACGGCCTGGCCATTGACCTGTTCACTGCCATGGGTGCGGCCGTTAATGCCCTCCCGGGTGGTGAAATCGTACCGGCTCTTGATCGCGGACTGTTAGATGGCGCCGAATTCAATAACGCCTCTTCTGACCGTTTGCTTGGCTTCCCCGATGTTTCAAAAGTATGCATGCTGCAAAGCTTTCACCAGTCTTCAGAAACCTTTGAAATCACCTTCAATAAAGATAAATACAACGCACTGCCAGACAAAATGAAGGCCATTATAGAAAACGCCGTTGAAGCCGCCTCAGCGGATATGTCCTGGAAAGCCATAGACCGTTATTCACAAGACTACGTCAAACTGAAAACAGAAAACAACGTCAAATTCTACAAAACACCAGACGCGATTCTTCAGCAACAATTAACCACCTGGGACGACATTGTTGCCAAAAAAGCAGAAAGCAATCCTTTGTTCAAGGAAATTGAGGAATCACAGCGGGCTTTTGCAGAGCGGGCAGTCAGTTGGGACATGGACACCAACAATAACCGCCGCATGGCTTATAACCATTATTTTGCCAGGCCTGCCGCCAAGAAGTCCTAAAACAGGGGCATACGCATCTCTGTAAACTTATTACCGTTTACGGTTCTTCATGTCACTTTCATTCTTGTCCAGGGTGAAAGTGACATCCATAGATCAATACTGCCAGGCGAATTGGTATGCGAAAAATATTGCGCTTTATTGATAAAGTTAACACACTGATTGGACAACTTTTCAGTTGGTGTGCCCTCATACTCACCCTTTTTGTTACCTATGAAGTTTTTTCCCGTTATGCATTGCATCAACCCCATGCCTGGGCATTTGATGTCATGAACATGCTTTATGGCGCACTTTTCATGATGGCCGGCGCTTACACACTAGGCAAAAACGGTCATGTTCGCGGTGATGTACTGTATGGTTTTTTTCCGGTTCGCCTACAGGCCAGCCTGGACCTTATCCTTTATTTTCTTTTTTTCTTTCCAGGCATTATTGCCCTGGTTTGGGCAGGTTACAACTACGCCTCCGAATCGTGGGTGATTAATGAACACTCTACCATTACAGCCAATGGACCACCTATTTACCCATTCAAGGCCATTATTCCCATTGCAGGTTTTGCCTTGTTTTTGCAAGGATTTGTTGAAGTCGTCAGATGCGTCATGTGCCTGAAAAAAGGACAGTGGCCATCACGGGACGTTGATGTTGAAGAGGTTGATGTTGATAAGCTGAAAGATATGGTTCATGTTTCAACACAAGATATCAACCAAGCAGACACCTACATAACAGAAAAAAACGGGAACACAAGATGAAAAAAGAAGCCTGGTTTGGACTTACCATATTATTTGGCATTATTATTACGCTGGTTATTTTTATGCCCGCCCCCGCCGATATCACTAACGGGCATATGGGCTTGCTAATGCTGGCCCTGATTGTTGTGGCTATTATGCTGGGGTTCCCCACCGCTTTTACCCTAATGGGTATGGGTGTTGGCTTTACCCTATATGCTTACCAAGATATGGGCACACAGCTGGCGGTGGAACAAACGCTTGACTTGATGGTTCTGCGCACCTACGCCGTCATGACCAATGATGTCCTTATTGCCGTGCCTTTGTTCATTTTCATGGGATATCTGGTTGAACGCGCCAACCTGATTGAAAAACTCTTCAAAAGCATGCACCTGGTCATGGCTCGCATACCCGGCTCTTTAGCGGTTGCCACCATTATTACTTGTGCGATATTTGCCACGGCAACCGGTATTGTTGGTGCCGTCGTCACACTCATGGGTCTGCTTGCCCTACCCGCCATGCTTAAAGCGGGTTATGACGTTAAAATTTCTGCCGGTGCCATTACTGCTGGCGGATGCCTGGGCATCATGATTCCGCCATCGGTGCTATTGATTGTGTATGGGGCCGTTGCGGGCGTATCGGTCGTCAAATTGTATGCTGCCGCTTTTTTCCCTGGCATCATGCTGGCCGTGCTTTATGTTCTTTATGTCATTATCCTGGCAAAAATCAAACCAAAACTGGCGCCCCCTTTGTCTGAGGAAGAAAGGCGCGTTTCCCTGCCCGAGTTTGCCGAAAACATTAAAAATGCCATCAGCAACAAAGCCTTGCCCGGCCTGTTAAGTGCCCTTAAGGGCAAACGCAATGTCGGCATACCGGTAAAATCCCTGCTGTATCAACTTTTTATCACTTTATTGCCTGCCATCGTTTTCTTTGGTGCCATGGGCATAAGCTACACAATGGTTACCGCCCCAGCACCACAACAAAGCACTGAATTGCAAGAAATGGGATTTGGCTCTTTTGATAACCAACCTGACAGTTACAGCAGCGGCCTGGCCGAACCCCCCGGAGCAGGTGGTTTGGCAGAGCCATCAGGCACCTTGAATGAGCCTCCCGGGGCCGAGCCTATGGCACAAACGGCCGTTGAAGAAAATGCAGCTACAGAAAACATAAGCACTGATGAAGCAGGCAAAACCAGCGCCCCCATGGTTTTCTGGATTATTTTCTTTACCGGCCTGGTCATGCTGCTTATCTTTTATGTATTTTTCACCTTTGCCCGGCTTGAAATCTTCAAAATGCTTCTGGCCTCTTTCTTCCCGCTGGCCATTCTGATACTGGCCGTATTGGGCAGCATTGTATTTGGCTTTGCCACACCGTCTGAAGCGGCTGCCATGGGGGCATTCGGCGGGCTCTTGCTGGCCTTTGTCTACCGGCGACTGAACATGGCCATGCTTAAGGAGTCCATGTACCTGACGGCAAAAACCAGCGCAATGGTGTGCTGGCTGTTTGTGGGATCCAGTATCTTCTCTGCCGCTTTTGCCTTGCTGGGTGGCCAGGAAATTATTAATGCCTGGGTGTTATCAATGGATTTAACTCCCGTTGAGTTCATGATCATGGCGCAAATTGTTATTTTCCTGCTGGGCTGGCCACTTGAGTGGACGGAAATCATTGTCATTTTCATGCCTATCTTCCTGCCTTTATTGGCCCACTACAATATTGATCCACTGTTTTTTGGCATTCTGGTTGCCCTTAACCTGCAAACCGCCTTCCTTTCTCCCCCCGTTGCCATGTCCGCCTTTTATCTGAAAGGAGTGGCACCACCACACGTTACCCTGAACCAGATATTCCTGGGGATGCTGCCGTTTATGGGGATTCAGATATTTGCACTCATTCTGCTTTATGTCTTCCCACAAATTGGTTTATGGCTTCCAGAGGTTTTATACAAATAAACCATCCTCCATCCAAGCAAGTTAAATACCGCCCGCTGGCGGTATTTATTTTTGCATATATTCATTTCAAGAATGATTAAGTCAGCCACTGGGCCAAATGAGTGCAATTGCCCCAGGGAATCCTGAAACAGGCGTATACGTCACCCACATACTTGTATAATTGCCGCATTAACAGAAAGGATACTGATGAAGCAAACCATCACAGAAGTTGACGGCATGGAAAACGAAGCATTATTTTGTCCGGTAACCACCACTACCTTTATTAAAAACATTAGTGATGACATTTATCCTTTGCTGGCGCTGGCCTCCAATGAACCGGACGCCACGACGACCCCTTTGCTAAAATCCATTACGGTTTTACTTTGCAACTATTGGAAAACTTTTTGTTTTAATCTGGGACAGGAAGCCTTTTACCAACTGTTGGACACCATCCCATCATCCGCACACCTGCCCCTGCCCATAAAAAAAACCATTGCCCAGGACATCCTGAACAAGCAAGAAGAGCTAACGATCTGGTCGCTGGCAGATGAGCAATGGCGTGATCACGTTGCCAATTACTTTAATTACGAAATGTCCAACAGACTCTTCAACACCTATCCACCAGGCACCCGGCAGCTGGATCATTATTTTCAACAATTAACCGGGATTGAACAGATTTCCGGTTTTTGGCATTGGGAGAAGGATGAATATCCTTTTCTTCATTCTGCCTGTACGGTTGAGCAAGCCTGTGAAATTCATGAACAACTTATGCTCTTGCCCGAAGAAATCAGCAATCAACAAGACATTACTTACCTAAGCTATCATGCCGTATGTGATTATTATGCACACACCCTGGTGCTTGCCATCAAAACCCAAACGGCCATTAAAACATTGCTTGACAACCATCACACTGACAGACCGGATGCGTAATCATCCACACCCGGTTTTACCCTGCGGGATTAATCATGATACGCTTAGCTTGATTGACCCAGAGCAGGAATTGCATATGTTCCCACCGCATGCGCCACAGCCTGCTCACTGCCTTCTGAATAAATAAAAACGTCACCCATCGCAAGCGTTCTACCCAACTTGATAAGCCGGCATTCAGCAATCAGATCTTTATCTGGCGCTGGCTTTCTTAGAAAAGAAATATTCAGATTAGTGGTAACGGCCAAAGGCACAATCCCGATTTCACCCAAAATAGCAACGTATAAGGCAACATCAGCAGCGGTCATTAACGAGGGCCCTGAGACGGTCCCTCCTGGCCGCAGGTCTTCATGACTGACCGGCCATTTTATCCTGGAAAATTTTTCACCAACGCTTTCTACAATGCATTTATTTTGTGGGAAATCCTTTTTCAGGAAAGTGATAATTTCATCTTTTGAAGCCACGCTGTTATCTCCTGTGTTTTTATATATTGGTCTAGACTGTACCGCAGATTTGACCAGCAGGAAACCTTCAGGCAAAAAAAACCAGGGTTCATACAAACCCTGGTAAACATTTGCGCTAACAATGATACGAATCACTGAGCCTTCAGTGTAGGCGGTGCCGCTTCCGGTGTAAATCCCCTCATTCAAAAAACATAAGATGCATCAAAATTAATACGCTGGTTATATATTTGAAGCAATAACACGAGCATGAGCAGAAAAGGAATTAACCATAAATGTTAAACATTATTAACATTAAGACACATATAATACAACGCTGAAATTTTAGTTTACATTCTTGCTTATTAACATAAATCAAGATTTGAGGATTTTACAGGCTATTTCAAGGCCCCATCTCTCATTGATGCAAAAGATAACTCCTAAGGCAAAAATGACATTCCTACCCAAAGAAAACATCATCAAATATTTTAATTTCAAGATAAATATTCCGGAAGGCTACAAGTATCTGGCCATTGATAAAAATGGCACCCTGTATGCCTATCTTAATGAACCCACATGGAATAGAACCACCACCTCCTGGGTGCCCAACATACTCACCAACCAGATGATGGAATTTCTGGAAATTGGTATTTTTGAATCGAATCAAATAGCGCCCGAAGACAGCTTGGTAAAAATTGCATAACTGCCTATAAGGCATGCCTAAATGGGCACATCAGGTTTCATTAATTATCCAACGGATTTGTTTCAGGCCGAAATGCCGCCCAACCACCATTTTTAATGATGAACACGCGATCCTGTTCATCTAAAAATTGTTTGATGTAGGTTCTGAAAGTGGAACTGGTAAAATCTTCCGATTTTACCCACCAAAATGACCTCAAAGCCCGCTGGGCCCCCAGGCGATCAAGCTCATCGTACAGGGCCAAATGCTTTTCCGCGTTGCCACTACATAGCTCAAACGCCAAAAAAAAGGTTACTGCCATTGATTTCTCCTTTTTAATTAATCTAAAAGAGCCTCTCAAACAGCAAAGACTTATTCATTAAAGCACGTATCTTACGCCCTGAACATGACATCTTTCTTTATCCTGAAGAAAGATGTCATGTCACTCACTTACTCACCGTCAACATCATCATTGAAATCTTCCTGCCTTCCATGATTTCTGATGCCCTGAACTTCATCCCGCTTCTTTTTTATGTGATAAACCGACAGGACTGCATGGGCAACCATATCCAGAACAGGCCTGGGACCATCCTGGGAATCCCATACCCGAGGTGTTAACGAACCAGCCACCGAGACGCTGTCACCATCCTGCAAGGCCAGCAACTGGGAGCAGGCCTGCTGGTTAAAACAAATAACATTTACAAATATTGTGTCTTGTTCGGTGGCCGCCCTTACCTTGGCCGTTACGTAAGAGCCATTTTTACCCTGACCCTGCTTGGGTTGCCCAAATATTTTGCCGGCAATCAATCCATCAATCATTTTCAGATTCCATCTTGCTGAATAATTTATCATTAACACACAACACGCTTATGCAGTTATTGTGAATCTTTACGGTATTGATCATACTGTTTTGGTTACTTGTATTAATAGGAATCTCCTCATGAAAATTACACGGTATCTTGTTTTGGGTGTACTGCTGCTTTCAGCGTGTACCTCTATCGCTCCTGTTGAAATGGCCAATCCTGCTTCAATGCTGTGCCAGCAGAAAGGTGGCAAGATAATCATCAAGCAAGGAAAAAATGGTCAATACGGAATCTGTCAATTTTCCGACGGGACGGAAATTGAAGAGTGGGAATTTTACCGCCAACACTATCAGGTCACCAAAGCCACTGAAGTGTAACAAATACACCCGGTTATAATGTTAAGCTGGTAACACTTAATATGCATTCCTTATTAACCTGCCAGATGCATGGCAAATTTCACACTTTTAATGAGATACGATATGACACGCTATATTTCTTACGAAAACATGGACGGCATCACAGAAAAACTTAATCTGGACCCATCTGATCCAGTCCCGGAAAATATTATTGAGATTAAAAAATTATTGGTTAAAAAACTGGACATTGATACAGTCGATCAAACCCCAGGATCAGCCAAAACACCCGAGGAACTGCTTGATGATGCCCTGAATAACGTTAACATTGCTCCCTCAACGGTCAAACTGGTGATTAATTAACAGCAATTATCTCCTGGCCCATTCATTAAACTAACCCACAGAGTCGTGCACATGGGCATTTGCAGCAGGAAAAACAACAGTCTTCAACCCTGAATATAGCCAAATCTTTATTTGGTGTGACATTTTCCCTGCTGCAAAGCCCATTAATGCTTATTTATAGCAAACAAGTCTTTCTTTATGAATTATTTTTATATAAAGACAGTAGAGAAAGTCATAAAAAATGTATAGAGTATAAATAAAATTTTTATCCTTTATTGGATTGTATGAATTTTAATTATATGCATGGCAATTATTTACATATAACTGCAACTTATAACATTAAAGTTCATCACACCTTGCAACGACCGGGCGGATACCCCCCTGTTTTCCTTTAACACCTGAACATAAACGAAAACAGAACATCTTCCCGTGGTTTTTATGATGAATATGGGTATTGCAATAATATGTAGTGCTCAAGGAGTTTATAAATGAGCAATACGGCTGAATTGACACTTTTCTCGGCAAATCGCCTGCATGACGGGATTGTCGTCTGGCTGGGAGAAAACAATGAATGGGTGCAGGAGCTGCACTCAGCCTCATTATTCGATCAGGAAAACATTGAAGCCGCCCGCGATACCGCACAGCAGGCCAGTGATCGTAATTTTATTGTTGGCGTTCAGGAATTACCGGCCACCCGCGAAAACAACATCCCTGTACCCTGTGATTACAAAGAACGAATCCGCAGCAAAGGCCCTTCAGTACGCCCCGATCTGGGCAAACAGTCCGGAAATGGTGAAAACGGCAATCCTGCCTTCGTCAAGACCCTGCAGCCGCGTCAGGCCAACAGCAAGGCAGGCATTTACCAATATGATGACGATGAGCATGCCTTCCTGAAAAACCGCGCGCATTTTTTTGGCGAACAGGTTCAACGCCGCTTAAGCGGTGAACTAACCGAGGATGAGTTCAAAACATACCGCCTGATGAATGGCCTGTATTTGCAGTTGCATGCCTATATGCTCAGGGTGGCCATTCCTTATGGCACCCTAAGCGCAGAACAGTTAAAACAGCTGGCCTATGTAGCACGCACCTATGACAAGGGTTATGGCCATTTCACCACCCGCCAGAACATCCAATTCAACTGGATACGATTAGACCAGGCTGCTGATGCCTTATCTGCCCTTGCCGATGTCGACTTGCATGCCATCCAGACCAGTGGCAATTGCATCCGTAACGTCACCACTGACCAGTTTGCCGGTGCGGCTTTTGACGAGGATCTTGACCCGCGTGTGTATGCGGAAATCCTGCGTCAGTGGTCTACCGACCACCCTGAATTCACGTATTTGCCCCGCAAATTCAAGATTGCCATTACCGGCAGCGCCAACGACCGGGCCGCCATCCGCTTTCATGATATTGGCCTGCGAGCCCTTAAGAACGATGCGGGTGAAACCGGCTTCGAAGTCCATGCCGGTGGCGGCTTGGGCAGAACACCGATTGTAGCCACCAAAGTAAGGGCCTGGTTGCCGCAACAGGATTTGCTCAAATACGTGGAAGCGATTGTACGTGTTTACAATGCGCTGGGACGTCGTGACAATCTGTATAAGGCACGCATCAAGATTCTGGTTCGTGAACTGAAACCAGAAAATTTTATCCGCATGATAGAAGAAGAATTTAACGCGTTGCCCGATGATCGACCACTGGTCAGCAACGAACTGGTGGAGCATTTCAATGCCCGCTTTGTGACCCCTGCCTTTGAGACGGATAGCGGCCAGTTTCCTGCATTTGAAGCTGCGCTTGCCAACAACCCGGCCTTTGCCCGCTGGGTTAAACAAAACACCTATCAGCACAAGCAAGCCGCTTATATCAGCGCGGTTATTTCCCTGAAACCGCAAGGCGGCATCCCCGGCGATCTGACTGCCGATGAAATGGACCTGGTTGCCAGAATGGCTGAGCAATATTCCATGAATGAAATCAGGGTGACACATGAACAGAACCTGGTTCTGCCACACGTGAAAAAAGAAGATCTTTTTGATGTGTGGCAAACATTGGTCAACGCCAATCTGGCAACCGACAACATCGGCCTTGTCACCGACATGATTGCCTGCCCTGGCATGGATTACTGCAGTCTGGCCAATGCCCGCTCTATTCCGGTTGCCCAGGAAATTGCAGTCATGATTCATAAAAAGAAAATTGAACATGACCTGGGCAAACTCACTCTTAATATTTCGGGTTGCATCAACGCGTGCGCCCACCACCATATTGCCAACATCGGTATTCTGGGGGTGGATAAGAACGGCCAGGAATTTTATCAAATCACACTTGGCGGTTCTGCCGATGAGAACGCCGTGGTTGGCAAGATCCTGGGTTCCTCCGTCACTTTTGAGGACGTTCCCGTGGTGATAGAAGAAATCATGAATATTTATCTACGTGAACGCACCAACGCTGAAACTTTCCTGCAGACCTATCATCGTATTGGTGCTGCGCCCTTCAAGGAGGCACTTAATGTTGCTGGTAAATAAGTCTGGACAATACATACAGGATCAATGGCAATATATCGGATCCGAAGATACCATTCCCGCCAATGGTAACCTTGTGATTGCGCTTGAGCGATGGGCTGAAATTGAAACCCTGCCGGTTCGCAAAGGAATCTGGTTAAGCCCCGACAACAATGTTGCAGACATTGCCAGGCTTTTGCCTGATGCGGAACTGGTTCTGATTGACTTCCCGAAATTCAGGGATGGCCGGGGCTTCACGCAGGCCAAACTTATTCGCGAACGCTACCGTTTTAAAGGTGATATACGCGCTGGCGGACATGTGTTGCCTGACCAGTTTTCATCAATGATTACCTGTGGATTCAGCAGTGCCAAAGTGGCTGAAACCTTTCCTGAAGAACGCTGGATTCAAGCAGCCCTGCTGGTGGAGTCACGCAAAACCAGCACGGCACCGGGCAACTTATTGAACCGGCTTGTTAGCGCTTACTAGTTAACAATAGGGTTACCAACAAGAAAGGGCTTGCAAGCAATTTGCAAGCCCTTTCTTCCAGATGGCACAATCACTCTCATCAACCGCCCCTCATTCTTACTGATTGGGCCCGGTTTAGCCTTGCCGCCTCGCGTTCTGCAAACGCTTCCTCTCCGGGTTCGTATGATCCTTCATAAGCACAATTACCCCACCACCCGCATTTACTGACGCGACTTGAGGCAACCGGACTTGCCGAAAAGCATCCGGACAAAAGCGCGGCACACATACCTATTGAAGCAGCTTGATAAAATAACCGCATAAACATTTTCCTTACTTTTAAAAGCAATACGTTTTGCAATTTTATATGAATAACGCCAGAGCTGAACAGAATACCTATTCCAACAGTGCCTAAATAGACCACCTACTATGCCCATCCTGCAGGAAAAAACAGAATGCCTGCTTATTCAGACGTACTTTGCTCCCAGAAGGCATGATGGATAGACTGTTCAGTATTAAGCAGTGCTATGAGGCGGTCCATCTATTCGCCACTTATTGATGTTGCCATTAGTGTTGCTTCGATTTCAATTCCCTCATCCCCGAAGAGCTTAACGTCCAACTCGGCCAATGGATAACTTTCCAAATCCAGTACTTTTTCCAATGCTGCGATGGCATATTGGCGCTGAGCACTTGGTGTAATAATCACGATCATCAAAAACGTTATTGGAACCTTCGGTTGAATGCTGTGATTTCTTACATACTAATTCAGTCAGAGGAGCAATCACACGTACCATTTTGCTTACCCTTATTCCTGTTTATCTTACCCTTATTTTTTTGTGGCAAACCTTGGTAAGCGGTAGGATTTCAGGGCAACAAAAAACCCGCAGAACGTTTATTCATGCGGGTCTTGTGGTATTTCCTGGACATCTGTGTGATGTTTTACTGGTAGGCAGTACTGGATTCGAACCAGCGACCTCTACGATGTCAACGTAGCGCTCTAACCAACTGAGCTAACCGCCTTCAGGAAAGAATATAATTATATGCATCAACAATAATTGTGTCAACACCCAGTAGTAAAATAACCAAAAAGATAAGTTTTTATTTGGAAAATGTTGTTTTTTGGCTTGAATACCCTACCCCAACATCCATAACTCCGTACATTTCTACTTTAGAGCCACTTAAGGTGGTATTTCCCGAGCCAGAAGCACAACCAGACAAAAGACCTAGCAAACAGCACGATAGCAACAGTGTTCTCTTCATTTTCCACCTCGTTTCATTGGGGGCTCATAAAGGCCCCCGTGAATTGGCATACAGATCAGGCAATAATTTCCAGCTTGGCAATACCCAATGCCAAGGTTTTGGCACCCGCATTCTGAAAAATGATTTGTGCCTGGGCATCGTTACCTTGACCACTTAAATTAATAATGGTTCCATCACCAAACTTGGCATGATGCACACCTTGGCCAACTTTGAATTGTTGCTGCCCAACCTGCACCCCACTACTTACAGTACGTGGCACACGTGGTGACAGGCTCCCGCTTTCCGGGCGACCAAAAGCATCACGCTGACGGGATTGCCCGCTTGCCCAGCCATTCTGGCTTGCACCGTAGCTGGCAACCTTGGGCGTCAACCATTTAATACAAGCCTCGGGAAGCTCATCCAGAAAGCGCGAGCGAATGGAATACCTGGTTTGTCCATGCAGCATACGGCTTTGTGCCATGCTGATATACAGACGCTCTCGGGCACGGGTGATGGCCACATACATAAGACGACGTTCTTCCTCAAGACCACCATCAGCCATCAGGCTGTTTTCATGGGGAAACAGACCTTCTTCCACACCGGTAATAAACACCACATCAAATTCAAGGCCTTTAGCGGCATGAATCGTCATAAGCTGAATGGCATCCTCTCCGGCTTTGGCCTGATTATCGCCCGCTTCCAGTGAGGCATGAGATAAAAACGCGGCCAGCGGAGAAATGGCTTCCTGGAACATGATCTCCGGATCAACGGGAACAGAAGGCTCTACTGCCTTGCCAGCTGGCATACCCTCAAAGTTTTCTTCAAGAGAAAACACGGTTGCCGCATTAACCAGCTCACTTAGGTTTTCCAGGCGTTCCGCTCCCTCACGCTCTTGTTCGTAATACTGTTTTAAGCCAGAGATTTCAATAACATGCTGCACCAGTTCGGGTAAGGTAACCGTTTGCGCCACTTCAGTCATTTGCTTTATAAGCTGCACAAACGAAGCAAGATTGCTTCCCCCTTTTCCTGAAACCGCACCAATTGCATGCGCCATGCTGCAACCAATTTGACGCGATGCATCAGTCAGGTTCTCAAGGGTTCGGGCACCAATTCCCCGCGTGGGAAAGTTAACCACCCGCATGAAAGAAGTATCATCACCCAAATTGGAAACCAGACGCAGATAGGCCAGCACATGCTTGATTTCCTGACGCTCAAAAAAGCGCAGGCCACCATAAACCTTATAAGGAATCCTGGCTGAAAACAGGGCATGTTCTATGGTGCGTGACTGTGCATTGCTGCGATACAGGATGGCAATATCACGCCTTGCACGCCCGTCGTTAAGTAGCGCCTTTATCTCTTCCATCAGCCATTGCGATTCTTGCAAATCGGTGGGCTGCTCTATGATACGCAAGGGTTCACCGGCACCACGGTCGGTCCAGAGGTTTTTACCCATGCGGTCATTATTATGCTCAATAAGTGCATTGGCCGCATCCAGGATATTGCCATAAGAACGATAGTTTTGCTCTAGGCGAACAATATTGCCCTTGGCGTAATCACGCTCAAAGGCAGCCATATTGCCCACATTGGCACCACGAAATGCATAAATGGACTGATCATCATCACCAACGGCAAACAGGCTGGCATTTTGACCGGCCAGCAGGCACAGCCATTTGTACTGCAAGTCATTGGTATCCTGGAATTCATCTACCAGAATATGCCTGAAGCGACGCTGGTAATGCTCGCGAACCAGCGCGTTTCTGCTTAGCAATTCGTAGGCACGCAAAAGCAGCTCTGCAAAATCCACAACACCTTCACGCTGACACTGTTCTTGATACAGCTGGTAAATATCCACCATCCGCTGGCGATGCGCGTCCCACACTTCCATGGTTTCAGGACGCTCGCCCTTTTCTTTGGCGGTGTTAATGAAACGCTGAACATCTTTGGCCGGAAACTTTTCGTCATCAATGTTGGCGGTTTTAATAAGCCGCTTGATGGCCGACAGCTGATCTGCCGTATCAAGGATTTGAAAACCTTGGGGCAGGCCCGCGTCACGGTAATGGGCTCGCAAAAGACGATTGCAAAGCCCGTGAAAAGTACCAATCCACATGCCACGGGCATCAATCGGCAACATACCCGTTAAACGGGCAAGCATTTCTTTGGCCGCTTTATTGGTAAAGGTTACTGCCAGCAAACCATACGGTGAAACCTGACCCGTTTGAATAAGCCAGGCCATGCGCGTGGTAAGAACCTTGGTTTTACCACTTCCGGCTCCGGCCAGCACCAGCGCGTACTGCGCTGATGAAGTGACCGCAGTACGCTGTTCGGGGTTGAGCTGATCGATCATGCCGCGTAACGTCGCAGGCGCAATGCAAATTGCTCAAGACTGTGTATGCCACTTTGCTGAGCCTGCTGGCACCAAGCCTGCAAGTCTTGCAACAATTGTTCACTGCTGGCCGTAGAGCTTGCCCAAACACGTGTAAGGTCATCACGCATGTTAACCAGGGTAGCCAGGACTTTGTTCTGGGACAGCGCGTGCTCAAGCTCTTGCTTCTCGGTTGGCTTCAGGGACTGTTCTGCCTGGGTAATGCGATCAGAAACCGATTTCAGCAACGCAGCCTGCTGCAGGCTAAGACTGTCCTTGACACCTTTAAGGCGTTCAATTTCTGCCTGGGCTGCCTGTTTTAACAAATCGGCATAGCGGGTCATGATTTCATAACGATGGGTAATCACACCCTGCAGGGTCTTTTCCGTCACCTGAGCGGAATTATGTTCAAGTTTTAATTTGGGCGCGACTTTACGTACTTTAGCCAAACCAACGTACCCCATTAGCTTGATATACAGCCAGCCAATATCAAACTCGTACCACTTGCTGGAAAACTTGGCTGATGTGCCATAAGCATGGTGGTTATTATGCAACTCTTCGCCCCCGATAATAATGCCAATCGGGAACAGGTTTGTACTGCTGTCGGGGCTGGAAAAATTACGGTAACCAATATAGTGCCCCAAACCGTTAACCACGCCCGCTGCCCAGAACGGAATCCAGGCCATTTGCACTGCCCAGACCGTTAGGCCGGCGGCTCCAAACAGCAACACGTCTATAATCAGGGTCAAAATAATACCCAGGCCGGAATGGCGGGTATAGAGATTACGCTCCAGCCAGTCATCGGGAGTTCCGTGACCATAACGTTTAAGCGTTTCCTCATTGGCAGACTCTTCACGATACAGCTCTGCCCCTTTCCACATGACTTTTTCTATGCCATACACAATGGGTGAATGCGGATCACCTTCTTTTTCACATTTAGCATGGTGTTTGCGGTGAATGGCAACCCATTCCTTGGTAACCATACCGGTGGTAAGCCATAGCCACAAGCGGAAAAAATGGGCGGCAATGGGGTGCAGATCAAGACCACGGTGAGTCTGGCTGCGATGCAGGAAGATTGTTACACCAACAATGGTGATATGAGTAAGAACCAGTGTCACAAGAACAAGTTGCCACCAGGACAGTTGCAACAAGCCGCCCGCCAGAAAATTAAGAATGCTATCCATAAACCTTATCAGGTCTCCTAAAAACGTTTGTTTCAGTACTCAGGATTGGAATAAAAAGCAGAAATAAAGTTCTTTTCCAGCCCTGTTTACTTGCTTCAACAGATTACCATCTTGCTGAAAACAATATAAATCCAAAAAATCTATCAAAAGCATTAAATTACTTAATAACAGATTGATTTGATTAATAAATTATTATTGCATGTTTAGATATGCAACGCAAAACAAATGGCCGGTTTTCATCCTGAAGAATGAACAACCCGCCATTCTGAATGACTTACGATGACAGGTTGTCGTTTGTCGGCTTGCCTTCGCCAGGGCCTGAAACCTCCTCTTTTTTACGGCGCTCCAGCACGGCAGCAAAAAAGCCGTCTGTACCATGAACATCCGGACGTAGATGAAGGTATTCATTCTCCATGACCAGATTAGGGCAACGGTCACCCAAAACCTGGTTTACATGCAGCAAGGTGAAGTCTGGATGGGTTTGCAGAAAACGCTCTACCTGTTGTTCATTTTCTTCAGGTAGAACACTGCAGGTTGAATAAACCAGACGTCCTCCGGGCGCAACACAACGTGAGGCACTGGCCAGAATACTGGCCTGCAGGGCAGTCAGTTCGGCCACATCCTTGGGCGTTTGGCGCCATTTAAGATCAGGATTGCGACGCAAGGTGCCCATGCCAGTACAAGGCGCATCTACCAGCACACGGTGCGCCTTCCCGGCCAAACGCTTCACACGGGCATCATTTTCATTGGCAATCACCACAGGGGTCACATTGGAAAGACCACTGCGGGCAACCCGCGGCTTGGCTTTTGCCAAACGGGCTGCAGACACGTCAAAAGCGTAAAGCCGACCGGTTGAACGCATAAGTGCACCCAACAACAGGGTTTTACCCCCCGCCCCGGCACAAAAATCAATCACCATCTCACCACGGCGCGGGCTCACCAGCATGCCAAGTATTTGGCTGCCCTCATCCTGAACTTCCAAAGAGCCGTTTTCAAACAAAGGCCAGCGGTTAATCGCCGGCTTGCCATTCAGGCGTATCCCCCACGGCGAATACGGCGTGGGTTGTGGCTCGAACGGCTCTGCCGGAGAATCTTTGAAAGCAGCCAAAACTGTGTCACGATCAGTTTTAAAACTGTTGACGCGCAAATCTAGTGGCGCTTTTTCGTTCAGCGCAGCAATCAGGGAGTCTGCATTATCGAGCTTGCTGAAATGCTCGTACAACCAATCGGGCAGACTACCCCGAACAGCGGGTGACAAGGCATTCAGATCAATGGTTTGCAAATGCTCAAGCCAGGCATTTTCATCATCGGAAAGCACAGCCCGGATCGTGTCGTGTCCCAGGGTTGAAGACAAACCCAGAATGGCCAGGCGCTGTAATGATGAACCTACACCACTCTCGGCAAATTGCCGGTATCGACGCAGGTTACGAAGAATATCAAACACAGCCTCGGCCACTTCGGCACGGTCACGACTGCCCAGCGACTTATTCATGCGAAACCAGGCAGACAATACCGAATCTGCCGGAAATTTCCATTTTTGCACTTCTGCAAAAACGGTTTTAACCTGTTCTATGCGTATGGCATAAACCGGCGCTTTAACAACCGGTTTTTCAGAGCCTTTTCTTTTGCCAGCAGAACCCTGCCGGTTACGTGAGGTGGCACTTGATCTCATTTTAATTATCCTTTCTCTGAAACATGAACAGTGATGGCACTTCACGTTTATAAATAACTTTGCCATTATCACCCAGTTTTACAATATCTTCTGCCAAATAACCCACTACAGCCGGAAACATTATGTGCTCCATGCCCAGCACCCGTTGTGCCAGTTCATCGGCTGTATCGGTTTTAAGCACGGGCACGGCCGCCTGCGCAATAATGGGGCCATGGTCCAGCACCGGCGTTACAAAATGAATGGTGCAGCCATGCAGCAGTACGCCTGCGTCCAGCGCTTGCTGGTGCGTATTCAGTCCCGGAAAGGATGGCAACAGGGAAGGATGTATATTAATAAGCCGACCGTGGTAATGACGCACGAATTTTTCGGTCAGAATGCGCATGAAGCCGGCCAGCAAGACATAATCAGGCTGATGGGCATCAATAGTTTCCTGCAGGGCTTGATCGAATGATTCGCGCGAATCATAATCCTTGTTCAGGATTTCGTGTACAGTTATACCCTGCTCTTTGGCCCATTCAAGCCCTTTGCTGTTCCTTGAGTGGGAAATAACAGCCGCCACATGGATGCCAGGCCGGTTTTTGGCCATTTTGACAATAGCCTGCATATTCGAGCCCCGGCCCGAAATCAGCAAAACAAAACGTTTGGGTGATTGATTTACAACAGTCACAGCATAACTTCCTTCTTAATGAAGCGTAAAATTGTAAACTGTTATTCGTGAAAAATACTATTAATCTTTATCGTAATGCTTTCCCCGCTTCCCAACAACGGGCAAGCGCATTAACCATCGGCAACTTCGATGGTGTCCATTTAGGGCACCAGCGTCTGCTTGAGCGCGTCGTCCAGGTAGCCCGCGAAAAAAACCTGGCCCCATCGGTCATGACATTTTTACCACACCCCCGGGAATACTTTGCCTTTCTTGAGCAACGCCCCGAACTGGCCCCCACCCGTATTTCATCGCTGCGTGATAAAGTCTGCGCCCTGTCCAATGCCGGCATAGAACAGGTTTTCCTGAATCGCTTCAACCAACAATTCGCCACACTGGGTGCCGAACAATTCATTGAAGACATTCTGGTGCGCCGGCTAAAGACCCAATGGCTGTATGTAGGGGTTGATTTTCGTTTTGGCAAAAAACGCAGTGGCGATATTGCCCTTTTACGCGATGCTTCGTCACACTTCGGTTTCGAGGTGGAAACGCTTGAAGATGTGCTGGATGAGCAAAACCAGCGTTATTCAAGCACCGAGCTGCGTAATGCGCTTGCCTTTGCTGATCTTGACCGCGCCAGCAGCTATCTTGGGCGCCCCTATGAAATCAGTGGCCATGTCATTCACGGAAAAAAACTGGGCCGGACTATTGGCTACCCAACCTTGAATATCCGCGCCATGCCAAGATGTGCCTTGCGCTCGGGCATTTACGTGGTTGCGGTCAAGGGCCTTGACGGGCAAATACTCCCGGGTATTGCCAGCCTGGGTGTGCGCCCCACCGTCGAATCCGATGGCAAAGTATTGCTCGAAGTACATATTCTGGATAAAACCGTATCTGCATACGGTAAACTTATTACTGTCGCATTCCTGCACTATGTGCGGGATGAAGAAAAATTTCCCAATTTACCCACAATGATCGATGCCATCCGCAACGATGAGCGCATCGCTCGTAACTATTTTGCTGTCCATGGACTATAAAAACACTTTAAATTTGCCCGAAACATCTTTCCCTATGCGTGGAAATCTGCCTAAACGCGAACCTGAATGGGTTAAACAATGGGAAGAAAATAAAGTTTACGAAGCCATCCGCAAAGCCAGCAAAGGCCGGCCAACGTTTATTTTGCATGATGGCCCTCCGTATGCAAACGGTGACATTCACATTGGCCACGCAGTTAATAAAATCCTCAAGGACATCATTCTTAAAAGCCGCAACATGGCTGGTTACGATGCCCCCTACGTGCCGGGCTGGGACTGTCACGGCATGCCCATCGAGATCCAGATCGAGAAAAAATTCGGCAAACACCTGCCTGTGGCTGAAGTGCAGTCAAAGGCCCGTGCCTATGCGTACGAGCAAATAGAACGGCAGCGTAAAGACTTCAAACGACTGGGGGTACTGGGTGAGTGGGACAACCCCTATCTAACCATGAATTTCGCCAACGAGGCCAATGAAATCCGTGCCCTGGCCGATATTCTGGACAAAGGATATATTTTCCGTGGGCTCAAACCGGTTAACTGGTGTTTTGACTGTGGTTCCGCCCTGGCCGAAGCCGAGGTTGAATACCAGGATCGCAAAGACCCCGCGATTGATGTCGCCTTCCCGTTTGCTGAAAAAGACAAACTGGCCAAAGCCTTTAATCTTGACCGTATCGATGATGGCGCCGTGGTCATCTGGACCACCACTCCCTGGACCATTCCGTCCAACATGGCGCTTAACATTCATCCCGAGCTGGAATACTCGCTGGTACGTGTTACCCCATCCCTGCCCACAGGCCCGTTGCTACTGCTTGCTACAGACCGTGTGAAAGCCTGCCTTGAGGCCTGGGAACTGGAAGGCACCATAGAAGCCAGCTGTGCCGGTGAGGCACTTGATCATATCGCCTTCCACCACCCACTATACCAGACCGATGCCGGTTATGACCGCCTGTCCCCAATGTATCTGGGCGACTATGTAACCGTTGATGCCGGTACCGGTATTGTTCACTCGGCACCCGCTTACGGTATTGAAGACTTTATCTCTTGCAAAGCCAATGGCGTTAAAGATGATGACATCATCAGCCCCGTCATGGCCGATGGCAAATATGCCAGCAGCCTGCCCTTGTTTGGCGGCTTGTCTATTTGGGATGCCAACCCCAAAATCGTTGAAACCATGAAACAGGCCGGCACACTGATTAAAGTTGAGCCCCTGAAGCACAGCTATATGCATTGCTGGCGCCATAAAACCCCGGTTATTTACCGCGCTACCAGCCAATGGTTTGCCGGCATGGATCGCCAGCCCAACGATGGCTCGGCCACCCTGCGTGAAAAAGCCCTGGCTGGCGTTGAGGCCACCAGCTTTTATCCGGCCTGGGGTCGCGCCCGCCTGCACGCCATGATTGCCAACCGTCCCGACTGGACCTTGTCACGTCAGCGCCAGTGGGGCGTTCCCATGGCTTTCTTCGTACATAAGGAAACCGGGGAACTACATCCACGCAGTGTTGAGTTACTGGAACAAGTTGCCCAACGGGTTGAAAAAGAAGGCATTGAAGCCTGGCAATCGCTGGACCCCAAAGAACTGCTGGGTGAAGAAGCCGATCAATACGAAAAAAACCGTGACACCCTGGATGTCTGGTTCGATTCAGGCACCACGCACTTTACTGTCATGGGTGGCAAAGACCACGTTTGCAATGGCTCTCACGCAGACACCCTGCGCTGGCCCGCAGACCTATATCTTGAAGGCTCCGACCAGCACCGTGGCTGGTTCCACTCTTCCCTGCTCACGTCTTCCATGATGTTTGGCCAGCCCCCCTACAAAGGCTTGCTAACCCATGGTTTTGTGGTTGATGGCCAAGGCCGGAAAATGAGTAAATCCGTGGGTAACGTGATTGCTCCACAAAAAGTTTCCGACTCTTTGGGTGCTGAAATCATCCGTCTCTGGACGGCTGCCACCGACTACTCGGGCGAGCTGTCCATTTCTGACCAGATCCTGAAGCGCGTGGTTGAAAGCTACCGACGTATTCGCAATACCCTGTGCTTCCTGCTGGGCAACCTGAATGATTTTGACGCCCCCAAAGATGAAGTCAGCCTTGAGCAAATGTTTGAGGTGGACCGTTACGCGCTGGCGCTGACCAAATCCATGCAAGACGAGGTGCTGGCGCATTACCAGGAACTGAACTTTCACCCTGCCGTGGCAAGGTTGCAAATTTTCTGCTCTGAAGACCTGGGCGCATTTTACCTGGACACCCTGAAAGACCGTTTATACACCAGCGGCAAAGACAGCCTGGCGCGTCGTTCTGCACAAACCGCCCTGCTGCACATTACGTTCAGCCTGCTTAAACTAATGGCTCCCATCCTGTCGTTTACGGCAGAAGAGGCCTGGGCGGTGCTGCGCGAATCCACCCTGAAAAACACCGAACTGGCCAATGGCATTACCATCTTTACCGAGGTATACCATGATATTCCAGCACCTGCAGACAGTGATTCATTAAGCGTAAAATGGTCACGCCTGCTTGAAATCAGGGCTGAGCTGAATAAACAGCTTGAAGATTTGCGAAGTGCTGGCCAGATTGGTTCAGCCTTGCAGGCCGAGGTGGATATTTATGCCAGCGAACAGGATCTGGCCTGGCTGCAAAGCCTGGACGATGATCTGCGCTTCATTTTCATTGTTTCGCGCGCAACCGTACATGCGTCAAACGGGGAACTCCGTTTTGAAATCGCACCGTCGGGGCATGAAAAATGTGAGCGTTGCTGGCACTATCGTGAAGACGTTGGCAGTCACCCGGAACATCAAGGTATTTGCTCACGCTGCGTTGACAACCTGTACGGCGACGGCGAGGCGCGTGAATATGCCTGACCAGCATAACGGCAAACAACCCGTTGCCTATGGCATATGGGTTGCCTGCGCGCTTTTCCTGATTGCCATAGACCAGGCCAGCAAACTGTATTTTGAACATAATTTTGACTATCTGGAAAGGCTGAACATCCTGCCTTTCTTTGATTTCATTCTGGTTTACAATCAGGGAGCTGCCTTTAGCCTGCTGGCCGATGGCAGCGGCTGGCAACGCTGGTTCTTTCTGGTCCTGGGTCTGGGCGCGACCGGGTTTATTCTGCATCTGCTAAAAAAGCACAAAGCACAAACGTTTTTTTGTTTTTCGCTTACCCTTATCATGGCCGGCGCGCTGGGCAATGTCATCGATCGCATGGCCTATGGCCATGTTATTGATTTTCTTCTGTTTTATTGGGGAAATGCCTACTTTCCGGCCTTCAATGTGGCAGACATTTGTATTACCATAGGGGCTGTCTTCCTCATTCTTGATGAGATCCTTCGTATTCGTCGTACCAAACAAGAGCAAGCATGAATCCAGACCTTTCCGGCAAACGCATCGTATTGGGTATTACAGGTGGTATTGCCTGCTATAAGGCGGCAGAGCTTACCCGCCGGCTCATGGATCACGGTGCCACAATTACCGTGGTCATGACTGATGCCGCCACGCAGTTCGTAACGCCCACCACCTTTCAGGCCCTGTCAGGAAACCCGGTTTATACCGAAACACTGGACGCCCGTATGGACAACAGCATGGCGCACATCAATTTAAGCCGCCAGGCCGATGCCATCATTATTGTACCGGCCAGTGCCGATTTCATTGCAAAACTCAGTCATGGCCTGGCCGATGACCTGCTTTCAACCCTGTGTTTGGCCAAAGGCAATTGCCCCCTGATCGTGGTTCCGGCCATGAACCGGGAAATGTGGGCGCATCCGGCAACCCAGCGCAACCTGCAGCAGCTGCTTCAAGACAACGCCACCGTTTGGGGTCCAGGCAGTGGCTCGCAGGCCTGCGGCGAAACCGGCAGCGGACGCATGCTTGAACCCCATGAAATCGTGCATGAAACCATCGCGTTTTTTCAGGAAAAGCTGTTACGTGGCAAACGCGTGCTAATTACTGCAGGCCCCACGGCAGAGCCCATCGACCCGATACGCATGATCACCAACCGCTCATCTGGCAAAATGGGTTATGCCATTGCCCGCGCAGCACGAGAAGCCGGTGCACAGGTTACCCTGGTTTCTGGCCCCACCGCGCTTGAAGCCCCTTATGATGTACAGCGTATCTCGGTCACGACAGCCAGACAAATGTACGAGCAGGTCATGCAACACGCCCATGAGGCCGATGTTTTCATCTCGGTCGCTGCCGTTGCCGACTGGCACGTTAGCAACTTCCAGGAGAACAAAATCAAGAAAACCGAGAATACAGGCATGGACCTGAAATTTGCACCCAACCCGGATATTCTTGCCTCGGTTGCCGCACTTGAAAATGGCCCTTGGTGTGTCGGTTTTGCGGCAGAAACAGAAAACCTGCTGGAATACGCCGAAAGCAAACGACAACGTAAAAACATTCCTTTACTGGTAGGCAATCTGGCACAGGATGTCATGGATGCCGATTCCACCACGATGGTTCTTTTTGAGGAAAATGGTCATCAGCAACTGCCCACGCTTCCCAAACTGGCCGCGTCACGCCAATTGATTAAACATATTGCCCTGAAACTGCCGGCCTAAGCGCCTTGTTTCAGGATCAACCGGTATATTTCCATGGATCAGCTGCTTCAACAGATCATTACCTTCATCCAGGACAACCAGGTCTGGGCAGGCCCCATTATTGCCTTGCTTACCTTTGGCGAGTCCATGCTTATTATTGGCCTGGCTATCCCGGCAACCGCCATTTTGCTGGCAACCGGCACCTTAATCGGTTCAGATGTACTGTCTCCCTGGCCCATCATTATCTGGGGCATAACTGGCGCTATCCTGGGTGATGCCCTTTCCTACTGGATCGGACGCTGGTTTGGCATGGATATCACCCGTAAATGGCCCCTGAACCAGCACCGGAAAATGGTTGCGCGAACAAGGCTGTTCTTTTATAAATATGGTGTTTTATCGGTTTTTCTGGGTCGCTTTATGGGGCCCATCCGCTCCACGATTCCTGCCGTTGCAGGCATCATGAACATGTCACATCTGCGGTTTCAAATCGCCAATGTAACCTCTGCCATCATCTGGATGCCCATCATGATTATGCCAGGGTATCTGGGTGCCAAAGGTGCCGAGGCCATTTCAGATTCCCACGGCGCAGGGGGTGGAAGCACGCTGTTAATTGGTACCATATTGTCAGTGGTTGCCGGTGTCTGGCTCATCTATTCGCTCATGAAAAAACCACCCGCAAAAGACAAAACCAATAAGAGAAAGGACCAAGGCCGGTAGCCGTCACTAACAAGGTAAAGGATGCGTCATGCTGAAGAGCTACGAAAGCCCTAAAAATGGGGATTATGCTTCATATATTGATGAGCTTGTAAAGCAGTCATCCTTATCTTCCCCCGCGCAAAACCCAAACAATGACTTTACGCAGGACTTTCCTGAGAACTTCACCAGTAACGAAGGTTTCACACCCGCAGTCCCTGCAAAACCTGCGCCTTATTCCTTGACGCAACAAGAAAAGCCAACAGATACAAACAAGCCCCCAGCCTATACAGCCTCGTCTTTCAATAAAAATATCAGAAGATTTTTCTTCCTGATTTTTCTGATTGCATTTCTTGGCTCCATCATTGCTAAATCAGACGGGCAAGGGGCAATTGTCTTGATTATCATTGTTGCCATTGCCGTGCTCCGGTTCATGGCATCAATTTTCAATTCTACGAAATCAAATAGGAAAAAATGAAAATAGACCTGAAAATCCTCGATGAGCGCATGCGCTCACAATTGCCGGCCTACGCTACCGGCGGATCGGCCGGCCTTGATCTACGTGCCTGTCTTGATGAAGCCATCACACTGAAACCGGGCCAGACCACCTTGATTCCCACTGGTTTATCCATATTCATAAAAAACCCCAACTATGCTGCCGTTATCTTGCCACGCTCCGGCCTTGGTCATAAACACGGTATCGTACTTGGCAATCTGGTTGGCCTCATCGACTCCGACTATCAGGGACAACTCATGGTTTCAACCTGGAATCGCGGCCAGACTGATTTTGTCATCTCCCCCATGGAACGTATTGCCCAATTGGTGGTGGTTCCCGTACAGCAAGTAGAATTCAATCTTGTCGATGAGTTTGAAGACAGTGATCGCGGTACCGACGGCTTTGGCAGTACCGGCCGCCGTTAATTTTTTATAAGGACATAATAATGACACTGACACGCAGAATGATTTTGAAAAGCGCTGGCGCTCTGCTGGCCTCTGGTCTCTTGGGTTCCAATATGGCAATGGCGCAGGATGCCGCCACAGCATGGCCCGAAAAACCCATTAATTTTGTGGTTCCTTATGCTGCCGGTGGCCCGCTTGATACCATCGCCCGCCTCTTGGGTGAAAAAGTGCAGCAAGAGCTCAAACAAACCGTTATCGTCGAAAACAAAGCCGGTGCCGGTGGCAATATTGGTGCCGCTTCCGTGGCCAAGGCCCAGCCCGATGGCTACACACTGGTAATGGGGGCTGTTGCGATCCAGGCCATTAACCCCTGGTTATATAAAAACATTACTTTTGATCCCATCAAAGACTTCGCGCCGGTCATTATGGTTTCATCGGTACCTAATGTTTTAATCATCAATAAAGATTTTGCTGAAACCAACAATATCAACAGCCTGCAAGACTTGATTGACTATGCCAAAAACAATGCAGGCAAGCTTAATTATGCTTCTGGTGGCAGCGGCAGTGCTGGCCACCTGGCCGGTGAGCTCATGAAAGCCCGCACAGGCATTGATGCGGTACACGTCCCTTATGGTGGTGCCAATCCGGCAAAACTGTCTTTATTGTCCAACCAGACCCAGTTCATGTTTGACAACCTGGCATCTTCTTTGCCACTTATCAATGAAGGACAGGTGAAAGCACTGGCCGTCACAACCAAAGAGGCCACCCCCTTTCTGCCAGACACCCCCACCATGGAAGCGGCCGGCATTAAAGACTTTGATATTGGTACCTGGTTTGGTGTATTTGCCACCGGTGGCACGCCCGAACCGGTTATTAACAAACTGAACAAAGCCTATAGCAATGCCATGAATGACCCAGCCGTACAAAAGCAGCTGAAAACCATGGGTTCCGATACCAAGCCTGGTACCGCACAGGAATTTGCCGATTTTGTAAAATCGGAACACGAGAAATACAAGGAAATCGTAAAAATCTCGGGTGCCACCATTAACTAATCGGCAACAAAGATGACTCACTGATAAGCAGCCTGATGCTATTTTTATCAGTGAGTCAGACAGCCCGTTTTATGGCTCACCGGCATACACAAATTTTCCATCCTTAATGGTGCCCATGACAGCAGCACGGGCATCAAATCCCTGATGATCACTAGGTGAAATATTTAGCACGCCATTAGGAACAATCAGGTCCTTGGTGTTTTCAATTTCATCACGCAGGGCATTCCTGAACTCAATGGTTCCGGGCTTGATTCCCTTTTTAATAACACGTGACACGGCCTTGTCAGCCACAATCCAGGCACCCCAGGCATCACCGGCAAACTGGGTTGCCGTATTCGGGCCGTATTTGGCTTCATAGCGTTCGGTAAAGTCCATGGCGACCTGCTTAACCGGATTACTGTCTGGCAGGCCACGGGCAACTACCCCCGGACCAGTTGGGAACAGTGTTCCCTCAACAGACTTGCCACCTACCTGAAGAAACTCAAGCGTACCAATACCATGCGTTTGGTAAATCGGGTTCTTGTAACCACGGTCCTTCAGGGTTTTTTCAGGCAATACTGCCGGAGTACCGGCACCGGCTACTAAAATGGCATCGGGCTTGGCGGAAATCAGCTTCAGGGCCTGGCCAACAACTGATGAATCAGTGCGTTGAAAGGATTCACGGGCAACAACCTCAAGCCGGCCATTCAGGCGCGAGGTAAATTCTTTCCACCAGTTTTCACCATAAGAATCGGCAAAACCGATAAAGCCAACGGTTTTATGCCCTTTTTTGACCATTTCATCAATCAGGACATCGGCCATCAAGCTATCATTCTGGGGCATTTTGAACACCCAGCGACGCCCTGAATCATCAGCGGGCTCTACAATAGAACTGGAGGCAGCCAATGCAATCAAAGGGGTTTGGGTTTCTTTCAGAACATCCAGCAAAGCCAGAGTAGCCGCAGTTGTATTAGGGCCAATAATCACATCGACTTTATCTTCCGCAGTCAGCTTGCGCACATTTCTGACGGCCTTGCTCACATCGGTACCATCATCAAGAATAATATATTTGGCTTTTTCTCCGCCCAGTGTTTCTGGCCACAAATTCATGGCATTTTGAGACTGTATGCCAATGGCAGCAGCAGGGCCGGTAGCCGAGACATTCACACCAACCACGACATCAGCCTGACTGACCGATTGAAAGGCAAATGCAGCCATAATTCCAGAGAATAGAATTTTCTTTTTCATTGCAAATATTATCCTAATTTTTACAAATTGCTTTTATGCGGGGTTTTTACACCCCTGGTTTACGACTGGCGACAAGCGCGGGTTTGCACCGAAGCCTGCACCATATTATCGGCCGCCACAACACCAGGATTGATTTTTTGGGCCATTTCATTGGCTAACATACGAATCGCCTGCTGCTGCCCATCTACCACGGAAGCGGCATCTTTTTGGCTAACCGGGACACTGATTCGTGTCTGGCAGATCCATGAGGACCTATTGCCTGATGGAGACTTAAGTGTCCATACTACATCAAGAATTGCGCTATTTCCCGGCATAAGGTCAAACTGCTGAACATTGGTTTGGACCATCCAGACCGGCAATGAGTTAGGTAAAACGGGCAAGTTCTGCACATTGATGGCCCCCAACTGGCCTGCCAGATAAAATGACAGGGACTGGCCAATTTCATCAGACAGAGAGCCTGCCCAGCGCGCGGCATTAAGGGCATAAGTCACCTGTGGCTCGGCCGGATTGCGTACCATCAGCTGAGGCCTGTCTACTGACTCAGGAATTTGTGGTGAAGCAATTTGGATACCTACTGGTGCATTACCCATGACGGCGGAAGACTGCGTTTGCGGTTGCAGTGAATAATATTTGACCGCAGGTGTCGAAGCGCAACCAACAATTAACCAGATAACAATAGCGATGCACAAGGAGTAACAAATTCTTTTCAAAATAGCATAATGTTGTTGTGTAAGTTTCATAATGACTTATTCCATAAATGGGATTTGATCTTTCTGCCTGCCCCTGATGACTGAAGAAGGTTCTGCCTGCAGAAAATCACTAATTGCACGAAACGATCGCATGGTGCGTGTCAGCTCCCTGAGCATAGTATGTACCTCGGACATTAACGTACCATCCTGACGCACGGTATCGTCCAGGCTATTAACCAGTTTATCAGCCCCATTCAGTGAGCGGGTTGCCTGGCGTAGGGTTTTATTCATTTCAGGCAGGGTTTTGCTGTCCAGGCTGCCAACCAGTTTGGCAACCCCTTGCAAGGCACTGTCCAGTGATTGTCCCATTGAATCCAAGGGAAGATCCTTGAGCTTGCGGATAATCTGATTCAGGTTATCCTGAATTTGATCAAAACTGCCGCCTACCGTTGGAATGATGAACGGGTCTTGCGACAAATCAGGCGCGGGCAAAGGTGGTTCATCAGGAAAATGATCTAACGCGACATACAGTTGGCCGGTAAAAATATTGGCAAAACGCAATTGCCCCCTTAAACCACTGGCAAAAAAATCTTTTATTTCATTAACGCCCACTTCTTTAACCCGGTCACCAGGCGATACCTTACTATTTAGCACAACACCTAGCCGGTTTTCATAAACAATCGCATCCACCACCGCAAAACTTTCCTTGCTCTCGGCATCATACTCAAGACTAATAGCCCGCACCTCTCCCAAATTGATACCCTTGAAATCAAGCGGTGCTCCTGCCTGCAGACCACGTACCGAATTGCTGAATTTCATACGAACCGGATAGGCTTGCCCATGCGGATCAGACATGGCCCGTTGCTCGGTGGTTTCCAGCAAAAACACAGAGTTTGCCTGGGCCAGATTGCTTTGTTGCCCATGTCTGAGTGGAGGATCGGCAAAGGCAACTCCACCACTCAACAACGAAACCACGGATTGGGTTTTGAAATTCAGGCCGCTGGCGCCCAAGGAAAAATCCAGGCCACTGGCATTCCAGAAACGACTGTTTTCAGTGACAAACTGGTCATAGGGAGAGTCAATAAAAATAAGTATGTTAACAGCCTGCCCATCTTTGGCTAGTTGGTAATTGATAACCTGCCCCACTGGAATACGTCGATAATAAACCGGTGAACCGATATCCAAAGACCCCAGGTTAACGGCATTCAACACAAATTTTTTGCCAGGACGATTGCTGGAAATCTCAGGCGGGTGCTCCAGGCCAACAAACTCATCGGTATAAACCGGTTCTTCCGTCTTGTCATCAGGCACATCAACACCAATATATGAACCCGACACCAAGGTTCCCAATCCCGAGACCCCACTCACGCCAAGGCGAGGCTTGACCACCCAGAAACGGGTTCCTTTCTGCATCAGAAATTCACTTTCATTGGAAAGACTGACATTAACCTCTACTTCGTTTCTGTCCGGCGTGAGACCAATTTTATTCACATGCCCGATTACCACATCCTTGTAGCGAACCTGTGTTTTTCCAACCTCAAGCCCTTCCGCTGTTTTGAATATGATGCTGGCCTCCGGTCCCTGCTCCATGTAATCACGGACCAGCAATGAGATGCCCACAATGGCCGCAATAAAGGGAACCAGCCATATCCATGAGATGTTTTTCCCTTTTTTTTGACTAATTACCGGCTCTTTGACAATCGGTGGTTTTACCTCTGCTGAGTTATCTGGCACCGATGAGTCCTTCATTTCCTGAGGGTTTAATTGCTTGTCTTCAGATTCAGACATTTTTTGTTTTCCACATAAATTAACGCCATGAATAGAGCTTCACTTCAAAGACAATGCCTCATTGAAATGTGGGTGCGGTCTCTACTGGCTCAAAATCTTCTTTTTCAATTCCATCATCAACGCAGTCCCACCCTTCCCTGATGTCAAAACTTTGTGCAGCCAGCATTGTAAAAACGACCACCAGGCCAAAGGCAGAAGCGCCCTGTCCGGGCATGACACTCATCAGGCTGCCAAAACTGGCCAGAGCTGCCAACAATATGACCACAAAAACATCCAGCATGGACCATTGCCCAATATATTCAACCACCTGGTAAAGGCGGGTATGCTGTTGCTGAATGGCATGACTGCCAGATTTATCATTAATATATAAAACCAGCATAATAACGATTTTGCTAATGGGTACTACCACGCTGGCCACAAAAACAATTAAGGCCAGATCCCACGAACCTAATTCCCAAAGCTGCAACACGCCACCCAAAATAGTATGCTGGCTGGAGCCCAGCAAAGTATCAATGACCATAATCGGATACAGGTTGGCCGGGACATAAAACACGATGGCCGCAGCCAGCAGGGCAAGGGTTCGGGATTTATGCTTGGGTTTACGGTAATGCACGCTGGCATTGCAGCGAACACAACGCCCTGTTGCCTGTTGGCTTAAGGTCAGCTGTGAACAAACCTCACAGGCAAGTACGTATTGCCCAGCTTGCAGACTAACCGGCAAATCATTGGCGATCCCTTGTTCTTGTGCCAGTTGCCAAATTTTTCGGGAATTGAGTTTATTAAGAAAAGTCAGTAAAAAGGTCAGTACGGCAAATGCCCACAAACCGGCTTCAGGATCAAGTGACGCCATATCAGCCAACTTGACCACAGCCACCAGCACACCCAACATGAAAACCGGAATCATTGACCACGGTTTGCATAACCAAGTCAGACGGGAAAAAGTACGCAAGCCAGGCGGATATTTCTTCTTATACAGAAAAGACAGAATCCACGTTAGCAGGCTTAATTGCAAAAGCGGAACCGCAAAGCCTACCATCAAACACATGGTGGCAACCAAAGGAAAACCCTGCTCCCAAGTTACCTGGATAGATTGAAGAAATGTAGCGCTGCGAGACATACCCGTTGAGGAAAGCGTAGCAACCGGCATAAGATTGGCAATAAGAAAAACCCATAATGCCGCCACCGATAAGGCCAACCAGGCACTGACATTGAGCCTTCCCTTTTGAAGCAAAACAGTACCGCAGCGTACACATGAGGCGCGTTGGCGCTCATGGAGCTGCGGTTTGACATGGAGCTGCCCACAATGATGACATGCCAGCCTGATTGCCGCACCCTGCATCAGGAAACAAGCACCTCTTCCTTGTGTTCGTGGTCATCGGCTTTTGAGCCGGGCTCTTCAAAAAACAGGGAAACCTGTTCATCCTTGATGTCAACGCGTACAGCCCCACCGTTGGCAAGTTTGCCAAACAGTAATTCGTCGGCCAGCGCACGACGAATGACATCCTGGATAAGCCGCTGCATTGGCCTTGCACCCATGAGCGGATCAAAACCTTTATCGGCCAGATAAGCACGCAGCTCATCGGTAAAGGTCACTTCCACCCGTTTCGCATGCAGCTGTTCTTCAAGCTCGATCAGGAATTTATCCACAACACGCAGAATAACTTCTTTATTGAGCGCCGCAAAAGGAATAATAGCATCAAGACGGTTACGGAATTCCGGGGTGAAGAGCCGCTTTATTTCAGCCATTTCATCACCAACCTGACGCGAAGCGGCAAACCCGATTGTGGGCTTGTTCAGCATTTCAGCACCTGCATTAGTGGTCATGATAAGAATGACATTCCTGAAATCAGCCTTGCGACCGTTGTTATCGGTTAAGGTACCGTGGTCCATGACCTGCAGCAGGATATTGAAAATATCCGGATGCGCTTTTTCTATTTCATCAAGCAGCAATACACAATGCGGCTGTTTAGTGATGGCTTCGGTTAAAAGCCCCCCTTGGTCAAAGCCGACATAACCGGGTGGCGCACCAATGAGGCGGGAAACTGCATGACGTTCCATGTACTCAGACATGTCAAAACGAACCAGCTCGACCCCCAGCGTAAAGGCCAGCTGCCTTGCCACTTCTGTTTTACCAACCCCGGTAGGGCCGGAAAACAGGAACGAACCAATGGGTTTGTCGGGTTTGCCCAAACCGGAGCGCGACATTTTAATGGCTGCCGCCAAGGCGGTAATGGCATCGTTTTGCCCAAACACCACAGTTTTCAAATCCCGCTCTAGCGTGGCAAGCTTATTCCGGTCATCGGTAGAAACACTTTGCGGTGGAATACGTGCCATTTTTGCAACAATAGCCTCAACCTCTGCCTTGCCAATCACTTTTTTCTGCCGTGATTTGGGCAGTAATCTTTGTGCCGCCCCCGCTTCGTCAATGACATCGATAGCCTTGTCCGGTAAATGCCGGTCATTAATATGACGGGCTGACAACTCAGCCGCGGCAACCAGTGCAGCAGATGAATAGCGCACCCCATGGTGCTCTTCAAATTTGGACTTCAGGCCACGCAGAATCTGGATGGTTTGCTCTACGCTAGGCTCAACAACATCAACTTTCTGAAAACGGCGTGACAAGGCGTGGTCTTTTTCAAAAATACCCCGATACTCTTTATAGGTTGTTGCGCCCATGCAACGCAATTTACCCGAAGACAAAGCCGGTTTTAGCAGGTTGGATGCATCCATCGTGCCACCAGAGGCCGATCCGGCACCGATAAGCGTATGAATCTCATCGATGAAAAGCACCGCATTTTCGTGCTCTTCAAGTTGTTTGAGAACCGCTTTCAGGCGTTGTTCAAAGTCTCCGCGGTATTTGGTGCCGGCCAACAACGCCCCCATATCAAGCGCATAAACCCGTGCAGATGAAAGAATATCCGGCACTTCGCTGTTTTCAATTCTTAATGCCAGGCCTTCGGCAATGGCTGTTTTGCCAACACCGGCTTCACCCACCAGCAGGGGGTTGTTCTTGCGGCGACGGCATAAAATCTGGATGACCCGTTCAATTTCCGGGTCACGCCCGATAAGCGGATCTATTTTGCCTTCCTGCGCATTGGCATTCAGGTCTTGCGCATACAACGCCAACGGAGACTTGTCAAAATCGCTGGGTTCACGCGAACTTGCCACTGACTCTTCGTGGCGCTCTTCCTTGGGTGGTGGCAATTTGGATATGCCATGCGAAATATAATTAACCACATCAAGGCGGGTAATGTTTTCTTCCTGCAGGAAGAAAACCGCATGCGAGTCTTTTTCACTGAATATGGCCACCAGCACATTGGCACCCGTGGCGGGCTTCTTGTTACTGCCGTTTGATGACACATGCATGATCGCACGCTGGATTACCCGTTGAAAACCCAACGTAGGCTGGGTGTCAACCTCTTCATCGCCGGGTACGACAGGCGTATTTTCGTTAACAAATTTACGCAGTTTGCCACGCAAGGATTCAATATCGGCATCACAGGCCTTAAGCACGTCAAGTGCTGCGGCATTGTCCAGCAGGGCAAGCAATAAATGCTCAACCGTAATGAACTCGTGACGTGATGATCTGGCATCAACAAATGCCATATGTAAGCTTACTTCCAATTCTTGAGAAATCACATCATCCTCCGATACTTCCTTAAACTGCCAAACATTACCAGCTGTAGACCCATTATGTCTCAAGAGGTTCCATTACGCACTGCAAAGGGTGCTGGTTGGAACGGGCATACTGGGCCACCATGGCCACTTTGGTTGCCGCAACATCCTTGGGATAAACTCCGCAAACCGCTTTTCCTTCATGATGCACTTTCAACATGATCAAAGTAGCATCTTCTTCAGATTTTGCAAAAAATTTTTGTAAAACCACAACGACAAAATCCATTGGCGTGTAATCATCATTAAGCAATAGCACCTGATAAAAAGGTGGTGGCGCGAGTTTTGCCGTTTGCTTCTCGGTCACAAGTCCAGATTGTTGCCCCATTATCTACTCTTGAAAAAACATGTACAAATAAAATAGCATTGTAAACATGATTCTGCCTGTTATTTCATTTATATACAAACAATGGATCTAATCGGTAATTTCCACTATTGACTGTATAACGCATTAAAAGCATTATTTAGATACACTTTAGCGCAAATGGTTAGATAGCCCGGGCTTAAGTGTACAAAGGATAAGGTTATTTTTTTATCCAATATGTTTCATTTTTATTCAAAGGCAGTGCATATGTCAGAATCAACAGAATCAAACGCTCACGCAGACGGACAAAAACAAACAGGCACCGTCAAGTGGTTCAATGATGCCAAAGGTTTCGGGTTCATTACCCCGGACGGTGGCGGAGAAGATCTTTTTGCCCATTTTTCATCCATTCAAATGAATGGATTTAAAACCCTTAAAGAAGGTCAAAAGGTTTCTTTTGAAATTGCCCAAGGCCCAAAAGGCAAACAAGCCTTAAGCATTACTGAAGCCTAACCGGACTAGCATAATGCAACGCATCAAATTAATGGGGCAGCAATGCCCCATTAAATCTTGTTTTTTTATCACCCTCGTACTATGCGTTTTTTTGCTGTGCGTACCATCCAGTCATGCTGAAAACATTACGCCCCTGAAAACCCATAGCATTTCCATCAATAACATCAGCATTACCGCTGAAGTCGCCGATACGCCTGAAACGCGCATGAAAGGTTTAATGTATCGTAAGCAAATGCCCACTAATCACGGCATGCTGTTTGTATTCGAAAAGAGCCAACCCCTGTGTTTCTGGATGCGCAACACCTATATTCCTCTGGCTATTGCCTTTATAGATGAACAGGGGAAAATCCTGAATTTTCATGAAATGCTGCCACTGCGCGATGACAATCACTGCTCGGCAGGCCCCGCAAAGTACGCGCTGGAGATGAACCGGAACTGGTTCAGGGAACACAATATCAAGGAAAAGGATATCATACGGTTCTTGCCTCATTAATATCCCGTTTCTTGCCAAGCATTAAGGACCCCCATGAAAAAGGTTTATGCAGCTCTATTTACCGGCATTTTTATCAGTGCCTGCACCTCATCCAGTAACCCTTACTCCCTTAAACCAACTGAAATAAACAACAGTTCCGGAAAAACACCGGTTCGGGCGGCAAATTGCATTCACGAGAAATGGAAATCCCTGTACCCGGCGGCAAAAATCCAAAGGCAAACTACCGATTTTTATCTTGTCACGATTCCCGGCCCCGATGCCGATATCGCTCAGGCACAAATAGAACCCGGTGTCATGCTTACCGCACAGGTCAGGCTACTTGCCAGACCCGATACCGACCCACAAATCACGCAAATGGTCAAAGACTGCCTTTGAATATATATAAAAATACCCCCAACCATTGAAATAATATCCGATGGTTGGGGGCTCGTGACCGGCCTTTATGGCCGGCTTTTTATAACTGTACTGGATTTAGGCCAGGTTGGCTGCCGCAAATTCCCAGTTCACAATATTCCAGAATGTTTCCAGATATTTGGGACGTGCATTGCGGTAGTCGATATAGTAAGCATGCTCCCATACGTCACAGGTAAGCAGGGGTTTATCGTTACCGGTCAATGGAGTTGCTGCGTTACTGGTATTAACGATATCCAGTGTGCCGTCTTCTTTTTTAACCAGCCATGTCCAGCCTGAACCAAAGTTGCCTGCGGCAGATTTGTTGAAGGCTTCCTTGAATGCGGCAACACTGCCCCATTTGGCATTGATGGCTTCAAGCAATGCGCCGGCTGGCTCGCCACCACCATTAGGAGACAGGCTGTTCCAGTAGAAGGTGTGATTCCAGACTTGTGCCGCGTTGTTAAATACACCACCTGAAGATTTCTTGATAATTTCTTCCAGGCTTGCATTTTCAAACTCGGTACCAACAATTAAATTATTCAGGTTGGTAACGTATGTCTGATGGTGTTTGCCGTAGTGAAACTCGAGTGTTTCCTGGGAAATGTGTGGGGCCAGTGCATCTAGTGCATACGGCAAAGCGGGTAACGTATGTGCCATTTTTTTTCCTTCCTTTTTGTAAAAAACATATGATCTTAAAGCAATTCCTAAGGATTGTCTTTAATGACCACAACATTTTGAATACCTTTTTCCAACTCCAGGCGCAACTTCTGGTTAGCGTCCAGTTTGGCAGGATCTCGCACTATATTACCAAATTCATCATAGGTAATCGAGAAACCGCGCCCCAAAATAGCACGCGGGTTCATGTTGCGTAAATTGCTGCCCAGCTTTTCCAGGTTAGCAACCCGTTTACTCATCTGAAACGACCAGAGCTGCTGGAGCCGGCTTGTATATTGATTAACCCTGACTCTTTCTTTGGCAATATCGGGCTTATTGTATTGCAAAGCATTGTTCAGTAATGTGACACGGGTTTGCAAGGCATCTTTTTTTCTGCGGAAGGACTTTTCAAGCGACTGCAACAGATAACTGTTTTTTTGCCCGTATCGCAGCAACAGCTGAGCCGGAGAAACCAGCCTGGCAGCCGCCTTGTCAAGCCGCATGCCGGCCATTTCAAGCTGACGCTGCTGTATTCGGTTAAGTACATTAACAGCATGATGAATGCGCCTTGACAGGTCTTGCCCTGAAACGCAGGCCAACTCTGCCGCTGCCGTGGGTGTTGGCGCACGCAAATCAGACACAAAATCAGCAATAGTGAAATCGGTTTCGTGACCTACACCACTAATTACGGGAATACTGCACCTGGCAATAAGGCGAGCCAACTGTTCATCATTGAAGCTCCATAAATCTTCTATACTGCCCCCACCGCGAACCAGCAAAAGTACGTCCACCTCCTGGCGCTGCTCTGCCTGTTCAAGCGCGACCATCAAAGAGGCCACCGCTTCCTGCCCCTGAACAAGGCTGGGGTAGATAATCACCGGCACGTAAGGGGCCCTGCGAGCCAATGCCGTTAACACATCCTGCAAAGCCGCGGCAGTCAGTGAAGTGACCACCCCAATCGCTTTGGGAAACAGGGGAATGGTTTTCTTGCAGGCCGGATCAAATAAGCCCTCTGACTCCAGCTTTTGCTTGATGCGCAAAAAAGCTTCGTGCAAATCACCCTGACCTGCCCTTCGCATCATATCCACCTGAAGCTGAAAATCTCCGCGTGGCTCGTATAAAGAAACCCTTGCCCGCACCTCGACCTTGTCTCCGCTGCGAGGCACAAAGCCGGTTGAGGCAGCCTTTCCCCGGAACATGACGCCTTTAACAGCTGCCCGCTCATCTTTTAACGTAAAGTACCAATGCCCGGAGGCTGCCTGTACAAAATTGGAGATCTCACCCCGGATCCACATCAACGATAATTCCCGTTCAAAAAGCATGCCAACCATACGATTCAATTGGGAAACACTCAGTACTTCGGAGACGGATTTTATTAAATTTTCAGAAAAACTCATATTTCTCGCATAGTTCAGATGGAATCTTTCCACAAAATTTGAAAATCAATAACTTAGCCCATTATTCTGCCTTTTAGCACCGACATGTAAAGCAAAACATTATGAAAAAAAGCCAAGTTATTGATATTAAAAGGTTTTAATTATTTCAATTAAATTGCACAATGATTAAGCAAAGCCACGTACAACACGTATAAACACGACCTTCCTTATGTTATCAACAGAATTATCCACAGAATTTGTGGGTAGTTACAATTGCCTTCATAAAAAATGAATTATAAACTGTCACATTTTCCTGAAAACAACGTTGGCCAGCCACCGGTTTTTTTCAGTACCCTGTATAACACCTTTACGCAACCCAGCCATGAAAAAATCCCGCACCAGCGCATTTACCCAATACTTGCAAAAACAATGGCACCAAGGGGGGCTTCTATCTACCCTGTTTACCCCTTTTTCATGGCTGGTTTATTTGTTGGTTGCAGTAAAATCGTACCTGTACCGCAAAAAGCTGAAAACCGCTTACCGTGCCCCCTGTCCAGTCATCATTGTAGGCAATATTTATGTGGGCGGCACCGGAAAAACCCCTCTCGTCATCGCACTGGTCCAGGCCTTAAGAAAAAAAGGCTTTACACCCGGCGTCATCAGCCGGGGTTATGGCGTTGAGATTGGCCCCGAAGCACGCACGGCCTATGGAAAGGGCAGCAGCGCCAGCCAGATTGGTGACGAACCAAGCCTGATAGCAAAACATGCCCCTATCAGCGTGCATCCCAAAAGGCAACTGGCGATTGAAAAACTGCTGGCCACCTGGCCCGCAACCGATGTCATTATTTCCGATGACGGCCTGCAACACCTAAAACTGCAACGGGATATTGAAATCGTCGTACAGGACAACCGCCGGACCGGCAATGGCAAATTATTGCCGGCAGGCCCCCTGCGTGAACCCGCATCCCGGCTAAAACAGGTTGATTTCATCATTACCAACCTGAAATCAACGCCCCTGAACCGTTTTCAGGCAGAGTTTGAACATGAAATCGCCATGACCCTGGAGCCGGTCTCCCTAACGCATATTGCCTCAGGCCAAACCCTCTCCCCCCGGGAATTCATTAACCAATATAAAAACCAACATATTGCTGCAATTGCAGGAATTGGCCAGCCTGATCGTTTTTTTACCACCCTTGCACAGCTCCAGCTAACGTTATCGCAACAAATTCCTTTTCCCGATCACTACGCCTATAAGGCCAATGATTTCAAGGAAATCAACGCGGACATCATCCTGATGACCAGCAAAGATGCCAGCAAGTGCAGCACCCTGACAGATGCTCGTTTATGGTTCGTTAACGTAGAGCCGCGTTTTTCAAATCCGCATTTTTTTGATCTAATTGAAGAAAAAATCCGTCAGTTACCGTTATACTCTTCGAATTAACCAATAATTCATGCAATAAAATGAAAACATCTCCATTAGATAAACTGGTATGCCCCGTTTGTAAAGGGCCATTGAAACACGACCCCAAAACGCAGGAACTGAGCTGCGAAAACGATAAAAAAGCTTACCCGATTCGCGATGGTATCCCCATCATGCTGCCAGGTGAGGCCCGCTCCCTTTCAGAACCAGAACAACCAGCGTCATAATGACAGACTTTATCGCTGTAATACCTGCACGTGCAGCCTCTACCCGTCTGCCGGGCAAGATGCTTGCCGATATTGCTGGCAAACCACTTGTCATCCATACCGCTGAACGTGCCCGGGCCTCCGAGGCCAGCCGGGTCATTATCGCCACCGATAACCGGCAAATTGAAGATTGCGCCCGTCAACATGGTTTTGAAACCCTGCTTACGCGGGAAGATCACCCTTCCGGCACTGACCGGCTGGCAGAAGTGGCGAACAAACTGGGCTTTGACAACGCGCAAATTGTTGTCAATGTTCAAGGCGACGAACCACTGATTGATCCCGAACTGATCAATCAGACGGCCCATGCGCTGGCCAGCCACCCTGAAGCATCCATTGCCACCTGCGCTTATTCCATCAGTAGCAGCGAACAATTCTTCAACCCGAATGTAGTCAAGGTAGTGCGAGACACCCAAGGTTTTGCCATCTACTTTTCAAGGGCACCCATTCCCTGGGCACGTGATGCCTTCAACCAGGATCGTTCTCGGTTGCCCCCGTCTTTTTCCGCGTTGCACCATATTGGCATGTATGCCTACCGTTCGTTTTTTCTGAAGCAATTTCCCTTGCTTGCGCAAGGCGCACTTGAAACAACCGAAGCGCTGGAACAGCTAAGGGCGCTTGAGCATGGACATAAAATTTACGTATTGCAAACCCGTCAGGCTCCTTTAGCCGGTGTGGACACAGCCGAAGATCTGGAAAGAGTTAGAAATTTTCTGGAAAACCGGTAACTTTTTGCAATGCATCATATAAAATACACCCATTCATTTATAGACTAATATACTTTTTACCCAGGAGGGATTCATGCGTTTAATACTGTTAGGGCCACCTGGTGCCGGCAAGGGCACACAAGCCAGCTTTATCACCCAGGAATATTCAATTCCCCAAATTTCCACCGGTGACATGCTGCGTGCCGCGGTCAAGGCCCAGACTCCCGTTGGCCTGGAAGCCAAACAAATCATGGATAATGGCGGCCTGGTTTCCGATGACATCATCATCCGGCTGGTTAAAGACCGTCTTCAGTCTCAAGACTGTGAGAACGGCTATCTGTTCGATGGATTTCCCCGCACCATTCCCCAGGCCGATGCCCTGAAATCAGCCAATATCAGCCTGGACTACGTGATTGAAATTGACGTTCCCGAAGAAGACATCATCGAGCGCATGAGTGGTCGACGTATTCACCCTGCCAGCGGCCGTTCATACCATACCAAGTTCAATCCACCCAAAGTGGAAGGCAAAGATGACATTACCGGTGAACCTCTGGTCCAGCGTGATGATGACCAGGAAGAAACCGTTAAAAAACGCCTCGAAGTCTACCGGAACCAAACACGTCCTCTGGTTGACTACTACTCAAGCTGGGCTGCCCAGAATGACCCTAAAGCACCTAAATACGTAAAAGTATCGGGCTTGGGTAAAGTAGAGGAAATCACAAAACGCATACAAGACGCTTTATCTAAATAATCAATCAGGAGAAGACATGGATATTCAAGGAAAAGTTTTCGTGGTTACCGGCGGGGCCTCTGGCCTGGGTGCCGGTACCGCCAGAATGCTGGTTAAAAATGGTGCCAAAGTTGTCATTGCCGACCTGCAAGATGAAGCAGGCCAGCAAATCGCAGCCGAACTGAACCAAAAATATGTTCATTGCGATGTCACCAACGAAACCGACGCCCAGGCTGTCATTGCTGCCGCCACCGAACTGGGCCCATTGTTTGGGCTGGTTAATTGCGCCGGTATTGCACCTGCCGCCCGTACCGTTGGCAAACAAGGTGCCCATTCTCTTGAATTATTCCAGAAAGTCATCAGCATCAACCTGATTGGTTCATTCAATATGTTGCGTCTGGCTGCCGCTGCCATGGAACAAAACACACCTGAAGCCACTGGCGAACGGGGTGTGATTATCAACACGGCATCGGTCGCCGCTTACGAAGGTCAAATTGGCCAGGCCGCCTACTCTGCCTCTAAGGGTGGCGTAGTTGGCATGACATTGCCCATCGCCCGTGATCTGGCCCGCTCAGGCATTCGCTGCAATACGATTGCCCCCGGCATTTTCGGTACCCCCATGATGTTTGGCATGCCACAAGAAGTCCAGGATTCCCTGGCCGCGAACATTCCGTTCCCTTCACGCCTAGGCACCCCGGAAGACTATTCAAAACTGGTATACAGCATCATTACCAATGAAATGATTAACGGCGAAACCATTCGCCTTGACGGGGCTATCCGCCTGCAGCCAAAATAATCACGTTCAATCCATAACAATTAGCGCCCATAACAATGATTGATCATTGGCCTTACGGGCGCTAATTTTTTTAACTTTCCATTTATTTCATCATGAGCTTACTCCGTTCTGCCGCAACCATCAGTGGCCTTACCCTTTTATCCCGCATTACCGGGCTGGCCAGAGACATCCTGATAGCAAGAACATTTGGAGCAAGCCCCCTGACCGACGCGTTCTGGGTTGCTTTCCGCATTCCCAACCTGCTGCGCCGCCTGTTTGCCGAAGGTGCTTTTGCCCAGGCTTTTGTCCCCATCCTTGGTGAAGCCCGCAACAAGCACTCAGAAGAAAAAGTAAAAACCCTGCTTGATCATGTTGCCTCACTTCTAACGGTAGCCCTGATGCTGGTTACCTTATTGGGCATTATAGCCACCCCATGGATTGTCACAATAATGGCTTCGGGCATGACACGCCCAGAAAACCAGACGGCTTTTGAGGCAGCCACCTGGATGACCCGTGTCATGTTCCCCTATATTTTGTGCATGTCACTGGTGGCTTTTGCTTCGGGCGTACTGAATACCTGGCGCAAGTTTGCCATCCCGGCCTTTACGCCTGTGCTACTGAATATCGCAATGATACTGGCCAGCCTTTTTTTAACCGGCTATTTCTCCACCCCTATTTATGCGCTTGCGGCGGGTGTCATGGCGGGTGGCATCGCCCAGCTCACCATACAGTGGCTGGCCCTGGCCAAACTGGGGCTGGTGCCACGCCTGTCCCTTAAAGTTGGCCAGGCCTGGCAAGACCCGGTTGTTCGGCGCATTGTCAAACAAATGGGCCCGGCAACCCTGGGGGTTTCCGTAGCGCAAATCTCCATCCTCATCAATACCAACATTGCCACCTGGCTGGCAGCAGGCAGCGTCACATGGCTTTCATTTGCCGACCGCTTAATGGAGTTCCCCACCGCCCTGTTGGGCGTTGCCTTGGGTACCGTGTTACTGCCCAGCCTGTCTGCCGCCCATGCCAAAGAAGATGCCCAGGCTTACAGCCAGCTTATGGATTGGGGTTTAAAACTGGTTTTCATGCTTGGCATGCCTGCCGCATTGGGCATGGCCTTCCTGGCTGATGGCCTGGTAGCCACGCTGTTCAATTATGGCGCCTTCGGCAGTGACGATGTATTCTTTACCCGTAGTGCAGTCATGGCCTATGCGGTTGGACTGATTGGCATACTAAGCGTCAAGATTCTGGCTCCGGGCTTTTATGCCAAACAGGATATACGTACGCCGGTCAAAATTGCCATCTTTGTCTTAATCAGCACCCAACTATTAAACCTTATTTTTGTGCCGTTACTGGACCATGCAGGGCTTGCCCTGTCCATAGGCCTGGGCGCCACCCTTAATGCCCTTTGCCTTTACATTGGCCTGCGCAGAAAAAAAATCTATATCCCCCAAGGCAAGTGGCCTGTATTTTTCATTCGCCTGGCACCTGCCTTGTTATGCATGACAGGCTGGCTCTTGTTCATCCAGCAATATATCAATTGGACAGAAGCCAGCCCAAATACGCTTATACATGCGATTGGCGGCTTTATTTCTGGTATTATTGGCGAGTCTGCTTTTATATTTCCCGTTTCAAGACTTATTACACTTGTACTGGTTCTGGTTGGATGCGGTCTTGTTTATTTTGGTGCACTGCTGGCCTGTGGCTTCAGAAAGCATGATTTCACCCGCCGCAAATAACATCAAATGTTGTTCCAGGCAAACGCAATGATGGCAGACCTCACGTAAATTAGTGTATTTAAAAAGAAATCTTGCAAAAAGTGAAGTTTATGATAAAATAACGAACTTTGCTGAATTAACTTAATAGAAGAATCTGATATGGCCAATACTGCCCAAGCTCGTAAACGTGCACGTCAATCTGTAGCACGCAACAAACACAACTCTAGCCTGCGTTCTTTGCTGCGCACAAACATCAAGCACGTTCGCAAAGCTATTGAATCTGGCGACCAAGCGCTGGCAAACGAAGTTTTTGTCAAGGCAACCAGCGTCATCGATCGCGTGGCTGATAAAAACATCATCCACAAAAACAAAGCAGCGCGTCAAAAAAGCCGTTTGGCAGCTGCCATTAAAGCAATCGCTTAAGTTTGCTTCACTCTGACAGCTTTTACAAGCTGTCGAGTTTTTCAGCAAAAATAAAAGGACGCTACTGCGTCCTTTTATTTTGTTCGGACTCAATTCCTTCAATTTTATTCATTGAAGTGGTCAGGTTATTGTCGCTTGCAAAGTCAACGACAAATTTCCAGGCCTTGGGTTCCAGTTCGCGCAAGCGAGTATCTACAATCACACATTTGACACCATTAAGAATATTAGGCACGACATAAGGTGAATAAGTTAGGTGGCTGCCCGTAAACCCGGCAGGACGAAATTGTGACATTACACCGGCCAAACGTTCGGCCCAGTCACTGGGACGAAATCGATGGCCTTGCTGTGTTACACCATGAATAATTAGTTGTTGCACTTAATCAGACTTTACGAGAACCCCGTATTTTTTTAAAAACAAATACAGGAAGATGGACATACTAAACGCAGAATTGTATATGATAAAGAATTATACAAATACACCTTTTGTTCTATTTTAAACCATATTCAATTTTCTTTCTCACTTTGTACCCATGACAAGCTCTCATATCACCGGCCCCATGCGGCACTTTTTGCAATTCCAGGATTTCACTTCAGAAGAAATCCTGTACGTTCTCAAGCGCGCACTGCTTATTAAAGAAAAATTCAAGCGCTATGAACCTCATATGCCCCTGCATGACCGGACGCTTGCCATGGTATTTGAAAAAGCCAGTACCCGTACCCGCGTCTCTTTTGAAGCAGGCATGTATCAACTTGGCGGCTCTGTCATCAACCTTACCTCGGGTGATTCGCAACTCGGACGCTCCGAACCCATTGAAGACACCGCCAGAGTCATCTCCCGCATGGTGGATATCGTAATGATCCGGACCTTCGAGCAAACGCGGCTTGAACGCTTTGCCGCCCACTCCCGGGTTCCTGTCATCAATGGCCTTACCAATGAATTCCATCCTTGCCAAATCCTGGCCGATTTACTTACCTTCTTCGAGCACCGTGGCCCCATCGAAGGCAAAACCGTTGCCTGGATAGGCGATGCCAACAATATGGCCTATACCTGGATCCAGGCTGCCAAAATGCTTAACTTCACCCTGCACGTATCCGCCCCCAAAGGCTATCAGCTAGATCACAAACGCCTTGGCAACATAAGTGAAAACACCCTTAAGGAATTTGATGATCCCGTCGAAGCCTGCAAAGGTGCCCATCTTATCACCACCGATGTCTGGACCAGCATGGGCTTTGAAGATGAAAACGAAAAACGCCGCATTGCCTTTGCCGATTGGTGCGTAGACGATGACATGATGAAAGTCGCCGCTGAAGATGCCATTTTCATGCACTGCCTGCCCGCCCACCGTGGCGAGGAAGTGACCGCCGAGGTCATTGATGGCCCTCAAAGCGTAGTTTGGGATGAAGCGGAAAACCGCCTGCATGCCCAAAAAGCCTTGATGGAGTTCCTGTTACTGGGTAAAGATCCCAAACAGTAAGTAAACAACAAACAAATGGGTTAAAATTTTGCATCTTTATTGGAGCACTAAATAATATGAGTACAATTTTGCAACACCTGCCTATCGGGCAGCGTGTGGGTATTGCGTTTTCCGGCGGTTTGGATACCAGCGTTGCCGTTCACTGGATGAAAGCAAAAGGTGCATTTCCCTGCGCCTACACCGCCAATCTGGGTCAACCCGATGAAGACAACTACGACGATATTCCCCGCAAAGCACTGGAATATGGCGCTGAAAAAGCCCGCCTGATTGATTGCCGTAAACAGTTGGTTGAAGAAGGCATTGCCGCCATCCAATGCGGCGCTTTCCACATCACAACCGCTGGCGCCACTTACTTCAACACCACCCCACTGGGTCGTGCTGTTACTGGCACCATGCTGGTTACCGCCATGCGTGAAGACAACGTCAACATCTGGGGTGATGGCAGTACCTACAAGGGTAACGATATCGAACGTTTCTATCGCTACGGCCTGTTGGCAAATCCAAACCTGCAAATTTACAAACCCTGGCTAGACCAGAACTTCATCGACGAACTGGGCGGACGCAAGGAAATGTCCGAGTACCTGAATGCCAACGGCTTCAGCTACAAAATGAACGTCGAAAAAGCTTATTCCACCGACTCCAACATTCTTGGCGCTACCCATGAAGCCAAAGACCTGGAATTCCTGAACAAAGGCATTCGGATTGTCGAACCGATTATGGGCGTTGCTTTCTGGAAGGATGATGTCAAGGTTGCCGCAGAAGAAGTAACCATTCGCTTTGAAGCCGGCCGTCCTGTAGCTATCAATGGCAAAGAGTTCGATAATATTGTAGATCTTTTCTATTACGCCAATGAAGTCGGTGGACGCCATGGCTTGGGCATGTCCGATCAAATTGAAAACCGTATTATCGAAGCCAAAAGCCGCGGCATTTATGAAGCCCCGGGAATGGCCCTGCTGCATATTGCCTACGAGCGACTGCTAAGCGGCATTCACAACGAAGGCACGATTGAACAATACCGCACCAATGGCCGTCGCCTGGGCCGCCTGCTTTATGAAGGCCGCTGGTTTGACACACAATCCATGATGTTGCGTGACACTACCCAGCGCTGGGTGGCCAGTGCCATTACCGGTGAAGTCGCCCTTGAACTGCGCCGTGGCAACGACTACTCCCTGTTAGACATGACCAGCCCCAACCTGACTTACCATCCAGAACGCCTGACCATGGAAAAAGAAGGCGAAGATTCATTCACTCCGCTGGACAGGATTGGTCAGTTAACCATGCGCAACATGGATATCCGTGACACCCGCGACAAGCTCCATATTTACAGCAATATTGGCCTGCTTAGTACCAATAAAGAAGGCGAAGTCACCCCCTTCATTGGCCATAACAAAGAAGACTGATACACCACTCGGGGATAGTACTGCCCAGATCCAAACAGGCAGTACTTATCAAACCCTGATATTCGTACTTCCTGCTTAGTGCGCCAATCTGAAGGCGGGTATTATTGCCATAATGCCCGAACGTCAATTACGCTTGCCCGTTTATCGAAGCAAGCGTAATTTTTTCCACTACAATTCTATCTGCATCCCCATTTCAATAACCCGGTTGGGCGGGATTTTATAATATCGGGTGCTACGCATCGCATTTTTAGACATCAGCACAAACAGGCTTTTTAACCATTCGGTATGCAAAGCCCCCTTGCGGGAAAGCACAATTGACTGGCGGGATACAAAATAGGATGTCTGCATTTCGGAAAGGTCTATTTCCGGATGCTTAATGGCAATCCGCCCAAGCACCTCGGGCACGTTGGGATCTTCCTTGAAACCATAAAACAATACTAGCTGCCATGCATTATTAGCAATACTGTCAAATACATAGCGTTTGTTTTCAGTCACATAGGGCTCATCCTTGCCTTTCACCGTCAGGAAGACCAGCTGCCGTTGCAATACCTTGTTATGTTTCAAATTATGCAACAAAGCGGATGGAACCCGACCTTCATGGGCAGACATGAACACAGCAGTGCCAGGTACCCGGGTTATCTGATCTTGCATCAAGAGTTGCAGGAAAGGCTCAAGCGCTTGCTGATTTTTCATTTGCATTGCAGATAAATAGGCCCTTCCCTTGTACCAGGTCATCATCATGGTAAACAACACCAGCCCCACTACCAGGGGTATCCATCCTCCTTCGGCAATTTTCAGGGCATTGGCGGAAAACAACAGGATATCGATAAGCAGGAACACAAACACCATCAAAAACACCAGAATATGCAAGATTCCCTTGAATCTTTGGGGCAATACCCTAAAAGCCAGTATGGAAGTCATTAACATGGTACCGGTCACGGCAAATCCATAGGCATGAGCCAGATGCTCAGAGGATTGAAACACCAGCACAAGAAACAAGACAGCCATCAGCAGCAGTCTATTGACCGTATGCAAATAAATTTGCCCTTTTTCCTTGTCCGAAGTGTGAGAAATTTCCATATGCGGCCAGAACCCAAGCTGAACGGCCTGCCTCGTCACCGAAAAAGCACCTGAAATAACCGCTTGTGAGGCAATAACCGTTGCCAATGTCGCCAATACCAACATGGGCCACAAAGCAAATGAGGGCAAGGATAAATAAAAGGGATTGGCAAGCACAGCAGGATCCATTAACACCGCTGCCCCCTGCCCAAAATAACAAAGCAACAAGGCCGGCAGCACAAGCCAGAACCAGACCCGCTTGATCGCAGGACGACCAAAATGTCCCATATCGGCATAAAGCGCCTCTGCGCCCGTTAATGCCAGCACCACGTAGCCCAACAGCAGAAAACTGTGTAGCGGATCCCGAATGACATAGGCCAGCGCAAACAAAGGATTAAGGGCCTGTAAAACGCCTGGATAACGAATAATATTCCAGATACCAAACACAGCAAGTGAAAAAAACCACAGTAACATGACCGGGCCAAATAGCCTCCCCATTGCTCCGGTTCCCCGTGACTGGATCCAAAACAGGCCAATAATAACAATCACCGATAAGGGCACAACCCACTTATCCAGCGCATGCGAAACCACACCAATTCCTTCCAGGGCCGACAATACTGAAATGGCTGGTGTGATAATGCTATCACCATAAAACAGGCAAGCCCCAAAAATACCCATTACAATCAGCCATAATCGATGACGTCCACGCGCACCACGAATCGCCAGCTCCATCAGTGCCAGAATACCGCCCTCGCCTTTATTGTCAGCCCGCAACATGAACAAAACATATTTAATCGAGACCACCAGGATAAGCAGCCAGAAAAGTATGGACAAGACTCCAATCACATCCTGATGATCAACCTGTCCACCATAGACTGAAAGACTGGCCTTTAGCGTATATAAAGGACTGGTGCCAATGTCCCCGTAAACAACCCCCAGGGCGCCCAGCAGCAAAGTTGCCCCAGGACCGACCGGTTTGGTGGTTTTATTGTTTTTTTGCATTTTTTTTCTCTTGACGGCTTAATTGTGTCCCAATCCTGGGGCCTGGAAAAACAACCGTAATACGAGTACCCTTTATGACCGGCTTGCTGACCAGGCTCCACCCGGCCCCATGGGCCCGGGCAATTTCCTGCACCACCTGAAGCCCAAGGCCAGAACCACTGACCCCAACCCCTGAAGCACGATAAAACGCTTCAAAAACATGCTGCCGGTCTTCCGGTTCTATGCCACAACCATCATCTTCCACCGACAGGGAGGGCGGATTCTGGCCCACTGTGAGCACAATGTGTTTTGCGCCTTTGGCATATTTCAAGGCATTATCAATCAAGTTGCCCAGCAACTCTTCCAGCAATAGCGGGTCACCATCAATCCACACAGCGCAAGCAGGCGCCTCTAGCAAGAGATCAATATGTTGCTGACGGGTTTTGGGTACCCATTCAGAACCGCTGGTTTGCACCCACTCACACAAATCTATCCGGGAAAAGCTGTTTTGTGGCCGTATGCCAGGGTCGGCACGAGCCAGCACCAGCAACTGTTGCCCCAAATGAATCATCCGGTTACTGATGGATTTAATCCTTTCCGCCCTTTTCCTGACATCTTCGGGCAAAGGCTGCGCCAGCATGAGCTCGGACTCAAGCCGCAAACCAGCCAAAGGCGTTCTTAACTGATGCGCGGCATGACCAATGAAGCGCCTTTGCGCAGCCATGGATTCATCCAGCCTTCGGAACAATTCATTTATCCGCGACACCAGCGGAGCAAGCTCGGTAGGCACATTAGTCATGTCAATGGCCTGCAGATCCTCTTCATTACGCTGGGCAATTTGGGTAGAAATAAGATTCACCGAACGCAGTCCCGAGCGAATCCCGTACACCACCAGCCAGGCAAACAAAATAACCAGTATGACCTGACCGGCCAGGATCAACAGAAGAATATCCTGCAAATCCCAGTAGACAACCGAAAACTCGTGGGTAATAAACCAGGTCACGCTAAAATCCAGCATGAACAAAACCAGCAAAGCAGGCATCAAGCGAATAATCAGGTATCGCGAAAGGGAGCCTTTTGACAAAAGCCGGGTGTTTTTTTTCAACAATTTCAGGGAATTGAGCTTATGCATGGATAACCTTTCGCAAAACAAAGCACTACAAGCCACCGTCCATGGCCCGCCAACAGCAACGATCAGGCCTCAACATCAATCTCAAGCAGATAGCCAAAACCGCGCACCGTCTGGATGCAAATCCCCAGCCCTTCAATCCGCTTGCGTAAACGGTACACATACACTTCAACGGCATTCTCGCTGAAATCGGCATCCCAGGCTGACAGCGAATTTACGATCTGGCGTTTGGTTACCACCCTGCCCGCCCTAACCATAAGCATTTCCAGCACCGAGAGCTCGCGAACCGATAAATTCAAGCGTTCGCCATTCGCCCTTACCTCCCTACCCACCATATCAAATACAAGGGGGCCAACCTCAAGGATCGGGCTGGGCTGACCCGCCTGCCTGCGGGCAAACGCTCGAACGCGGGCAGCAAGCTCCGCCAACTCGAAGGGTTTAGTCACATAGTCATCAGCGCCTGCGTCCAGGCCCGCCACACGGTCTTCCACCCCATCGCGGGCAGTTAAAATTAACGTAGGAGCTTGCTGCCCCTGCGCCCTTAACTGCCTCAGGACATCCAGCCCGCTCATATCCGGCAAATTCAAGTCTAACACCAATAAATCATAAGCTTGTGCCGATACTGCTCCCAGCGCCAGACCACCATTATTTACCCAGTCTACCGCATACCCCTGCGCCCTGAGGAACTCCTGCAGTGCAGAGCCAAGGATACTGTCATCTTCAATTACCAATATTCTCATTTTAGGCTTTCTTATTGAATTAATCGCTTTAAAATACCAAATGGTATCTCAATTTGTGCAAAATTTAATCTTAGGTCAAAATATGCTGAAACTCTATATGTCCAGAATGGCCTCTCCGCTGGGAGAAATCATTCTAATGACCGATGACAGGCAAAACCTCAGAGTCCTTGATTTTGCCGATTATGCCGAACGCATGCACAATTTATTGCAACGTCAATACGGTCAAACGCAAATCATTTCTGCACACACTCTTTGTCCATACGAAAAAAACCTGCAAGACTATTTCAATGGCAATTTTGACGCACTGAATAACATCCCGGTCGCAACCGGCGGAACCGGGTTCCAGCGTGCCGTCTGGCAGGCCCTGCAAGACATTCCGTATAGCCAAACCATGAGCTATGGTGAATTGGCCGCCAAAGTCGGTAATCCGAAAGCTTCACGAGCCGTTGGACTGGCCAACGGTGCCAACCCCATTTCAATTGTCATCCCCTGTCACAGGGTTATTGGAAAAAACGGCAGCATGATAGGCTATGGTGGCGGCCTTGAACGCAAAATATGGCTCTTACGCCATGAGTCTCGACAACCCGCCCTGATACCCTGATATAAACGCGGCTTATGCCGGGAAAAAACTTATTGAACGCCTTGCACCTTAATGCTGCTACCCCTTTCCGAAGGCAGTACATCAATTCGCAAAGCCATTTGCTCTTTCAGTTCAGTGACATGGGAAATAATACCAATGGTTCGACCACTGGCCTGCAAATCCAGCAAAGTTCGAATAGCCAGATCCAGAGAGTCCATATCAAGGCTACCAAATCCTTCATCAATAAACAGGGTATCAAGCCTGATACCGCCTGCATAGGCCTGAACCACATCCGACAAGCCCAGCGCCAGCGATAGCGCCGCCATGAAAGACTCGCCCCCCGACAAGGTGGCAACTGGCCGGGCAATACCCGTGTATTCGTCCATGACCTCCAGGTCCAGCCCCGACCTGCTATTACCCTTGGCCCGATCCTCTTTCCGGATCAATTGATAACGCCCCTTGCTCATGAGACGCAGGCGCACCGTGGCATCGGCCAGGACATCATCAAGCAAAACGCTTAGCACAAACCGCTGCAGGCTGATCCGGCTGTCTCCGCGCCCATTAGCAATATGGCTGAGCGTGCCATAAATGGCATACTCCCGCTCCAACCCGGCATTTTGTTCATGCATGCGATCAATTTTTACAACCACCGATTCCAGTTGATGCAATTTTTCGGTATGCTGCTGCCAGGCATGCTGGGCCTGATCACGCAACTGCTTCATCTGCTCATGCCGGCTTTCCATTTGCGTCAAATCAGGCGGAGTTTTACCCTCAAGCTGCTCACAAATATTCTTATACTGTCCTTCAAGCTCATACTGTTGACGGTTAAACCGCTTTACATACTGCTCAAGCGCCTGCCTTTCATGCTCGTCCAGCACTGTCTGCCTGCATGCCTGCTCACTGTCAAAGGCATGCTGCTCAAGCTGGTCCTGACAGGCCTGCCGCGTCTGTTGCAAGGCAACGATTGCCTGTTCCTGCCGGCTTTCCAGGCCAGCCTTGCGTTCCTGCAGCTGAACACTGTCCTGCTTGGCTTGGTCAAACGCCTGCCGGGACATTTCATATTCATTTTGCAGTAAAGCCAGACGCTGCCTGGAAGCGGCCAGCGTTTGCTCCAGCACGGTGGCATCACGAAACGGCTCTGGCAATTCGGCCAACCGAAGCTTGAGCTCATTTTCAAGAGAGGCCAGGGAAAGCCTGATGGTCTGCTGCTTTTCCCGGGTATGCTGCAAAGTTTCGTCCAGCTGCGACAGTTCCTTTTCAAAAACAGCCAGCTGCTCTTGCAACAAAGACTGCGACTGCCTGGCCTGCCTGCACTGGTTAACCCGTTTGCGGGCCTGCTCACACACGTCCTGCAAAGTACTGGCGGGTACGCTGGCACTGTCACCCAGCGTCTGCATTTGCTCATTGATTTGCACCGCCAGCGCCTCTTGCAAGGTACGAACCTGAACCAAGGCATTTTCCATGTTTTGCAGCTGCTGACGCGCATTTTCAAGCCTTTGCGCAGACCGCTCAAGATCTTCCTTGTCCAGTAACGCCTGTTGTGTCTGTGCCGGTTGCGGATGCGTAGTGCTACCACAAACCGGACAAGGTTCATTCAACCGCAAACGGCTGGCCAACTGTGCCGCCTGTTCCCGGTGCCACTGGATTTGCAGCCGGGTATCTTCTTCGTGCAGCTCCTGCCAAATTTGCCGCGTTTTCTCCACAGAGGCGGTGTCAGCCCGCGCACGCTCTTTCAAAGCCCGGCTTTTATCCAGCAAGGCATCATACTGTTTTTTTAATTGCAGGGCATGTTCAGCCTGATCCAGTTGCTGCACAGCATCAGACAGGCTCTCAACAAAAGTTTGCAACCCGACAATTTTTTCCCTGGTTTGCTCCAGTTGTTGCTGCTTCTGCTGCCGGGTAAGCAACTGCTCATCATGCGACTGGTTTATTTGACGCAATACTGCCTGCAGACGCTCATGCTCCACTTGCTTTTGCTGAAGCAAGACCATTTTTTCACGGTAACGCTCAAGCTCATGGATTTGAACATTCAAGTCATCTTTTTGCTGGTACTTGGTTGTGGCCAGTTCAAACTGCTCGCGGGTTTCTTCAAGCTTTTTCCCGGCACTGGCCATTTTCAGCGCCAGCGCCTGCAATTCCTGCCGCAGACTTTCGCAGTGTTTTTCCGCCTCTTCGCGCGCCTGAATAAACGGCACCAGCAAAGCGGCCTGGCTGGAACGCGCAAGCTTATGCTCGGTTTGCCGCAATTGCCCGCGCGCTTGCTCAAGTGTGGCCAGTGCATTTTGGCAACTTTCTTTCTGCCTGAACAATTCCTGCAAAGCCGTTGCGCCGGAACGCTCTTTTTCAAACAGCAGGAATTGCTCAAAGGCGAGGTCTTTTTGCGTTTTAAGTTCCTCAACAAGCGGCGCAAGTTGACTGGTTCTTTCTTTCAGGGCCGCTTCCGAGCTGCAATCGGCCGATTCCAGCAAACCGGCAATTTTCTGGTCATGCTTTTTTTTGCTTTCTTCAATATCCGCTGCCCGCTGCTTGAGTTTTTCTTCTATTTTTCGATAAATGGAGGTTTGAAACAGCTGGCTGAAAATGCTTTCCCTTTGTTGGGAATTGGCCAATAACAACTCCCTGAACTTGCCCTGCGGCAAGACCATAACCTGCCTGAACTGCTCTGCGGTAAGCCCGGTCAGCTCAACCATCCTATCCGTTACCTCGCTCGCCTTTTTAGGGATCAGCAAGACCTCATTGGCGTCCGCCTGTATTTCCCACAATTTTGCCTCAGTCGCCTGCGTGGTAAAGCCCTCGCCCCGCTGCTTGGGCTTGTTCTGGGCCGGCATTCTGGCAATACGATATTGTTTTTCACCCAATGCAAACAAGAATTCAACTTCAGTTAACAATTGGGGGGCCGCCATATCCGAGCGCAAGGCAGCCGGCTCACGGTCATCATCGGCCGCCTGGCCATACAGGGCAAAACAGATGGCGTCCAGCAAGGTGCTTTTACCCGCACCGGTTGGTCCATTAATCAGAAACAAGGGGTTTTCGCCCAGGCGGGTAAAATCAACTTCTTCTTTTGCCGCAAAAGGACCAAAAGCCTGCATGCTCAAATAAATGGGTTTCATGCCTGCTCCTCTTTACGAACCTCAAGAATCACCTCTTTAACCGCCTGCTTCTGCGGCTCACTAAGCGCCTGTCCGGCCACCTGTTCAAAAAAATCACAAAACAGATCGTATTCATCACGCTTCAGGGCTTGCCCCGGTGCCACCACTTCACCCTCGGCACGATACAACCCAGGCTTTTCCAGCTGTAATACATTGGGGTAGACCTCGCGAATCTTGCCCATTGGATCCAGCACGGCATGAGTGTCAGTAAGCTTTACCAGGACATAATCATGTGCATTGGGATCTTGCCTGCCCATTTCAACAATCCCGGTCAATGTACCTTCCAGAGTCCTGACATCGCGCAGGGGCTTCAGAGGCAAGTTCTGAATACTTGCCCGACCTTCAGCATCCAACTCTACCAAGGTAACGCCCTTTTTGTGAAACTGCTCTGAAAAACTGTATTTTAATATAGAGCCTGAATAACGGATATGTTCAGCCCCCTTGTATTGCGGTGCATGCAAATGGCCTAGCGCGACATAATCAAAGCCCTCAAAAACCGTATGTGGAACCACGTCAGACCCACCAATTGATAAAGGCCGTTCAGACTCAGAGTTAACAGCCCCTTCAAGAAAGCAGTGCGCCAGCAACACATTGACGCTTTGCATATCCATTACCTGCCTGATTTTTTCTGTCAGCAGGCAATGCGCCGCCTCATAGGAATTGACCGGCTCCTGAAAATGGTTGCGCACCAACTCAGGATCATTAAAGGGCATGCCATAAAACGCAACCCGTTCACCCTTGGCATCAATAACAACCGGCCTGAGCATCTGTTCAAAATCAGCAATGATATGCACGCCCGAAGCACTTAACTGTTGGGCGGCAAACCCCAAACGCTGCGCACTGTCGTGATTGCCCGGAATCATGATAACCGGAATATTCAAGTGCCCTATCCGGTCTAAAGTCTTGTCCAGCAAGGCAACCGCCGACACCGGTGGTACCGAACGGTCATAGATGTCTCCGCTAATCAGCAAGGCCTGCACCTGATGCTGTTCAAGGTAGTTAATAATCTGGTCCAGCACATACTCCTGGTCTTCAATCAGTAAACGGCTGGCAAACTGACGGCCAAGATGCCAGTCAGAGGTATGAATGAATTTCATGTAACAATCGTAATTTTTTATATTTGCGTTGACGATCACCAATGACCGCAGTAGCATTTTAGCTTAAGAAAAAATCAGATTAGGGAATTTAGCCTAACTTGCTACCCTAACCGCCGGGCGCTCATCAGCAATTGGTTTTATTTTTAATATTGAAGCAATCAAGAATTATTGTCGCTTGCTTAAGTCAAACCAAAGCATCATGCTGGTGCTTGAAGAAAAAAACGAAAATACCGAAGCCATTGCCTTATAGCTTTTCTCATTGGCAACCGCTTATGGCAAAACCTTAAAACCGGTACCGGGGATATTTTCCCCAATCAATTACTCGTCTTGTGCCGACACATCGGAATTGACCACATCAACCGCACATACACCAATCACATTGACACAAAAGGCTAACCAGCTATAAACACGCTCGGCAAATATTCTCATTGCTCCCTCCTGTAGAAAACAATAGAATTATGATATGCCTTTGCGACATCAACGTGACATACACCAGAAGTGTCAAAACAGGCCAAACAACTGTTGCAACATGACCTCTTGCACTTGTTATGATTTGCCGCACAAGCACTATAAGATGTCAGTTGCTAGCAGTAATTAGCCTCTTGCAATCAATACATTCTGCTTTACAGGAGAACAATATGTACAAGTTAAATGAAAAGGGCAGATATGCACTTGAAACTTTTCTGGATGCTATTGCCAAGCCAGGCTTTGAACTGGAACCCATTTATGAGTCGGCCACCCGTATTGCCAACGAATACTTTCCGGTTGATCAGGATGCCATCCTGGAGCTTGATCCCAGCCAGACCCAATCGGGCAACCCTGAAGTAATCCAGTTATTCAAAAGCTGGTTTGACCACTCATAACGCAACAACCGCTTTCCGGTTAAATTTTTCAACCGGAAAGCACCAGCAGGATTTTGAAACCTGTTTTTGAAACCTGTTTTTGAAACCTATTAAACCGCCTCTTTTTACAGAAAAGGGCAATTTAAACAGGCATAAAAAAAGCACTTGCCGATGCAAGTGCCTGATTTGCCAATTTAGCAATGGTGGGTGCTACAGGGGTCGAACCTGTGACCTACGCCTTGTAAGGGCGCCGCTCTACCAACTGAGCTAAGCACCCATTGCTTAACTGAAGAATTAAATTATATATACCCTTTTTAAGGCTGGCAAGCCTTTATTGAAAATATCGATAAAACAAACGAAAATCATGACAAATTTACAACAAACATGAAAATTCAATATTTTCCACGCAAAACTCACCCACAAACCTGCAAAGCGTGAATGCGGCAGACCCACCAACTTTGGTTATAATGACCCGTCTACCATCATAACCATGGCATTTCACCTTATGTTAAAAATCATCTATATGGCAAAACTAAAAGAACAATTATCCATTGCCGAAGAAACCATTGAGTGGCCTGGCGGCACCCGCGATGAACTGATTCAGTTATTACGCAGCCGCAACAAACTATGGCACGAAACCCTGGCACCCGAAAACGTATACAAAATTGCCATCAATAATAGCATTGCCCATCAAAATGCCTACATTCCGGAAAACGCTGAAGTCGCCCTGCTTCCTCCGGTTACCGGAGGCTAAGCCATGCATTTCATCAGCATACAAACCACCAATTTCAACCTTGATACCGAAGAACAACTGGCTGAACAATCCTCAAAAAATTGCGGGGCTATTGTCAGTTTTGTCGGGAAGGTTCGAGGCAAAGACCATGCGAAATTGCTAAGCCATTTATATCTGGAGCACTTTCCGGGAGTCACCGAACAGGAAATTGAAAAAATCATTCTGATGGCGCAGCAGAAATGGCCTTTACAGTACGTAAAAGTCATTCACCGTATTGGCGAAATCAAAACCGGTGAAAAAATTGTTCTGGTCTTGACCGCCAGCGAACATCGCAAAGACGCCTACCAGGCCAATGAGTTCATTATGGATTACCTGAAAACAGAAGCCCCTTTCTGGAAAAAAGAATGCTTTGCCAATGGAGACGCCCATTGGGTTGAGATGAAAAAATCCGATCTGGATCACACACAACAATGGAATCAGGCATGAGATCAAATACAGCCGGGCTTATTCTTGCCGGTGGCCTTGGCAGCAGAATGAACCACCAAGACAAAGGAATGGTTCTGTTCAAGCATAAACCGCTGGTTGAATACCCGCTGGCGCTTTTGCAAAGAACACTGGATTGCATTGTCATTAGTGCAAACCGCAATCTGGATAAATATGCTTCTTATCGACACCCTGTCATCCAGGACCTGCCCCAATACACAGAGCTGGGTCCGCTGGGCGGCATTTACAGCGCCAGCATGCAGTTGCCTGAAAACATTGAATTCATTCAGGTCGTTCCTTGTGATACTCCTTTCCTGCCCGCCACCCTAACCGAGCGTCTGCATAACGCCCTGCTGCAAACCAATACCGATATTGCCATGGCAATCAGTGGTAGCAACCAGCACCCCAGTGTTATCCAATTCAGGCGTTCACTGCTACCCGACCTGAAACGGCGGCTTGACCATAATGTGGACAAATTACGCCTACGCTCCTTTGTGTTGGACAACGCCCATACCCTGGTCAATTTTGAGCAGGAAGATTTTTTCATCAATTTTAATAATCCAGAATCACTCAAGCTCTGGGATTCATTACAAGGCAATGCATAATGCGTGATTACTACGAAGCTCTTGAAGAACTGCTTTCAAAAACCCAAACAACCCACCAAACAGAAGACCGTCCTCTGGAAGAGGCTGAAGGCTATATCCTGGCTGAAGCATTAACGGTTAATTATGACGCCCCCATGTTTGACAACAGTGCCATGGACGGCTACGCAGTTTGCGACCTGAGCCGGACCGAATGGGAAATTATTGGTGTGGTTGCCGCTGGTGATGACGTTACCGCAACCAGCCTTGAGCCCGGACAGGCCGTACGCATTTTTACCGGGGCAGGCATACCGGCCAATACCGACAGCGTGGTTCCACAAGAAAACACGACCGTTACCGGCAGCAGCGTGTCGGTTGAGCAAGCACTGAAACCCGGCGCCAATATCCGTCGCCAGGGGGAAGAGTTGAAAAAAGGGGATGTACTGGTTCCATCCCATGCCATTATTTCACCAGCGGCCATCGGGTTGTTGGCCAGCCAGGGCTATGCCAGTGTCTGCTGCTTCAAGCCACTCACCCTTACCCTGTTCTCTACCGGCGACGAGCTGCTGGCCCTTACTGAACCGCTGGCGCCCGGTAAAATTTATGATTCAAACCGCCCCATGCTGCTTAGCTGGTTTAAGCATTATGCCTACCTGAATATCGTTAATGGTGGTGTTTTACCTGATGACTACGACACCATCAAAGAGGCCTTGCAGCAGGCTGCCGGCAACTCGGATATTATCATCTGCTCGGGTGGCGCATCGGTGGGTGACAAAGATTATGTCAAACAGGTACTGAACGAACTGGGCACACTTGAACACTGGAAACTGGCCATCAAACCCGGCAAACCCTTTGCCTGGGGCAATATCAACAATCGCTGCAAGGTATTCCTGTTACCCGGCAACCCGGTGGCCAGTTATGCCACCTCCCTGCTCATGACGCTTCCCGCGATTAAATATCTGGCGGGCCTTTCACTTGACAAAGCCCGACCCAAAAAATGGAAAGCCCAGGCTGATTTCTCAATTCCAAACAATAAGCAGGGTCGCCGCGATTTCTTGCGTGGCGTGCTTACCATGACAGAAACCGGTATCTGGGTAGCCCCCGTCAAAGGTCAGGACTCACATATGCTCTCCGGCTGTGTCAATGCTGATGCCTTAATCGAGATCCCCGGACACACCAATGTCGAACGCGGTCAATGGCTTGATGTTTATCCATTATCACACTCGTTTTAAGCCTACCCCATTTCCACAAAAAAGCCCGATAACACAACCGTTACCGGGCAAGCAAACGATATGAATCACGGTGCTTTATCACACCGTCTGGTACGGCAAGCACCCGCACCAGCCTCGGGCAAGATTAATGCGGCACTTCTTTTTCCATTATCAGGAAAGGATTGGCGCCACCCCGGGAATAACCTTTTTCACCCAGCATCATATCCAGAGCCAACGACCCCAAATCATCGGCAACCGGATCGGCATGCTGCTCTTTGCTCAGGCTGAACATTTTACGGTATCCCTGGCAAACATCACAGGTTTCACCGCTGGCACCATGCAAAGCGCCTTCGGTGACACCCTCAACCGACTGCAAGGTCATGTCTTTCGTATTGCCACAGAAAGTACACTTTGCCCTTAAGGCATTCCAGCGACTGTTGCATAAATTGCAATGCAGGTAACGCAGGTTTTCCTGCTCACCGCTTTTCAAAATAATACTGGCAACCGCATCACTGCCACAGCAGGGGCACTGTACACGCTCATCACGTGAAGGTACATCGGTTTCCTGCAATTGCATTGCCCAGTAACTCCAGATCACTTGCAAAACGGCATGCACCCAAATACTGTATTCCTGATCCGTTAGATTGGCTTCATGTTGCAGCAGGCGCCGGGCCAGCGCTTCCTGCTCGGACACCGGCATAGCCAGCAGGCGTTGCCAGGTTTGTTCCATATGATCAGACAATTCCACCTTGATACGCTCGTATAAGGCATGCAACATGGGCGTAAAACAGGACGGAATCGGGGTATTGTGAACATTTAGCAGGCAAGCCGTCTCATTACGCTTGAGCTCCGGGACAACGGCATCGGCGTCAGCCAGCAAACCATGCTGAACCCGAGACAAGCCAGCCAACAGTTGCAAATACAATTTCCAGTCGGATTTCTCCAGTTTGGCCAATTTTGTGAAACGCTCACTACGGGACAAAAACAGATGTTTATCTGGCGCGATCCAAAATGGAATATGAAAAAAAGATTTTTCAATTTCTTCTTTTGGTTTTAATTTAATGTGATCCATTTAAACCCTTTAATCTGCCAAAGTAA
>Ga0265293_10000254_pt1 | contig 132697 bp, 115 predicted proteins | sample Munlanlewell138R_FD_192505 | JGI IMG/M metagenome (GOLD analysis project Ga0265293, IMG submission 192505) | Leachate microbial communities from a municipal landfill in Southern Ontario, Canada - Leachate well 138R | ecosystem: Engineered > Solid waste > Landfill > Unclassified | place...
TGTAATCCCGAATACAGGTTCCGTCCGGTGTTTCATAATCGGTTCCGTAAACCTGAATGCTTTGGCGTTTTCCCATAGCGGCGGCGATTATCAGCGGTATCAGATGTGATTCGGGTTTATGGTCTTCGCCAAGTTCTCCGTTTTTTCCTGCTCCTGCGGCGTTGAAATATCTAAGAGCCGCGTATCTGAGCCTGCCCGTTTTGCTTTGATAACGGCACATTTTTTCAACAGCTAATTTTGTTTCACCATAAGGATTAATAGGAACAGTGGGGCAATTTTCCGTTATGGGTATTTCATTCGGCATTCCGTAAACAGCCGCGCTGCTGCTGAAAACAAATTTTTCAACTCCGGCTTGCTCCATAGCCGTTAGCAGATTCTGAGTATTAGAAACATTATTTTGGTAATATCTCAAAGGCTGCTGAACGGATTCGCCAACTTCTATAAGAGCTGCGAAATGCATCACAGCTTCTATTTTGTTTTCTTTGAGAGTTTTTAGAAGCAATTCGTAATCGGATAAATCTCCCTCGATGAATTCGGTGTTTTTTATTGCTTTTTTGTGGCCTTTGCTGAAATTATCGAAGACCAGCGGTTTATGGCCTGATTCGGCCAGCATCGCCGTCATATTGCTTCCGATGTAACCGGCTCCGCCGGCAACCAGTACATTCATGGGTGTTTCTCGTTTATTGGTTTGATACTTGCTGCTTGAATCGATTTAATATTTCAGTTTCCAATGCAGTATCTCTGCCGAGGTCTATCCATCTCATTCCCTTAGCTTGGTCGGGATTAATCGCAAGACGCTGTGCTGAAGGTGAACTTTTTGTGAACATACTCGCCGCTCTGCTGGGGCTTACGGCTTGGCGCTCAGGCAATGACAATCTTTCAACTCTCGCGATGCAGTCAATACAGATTTGCCCCGTTTGCTGCGAAACGTTCATTTCAACAGTTCTTCGGATTGTATGAAGATTTGACTGGGCTGAATTAAAGCTGCCTACATTGTCCTTCCGCCAGAACTCAAATGATTGTGCTCCGCGTAAAGGCTGAGTGCTTATATAGCCGTATTCAGCGTCGGACTTGCTTATTGTAAAATGCATAGCGGTTAAAACGTTTTCTGCCGTATCGACCGCGGTTTGTTGAGTAATCCTGCTAAGGCATACCCTGTCGATATATGAAGTCTGTTTATCCGTGCATCCGGTCAAAAAACTTATTAATACCCACCCTATAGCAGCCAATAAATTTCCTTTTTTCATTTTTGACTCCATTCTATGCCAAAAACCTTTTTGAAAGACGGCTGTGATTATAACTTTCTTGGCTGTTCGATACAAGCGCCAATCATACGGCAATAATCTTTGCTGGTAGACAAATTATATTGAAAAGGCTATATAATACTTATTGCGATTGTTTTTGACAGTACAATATTCGGCGCAAATGGGGTGTTTTTGAAATGCCGGCAGATAATAATATTCTTGAATTGCTCGATGAGCAGTCATCCAAAGCTTCGAAACGAGCCAGAAGGGCTTTAATACTTCAGGGCGGGGCAATCGGAGATTGCATACTGACCTTGCCGCTGGCTTGTTATATAAAAGAATCCCTGGATTTGGGAGCGGTAGATTTTTTCGGCAGGACAGATTATATCGGTATTTTCCCCGGAAGAACCTGCGTAGATAGTGTTCGCTCTCTTGATTCGATTGAACTTCACAGGCTTTTTGCGAATTCATCTGATTTTGAGCTTTCCGGGCGTGATTGTTTGGCGGAGGTGTTTTGTGATTATTCGTGCATAATCAGTTTTCTCGGCCATTCGGGAAGCGACTTCGAAAAAAACCTGATTTATACTGTTAACTCCAGCCGAAGCGCCGAAGTTGTTACGTTGCCGCTAAAACCGGATGATACGCTGAATCGTCATATTACACAGTTTTATATAAGCCGGTTTTCCAGCCAGTGTTCGGCCAAGCTCACCAGTGTAGAAATTAATTCGTACCAAGCACTTATAAAACCGCTTTGTTCTGACACTAACATAGGCAGAGAATTATTGCTGTCCGCAGGATTTAAAACACAAGAGGATATTATTGTAATTGGCCCCGGAAGCGGCGGTATTAATAAATGCTGGAATCTTGCTAATTTTATCAGCATAGCCAAGCAGCTAAAATTATACGGATTTAATGTGTTATTTCTTCTTGGCCCTGCGGAAATGGAAAGATTCAAACCTCAAGAATTGGCTGCCATGAAGGAAACCTGTCTATGTTTGACCGATTTGTCGCTGCAGCAGGTTCTTGCGGTGCTAAGCTGTTCCGATGTTTTTATCGGAAATGATAGCGGAATAACTCATTTGGCGGCGGCTTTGGGAATAAAGACATTTGCATTATTTGGCCCGACAAATCCGATTGTTTATAGGCCTCTTGGTCCTGATGTAACAGTATTCGAATTTGGTTCGCAAGGGTTTGCCGAAAGACCTTGCGAATCGCAGCAGCTGGAAGTTTTAGAAGCTTTAACTCAAAGCCGATAACTGAAATTCTTAGAAATGCGCATAAAAAAGGAGACGGTGACCCCCCCAAATTTTATATGCAGGCCGGCCAGCTCGTCTCCTACGCGAAGAGGAGGAGAGAATCTATTTTGTATCAAATCCGGTTACGGATTAATGTCGTTTTTACGCCCCCAAGTCCATTTAAAGTATAACCTATTTTTCGTGCCCTCCAAAAAATATGAACAAAAATTTGTGTCAAAAACTTTCTTTTTAACTCTTGCCAGATTGCAGTCTTTGGCCTATAATACGCCGCTTTTCGTTGACTATAAGGCTTGGCTGTTAAAGCCTTAAACCCATTGAAGGGTGAAAAAACCGTTTATTTAAGAAAGGATTACGAATGTCGATGTTGCTCGGGTTTGACGTAGGAAGCTCTTCTGTTAAGGCCACATTATTAGACGCACAGTCAGGTCAGGTTCTTGCCTCTGCAGGTTCGCCGGATAAAGAACTTGAAATCATTGCTAAAAAAAGCGGATGGGCCGAACAGCATCCGCAAACATGGTGGGAGCATGTTGTTGCCTCGATTCAAAAAATCAAAGCTAAATATAATTTTAATCCCTCAGATGTAAAAGCTATCGGAATAAGCTATCAGATGCACGGGCTTGTTCTTGTCGATAAAAAACAGCAGGTACTAAGACCTGCTATAATATGGTGCGACAGCCGAGCCGTTGAAATCGGCAAAAAAGCCATGAAAAGCATCGGCGAAAAGAAATGCCTCGCCAGCCTTCTGAACTCACCCGGTAATTTTACTGCTTCAAAACTCAAATGGGTCAAAGATAACGAACCGAAAATTTTTGCCAAAATACATAAGATGATGCTGCCCGGTGATTATATCGCTATGAAGATGACCGGAGAAATTCAGACGACGGTATCGGGGCTTTCAGAAGGAATTATGTGGGATTTCAAGAAACAGCAGCTTGCCGAAATGGTTATTAAACATTACAAAATCCCTGCAGAGATGGTTGCTGATATTGTTCCGACTTTTTCAGTTCAGGGGCAGCTTACAGAACAGGCCGCCGGCGAGTTAGGGTTAAGTGTCGGAACGGTCGTTTCTTACAGGGGCGGCGATCAGCCCAATAACGCATTGTCTTTGAATGTTCTTAATCCCGGCGAAATAGCAACGACTGCCGGAACAAGCGGCGTTGTTTACGGTATTACCGACAAAGCGAAATACGATACGAAATCGAGAGTCAACACATTTGTCCACGTAAATCATGAAGCCAAAAAAGCCAGATACGGCGTGCTTCTTTGTCTTAACGGTACAGGTATCCTTAATAGCTGGCTAAAACATAACACCGGAAATAACGGTTATAAGGAAATGGATACGATGGCCGGCAGTATTCCGGTCGGCTCAGACGGCCTTGTAATTCTTCCATACGGAAACGGAGCCGAGCGTACATTGGAAAATCAAAACATCGGCGCTTCTATTCATGGTCTGAATTTTAATGTTCACAACAGGGCGCATCTGCTCAGAGCCGCCCAAGAAGGCATTGTTTTTGCCCTGAATTACGGTGTTGAAATAATGAAAAAATTAGGCGTAAAGGCAAAAACCGTAAAAGCCGGATACGCTAATATGTTTATGAGTTCGCTTTTCAGTGAGGCTTTTGCGACTGTAACTCAATCAACAGTGGAACTTTACAATACAGACGGTTCGCAGGGAGCTGCACGCGGAGCCGGTGTCGGAGCCGGTATTTACAAAGGCACAAAAGACGCCTTTGCCGGTCTTGCTCCTGTGAAAAAGATAGACCCTAACAAAAAACTGGCAGCGCAGTATCAAATTGCATATAAGAATTGGCTTGGTAATCTAAAGCGGCAGTTGTCCTGATTCCCGCTAACATAAATTTGTTTTTTTTAAAATAAGGAGTAAGTAAAAATGACAGAATATTTTCCAACGGTTAAAAAAATCAAGTACGAAGGGCCGGATTCGAAGAATCCATTTGCCTTTAAGCATTACGACCCAAATGTAAAAGTCTTAGGTAAGACGATGGCCGAACACCTTAGATTTGCCGTTTGTTATTGGCACACATTCAAAGGCCTTGGTTCTGACCAGTTCGGCGGTCCGACAATTATCCGAAGCTACGATGAATCTAAAGACCCGATGAAACGCGCAGAAGCTACGATGGAAGCCGCATTCGAATTTTTCACAAAACTTGGTGTTGGATTCTGGTGTTTCCATGACAGAGACATTGCTCCTGAAGCTGACAATCTTGCCGAGACCAACAAACGCCTCGACACTATCGTAGCAAAAGCCAAAAAGCTCCAGGCCGATACCGGTGTGAAGCTGTTATGGGGTACAACTAATGCATTTAGTCATCGCCGCTTCCTTGCTGGTGCAAGCACAAATCCTTCACCTGAGGTTTTCGCATACGCTGCCAGTCAGGTCAAAAAAGCTATGGAAATTACAAAAGAGCTTGGCGGACAGGGCTATGTTTTCTGGGGCGGACGAGAAGGTTATGATACGCTGCTCAATACTGACCTTGGCCTTGAGCTTGACCATTTGGCTGGGTTCCTGCAGATGGCTGTAGATTACAAAAAGAAAATCGGCTTTAAGGGCCAGCTCTATATCGAACCGAAACCGAAAGAACCGACCAAGCATCAGTATGACTTCGATGCCGGTAACTGCTTTGCATTCCTACAGAAATACAATCTTGTAGACCACTTCAAGATGAATATCGAGGCCAATCATGCCACATTAGCCGCCCATGATTTCTGTCATGAGCTGGAATTTTCGGCGGTAAACGGTATTTTAGGTTCTGTCGATGCCAACCGCGGCGACCTGCTTCTCGGTTGGGATACAGACCAGTTCCCGAACAATATTTATGAAACCGCACAGGCTATGTACATTATTCTCAAAGCCGGCGGATTTACAACGGGCGGCCTAAACTTCGACGCACACGTAAGACGTCAGTCAATCGACCCTGAAGATTTGTTCCATGCTCATATAGGAGCGATGGATGTCTTCGCAAGAGGACTGAAAATCGCAGCTAAGATGATTGAAGACAAAGTCTTTGAAAACGCTGTCAAAGAACGTTATAAAGGCTGGCAGGGCGACCTCGGCAAGAAAATCGATGCCAAAAAGGTCGGATTCGAAGAACTTGAAGCATATATTCTCGAACACGGCGAACCCGAACTCCAAAGCGGAAAACAGGAGCTTCTCGAAAATATATTTAACAGCTACATCTAAATTTAAAGATTCGATTGAGTGATAAATACATCGGGCGTATTTTTAACAGATACGCCCGATTTTATTCTTCCACCGCAATACTACGGGTGAAACCCGTAGTAGTTTACTTGCACTGGTTTGAAAACTTAGTTTTTAATATGTTTCGATACCGCGGCTTTTTAGATATGCTTTCAATTCCGGTATCTTAATCGTATTAAAATGAAAGACCGAAGCCGCCAAAAGTATCGTTGCTCCCGCCTCGACAGCCTCGTAAAAATGTTCTAATTTTCCCGCTCCGCCCGAAGCTACGATTTGTGCCGATACAGCTTTGGCCATAGCCTTAATCACCGGCAAATCATACCCTGTTTTTGCTCCGTCACCTGCTTTGCTCGTCGGCAGTATTACGGGGACTCCATATCCATCGACCCTTTTTGCCCATTCAATAGCGTCAGTCCCGGTAGCCGTTCTTCCGCCGTCAATATAGACTTCATATCCGGACGGCATTTTTTCATTAACATCGACATCGATAGCAACCGTAACCTTATCTGCCCCGAATTCTTTCACCATTTCGGAGATAACCTGAGGTTTTCTAAAAGCTGCGCTGCTTGTGCTTATCTTATTTGCTCCGGCATTTAGAACATCGGCCGCGCTTTTAACATCTGATATACCTCCGCCGACCGTGAACGGAACAGTTGTTACCTGAGCTACATTTTTAACGACATTCAGCATCGTAGGCCGATTTTCAACGGTTGCGGTAATATCCAAAAGAGCAAGCTCGTCGGCTCCTGCGGCGCAGTATGCCTTGGCACATTCGACAGGGTCGCCCGCGTCGCGAATATCTACAAAATGAACACCTTTTACGACTCTGCCGTTTCGCATATCCAGACACGGCATAATTTTTACCTTTTTACCCATCGAGGACTTCCTTTCGTTTTTTTTATGTTTCGTAACAATCTTTAGGCCCAACAATTTCTGTATACAGGTTTTTTTCATTAAAAAAATTTCTGATACTTGTACAAAGGTGACATTTTCCTGCATAAAGCGGTTTTGGTTTATAACCTTCTCTTACAGCCTCATCAAGCAGCCCGGCAGGCCCTGATTCGAAGAGCGTTTTTAGTATTATATTATCAGGCTCGAAATCACGCCATATTTCATCGAGCGGTTTTTCGTTTAAATTGCCGATAATTATCCCGCTGCATGTTCCGCTGAATACATTTCCCGAAGGGTCTATATGAATCCCTTTTGCTCCAAGAAATGCTTTTGAGCAATTTTCTTTTAGATGCTCGATTGTTTTCGATGTGAAAAGCTCCGCTATTTTACCGGCGGCTCTGCCGGTCATTCGGCAGGGATATTCTCGCAGCGACTGCTTATAATTATTATTTTTTTGTTCCTGTGATAAATTTTTATTTAAAACGGGGTTATCCAGATATTTTTCCCATCGCACCATAACTCTGTTTTCGCCGAGAATATTTTTTGCCAGTGCAGTTAATCTTTTAACAGATTCGATATCGACATATTCCTGATGAAAAACATCACAGCTTATTTTTAGTTTGTTCATTCCAATCGCATCAAGGGTTTTTAATCTTTGTTCTATTATCGAATCATCGGCTGCCCAAAAACCGTTTGTCTCGATTAAGTCAGCAGACCCAAGTTTTTCTTTCTTTGCGGCTTTTAGAATCTCACATAATCTTTCGAAATACAAAAAAGGCTCTCCGCCTGTAAGATGCACCTTCGGTTCGACCTTGCTCACCGCAGGTGCCGAATCGCCAGAGAGTTTTTTTAACGACTGCCAAGCGCCGATAGCTGTATCAACGGTCATTAAACCGCCTTTTTCAGGAGTGCAGCAATAGTAGCAGAACTCGCAAGCTGCGCTGCATTTATAAGTCAGCAGCAATCCCGCGTTACGCCAAATTTTAAACTTGACGTCATCTCTTGTTAGGCTGCGGTTATATTTATTATCGCTTAGCTCTGTCATTATTGTTTTCGGAGAAATATTTTTTCATATGAATCTGGATAACCGTAATATCAGCAGGGGTGATTCCGCTGATTCGGCCGGCCTGACCAAAAGTTTCGGGCTTGAAGTTTATTAATTTCTCGCGGGCCTCGGCTCGAAGATGCTCGATTTTCCTGTAGTCCAAATCAGAAGGGATTTTGACCTTGTCGAGATTAGAAAAATGCGAAACCAATCTTTGCTGCTTATCCAAATAGCCCTCATACTTAGCATCAATAACCACTGCCTCGACAACCGTTTTGTCAAAATTTTCTTTTTTCACAAATTCGTTATCGGACAATGTTAAGGATAAATTATTATCCGGCCTGCGCAATTGCTCCCAAAGAGAGTCTCCGTTATAGACAGTATTTTTTAGATAACTCTTTAATTTGTTGATACTTGCAGTTTTATGTTGATAGCGGTTCCAACGATTTTTATCGACAAGTCCGACCATTTTGCCGATTTGCGTCAATCTTCTGTCTGCGTTATCAGACCTTAAGCTAAGCCGATATTCGGCTCTTGAGGTAAACATCCGGTAAGGCTCGTCAATCCCGCGTGTCCTCAAATCATCTATCATTACACCGATATACGCTTGGTCTCGGCGGAGTACAATCGGCTCGGCCCCTGCCCATTTTCTGGCTGCGTTGATACCTGCGATAATTCCCTGGCCGGCGGCTTCTTCGTATCCGCTGGTTCCGTTTATCTGGCCCGCTAAAAATAATCCGGATATTTTCTTTGTCTCTAAAGAATTCGTAAGCTGAACCGGCGGACAGTAATCGTATTCGATAGCGTAGCCGTACCGCAGAATTTTAGCCTGCTCTGTTCCGTGCATCAGCCTTAGCATTTCTTCCTGAATATCCTTCGGCAAGCTTGTACTGATTCCGTTGCAGTAAATGCTGGTATTTGCTTGGTCTTCAGGTTCCAAAAAAACTTGATGGCGCTTCCTCTCAGGGAATCTCATTATTTTAACTTCGATACTCGGGCAGTATCGCGGGCCGGTCGATTTTATTTGGCCGGTATAAAGCGGCGATCTGGCTATATTGTCACTTAGAAGCTTGTGTATTTTCTCGTTGGTATATGTTATCCAGCAGGGGATTTTGGGCCTGTCTATGCGGTCATTCAAAAACGAAAACGGTTGCGGTTCATCATCGCCGTCTTGCCTTTGGCATTTATCATAATCGATTGTCTTAGGGTCGAGTCTGGCGGGTGTACCTGTTTTTAATCTTCTAACTTGAAGTCCTATTCGTTCGAGTGATTCTGAAAGGGCGTCACTGGCAGGTTCGTTTATTCTGCCGCCTTTGAATTGCTCCGGTCCGATGTGCATCAGCCCGCGAAGAAATGTTCCGGCAGCTGCGATGGCTGTTCGGGTTTGATAAACATTTCCGCTTGCACAGCCGACAGCCTTAACAGCGTTTTCTTCGACAATAATATCAGTCGCCAAATCTTCGAGGATTGTAAGATTTTCGGTCTGTTCGAGAGCGTCTTTCATCCATTCGACATATTTATATTTATCCGCCTGAGCGCGAGGTGATTGAACAGCCGGTCCCTTAGAGCGGTTTAAAATGCGAAATTGAATCCCAGTCGCATCAGTCGCAAGTCCCATCAATCCGCCAAGGGCATCGACTTCGCGCACAATCTGCCCCTTTGCAAGTCCGCCGATAGCCGGATTGCAGCTCATAGCTCCGATTGTATTTTTGCTGATTGTTATAAGTGCTGTTTTAGCCCCTATTTTCGCAGCCGCGTGAGCGGCTTCAATTCCGGCATGCCCTGCACCAATCACAATGCAGTCAAATTTGTTTCTTTTTATTCTATCTGACATATTCTCCTCTGAACATTAAGCCAGTATACCTTATCGAGCTTTTTATTCAATCTTGACAATAGACCGGTTTTTTTCATAATGGTGTATTATAAAAGTTATGTCATCATCAAGAATAAGGGAAACAGAAAATGACCACCAAAGAAAAAATGGCTGAAATAATAAACGAATTGCCTGATGACAGCACTTACGATGAAATTCTGAGAGAGCTGGCGTTTCGCAGGATGGTTGAACGAGGACTCAAAGACTCCAATGAAGGTAGAACCATAAGCAACGCTGAAATGGAAAGAAGAATTAAGTTAATTAGGAAATAATCATGGCTATTAATATGAAACTCTGGTGTGTTAATCAGGATACATCTTTAAAGGAATTACCGGAATCTTCTTTGGAGGCAGAGTCTATTCTTGAAGATTGGATAGCCAAAGATCCTTCATTGCTTGGGATGGAACTTCTAATAATTGGTCGCCAAGCCACAACTAAGTTTGGTGGAAGAGTTGATCTTCTTGCTATCGATAGACAAGGAGATATTACGATTATTGAACTCAAGCGAGACAAAACCCCTCGCGAAATTGTTGCACAAGTTCTTGATTATGCAAGTTGGATTCGAGATCTGACATATAAAGATTTAGATGCGATCACAATAAATTACTTAAAAAAAGATCTTTCATCTTGCTTCATAGAATATTTTGACGAAGCGATCCCATTAAATATTAATGTTAACCATAAGATGCTTATTGTAGCCTCGGAGTTTGATGATTCATCTCAAAGAATCGTAGAATATTTATCTGAAGAATACCAAGTTAACATAAATGCTGTTTTTTTCAGTGTTTTTTCTGATAACAAAGAGAAATTCATAGGACGAGCATGGTTGATGGATCCAGAAAATGTTCAAGAAAAAGCGGAGTCTCGAAAACAAGCTCCTTGGACAGGGTTTTGGTTTGTTAATGTTGGAGAAGGTCGACATCGTAATTGGGAAGATAATGTCAAATACGGTTATATAGGGGCAGGGCAAAATTCGAAGTATTCTGACCCTCTTCAAAAACTCAAAGAAGGTGATAATATCTTCGCATATATGGCAGGTCTTGGATATGTTGGATTTGGTGTTGTTTATAAGCCTGCCCAAATGGTTAAGGATTTTGTTATTAATGAAAGCGGGAAAACGCTTCTCGATTTACCGCTGAAAGCACCTAATGTTTCTGAAAATTGCGATGATCCTGAACTTAGCGAATGGGCCGTTGGTGTTAACTGGAAAAAAACTTTTAATAGAAATGATGCCCGTACTTTTAAGGGTGTCTTTGCAAATCAAAATATCGTATGTAAATTGAGGCACAAGCCGACAATTGACTTTTTAAGAACTCAATTTGAAATCAATGATTAACTATTAAGTTAAAACGTTCGTGAATATAAATACATTTATATTGAGTCTTTGCGAACTCTGCGGTTAAGGTTTTTCTGAAAGCGCCACAGCCGAAGCTATCGCGAAATTCGCGGTGTGAGTAATACTGACGCTTATATGCTCAATTCCCATTTTCTTTGCTATTTTTTCCACCTCACCTGTCAACGTTACTTCCGGCTGACCCATAGCGTTATTTATAACCTCAATATCCGTCCATGCTATTTTACCCCGCCAGCCGGTACCTATTAATTTTAAAACAGCCTCTTTGGCTGCGAAACGGCCCGCGAATTTTTCCATCTTATTTTTATTGCTGTTGGCATATTGCTGTTCGGCTTTGGTAAAAACCCTGTCGCTGAACCGCTCACCGTGCCGCTGCAGCATCTCTGCTATTCGTGGAAAATCCACCAGATCTATTCCGTGTGCGATTATCTTCATGAACGTCCAAGATTTGCCTCAGTATAAAGTCTCTCTAAGCAAAAAATAACAAACTCGTCAATTCCGGTTATAGATGCCTCTTGGAAGATTTTATTCATCGCATTATTAAAAGCCGCGTTTTTGCGGTCCATTCTTATTTCCTGTGCTATTTCTCTTTGAACCTTCTCAAAAGGAACCGTAGCTTGGGTCTGTTTGTCTTCGAGTTTGACTATAAATATATTATCACCCGCGTCTATAGGCCCCGTAATTTCGCCGATATGCATATTCATTGCCTTATCTGCCAGCACATCATAAGGTTCTGCAAGGGAATCCGGTTTAACCGCAGGCCAAAGCCCGCCGAGGTTTGCCCTATATCCGTGAGAATACTGTTTTGCAAGCTCGGCAAAATCTTCCCCTGCGTTTATTCGGTTTATAAGTTCATTTGTCAGTGCCATTGCCTGTTCATCTTTGCTGATATTAGGGTCAGCAGTTTCGACTCGATTTTTTATGATTTCAATAACACGAATAGTTATGGTGGCATCTACGCTGTATTTATCTTTCTGCTGGTTATATTTTTCTATCATATCGCTGTAAGTTATAGGTGCTTCATCCGGCAGCATTCCGTGAAGATAACTTGTCGAAAGTATCATCCTTTTTTGATATTGCCGGAATGCTTTCCAATCCATTCCGTACCGGTCTCTCAAAAATTCTTCGGCTCTGGCATAATTGCCTTCGAAACCCATAATAAATTTTCTGGTTTCCGCCTCAACGGCTTTGTCCAGTCTCTCGTCGATATCATCAGGAGCCTGATTTTTTGCTTTTTGATAAAGAAGAATCTCGGAAATTTTATTCATTAGCGACTGACTTATCCAAGGTCCTGCCTGATTTGCGAAATCCTCGAAATTTCTGCTTTGCGCCAGAGGTGTTAAATTTTCCCGCAGCGGAGCAATAACTTCCTCTGCGGTTATCGCATCGCTGCCTACTGCCAGAGCGAACCCGCCGCTGGGGCGGGGCAGTCCGGTGCGCTTGGGATGAGGAAGCTGAGCCAGTTCCTCCTCGGTATATTTGGGCTTATTGCCTTCACAGCCGCAGATTAACATTATTACCGCTATTAATGTTATGTACTTGGTCATTGCCTGAACCTCCTGTCCAAAGCCGGAAAATCATATTTGCTTATTTTTACGAATTTGACATTATACCCAACCTTCTCCGGATAATCTACCTTCTGATTTGCAGGTTGAAAAAATGCTTTTGTTCAGTTCTATTGGGTTTGTTTTCCCTGAAAGGTGCGAAAGACTTATTGTTATAGCTCTTGAAGTTGGGGCCTAAGTTGTTTATAATCTTAGTTTTATAATTTCGTGGAGAAATTTTAAGCTGTGTTCGAGTCGCTGACGGAAAAATTCAACAGTGTATTTCGCTCGCTTTCGGGTCGAGGCAGAATCACCGAAGCCAACATATCCGATGCGATGCATGCTGTGCGCAAAGCCCTTTTAGAAGCGGACGTCAATTACCACGTCGTAAAGCAGTTCTGCAAAGATGTTACCGCTTCGGCTTTAGGTTCGGAGGTTATAAAAAGCCTTCATCCCGGTCAGGTAATGGTCAAAATCGTTAATGACGAACTGACCAAACTGATGGGGCCGGTCGATACTCGCATATATTTCGTTTCACCCGGACCAACGATAATTTTATTAGCAGGTCTTCAGGGGTGTGGAAAAACGACTACCGCTGCAAAGCTTGGTAAATATCTTGTTTCCAAAGGCAAGAAACCTTTGTTAGTAGCAGATGATTTGCAGAGACCCGCAGCTATAGAACAGTTAAAGATACTTGGCGAACAATTAAGCATTCCGGTTTATACCGAAGACAGTAAAGATGCTGTCAAAGTCGCCAAAAACGCCGTAAAGAACGCTAAAGAAAACGGTTTTGACGTGGTGGTTTTAGACACAGCCGGACGTCTGCATATCGATGAGCAGATGATGACCGAAGTTGCAAACGTTGCCAAGGCTGTCAATCCTCAGCAAATATATTTGGTCTGCGACGCAATGACAGGTCAGGATGCGGTTAACTCAGCCAAGGAATTTAACGAACGGCTGGAATTAGACGGGATAATCCTGACAAAATTAGACGGTGACGCTCGAGGCGGCGCCGCTCTTAGCGTTAAAGCCGTTACAGGCAAGCCCATAAAATTTATCGGGGTTGGCGAAAAGTTAGATAAATTAGAAGAATTTCATCCGGACCGAATGGCAAGCCGGATTTTAGGAATGGGCGACGTTGTAACGCTGGTCGAGCGGGCACAGGAACAATTCGACGCCGAGCAAGCCGAAAAAATGCAGGCCAAAATGGCCAAGGGCAAATTCGATTTCGATGATTTTCTCCAGCAGATGTCCGCAGTCAAAAAAATGGGCGGCATGAAGGATATGCTTAAAATGCTTCCCGGAGTCGGCAGCCAGCTTGGCGATATGGATTTCGATGACAAAGAAATGCATCGCATGGAAGGCATTGTCCATTCGATGACAAAAAAAGAACGCGGCGACCCCGACCTAATCGATTCATCCAGAAGACGAAGAATCGCATCCGGCGCCGGAGTTGAGCCTAACGATGTCTCGTCGCTTGTTAAAACCTTCAAACGCAGCAGGGATATGCTCAAAACCTTCAGCGGCGGCAAGCTGGGCGGATTGAAGTCACTGTTCAGCGGTGGATTCGATATGAACGCTCTGGGCTCTGCGATGAGTTCGGGCAAAAAAATCAAGCAGCGCTCCAGACGAAAACAGAAAATTGTGCGCCGTGGAAAAATCCAGAGAAGATAGGCAAGATATGACGATTGAAGAATATCTGCAAAAAGTGGCAACTTTCGTTGATAATCAGTTCGGCCAGATGATTCGGGAGCAATTTAAGGACATAAACGGCAGCAGCGAGCTGGGAATGCTGGCCTGCCCGACCAAAAAAGAGCTGGCTGAGCTTAAAAAAGCCGTAGCGATTATGACAAAAAATGAGAAACAAAATGCTTGCAATTTGAGTGATGAACAGATACAAAGAATAGCTTTTGATGCCGGAGTTGACCCGGCGAACTTGGCCATTTTTATGAACGGCTATGCCTTAAGCTGTAAACGTGATTCGTGCCCGCAGCAGTAAAAATGGGCCGAATATTGAATATAAATGTAAAAAGGAGCAAAAAATGGCAGTAAAAATCAGAATGACAAGAATGGGAAGGCGGCACAGACCGTTCTTCAGAATCAACGCAATTGAGTCAAAAATGCCCCGTGACGGCAGAATTCTCGAGAAATTAGGGCATTACGACCCCATCGAAAAGGACGAATCTAAGCAGCTCATTCTAAATATTGAAAGAGTTAAGTACTGGCTCGAAAAAGGAGCTGTACCTTCGGATACAGTATCCCAGCTTTTCCTCAAACAAGGTATTAAATCAAAATACGCCGAAGAAAAATCAGCCCGTCTGGCCAATGCCAGAAAACAAGCACGTGCCAAAGGCAAGCCTTTTAACAAAGCAGAAAGAATCGCAGCCGCCAAAGCTGCCGAAGAAGCTAAAGCCAAAGCCGAAGCAGATGCCAAAGCCGCTGAAGAAGCAAAGAAAAAAGCTGAGGCTGAGGCTAAAGCCAAAGCTGAAGCAGATGCTAAAGCCGCTGAGGAAAAACCCCAGCAATAATTTTTTCGTCGGCTTTGAGTTCTTAAATAAAGGCTTGTTTTACCTGTTAAACCCTCGCCCAAAACCTCTTCCGCCTCGGCGATGGCGGTGTCCCTGTCCGCCGAACGGTTGTTGTACGTTTTGTACGAATTCTACAGGCCCGCCTTGTATCGAAAGCGCTTTGCCTTTGACAAGAGCTTCGGCAATTTTCTTATGTGCCGATTCTAATATTCTTCCGAAAGTCTGACGGGAGATATTCATTTTTTCTGCGGATTGGGACTGCTGAAGCCCTTCCAAATCTGCCAGCCGAATAGCCTCAAGCTCATCGACCGTAAGATTTACCTGCTCTAAGGTGGACAGAGGAATACCCTGCGGTTTGTAATAGGTGCAAGCAGGCATTTGTCCGATTCGTCTGTAATTAAATGGTCTTGGCATATCAGCTCCCAATCTTTTTAGTCAAATAAAAATATTGCCATCGCAACGGTTGTTGTCCAGAGATCTTTTTGTCCTTTTGCGGTTTGAGTGATATTTGACGTTCTGATAATTAATCCGCTGGTTTTATATTCCTGCTCTTTTTCAGACCATGCCTGATTCGGGTCAACTTCGAGTCCGAGTGTAGTACCAAGCATATCGGCAGCTAAATCTTCGGCTCTATCAGAAGCCTCTTTTTCATTGAGTCCTTTACCGTGAACTTCGCTGATATAGCCCCATTGATTTTGGTCTTTGGGAACGGCAATACCAACAGCCGAGGCAATAAAACGGGCATATTCGTTTGTATCCGCTCTAGCCATTACACAATATGATATCTGCCCCGGAATCAGTTTAGATAAACCGTTTTCGCGGCTGATAATTTTGCAGCCCGGCGGCAGTATCGAAGATACTTGTACAAGATTCTGCTGGGCAACACCGGCCTGTCTTAACGCATCCTCAAAAGATTTCAGCTGATATTTATGAGTACCTACACCTTTTGTCAAAAAAACTTTTGTCGGAACCAAGCTATCCATGGCAATCTCCAAAATTTTAGCAGATTAATTTCCTAAAGTAATTTGTCCGCCGACTCCTGAAAATAAGCATTTGCTGCCAAAAGCAGCTTTAAAATCTTTTACAGCTTTTTGGCCGGTACAATGCATCGGTATAATTTTTTCAATCCCGTATTTTTTAAAAGTTTCTATCGTATTTTCAATTCGAATTTTATCGGCATTTACAAGATGCATACCGCCGATAACAGTATCTATTTTTTTGTGTCCAGTCAATTTACTGATATAATCGAGTGTGTTTACAACTCCTGAGTGTGAACAACCAAGGATAACAATCAATCCGGAAGCCTCAATAAACATAGCTTGGTCATCTATAAGGCTGTCAGGATTACGGCAATTTTCATCAGTAAAGAATGCGCCGCCGACGTCTTCGAAATCATTTGTCCGAGGAATCCGGCCTGTTAATGCGGTTTCTGAGCATAGCTGTAATGGTTTCTCTGTCCAGATAGCTTTGCGTTCTTCAATTGTTTTTTTTGCCGATTCTGAAATACCAACAAAACGCGGTTCTTTTGTACCGCAGCTATATCGTGGTTTTGTTACATCCGGATGGGCGTAGATAGCCGCCTCTGGAGCAAGTTCGGCGGCAGCCGTTAAGCCGCCGGAATGGTCATAATGACCATGGCTTAATACTATGGTATTTGCTTGAGCTAAATTAACGCCAAGTTTTTCAGCATTTTGTAATAATAAATCACTCTGGCCGGTATCGAACAGAATTTTTTTATCCTTGTTTTCAATCCATAAAGCTAAACCGTGTTCGGTTTCGAGGTCGTCTCTTGTCGAATTATTGTCAACCAAAATTGTTATTCGAACAGCCGTCGACATTAATATGCCCCTAATTTATCTGCCATTTCAGGTTTATCAAAAAACTTAGCTTTTGCAACAGCCTTGGTTTGTCCGTCCTGAATAATTTCAGCATGCAGGAAATAAAGAGGATGGCATATTTTTTCAATCCAAGCAGTAACTGTCGCCTGCTTGTGAATTTGGACGGGGAGTTTAAATTTTGTGTTCATTTCAACTGTAACGGCAGTTTGACCTCTGGCAAAAAGACAATTGCCCATGGCTCCATCTAATATCGACGATATTATTCCTCCGTGCAGAATTCCTGAATACCCCTCGTAAGTTTCATCACACTCGAATGATGCTTTAACAGTTTTATCATCGGCAATTTCAAACTTAAGCTGTAAACCTTTTGTATTGCTCAAACTGCACACGATGCAGTTCGGATGTACGCTTTTGCATATAGGGCATCTTGTAAAAACTGATTGCTTAGTGGTCACAGACATTATCCCCTGTTAAAAGATTATTATTGATATAAGCATCGACGATATTTTCAGGTATATCGCTTGGCGCTCCGCATAGAACATTAATTTTGTTTTCCTGAAATAGTTGCTGCGCTCTGCTTCCGATGCCGCCTGCAATAATAAGATTTACCTGCATACCGGCGAGCCATTTCGGCAATACCCCCGGCTCGTGCTGGGGCGGATTGACAAGTGTTTTTTCTTTAATCTTTTTGTTTTCATCAACATCAATAACCGCAAACTGTTCACAATGCCCGAAATGGGCTGATAATTTACCACCAGTTAAAGGTATCGCGATTCTCATTTTATTATGCTCCTGATTCACAATACTCGAAGTTTTGGTTTTTATAATTGCACTAAAGGCTTTTTCCATAGCCTCTCTGGCGGGACCATCTGAAATATGCTGAATAAACGGTTCACCCATATCAGCCACCCTGACCATATCGGCATCGAGCGGAATATCACCGGCGAACGACACGCCAAACTCGGCAGCCATTTTTCTGCCCCCGCTGTCACTGAAAATATTTGTCCTTTGGCTGCAATGCGGACAAATAAAACCGCTCATATTTTCGACCACTCCTAAAATACGAATATTTAACTGTCGGCAGAATGTTATGCATTTTTTCACATCGTTAACTGCAAGCTGCTGAGGCGTTGTAACAATAACTGCCCCGTCAGTTTTGCCCAAAACCTGCACCACTGAAAGCGGCTCATCGCCGGTACCGGGCGGACAATCAACAATCAAATAATCAAGATTGCCCCAGTTAACTTCTTTTATGAATTGATTTATAGCATTGTGTTTCATCGGCCCTCGCCAGATAACCGCATCGCTCGAACTGGGGAGGGCAAAAGCCATGCTCATCACACTTAGATTTTCGTTGTACTGAATCGGTTCGATTGTATTTTCACTTTGCACTAACTTGTGTTCTTCAAGGCCGAGCAGCTTTGGTACAGAAGGCCCGTGAATATCGACATCGAGCAGACCTGTCTTTTTTCCGTTGAGACTAAGCCATACCGCAAGATTAACCGCTATGCTGCTTTTGCCGACTCCGCCTTTGCCGCTCAAAACCAAAATGCTGTGTTCGATGTTGACCATTTCTCAGCTTTCCTTTTTATTTAAAATTTCTATTGTTTTTTGCCAAACTAATTCTACTGATTCTTTTAACCTGCCGTTAGCAAATTCAACGATTGCGTTGGCTTTTATCTGAGCCTGCGTAACCTTATTATCATACGGAATCATTCCAAGCACAGGAACATTAGAATTTTCAGAATTTTTTTTAATCCTGTCTGCAATCTGTTGATTTATATCATATTTATTAATACAGACAGCAACAGGAACTTTAAAATGCTCCGCCAGCTTGACAACTCTTGCCAAATCGTGCTCGCCGGACATTGTCGGCTCGGTAACCACCAGAACAAAATCCGCGGCTGTTATCGAGGCTATAACAGGACAGCCGATACCGGGCGAACCATCGATAATCAGGAAATCTTTGTTTTTTTGTTCGGCTATTTTTTTTGCCTCTTTTCTGATAAGGCTTACTAATTTCCCGCTGTTTTCTTCACCGATACCTAATTTTGCGTGAACCATCGGGCCGAATCGGGTATCCGATAAAAACCACTGACCGTTAACAGCCGGCTCAAAATTTATCGCGGCGACCGGACAAAAATGCACACATACCCCGCAGCCCTCACAGGAAGAGGAGTTGATTTTATATTTCTTCTGCCCCGATGCAACAACAGCATCAAATACGCATATCTGTTCGCATTTACCGCAATCGATACATTTTTCGGTAATTATGGAAGCCTTTTTACCGCCGCTAAAATCGTGCGTTTCTTTAATCTCGGGTTTCAATATCAGATGCAAATCGGCGGCATCGACATCGCAATCGGCGAAAACCGCATTTTTTGCCAAGGCTGCAAATGAAGCAACCAGACTGGTTTTGCCTGTTCCGCCTTTGCCGCTAATGACAACAATTTCTTTCAATTTATCTTTCCCTTTATTTCTTTCCACTTATAACGTAAAGACTTGCTAAAGCGGGATTATTGGTTTCAAAAATATTTTGCCCATGGATTCCCAAAAAATATTCAGCATCAACGGAAAAATACTCTGCGATTGATTTTTCAATCTCATTCAAGTCAGTATGCCTAATCTTATTTATGTATGATTCTGCTTTTTTAAACTTTTGCTTAAAGAACTCGGAATCAGGATTAAGCAGCATAGCGAGAATCTTTCCGTCCGGCCTGAGAACGCGAGCAGTTTCTTTAACAGCCTGCTTGTATCTTTCTATAAACTGCATTGAAGCGACATAAATAACCGCGTCAAAACTGCAATCTGCAAAGTCCATCTTTTCTGCGGAACCCGCAAATTTTCTAATATTGTCGGAAGCTGCTTCTAAAGCCTCTTCGGAAATATCCAGACCTGTAACATTAAAACCATTCTTCGCCAAGCCTGCCTCTATAATTGCAGGGCCGCAGCCGACGCTCAAAATATCTTTTGTTCCCTTCAATTTGTCAGCAATATAATCCAACTCCGCCTTAAAGACATTCTGCCAAAACTCCGATTTGCACGACTGTAAATAATTTTCCATACCATCTACCCGAAGAATTTTTCCCGCCACCACAAAAAATGACCCCATGAATTATCAAGGTTGTATTTATCGTCTTCAGGAACACCAGACCACGAATTGACCTTTTTTAACATCTCGGGACATTCTTTATTTTCCGCCAAAAGCTCGTACGCACATTTGACCAGCGTAAATTTTTTAACCGCATCAGGGTCATTCAGATTTTTATCCGGATGAAACTTTATAACAGCCAGTCTGTAAGCTTTTTTCAGCTGTTCTTCGCTGGCTGTTTCCGTTACACCGAGAACTTTACAGGCCATAGACCGAGCTTTAAGGTCGCGGCTTGCCCTTTGCATAAATTGGTCGTCATTTGTTCTCATTATTTTAACTTTTAAGTCTTTGAAGGATGTTCTCGCTCAAACTTTCAAATTCTTTTTTGTATTCGCTTAAAGTCTCTACTATCATCTGCCCTGACGAATAAGCTTCTGCGATTTTTCTGTCATGAGGCAGTTTCATTATAATATTGATACTTTCATTTATGCAGTATTCTTCGAGCTGTTCGTCTCCGCAGCCATTTCGATTTATCGCAACAGCAAAGGGCAGTGACATTTGTCTTACCAAATCAACTGCAAGTTTTAAATCATTCAGGCCAAAGGGTGTCGGCTCGCTTACCAAAAGTACGAAATCACAGCCTTTTAAAGACTCTACAACCGGACAGGATGTGCCCGGCGGAACATCTAATATGTTGACCGCGTTTTTATCGATATTTTTTTTGAGCTGTTTTATTAAATATGGGCTGCGGACATTGCCGATTTTCAGCCGTCCGTGATCAAAACGCACCTTTTGTGATTGCCCCATCTCAATTTCGCCGACTTCGATTTGTTTTTGACTTATAGCCTCAACCGGACATAGCAGCCAGCAACCAGCACAGGAATGGCAAAGCTGCTCGAATGTAAGAACGTTTGTATCGCCAAGATGCACTATCGCGCCGTATTGACATACTTTGCCGCATTTTCCGCAGCCGATACATTTATTTTTATCAACCTGCGGGACAGGTGCGGTAACGATAATTTTCTCATTGATTTGCGGTTTAAGAAATATATGGCCGTTAGGTTCTTCGACGTCGCAGTCGAGATACCGTACAGACCGTCCGGAATCTGAAAGACAAAGAGCAAGATTAGTTGCTATCGTTGTCTTTCCTGTTCCGCCTTTACCGCTTGCTACTGCTATAACCAAGCCATCATTCATTTAACTGCCCGTTCCAAAATGCGATTGGACATTCGGCCCGGCTGTTTGTGTAAGTTTGCCTTGTTTAAAATCCTCGACAGCCTGTTGAGCAGTTCCTGAAACGCCTATATACAGCTTGATATTTGCAGCTGCTAATGTCCTTTCGGCATTGGGGCCGCAATTCCCTGTCAATACAGCCGAAGCTCCGGCCTGTGCGATATTCTGAGCAGAACTTATTCCTGCACCGCCGCCTGCCTGAACGTTATCGTTTACAAAAGCTTCAAACTGCATCGTTTCTGTATCGATGATAATAAAGTATGCGGCTCTTCCGAATCGAGGGTCAACCTGAGAGTCCAAAGTCTGTCCGGTTGATGTTACTGCGATTTTCATTTTATGTCCTTTCTTATAATTTTTTACAGCCCTGTACAGAATTGCTCTCTTAGTTGCTTTACCGATTGGGCCTCGAATAATTTCTCGGCGGTATATGCAAGAAACGTACTATAGCCGCCTGATATATTTTTAGAATCAAAACCGTGCTGCTCAAGTATTCTGGCTGCTATATAGCTACGGATACCGACATCGCAATATGTGTGAATGGTTTTATCCTTCGGCAGTTCGCTAAGTCTTTGGCGAAGCTCATCGAGCGGAATATTGACCGAATTAGGTATCATACCTTGTGTAAGCTCTTTCGGGTCGCGAACATCAAGAATAAAATCATCTTTTTTAAGATCATCACAATGAGTGATTTTAAGCGTTTCATCTATAATATTTGCCGCAACGAAACCGGCCATATTAACAGCATCTTTGCCGCTGCCGTACGGAGGGGCATACGCAAGCTCTAATTCCGAAAGATCAAAAACGGTCATACCTGCACGAATAGCTGTGGCAAAAATATCTATTCTTTTATCAACTCCTTCAGTGCCGATAATTTGTGCACCTAAAATTTTCCCTTCAGGTTTAGTAAATATAAACTTGATATGCATCTGCTTGGCACCGGGATAATATCCGACATGATGAGCCGGATGAATGTATAATTTTTCGTATTTAACATTCATTTTCTTAAGAGCTTTTTCACTTGCCCCGGTCATAGCAGCCGTTAAATGGAATACTTTTAAGATAGCTGTCCCCTGAGTTTTCTTATATATTTGTTTTCTGCCGCAGATGTTGTCGGCTATGATTCGTCCCTGCCTGTTAGCCGGGCCTGCCAGAGGTATCAATACCGGTTTATCTAGCACAAAATCTGTAACTTCGATAGCATCACCTGCTGCATAAATATCAGGGTCGCTTGTTTGCAGGTACTCGTTAACTTTTATTCCTCCGGATATTCCTGTCTCCAGTCCTGATTCCTGAGCAATCTTTATTTCCGGTTTTACTCCAATAGATAGTATTGCGAAATCGCAGGCCAATTCCATGCCGGATTTTAGGTTAACCATCAGCTTTGAATTTATAGGGCGAAAACCGGAAACTGCGTCGTTTAACCATAGTGCAGTGCTTTGTTCATGAAGATGCTGATTCAAAAGGTTTGCCATTTCCCTGTCCATGACCGGCATAACCTGCTCAGCCATTTCTACCATCGCGACAAGCAGGCCTCTGTGTCTGAGATTTTCAGCCATTTCAAGACCGATGTATCCTGCTCCGACGATAACGGCACGTTTTGGTTTGTTTGCATCGATAAAATTATTGATTAAATCCGCATCAGGTACATCACGAAGCATGAAGATACGCTCATTGTCTATACCCGGAATCGGAGGTTTGAATGGTTTAGCTCCCGGAGATAAAATTAGCTTATCGTAATTTTCAAAATACTTTTTTTCGGTTTTCAGGTCTAATACTTCGACTTTTTTTGCTTTTCTGTCGATATGTAAAACCTCATTTTCTACTCTGACATCCACGTTGAAACGAGCTTTGAAATTTTCCGGTGTCTGAAGAAGCAGGTTGTCACGTTTTTTAATAGTTTGTCCGACATAGTAAGGGAGACCGCAATTAGCAAATGAAATGTATTTGCCTCGTTCGAAAATAACTATGTGGACCTGTTCATCGAGACGGCGCAGCCGTGCAGCTGCAGATGCTCCGCCTGCTACGCCGCCTATGATTAATACTTTTTTTGCCATAAGTTTTTTAATTATCTATAGAAATTTACAATCAGACAAACCCTTTTTATATCTTTATAGAGCATCCCTGTAAAGAACAGAAAGTTTTCGATAGCGATTTTCTGTTCTTTTTATTTCTGCTTGCCGCTTTTTTCGGCATCGATTTCCTTAATTCGCTCGTTAATTTCTTCAAGAGCGTTCTGCATATCCTGTGCTTGTTCTTTGAGCATAGATAATTCCTGTTCCGGTGTAGGTTCATAAGGCATTACAGGATAACCGTATTGTGCTCTTTGCCAACCGGGAATACCGGTTGCATAGAACCAATTCCGCCATCCTCGACCTCCGCCGCGACCTCCAAAACCGCGTCCGCCTCTGCCTCTTCCATAAAAACCACGTCCGAAACCCGGATTCATATACCCCGGCATACCGTAACCGGCACAATATCCAACTGCTCTGCCTGTCATCGGCCCCATTCCCGCAGGCCCTGTTCCGTCTCCACCCGGCATAATTATTCTCCTTTCAAATAAATTGTTAACATTTTGCAATATTTAACGAAAATTTATACAACACGAGTCATTTTGGTTCCGCATTTAGGACAACTTATCTGATTGCAAGGCTGTCCTAAAATATGAGGGACTACTTCACCGCAGGCAGGACACACACAACTTCCGCCCGGGCCTGCGGCAAAAGGTCCGCCCCGCAAGCCTTTGCCCATTCCGCGGCCTAAACCTCTGCCCCGACTTCTTCCGGGACCCTGACCTGTCGGCCCTGTTCTGTCTCCACCCGGCATAGTTATTCTCCTTTTAAAAATTCTTTATTGAAAATTAATCATAATTCCGTTTTGGATTTCGTCTAAAATTAATTAGCCGGAAAAATCTGTAAAAACGGTCTAACAAAAAATAATGGTAAAGATATTTATAAAACAGAGACTGATGTTGTTTTGTAACAGGCCGGCCATTAATGCCTGCAAAACCCTTAAGAGTGCCGGTATCTTTATTCGATTCTTTTAAAACGCAAAAACCCATGCCCTTGCCTGTCATAGGGCCTTTGCCTTGCGGGCCTGTGCCGTCAAATCTCGGCATTTTCCTTTTCTCCTTTAAATGCTTTTGTTTTCTGCAGAATCATCTCACCAATTTCACAACCAATATTTCTTGAAATTACAGGGCACTTAGCTTTGAGTATGAAAAATATATTTTTATTTATGTCATTTAATGTTTCATAATTGCCTTGTCCCTTGGCTATAATTAAATCAGCTTTGTCAAAATAATCTCTGAAGTATTGAGAACAGCTTTGTAAAATAGTACCCGGAGCATCAGAACCGTTGTCAATTACATCTACAATTTCAGGTAGACCGGCAATTACAGCATCTTCCATTGTCGCATCATTTATTACAGGAGAACCTTTGACAGTTACTGTCACTTTTTCTATAGGAAGCTGCTCGATTAACAAACGGTCAAAAACAATTTCTCCGGCATTATCAGCCAGATAAAGAATAGATTCTGCCTGTTCTATAGCTCTTCGAAAATCTTCCAGATGAGTACCGGAAAACTCTTTAGCAAGACACTGTTCTATCGTTTCTTCTAATTCGATTTCCTGTAATTGGCTTTTGACTCCGAAATCAATGATATTACCGGCTATTGCCAAACAAACCGCTGTTTTAAACGGGTCTTTCGATTCGACAACTAAACGACGCATTTTAGGATAAAGCTTCAGTGCTGCATCATTAAACCGCTGTTTGACACCGTGGTAAGGGTCGTTCACTTTTACCAATTCACGAATGAGTTTATGTATTTGCTGTCCTGTTGCCGGTGGAGATTGCCTCATATCTAAATCTTTTGACAAAGCGAGCACCCCGCGAACGACCTCTTCGTGAATATAACTGTCTTCGGTAGCATGTCTTGCAGCATCCAGTGCCTGCCGAACAAAACAAGGGATGCAGTCTAAATATGTTTTCATAAGTTCTTTCTTAATAGTCAGTTAAAGTTCCGGCATTTTTTGCTTCAGTGCTGCTTGCTGTAGAGCAAAATGTACTACCTATATATTATGAGCATACGCCCATAACCTGTCAATAGAATTTTCGGTTAATTTTTGTGAAAAAATTAGTTATAATCCGCCAAAATTGAATTTTTTGCAGGATTTTAATCAAAATGCGAATAGATGTTTTGACATTATTCCCGGAAATGTTCGAATCCCCGCTTAATCATTCCATACTTAAACGGGCTAAGGATAAGGGGCTTCTTGAGGTTGTACTGACAAATATCCGTGATTTTGCGCCAGCGCCTCATTTTAAAACCGATGACAAGCCCTATGGAGGCGGGGCCGGGATGGTAATGCTTTGCCAACCGGTTTTCGACTGTTTCGAACATGTTCAAAAATTAAGTCCCGAACCCGGTAAAACCTTATTATTAACCCCGCAAGGCCGGAAATTCGACCAAAAAATGGCTTTAGAATTGGCTGAACAAAAACGGATTATCCTTGTTTCAGGTCGATATGAGGGTTTTGACGAACGGATTATTACAGGTTTGGGTGCCGAGCAGGTATCCATAGGTGATTATATTTTAAGCGGTGGTGAGCTTGCAGCTATGGTTATTATAGACGCTGTTGTAAGGCTTCAGGAAGGGGTTTTGGGTGATGAGGATTCGGCCAAGGATGAAACTTTCAGCCAAGGCCTGCTGGAATACCCACAATATACCCGTCCTGAAGATTTTAGGGGGATGAAAGTTCCCGAAGTTCTGCTAAGCGGAGACCATGGTAAAATAGCCAAATGGCGGCAGGAAATGGCGTTGGAACGGACAAAAAAACACCGGCCCGACCTTCTTGGTAAATAAGGCAAAAAAGGACTTGTCAATTTGGGTCGATGCAGTTATAATCTTTTGTTTATCTTGAGATTGAGCTTGGCGTACAAGGAGATATATAGTGAAAACGAAATTATTAGATGCTGTTGAAACAAAGAGCCTTAAAGAAAAACTGCCGCATTTTGAAATAGGCGATACGGTCGATGTACACTGCAAGATACACGAAGGCAATAAAGAACGTATACAGGTTTTCTCCGGTACGGTGATTGCCCGTAAAGGCCGCGGCGTAAATTCGATGTTTACGGTTCGCCGAATAGTCAATAACGAAGGTGTCGAACGTATCTTCCCGCTGCATTGTCCTAATGTTGTGGATGTTCGTCCGGTTAGAAGCGGAAAAAGCAAACGTGCAAAACTTTATTATCTCCGGCAGCGCAGCGGCAAAAGAGTAAAACTTTCGGAACGTCATACTGAGCATACTGTCAGCAAGTAAGTGATAATTATCCGCATTGAATTTCCCGAAACCTTTATGCGGTTTCGGTTTGCGCGTTGTGAAAAATGCTTGGATTATTCTTCAATAAAAAAAAGTTACTGACCGACCGCAAAGCTCTGGGGCATTGGGGGGAAAAGCATGCCGAAAAGCATCTGAAAAATAAAGGCTTTAAAACCTTGGCAAGAAATTTTTTGTGTAATCGCGGCGAGCTTGATTTGGTTATGGCCGACAAAGACGGAACAATTGTCTTTGTTGAGGTTAAGACCAGAACGGGCGAAGACTTTACGCTTATTGAAAACGTTTTGACCAAACCGAAAAAAGAGAGCCTTTGGCGGGCGGCTCGATATTTTCTGGAAACAAACAATATTACAGAGCGTCCCTTCAGATTCGATTTTGTTGCGATTGTCCTTGACCAAAACGCAAAAGAAACGTTAAAACACTACGAAAATGCTTTTGTTCCCTGAAAAAGACCATAATGATGAGTTCACGATACAGACTAATTGATTCTCATTGCCATTTGACATTCGCGCAATATGCCGATATCGAGGCTGTGCTTAAAAGAAGCATCGACGCCGGTATAGACGGCTGGATAACAATCGGCACCGATTTATCGCAAAGCACAAAAGCCGTTGAACTGGCAAACCGGTTTGGGAATGTTTTTGCGACAGTTGCAATTCATCCGCACGAAGCAAAATCGGCTGATAAGAATACCTTCAATAAATTAAAAGAACTTGCCAACAACAATAAGGCAGTCGCAATCGGCGAAACGGGTCTGGATTTTCATTATGATTTTTCAACTCCTCAGCAGCAGAAAGATTGCTTCGAGCGGCATCTTGAAATGGCATCGGAGACAGGCCTGGCGGTTATTATTCATTCGCGGGAAGCTTTCGATGATACGGTAAAGATACTTGATAAATTCGCCGAGACCGTAAAAAAAGTCGTATTTCATTGTTATTCCGGCTCGGTCGAACAGGCAAAAGTAATATTAGATAAAGGCTGGCATATTTCGCTGACCGGCGTGGTAACATTCAAAAACGCGGTAAAAACTCAAGAGGCTGCTAAATTAGTGCCTGTAGAGCGATTGATGATTGAAACGGATTGTCCGTATATGTCCCCCGAACCGATGCGAAAACAAAGAGTAAACGAACCGGCTTTGATGATTCATACGGCTAAATTCATAGCCGAATTAAAAAATATGCCCTTGGAAGATTTTGCTAACAGTGTTACCGCTACTACGCTAAATTTTTTCAATCTGCCGAGATGATTTATAGCGGCTGGTGAGGCTGCACCGGTTGAGTATCTATGATTTCATCTGTTGTCAGATTTTCTGTAATTTTGCGGCCCGGCGGGACAACGAGAAAATCTTTTTCGTCCCATTGGCCGTCGACAAGTCTCTGCATAAGTGAAGGGCTGCCTTTAATTTCGTCGTATTTCCAGCCGAGAAATTCCGCGCATTTTTTTGTAAATTCTTTTTGCTTTGCGGAATCCTCAAAACCCCAGTCGATATAAGTTGCCCGCTGATACTGTCGTATCCACTGCTGTTCAATATTCATCAGATATTCGGCATTGTCAGAACCGTACTTTTTTTTGTACTCGTTTAGCTGGTTTTCGCAGCGTTCTTTTCCGGGCATCATATTTGTTTCAATCCAGCCGGAGCTGTACCAATATGTACCTTTGTGAGATTCGAAGTATTCTTTATACTTTTGCCGCGAACCGAGCAGCAGCGTAATACAATCGTGGCCTCTTGGCACCACAATCGGAATCTTAGCTGACAGCCCCACAATCCCGTTACTGCACAGACCGTACCCGAGCAGAGAAGCGTCATAAGGCTGATTATTTCTGTCGCATATTCGGTCGAGGGCTTTTTGAACCTCAGCTCGCAATTTCTGCGGTTCATTGTGCAGGCCTTGAGGCAATAGAACAATGTCGAGCGTATTATTTGACCTGCGGATGCAAAATTCAGCTTCGCGGTACATTACCTTACATAAAATAAACTGTAATCTCATAACATCTTTATAGCACAACTAAAATAACAATGGAACTATGTACTTGTTCGGACGGGTCTAATAATCTATTATTAAGTGATGATTAGCAATGTTTTGATGTGCTTTAGGAGTTGTGTATGCCTTATAATATTAGAATAGTAACCACATTTCCGCCAAGAAGATGCGGGATTGGAACATTTTCACGGGATTTATCCAATGCCCTCGAGCATTTTACCAGCGAAGTAGGCAGTATCAGAATATCGGCGGTTGACCGCGAAAATTTACCTTACAGTATTCCGGTCGATTTGGTTATTGAACAGTATAACCCTAAAAGCTGGGAAAATGGTATTAAAGATATTATTACCCGGGCAGGCGAAAGCTCGAATCCGACGGCTGTATTGCTTCAGCATGAATACGGTCTTGACCCTGATGAAAAAGGCGAGGACGGACAAGGTAATAATTTCGTAAATATGGCCAAAGCCTTTAAAGAAAAAGGGCTTATAACTTTAGTTTATCTGCACACGGTATTAGACAAACCTGACGGCCACCAGAAAAAAGTGATTCAGGATTTGGCCGAGTATAGCGATGGTGTTATTGTTACCACCGAAAGCGCGGTGGATATACTTGAGTCGGATTTGTACGGTGTAAAGCATTCTAAACTTAAACATATTGACCACGGCATAAGGATGCAGAATCCCTCGCAGTATGACCGGCTGAACATTAAGGAAGAATTCGGTTTAAAAGGTAAATTTCTCGTTTCGACTCTCGGGTTATTATCGCCTGACAAAGGTATTCAGTATGGAATTGCCGGTTACGGACGGTTCTTGAAGGAGTCCTGCACCGAACATCAGAGAAAACAAGTTGTCTATCTTATTGCGGGCGAATGCCATCCTGATTTTGTCTGCAGCGGCGGCGGAGTCGATTACCGCAAATATAAGCAGATGCTTGATGATACCCTTGCAAACTCTAAACTTAAATGGTGTAAAACAAAACAACTGGCAGGGGTTGACTTTGAAAATTACGATGTGGTTTTTCTTGAAACATTTCTCGATGAGGCTACTCTTTTAAAACTTTACGGGGCGACTAACGCAATGATTCTGCCGTATTTGAACATGCAGCAGATTTCGAGCGGTATTTTGGCTGATACGGTCGGCTCGGGCAGAGTAGCTATAACAACGAAATTCAGATATGCTCTGGAATTGATATATTCCAATAAGCAGTGCCCCAAGGGTCTTGTCATAGGACGGTATGCTCGCGGAATCTTGGTGGACCCGGGCGAGCCTTCGATAGAGCAGATAGCCAAGGCAATCGACTACCTTATTTTTAATCAAGACAGACGGCTGATTATGGAAAAACAGACCCAGCAGCGCGGCTATCAGATGAGGTGGCATAATACTGCGTGGGCTTTGCTGCAGCATGTAGAATTTATAAGAGAAGAGCATTTGTTAATAAAAGGACGAGGCACAAAATTCTCAAGAGAAAAACAATCCGGTTTTCAGCAGACCGACAAAACGGAATAATTTTCCTGATGTTATTGTATTTAAGGAATAGATAATGGATAAGTTCGATTCGATTGATGCGGCACTTGATTTTGCGATAGAGCAGGAAATCGGGGCAAATATGTTTTATCTGGATTTGGCGAAAAAATCCGGGATTGCCGCTATGAAAGAAGTCTTCGAAAGTTTTGCAAAGGAAGAACAGGGTCATCGGGCCAAACTCGAAGCTTTGAAAAGCAAAACCGCATTTTCATCGTCCTCTGCCGAAAATGAGCAAGTGCAGGAGCTCGGCATAGCTGATTATGTTGTCGATGTCGAACCGACAGCCGATATGGATTATAAAGATGCTCTTGTGCTGGCAATGAAAAAGGAAAAAGCGGCGTATAGATTATATTTGGATTTGGCGTCTATCGCTCAAAGTGAAGAGCTGACTAATATGTTTATGTGGCTTGCTCAGGAAGAAGCCAAACATAAGCTCCGATTCGAGATTGAATATGACGATGTAGTGCTTCGCGAAGATTAGTCGCAAGGAAGCTGTTTTAGTTCCGCTCGTGTTTTCGGCAGGCTTTGAGGGTATTTCTCCTGAATGAATTTTATCAGTTTTTCGCGGACATAACACCGAAGTGTCCACGCCGCAGAAGCATCGGCGGCACTGGTTAATGCTCGAAGTTCAATAGTTCTCTCGGTGGCGTTGGTTACTTGAAGAACGCAAACTTTGCCGTCCCAATCCTGTGAAGTTTTCAGTATGTTTTGAAGTTCTTCACGGATAGCATCGATTGGTATTGTGTAATCGGTATAAATAAAAACAGTTCCGAGTATCTCTGCCGTCTGGCGGGTCCAATTTTGGAACGGCTGTTCGATAAAATATGTTATAGGCACAATCAGCCGTCTCTGGTCCCAAATTCTTACGACAACATAAGTCAGAGTAATTTCTTCGATTCGTCCCCATTCATTTTCAACGATGACCACATCATCGATGCGAATCGGTTGGGTAAACGCAAGCTGAATACCGGCTATAAACGTTCCAATTGTCCTTTGTGCAGCCATACCGACAACGATACCGATGATACCGGCCGAGGCAAGAATTGTCGTTCCAAGCTGGCGAACCTTCTCGAAAGACATTAATATCATTCCCAGCGCGATTATACCTACTACTATAATTACGATTCTTTTCAGCACGCGAAACTGTGTGATTATTTTACGTGCTTTTAGATTATCTTTTTGATTGATATCGAAACGATGCAGCAAAGTCTCCTCAAGGACATAAACAGATTTTACCACAAGCAAGCAGACAAAAAATATAATCGCTACGCCGAAAAGACTCCGTTCAATTGCCATCTCGTAGTCATAGTGAATATCGGGCAGTATAAAACGAACCGCCACAATAATTATCAGCCATAATAAAGGCCTAAAACAATGTTTGACAAAAAGATTATCTATGGGGGTTTTGGTGTACCGCGTTTTCAGCCATAGAATTTTATACAGGACAAAATGGCCAAAAAGCCCTACGACAAAAGCTCCGAGATAATACCAAATTACATTATTCATAAATATTCCCCTGTTTTTATATGGTTTTTACTCAATCTTTTGGGAACATAACAGCATTGAGCATATATAAATAATCCGACAGCAGGCGTGTTATCAGGAAATTATTTCTGACGGTCTCTTTTGCCTGTTTACCGAGAAGTTCTTTTTCCTTGGGATTTTTCAGCAAATGAATAATACGGTCGGCAAAACCCTCGTTATCATTCGGTTCAAGCAGATAGCCGTTTTCACCATTCTGTATCTGCACGGGTATGCCTCCGACATTAGAAGCTACAACCGGAGTGCTTTTCCACATTGCTTCGGTAACAGCAAGACAAAAACCTTCTTTGCTTGATTTTTGAATAATGATGTCCGAGTATCTTTGAACGGCATTTACAAGCATTTCGTTATTTCCAATTACGAATAAAATATCGCCTGTTTTTACATACTTTCCGGCTTTTTTGTAAACCTTTTCGTACATTCTCATGCCTTCGGGGTCGTCACTGGCGACATTGTAGCAGAACATTAGTCGACAATCGACTTTCTCTTTAACTATTTTAAAGACATCGATAACACCTTCAGGATCTTTCCATGGGTCCAGTCTTGATACCTGCGTAATAACAGGTTTATCGTTAGGAATATTGGCTTTGGCAAGATATTCACGGAGTACATGTTCAGGAAAATCTCTGTTTTTAGGGCTTAGAGGATTGATAGCCGGAAACATGAGCCTATGGTCAACCGGTAAATCTTTCTTGAAGTACTTTTCGCTGGAAAAAACAACTTGGTCATATTTAAGCAGGAAACCTTTAAGAAAATCCCAAAGCTCTTGATGCGGATTGCTCAAATCAATATGACATCGCCAAATCCACGGCTGGTGTTTGCGGTATGAGCGTATCATCGAAAGCGGCTGAGGGTCATGTATCACGACGCAATCGTGGTCCAAATGAGTAAATTTAGAAAAAGTTTCGTTGACGTCGAGATAGAGTTTCTTTTTTCTGTTTGTCAGAGTAATTTTAGCTCCCTGAAGCGCGTTGTGAAAGCTCTTGGTTATTTCGAAAAATTCCTGACTGCCGTGCAGGATTCGCCAGCCGGCGTCTATTCCTACATCATTCATCAGAAGAACAAGCGAATACAGAATTTCTGCTACACCACCTCCTTGATATGTGGCATTTACGTGAATTATATGCTTGTTATAAAGTTTTCTCGCCCGTTTATATATTTCCGCTAAAGTCTCATCAGGTACGATTTTACGATAATCTTCCAATCTCAGCATGGTTTTTCTCCAATCAAATCAGTCAAAAGCATTCTGATTTTTTCTACGGACTCGACATATAATTTAGCCTGAGAAGCTCCTGTTCCGACTTTTATTGAATAAGCATCCTGCGGTATGGCAGCGAACATATCCTCGTCAGTATAGTCGTCGCCTGCGGCAAGAATAAAATCCGGATTAAATTTTCTTATGGCCGATTCTGCGGCATGACCTTTACCTATATTGTGCTGTCTGACTTCGATAATTTTGCTTCCCTCGAAAACTCCGACCTGCAGATTTGCGGTTAAATCAACGAGTGTATCTTTCATTTCTTTTGCCCTGATGTCTGCCAGCTCGGGTTCGGACATGCGATAGTGCCATACAAGCGCAAACTCTTTTTCTTCCACTTTAGCTCCGGGCGTACGGTCGGCATATAACTGGAGAATCGGTTTTATCATTTCTTTCCAGCTCGGATTAACCGCTGTAATTTGAGATTCCCATTGCCGGTTTTTCCATTTAATCCAAGCGCCATGTTCGGCTATAAGGGCAGCATCGAGCGAACCAAGCCACTGTTCCAATGTCTCTTTGTTTCTTCCGGATATTACAATCAGCTCATTTTTGGAATCTGAAGCCAAATTCGTGAGTAATTCGAGAACCTCTTGGTCAGGTCTTGCTTCTTCAGGTTTGGCATGAAATTTTACAAGTGTACCGTCATAATCGAGCATTATTAGTCGTTTTTCGGATGCTTTGAAGGCTTTGCTGATTTGTTTCGATTTTTTTTCTGTCAAAATTTTCTTAAAAACACTCTGCTGTTTTATTCGCACGTTTGCCAATGTTTGTAGAAAATCATTTGCCCATCTTGCCACGCTGTATCTTTTAAGCCTTTCCTGCATAGGTTTTAAACGGCGCAGTTGTTCGGATTGAGGCATATCGAGAGATTGTTTAATTGCTTGAACAACTTCGTGTTTGTTATTAGGATTGACAATCAAGGCTTCCCCGCATTCACTGGCGGCACCGGCCATTTCACTAAGAATCAGCACTCCGGTATTCCCGTTTTTACAGGCAACGTATTCTTTTGCGATTAAGTTCATGCCGTCTCGCACCGGTGTAACAAGAGCCACATCGGAAATATTGTATAGTGCTGTGATAGTTTCAAAGTTTAGTGATTTGTACCAATACCAAACGGGTATCCAGCCCATCGTGGCATGTTCGCCATTGACTCTGCCGACAAGCTGTTCCAACTCAAGCCTTAATTGACGATAATGGTCGACGTTTGTTCGGGAAGGCACGGCTACGAGTATCATGGTAACCTTGCCTTTGTATTGCGGATTTTCACTCAGAAATAAATCGAAGGCCTGCAATCTTTGCACAATGCCTTTTGTGTAATCAAGTCGGTCGATTGAAACAATGATTTTACGCTCACCGACAGTCTTCCGCATTTTTCCGATTTCCTTTTTTACTGCAGCCTGAGTATTAGCCTGTGCGTATTTTTCATAATCGATGCCCATCGGAAAAGCATCGACGCGAACAATTCTATCTTGCAGATTCAAGCAGCCGAGATTTTGCTCGAGCCCCAAAAGCCTGCATGCGCTGCTCAAAAAATGGCGGGCGTAGTCATAGGTATGAAAACCGATTAAATCTGCGCCCAAGAGCCCTTCGAGCAATTCTTTTCTCCAAGGCAGCAGGCGGAATAACTCAAACGAAGGAAAAGGTATATGCAAAAAATAACTTATAGCTGCTTTGGGCAGCTTTTCACGAAGCATTTTAGGCAGAAGCATAAGGTGATAATCGTGAACCCATATACTGTCATCTTCTTTGGCGTATTTTAAAATTTCATTGCAGAAAAGTTCGTTAACATGTTTGTAGCTGTTATAAAATCTGTCTTCATAAACCGTTCGAGCGACAAAATAATGAAACAGCGGCCAAATTGTTGTGTTTGAAAAACCTTCGTAATAATCAGCAATCTGTTTTCTGGTGAGAAATACAGGATAATAATCACTGTTTTTCAGTGTTTTTTCGAGAAGTTTTGTATTTGAACGGTTAAATTTTTCTTTTGCGCCGCCGGGCCAGCCTACCCAAAGTTTTTCAATGTTCTTAGGTAAAGCCGATAGACCCGTAGCAAGTCCTCCCGCGCTTGGATTAAGAACAAATCCTTCAGTAGTCCTGCCTGTGTTTACAGGAAGTCTGTTGGCTGTTATTATTAATCGAGACATAACAAATCTATATATTCGCTTAATAATTCGACTTCTGCTGTTTAGTATAATAAATGAAAGTGATATGGCAAGAATTAAATATTTTCGGAAGTGCGCAATTGAACAAAACAGATACCAACCGCAAACTACAAGCTTGCGGATATATCTTTACACAAAGCGGTTTTTCTCAGGCTGAATTTGCATTGTACAGCCGCTATCTGGCATCGAATCCGCAATAACCGATTTCATCGCAGATATTCTTGATGCGAACCCATGCCGACGGGTCATCTATCAGTTCGATTGCTAAAGGCAGTACCAGATTGTTCTCTATAAAAATATGTCTGCGCATAGCAGGTACTATGTAATCTGTCAGATATTGCAGCTGCAGCTTGAACTCATCAAATGGAATACTTTCTATTAGCCATGCCAATTGTCTTAACTCCGATATTCTGGCTGAAAGCTGATTGTGCTGCAGGCTTATAATCTCAGACGGCCCCGGAAATCCGCGTCTTTTCAGCTCGGGGAAAAGAATATTATCTTCGCGTTCGGGATGCTGTGAGGCAATACTAAGATGCGAAGCTATATGTTCGAATCGTCTTATTTCAGAACTCGAGCTTGATGCGTAACTAAGCTGCTGTATCTCGATATTAATATCTTCCAAGTCAGCGATGAAACACATTATCATATCGTGCTCAGCAAGTATCCGCTGAATAATATGATTATCCGGAAGCTCCCGACGGAGTTTTTCGACCTGGTCAGGCAAAAGCCGTTTATTCTGCTGCCACATTACAAACAATTCATCTATATCAAGCCCTGCTTGGAGAACTTTTTCCTGTGCATGAGCGATTTCACGACAATTTGCTGAAGCCAAAAGGTCTCGTTTTTGTTTAGACAGACTCTGTCGATTTGTGCTGCCGCAGAGATTTAATATTATATTTGCCAATTCATTTACTTTTTCCATGGCCGGAACCTTTCCTTGAAGTAACCTCTACTCCGAAACCATTTTAAAATTATCAATTGTCTTCAGTAATGTATACGTCTGAAAAATGAATTAGGTGTTTGACAAAAAATAAAAAAATACAAAATCTTAATATTTTTAAGCATATTTAACAGTGACAGCCTGCCGAAATGTCTTTTTTCACTTATTAAGATGATTAAAAAACTCATCTTAATTAACTCAGTATTTGAGCAATATAAATGAAACATCTCATACGTACACATTTGCTGGTACAAACAAGGACATTTGTTTGCTAAAAATTGCTCAAAAATCAATTTTAGATTGAGCAATTGACAAAAGGCGTTTCATAGTCAATAATCTGCATCACGGGCTTTCAGCCCGTACAGACACGGCCAAGATGGCCGTGTTACAGCCGAAGTGGCGGAACTGGCAGACGCGCGGGATTCAAAATCCCGTCCCCGCAAGGGGGTGAGGGTTCGACTCCCTCCTTCGGCAGTAGTTTTTGCAGAGTCAAATCCGTCTGTGCAGTGCAAGTTTAGCAGGCTCGAAGCCCGTCTATATCTTTAAAATCAATCTCATATTTTTCTTTATTGGACAGGGTTATATTTGCTCCCAGAGCCGAATAAGAAGGCGTAATATCCATGATTTTAATTTCTTTTATGACGCACAGTTCCTCCTGAGTCCATTCGCTGTCGTCGGTTTTGTGCAGCATAACCGTAATCATTAATTCCATAGGGGGATTTTTGGCTGTTCTTTTTTTGTGTGCGTATAAAACAGTGCTTTCATCGGCTTCGGCGTTTCGGCCTTTATGAACTAAAAAGTCGATTTTGTCCCAACCGTTATATGTAATCATCGCAAGCTTTCGTCCTGCGATAGATGCGGTGATAACTTTTTTGTCAGCTTCTTCGAATTGGTTAATAACAGCTTTTTGGCCTTTGATATGAGGCATACCGAAATGTCCGAGTGTTAATTCGTGCTCGAATGCCAGACGCGAGCGGTCTACTCTTATAACACCTCCGGGAATCGTAATTTCAGCAAGGTCGATTATATAACCAACTCCGTTATTCGGCGGTTTTCTCATAATTGCCTGCCTGTACAAAACACCGTTTCGTACGCCGTTATAAAGTATACTTTGAGAAGTTGTGTATGAAGTGTTTTTAACCGAATCATTGTTTATAGTCTGTCCGGTCAGATAGAAATTGATATCATCACCTCTGAGGTCTCTGGGGTCGAGGCTGCGAAAACTATATTCCATTGACGTTCCGCCCTGAGGGTTATGGTCCTCCCATGGAAAATGGGTGTTATAAGCAAGCTTGGAATAATTATGGTCGTCATAATAAACCTTGCCTGAAATTATTTCTGAAGTTCCGGTTTTGCCGTGATTAACAAGCACAAGACCCGGCTTATCCAGAACAACTCTATTAGATTTATTGCGGAGTTTTTCCCATATTCCTTCGTTTTCCTTAGCGGTCCAGAACGGGCAATTATCCGGCAGTGCCAGACAAATAAACGGTAAAAACATAATAAACGGGCTTGCCGGGCAGCTGTAGTTTTGCAGCACATATTCCCTGTGTCCGTAAAATCCCAGACTCGGAATATCATTTTCGTAGAATTCTTCCCTCGTAACAAACTGAAGGATTGACCCTGAACAAAGTCTTCTTGCCCAGCCCGCATCTAGCGGCGATTTGTTTTTGAGCATGAATGAAACCGCAAATCCTCCCGAAATCCACGTTCTGTAGCAGATGCTTCTAGCCCACATATTAATATAGCCGTCTCTGGCAAAGAAATTACAGTATGTTTTCATTAATTGCTGCGCGGATTTTTCTATGGTTTGTGCAATCTCAGGGTAGTGTTCGTCGCCGAAAGCTCGGCACCAGATTATACCGTAAACAATAAAAAGGCTTATGGTGTAATAATTATATGTTTGTTCGAGGTACCAGCCGTCTCCTGAATGATAGGAGGCGACCCATAGAAGATGACTTTTGAGCAAATCTTCGTCAATCTCATAGCCGTATTTTTTAAGGAACGAAAGCGCGACGATATTAAAAATTCTCCAGTTGTTCTGAGTTGTTCTATGGTGTGCCCATTTTGAAATAGTAACAGCCATTTCGTCTTTTTGTTTTTGGCTATAGTCCGACCAAATAGTTTCGGGCATCAGCAGCAGAGTTTTAAACATTCCGCCGAATTCACAGATGAACTGATAGGTCGAATCGGGCAAATCTTCCGGCATAGGCAAAGAATTAATATGTCCGGGGGTCAGTGCATTATATAAGTGAAGAGAATAATAATCTTTTATTTTGATGTTCTTAATTTTTGTTTCTGGGTCGATATGGATTAGCGGCCCTGCAAGAGTGAATGTTCGTTCCAATGCCTCGAATTCCAAAGAACGGTATCGCCATACGGGCGAATTTGGCTGAGGATAAGTTTTGCCCGGAACAGAGGTAAAGCCCAAGGGAGTTTCAAAGGACTTAACGTGCTTAAAAGCTCTTTCCAGAATATATTTAGCACATTCGATATAGTGCTTTTTTGTCATCCCTGTATATTGACTTAAATTAAAGTCAGGATTTTTGACTTCGTAAGCATTTTTCATTTTATAAAAAATCCTTTAATTATTGAGACAGTTTGTTAGTTCAGATAGCAATTGCTTGAACTTCTGCCGATTAAATATTGCGGACAATTGCGTTTATTATAGCACAGCCGAGAAACTCCGGCAACATAAGGACTTATAGGCAGAAGACAGGTTTCTCGGGGTAAGTGCAAATTTTAGACTTGTCCGTTTGCAAGCTGTTGCAGAGTGTATCTATATCAAATTTTTAAGATATTTTCTGACATAGAAGCGAACTTGGGACAGGACGATTGTGCTGACGATAATAATCGCGAAAATCTGAAGGTTGATTTCGTTAATAACAACGGCCAAAGCTGTTCCGACAGCAGGGGGATGTTCGAAATCAAGGGCGACCATTAAAAAAATCGCAATCCCGACGACGAGCGGATATTCCAGCCAGTAAGGGGCAGGTATAAAAAGATAAAACAAGGCTCCGCAGAGCATGCCGACAAAATGACCGCCGATGACATTTCTTGTCTGAGCCGAATAGGCTTTGGGAAGCGCGAAAACAATAAAACTGGTAGCTCCCATGGAGCTTATAACGACCATTTTAGACGAGTCGCCTATGAGAAATACTATAATTAAAAAGGCGATGGAAGCTAAAGCGCTTTGGAGCAGATAATAAGGCCAAAAGACAATGAACTTGGTTTTAATATCCGATTTCTGAGCAGTGTTTTTTTCGGTCGGGCTCAATGTTTAATAACCTAAAAAAGTGGCGAGGTTAGTAGCTTTGGGGTCACCAGCAGCCGTATCGCCTCGCCTGATTTCGCAGTCCGTTGCCATGAGGTTGTATTAGCCGTCCTTGGCCATACCTCTGGTTTCATTGGTGAAAGAGCTTATATTCCAAAAACAAGCATATTATTTGCTGCTTGTTTATAATTCTCAGCCGATTCGAGCAGTCCTGAGTTGATTAGCTGACGGGCTGTTTCTATCTTATCAATGTTGGATTCGGGTATTTCGGTAGCTTTTTTGATAAGTGAGGCGTAATCAATTTGAACAGATGCGTCAAGGCTGTTTTTATCGGTCTTATCAGCCGAACGAGGTTGTTTCGAAGTAAGTTCTGCCATTAGTTCAGAAATATGTGTTTTATCTATTTTACCTATCATACCGTAAATCCTGATTGTATTCTACCGCCTTTATTTTCGCGGAATCTTAAAAAAACTTTAGAAATATTGTTTAATTTTTTCAGTTTTTTCAATTTTTTTTCAAAAAATCAAATTTATAACGTTCTTGCGACTTCATACGAGACGAATTTCAGAAATTTTAACGGGCTCATCGTAACTAATCGCTGGCCAAGCGTATCTGAGCGGACAGTGGTTTGGCTTTCGAGATATTTTTTAATTCGATATTCAGTTTTTTTATCGGAGGCATCCCATATTTGCTCAAATGCCCAAATTAAATGTCCGTCATCCAGACCTATCATTTTTAACCTTAACCCTATCATCATATGCGGATATGGCGAGTATCGCGTAACCGTTCCGACCAAAACGGCATCGCATCCCAGAGCCTTGCGGGCGGTTACCAGTTGTTCGATTGTATAGGCTGAATTTAAATCAAGCTGCAAACTTCGCCATACAGGGTCTGTTTGGGGGACCAGTCTGATACTGAAGATTTGTTTTTTTTGCAGCTCTTCGAACAGTGAACTGGTAACGTCAGCGGAGATTTCCGGATAGCTTGAGTGATTGTCGAGTTGAACTAAAACCACTTTTCCGTAATTAGCCAAGTTCTTGTCCGGGTTCAAATAAAAATAATCGGCTGTCGGTACGTGTGAATTGTACATTCCGCATCCGCTGCAGAAAATCAGTACTGATGAAACGATAAGTATTTTTTTCATCATATTGCATCTCACTTTTTGCTGAGCTGTTTTTGGATTCATAATGAGTTCTGCCTGTAATTATCAGTCGGCTGACGCTAATTTTTCGGGCATTTCTCCGCCGAGGACTTCGAGTATTTTTTTCAGCGTCTGAAGCTGCGCTATTTCGGCTTGACGCATTTCATCTCTGAAACCGAGTATGTCGGTTTTCCAGTTGTTCATTTCAACTCTTGTTTCCAGTAAAAGATGGTTAGCTTCGGAGAGTTCTTTTTTTGCCTGAATAAGCTGGTTTTTTACCTGCGCAAGCTCGTTGTTGAGCCGCTTATTAGTTTCCTGAAGGTTATTGTTTTGCTGCCTGAGTTCCGACGCCTCTGCGGAAAGAATAGCGTATTTTTCCGACAGCTGGACAGCCGATTCCAAAGCGGTAGTCGAGGACCTTTGCTCTACGAATCTGTTTTCGCTGACGACGACCTGCTGCGGCGCTCTGTCTACATCGGGCGGCGAGAACATTTTAGCCGGGTTTTCGGAAGACGTGCATCCTCCGATTATTATTGAAACGGCGAAAGTAATTGTCGTGACCCAAACTCTTTTTCGTGTATTCATTTTTAATCTCCTTTTTAATTTAGTTCGTAAATAATCAGCCGTTCTGAGCGGCGTATTGACATTTAATTTGTGTTTTTTGACCGCAAGAACATGTTAATTCGATAACTGCATATTCGGTATTATTCTCGACGATTTTAGCGCTCGCAGGCATCATATCGGTATTTTGCGGTCTATTTGCATTATTGCCGCTGCCCGCTTGAGACAACGTATCCAGACGAATTTGTCCTTTAAGTTCCACGTCACTGCTTCTAATAATCCGTTTAACTGTCTTTTCCATTGGCTGTATCCTGTCTTGTTAAAAAATCCTTAAGCTGCTTTTAAGCTCTGTAGTCTATTGTCTTTTTGTCAGCATCGAATCTGTTCGGTTTTTCGGAAATCTGCTCGTCTTGACTGTCCGGCTGTGTTTGTTCGTCTTTTTTTTCATGCTTCTGGTCCCAGTTGTCTTTGCGTTTTCTATGCTGACGCTGTGATACCTGATTAAGCTGTGACACATTGTGCAGGGCTTCTACGGGATTTATTAAATTGTAGTTATCCTCTGCCATCTTTCCACTGCCTTAATTTTTCTGATAAAGTAAATAATGCAGACGCGTGTATCTGGCTAACACGGGATTCTGTTATCTGCAGAACCTCTGCGATTTCTTTCATTGTAAGTTCCTGTTGATAATAAAGTAAAACAACCTGTCTTTTCTTTTCCGGAAGCTGCTGCATAGCTGCAGCAAGCTGTTCGGCCAATTCGGTTTTTTCGAGCTGTTCGTCGGGCGAGCAGCCGTTTCTCTCGGACAGCAGGTTGAACAATCCGCCCGATTCTTCATTAACGCTGTTCAGTGACAAGAACTGCTTTGCCCGTGCTTTTTCCAAAATTTCATAAAGTCCGTCGATATTTGTTCCTAAAAGTTCAGCCAATTGTTCGTCAGAAGGTTCGAATCCGGTCTGCTCTTTGAAGGTTTTTGCCGTGTTGAAGACGGCTGTTATTTTTTTCTCACTTTCATAAGGGCCGAAATTCCATTTTTTCAATTCATCGAGTATCGCTCCTCTGATTCGGATATAAGCATAAGTTTTAAATTCAGCCTTATGGGACGGGTCGTAATCCTGAGCGGCTTTGACTAATCCGACTGTTCCTGCGGCTACCAAATCTTCGAATGTCAGAGGCGGTTTAAGATAAGCTATTGTTTTCCATGCAATTTTGGGGACCAGCGGGAGCATTTCTATAATCTGGTTGTTGCTGACGCTCCGGCGCTGATTACCTCGATAGGTACGCAGCGCAGTTGCCTGAAGATGCTTTTGGGCATCTTTATTTTGAAGAACATTATTTTCTTTGGCAGCTAAAGCCATATATTTTACTTCTGTTTGCTGTTGATTCTTTTATTAACTTGTCTTGTTATCATTGCGTCCACGACAATCGCGTTTAAAATTCTCACAAGTACCGACGCTGCAAAATACGTGATTAATACCGCCGTAAAAGCTCTCTTGCAGATTGTGAATTGGCAGTGGCCTTGATATGCTCCGATAGCGGCTATAGCGAAGAAAACGACTATAGATGCTGTTACGGCTATCGGACGGACACTGAACGGCATTTTTTATCCTTTCCTTAAATAAATTTATCTTGTTCCTGAAGACATTAATTGCTGCTGGTTCGCTTCAGAAGCATATGACTTGGGCAGAATAATAGTCCCAATTGATTCCACATCCGCACCAATAAGTATTTCGTCATAAGCTATTACCGAAAGCGGCGGTACTGTTCTGGCTATAAGATTCGCCAGAGGCAGCCTTAATCTTGAGTCGCACAGCATAACTACTTTATCTTTTCCTTTGTCCATCGCGTGTTTCCACGCTTTGGCGATTGAATTGCTTATTTCCATTGTCAGCTCGCTCGGAAGCGCCAAACTGAGACCTTCGGCATCGGTTTGTATCGATGCAGACATATGATGTTCCAGTGCGGGCTCGAGAGTTATAGCTGTTATCTTGCCGTTGTCATCTTTGTATTGCTCGGTAATTGTTCTGTTTAGCGATTTTCTTACCATTTCGGTAAGTATCTGCGGATTTTTGGTTTTTGTGATGCTTTCAGCCAAAGCTTCGAGTATTGTCCCTAACTGGCGGATAGGTATAGAGTCGGCCAGCAGGTTTCTAAGTACGCGATGCAGCGTTGTCATTGAAACATGCTCGCCGACAATTTCTCCGACCAGCGAAGGCTGAGTTTTTCTTAATCTTTCGATTAATATCTGAACATCCTCGCGTGTCAGAAGTTCATAAGCATGTTTTTTCAAAGTTTCAGAAAGATGAGTTATAAAAACCGATTCCGGGTCTATTACGGTATAACCGTTTAGCTCTGCTTGTTCTTTATTCGCCGGAGCTACCCACAAAGCCGGCAGACCATAGACCGGTTCGGTTGTTTCAATTCCGTGAACCTTGGACTGGATATTTCCGGAATCCATAGCCAGAAACATTTCCGGTTCGAGTCTTCCGGTTGCTACGACATGGTCAAATATCCTGATTTCATAGGTTGTCGGCTCGAGGTTTATATTGTCTCTCAATCTGACAAGCGGTATTACCATGCCGAGCTGCTGTGCGAATTTTCTGCGTAATGCTCCGATTCGGTCGAAGATTGTGCTTGCCTTTCTGGGGTCAACCATTGTTATCAATCTGACTCCGACCTGTACGCAGATACGGTCGATATCGAGCATTTCTTCAACCGGCTGTTTGTCGGGTTTTTTCTGCTGGTCGCTGTCTGTTTGTTCGGTATCAGAAACGGCTTTTTGAGTTTTTCCAACGAATCGTCCGAGACAGGCTGCCCCAAGTCCAAGAAGTAAAAAAGGAATTTTGGGCAGTCCGGGTACAAGTGCCATCGCGGCAATTATTCCTGAAGCAATCATTAGAGGCTGTCCGGTTTTAAGAAATTGTCTGTTCAGGTCTTGTCCGAGACTGTTTTGAGAAGAAATTTTCGTCACCAAAAAACCGGAACTGACGGAAATTATTATAGAAGGTATCTGGCTGACAAGGCCGTCACCGATTGACAGGACCGAGTAAGTTTTAATTGCAGTGCCGATATCCATTCCTCTGGAATATCCCATCGAGATTCCGCCGATGATATTGATAGCCGTGATTATAAGTCCGGCTTTGGCGTCACCGCGTATGAATTTACTGGCTCCGTCCATCGCACCGTAAAATTCGCTTTCCTTGACAATTTTAGTTCTTCTGTCCTTTGCCTGTGCTTCCGTTATCAGGCCTGCATTGAGGTCAGCGTCAATAGCCATTTGTTTACCGGGCATCGCGTCGAGTGTAAATCGCGCGGAAACTTCACTTATTCTTTCTGCGCCTTTTGTTATGACTATGAACTGAACGACCACAAGAATCAGGAAGATAACAAGTCCTACCACAAAACTTCCGCCCGCGACGAAGTCTCCGAAAGTTTGAATAATTTTTCCGGCGCTTCCTTCAAGAAGAATGAGTTTGGTCGAGGCAACATTTAGTGAGAGCCTGAAAAGGGTTGTAAAAAGCAGTAAAGAAGGGAAAGTAGAAAGCTCGAGTGATTCTTTCGAGGAAAGTGTGATTATCAGTACTGCAACCGCGAGAGAAATACTGCAGGCCAGAAGAATATCGAGTATCGGAGAGGGTAATCTAATCAGCAAAGTTGCCAGAATAGTAACCAAGCCTACGGCAAGGATAATATTGCTGTAGGTTTCGTTCGAATTGCCCAGCGGCTCATTTTTCAAATCTGAAGACATTATATTTTATTCTCCTTGCTGTTACGACAAGCGAGGTTAGCTTTTCTTAACACTTGCAGCGGCTGCGGCCACTCCGAGAATCTGATTAATTCTTATAGCGAATCTGTCTTCGACGACGACAACTGTTCCGGTTGCGAACTTGGTATCCTTCAGATACAAATCAGCAGGGGCATCAATAGGTTTATTCAGTTGGATTACCGACCCCGGCGCCATTTGCAGCAGCCGCTTAACAGGAATTTCCGTTTGACCTATCATGACCGTAACCGGAACATTCATATCGAGCAGAATATCTATGCTTCCAAGCGGAGAACCCGAAGGGGAATCCGAAGCCTCCGGAAGGTCAACGTTTTGAACCTGTGTTTTTTGGCTGTCCTGTTCGGAGTTTTGCTGCTGGTCTTGTTTTTCTTCAACTGCCTGATTTGCATCACTCATTTTTATTTCCCCGAAATTAATGAATTACTGTTTATTAACGGCTGGAACCGGACATGCTGCAGTTACTACCGCGGCAAGTTTACCGTTGGATTTTACAAGCCGGCCCAGAAATCGTTCTTGTCCTTCTATAATAAGAGTAATCGACTCATTTATTTTTTTGTCGAGTAGCATGATGTCGTCTTGCTGCAGGGTAAAAATTTGCTCGAAAGTCAGGTCGGTAGAGGCAAGCTTAGCCGTGATTTTTACAGGTATATCTTTTAGATGTTCCAGTATGGCGTTTTGCGTGTCTTTCGGAGCATTGGATTTAGAGTTATCTGTTTTGCCGGTTATTTCCTGAAGCATTCTGCAAGGCAGGATAAAACTTGCCTTATTTTTATCTTCCGACTCGTTTTTATAAATATCGAAAGTTATTTCTAAAATCTCTTCGCTGTCCGAGATATCGAGCGAAAAATGATTTGCCGTGATATTTTTTTCAGCAGTCAGGTTAATTTTGCCGCTGCATGTTGTTATTGCTTCTGAGATTGATTTTGCGATATCAGTTAGCAGTGAAGATTCCAGCTTCGAAAGCTCCGCGGCGGCGCCTTCTCTTGTTTCCGAATCGCCAAGCAGAAGAGTCAGCCATTTATTTGCAGTTGCTGCCGGTATTGCGACAAGACCGTAAGGATTATTTTGTGCGTTCTTTAGTATTAGATAATAAAGTTTTTGGTCCTGTTCGATATTTCGGTTTACGAAATATGCCGCATAGTATTGTTTGGCAGATACTGCATCGGCTTTAAATTCGGTCTGAAAGAAGCGTGTGAATTTAGCGGCGACTGCTTCGGAAGCGGATTTTATAAAAGCGTCGAGTTTTTCAAGCTGCTGCTTATTGAAAAAGTGCGGCTCTTTCCAATTATAGTCTTCTGCCGGTATCTCCTGCTCGGTTTTGGGTATATTTTTACCGACCTCAGCGAGAAGCTGCAGAATTTTTTCCCTCGTCAAAGATGTTAATGCGTCTATGCTCACTGTATTCCGAACTCCTTAAATAACACCCGTTTTATAAGAGGCTTTGAGCCGGGGTAAAGGTTTTCATTGAAAATATCGAGTAACTCAGACTGGATACGTTTCATTTGCTTATCACTGTTTATATCTTCGATTCCCAAACCGGCGAAATAGATATTAAGCAGATTAATCATTATCGGCATTCGTTCGTTTAGATATGCGATGCCTTTTGGCTGGTCGGATTGTCCTGACATTTCAAAAGTTAAAAGCGCCCTAACATAACGTGTTGCTCCCGGCTCGTTTAAATTTGTAGCTACCGGCTCAAGGTCGTAATACCATACTCTTTCATTCGAAGCGGTATTCAACAGTAAATCTGCCGAATCTGTTTTAGCCGGTTTTTGCTCTTCTGTGGCTGCCTGTGCTTTAGACGGGCCGCCTGAATAACCTAAAAACCGTCCGAGCAGAAACCCTATCACGGTCATAACCAGAACTACCGCAGCTGGGATTAGCATCTGTTTGAAACCGCCGCTTTGCTTAGCAGGTTCAGCCTTTGCCTCCTGCTGCGGTTTTTCCTGAGCGTCTTTTTTGGTTTCTTCCTGAGTATTTTGAGCTTCTTTTTCTTCAGGCATATATAATTTCCTTTTTGTTTATAGGGCCGGTTTTAAACAGCCTGCAAAACACCTTCTTGTTTATATTTTTTAATTTTACATCTTAGAGTCCGGTCACTGATTCCGAGAACTTTCGCGGCTTTTGTCTGGTTGCCGTCAGTCTGACGAAGCGTTTGGAGTATTGCTCTTTTCTCGACTTGCTCCAGAGGTATGCCGCCTACCAATGTGTAGCAGTCATCGTTTTGTTCGATTAGTTCCGATATAGTGTTGTGTTGCTGGATTTTTGGCTGAAGTTCGTCAAAAAGCCACGAAACATCGGCAAGAGATAATGTTTCTCCTGAGCCGAGTATCAGTGAGGTTCTGATTACATTTCTCAGTTGTCGGACATTGCCAGGCCACGAATAATTAGCGAAAATTTCCATCATATTCGGGTCGAGTCTTCTGATATTCCGGTTTGCTTCGGCTGCGTATAGATTAATGAAATACCAGACAAGGTCCTGAATATCTTGTGTCCGTTCGCGAAGAGGAGCCAGCATGATTCTGACTGTACTTAACCGATAATACAAATCCGCACGGAAACGCTGTTCGGCGACTTCCTGTGATATTATTTTGTTTGTTGTGGTTATAATTCTAACGTTGACTTTAATATTATCGTTTCCTCCGACTCTCTGAAAATCCTGCTGCTCGAGCATTCTTAGCAGCTTGGCTTGGAATCTGGGCGGAGTTTCCGTAATTTCATCGAGCAGCAGTGTTCCGCCGTGAGCCATTTCGAATCTTCCTTTTCGCTGGGTATAGGCTCCGGTAAACGCACCTTTTTCATGTCCGAACAACTCGCTTTCCAAAAGCGATTCGCTCAGTGCCGCGCAATTTACTCTTATATAAGGGCCTTCTGAGCGTTTGCTTTGGTAGTGAATCATGTAAGAAATCAGCTCTTTGCCTGTTCCGCTTTCGCCGCTGATTAAAACCGGCGCCGAAGTCTTAGCTACTGATTGCGCGAGGTTTATAGTTTGTGTCAATTTTGCGCTTCTTCCGACGATGCAGTAAAAATCATTCGAATCCTCGTTTGCAGCAGCCAATGTGCTGAGGTTGTGGTTTGGAATGAGCCTGTCGAGAATATTTTCGATTTTTTTGGATTCGACCGGCTTTACAAGCATATCATAAAATCCCGCTTTAATATTGCCGACCGTATAAGCAGCCAGTTCTGCGGGATTATTTTTCTTAAATTCGTCAATCTGCGTTACGAGAACTACCGGTGTTTCAGGGTTAATGGATTTTATCGTTTTAAGCAGGCCTGTATAACCTGAAATATTTCCGGCGGAGACAGCCTGAGCGGAAATAAAAATAAGCTGATAAGTATCTTTTTCGAGCTTTTCGATAGCGGCTTTTGTGCTCTCGGCAATGATTCCTCTGATTCCTTTTCGTGCGAGAACCTGAAGGATGACCTGCTCGAACTGCGGGTCGTTATCTACAATTAGAACATCAGCTTGACAGTATTTTTTCGTTTTTGTTAACAGGATGTCTGTATCGATGCTTGACACTTTATTGTGCTCTCCGGTCATTAGCGGTTAAAATTAATTCACTTCTGCATTGTTTTAACAACTCATACGGATTTTCTCTTAGCAGCCAGTCAATCAAATCGCTCTGGGTTTTTGCCGCAGGCGCCCATGTAGAACTTGGGAAGCTGCTCACTACATCTTTATATGCCTGTAAAGCTTTTTCATGGTTGCTGGTTTTTAGACAGCTTGCGGTTTGAAACATCAGCCAAGCTTTGTCATGAATCGAAATTTCTTTATCATCTTGCGTGGCTTGCCTTACCGCTTCGGCATAGAAAACAGCCGCCTGTTGTTTATAACCACTGGCAGATAGTATGTCGGCCAGAAGTGTCGGGTTTTGTACATATGAAGGATTTTCAATAAAGAAATCCAAATCATTAAGTGTTTCTTGATTAATCGGGATTTTTGCCGCAGCAGGCTTTTTAAATTCGGGCTCGGCAATTTGTCGGTCCGATACCGCTGATGCAGTTTCAATAACGCCGGTTTTTTGAGGTTCGGCGGGCTGCTCAGTTTTTTCTTCGATTAAGTCCATCGGATTAATTCTGTGGTTTCTGAATCTTACGCTTTGTATTTTTTCGATTATTTCCGAGAGTTTATTTCTTTTCTCTTGGTTATCTTCCGGAACCGTAGCAGAGAATTGTTCTCTTAGAAGTTCAAGTTTTGCCGAAGCAGTCTGCTGCCTTTGTTCTTCGAGGTTTATTTCGGTATTAGGTGAAGGTTTCTCGGTATGGGTAAATGTTAATAAAGGTATATCCGCAGCGGATGGCAAGCGTGTTGCAAGCGGTGCAGCAGATTTTTGATTTACTTTTGCCGGAGCAGGTTTGCTTGTTTCGGTAAAAAGAACATCTGTCGGGTCCATCGCATCTTTTTTGGGTTGTGCATAAACAGCGGAAATAATGACAGCTAAAACTAATAAAAATCGAATATCATATCGAAGACCGGCTGTATGGAGTTTTTTGCGCGAAATTCTGCGAAAACTTCGCAGATATGACAGCGAATTTCCGAAAAGTGATTTTGAGAGATTAATTTTTTTAGTCACTTTCAGTTATCCCTTTATTTCATTCTGATTTCATCACAGCTAATTTTTTTTCTAAAGTCTCGGCATCTTTCGACTGAACTATCAGGGTTTTTAAGGCTTTTTCATACTGCTGCTGTTCTTTGTAAGCCTTAGCTAAAAGATTCAGCGTTTCTGCTCTCATATCGTCCGGAATGGATAGGCCGAGCAATTGCGAACACAGTGATATTGTTTGTTCGCTTTTTCCGAGCATTAGGGAAACATTCGCCAGTTCGAATCTTGCTATATTTGCCTCAAAGCCCGGTTCGGCCAAAGTCAAAGCTGTTGTCAGGTGGTCATGGGCTGCCTGAAGCTGGCCTGTTTCAACGCAGCAATGGGCAAGCTCGACATAAGTTCTTGCTTGAAGGGTCGCTTTGAAAATATAATTAATTTTGTTTCTTAATAATTCTCTGGCTTTATCTGCAAGTCCCATTTTTCGCATAATACGGCTTTTCAGAAGCAGAAGATTCGTAGATTGTTCATGCGAAAGCTGGTTGGGATTGATAGCTTCGAGAACGTCCAAAGCCCGAATCAAATCGCTTTTTTCTTTTTGATTATCAAGCAGGACCTTTACGATTTCTATTCTATCTTCGTCACTGATTCTTCCGGAAATAGCCAGTGTAAACGCATTGCATGCGTTTTCTGAATCGCCCATAGCAAGCTGGGTTTTCCCGAGAAGCAAATATGCAGTGTCGAGGTTTTCAAATTTGCTGTCTTTCGCAAGATTGATATATCGAACAAGCCATGTCTGAGCCGCGGAATAATCCTTAACCTGATACATGCACTGCGCTGCACCTAAAGCCGCCGCAGCTTTGGAGTCAATGGAGAAATCAAGATTATACATTTTATTATAGATTTCAGTCGCCTGACGATACAGCCCGGCATTAGCGCTGACCTGAGCGAGATATAAATATGCCTTAGGGGTTAAACCCATATCATCATGCTGTATAACGAGCTGTTCGAGGTCTGCTCTGGAACCGATATAATCCTGCAAGTCAGCCTTTAGTCTGCTTGAGTAAAACAATGCATAAGGTGACAGGCGTGACCATGAAAACCGATTGGCCACGAATTTGAACTGTTCTATTGCTTCTTGTATCTGGCCGCTTTGAGCCAAAAGCAATGCCATTGCAAAGTTTGCGTTAGCAACAGACCTGTCTTCGTTAAATTTGATTAAGTATTGCTGCCATAAGGAGATAGATGCATTTGTAAGTAAACGGCTGTGCTCCGAAAGTTTTGTATAATCCGCGGGATTTTCAATTATGAAAACAGTTTTTTCCGGTGTGTTTTCAATCTGAGCAATTAACCCCATACATCCGACCGCCGTTATTACCAATTCGGGTTCAGTTACATCCGGCTGATAAAGATTCAAGGGTCGTTTTATTAAGTCTCTCGAATGGGGCTGAAGATTATATTTTATTTCTATGTTTGTGTGTGCAGCGAATCTGGCTATTAACTCTTCAAGAGGTGCGGCAAAGCTAACGACAGAATAACGGTTAGTAGTATCAGATACCAGTTTGACAATTCTTGGGCCTAGCAGTGCGCTGTTAAACTGTGTTGTTCCAGAATCCAGAAGCTCAGCGAGCTGATTTTTGTTTAGAGTGCTGAATGGGTCGGGCGGGATAGGCAGCCGCCAGAGCATATCTGGTATATCCGCGTCTGAGTCGCCTAATGCCAGAGCATGCCGTGTCATTGCTTGGCCTATGATAAACGAGCAGTCTTTTTGAATAGTAGTACTAAGATGGCTGTCGGCTGTTATCGCAGGAGCGATTGCCATTGCTCTATAAGCGTATGTTCTGGCTTCGAGGTATTGGTTTCTTCGCAGCTCGACTCTGGCTTGGTAGTAATTGGCAAGCATTCTTATTGTCATAGAGCTGCTTGCCGTCAGCGAACGAAACATATTTTCAGCTTGTCTGACTTGTCCGGTTTCCCACAGACAGACAGCGATTCTGAATCTTAAGAATTCATCAACGAGTGGTTCTTTATTATCTTTTGGTAATGCTTGATATAGTCTTGTATAAGCCGCCATAGCATTATGGTAATCGTTTGTAACGAAATAGTTGTTTGCCAAACCCAGCGAAAGCGGCTGGCTGGTTTTGTCGGAAATTTGAGCCCGTGCTGTCTGTGTATCTCTGCTTGCATCCTGCTGTCTTGGCAGTTCACCAAATTCGGACGGCTGTGCGGTTTGGGTAATTACAATGGGCTGAAACATAGCCATTTTATATAACGGAACGGCGAAAATCACCATTACCAGTATTACCAGAGCAATGAGGGCCGTTTGAGGAGAAAATATTTTATTATGACTTAATTGAACAAAGTGAGCATTCGAAAGTTCGTGTGCAGGAATAAAAGAATCTTCTGATGCTGCCTGTTCGGCTTTATCGAGAATTTTCAGAAAATCCTCATCTTGGGCAACCGAATTTTCGCCGGCAACCGGATTTGATTCGGGCTGTTTAGGTTCCTCGTTTTGCGAAGGTTCTGTGTTGCCCGAATTAGCTTTATTTTCTTCGTCTGCCATAATCAATTCCACCGTTTTTAGGCTGTTAAAGCGCCCTTTTTGGGCGCAGTATACAGCTCTTCCTGCAATAATGTAGCAAACAGTGTGCCAAAATTGATTCGAAGGCCGAATGAGAAGTTTTTTGGCGTATTATCGCCTGATAAGCTATGTTTGAATGAAGATTGCAGCGATTTCGAGAGATAAAGCTTCGTCAGGATTCTATACACTTGGACGATTTTCTGACAGATGATGCTAAAACTGTGATATTTTCCTAAACTACTGCGAATGCTGTATTTGAGCAAAGCTCTTCGGAGTTTTCCGGCAGTTGATTCTCCGGTGAGGACTGCTGGATATTATACTGTTTAACCTTGGCGTATAAGGTTGCTCTTGTAATTCCCAGAAGCGATGCGGCTTTGGTTTTTTGCCAGCCGCTTTCCTGAAGTGCGCGGGCGATAAGTTTGTGCTCGGCTTTGGCGAGCGAAAAATCAGTAATTTGATTAGACGATTGTGATGTCTTCAAAACTGTTTTACTGCGTTCGATAATGATGCTTCCGAGGCCGATTCTGTCTTTTTGTTCGAAAAGTATGGCTCGGTCTATAACATTTTTCAGCTCTCTGACATTTCCGGGCCAATCGTGTTTTTCCAAGGCTTCTATCGCCATCGGGGTCAAAGATTTGATTTTTTTGTTTTTACCCGGGCAAATATCGGAGTTTTGCAGGAAATACTCGGCAAGAACTCTAATGTCCTGTTTTCTTTCATCTGAGCGTAAAGGCTGAATATTTATCGGACATACGCTGAGCCTATAATACAAATCCCGCCTGAATCTTTTGTTTTCAACCTCATCAAGAAGGTTTCGGTTGCTCGATGCGATAATAAGAGCATTGCAAGTCAAAGTCGTAGTGCCGCCTACCTTTCTAAAGGTTTTTTCCTGCAGCACACGCAGAAGTTTTGCCTGAAGCTCTAAGGGCATTTCGGATATTTCATCAAGAAACAGTGTTCCCTTTCCGGCCAATTCCAAAAGACCGGTCTTATCCCTGTCGGCACCGGTAAATGAACCTTTGACATGGCCGAACAGTTCGCTTTCGAGCAAATTAGCAGTCAAAGCAGCACAATTAATAGCTACAAACTGCTCCTCCGGGGACCTGATATTATGTATAGCTTGAGCTACTACCTCTTTTCCGGTCCCTGTTTCTCCGACGACAAGGACAGGGTTGCATCTGCTCGAACCTATCATTTCAATCATTTCCAGCAGGTTTTTGGCGGCTTGGCTTTGACCGGCTAAAGCTGCCGAAGCAGCCTGTTCGTTCAGGAAAAAGTCATCATTTCTATTATTATCAGTATTAGCAGCAGGGGTGAGGGATGTTTCAATGATTTGTCCGGAAGTCTGCTTTGAATCAGTATCTCCGGCTGAATGTTCGATTGATGATTTAATGGATTCATCTATCGAATCAATCGAATCGTTTACTATTACAACAGGTATGTCACCGTAAAGATTATCGGTCATAGCAGTGAAACTGCTGATGTCGGAGGAGCTTGTCATCTCATCGAAGATAATAAGATCTGGTTGTACGGTTCGAATTATATCCGATGCTTCGCGCAAATCATCAGCAATAAGAACTTCTTTCGCATAGTTATATGCGAGCTTATGCAAATGTTCCTGTCTGGTTATGATAAGAATTCTGTTCAAAATTTTTCCGCCGAAATTATACGTCGTTAAATGTATGAAAATATTGACGCGGATGTCCAATAAATCGACAACTTGAGAATCACAACTTTAATCTTTTATGGGACCGGCCAATAATGTCACTGCCTAAATCATTTATTTAAAGTATTTTTTTTAAAATTTACAGTTATAGGACAATAAATCTGCGATGATGAATTTAATATTTAATCGTTATGGGACTTTGTTTTGGGTCGTTATAGGACGTTTAGCTGAAATTAATTATTTCAATCTTGAAAAACAGAAGGTTCTTTCCGAATATGCGGAATATATTTCTTAATGTGCGGAAATTTTTTCACTCAGAAACTTTTCATTTCACATCCGGACAGAGGTTTCTATGTTTAATTATCTGCGTAAATCTTTATCCAGCATAGACATATAAGTTGAAATCGAAAGTTTTTCTTATATGTGGCACGGATATTGCTAAGTAGTATCGAGTGGCGCAGTCAATTTATACATAACGAAAGTTATAAAGGAGATTGTCAATTATGGAAATTGTATCAGCAAGTGACATCCAGATGGATTATATGAAACTGCTGATAACGCAGCTTCGGAATCAGAATCCTTTGGAGCCGATAGATAATAATGATATGGCGTCGCAGCTTGCCCAATTTTCGCAGCTTCAGCAGCTCGAGCTTGTAAATTCGAACTTAAATGGTGTTTCATCGAGCTTTGCTGCTGCTCTGGAAGGGGCTAATCGTAATTATGCTACGTCACTTCTGGGAAAGACGGTGACTTTTTTTGCAGAAGAACAGGGTTCCGGTCAGCTAAAGCAGATGATAGGGACAGTTGATTCTGTTTATACCGACCCCGAAACCGGTCAGAATCTGCTCGGTGTCAAAACAGGAGCAGGTAATGATATTCAGGAATATACGTTAAGTTTAGGTGCTATAGTTTTAGTTCAGAATTAAAAGAAAGTACAAGGAATTTAATATTAGGAGATAAAACATGAGTTTCGCATTGTCAGCTGGAGTAACCGGATTGCAAGCACATCAGAAAATGCTTGATGTTGCAGGTAATAATCTTGCCAATATTAATACTACCGCCTTTAAGGCAAGCCGAATAGTTTTTGCGGAACTTTTAGCTGAGACGATTAAAAAAGCATCTCAACCTACCAGCAGTGTAGGCGGCATTAACCCTCAGCAAATGGGCAGCGGTGTCGGCGTAGCAGGTATCAGCCCTAATATGTCGCAAGGAAATATTGTTAATACGGGAAATCCTCTCGACCTTGCTCTTGAAGGGCAAGGATATTTTGTTGTAAGCGACGGTGAAAAAAATATTTATACTCGAGCAGGGGCTTTTGCGGTTGACGCAGCGACTTATTTAGTTGACCCCTCTACAGGTTATCGTGTCCAGAGAATAGGTTCTACAGGTGAGGCTGATGGTTTCCAGCGGGCCGGTGATAATGATATTAGAGTTCCTTATGATGTCGCAATGCCCGGCAGAGCGACCGGCTCATTAACGGTAGCCGGAAACCTAAGTGCGGACTCTGTTTCCGATATGCCTCAGGCCCATCGAATAGGTTCCTCTCTAATATATACAACTGCCAGTGGGACTTTGGCGTCCGGAACGACTGAAATCGACCAGCTTGACCAATTCAGTGCTGCTACATTTAACGGTGGTGAAATTACTATAACAGGTTATCTGCCCGAAGGAGGTGCTTCTTTTAGTCATACGTTAAGCGTTGATGGTGCGACGACTTTGCAGGATTTGATTGACGAATTAAACGGGGCAAGCTGCTTCGGGGCTTCTACAAGTGGAGCTACGGCTGCACTGGTGAATGGTCAGCTAAGAGTAACAGATACGAATACGGGATACAGCTATACGGATCTTACTTTGTCTTATGCTGACGATGGTACCGGAGATTCGACCCTTCAAACGCCGGGCTATTTCGAAGTACTTGCGACAGGAGGCAATGAAGTTAAAAATGTGAATATTACTATTTACGATTCGCTCGGCGGCAAACATTCTTTGAGCGGTTCCTTTGTCCGCACGGATACAATCAACGAGTGGGCTTTTATCCTCAATTCAGTGTCGGGCAATGTTCATTCGGTTGATATGGACGAAAGGCGGATATCCGGAATAACATTCGATAACCAAGGAGCTTTTAATGGTGTTTCAGGTACGCCTGAAATAAGCATTAGGTGGGCTTATGACCCTACGACTGTTCAGATAATATCTGTCGAGATGGGTACTGAGGGCAGATGGGACGGTTTGACTCAGTTTTCCGGTAACTCCACCGCAGTAGCAAAAGAGCAGGACGGTTATGAATCCGGCAAGCTCGCCTCAGTATCGGTCAGTAATGAAGGCGTGGTTATTGGTTCGTTTTCAAATGGTATTAAGAAAGATCTGGCTACTTTACAAATTGCTCTTTTCCAGAATGCCTCGGGCCTTGAGAGTGTCGGCGGAAATTACTTCATACCTTCGGCTAACTCCGGCGATGCGGTTGCTACGCAGGGTTTAATCGGCGGTGCGGGTTCTATTAAGGGCGGTTCCTTGGAAAAATCCAACGCTGATGTAGCCAGCGAATTTGTTAATATGATTCAAGCTCAAAGCGGTTTTCAGGCTAATGCCAGAACAATTAAAGTCGCGAACGACATTCTAAACGAGCTTTCAAACCTTATCAGATAATCGAAGATTTAAGTTTTTTCTATGAATTATGAGCTGAGCTTACAAATTGTTTTGAGTGTGGTTGAAGGTTTAACTCCGGTAGAGCGATTAAACGCTGCGGGTGATTTTGGCACTAAGTTTACGCTCAATCCGTGGATTATTATGCTCGGGGTGATGGTTGTCGGGGTGCTTTTGACAATACTTGTCGTGAGAAACCTCAAACACGGTGAACATAACCAAAGAGAAGTATATGTTGATTTTTTAGATAAAGCCGGAAAAAGGGGTTTGAGCTATCGCGAGTCTCAGATACTTTTGCATGTTGCCCGTTTGGCCGGTCTCAAGCATGCCGAATCGATTTTTACAATGAGCAAAGCTTTCGATATCGGCGCATCTCGTCTTGCCGGGCCTAATTCCGCGGCTACTATGACGCCGCAGCAGGTCAAACAGCTTGTACTTGAACTGTCATATCTCCGTGAAAAATTGGGTTTTCAAAAGCCGGTTTCTGCACCAACCGAACCTGCGGGAACGTCGAAAAAACCCAGCACACGCGCAATCCCGGAGGGAAAAACGCTTCAAATGACACGGAGAGTGAATGATAAATCTCAAGATGTTGAGGCTGCGGTTGTTAAAAATGAAGAAACAGAGCTTACTGTAAAATTAACCGTTCCGGTTAATGCTAAAACCGGAGAATTGTGGCGTGTCAGATATTATTACGGGGCTTCGGTTTGGGAGTTTGATGTCTCTGTAATGAATATCAATGGTGATACACTGGCTCTTAGCCATAGTGATTCTATCCGTTTTATAAACAGACGAAGATTCCTTCGTGTTTCGGTTTACAGAAAAGCTTTACTTGCTCCTTTTTCATTCGAAAGGCAAGTGGAAGCTGAAGGTTCGACTGATGCTAAAGATGCTTTTGAAAGCGGAGCGGCTGTACCGCAATTCGTACCCGGAGCCGTTACTGAATTAGCCGGGCCGGGACTTAGAATTGAAACGGCTTTGGAGCTTAAAGTCGGGCAAAGAGTAGCCGTTGTTTTTGATTTAGGGTCATATAATTCTGACGGTTCGTTAAATAACAAAACCACCGAGATTGTGGAAGATATCGCAATAGTCAGGCATGTAAAAGCTATAGAAAACGGCTGGTCGGTCGCGGTCGAATTAACAGGTTTGAGTGATTCTAATGTTGACAAGCTCGTAAGATTGACTAACGCCGAAGCTGTAAAGGCAAATACCAAAACACAAGATGATTCTTCGTCTGAAAATCAAAATAAAGACGCTGAACAGACGAGTGTTAAAGGTCAATGATATGTCTATAGACGTAACCAGACAAGTAAGCTTAAATATCGCGGCGCTTGAGAGCGAGTTCAACGCTATTACGAATAATCTTGCCAATGTCAGCACCGCAGGATACAAGCGCTTTGTAAGTTCTTTTGCAGAAACTCTTGCTCGACAGCAGAGTTTGCTTGGTGATAACGACATAAGCTCCGCCAACCTGCAAGTCGGAATAGATTTTTCGCAAGGTTTGAGCATGATTGAAACCGGCAGGTCGCTCGATGTGGCTCTGCAGGGCAAGGGATTTTTTGTAATAGAAACAGCCGAAGGGCCTCTTTATACACGAAACGGAATGTTCAGGGCAAACCAGAACGGTCAAATTACAGATTCATTGGGCAGAATAGTTTCCGGACAAGCAGGCCCTGTAACGATACCGGCGGATATTGCATTATCACAGGTAAATATCGCAGCGGACGGGAGCGTCAAAGCCGGAGATACGACTCTGGGGCAGCTTAGAGTAGTCAGTTTTGGTGATAATGAAAATAAACTTATCCCTGCGGGTGATAACTGTTTCAGGGCGCCGAACGATTTAGCGGTTTTAGCAGAAGAAAATGCAGCCATTCGGCAGGGATATCTCGAATCTTCGAACGTTAAAATGATAGATGAGCTTGTTGATATGATTATGGTCAGCAGGCTTTACCAAGCGAATATGAAATTTATAACGGCAAGAAAAGACGCTGGTGAAAGCCTTATGAGTTTAGCAATGGGATAAAAAAGGCAAGGGAAAGATTTAAAGGAGTAAATCGTCATGCTAAGAGCTTTTTCGACATCTGCTACAGGGATGGCCGCACAGCAGAACATGGTTGATGTTATCGCCAACAACCTTGCGAACATCAACACGAACGGTTTTAAACGCAGCCAGATAGATTTTCAAGACTTGCTGTATTTGAAGCTCAGAGAATCCGGAACTGAAGTTGTTGCCGGTCTGACTGCTCCGAGCGGGCTTGAAATAGGCAGCGGTGTTCGAGTGGCTTCTACTGTTAAAGTTTTTACGACCGGCGAGCTTCAGAATACCAGCCGGCCCCTCGATATAGCTATTGCCGGCGAGGGATTTTTGCAGGTATCTATGCCGGACGGAAGCACTAAATATACTCGTGACGGCGCTCTTCAAATCAATGGAGAGGGAAATCTTGTAACTACCACCGGGTTTCAGCTTGAACCGGCTATCAGCATACCAACAGATGCTATGTCGATTGATATAGGAAAAGACGGCAGTGTTAATGTGATGGATGGTTCGGGAAATATTTCGGTCGTAGGTACGCTTCAGCTTGCCAGATTTCCTAACCCTGCGGGATTGTCCAGCGAGGGCGATAATCTTCTTGCCGAGACGGCAGCAAGCGGCACGGTTATAACAGGAACGCCGGGCGAGAACGGCTTCGGTTCTATTCAGGCGGGATTTCTTGAAAAGTCAAATGTTCAGATGGTTACTGAATTAGTGAATCTGATAACGGCCCAGCGGGCTTATGAAATCAATTCGCGTGCCATACGTGCAGGCGATGATATGCTGCGCACGGCTAATGAAATAGTCAGGTAATTAATTATGAATAATAAAATAATAAGTTTAATTGCTGTTATGCTGATTTGTTTTGCGGTTTTCGCAGGCCAGGATAATACTCTTAGGATTCATTTGCCGCGAGAAGCTCAAATAAGCGAGCAAGCGATAACTTTGGGGCAGGTTAGTATTATAAGAGGCCCTCAGAGTTTGGTTGATAAGGCCTCGGATATAGGCCTTGGCGAAATATACGATTCAGAAAGAGAAATTGTTTTAAGCAGGACGATGATATTAGGCAGACTTAGCTGCAGTGAAATCGACACCTCGTCTGTTGAATTTTCAGGGGCAAACGAAATAAAAATCACCTCGCAAATCAGCGCTATAGCCGGCAGTCAGTTTGTCGAAGCGGCACAGGCGTTTTTGGCCCAAAATATTACAGGCGGACTTGAAGGAAACTATACATTAGTGAGAACACCTAATAATTTATCCGTACCCGGTTCACTAAATGATGTGAAATTGTCTTACAGTTTAATGCAGCAGGACTCTGACAACAGAATCGGCGTGGAAATAGCAGTTTTATTAAATGACAAAGAAATAGGAACTCGGCAGGTTCTTTTCCAAAGGCAGCGGCAAACACAGCAATCCGAACCCAGAGCCGCTCGACAGGCCAGACCGGAAGTTCTTGTCAGGCGCAACAGGCATGTTTCAGTAGTTATTTCTAAACCGGGTTTATATATTACATCGGTTGGCAGGGCATTAGAGGACGGGCGAGAGGGTGACTTTATAAAAGTTCGAATGCATATATCGGATTCATCACGGAATATTATCGCAAGGGTTAATAGTGACGGAACAGTTGAACCGGTTCTTTAAGGAAGATTAAAATGAAAACTAAATTAGCCATCTTAATTCTTAGCGTTGTTATATTTGCCGCATTTATACCGGCAAAAGCCGATTCAATCTGGGCAAGACGCGACACAAAAATGAAAGATATGTATGCTGATAAGGTTGCCAGAAATATCGGTGATATTTTAACGATAAAGATTAACGAAGGCAGCCAAATAGACAACAAAGCCAAGAGGACTCTGGAAAAGAAAACTCAAAGGTCCGCCGAGTTCAACGGAAAAGTAGGAATAGACCACATAATTCCGAATGTGCCATCGGTAACCTTGGGAACGGGAGACCAGTATTCAAATAAACTTGACGGCAAAGCAGATTATAAAGATGAACGGAGCTTCACGGATTATATTACCGTTGTGATTATAGATATTATGCCCAACGGAAATCTGGTGGTTGCCGGTACCAGAGACCGTAATATCGCCGGCGACATACAAAAGATTGAAATCAGCGGCATAGTGCGTACTGAAGATATTGCCTTCGATAATACCATAGATAGCAAACGTGTAGCGAATTTCCAGATATTCACCAAGAACGACGGAATTTCGACACCTTATACACAGCCGAATTGGCTCGGCAGGATATTCGATAAGATATGGCTGTTTTAAGAAAAAGGTATTGGGAATTTTATTAAGAGATACAACAATGAAAAAACGTCAATTAATACTAATCCTGATTTTGGTAAACCTGATTTCGGTTACGTTTGCCCAGCGGATAAAAGACATAGTCGATATTAAGGGAGTAAGAGGTAACCCTCTTACAGGGATAGGACTTGTTGTCGGGTTATCTGCTACGGGCGACAGCACGCTGCCCTCACAGCAGCTTCTCGCGAAGATATTTCGCGATAGCGGCGTAGTTTTATCGCCGGACCAGCTTAAAGGCGGAAATATTGCGGTGGTAATGGTTACATGTGAACTTGGGCCTTTCGCCAGAGAAGGCTCGCGTATAGATATAGATGTTTCATCGATTGGCGACGCCAAAAGCCTCAAGGGCGGCATACTTTTACCGACAGCCTTAAAGGGTCTCGACGGGCCGGGTCTGGACGGTCAGGTGTATGCTATTGCTCAAGGGCCTCTTTCAATCAGCGGCTGGACAGCGGCGGGAGACCAAGGTTCTATAACAAAAAATCACCAGACTGTCGCAAGAATTCCGGGCGGAGCAACCGTTGAAAGACAGGAAATAGCCACTTTTGTGGAATTTCTGGCAGGACGCAGATATATAACGCTGAATCTTCGAAATAATGATTTTACGACTGCACAGAGAATAGGGGTCGCTGTAAATGAAATGTATCCCGAATGTGCTTATGTTGTCGATGCCGGGACTGTAAGGCTTGTGATTCCAGAGCAAATTAGAAATGATGAGATTGTAGCTTTTATTGACACAGCTACGTCCGCCACTGTGCAGGTAGATATGCCTGCTATTGTAGTGATAAACGAAAGAACCGGAACAATCGTCGTAGGCGAAAATGTAGGTATATCCGAAGTGGCTATTTCGCAGGGAAGTTTGGTAGTGAAAATATCAGAGACTGCGAGAGTTTCTCAGCCTACTGCTCCGTTCTCAGATGCCGGCCAGACCGCGATAGTTCCTGAAACTATGATAGGGATAACTGAGCAGACAGGATATCTTATTCCTGTTCCGAGAATTATTACCGTTGCCGAGCTGGCCAGCGCTTTAAACGCAATCGGAGCGACGCCGACCGATTTGATAGCTATATTTAATGCCCTTAAGAAAGCCGGAGCGCTTCAAGCAAGACTTGAAATAATGTAGGAGTTTATTATGGAAATCAGCAACTCGCTATTTACTCATAGCGTTGATAGGCCCGATATATTACCGAATTTAAACGCTGTCAAAAACGCCCCCGAAGAACAAAAGAAGCAGCTCGCTATGGAGTTCGAGTCGATTTTTGTCAATAAGCTTCTCGATGAAATGACGCGGACAGTCGGGTCTATGGGATATGATGAAGACGGAACAGGCGAACAGGTAAAAGGGCTTTTTAATTTATGTCTTTCCCAATATATCGGAAAGAACGGCGGGATGGGATTGTGGAAAGATATTTATGAATCTTTCAAGCAGATTAGCCAAAGTGAAATTCAGCAGCCCGGAGAATTTGATAACCAGATATGAATCTCGCAGCAGTCGAACTTAACGACAGAATAGGTGAATTGCTCGATGTGCTTAGACGGGATATCGAGCAGATGGAATATAATCTTTCGATTTTGACCAAGCTCAGAATGCTTGTTGTCAAACATGATAATCCCGCTCTTGAGGCAATGCTCGAAGCAATACGCTATCAAGCCGGAAAATATGAAAAACAAAATAGCGATAGAAATCTCGCAAGGCAGCGGCTTGCGGAATTTTTTAACTGTGGTACTGAAAATATTACTCTTTCAAAACTGCAAAAAATCGCTCCGAGCGAACAGCAAAGCCTGATTGCTTCGGTTAAAGAGCAATTAAGCGATTTAGTAAACCGTTTGACTGTGGAATATAAAAGCACTGCGGCATTGATGTCCGAGCTGGCAAGGTTTAACAGGGTGCTTCTGGATAGTATTTTTCAAAGGTCGCAGCTGCAGAACCTGACTTACAATGCCTCTGGTATTCCGAGAAGGAACTCTGAAGCGGCTTTTATGAGTTTCGAATTATAAGATTTTGCTGTTAAGCAGGGTTTAAAATGGCAAATTTTGAAATAGGCATAAGCGGTCTTACCGCAGCACAAAAGTCACTGGATATAATCGGTAATAATATAGCCAATGCAGCTACTCCCGGTTATCACAAACAGCGTCTGGATTTGAATCCCGCCTATTGTGCTTATAATTCGGCGACCATTATCGGAGGCGGTGTAGACGCAAGAAGTATAACGCGGATGATTGATAATCTTCTCGAGAAGGAACTTCTTAGGCAGAATTCTATACTTACTCAGATTGCCCAAGAACGAACGACTTTGCAGACTATTGAAAACACTTTTGGCGAGCTTGCCGGAAGCGGCGGTCTTAATGCAGCTATTGACAGAATGTTCAATGCATTCGCTGATTTGACAGGGCATGTCGGGGAGATTATCTGGCAGCAGCAGGTCGTCGCAGAAGCAGAAATGATGGCCAGCCAATTTCGTTCAATGGGGGATATATTAAGCAAATTAGACCAGCAGATTACTCTCGAATCCGAGCATCTGATTGAACGGGCGAATACGCTTATTACGCAAATTGCCAAATTTAATGATGATATCGAGCGAATTGAGATAACCGGCGGTGTAGCCAATAATCTTAGAGACCATCGAGACCAGTTAATTACGCAACTGTCTGAAATTATAGGTGTTCAAACAATTGAAAGAAGAAACGGGGTTGTTGATGTCGAAGCAGGAGGAATTGCGGTTGTCATAGGAACAAGCTATAGCAGTCTTGAAGCAGGAATAATGGAAGAAGGCGGACTTGGTATCACGATACAAGGGGCTTCGAATTACACGAGCAATGTTCATGGAGGAAGAATTGGTGCCTTAATATCGCTCAAAAATAACATTATCGGTGGAATCCGAGAGAATGTTGACACCCTTGCGACGACAGTGATAAGTCAGGTAAATCAGTATCACGTTCAAGGGATTGGTTCGGCTGGTTCGTTTAACAGATTAGACGGCTGGGCTGTAAGTACCACGGTTTTAGCAGACTGGGTGCCGCCTATTACCGATGGGAAAATTAACATAAGAGTAACCGATATATCTACAGGTGATATTTCGAGAACAGAAATTAATCTGGCTGCGATCGTGCCTTCAAACCCCTCTGTAGGTCTGACATTGGAGGATGTTGCTGCTGAAATCAACGATATTACCGGACTAAACTGCTGGGTTGATTCGAGCGGATTGCATCTGGAGCGTTCTTCTGCGAACTATAAGTTTGATTTTTTACCTGAAGTATTGCCTGAACCTACAGATAGTACTTTGACTGGAACATCTGTTCCTAATATCGCTGTTTCGGGAGTATATACCGGAACCGAGAACGATACTTTTACGTTTACCGTTTCAGGTGCAGGTACTGTTGGAAATGGCGTACTTGAACTTGTAGTTACTAACAGCGACGGGCAAGCTGTAAAAACGCTTAATATCGGAAGCGGTTATGCTGCGGGTGATATTCTTGAAGTCGGCAATGGTATCCGGATTTCGATAGGCGTTGGTGATTTCGGTGTGGATGATAATTTTGAAGTCGATGCGTTTAGCAGTACGGATACGTCGGGTCTGCTGGCGGCGGCAGGTGTAAACACGTTCTTCAAAGGAACAGGCGCATCTGATATTACGGTATGTTCTGATATTATTGATAATCCGGCAAGAGTAGCGGCGTCGCTGAGTTCTGATGGGCATGATAACGCCAATGTCTCGCGTTTTGCACAGCTTAGCGGCGAGTCTTTGGCCGAGCTGGGTAATTTGACAATCGGAGATTATTACCGAAAACTTGTTACAGATATCGGGCAGGAGCTTTCGATAAGACAGGTGAGACAAGATAGTATAGAAGCAAGTGTCAAAAATCTGCAAAATCAGCGAAGCGAAATCAGCGGTGTTGATATAAATGAACAAGCGGCCCAGCTTCTTGTTTTTCAGCAGATGTTTCAAAGCATGGCTAAGTATATGAGTGTGGTTCAGAATACTTTAGATAGTATCATGAGTATTGTTTAGCCGGGTTTGTAATCAGGGAGATATATGAGCGGAACACTGGATAAAATATACAACAGTACACTTTTGGCTCTTAACATCAATTCCAGAGAAATATTCCGATTACAGGAGCAGGTAGCCAGCGGTTCGCGTCTTAATCGTCCTTCAGATGACCCTTCTGCAGCATATCGAGTTCTTAATCTCTCGTCCAGCCAAAGGTCTTTAGAAAATTATATGGAAAATATCAGTCAGGTATCAGATGTCCTGCAATTTGCTACAACGGCTATAGATGAAATGAAAACGGCTTTGGCGGACGCTAAGAGGCTGCTTGGCGATGTTACAGGAGGAGTCAGCGGCGGGGTTACCCTCAATGTTACTATTGAGGGCATTAACGACGTTATAGAAAGAATTGCGGCAGCAGCCAATACTCAGCATAGCGGAAAATATATATTCGGCGGGTCGAATACAAGAACCGCTCCGTATTTATTGACGCGAGAAAATGGAATTATTACCAGCGTCACTTATCAAGGAAGCCTTCAGAACAGAGATATTACTGTCTCGCCCGGAGTGAATACTTCGGGATTTTATGTCGGCGAAGATTTGTTTAGAAGTAATAATCGCTCTGAACCGGTGTTTACAGGTCAGACGGGACTATCGGCAGGTTCCGGCACTTCGAGTGTTCGAGGCGATGTTCAGATGATAGTTACGCATGATGGAAGCAATTATAGGATATCGATAGATGCTGGGCTGACCGAGACAGTTGTTCCTGTCGGAGGGGACAGCAATCTGATGGTAACTGATTCGAGGACAGGTCAGGTGCTTTATGTTAATGCTGATCCGGCATCAATGAGTACCGGCAACGAATGGGTGCAGGTTCCCGGGACCCATGATATTTTTAATACCTTGATTAATATAAGAGACAAGCTTCAGACCGAAGGAGGACTGACAAGCAGTCAGATGGAGGAACTTCGCAGCAAAGCTTATCAGGCTATAGAAGAGATAAACACAGTTTTGATTCAAAAATCTGTAGAGATTGGTTCAAAAATCGGATTTTTAGACAGCCTCAAAGGTAATCTTCAAAATGTCAAATATAGTACGGATGATGAAAAAGCTCGTATAGAAGAAGCAGATATTGCCCAGCTTGCCATAGATTTGGCAAGGCGTGAGGTTTTGTATCAGATGTCGCTTGCGGTTTCCAGCAGACTCATCTCAATGTCTATTCTCGATTATATCTAAGCGAGTAATGAGAAATCGGCCGCTAACTCGCCAAAAACATTAAATTAGCCGCTAAAAATGGGCTTTTTGTTCAAATTAGGCGGGTTTGCTGCCTTTCATAAATACATTATTGTCTGATATTTATACATCAATCTACCCCCAACTTGAGGTATCAGCCAATAAACGCAAATTTCCCATTAAGGCACAGGATTTGCGGTTTTTTTATTGAGTTTTACTGCGCATGTACTGCAGAGGTATTGCAAACAGACTATTTGAAAGGATAGGTAACAATGACATCAGAACATTATAACGATTATCAAAAAGCTCTTGAGCTTGCAGAATCCGGAAATTACGAGCAGGCATGGAGTTATCTGCAGAATTATCTGCAAAAGGAACCGCAGGATGTTCAAGCTCTCAATGATGCCGGTGCTATACTTCATTGTCTTGGCCGGAGTGATTCTGCGATTAATTACCTTGTTCGTGCAAATGAACTCAAAAACGACTGCCAGCAGGTGGTCTGGAATCTGATGGAAGCCTATCTTGCCGCAGGAAAACCTGAATGTGCTGAGCAATTATTCGCTCAAGCCGAACAGATGAAAATATTGAATCCTGATGTTGTTAATCGCACCGCGCAGCAGTACCTCGATAAGGGCGACAAAGGCGGATTTATTGAAGTACTCCTAAATTCCCTTAGGCTTTGGCCGGAGCAGGAGATATTGGAAAATATGATTACCGTCGTAAAAAGCAAAAGACCGAAAATAGCGTTTATTTGCGGCGGTGACGGAAAGATGTTTTTAAATCCGATACTTGACTACATCGGCAAACGATTCGAAGTGCGGGTGTTCGAAGGTCAAACCGAACAAGAATTATATGAGCTTATGAAATGGAGCGATATTTCTTGGTTCGAATGGTGTACAAATCTCGCGGTTCTTGGTTCAAGGTTTGATAAGGTATGCAAGATGATAATCCGGCTTCATCGTTATGAGGCATATCAAGATTGGCCGATGCAGGTAAATTGGCAAAACATCGATTACTTGATTACGGTAGGTAACAGCTATGTCAAACAGGCGTTGTTTGCACAGGTTCCTCAAATCCAAGAAATGACTTCGGTAGTAACTATTGCTAACGGTGTTGAACTTGAGAAAATTAGGTTTATCGAAAGGTCGCGAGGTAAGAATCTTGCCTTTGTTGGTTATATTAATTTGAGAAAGAATCCTGCTTTTCTTCTGCAGTGCATGCAGAAGCTTCACTATATGGACCCGGGTTATAAATTATTTTTTGCAGGAATTTTTCAGGACGGCGCTCTCGAGCAGTATCTTAAACATATGATTAGACAATTCGGGCTGCAGGATACGGTATTTTTTGACGGCTGGCAGAATGATATATCGAGATGGCTTGAAGATAAACACTATCTTGTTTCGGTAAGCATTGCCGAAAGTCAGGGGATGGGAATACTCGAAGGTATGGCAGCAGGGCTAAAGCCGCTTATACATAATTTCCCCGGAGCGAGTGAAATTTTCCCGTCTGAATATTTATTCGATATATCCGAACAGTTCTGTGAACAAGTATTATCGAGTAATTATGAACCGGCTCGGTACAGAAGATTCGTTGAGCAAACGTATTCACATAAATCACAAATGGCAAAAATAAACGAACTGCTTAGAGACATTGAAATGCAAATTGATTCTCAGCGTACAGAACCCTGTATTATTAATTTCGAGCGCGCAACTGCTTAAAAGAGAAAAAGATGGAGCGAAATGATATAAAAACAAACGGGCCTCTGGTTACAGTTTTAATGCCTACATGCAACAGGCATATGTTTCTGCCGATTGCCTTAGAAAGTGCATTTAAGCAGGATTACCCTAATCTTGAAATTTTTGTAATGAACGATGGAGGAGAAGATGTTAGCGATATAGTCGAATCGTTCCATGACCCAAGAATAACTTACATTAACGGTAGTGAAAATCGCGGTAAAGCATACAGGCTCAACGAAGCTATATCTAAATCACAGGGCAAGTACATTTGCTATCTTGATGACGATGATATTTTTTACCCGCATCATGTTAGTACGCTTGTTAATGCTCTTGAAGCGCACCCTGATTGCCATGCAGCTTATAGTGATTTATATAGAGTTTCATGCCGGGTTCAGGCGGACGGTACGAGGCTGGCATTGAGCAAAACAGTCGAGATAAGCAGAGATTTCGACCGTTTCTTTATGTTTTATTTTAATCACGCACTTCATGTAAGCCTAATGCATCGACGCGACTTATTGGAAAAAGCAGGGCCTTATAACGAGCAGCTTAGTGTCCTTATAGATTGGGATTTAACAAAACGCTTAGTATTTTATACAGACTTTTATCATGTTCACGAAATAACCGGTGAATTTTATGCGCCGGTTAATAAATTTGACCGAATATCGGTAAAACAGCGGAGGGATAAATCCGATTATGCCCAAAACGTTATGAAAATTCGTACGACAAGGCCTGCTAAACCTTGGCCGAAAGTCGAGGATAATTCTATTATTTTCACCTGCGATAAATTCGACCAGCAGGCCGGAACAACAATGGGTTTAATCTGGCGGCATACATTTTATCCATATGAAATTTATCTTCCTATACCTCAAAATGATTTGGGCAAGATTACGACTCAGATGCCTAATATCATCTCTATTCCTGTCAGCTACGGTTATTCCCAGCAGCAGCAGGTGGATGCCGTCCTTGAGAAATGTCAGGGTGAATATATCACGATAGTCCCGCGGGGATTTCCTATTGAGGAGATGTGGATTGAAGACCCTCTTTATGCTTTGATGAACAGTGATTCTAAAAGACATGGTTTTCTACTTGAACAATCGACCGACGAATGCTGGGCTGCAGTTATACGAAGGGATATTCTTAAACTTGCCCGTAAGAAATTCGGGCATCTTTCGATTCGTGATTCGCTGACTCAGGTCGGGTGTAATCTCGAGCGAATGAGACCGGAAGATATATCATTTCAATTCGACCAGTTGTATTACGAAGCCCGCTCGCACCAAGAAGAAGGCAACTGGGCTTTGGCGGCCAAAATATATGAATACATAGCCGCCAATCACAAGAACGAGCTTTGGATGAAAGGTTTTGCCGCATCAGCTTATTATCGTTCGGGTGATTATAAGAAAGCTCTTGAATTGAGCCGCTATGTAAATGGAATTAAACCTACCGTTGATATGCTTTTACTTGAAGCGAAATTGCTGCACAAGCAGAACGAAATAGACAAAGCCATCGAGCTGCTCGAACGTGCAGAGTCGATACTTGAACCGAGGACAATCGCATGGAAAAAACTGAACGAAGTAACAATTTAAACGGCGGACCCAAACAGCATTATGAGATTATACGTGAACTTGGCGACTGCTATACGACCGTCGGAAGATACGAGGATGCCAAGAACTGTTACGATAAAGCTGCACTTCTTTCCCCAGATGATGCGGCGCCTTATGTCGGGCTTGGCGTAATAGCTTTTCAGAACGAGCTTCTCGATGATGCTGATATTGCGTTTCGAGTTGCATGCCGTCTCGATAGTAAATGCGCCAAAGCTTATTGCGGGCTTGGGATGGTTGAGCAAAAGCGGGGTAATTATGAAAAAGCTTTTGACTATTATCTTAAATGCCTCGAGATAGACGCGGATAATCTGACGGCTCTTCTCGGATTATTCCAAAGCTCTTGCCAGATGGGGACATTTGGAAAAGTAATTTATTATCTGGAGCTTTATTTGCAGATGCATCCGGCGGATACTTCTGTGATGTTTACTCTTGCGGCACTTTATATAAAAGACAAACGATTCGAACAGTCGAAAAGGATTCTTTGCGATTTGTTAGTATTCGAACCGGATAATAAAGAAGCGCGAAGCCTGCTCGAGGAAGTGGAACATAATTTATCTCAAAATCAGTGAGGATGAGGTTGTATGAAGGCTGATGGTGCGTTGATGGCTGCAGCACAAAAAAATACGGATTTCTGTGAATCGCAAATTCAGGATTTGATTGAGCTATTGCTTCGTCAGATAACCTTGGCAAGACAGGGCAAGATAGAGCAGGTTGAAATTCTTGCGGTCAAAAGCGGTGAGCTTGTTAAAAATATTGCGAGCACCGGCGTTTCGCATCTGCGGCAGGCGGAGCATTTGAATGGACAGGTGAAGTCTCTGTATGGCGAGTTGTCGATGATTTTGGCAGATTGGCGGTCGAGAACCACAGAGGAAATAAAGGATATTCGCCAAGGCCGAAAAATGATAAGAGCTTATCGCCGCGGCGTATAAAAAACATTTTTTTAGCGAAGACAACATTATGAATGAATCTTCAAAGCATTCGGATAATAGGCAAATACTTTTTTTGGCGGTCAATTATCAAAATTGGACTGCTTCGACAGTATTTTATGAACAACAGGCGATTGCCAAGACAATGCCTAACAGCGTCTTTTATGGTCCGGGTTACTGTTACAATACAAATAGTGTTCCAGAAATTATTAGGCAGACCTTCGGAGAAAAAACACCGGAGGCGGTATTCTGTTATATAAATGAAAGACGTTTACTTGATGAACCTTTGAATGAAGAAGTGGTTTCTCGCTATGGATTGGAAGGTGAGCTTAGATATTTTCCTAAAAAGCTTAATGAGGTAAGAGTACCTAAGATAGCATGGATAAATGATTTTTGGCATTGCACGCCGCAGGAGTGGGAGCAGATTCTGATTGGTAACGGGTTTGATGTGGCTTTTGCGACTTACTGTCCGCCTTTCGTCAGCCGTGAAATTTTTGATTCATTTTTCAGCAGGCGCGTTCAGGAGCGAGTAAAATTTATACCATGGCCTCGTGCTGTTAATCCTGAAATTTATAAGGATTACAACCTGCAAAAAGAATACGATATAACTTCTCTTGGTGCGATGAACGAGAGCTTCTATCCGCTTCGAAGCAAAATGCATCGTGAATTTTCCAGCATGGCAGACATCCGATATTTTCACCAACAACATCCCGGGTATAAATTTATTTCAAACCAAGGAGTTCTTGCGGGTGTTGAATACGCAAAAGCAATCAATCGTTCTAAGATATTTGCAAGCTGTACCGGTAAGTATCATATTCCATTTATAAAACTTTATGAGGTAATGGCTTGCGGTACGGTTCTTATGTGTGATAAACCAACCGGCGGAGAATATCTTGGTCTTAAGGCAGGCGAAAATTATGCGGCGGTTTCGGAAGACAATTTTATTAATATAGCGAAACAATATTTGTCGCAACCGCAGGAAATCGATAGGCTTGCTCGAAACGCAAAAGAGCTGTTTCTTGCGCGTCATACGGTTAATGTCAGAGCCGAGGAGTTTAAACGGACTATTTCTGATATTCTCCGGGGCAGAGAACCTCAAGGCTGGGCTGAATTGTGGAAAATAAAAAGCAGAGGATTATCGGGAACAGTTCTTTTGTCGAATTCGTCACATCTGCAGCTTAATAAGGCGGTTTTAAAGCCTGTTCATATTAAATCTGTATCGCGGCCGGCTGATGAGCAGACATTATCAATATGGAATAAGTACGGTTTGAATTATCAGCCGCATGAAAAACCGCCGGTGATTACCGAAAATCCTGAACTGGTCGTATTGCGGGGCGTTTATCTTCGCCAGCTTGCCGAGCAGGTAGGCGCCAAGTATCTGGCTGAGGTTGGTACAGCCCGTGGCTATCAATCTATGGTTTGGGCTCAATACCTGATTGATACGGGCAGGACGGACGGCTTAGTATATACTTGCGACATCAACGGAATGAACGAACGCATATACAAGACACCTTTGGCCGGAAATCAGATTCTTACTCGTCAGGAGCTTTGGCAGGATGCCCCTGGGGCAAAGCATATAAAGTTTACTCACGGCAATTCCGGCAAGCTTGCATCTTCGATAGGGCATAAACTTGATATGGTTTACATTGACGGCGAACATACCGGGCAGGCGGTCAAATCTGATTTTGAAAACCTTCAAAAATTATTAAGGCCGGGAGCAATAGTTATTTTCGATGATTGTGACGAAAGGTTTCCGGGCATACAGCAGGCTGTAAATCAGATATCAGCGCAGCTTAATGTTAGTGTGCAGATTATAGAGTTTAGTCCGGGCAAATATAAAATCGCGGTTGTGCAAATGCCTTCTCAATCTTTACACGTACAGATTGCAGACAAACAGAATGATATCAGAAAAACAGACAGTGTAGATTTTTCCAAGCCCGGAGTATTTATTAACAGGCTGAGAGCGGAAGAATCACAAGTTCCGAAAAAGGACGAGTTTGAATATTGGTATGAACAAATCTGCATTGATTCTGTTCTGCAGAAAGCAAGACAGAATAGTTTATTATGGGAAGGTAAGCCCCTTGAATGGGACGCTGCTTATGAAATTCTTGCTTATCATGAATTTTGCGGCGGTTCTGTATCTTTGGAACAGCTTTTACAGATGTCGAATAATCGCTACAAACTGCTGGATGAAATCTGGCCGAAAGAGTCACTTACAAAGGAAAAAGTAGAACAATTTTACCTTGACAGCTATAAAATTCTGCCGTGGGGGCACGGTATATTTATGGCCGACCATAAGGTCCAAGAGCGCAGGAGAGTATGGCTCAGGCGGCTTGAACTGCTGAAAATGCTCAGGGAAAGAAATGTTAAATCTCTTTGCGACTTTGGAGCGGGTGGGGGATATACGTCATTATTAGCTGCGGCAATGGATTTCGAGAGAGTAGTTCATCATGAATATTCGATTTTCTATCCGTATGTAATATGGCGTGCTGAACAGATGAAATCGGCCAGTCAGACGAACTGTCAGCTTGAGTTTACAAACGCTGAAAATCCGCTGGTATTAAGCGAGCCTGTCGATGCTGTTATTTGCACTGATGTGGCCGAACACGTTTGGAATCCGGTTAAAATGCTCGAAGAAATACGACGTGCATTAAAACCGGGAGGAATTCTTGTTTGGGCCTCATTTTTCGGAGAAGGGCTTTCGTGCCATTTACATCCTGACTTAAAAGGCAAAGAAGAGCAGCTTCTTCAGCAAGCCGGTTTTAAGAGGATTGGTAATCTTCCGGTCGCATTTAATGGTCATTGCGGTTTGTATGAGTCGGTTCCCGTTGGAATTGGCGGGCAGCAGCATGGCGAAAATTTGAAAAACGACAAGATTAAAATCACAACTGGTTCAAATACATCGAAGAGTAATGGAAATATTTCAGAATTCGATTTAATGAAGGATGTTTTGGAGCGGAACCAATGGTTAAGCCCTGCTGAAATTGAACAAAACCAATTTGGGGACTTGAGAAAACTGCTGGAGCATTCTTATAAGAACGTTCCTTTTTATCGCAGGCGGTTCGATTCTATTGGGCTTAACTTGCGGGATATCAAGAGTATGGATGATTTCCGCCGAATTCCCATACTGAAAAAGTCGGATATTCAGCGGAATCTTCAAATCTTGAGGGCGATTAACTGTCCGCCGGAAGAGCTTATTCGAGATGCTACCGGAGGTTCCACCGGAGAACCTTTGATTTTCTACAGAGATTTGAATGCAAAAAGATTACTGCATTATGGATTTTTGCGTTTTAGAGAAGGATGGATGGGTTATCATGACAGCTCAAGTAAAGTAGCTTTTATTTGGGGTGCTGAAAGAGATTTTCCTAAAAAAGCTCCGCCTAATCAAAGGTGGCTGAATTCATTTCACTGCACAGAGGATGAAATAGAAAAATTTATTGACGAACTGGTTCGATGGCAGCCGGACGCTATAAGGGCTTATGCCTCCTCACTGCATATGGTGGCTTCTTATATTAAGAAGAAAGGATTGAACCCTCCGCGGCCCAAAGTCATAGAATCGGCCGCTGAAAAGCTGTGGCCGTGGCAGCGAAAGCTTGCCGAGGAGGTATTCGGCTGCAAAGTGTATGAACAGTATGGCTCGAGAGAGATGCCGGTTCTTGCTTGTGAGTGCGAGTATCAGAACGGCATGCATATATTTTCCGATATGCGCCTGATAGAAATAATTAAAGACGGCAGACCCGCCCAGCCTGGTGAAGAGGGAAGCATTGTAATTACTGACCTTATTAATTACGGTATGCCGTTTATCAGGTATCAGATTGGGGATGTCGGCATAATATCAAAAGAGCGATGCCCCTGCGGAAGAGGTTTTCCATTACTGAAAGAAGTAAAAGGCAGGGTGACCAGCACGATTCGCACTCCTGAAGGAAAACTTGTACACGGTGAATACTTTACACACCTTTTCTACAATGTTCCGGGCATAAGAGCCTTTCAGGTTCATCAGACGAAACTTGATGAAATAATAATTTTGATACAGCCTGACGTTAATTTTGATAAAGGGCTCATTGAACCGATTATCCAACAAATGCGTTTCGATTTGGGCGGCAATGTACGGATAGAATGGAAATGTGTTGATGATATTCCAAAGACTTCTTCTGGCAAAAGGCATTTTGTGCTTTCAGATGTTCCTGTTGATTTTTTAGTTGGAAATGAGACTCAAAACACTCAGATAAAAATTCCTGCTGCGGATAATAAATCTGATTTGAAATCGGAAAATCCGGCACGTAAAAAAATCCTTTTTGTAGTAGATAGCCCGGGCTGGGCTCACGATCATAAAACAAACAACATCATCCGCTGTCTGGGGGACAGCTATGATTTTAGAAAGGTGTATAACGACAATTTGACAGCGGGGGACATAGATAATGCAGATTTGGTTTTGGTCTACTACTGGAGTCAGCTTAATGGGCTTAAGATAGATAACATAGTCGAAGTGTTAATGAGAAACAAGCATAAGCTTTTGATTGGTATATGCTCCGGATATGAAATGGGAGGTAGCAGGGAAGCTGAAGGTCTTAAAACAATACACAATTTTGCTTCAGGTGTTTTTATAAACTGTATGCTGCTGCATGAAGCATTTTCGCCCCGCTTAAATGTTCCTGTGTTTTATACGCCCAACGGCGTGGATACAAAATTCTTCTTTCCTATTAATTGCAAGTTAGGCAGCGATAAAATGAGGATAGGCTGGGCGGGAAGTTTAAAAAATCACGGAGCAAAAAGGGGATTTGTTGATTTCATAATTCCTGCCATAAAATCAATGGACGGGGTAGAATTATTTGTAGCTGCCCGTGAGGATAAATGGCGCAGTTATGAGGAAATGCGGACATTTTATAGAATACTGGATGTTTATATATGCGCCAGCAGTGAAGAAGGCACGCCTAATCCTTGTCTTGAAGCGGCGGCTTGCGGAGTTCCGCTTTTGACTACCCGTGTCGGGAATATGCCGGAATTGATTAAAGACGGCCAAAACGGTTTCTTTATCGAGAGAAATGTAGAGGATATAGCAAATAAAATTAAGCTGCTCAGAGATGATATTCAGTTAAGAAAACGATTGAGCAGCAAAATACTTGAATCGATAAAACAGTGGGATTGGTCCGTGCAGGCCGAAAATTACAGGAAGATGTTCAAGCAAATGCTGCAAAAACAAGAACATTTATATCGTGATGCTGGACAGTTCGAAATTTCTTCAGGACAGAATCGTCCGGTAGAGATTATTAAGCCGGTTGATAACAATTGTATTGAGGAAAGCGAAACAAAGACTAACTTAGGCGGTAACGGTGAACGTGTAGATATATATTACAGGAAAGACATTGATTATGAAGAATTAGACAAGTATCAAAAAAGTCACTATAGGAGATATCAGTTCGCCCAATCTATGATAGAGCATGGTAAAGTAGTCGGCGATTTCGCATGCGGTACAGGTTACGGCAGTGTTATGCTTGCCGAGAAGGCAAATTATGTTATTGGGGCGGATATCAACGAAGAGGTTATAAAAAATATTCGGGAACGCTATAGGGATTCAGGAAACGTTGAATTTATTCATTCCAATTTGCTTGATTTACAGTTCGAGTCCTTCTTTGATTATATTATTTCTTTTGAAACAATCGAGCATCTGAACGAAAATGATATTTCCAAACTCCTGCATATATACAGCCGCGCTCTCAAGCCTGGCGGATCACTTATTTTTTCGACGCCTTATATACAGGAAAGAAGCGAAACAGCAATTAAAAGGGGTTTTCATCAAACATTTTATATTGACCAGGCAAAAATTAATAAATGGTTAACAGAAAGCGGTTTTGAAGCCGAATGTTTCAAATATCAAAACTACCAGACGCATGATATAGTCGAATGTCTTGATAAAAAAGATTTCATAATTTGCACAGCCCGCAGTTGCAAGCCCGCATACCCTAAAGAGCTGAAGCCTAAAGTATCAATTTTAATACCGACATATAACAGGTCGCAATACCTCAAGAAAGCGATAGATTCGGCAATTAGCCAAAATTATCCCAATATAGAAATAGTAGTTTTAGACGACTGTTCCACCGATGATACGGCAGAAGCGGTAAAGGTGTATTCCAACATCAGTAACTTTAAATATATCAGAAATGAACAGAACATAGGGTTCATACGCAACTGGAACAGAGCTATGTTATCATCTTGCGGAGAATACATCAAATTAATGGGAGATGACGACATATTAAGGGAAAACTGCATTGCCGAGCAAATGAAAATATTAGATGAGCATAGAGATGTTGGAGTCGTCTGCTGTGATTATTTTGTTGTAGATGAAGCCGGGAATATAAAAGATGTTAAAGACGGATACAGGATTTTCAATTCGGACAGAAAAGAAACCGGCTGGGAATTTATGGAGAACTATTTTGCCGGAAAAAGACGGGTAGGGTGGCCTACTTCCATGCTGTTCAGACGTGAAGATTTCGAAAAAGTCGGGGTTTTTGATATAAAGACCGGTGTGGCTGCCGATATCGATATGTGGTGCAGGATTTTGAGTGACAGCAGTTTTTATTATATAGATAAAAAACTCGCGTACAACCGGCAGTTTCCGGGTAATTTATCCAAGCATTTGAGTAAAGACGGTTCGCAGTATTTCCGCGCAAAAACGCTTGCTAATCTAAAAAAGAGACAAGAACAGGAAAAGAATTCCGGATTGATAACAGCCAAAGAGCCTCACCCTGAACTTTATGTTCCGTATTATATTGAATCGTTTGACAGCTATGAAATTCGCGAGGTTGCATTGGAATCACTCAAGGCGAATATAAAAGGTCTGGGCTTTATTCCAATAAGCGAAACTCCTCATTACAAATATTTGACAGGCGATAGAAATGCATATATTTATTATCAGAAAAAATATTTTGGTGTAATACTAACTGTCGAACAGACTGTAGAGGTGTTTGAAAGATTAGCTGCAAATTTTGCATACGGCAGCAAAATGGCGTCAGGGAAGATAAGCTTAATTTTGGCAGAGCCCTTGCAAAATGATACGTATCGGATTTTAGATGGGGTTCACCGTGCAGCTATTCTGATGCATGAGGGTATTAAAAAAATAAAAATAGCCGTCCCCCTGCGAAATTCAAAGGCAGCTCAATCGTTTAAAGGCTTGGCATTTGAAAAGAAACAGGTTGAAAATCTTGCTCTAACTAATGACCTCGCCATGGGATTGGGAGGCCTGATATTCAGCAAGGACAGAGCAATGCAGCTTCGCGCTGCACTTGATTCCATGTTTTTGCATTGTAGCGATTTGAAACAAGCTGATTTATTTGTGCTTTATCGCACTTCAAGCAAACGGCATTATGAACAGTACCGGCAATTAAAAGAAATATTTCCTCAAGTTTTATTTGTCGAGGAGCATGATTTCAAAAATCAGGTTTTATCAATAGTGAAATCTTATGAATATATTTTGTTCCTTGTTGATGATACTCTTTTTGTCAGGTCTTTTAATTTCGCGGATATAATTTCTTCGCTTGCCGGCGAAAAGCGGGTTTTGGGATTTTCACTAAGGCTCGGCACCAATACGAATTATTGTTACTCACGTAATTGTAATCAAAAACTGCCGGACTTTGAAGAGATTCGTACCGGTATATTGAAGTATTCCTGGCCCGAAGAGCAATGTAATTTTAGCTATCCGCTGGAAGTGTCCAGTTCGGTTTATCGCAGCAGAGACATTCTGCCGTTAATTGAAAAAGTGAAATTTGCCAATCCAAACCAGTTTGAAAGCGCACTTAATAATGCTAAAAACTCATATCAGTCGCTGCCGTATTTGTTTACTTTTAAAAATTCGGTGGCTTTCTGTAATCCTGTTAATATTGTTGTTCAAGATGCTTATAAAAACAGGTTCGGTGAAGTTCATAATTACACCGCTGAGAGCCTGGCGGATGCTTTTTCAAAAGGCATGATAATTGATGTTAAAAAGTATGCGGGTTTTTTGCCAAACGCCGCGCATCAGGAAGTGCCGATTCATTTTAAAGAAATCGGCATAAGCAGCTTAGTAAATACAGCCTCTAATGCGAGTGGTGATTCTGAAAAAAAGCCTAAAATTAGTGTGCTAATAGCGGTTCATAATTGTTATCAATTCATCGGTCAGGCATTAGATAGTATTTATAATCAAACATTCCAGGATTTCGAATTGGTTATAGTCGACGATGCCAGTACAGACAAAACCTCAGAAGTAATCCTCAAAAAGAAAGACTCGCGTACGGTGGTATATCGAAATGACCAAAACCTCGGATTGACCAAGTCGCTAAATATCGGGATAAAGTTATGCCGGGGTGAATTCGTTGCCCGTATGGATGCCGATGACATATCTTATCCCCAACGATTTGAAAAGCAGATAAGGTTTTTCGAAAGTCATCCTGATGCGATAGTCTTAGGAAGCTGGTGCGACCGAATTGATGAGGCGGGAAATAAAATCGGCGCCTACGATACACAGCCGACAGAAGCTGAGCAGCTAAAACAGGAATTGCTTCGATTCAATTCGATTGCCCACGGCACAGCGATGGTTCGGCGATATGCGATTGTCAAAGCCGGCGGATATAGAGAAGATTATAAGCGCTCACAGGACCATGATTTGTGGCTGAGGTTGTCTGAGATAGGGAATTTATATAATTTACCGGAACATCTCTATGCTCTTAGGACGTGGGGCGGCAGTATTACCAAAAACACCTTTGTGGAGCAGCGAAGATACAGCCAACTGGCTATACAGGAAGCTATGGTTCGAAGGTCAATGCTTCCTAACGATAAAAATCTATCTTCAGTAAAGCTATTTATCAAGGCAATGGAAGAATTTGACTCGGGTAATTTTGAGGATGCATTCAGAAGTATGCATCAGTACAGAACCACAATTAATTATAAAGATTTTCCTCGATTTGTTAAATATGAAAAAGCGGATAATGTTAATGTGTCAGTTATAATTGTTACATTTGGCCGAACAGGAGATATAAAGAAATGTATTGAATCTTTGCTCAAGCAACATTCCGCTCGCAGTCAGTATGAAGTAATAGTCATAGATAACGGTTTTACTGATGAAAATATCATCAAACCTCTTTGCGACCAGTATATAAAATGTCCGGTAAACCTCGGTCTATCGGAAGGGCGGAACATCGGGGCCTGTTTTGCCAGAGGAAGGATTCTTGCTTTTCTTGATGACGATGCATTGGTCGGGCCTGATTATATATCATCGATTAAAGAAGCATTTGATACATATGATATATTTGGTTTTCGCGGGAAGGTACTGCCTAAGACGTCTAATGAAACGAATCAACAAGCTGTAAATTATGACCGCGGCGATGAGGTATTCTGCACATTCTGCGACCAAGAGGGCAACTCGGCTTTTCTTACAGAAGTATATTTAAATGCCAACGGTATGGACCCGCTGCTTTTTGGGGCGGAGGGAACTGATTTAACTTATAGAATTATAGAAAAGTATAACAGTCTGAATAAGATTATTTATTGGCCTAAGACGATTATTTATCATGACAATGCGCCGCAGGATGTACAAATTGAAAAACAAAAACGTTATGAGCTAATGCGACAGTATTTTTATTTAAAGCACAGCAGAGAAATATCTGAGTATCGAAAAGAAGTTGAAGAAAAGCAATTACCGGAAAAACGGCATTTCGATACAGAAAAGAAAAATGTACATGTGCTGCCTCGAAAATCCTGCAGTGAAGGTAATGAAATACCTGTAGCGTTAATTACTTACAACCGCCCCAAGCATACTTACGAAGTTCTCAATGCTCTCAAAGAACACAATATAAAAAATATTTATATTTTCTCCGATGGGCCCAAGAAAGATGAAGATGTTGAAAAAGTTCAGGTTATCAGAAAACTTGCACGTACGATTGACTGGACTAAACCAAAGATAATTGAGCAGCCGGAAAATGTTGGTCTTGCCCGTAATATTGTCGGTGCTGCGGACCATATTTTAGCTGAGCATGACAGGTTGATTGTGCTTGAAGATGACTGCGTTCCTCAAAAATACTTTTTTGATTTTATGAGGGGGTGTCTCGATAGATACGAGGGCAATGAAAATATATTTGGTATTTCAGGTTATACAGTCCAGATACCTGAGCCTATATTGAAGCAATGGCCTTATGACCTGTATTTTTATCCTCGCATGGGAAGCTGCGGTTGGGCTACTTGGAAGCGTGCATGGCAGTATCGAGAAAAAGATTTGAGGGCTGCATATCAAAAGGCGCAGCAGAAAAATATCGATGTTTCTCAGGGCGGAAATGATGTTCCCGTAATGATTGAACAGTTTCTTACCGGCAGGCTTAAAGAGGTCTGGACACTTAACTGGGTGTTAACGGTGTATCTGCATAACGGATATTATATTTATCCGACGCAATCTCATATTAAAAATATAGGTTTCGACGGCAGCGGCGTTCATGTCGGCAAAAGTACCAAATTTGACAGTAAAATCGCGGATAGTAAGCCCCAAAGATTTCCAGACGAGATTATTATAAATGAAGCCGTTTACAATAATTTCAGAAGTTTTTACGATATTCCCGGACGGCCGCGTTCATCGATATCAATCCCAAGCAGGGGTCTAAATTCTCCTGCGGCAGGCAGTACTGTAACAGCTTCAGTTGTTTCTTCGGAAAAGCCATTAAAAATAGTTCATGTCTGTACACATGACCACGGGGGAGCGGGCAAAGCTGCCTACAGACTTCATAAATCATTACAGTCAATCGGACATGATTCGTCGATGCTTGTAATCAGCAAAAAAACAGATGACCCGAGCGTGCACATCGCAAAATCATCTGTATCCGCCGAACAAATTTATACGAGAAACAGAATGCTGCTGGAGCAGTTTCCTAATCGTCCAGCGGGTCTTGAGATGTATTCTGATAATTTTAGTGCTTCGGATTTGGCGGCGGAACCTTTAATTCAGCAGGCTGATATTGTCAATCTGCACTGGGTAGCTGGGATGCTGAACTATAATTCCATCCGTTCAGCTCTGAAAAATAAGGCGGTCGTATGGACTTTGCATGATATGAATCCTTTTACCGGAGGTTGTCATTATGCCGGTGATTGCGAAAGATATAAGCAAAATTGCGGGCAATGTTTTCAGCTTGGGTCGAATCAGGCTCAGGATTTGTCTTGGCAGGTATGGCAGCAGAAGAGCCAAGCTTACAACGCAGCAGATATAAATATTGTCACTCCAAGCCGCTGGCTTGCGGATTGTTCTAAAAACAGCAGTCTATTTTGTGGTTTTAATACAGAAGTTATACCGAATAGTTTGCCTGTCGATATTTATAAGCCGATTTCAAAAGAGGCTGTCCGCAAAGCATTAAATATTCGAGCTGATGCGAAAGTTATACTTTTCGGCGCCGGCTCCATTGTAAATGAGCGTAAAGGGTTCAGGTATTTGCTTGAAGCGCTTAAGAGTTTTGAATTCGATACAAGTGCTCCGATATACCTTGCGACGTTCGGCGGAATGCCGAAAAACATTCAGATAGAATCGAAGTATCCTGTTTATAATTTCGGACATGTGTCTGAAGAAAAAGATTTAGCTCTGCTTTATAGTATGGCTGATGTTTTTGTTCTTCCGTCACTGGAAGACAATTTGCCTAATATTATTCTTGAGGCGATGGCATGCGGAACACCGGTGGTTAGTTTCCGTGTCGGCGGAATACCTGATATGGTAGAACACCAAAAAACCGGCTATCTGGTCAGCCCCAGAGATATTGCAGGGTTGAACGACGGTATAAAATGGGTTTTGTCCGCTGCTTCGCAGGGGATAGATTTATCACGAGCTTGCAGAGAGAAAGTTGAAAGATTATATACTCCTGATGTTCAGGCAAAGTCCTATGAAAATTTGTATAAAAGATTAAGCTGTAAAAAATCATCTGTGATTGCGGCCAGTCCGATACAGGCTAAATCAAATGTTAATGAAGACGGTTATTTAGTATCAGCAATTGTTTCGACTTATAATTCTGAACGTTTTATTCGCGGCTGTCTGGAAGATTTAGAGAACCAGACGATAGCTGACAGAATTGAAATAATAGTGGTAAACAGCGGCTCGCGGCAGAACGAAGAATCAATCGTCAAAGAATTCCAGCAAAGGTATAAAAATATTAAATACATAAAAACCGAGCAGCGGGAAACGATTTATCAGTCATGGAACAGGGCGATAGAAATTGCATCCGGTAAATATATTACAATTGCTAATGCCGATGACCGGAGGAGAAAAGATGCGATAGAAGTAATGGTAAGTATTCTTGACGCTAATCAGGATATCGCGCTTGTTTATGCGGACCAGTATGAGACAAAAGTTGAAAATGAAACCTTCGAAAATGTTACGGTAAGCAAAGAAAATATTTATCCTAATTTCGAAAGAGATGTTTTTGTAAATCTTGGCTGGTGCAATATAGGTTCTCAGCCGATGTGGCGGGCTGAAATTCACAGAGAAATCGGGAATTTCGACGGTAATTTTGAAATAGCCGGTGATTATGATTTCCTTTTGAGAGTGTGCGAAAAGTATGAATGTTTTCATATACCACAGGTACTTGGCACTTTTTACCGTTCTGCGGGGAAAACGGTTAGCTGTAGTAATACATTCAGACTTAGCCGTATAGAAAATCCTTTAGCGAAAGCAAGGTCGCTTGTTCGTAAAGCTGTAAAATGTATTGAACAGGCTGATTATTCGAAAGCTGAAGAATATCTTCATAAGAGTATAAACTGCTGGCCGAGCAAAGAAGCTGTCGAAGGTATCCAAGTTGTGCAAGAAAAAACAGGACAAAGACCAGCAGGCAGCAGTAATATCAGGTTTGAATTCTTGGCGTCTATTTGGGATTGGCCTCGAGAAATGCTGGCGAACAGCAAAGCTGTACCCGAAGCGGGCCAATTCGTTAATTCAGGTTCAAGTAAATATCTTTTGAGCGTGATTATTTCCGGGTGTAAGTCTTCAGAAGAAATAGATAGTTGTCTTGCAGGACTGGCTGCGCAGAGTATTTCGAATAGAACAGAAGTTCTGGTCGTAGCGGGAACAGAATGCCAATTCCACCGGAATATTGAAAAGTATGGAGGTCAGTTTGCTGATATTTCGTTTGTTGAGGTCAGCCAAGAGGAAAATGTTTGGGCAGGTGTTAACCGAGCACTTCAAAAATCAGCAGGAGAATTTGTGACCATACTTAAACCTGCTTACAGATATATTAACAACGGCCTTGAGAAAACTATTGAAATCTTGAAACAAGATATTTCAAAGGCGGCTGTTTATTCCTGTATTGTCGATACTGACACGGTTCGTGAAAAGGATATAAAGCAGGAAGAACTATTTACAGAAAACTTGAATTACGGCAGGCTGATTTGGCGAAGGTGTTTACATAATCAGCTCGGTTGGTTTGATGAGAGCTTTTATAAAAAAGCAGAATACGAATTTTGGCACAGGATAGCTAATAATTTTAATATGGTCCGTGAACTGCATACGCTTGAAAGCTGCCCCTGCAGCAGTGATGAATATGATTTTGATGTGAGTTTCGAGACAGGGCTGATAAAAAAAGCATACCAGTACGCATCTTTATGTAAAATTAGGCTTGATTCTGGCGGTGTAAGCAGGAATGAGGTTTTTTCGAAATGGGTCGAAGTAAATATTCTTAAGAAAAGAACATGGGAGAAGATTCATAATAGAAAATATAACCCAGTAAGTAATATAGATGACAACCGACCAAGTGAAATATCTCCTTTGCTTTCGGTAATAGTTGTGACATGTGATAGGAGTCAAGCATTAATTAGAAATCTTGATGCGTTGTCAAATCAGTCTGAGAAAAATTTTGATATTATTATTGTTAATAACAGTTCTTCGTCATCGAATAGCCTTAACAACGGCAGCCTGAATATATGTCAAATTAATTTGGATAATAATTATGGGCCTTCTTTAGCGAGGAATATAGGAGCCGAACACAGCCGCTCACCGTATCTGGTATTTCTTGATGATGATGCTGTTCCGGACAGATGTTATATTGAGAAAATTATCACTCACTTCAGGCATCACGATATATGCGGACTCAGAGGTAAAATTTTATCTCCAGTTGGCGGGTATGTACCCGATATGTATGACCTTGGCGATGAAGTAATCCCCTATGCGGCTGATATGGAAGGCAACTGTGCTTTTAAAAAAGAAGTATTTAATCAGGCGGGCGGATTTAGTGAATGGCTATTCCACGGCGAGGGAATGGATTTATCTTACAGAATTTATATGCAGCAAGGTGAAGATATTGACAAGATACTGTATTTTCCTGATGTGATTATACATCATCAGCCTTATGGTAATCAGCTTTATCGTCTCGAGAGGATGCTTAGGGCTGAATTGATGGAAAAATTATTGGAAGAAAATAATCCCGGCATTAAAAAATATGAGAATTACATGTTTAATTTTTATCCGATTAACAGAAAAAATGCCGAACATCAGCTCGGGCGGCTATTCAATAATGCCGCTTTCCTATTAGATAAGAAGCCGCAAAAAGCTTTGGAATGGGCCAAGCTGGCCAAGAAAAATTTCCCGAATGTTTTTGGCCCGCGTTTCATTCTGGGTTCTGCTTATTTAAAAACCGGAGATTTTCAAGATGCTAAGGAGGAACTGCTTGAACTGTTTTTTGGTATGGAAGATTTATTTGCTCAAAATACCCCAGAAGCAAAGGAATTATTAGATGATAAAAACGAATGTATAAAAGAAATGTATTTACAAACTGTAGTAAGGCTCAGTCAGTGTTGTTTAGAGCTTGGCGATTACAATACGATAAAGATTGTATATGAGAAAGCTTTACAAAATACCCAGATTGAGATACCTGAGCAGCAGCGAAGCGGTATGGAAAAGTTATACAGGAGATTAAAAACTATGTCTTTGCCGGAAAAAACTTATATTCCAGTCGAAAAGCCGATAAATATTTCTCCTGCTGCGGCGCAAAAAGAATATCTTGTATCTGCGATTGTATCGACATATAACGCCGAGGATTTGATTCGCGGCTGTCTGGAAGACCTTGAAAATCAAACAATCGCCGACAAGCTTGAGATTATAGTCGTCAACAGCGGTTCCCAGCAGAATGAAGAAGCTGTTGTTAAAGAGTTTCAAAGTAAGTACGACAATATCGTTTATATAAAAACCGAGCAGAGAGAGGGTATTTATACCGCTTGGAACCGCGCTGTTAAAGCCTCGCGAGGCCGATTTTTAACCAACGCCAATACCGATGACAGACACCGCAAAGACGCCCTTGAGATTTTATCAGGAGAGTTGCTGAATAATCCTGATGTAGCCCTTGTTTACGCTGACCAAATTTATACCGATACCCCAAACTGCACTTTTGAAAAACATCGTGTAGTCAGAACCGAACCTTATCCTGATTACAGCAGGGAAAGGCTGCTGCAGGGCTGCTGTGTCGGTTCTCAGCCGATGTGGCGTAAATCTCTTCATGATGAACTGGGTTATTTCGATGAGACGTTGGATTGCGCATCGGACTGGGATTTCTGGATTCGCGTTTCGGAGAAATATACTTTAAAGCGTGTTCCTGAATTTCTCGGAGTTTATTATTACAATCGCCAAGGCATTGAGCACGGCAGGAAAAGACACGGCTATTACGAGCGATATGTAGTCGGTAAAAGATACGGTACGCCTTATATTTCAAGTTTTAATAAATATGAAGAGCGGAAAGATTGGCTGGTTTCGGTAATTATGCCGGCGTATAACTGTGAAAAATTTATTCGAGAGGCTATTGAATCTGTACTTATACAGAATTATAGAAATTTTGAGCTGATTATAATTAACGACGGTTCCACTGACGGCACCGAACAAATAATTCACAGCTATAAAGATGAGCATATCAGATACTTCAAGCAGGAGAACCGAGGTCTTGCGGCTACCCACAACGAAGGTATTCGTCAAGCCCGCGGGGAATTTTTAGTAAAGGTCGATACAGATGATTTTATCACGGTTGATTTTATCGGCAAGCACCTGAACGAATTTTACAATCATCCTGACGCTGATTTAGTTTATTGTGATGATTATCTAATTGAGGATAACGGTGAGCCTATACGAATTATAAAACGTCCCGAATACACCGACCGCAGAATGCTTATACGGGATTTATTTCAATGCGGATTTCCTGTTGTACCGTTCAGGACCTGTATTAGAAAAAGGGTATTTGAAAAAATCGGTTTATTTGATGACAGCCTGCGAATGGCCGAAGATTATGATATGATAAGGCGTTTTGTCAAAGCCGGCTTGAAGGCTCACCATTTGCCCGCTGCTTTATATTATAGGCGATTGCCTAAAGACAGTCTTTCGAGAAAATATACCGAAGAAAAAATTCGGACACATTTCGGTGTCTGGCGAAAATTCCTTGAGACATTCTCTTATGAAGAGCTTTTCCCTGATATTGACTGGGAAAAGATGTCTGAAGAAGACAGGCATCTTCATGCTAAATGCCTCGCAGCTTCTGCAGCCGTAAGAATCGGTCAGTCCTATATGGATACCAACGTTCCGCTTTATACCGCAGTGGCGATAGAAGAAGCTCGCAGTCATTTAGCTGATTGTGTTCAGCATAATGCCCAGATTGAAAAACTTTCAGCAAGATGCGAACAAATGCGTCATTCACTGCTGAACAAGAGTTTACAACATACTTGATGGTGATTCAGAAAACTTTATTTGATAGGTTGCTTTATGAGAGCGTTAGTGACAGGCGGAGCCGGTTTTATCGGGTCGCATCTTTCCGAGCGGCTTCTTCAAGACGGCTGTGAAGTAGTAGTAATAGATGATTTGAGCACCGGCAAGCTCGAAAATATCGAACAAGCCAGAAAAAACAAATCCTTTGCGTTTGTTCAGGATAATGTTAGAAATGCCCAAGTAATTCACTCGCTTGCCGAGCAATGCGATGTCATATTTCACTTGGCGGCGGCGGTTGGTGTTCAGCTTATTGTAGATGAACCGGTTCGAACAATCGAGACGAATATCCACGGCTGTGAGGTTGTTTTAGAAGCAGCTAATAAATTTAAACGAAAGGTTTTGATTGCTTCTACAAGTGAAGTTTACGGTAAAAGTGAAGATGTTCCTTTTAACGAAGACGATGATTCAGTTCTGGGCAGCACAAGATTTTCGCGATGGTCATATGCTTGCAGTAAGGCAATCGATGAGTTTTTAGCACTGGCTTATCATCAGCAGTATGGCCTGCCTGTTATTATTACCCGAATTTTTAATGTTATAGGCCCGCGGCAAAGCGGCAGATATGGAATGGTCGTTCCGCGTTTTGTAGAAAGCGCACTTAAAAACGAACCGCTTTGCGTTTATGGTACAGGAAAGCAGAGCCGATGCTTTGCCCATGTCAGCGACGTAACAGGTGCCTTAATTTCGCTTATGAATTCTCAGGCTGTTCAGGGACAGGTTTTTAATGTCGGTTCGAATGAGGAAATTAGCATTGAGCAGCTGGCGGATAAAATAATCGAATTAACCGGCAGTAAAAGCAAAAAACGCGTTATCCCTTATGAACAAGCTTATGGTAAACCTTTTGATGATATGCTTAGACGTGTTCCGTCTCTTAAGCGCATAGAAAAATTAGTAGGGTATAAACCGCAAATGACTCTTGAGCAAAGTCTTAAAAGTGTTATCGATTATATTAAAACAACTTAATAATAGTCCTATAAAAGACAGTGTTGTTCGGATTATGTTAAACGGCGTTCGGATTAACCGAAAGGTCTTAAGTTATCGCGGTTTATAAGCGAAAACATATTAGAAGAATGATTATTGGAACTGTAAGAAATTAACGAATATTTAACCAAACCGGAAGGAATCAAAGATGTCGAGTATACAACTTCCCGGATTACTAAGCGGCATAGATACCAAAACGCTTATAGCGCAGCTAATAGCAATTGAGCGCCGGACTATAAACGTATATCAAACCCGTCAGAATACATGGAATGATAAACAAAAAGCCGTGACGGATTTGGAGAGCAAACTGAGTGCACTTCAAAGTGCCGTAAAGGCTCTTAGTGATGCCAATGAGCTGCGTGCTTATAGAGTAACCAGCAGCGACGGGGATAAAATCACAGCAGATGCCACATCTAATGCGTTCGAAGGAAATCATTCGATAGTTGTGAATCAGTTGGCTACCGCAGAAAGATGGGTTCATAATACCGGCTTAAAATATAGAGAAGATACTGTCGGCGAAGGTACTTTTATATATTCTTACAATCATAAAGAAACCGTTATTGCCACAAGTGCAGATACGACCTTGTCGGACTTGGTAGGTTTGATAAATAATGATCCTGATAACCCCGGCGTTACTGCGGGTTTATTATTTTATAACGACGCTTATCATCTTGTCCTTAATGGAAACAGTGCCGGTACCGATTTTGAAATATCAATTAACTCAAGCAATACCGAAGTATGGCAGATGAATTCCGAATTTACTGTCGGCGGCGGCAATGCTACGTTAAGCACTGAAATTACCAAACTTGACCAGTTCAGCGGGATTCTTGGTTCCGGTGATAAAATTGTAATAAACGGAACGGATAAAAACGGAGATGCTATAGCGACCGTTGAGTTGAATGTTACTTACAATACCCGTATAGAGCATTTGATTGGAGAAATAAACGCCGCATTTGACGGTGTTGCCAAAGCGGTTTTCGAGAACGGCAGAATAATTTTGACAGATAGCACCAGCGGTGCAAGTGATATCAGTATCAGTCTTAGCTTTGAAGGTGATGCAAGCCTTACCCTGCCTGAGCAAGAAACCGATTGGCAGATTACATCAGGCGGTGAAACCTCCGCTTCATTGGCTGGATTTGCCGAAGAGGATTTTATTAAAACCCAAAGCGCACAGGACTCTAAGATAAAAGTCGACGGCTTTCCTCAGGGAGAAGATACTTGGATTACACGCAGCTCCAATACTATAGATAATGTTATCAGCGGTATAACTTTATATTTACATAATGTTACCGATGAAACAGGTGAGCAGATAAACCTTACCAGAGACGTTAATTCAGTTAAAGATAAGCTGCAGAAATTTATCGACGCATATAACGGCGTTGTAACTTTCCTCAAAGAAAAAACCGGATATAACGATACTCTTAAAACCGCCGGCGTGTTGATGGGCAACTATGTTGTATCAAATATCAGAAATCAGCTTCGCGACCCTCTTTATACTCAAAGAAGCGGTTTTGTCGAAGATATTGATTCGTTTCTTAATACAGCACAAATCGGGCTGGAGCTTGATAAAGACGGTCTGTTGAGTCTTAACAGCACCAAGTTCGACGAGGCGATTTCGCAGGATTATCTGGGTGTTCTTTCCCTGATAGGAGCCGACAAAACAGGCAGCAGCGACAGCGCAAGCGTGAAATTTTACGGCTCGAGCAGCAAATATACAACTGCCGGTAATTATCGTGTGAAGGTTGAATATGATGGTTCAGGGGATATTTCGGCTGCTTATATTAAATTAGCCGGCGAGCCTGATTCGGCATATCGGGCTGCGACAATAAACGGCAATGTAATTACAGGCAATAGCGCCTTTGATGGTTATGGAAAAGCACTTTATCCTGAAAACGGATTGCAGCTTACGGTTCCCGTTACTGGAACTCCGGGCGGTGCGATTTACGCAAATGTCCGCGTGAAGCAGGGTTTTGCCGGAACAATGCAAGAAGCTCTTGAACAGATGCTTAAATCAGGCACAGGCTCGATTAGCATTGATAAGCAGTATATGGATGACCAAATAAAGATACTGCAGGATAAAATCGACCAGGAACAAAAGCGTATTGATGCCAGAGAAGAAAGACTTAAGCTTCGTTTTGCTCGGCTGGAAAAAACTTTAGCTATGATACAAAATCAAATGTCCGGTCTCGGTCTTGCGTAACTGCGGATTAAACCGAACTAAAAATCTCAGCCGGTTCGAGAGTGATACAATTCAAATCATTTAGTACCTTTCGCAGGACTGTCATATCAGCATGCTGTTTTTCACTGTGAGTGCTGCCGAAAAACATTGCGCTTTGAGATAGGCGAATTAAATATTTTACTTTAGCAAGGTCGCGAATTTTAGGAGCGTAGATAATTGTATAGTCGAAATTATCTGCTTGTTTATTATTTTTATTGTTCAAACTATCCGGTATGCCGACCCATAGATTTTCCACTCCGCTAGCGGTATGTGCTGATATTTTATCGCCGATTTCGAAGACTTTCAAAACAGATTGCCGCCCAAGGTCGCAGTCAATCAGCAAAACTTTTAGAGATTTTTGGGCGAGCTGAATAGCTATATTAACAGGTATAGTAACAGGAAGATGCTCGGTACATGCGGCAGCCATTAAAATTGTCTTCGAATTGGTATTGATAATCAGCTCGGTTACTGCCTGATAATTGTGTTCGCTCTCGATTTGGCCGGCATTCCATAAATCCGATTTCTCGATGGCAGAGATATTTAAGGAGCGTTCGGGTTGAGCTTCAAGCTGCGATTGTATCGAATCGTCCGAGTCGTTTGATGAATCAATTTCCCTTGCTACGACCTGAATCCGTTGTTTTAATTGCTCTTCTGTAATAGCGGTATCTTCAATGGCGGCGATGCCCGATTTTTTCAGCAGATAAGCTGAGGATATTGTTACCAGTAACGCCAGAAACTGCATACATATTCCGCTACTTAGAACCGGATTAAAACCGCCTCGTGATATTGACGAAGTTATCATAGCAGCCGGTATCCCCGCGAAAGATATAATCATAAGAATCAGTGAACAGCAGAAAATAAATTTGGCTGTGACAGAACTTGCCAGAAAGAAATTCATATAAACGTTAATCTTGCTGTTATGATTTTCATCATCGCTAACAATAACGCTATATCTGGTAAAGCCGCTGTTTTGCGCTGCTTTTGCTGCAAAGGCGTTATCGAAAAAATCAAAACTGTTTTTGAGCATGGTCTTGGATATTTTCCAGCCGGCCAGAAAAATAACAACTGCAAGTACTGAAAGAACAATTGAAAATGAGCCTTTTGTGATTTCATAGATGATTAGATTAATTTTGGAGATTGCCTCAATGGTAAACGGAGCAGGTACATCGGAGATAAGGATTTTTAGCGCACCTATAGATGATGTTATTTGGGTACATATAGTCAGTACGACTAAAAGTGGAAAACCGCCCAATTCAGAGCTTCGACGTGTTGAAAAAGCGACGAAAATCACCGCAGCCGTCAGGCATAGAGTGAATATTATCAGTAAATCGAGCAGTTGACTTGATACAGGAAAAAGCAAGCCGGCTATGACGCAAACGGTTCCCGCCGCAAAGAGAAGATTGTTGCGGCTTTGAAGTTTCATTCCGCTGATATCATACATAACATTATGTGCTTCTGTTTTTATCATTTGGATGCTGTCTGATACCTGCTATGTTTTATTCTGTAAATAAGCGCAAGAACTTCCGCCACCGCAATAAATAAATCCGGCGGAATATTTTGCCCCGGTTCGATTGCTGCGTAAATTGTTCTTGTAAGCTCCGGTCTTCTAATAATCGGAACGCCGTATGCTCGGGCAATCTCTCGAATTTTTTCTGCAAGATGGTCTGCTCCTTTTGCGACCATCACCGGTGAGTCCATAGTTTTCGGGTCGTATTTTAGGGCGACTGCGTAATGTGTCGGGTTAACTAATACCACACTGGCTTTGGGGACTTCCTGCAGAAATCGTTTAAGTGCCGCCTGATACTGTAATTTTCTTATTCTGGCTTTGACTTCCGGCGAGCCTTCGAGGTCTTTATGTTCTTGCTTAACTTCCTGCTTAGTCATCTTTAAATCTTCGAGGTATTTCCATTTTTGAAAAGCCATATCGGCAAAACCTATTAGAAGAAGCGCTATGCACACTCGAATCATCAGTCCTAATACCAGTTGTGCTATAGCCGGCATCAACTGTTCGGACCATGCCCATCTCAGCATAGTAATCTCATCGAGTTTTGATTTGATATAAAACCATATTATGATTGCGATAAAAACCAATTTAGCTATCGATACGAGCAGATGAACGAATGATTGGAGGTTTACAAGCTTCTGCAGCCCCGATATTGGATTTATCGCACTGAGTTTAATTTTGACAGCGTTGGCTGTAAAGTTAGGGCCGGATACCGCTACACTCGATACTATGCTGGTTATTAATAAAGCCGCAAATATAGGCCCGGCTACAATTAAAGCCGATATGCATTTGGAATTTATATGTTTGATAAAAGCGCCCTTGTCGATGAATACGGATTTATTGCATGAGAAGGCCTGTGTAAATTCGCTTAAAGCCCATTGCATAAAAGAAGGTGCTGTAATCGCGACAGCGGCTACCAGTACTATTATTGCAGCAGCCGAGCTTATTTCCTGACTTTGCGGGACTTGACCTTCATCGCGGGCTTTGCTAATCTTTCGCGGAGTCGGTTGTTCTGTTTTATCTGTTACTGGTTTTTCGGCCATATTTTATTTTTCAAATATATTAAATTAAATCGGCAGCAGTTTATTCATCCAGTCGGCGAACTCCGATACAAATCCGCTTATGAAATCGAGAAATATGATGGACATAATAAAACCAAGTCCGATTTTCATTGGAAGACTAAGCAAAAGAATATTCATTTCCGGTGCGGCACGGGCAAGGACTGCTAATATAACCAATAGAAGAATAAACGCAGCCAATACCGGAGCGGCAAGCCTAAGACCCGCTATAAACATTGCAGAACCTGCTTCTATCACTGCGTTGGTCAAAATGTTTATAGCCGGAATATCTCCGATAGGAACGGTGCTGCAGCTTCTTGATAATATCGTTAAAAGTGCGTGATGCCCGTTTGCACTTAAAAAAACAAGCATAAAAATCATTTCTATGAAGATTCCGAATGCAGGGTCCTGTTCTCCTGTTAGCGGGTCGAGAACTTCAGCGAAAGTAAATCCCATTTCACGCTCGGTTATTCTGGCGCTGAGCCTTACAGCCGAAAATATCAGATTTGTTATAAGCCCTAAAGCCAAGCCATAAGTTGCTTCACCGCATAGAAGAAGAACTATTTGAATAATCGAAATGTTCGAAGATATTTTAACAGGATTGATATATGTAAAGAACAAAGATAGCAGCAAAATTATAGCAGCTTTGATTCTGACAGGGGTGCTTTCGAGGCTGAATATTGGCACCAGAAGTATAAAAGCAGAAATTCTGGTGGTAACCATAAAAAATGCAAGCAGTTTGTCGTTTAATGCTTCCAATGTTCAGTGCCCGATAGTCTCGATATAACCGAAAATCTCATTTGTAAAACCAAGAAGCATTCCAAGCATCCAGCCCCCCAAAAGAAGCATAACCCCGCCGACTGCCATAAGCTTTGGAACGATAGTAAGACTCATATCGCGAATAGAAGTTATTGCCTGAAACAGGGTAATAACAATGCCGACCGTCATACAGGTCAGCAATATCGGAGCTCCGACTATCAGAGCCGTCTCAAGGGTATGCCTGCCGAGATATAATGCAAAACTGCTGTCCATGAATATCTCCTATAAGGTCAATTGAAACTTAAACTTAAACTTTTGGCCAGCAAGGCCCATCCGTCAACGAGAATAAAAAGAATAAGCTTAAGCGGAAGAGAAATCATCGCAGGCGGAAGCATCATCATTCCGGCGCTTAGAAGAACCGATGCAATCAGCATATCAAGCAGTAAAAATGGAATAAAAAGCAGACAGCCTATTTCAAAAGCTGTTCTGAATTCGCTAATGATAAATGCCGGAACAACTACATGCATTGAAGTTTTAATCGGCTCATCCGCCGGCGGGGTATTTGACATTTTCATAAATAGAGTAAGGTCGGACTGACGGGTCTGTTTAAGCATGAAAAACTTAAAATGTTCTGCGGCTTTGACTGAAGCGGTTCCGAAATCCATCTGATTATTAATATAGGGATTTATAGCTTCGGTATTAATTTTCGAAAAAGTCGGAGCCATTGTAAATAATGTAAGAAACAATGCCAGCCCCATTACCGCGATGTTAGGCGGTATAGTTTGCGTGGTCAGCGCTCGCCGTGTAAAAGAAAGTACTATGACGATTCTGGTGAAAGAAGTCATCATTACCAGAAGCGACGGCAAAATAGCTAATCCCGCGAATATGATTACGAGTTTGACAGGAGTTGACCAGTCATTTGCTTGTGTTTCGGTTGTTGCGGTTTTATCTATAAGCTTCATCAGGTCATTTATTGAAGGCAGAGAATCAGCATTATCCTGCGCTTTTGTATTAGCCGGCAGCGCAGTGAGAATCAAAATTATAAATAATGTAGTCAGGTAGCCTATACGCATAGTTAAACCTTCTTTATTTCATCGCCGGTTTCATCAGTTATCTCGGCGAGCTTAGTGATATTTTCGGCGGTACAGCCGATAAGGATTTTGCGATTACCCATTTTAATAAGATGCAGACTTTTTCTTTGGCCAAGATAGCAAGTTTCTGTTACCCTTATTTCTCTGCCGGGGGTGTTTACTATTTTATTTCCTACTTTTTTTGACAGATAAACGACCGCTGATACAAGTATTATTACGATAAATACCGCAAAAACCATTTTCAGGAACATTTCCCGAGTACTAAGCTGATTATTTTGTCCGAATGTGAAATTAGGGTCTTTGGCTAAACTCAGGTCGAATTTAGTCTGGTTTTGGGCAGGCTGATTAACTTCTGCTGATTTGGGAGATTCGGCACCAGCCAAGTCTGCGGCATATAGAATTATTGATGCCATGATAATCAAAACAGCTTTTTTCATAAATTTGCTCACTTTACAGGCGCACCTTCAAAATACCTGAAGATAATTGATGCAAATACCGTGCCGGTACGGCTGAAATGCTGCTATTGGCCTAAAAACGCGGTTTTTTAGGGCTGCTTTATATTTTCTAAAATTAGATTGTCAGGTTTTTATACAGTTATATTATTGCTGGAAGGCTATAAGCCTTACATGACTGGTTTTAGAGCTTAAAGCCTGATTTTCCTCTGACCCAGCTGCCCAAGAATAAACGGGTATATTTTTCCCTGCCAAAGCCGATTCGACAACAAAATCCGCGACCGCTTTGGCTCGAAGGGCTGCTAAAGTCCAGTTTTCCTGATTAGGCGCGGTTTTTTCCATCAGGCCAAGGGCATATAACCTCAGAGCTCTTAAATCCGGATAATATTGGAGTTTGGTGCAGAACTCGGTTAATTGGATTTTGGCTGATTCGTTCAGCTTGGCGCTTTGCGGTTCGAAAGATATGTCTAACGAAGGCAAATCTATTTTTCTCCCGGTAACCTGCGAAGGCATAGTTTTCATATACTGCTGAACTTTCTCAAATGCTCTTTTGGCCCGTTCCTGCTGGGCGTCTAATGTTTGGGGAGCTACAAGCTGTTCGGGGTTTTCAATTTCATATTTAGGTTTAATGTTCTCAAAGTTCATGGCCTGCTGTTTACCCCACAGAACGCCAAGACCATATCCTTTAATCGCTCTGACAAACGAATCTCGCCCGACGTGAAAAAGATCCGGGTCCTGTGTTGTTGCCAAGCTTAGGAGCATAACAAAAAATGTCAGCAGAAGTGTTACCATATCCGAGAAGGTAACGATATACCCCGGTACTTTCGGCCCGCTGCCCGGTATTGATTGTTTTTTTCTCAATTATAAATGCTCCGGTCAATAAGTGCGATTTCGAGTATTCGCCTGTCCTGTGTTCGGGCTTTATCCAGCCCAAGTGCGTCAAAAGCATTATTTCCGGACATATTTCCGGTTGAGATATTCAGTCTTGTTTGGCTGATACCGTAATTTTTAGAGAAAAGTTCAGCGACTTGAAGTGCTCTGGCCATAGACACATCCGGGCCGTATTCATTTTCAATATCGAGCCTATGAACCTCGCTGATTATAATTTGCCCCGGCATTAGTTTGAGAAATTCCCCAAGAGCCGCCAAAGCCTGCTGTCCTTGCGGTGATATAATCACTCCTTTTCCTAAGAAGACTTCTCCGGAAGGTATGGCAAAAATCTTGTGTTCCTGAAACTCAGGTTTTTGAGATTCTTTTAAATGGCCCTGCAGGCCGATTTCGTAAGTCGGTCGGTTACTGCCCTCGATTTCATCTTGTTGGTGCTGAGTAAAATCTATGTAAGCTTCCTTGTTGATTCTTGTTCTGGAATCTATCGTGTTGAAAGCCTCGCTGTAAATAACGTTTAGTTTTCTGAAGATTCTGTCATCGAATGACGAGAAAGTAAGCAGCAGCACAAAAAATGTAAGCAGAAGCGTCATGCAGTCGCTGAATGTAACCATCCATTCAGGAGCTCCCTGTTCCTCTTCCTGCGGGGGTGGTTTCGGTTCGCGAGGCATCAGATTTTAGCCTTAATTTCTTCGCGTCTGTTTTGCGAGACAAACGCATGCATTTTTTCTCTTACAGCGGTGGGGTTTTCTCCTTCTGCTATTGCACATACGCCTTCGAGAATCATTTCCATAGAAGTAGTTTCAGCCTGTGAATAAATACCGAGTTTTCCGGCTAAAGGTATAAAAACCAGATTTGCCGCGAAGGCGCCGTAAAATGTTGTAAGAAGAGCTGTCGCCATACCGCCGCCGATTGAATCCGGCGATTTGAGGTTTGTAAGCATCTGCACCAGACCGATAAGGGTTCCTATCATTCCGAATGCAGGAGCCGCCGCACCCATAAATTCGAGAATTTTTTTGCCGGTTGCGTGCCGAGTTTTTAGGTTTTCGATTTCGAGGGTAAGTCTGTCTCGGATTGCATCTGTTTCCTGACCGTCTATTAACATTTGCAGGCTTTTTACAAAAAACGGATTGTTGATTTTGTTTAAGTGCTGTTCGAGAGCCAAAGCTCCGTCTCTTCTGTTTATAGCGGCATAATCTACCATGTTCTGGATTAACTCATTCGGGGTCGAAATTTTTGTAACGATGGTTTTTTTAACGACCGCGAAGATGCTTAGAAACTGAGAAAGCGAAAAATGAATGAGAGTCGCGCACAACATTCCCCCGATTGTAATAGCCAGCGAAGGCAGATGGACGAAGATTTTCCAATCGCTGCCTGAACCGCCTATAATGGCCAGCATTATAACGGCAAAACCGAAGAGAACGCCTACGATTGTCGCCAGATCCATATTACTGAACGACCTCCCTTATTTTCTTGAGTTCCTGACTCAGCACCGCAGCTAATTGCGGTTCGGTATTTACAAGCTCGGCCAGCACTTTGGCTTTAGTTCTATCGTTCATATAGTAAAGAATTTTAACCACGTCTGTTATTCCGCTTTTACCGGGCTCTGAAATTTTGCTCATATTGATGAAAATTTCACCCGCATTAGTTGCGTTCATTTTGTCATAAGTTGCGGCTATCAGCATGATATTAGCTTTTTCCGATTCCTGAATCTCGATTCTGGTTTTGATAAGCAGGTCTCTTTCTTGCTTGAGATTAGCGACCATCGAAGCTACTTCTGTACGCAGCGCCGTTAATTCGCTGATATCTTTTTCGAGCTGCTGTTGAGATAGTTTCAGCCGTTCTTCGTGATTTTGCAGTGCAGCGAGCTTCTGTTTGTATTCGTTGATTTTATCCTGTACGTCGAAGATAAGATTTTTCAGATGCCTTTCGGTTAGGACTAATGTTGTCTGCGGGCTTGCGATTGCGGTCGAAGCCATAGCCGCGTTTAATTTTTCCTCTTCAGTCATCGGCTGTCCGGATTCTTGACCGGCGGCCATAGATTCAGCCAGTCTGGCGGATGCCTTTTTACTCATCATATAAGATACGAAAAAAGCCGCCGCAAAACTAAAAACTCCCAATGCTGCCGTTATTATTATTGTTTTTTTCTTCATTTTATGTTCCTTTGACTGCTGTTTTTAATCCTGATTTTCAGATAACATAGAACACGCGAAACTCAGCGACGCTCTTTCGTCCAATTCTTTTTGTTCGAGTTTTTCCTGTTGAAAGATGTACTCCTGTTTTGCCTTTTCTCTGAGTTTTTCAAGGCCTTCGGTAAATCTCTTGAGTTTTAAAAATTCCGCTACTTTTTCTTTCTGTTTTTTCTGAAGTTCTTCGACTTTTATTTTCAATTGTTTTATCTTCTCGTCGTTCACTCTTGAGCTTATAAGCAAAAGCCTCTGCTGCCCAAGCTTATCTTTAGTATCATTTTTAGCTACCTCTTCGATGGATTGCCTGAGTATTCTCTGCTGATTCAGCAAAGCGGTTCTTGTAACAGCCAGCAGTTCGGTCAGCTTGAAAAGCTCGGCTTTTTTCATTTGAAGCTCGCTTTGTTTTATTTCGAGTACTCTCTGCAATCGCCATACGAATCGTTTCATTTAATTTCCATTTTGTTATTCTGGGTATTTAGAAGCCTGTCCCATGTTCCGGTGATGTCTATTAATTGTTTGATTGTATCCTCGAATTTTATTTTCTGGCGGACAGGCTGAATCAGAAAATCTCTTATTCTGTCAATCAATGCTACCGCTCCGTCGATTCTTGTATTGCTTCCCGGCGAAAGTGCGCCGATACTGATTAAATCTTCCGCATCATTGTAAATAGAATAAATCTGTCTTAGTTTTTGCGCCGCGATTTTATGTTCTGACGCAGCCACAGCCGACATTAGTCTGCTGATACTGGCGAGAATATCTACGGCCGGGTAATGTCCTTTTTCGGCGAGTTTGCGTGATAAGACAATATGCCCGTCCAGAAGGCTTCTGGCGCTGTCGGCGACAGGGTCGGTCAAATCATCATTTTCAACAAGTACGGTTAAAATGCCTGTTATACTTCCCGTGCTGCCTTTACCAAGGCGTTCGATAAGTCTGGGCATCAGTGAAAAAACGCTCGGACAATAACCCTTTGCCGCCGGCGGTTCACCTGCCGCAAGACCGATTTCACGCTGGGCTTGCGCGAATCTGGTCAATGAATCCATCATAAACAGGACATCTTTATTTTTATCTCGGAAGTATTCGGCTATCGCTGCGGCGACAAAAGCAGCCTTGACCCGCTGAATCGGAGGTGAATCACTGGTTGCTACGACAACTACGCTTTTTGCCAGACCTTCCGGGCCGAGATTTTCTTCGAGAAACTCGCGCACTTCTCTTCCTCGTTCGCCGATTAGGGCGACGACATTGACCTGCGCGTCGCTGGAATTAGCGATGTCACCGAGCAGAACGCTTTTGCCTACGCCGCTTCCGGAGAAGATTCCGATTCTTTGGCCTCTGCCGCAGGTAAGCAGTGCGTCAATTGACCTGATTCCTAACGATAAAGGCTGATTTATTCTTTGCCTGTGCAAAGGCGGAGGGCTTGCGGAATCAAGGAGTTTATTGTCCGTGCCGTTTAAAGAGCCTTTATTGTCTATTGGTTCACCAAGCCCGTTGAGAACTCTGCCGAGTACCGCGTTGCTAAGCTTGATATATCGCGGTGTGCTTCTGGCTGTAACAGAATCTCCGGGAGAAATTCCTTCGATGTGCTCCAGCGGCAGAAGTATCAGGCGTTCATCGCGGAATCCGACGACTTCTGCAAGAACCCTTCGACCATCCCTAAGATGTATCCCGCAAAGCTCTCCCAGTCCCAGCAAAGGCCCGTTTGATTCAACTGTTAATCCGGAAACTTTGGCTACCGTACCTTTTCTGGTGCATAGATTTACTTGCCTGACAGCTCCGCAGAGCTTTTCAAAATCTATCGCCGGTGTTTTAATCTTGTTTATATTCATAAATTACTCTGTTTTTGTAAGTGCCTCTGTAATCCGCTGTAATTTTTCATCAATCAACAATTCTATAGTTCCCTGAGGCGTCTGCAGAACGCATTCCGCTGGCTGAATATTTTCATCAGGTACAAAAGCCAATCCGTGAAATTCGGGAAGCTGCGAGCTTTTGAGAAGCTGCTCTATTCGCTGGTGGTCTTGCGGGTTCAGCCTTACGACTATATCCTGTTTTACGGTCAGACCGTCCAGAGCCTGATGAATTATAGATTCTATTTCGTAATCGTTATCTCTTACTCTTTGTTCGAGAACTTTTCTGGCGATTTCAACCGACAGCCGTGCAATATCACGGCTGTATTCGGCAAAGGTTTTATCAAGATATTTATCGAGCGTTTCAACCACACTTGTTAAAGCTTTGCAAAGCTGATTTAGCTCGTTTTTCTGCTGCTCTAAATCATCCTGTTCGGCTGCCGTCATCGCAGAATTATTTACCGAAGCAGTTTTACCCGAAGCGTTTGAAACCACTAACGCTTTTTCTATGCGTTTACCGAAATTTAAAACAAGCGGCTTCATAATACTTATTCTTCTACAAATGCCAATTCACCGGCTTGGTTGCTTTGCCTTAATATATTTACGATTTTTTCTCTGGCTTCTTCTATGGCTTCTGTGGTGGGCGCGGACATCAGCGATACTTCTTCGTCGAGAGTCTGTGCTGCCCGCTCGGAAATATTGGAACGGAACTTTTTAATTATTATTTCGTCGGCCTTGGTTAGAGCCAAAGCCATATCTTTCGAATCGATTTGCCGAAGAACGTTCTGCAAAGATCTATCAGTTATGGCAGGTATATCGTCCCAGAGAATCATAAGATTCGTGACTTTTTCTGCGGCGTCGGCGTCTTTGTCCTTAATCGCAGAAAGAAGTCCGTCGCGAAGCTCTTTACTTAAATTTCTGAGGATTATCGAGACCTTTCGAAGCGACTGTTCCGGCTGAACCTGCTGAACAGGGCCTTCTTCGGTTTTTAGAGTTTTTAATTTATGACAAATCATCTCGGCGATACGCATCTTGGATTCAGGGGTTAGCCTTTCGCCCGAAGCCATTCTGCCGACGACATCCTGTCTTATCGGAGTCTCGAGAAGTTTAAGGACTTCAGAGCTTTTTTTCGGAGTTAATTCACTTAGAACAACAGCCATTGCCTGCGGATGTTCGCCTTTTAGTACAGCGGCGATTGTTGCCGGTTCAGCAGAACGAAGCGGTATAAAAGGGTCTCTCTGCTGAATAAGACCGGAAATTTCATTTTGGATCTGTTTGGCTTTTTCCTGCCCGATTGCATTGGTCAGCATCTGACCGAGAAAATCTTTTATTTTGAAACCTTTTTCGACTTTGAGCGAGCCGACAAATTCTTTCGCATAGGCGAGGCTTTGCTGGACATTATGATGTCCTGCGGCGTCAAGATAGGCCATTTCGACAGCAAGCTCGCGAACGGTTTCAGGTTTGACGCCCCGAAGAAGTTCCGATGCGGTTGCGCTGTCTAAAGTCATAAGTATCATAGCGGCTTTTTGTTTTGTTGTTACGGCCATATTTATTTTATTCTCTTTCTTCGACCCAGCTGGCAAAGAGTTTCTTTACCTGCTCTGGGTCATTCTGCAATGCACTGGATATTTGTCTTCTTAGAATTAAAGGTTCCGCAGCTTCACTTGGGGCTGATAAGAACCCCATAGGTTCGCCGCCTGCACCGATCTGCATTTGCGGAGAAGCTTGGACCTGAGCTTTTTTACCGGCTCCGCCGAAGATTTTCAGAACTATTAACGCGCATACCGCGGCGACTGCCAAAGAAGAATTCTTGGCTATGGCAAGATACTTAGGCAAGCTCGAAGGTGTTTCTTCGGACATCTGAATTACAGGCCTGTTAAATCTTGCCTGAACTACTTTGAGTGAGTCGGTATCTTTCAAACCCAGAGCGTTTTTGATTATCAATTCGACTTGGGGCAGTTCGACGATAGGTGCCGCTGCATCGGGATTGTTCGGGTCGGCTCCATCAGGAATCAGATCTACGAATGCTGCAACCGCCAGAGATTTTATTTCCCCGGGCATTACGGTTCGCTGTTCGACGGTTTTTCCTACGACATATTCTGTTACAATTATTTCACCGGCCTTTTTGCCTGCTTGAGCTTGGCCGGTATCTTCTTTAGAAGCGGCAGCGGGTTTTGTTTCGGTGGTACTTTCAATTTCTTCTTTTGTCGGAACGCCTTTTGGTTCGTATCTTTCAGTTACCAAATTCAGGCGTGTCATATCTATTTCAGCACTGACCTTAACACTTGCTCTGCCCGGTCCCAGTACTGCGATAAGCATATCCTCCGCTTTTTTGGCCAGGTTGTTTTCGATTCTTTCACGGTAATCAGCGACAGTCGCAGCTCCGTTATCCATACCCTCATCGGCGCGTTTGGATAGAAGTTTTCCGTTACTGTCGACTACCGTAACATTATCAGGTTTTAAAGATTCGACTGCTCCGGCTACCAGATGAGTTATTGCTGCGATACCGCTCGAAGGCATCGTATATCCGGATCTTAAACGCAAAGCTACCGAAGCACTGGTTTGACTGTCTGTGGATGTAAAAATCGAACGTTCCGCGGCTACGATATGAACTCTTGCCAGAAGAACTCCTTCCATCATTTGAATGCTTTTTGCAAGCTCATCTTCCAAAGCCCGCCTGAGATTCATGTCCTGAACTTTCGGAGAAACACCTATTTTGGCATCGTCGAAAATTCTGTAACCTTTTTGTCCTCCCTCAGGAAGGCCTGCTCTTGCCATATCGAGGCGAAGCTGATAAACCTGCTGCTCGGGAACATAAATCGAAGTTCCTCCGTTTCTAAGTTCGAACGGAACGTTTTTTTCAGCGATTTTGTCGGCGATTTTACCGGCTTCTTCAGGTGCAAGGTCTCGATATAGCAATCTCATATCCGGCTGATTCGCCCAGTTGAATAGCAGCCAGCCGCCGGCTGCTACAGTAAGAACTATCGCAAGCAGCAAAGCCTTTTGGACAATACTGACGTTTTTCCATACTGCTGATAATTGTTCTAAAAAGTTCATTTGATAATCTTACCTTTATTGTTAACTTTTTATTTTCCGTTTTATCAGATACCCATATTCATAGTTTGCTTATAGGCATCAATAAGCTTGTTCCTGACGCCCAGAAGCAGTTTAAAGCTCATGTCAGCTTTGGCGACCGAAGAAACTACCGAAGTGATATCCTGATTTTTCCCCGTCAGCAGGTTCACCACCGAAGAATCCGCTTCAGTCTGAAGCTGGTCGACTTTTGAAATCTGCTGTTTTATCGCGTCGATGGTTTTATCGAATCCGTTCGGTTTTTGAGATTCCGTAAACGGCGATTTCTGCAGATTGATATTTTGCGGTACCGATGTTACGTTTGGATTTAGATTTATCATTTTTCAATTCCTATCGTAATAATTCGAGTGTCGTATCGACCATAGTCTGATATCGTTTTAATACTGCTGCATTTGCCTGATATGCCCTTGTGGCCACGGTTAAATTCATTAATTCGACCGGAACAGTAACGTTCGGCATAGTAACATAGCCGGATTCGTCAGCCTGAGGATGTCCGGGATTAAGAATTTTGTAGAACGGGCTCATATCTTGAATGATATCATCGAGCTGAACCGGCGAAATATTGTCTTTATCCTCTGCTCTGAACATTGCTTCGATTCTTCGATAAGGCTGACCGTTACCTGTGTCCGTAGTTCGCGCATTGGAAACATTGGAGCTGATTATCTCCATGTTTTTGCTCTGGGCCCTCATACCTGAGATTGAAATGTCTATCGGGCTGAATGAATTAACCTGCATTTTTTAACTCCTTCGAGTCCTTTCTTAATAAATGGGCTATGGCGTCTGGATAGCCTGCTCTACCTGCTGGAATTTTTTATTAAGCAGCTTCACGTAGGTTTTGTGTTTGAGAGAATTCTCTACCATTCTTCCAACCTCGGATTCGAAGCTGACGTCATTTCCGTTGTGTTTTATCGGCGTAGTGTTTGGGCTGTAAAGCTCAGGCTCGATATCCTGCGGATTGGAACCCGATTTAATCGCTTTTGCGAGCATATCTTCGAACTTTATATCGAGTGAACGATAGCCCGGCGTTTGCATATTCGCGATATTTCCCGCGATAGTCTGCTGGCGAAGGTATTCAGCTTTGATACCTGCCTGCAGAACATTGATTGTACTATCTATCCCTGCCATAAAATGGTCCTTTAACTGCGCATAGTAATTGTCTTTTTGAAATAAACAGCAAATCCAGTGCCACAAACAAGATAGACCCGTTAAAGATGCCTTTTTTGCATAAAATCAGGCCAAAAATGTGGTTCGGCCTTTAAACTTTGTTTTTTTTATATGTTTTTGGGGAGTGCCTATGCGTTAGGTTTCTATACATCGGGTTAGTTTCTTGAACAATTTTTATTGACCGCCGGCGTGCTGAAAACAAGCTTGTAATCAGGCTAATTTTTCCGCTCAAAAGGAAGATTATTCCGGTGGAAAAACGCAGCGGATAAAGTATAAAAAAACCAAAGTTTTTTTGATGACATAAGTGTCTGTTAATAAACAATTTATAAGCAATTGCGGTTCGTATTTGTAAAGCTGGCACACAGATTGCTGATAAAGATTTTATATGAGTATTTCTGCGCTGCAAAACATGCTTTTTGCGAATCAAGCCGATTTGGCTGAAAATTTCGGTTTGGCCAAAAACGGCCTTGTGCAGATTAACAATACGTCTGTTCCATCTGCACTTGGCCAAGGTGTTATTCAAAGCGGCAAAGAATGTCCGTCCGATAATACATTTAATTTGCAACTGCAAGCTATGATTGCAGCATTGCCTGAGTTTCAGGCTGAGCTTGCGAAGATTACAGATTCAATTCCTGAACAGGTTCTTCCTGCCGAAGCAGTGAATCAAGTCCAGCCGCTCGAAATAGAAAGCCTAATTGCTAATAGTAAAACTGTGATGGATTTGGTCGGCCACTTTAAGCAGAAGCTGCAAGATGAGGGGATTGAAATATCCGATAAGCCTCAGCAAATCGCTATAGCGAAATTGAATTATCTTTTAAATGAATCCGATATGATACCCGCCCAAGCCAAACAAGCCATTGCTGAGGTAGTAGAAAATCTCCAAGCCAAAGCGGCTATAGAGGGTATTGAAGTCCAGACTGAACCGATTACCCAGCCCCAGCCGGAGAAGATTTTGTCGGAGCAGGAAAATATAAACCCACATGCTGCACTTGATTTTATAGGTGATTTAACAGCCGTTCAGCAGCCTGTGGTTATTGAAAATCCTGATACAGAGGTTCCTAACACAGATAAAGTTCAAAGTAATCCTTCCGAATCTCCGGAAGCTTTGCCTGAAAATCCGAAAATTAATCTTTTGATTGATTCCGAGCCGGTTGCTTTGGAACAAGCCAAACCAGAAAATACTCAAGAGCCGCCCCAGATATTAATTTCGGAAAATACTCCGGAAAAAGCTGCCGAAGATTTGCCGGAGGAGCTTGACGAATTTTTGCCTGTGCCCAAACAGATAAATCAGGTTAATACAAATCAGCCTCAGCAGGCAGGTTATGATAGTAAGATCTCGGTGTCGGATAAAGATTCTCAGCCGCTGTTAAAGCCGGAGAACAATATTGAGATTAAACCTGAACAAATCAAGGTTGCGATTGAATCAAGTGCCGATGACAGCAAGCCGCAAAGTTCCGGCAGGGCAGATGCCGCTCCGCAGCCGGTAGAGCATATTTTGGCGGCTTCCGATTCTCCTGCGGCTGATTTCAAAATACAAACCGCGTATGTACAGGAAAATACGCCAGTTAATATTACCAGAGATACCGCTGCGTATGTCGGCAATCAGATTCACGAAGCGATAAAAAGTTCCGCAGAAGAAGGGCGTGATGAAATAACAATAAGACTTAATCCTCCGGAACTGGGAAGAGTTTCGATAAAGCTGCAGCATGAGCAGGGGCAAATTACCGGCTTGCTCGAATTCAGCAAGACTCAGACGCGAGTGGAAGTTGAGAATTTAATGCCTCAGCTTGTCAGGAGTCTTCAGGAAGCCGGTGTTATGGTGCGAAGGATTGATATTGTTCAAACTCAGCCGGACAATCCTTCTTTTAATCAGTCAAAAGAACACTCGACAGGTGATAGCAGCCACAATCACCACCATAATGAGTTCAATTATAATCAACAGGGTCTCGGCGATAATGTTTATCAAGGGATGCACAGCCAAATAGACTACCAAAATACACTCAGAGCCGGACAATCAGCATATAACGACACAGGGGTTAATGTTTTGATTTAAGCCGGCCCGACCATACGGGTTTCAGGCATCATTTGAAAATCTATAAAATCCGCCTTCTCGCGATTTGGAATTTTCGGCTGTATTACAACGTAATTGTTTTTTAATGTATTTCGACAACCGAATTATATTCGCCGAACGGATTGAGTTCCGAATGGGCGTTGTACGGGTCTTGCTGCCATTTTCCGTCAACCACAAGACGATAGCGGTATTTTCCGGGTGCCAGTGACATTTTAGCTTGCCAGATTCCGCTCTCGCCGACTTTCTGCAGAATATTTTTTCCGGGCTGCCAATTGTTGAAATCTCCGGCAAGACTGATTTCCTTCGCATGCGGGTATAAAGTAACAAAGACAACCGCATCATTAAGCTGAGTTACACCGTAATAATCACTGAGTTTTTCATCGAGCTGTGCCTGCGGTGTTTTTTCTTCGGCCTCAAGGGCGGCAACGAGTTCGCCGGATGTTTCGGGCTGAATCTGTTCTTGAACGGCTAATTGCATTTGTTCTGCGGATTCATTAACCGCAACTGCAGCCGGCTCTAACAACTCAACCTCTTCTATTGCAATCTGTTCTGCCGGTTCGGATTGAGTCATTACTGCTTCAGGCTGCGATACCAAAGATTCTGCCTCTGTCGGAACAAGCGGTTCTTCATGAGCGGCTTTAAGCAATTCGTCTGCGGTCTTGCTTATCTTTTCAAGCTGTCCCGCCAGAGTATTTACCATTTCGTGTTGAGTTGTTTTTCCTTCAACGGCCATAACCTCTTCAGCGAGGTTTCGGAAATCCATCTGGCCTTTACTTGCCGGGTCATATTCGCAAATCGGCTGACCAAAGCTGGAGGCTTCTTTGATTTTAGTATTGAAGTTTACGATAGTTTTGAACATTTTATCAGCGAAGTGATTCCGCAATTCGCCGAGAATTTCGCGAGCCATTTTTGTTCTTATATCGTACATACTTGCCAGAACGCGGACATTGACCTGCTGGCTGCATCGTTTGCAAAGAATACTTAGTGTTTCGAGCTGTTTGCTCAGTCCGTGCAGCGCGAAATATCCTGTTTCGACCGGAACAATACAGTCGCTCGATGCGCGAAGGGCATTGAAAGTTAACAACCCTACGGCTGGCGGGCAGTCGATGATAGTAAAATCATAATCGTTTTTAACCTCAGCAAGAACGTTTCGAAGGCAGCTTTCACGGTCCATAATTCCGACCATCTGCTGCTCAAACGCTGAAAGGTCGATGCTTGCCGGAGCCAGTTCGAGTTTATCGTTGATTTGCCAGAGTATTTCTTTGAGTCTTACGGGTTCGTTTCTGCTTTTACTGATAAGAACGTCGTAGATACTTTGTTCAATCTGGTCTTCCGGTACTGCTAAACCGACCGCACAATGCGACTGCGGGTCAAGGTCGACCAGAAGCGTTCTTTTTCCCAGTTCGGCAAGAGCGCTTGCCAAGTTGATTGCAACGGTAGTTTTTCCGCATCCACCCTTTTGATTGACGATTGCTATGGTTCTCATAGGTCTTCTCCGTAAGACATTCAGGCACCGGCGTACATCCGTGTGCCGCTAATAGTATTGAGAATGTAGACGCACTATCTACTTATTCTTAATATTCGGCCAGAATCCGATAAAAACTTTACCCTTTTATGGGACTCTTTAATAAAAAAACCGCATTAATAATAGTATTATCGCATATTTTTCGGTCCTGTCCAGCCCCAAACACGTCAAGAATTTTTATTTTTTAAAAAATTTTAATTGTAAAAATGTAAAAATAGGTAAAAGGTGTTCGGTCATGAGGAATAAATAGAACAAAAACGAAAGGATAAATATTTCAATAACACTTAAATTTTTAATTTTTGTCAGTACAATACATCGCGGCGGAAAGATTCTTTTATCTGTAAAAATTCAGAATTTTTCATATAGCTTTAGTTACAGGTTATTGTAAAATGGTATCTCCATCAGGAATATGTTGCCTGATATTCAAATTATCGCCGCTGGCTGACAGGGATGTTTGATTTTTATATTTTGTACAGCTTCTCGTATGGTAGGTTAATAAATAGTATGAGTAAGAATAAAAAAATTGTATCTCGGCAGGTTGGTCTTGAAATCGGTTATATATGCGGTAAGTATTTTCTTAAGCTGGACCATCTTCATTACGGATATTGGTATGACGGGCTTAAGCTGGATGTTTCTAATCTTTATCTCGCACAGGAAGCTTATACTAAATTTCTGATTTCTAATATTCCTGATACCGTCAAAACGATTCTCGATGTCGGCTGCGGAACAGGGCAGGTCGCGAAATGTCTTCTGGATAAAGGTTATGAGGTTGATTGCGTCAGTCCCGACCCGTACTTGACGAAATGTGCAAAAGAGCGGCTCGAAGGCAAAAGCACTATATTCGAATGCCCCTATGAACAGCTTCAGACTCAAAACCGTTATGATATGACATTATTTTCTGAAAGTTTTCAGTATATCCATATCGAGGATGCTGCCGCAAAATGTGCCGAGGTTTTGAACCCCGGCGGATATATGCTTATCAGTGATATTTTCCGCAACGAAACCAAGGATAAGGGCGGTATAAGCGGTGGGCACAGCCTTCTAAAATTTTACGATTTTATGGGCAAGTCTGTCTTTAGTAAAATTAAGGATATCGATATAACCAATCAGACCGCGCCGAATATGGATTTGATGTACGATGTAATGCAGAATGTGGTTAAGCCATGTTCTCTTGCGGCAAATCGTTTTTTACAAAGCAGGCATCCGCTGCTTGTTAAAATTATTTTATGGTGGTACAAAGAAAAACTTAAAAAGGTAAATCAGAAATATTTCAGCGACCAAAGAACCGCAGAGAAATTTAAAAAATACAAATCTTACAGGCTGATGCTTTATAAAAAGAATTCTTAGAAGCCGGTCATTCGAAGTTTGCGGGGTCTTCGAGTAATTTTCTTATAAAGTCCAGAAATTGAGCCGCGTATGCACCATTTGCGAGTTTATGGTCAACCGAAAGCGTCATACTCATCAGTTTTCTAATATTAAAGCTTCCGTTATCCGGCAGGAGCGTGTCTATTATCTTGCCGATTCCTAAAATGCTGCATTGGCCGGGAACGACTATCGGAATGAAAGATTCGACCCCGTAAGCACCGAGATTACTGACAGTCATACAGCCGCCATGTAAATCGTCAAGACCGAGCTTTCCACTGTGTGCTTTTTCAATAAGCGACTGAGCTTCGCGGGCTATCTGAAGCACGGTCTTTTTGTTTACGTTTTTCAGTATCGCAGTGACTAAACCGTCCTGCACCGATACAGCCAAACCGATATCGATGCTGTCAGCCAATATAATTTCATCACGGTCGAGCCTTGCGGTCATAAGAGGAAATTTTTCAAGCCCGGCGGCCGCGGCGCGAATAATAAAATCATTATAGGAAACCTTGGTTTTATTATGCTGATTAAATTTTTCGCGATGCTCGACGAGCTTGGTAACATCGGCGACGGCTGTTAGGTAAAAGCACGGAATCTGCTGCTTTGACAGCAGCATTTTTTGTGCTGTTATTTTCTGCAGGCGAGTCATCGGTACGGTTTGGCCGAGCTTGTATTGCGGTTGGGTTTGAGGTTCTTCGGACAAGGCCTGTAATAATTCTTTATCGGATATTTCTTCTGAAGGTCCATGCGGCTGCGGTTGTTTAGCCGTTACCTTTTTTTTTTCAGTTTCTGGTCTGGGGACATTTTCATCTTCATCGCCGAGAAGCATTATCACCTCTCCGACAGAAATGGTTTGTCCTTCTTGTACGAGAATGTGTTTGACGAAACCGTCTGATGGGGATTCGACTTCGAGAGTCGCTTTATCCGTCTCGACTTCAAAGAGAATATCGCCTCTTTGAACTTTGTCATTGACTTTGACCGGACAGTTTAAAATAGCCGCTTCATTCATTGATTTGCCGAGTCTGGGTAATCTGACCTCGATTGCCATATTCGAATCCTGTTAAATTTGCTCAAAACGATTTTCTATAAAGGTCTTTTTACCCGATTTGGTCTTAATGTCAATAACTAATGCTTTGAGCAAATAAAAACGGCGCAGCTTATTAATCTGCGCCGTTGAAGAAAATTCTATGCTTAATTTTATCAGTTAGACTGATTTTCCATCATCTGCTGCTGCATAATAGTACCTATAGACGCAATCTCAGCCAAATGTTCTTTTGGTACGGCGATATCTAAGGTCAGTTTGCCTTGAGCCATTATACCTGTAAAAGCGATATTGGTTTTGGTAGGTATCTTATCAAACGGAATAGCAACGGGCATCGGGGCAAATGACATACCCAGATTCATCATTCTTATAACATTGGCGGTTCCGAAGAAATCAACTGTTTTGGCGGCAGGCAATATTTCCATCGCCGTCTTAACTTCTGAAGAGGGGCTTTTTGACCCGATTTTGATTTGGTCGATGAGTTGTTTGATTCCAGCCTCAGTGTCGCCGCCCATAACCATAGCATAATATTTGTCAACATAAGCCATTTTGTAAACGAATCCTTCGCCGTATATAGAAGCAATCATTTGCGCTTCGGGCGAATTAACGTCGATAACTTTAAACATAAGCTTAGCTGAATCGATGGATACATTTTTATACTGCATAGCATTTTTTTCATGCTCAACTTCAAGTTTCAGACCCATTTGTTTGTACATTTCGGCCATTGAACCGGTTTTCATCATTTCGAAAGCTTTATCCTGTGCATTCTCATATTTCTGTTTATCTTTAATTTCAAGCAGATAATTCATAGCAAAAGAGGGCTTGCCGGTCGGGTTGACTTTTATTGATGCGGCTAACACGTTTCCTGCTGAATCAAGGGTATCTTGGAAGATTTGTTCCCATTCGGCTTTTTGCTCTTCTGATGCCATTGTCGGCGAGGCTTTCATAAAACTCATACCCGCCTGCATCATTTTTTGCATTGTGTTCTGACCTATTTTGGCCGAGCAATTTATCGCTGCGCCATCCTGCATATAGTCAATCAGCATATTTTCCTTTGGTAAAGATTCATCGGCACTGAGCGTCTTGGCCATTTCAGTATCCGCTTTGGCGGTGAGTATTTTTTTAATTCGCAAAACCGCCGGTTCGGGTTTTAGTGAAATACTTGCATATTTACCCTGTTCGAGAAATGCTTTTGCCATATCGAAATAAACCTTCATCATTTGTGAAGCGTTACCCATCATAGGCTGACCTTGTTTTGATTTATTTTCGATTTCAGCTTGTGCTTTGGTAAAGATATCGTTAATCACAGAGCCGAAGACTTTATTGATTTTTTCGATATCACCGTATGCCCAAACAGGCATTTCATTCGCGTATTTTGTTTGCTCGGCATCAAGAGATTTGGCAATAGAACCTGCCGAACCTGATGATATTGACTTGGCAAGGGCAAGAATCCCGACATAATTTTCCTCCGGCCCGATAAGAGCGTAGTCTTTTACTTTTATGCAGATTGCTCTTTTGCCGCTTTTTCCGCCGCCCATCGTCTGCGGAGTTATTCTGCTGATACCGGCGGCATCAGGCTCGTCGACATTGATACTTGATTCTAAAAATAGCTGGTAGTCTTTTACCGGCAGCAGCATCACGCCGAAAATATTTTTAGTTTGCTCGGATTCGTTTTGCGGTTTGGCCGGAACGCCGAACATCGCGAAAATTCCAGAGGTGTTAACCCCGCTCAGAGCAGGGTCGCCCAGCAGTGATACAAGAGGCATTCTCACCATTATTGAAGCTGCTCCGGGTATAGGGGTAACTCCTGAGAGGAACTGGTCGAACTGCCCCATAGTGTAATCGAAATTGTTCAGTCTGACGCAAAATACCGCATCTGAAGGAACTAAATCCATTACGGAACCAGCGGTGTTTTCATCGGCAAAACATACGTTGATTAAAAGAAAGGTGGACAGAAATAGACAGAACATCTTACAGCCGGTTTGTTTTTTGCTTTGCATTTTTTAAACCTCCAAAAGTTAATTTCCCTGTTATTTTAAACAAACACTATATCCACACCGGTCGGCTTTTACAAGGAACAAATAAATCGGTGTATATGTTAAAAGACGCGTTTGCAGGGATTTTCTTTTAAAAAAAGCGGGCTAAATAAAAAAAGCCTCCGGTATGTGATTTCCGGAGGCTTCCGGTACGTTTAAGTCTTTGGTAATGCAAAAGATATAAACTTATTGTCCTTTTACTTTAATTTTTACTGGTTTTGCTTTTTCGGCCTTGGGCAGCGTAATCGTCAATACGCCGTTTTTGTAGGCCGCGTCAATTTTATTCTGCTCAACCTCAGCGGGCATATTAATTTGTCTGCTGAAACTGCCGTAGCTTCGCTCGATATGGTAATAACCTTTTTCCTTTTTTTCTTCTTCGTATTTCTTTTCGCCGCTGACGGTCAAGACGTTGCCGTGAACCGAGATATCAATGTCGTCTGCGTTGCAGCCGGGAACTTCGGCTTTTACGGTTATTTGGTTTTCATCTTCGGCTACATCGATAGCCGGCCATACGGTTTTTTCAAACTGAGCAGTCGGCCAGTTACCGAAAAAAGCTCCGAACAAATCATCCATATCCCTGTGAAGTCTTGCCAAATCGTTTCCAGATTTTCTTGTTAGCAGTGCCATAATTAATACCTCCTTTCTTCTATATCCAATTTCCTTTACGGTATTTTTTCAATTTTTTCCAATAATACTTTATGCAAAAACCGTGCCAGATTTTAAAGGCTTATTTATACGTCAAAAGCACGGTTTGGCTGGCTTTATAGGTCATTATAGGCCCTTTTGGACTGTCAAAATGACAGTCTGAGAATCAGCAGATGACAGCTTATTTTTGTATAGAAGGTTATTGCTCCGTTTTAATATTGTGTATAAGATGTTGCCGGTTATCGGGCAGTAAATAGAATTTAATAAATAATAGGAGATGATTATGAAAAGGATTGCTCTAACGATTGCACTTCTAATTTTTATTGCTAACGCACAAGAACCATTGGTAAGAAATCCCGCTACGCCGGAACAGGCAAAATCGATGCAGGCTTCGGCGGCGGCTCAATTAAATTTGCCCATCGAAAGGAAGGTTGAAATATCCGACGGTGTTTTTATGGAATTTGTTTTGATACCTGCCGGTGAGTTTGTGATGGGTTCGCCTTCGAACGAAAAAAATAGGGGATGGGACGAAGGCCCGCTGCATCAGGTAAGAATTTCCAAGTCTTTTTATCTGGGCAAATATGAGGTTACACAGGAACAATACGAAGCGATTTTAGGTGAAAATCCCAAACTCAAATTTAGAAGTCCTAACCTGCCGGTTGAAAATGTGGATTGGCGCCAAGCAGGAATATTTTGTCAGGCGGTTTCTAATAAAACCGGTTTAAAGATGAGACTGCCCACAGAAGCCGAATGGGAATATAGCTGCCGTGCAGGTACGGATACGGAATTTTATACCGGAAACATGATTGACCCAGAACAGGCAAATTACGACTGGGGCAAATCATACAATAAAAGCAAAAGAGCAAATTCTCTGGGCCGTACTAAAATGGTCGGCAGCTACCCTCCGAACGCATTCGGGTTATATGATATGCATGGAAACGTCTGGGAATGGTGTCAGGATATTTATAAAAACGATTATTATAAAGCCAGTCGCATAGTTGACCCTGTCAACGACGGGCCGAAAGGTTCTCGCGTGATTCGCGGCGGCGCTTGGAACGAAGGACCTGAAAAACTGCGAAGCGCACAAAGAAGTAAACGAATCGAAGGCGCCGACAGACGGCATATCGGGTTCAGAGTACTTATGGAAATTGAGCAATAAAATACCCAATACAATTCTGTATTTGGTTAAGAACGACATCTATAGCTTTTTTAAAATAAGCTATTTTTCTTTTGTCTCGTTCGGGTCTTTAGCGGGTTTTTCTACTCTTATACCGCCGACCTTGAGAGTGCTTGTATCATTCGTATCGGCGACGGTTGTTTCGAGAGACTCATAAACACCGCTTTTTGCTTTTGTTTTTGCAAGTTTGTATTGTCTCTTCAATGCCTTTTTCTGGTTTTTGTAAATTTGCTTCTCGGCTTTAAGTGTTGCTTTTGTGGTTGGTCTGCAAATCATTCCTGCGGATATATCACTGATTTTCGGTTTGCTGCCGTCTATTTTGCTGATAATTGTTCCTATACTGTAATTCTCAAAGGTTTGCGTGATAGTAATTCTGCCGACAGGGATTTCGATGGAATGAATTTTGTTCGGGTCGGAGGCATCGGCTATCTTTTCAATTTTGAAAATATCGAATTTAGTTTTTTGTTTGGCCGAAGCGTCGATGAAAATTTCACCCGTTTCAGTCGTTTTTATGACTCGTGCGTGTGTGATTTGAGGGCTTTTATCACCAAAACAGTGCGAGCATAAAACAACCGCAAGAATAAAGCATAATCTTTTCATATAGCTTTCTCCGTTAAATTAAGGTTGATTTTGAAGGATTACGTTATCACTAATTCCTCAAAAATCAACCCAAAAACATAATTGTGCAAGAACAGTCGGAGTTCTGTTGTGTTTCACAGAACTTATAGATTTAAACCTGATGTATCGCCGCTTTTTTCTTTGAGCTTGTTGTAATATATATTGAATCTTTCGGTCAATCCTGAGATAGACTTGTTGATTTTTGCTATATCATCCTGAAGCGATTTCGCGCTATCACTAAAAGCTTTGTCTAAGCCCATACTCGATATTTTTTCGGCAAGTTTGTCGAGCTCTTTCTTTTTTGAGGTGATAGCGTCTTTGTAGGCCATGGCTGTCTGTCTTAGTTTGGCGGCATCCATTTTATCAGCTTCTGCCTGAACCTCGGTTATAGGCTTATTGGGGTCAGCCTTTTTGCCGCAGCCGAATAATGTTATCGAAAGAATAGCGGCAAAACCTAATAACGCGATTTTTTTCAATCCTTCCACGGTATTTCTCCTTAAATAATTGTTAATCCTTATTTCTTCCAACAAACAAAATTATAATCTTGCCGTTATGTTCTGTACAATAAAATCTAAACCTATTTATAGCCTCTAACAAAAAGAGCCTTTTTTCGCGGCACGGCCTTCAAGGCCGTGATTTACAGGTTTCACGGGCAAGATGCCCGTGCCACTGTTTATTTTTTTAGAGGCTATTAATCATCGTCCAATGTATTTACGAAAGCTTTGTCAGGAGTATAATTGGCAAAATGAACCCTAAAATACTGCTTGTTAATCCGCCGATACACGATTTTACCGCTTATGACTTCTGGATTAAGCCTTACGGAATGCTCTCTGTTGCAGGTTTTCTAAGACACAAAGCCGAATTTGCTTTGTTTGATTATCTTGACAGGCGGCATCCCTCCGTTTTCGGCGAATCAGAATTTAAGCCGGACAAATGGGGCAGGGGAAAGTTCCCTCAGCAGATTATGGAGCCGCCGCAACCCTTGAAAGGGATTGACAGGTATTTTAGAAGAATAGGCTTGGCAAGGGATTTATTCGCTGATTTTTTAAAGCTTCAGGATTTCGATTTTGTCTTCATCCAAACCGTTATGACGTATTGGTATTTGGGTGTCGAGGAAGTTATCGAGGATATTCGTAAATTTCAGCCCCATGCGAAAATTATCTTAGGCGGAAATTATGTAACGCTTTGTCCCGAACATGCCAACTCGCTCGGAGCCGATTTTTTGTCGGTCGGCTGGGAACTTGGGCCGCTATGGGAGTATCTAAACATTGAGCCTGATTTGAATCAGCCCGCTTTATGGGAAGTTTATGATAATCTCGCAACCGGAGCGATTAAAATTACCGACGGCTGTCCGTTTAATTGCACTTATTGTTCTGTTCCTAAAGTTTATGGCTTTTTTAAGAAACGGCCTGTTGAGCGGGTAATTGCGGAAATTGTATTGCTGAAAAAACGCGGAGCCGAAAATATAGCTTTTTATGACGATGCTTTACTGCACAAAGCCGATGGTATTTTGATTCCGTTTTTAGAGCAGGTAATGCGTGAGGATATTAAAGTAAATTTTCACACGCCGAATGCTCTCAATGCCCGTTTTATCACAAAAGAGCTTGCTGAAATTTTAGTTCGAAGCGGCTTTAAGACATTTTATCTTGGCTTCGAAAGCTCAAACGTCAAATGGCAGAAGATGACGGGCTCGAAGGTCTTTTCTGAGGAATTGGCCGCTGCGGTTGAAAATCTCAAATCCGCCGGAGCCGATTGCAATGATATTACCGCATATCAAATTTTAGGACATCCTAATAGTGATACGCAAATGCTCGAAGAATCGATGCATTTTGTAAATTCGCTGGGCATACGAGGAATGTTAGCTGATTTTTCGCCGATACCGGGTACGCCCGACGGCGATGCCTGTTCAAAGTGGGTCGATATGAATGAACCCTTGCTGCATAACAAAACCGCTTTTGCCATTATTCACCTTGGTTTTGACGAATCAAATCGTCTGAAAGACTTGCAGCGAAAACTCAATAATAAACTTCGGCAGTAAACAATTTTTTATATTATCTCACCGTAGTTTTGATTTAAAGTCAATTCTGCTGTATACTAATGCCGCTGTTAACTTAGCAAAACTCGGCAGTTATGATTTAGTAAAATGGGAAAGGCGGTTTGATGCTGTCGATTGAAATTATTTTTTTGTATGTATCGGTACTGATATTTCTGAGCATTTTGGCCAGTAAACTTTCCGATAGATTATCAGTACCTGTGCTTTTGCTGTTTCTAATTATCGGAATGCTTGCCGGCTCGGAAGGGCTTGGCGGGATTTATTTCAACGACCCGTTATTTGCCAAGTCTATCGGTATTGTTGCACTTGTTTTCATTATTTTTACCGGTGGTATCCATACCCGGTGGAAAGATGTTCGGCCGGTTCTTGTTCCGGGTTTTGTTCTCGCGACTTTTGGAGTACTAATCACCGCGATAATCGTAGGGTTGTTTTCGGTATTTATTTTGAAATTATCTTATATTGAGGGAATGCTTTTAGGTTCTATCGTATCTTCTACCGACGCGGCTGCGGTCTTTACTGTTCTAAGGTCAAAACGTGCAAGCCTGAAAGGTTCGGTGAGGCCTCTTTTGGAGCTTGAATCAGGCAGTAACGACCCGATGGCGGTTTTCCTTACGATGGGGTTTATACATTTATTGACGATAAAAGATGCCTCACTTGCTGATCTTATTCCGATGTTCTTTCTGGATATGGGTGTCGGCGCGCTGATGGGTTATATAATGGCACAGCTTAGTATTTACATTATTAACCGTGCCAGACTCGAATACAGCGGTCTTTATCCGGTTTTGACGATGTCTTTGATTCTTATGACTTATGCGGCGACAACGGCTTTTCGGGGAAACGGTATTCTCGCGGTGTATTTGGTCGGTTTAATAATGGGCAGCCGCGAGTTTGTCCACAAAAAGACAATTATGAAATTTCATGACGGGCTTGCATGGCTGATGCAGATAGCTATGTTTTTAACGCTTGGATTGCTTGTTTTTCCTTCACAGATAATTCCGGTAATAGCAGCAGGGCTTTTGGCAGCGCTGGTTCTTATATTTTTAGCTCGACCGATAGCGTCTTTTTTATGTCTGCTGCCGTTTAAGTTTAACTATCCTGAAAAGACAATGATATCTTGGGTCGGATTAAAAGGAGCTGTTCCGATTATTCTGGCAACCTTCCCTATGCTTGCTGGTCTTCCTCAGGCAGAGACGATTTTTAATATAGTGTTTTTTGTGGTACTAACCTCTGTTCTGATTCAAGGTACATCGATACCGTTTATCGCTAAGAAACTGAAATTGAGTATTCCTTATGATAAGCGTGTTTATCCGATAGAGTTTGAAAAGACAGACGGTATCGACGCTTCGCTGGAGGAATTGATTGTACCTTTCGAGTCTGAGGTTATTGGAAAACATATTTATGAGATACGCACTCCGCCGAAATGCCTTATTGTATTGATAGCTCGCCAGGATAAATACTTCATCCCGCACGGTTCGACCGTAATTGAGCCGGGAGATATTTTCTTGGTTCTTGCCAAAAAAGAAGATTTAGCTGCATTGCAGGTTATTCTTGCTAAAACTGTTTAAAAAGCCTTGCTGAAAAAGATTGAATTTATGACAAAGCAATTTGTAATATGAAATTTGCTATAAAAAATTTCGGATGTCCCCGCAGTTTTGTCCCCACCGTTTTGCTTCGCAAAAATGAAGCTGTGTGGGCAAAACTAAGCGCGGGGACACCCGAGTTTAGCTCTGGAGAAATGCTATGAAAGCATTTATCCAGACCTTCGGGTGTCAGATGAATAAGCTTGATTCTGCGTTAGTGACCGCAGCATTGAGTGAGTCCGGTTTTTCAATTACAAATAGCATTAAAGAAGCGGATATTGTTCTGATAAATACCTGTTCGGTTCGGGAACATGCCGAACAGCGGGTAATTTCGCATATCGGGAACCTAAAGCATATCAAGGAAGAAAAACCTGATTTAGTGGTGGGAATAATCGGCTGTATGGCCCAGCGGCTCGGCAGTGAATTATTGCAAAACGGCACGGTCGATATTGTTTGCGGGCCGGGACAGATTCCGAAAATTGCCGAACTGGTCAAAAAAGCTGTAAGTGAAAAACAACGAATCGTTAATATTACCGAGAACATCAGGCAGACCGACCCTGTGAATACCGCTCTTGAAAATTTCGAATCAGTTTATGACAGAGCGGACAAAAGCATCCCCGGCCAAGCGTTTGTTCGAGTTATGCATGGCTGTGATAATTTCTGTTCCTATTGTATTGTACCGTATGTTCGCGGCAGGGAGGTTTCGCGGCCTCCGGAAAAAATCATCGAGCAGATTAAAAGATTGGCAGGCGAAGGAATAAAACTGGTTACGCTTTTGGGGCAGGCTGTCAACAAATATAAATACACAGCCGGTGATAAGACATATACGCTGGCGGATTTACTTTATATGAGCAGTGAAATCGCAGGTATAGAATGGATTCGTTTTGTTACAAGCTATCCGCAACCGCAGCAATTTACGGAATTAATGCAGGTCATGGCTGAATCGCCGAAAGTTTGCAATTATCTTCATATGCCTGCGCAATCCGGTTCTGATAAAATTTTAAAGGCAATGAACCGCAAATATACCGCTGCTGAATATATCGGCCTTATAGATAAAGCCAGAGAAATTGTTCCTTCCATAGCCGCAGCAGGGGATTTTATTGTCGGGTTTCCGGGCGAGACCGATGAGGATTTTGCACTGACCGTCGAACTTGTAAAAAAAGCCCGATATAAAAATTGTTTTGTTTTCAAATATTCACCCCGGCCGGGTACTGCCGCGGATAAAAAATTGGCTGATACGGTACCTGACGAGGTGAAAATACAGCGAAATAGAGAATTACTGGCTATTCAGGAAAAAATAAGCGCCGAGTTGGCGAATGAATTTTTACATAAAGAAGTTACGGTGCTTGTTGAAGGCCTGAGCAAAAAACCGCATTTAAATTCAGCCGAAAATGAAAATAACCCTCAGCTTATAGGCAGAACAGCCGGTGATTGGATAGTGGTTTTCAACGGCCCGCAGACCTTAGCAGGGCAGTTCGCTAAAGTTAAAATTATAAAAACCAGCCCCCTGACGCTGTTCGGAGTTAAAAAATAGAAGTAAACCGCGGCTTTCATTTACCCAAAAACCGGCACTCGGATTATTCATAAATTATCGCATACCTGTTTTAAACAGAAGGGTATTTATTATCATTAGTAAGCTGATGTCGTGAGGCCGGAATTAGTTTTATAAGAGCAAATGAAGTTATGGAACTAATGCTAATCTTAGAGCCTCTAACAAAACCTCAATTTTAGATAATGGAATGACCGATGAAAACAATGGTTAAAAAGCAAGTAAAAGTCATCTGTCAAGGAGGACATGTTTATGGCCAAGCCATTGTTACCAGACGAATTATGGGAAATCATCGAACCAATATTGCCCAAACAAAAAATCAGCCCGAAGGGTGGAAGGCCATCGGTCAGCAATCGAGAAGCACTGACTGGAATTCTATTCGTGCTGAAAACAGGCATACCATGGGAATATCTTCCGCAAGAACTGGGTTGCGGTTCCGGCATGACCTGCTGGCGACGTCTTCGAGACTGGCAAAAAGCAGGACTTTGGGACAAAATACACCACCTGTTACTCAACAAATTACGCAAAGAAGACCATATCGATTTTTCACGAGCGGTGGTAGATTTTTCATCAGTTCGAGCTGTTTTTGGGGGGCGCAAACCGGCCCGAATCCAACGGATAGACGGAAAATGGGGTCTAAACACCATATCATCACCGATGTCGAAGGAACCCCTTTCGCTGTCAGACTGACTGGAGCGAATCGTCATGATGTCACCCAATTGCTTCCTTTGGTAGAAGCTATTCCGCCTATTGCCGGAAAAGTAGGACGGCCACGCAGAAAACCCGATTGTGTTTAGGCGGATCGGGGCTATGATTCTGAACCACATCGCAGACAACTTCGTAGCAAAGGAATCGAGCCTATTCTGGCAAAACGAAGAACTGAAAATGGCAGTGGTCTTGGAATTTACCGTTGGGTGGTTGAACGCACATTGAGTTGGCTGCATCAGTTTCGACGTCTGCGGGTTCGATATGAACGTCGGGCAGATATGCATGAGGCGTTGCTTAAAATCGGTTGTATTGTTATCTGTCATAACACATTGTTAAATAGGTTTTGTTAGAGGCTCTAAGTAACCTGCCGGAAGGTTTTTCCCTTTTAGTAAGACGATAGATGCGTTTTTTGGTGCACAAACATTGTTGTGCATTAAAATTTTCTCCGAATAAAAACAAATTTTTAGAAAGTCAATCCACATCTTATCCACAAAATTAATTTAGGCTGTGCAAAACGTGTTCAAAATAAATTTTTTTCGCGCGTAAGTTCATACTATTTAAAAGCATCTGAACAGTGGAAAAGAAAGTTTGAAAAAATCGTTTGATTTGTTTGCGCTGCGCACAATAATTATGTTAAATCAGTATTAACCACGGAACGAAGATTTAACTGCGTTGATATATTTGGGAGAGTGTGCATGGGCATTGCTGTCACGGAGGACATGATAGCGGCTGTTTGCGATGAACTGGCCGTGCGTGTTGGACCACAGAAATACCGGATATGGTTTAAGCATTCGACCAAGCTGTCGCTGACAGAAAACTATGTTAATGTAGGAGTTCCTAATCTCTTTATCGCAAGCTGGATAGAAAATCATTTTTCCCATGAGATATCTCAAGCTGCCAAGGCCGTAACAGGCCAGAATTTGAAACTGACGTTTGCCATAGACCCCGAATTATCCGGTCAGCAGCGTCAAAGTCAGCTTGATTATCAGGCTCGGCATGTTACGAAATCTCAGGATAACCAGCGATGCAGCAGGAAATTCGTTAGTAAAAATGAAAAACCGCTCAAACTCAGTTTAGATAAATTCGTTGTAGGCCCGTCTAATGAGCTTGCCTATAACGCCGCCAGAGCGGTTATTAATGACCAGAAGAGCCCTTTTAATCCGCTCTTCATTCATGGAGGATATGGTGTCGGGAAAAGCCATCTTCTGCAAGGGATTTGCAATGAAGTTTGCCAGAACCGACCCGGAACTGTTTGGCAGTATCTCTCGGCGGAAGATTTCGCCAATCAGTTTGTGCTGGCCTTGAAGACGAAAAAGCTGGAGGCTTTTAGGTCCCGAATGCGGCAAACGGAGTTGCTGGCTATCGACGACATTCACTTCCTGGCCAGCAAGCCATCGACTCAGCAGGAATTTCTGCATACCTTTAACGCTATTGACCTTGCAGGAAAACAGGTCGTGCTTGTCAGCGATGCGCACCCGAAAATGATAGGGCAGCTTTGTGAAAAGCTTGTCAATCGATTCGTATCGGGTATGGTTGTTAAGATAGAGAACCCTGACCTTGAAACGCGATGTGAAATATGCAGAAGATACGCGGACGAGACTAAAAAACACGTTCCCGAAACGGTTATACGTTATATTGCCGAACATATCCGCTCGAATGTACGCGAGCTTGAAGGGGCGTTGTTGAAAGTTATTGCGTTTTCAAGTTTACAGTGCAAAAAAATTGACCTGTTTATGGCCAAAGAAATCTTGGCTGAACATCTTGCAAGAACCGACCCGATTGTCCATATCTCTGATATCGAATCGACCGTAGCGACTTTTTTCGGCATTACAAGCGCGGATATTCATTCGTCAAAGAAAGACAGGACTATTTCTTTGGCTCGTCATTTTAGTATGTATCTTGCGAGAAAGCATACAAATATGTCTTCTCCTGAAATCGGCAGATTTATGGGAAATAAAAATCACGCAACAGTTCTTTTGGCATGCAGGAAAATTGAAGAGCAGCTTCAGAAAAACTCCGAGCTTCGCTGGGAAAGTCCGGCGGGAAACAAAATTTCCAAAGCAAGGACAATTCTCTCGAAATTGCAGGAAAGCATCTCAAATAAGTAGCGCAACGGGCAAATATTACAGATTGGAAACTATTTGACCTGAATAGGCTTATTGTAAATCAGCCCGCAGGGCGGTAAAAGCGGTGTTTTTATAGACCCTTATAAAGTGCCTTCGGCTGTTCATGCGTTATTTGCTGTCTATGCAATAAGATGCTTGATTATAAGCTGAAAATAGTGTAAGATGAGGTAAATGGGTTCTGATATGGATTTGGCGGGGGCACAGGAGCACGACGATGAGGTTAATCGTAAGAAAAGAAGGTCAAGGCGAAAAAGAATATAAATTCGAGAAGGATAGAATTCTCCTTGGCAGGGCTGCCGATGCCGATGTTCCTTTGAGTGAAGCGCTTGTTTCAAGAAAGCACGCATATATTCTTCGTGACTTGCTTTTCAATCAGTGGAAAATCGAAGACAACAATTCGTCTAATAAAACCTATGTTAATAACAAAGAAGTGATAAAGGATACTCTGGGGACCGGAGATGAAATCCGAATAGGCGGTTTTGTAATAGAAGTTGACTTGGAGGACGGGCCTGTTGTTGTGAGAAGCAATTCCTGTGATGAGACGGTTGACGGCGAAGTTTTGACAATGGAGGCATCTCTGAATACCCCTAGAAGTGAAACTGTAGTTCGCTCGCCAGATGCTCAGCATGCACCGGCTATGCGTTTAGCCGCCAGAAGACTTACGGATTTTTCGCAGGCTACTGAAATTTTGTGCGATTCAAAAAGCCTCGACCAACTGATGATTACACTGCTGGATATTTTAATCAAGCAGTTCGATGCATTTCATGTTTGGATAGCTTTTCGTGAACAGCCCAGCGGCCCAATGACATACCACGCAGGCAAACGCCGTGACGGACAGAAAGTGCAGATAACTGATTTACAGCTTCAGGACAAGATTAAACTAGCGATGGAAAAATTTCAGTCATCGGTAATGCCTCGTGTTTCGGCGCAGATGCAGGAAAAAGACAGAATCCGTTCGGCGATGATAACTCCGGTGATGAGAAAAAGCGGCTGTTACGGCCTTTTGTATGTTGACAACGCGATGGTACACGAGCATTATAGCCTAAGCGATTTGGATTATTTGATGTTTATCGCAATGCACGTAGCAGCCATTTTCAAAGATCTGCTCGATAGTTAACCCATCATTATTTAGCTGCAGCCGGATATTACTTGGCGGCTTTGCGAAGTTCCTTGGCCATATCGGTCTTTTCCCATGTGAAGTTAGGCAGATTTCTTCCGAAATGTCCGCCGTGAGTTGTCGCAGAGAATATCGGGCGAGCAAGTTTCAGATGCGAAATCATACCTTTTGGTGTAAGCGGGAATATCTTTCGAACAATTTGGCTTAATTTCTTTTCGCTATATTTTGCTGTTCCATGGGTATCAACCAGTACGGATATTGGTTCTGCAACTCCGATAGCGTAAGAGAGCTGAACTTCGCAGATATCCGCTAAATCGGCAGCGACGATGTTTTTGGCGATGTATCTGGACATATAGCTTGCAGTTCTGTCTACCTTTGTCGGGTCTTTTCCGCTGAATGCTCCTCCGCCGTGTCTGCCTCGTCCGCCATAAGTATCTACGATAAGTTTTCGTCCTGTCAGACCGCAATCTGCCGCCGGTCCTCCGAACTCAAAGATTCCTGTAGCATTAATATGAAATTGAGTGTCCGAATCTATAAAACCTTTAGGCATAACAGGCATAATAACCTTTTGTTTGATTTGTTTTACAAGTTTTTCATGACTGATGTCCGGGTCATGCTGGGCGGCTATGACTATTGCCAGAACACGTTTGGGTTTGCCGTTTTGATATTCGATTGTAACCTGACTTTTTCCGTCCGGTCTAAGCCATGGCAATGTTTTATCCTGCCGAAGTTCTTCGAGTTTAATCGTTAGCTGATGAGCAAGCTGTATTGGCATAGGCATAAGCTCTTTGGTTTCATTGCAGGCAAATCCGAACATCATTCCCTGATCTCCGGCACCTTGTTCTTTATGCAGTCCTTGACCTTCGGTTACGCCCTGTGAAATATGCGGGCTTTGTTTGCTGATTGAGACCAAAACAGCGCAATTTTCATAATGAAACCCATATGCAGGGTCTTCATAACCAATCTTTTTTATGGTATTGCGTACAACTTGCGGTATATCGACTATAGCTTTAGTAGTAATTTCGCCGGCTACCATTGCCATATCTGATTTTACCAAAGTTTCGCAGGCTACTCGGCTGGCCGGGTCTTGGGCAAGCATCGCATCGAGAATGGCATCTGATATTCCATCGGCGACTTTATCAGGATGCCCCATCGTTACCGATTCACTGGTAAAAAGATTTATATCTGAATCACAATTCGGATTATTGAAGATTCTTGTCTTGCTCATATAAATTTAGCTCCTCAGAACGACATTAAAGTATATCTAACGAAAAGGCAGAATAATAACGCCAAGGCAGGTTAAGGTCAAGCCAAATCAGTCAGCAATTGACCATGCTAACGGCTGCTATTGTTCGTTTAATCCCCAATCATAAGTTTTATACTGAACCGTATAATTTCCTGTTTCGAGATAATCAACGGTTTGAGAAGGCAGATATTTTGTTGCAAAGTTCAAAACAGCGCTGATTAAAGGAGTATGGCTCTTGAATTTTTTGTCTGTAGCATAATATTTTAAGAATTCGTTTCCATACCACGTCGGAGAACCGTCAAAAATTGCGGAAATCTGCGCCTGATTGTTGTCTCTTTTTATAGTTAGTCCGCTGGTTTTATTGAGGAATCGTTTGGCTTGGTCTTCAAGCTGATTGTCCAGATTTTTCCCTGTATAAGCTTCATTACGAAGTGGCGGACCGTCTTTACTTGCTAATGAAAGTGCTAAAAAGACACGCGGGTCACCGAATTTTTCACGGAAAAATCTATTTTCAATTTCGAAAAGAGTGAACTCTTCGTCCATCACGATAAATTTATAGTTGTTCCATTTTACCGAGCCGACTTCATTACGAGGCTGAATGTGTCTGATACTGTTAGGCGGCCAAAAAAGCCTGTGGATTCGAGTCGATTCTATAGGATAGTTGCTGATAATAATATCGAGCATTTTAAGGTTGTAGGTATTAATCCAGAAAGCAATTTTTTCAGAATCGGGCCAGTTTTTATAAACTTCCGGTTCGAGCGAAGCCAGTTCCCTTAACAGATTGTCTATTTCCCCTCGCCTTCTCCGCAGGTTGTTATAATTAACCATACCCTCTTCATTAACGTATGTTTCAAAAATCGGCGAAAATTTGATATTGAAAGAGTCTGAATGTTCTTCAGCCGTCTGTTCTTTGATTTCAGGGGTATTTGAATCGTCAGGCTCTTCAGCAGAAAAGTTATTTTCACGGCTGTTCGGTTCGGAAATTTCGCACTCGATTTCCACAGATTTTATGGTTTCTTCTGCCGGTTCGACGGCGGTAGGTTCTGATTCATCTACGGATGTTTTGATTTTGTTAGCAGGCAATTCGGTATTGGCTGTTACAGGTTCATAGACGAATATAATCGCGTTGACGGCAAGACATATTAAAAACAACATCGTTTTTTTTCTCATATCAGGCTTTCCTGCATAAAATTATGACAATACATACTATTATAAGATAAGGTCTTGGCGAATAATTGCAAGTATTTGCCAAGAAAAGTTATTTTTCAATTATCAGCCCTTTAAAACGGCCAGAGGAGTCATTTTTACGACTTTTTTGGCCCAGCCGCATTGAGCGACTATCCGGACAACCTCCTCTATATCTTTATATGCGGCGGGGGCTTCTTCCTTAATTTTTCTTTTATCATTAGTAATAAGCTTAATACCTTTCATGCTCTGTTTGAATTGGTCATCGGTAATTTCGGCTGGGGCTATAGATTTACCCCTTCGATTTTTGCCCAATGCTGCGGTTCGGCTCATAACTCTGCCTGAACCGTGGTTTACCGAGCAGAGCGATTCATCGGAATTTCCCGTGCCGACCATAAGAAAACTTGATGTTCCCATCGACCCGGGGGTAATAATCGGCTGTCCGGTTTTCGAAAATACTGTGCCTGTCATCCTTTCGGGGCCGAAAGCTCTGGTAGCTCCTTTGCGATGAACCCATATTTTGCCGAATGAGTGTTCTTCGTATTTAGCTATATTATGAGCGACGTCATAGACAAGATTTAGCCGGGTCGGGCCGAACATTCGGTTAAAGCATCGCCGGATGAGCATTGCCATTATATGGCGGTTCATATAAGCAAAATTTGCCGCTGCTGACATTGCTTTTATATAGTTATTTGCTGTTTTGTTATCGGTTGTGATGAAGCTGAGCATTTTTTTGCGTTCACCCATTCCGGGCAGTGAAGCGGCCTGAGACATATAATGGTCTGCGATTTCATAGCCGAATCTGCGAGAACCTGAATGAATCATTACGACAATTTGATTTTCAAATAGTCCGAATTGCTTTGCAAGCTCATTATCGAAGACCTCTTTAACTAATTGTATTTCGATAAAATGATTGCCTCCGCCGAGCGTTCCGAGCTGATTGGCGCCTTTTTCTACGGCTTGTTTGGGTATAGCACCGAACTCAGCAGGAAGATTTCCGCCGTCTTCGATTCTTTGCAGGTCGTCATCGAACTGGTCGGTATCGTATGATTCCCAAGCCCGATGATTTAATCTTTTGGCTAAGGCCGGCAGGGCGGCTGCGCCTTTGTAGACAACTTCTTCGAGAGAGGTTCTATCGAGATTGAGATTTTCTTTGCCCTCACCCAGCGGAATATCTCTGGCGATTGAATCAGCGATTGCGTTTATATCTATTTGGCCTTTCGAAAACGGAGTCGAGAGCAATCTCATCCCGCAGTTGATGTCGTATCCTACGGCAGCGGGCATAATAGCATCTTCAAGGCCGAGCACACAGCCGATTGGTATTCCAAACCCTACATGAATATCGGCGGTTGCAAGAACCCTTTTGGCGGGCGGCAGCGATGCGGCATTATAAAGCTGGCGGACGGCGTCCGGCTCGATGTTGATTCGATTAGACGCAAAAATATCGGCATCGACAACCATAGTTCCTATTTGCGGTAAACGAAACCGGCAGGGGCCTATAGATTCGAGTTTTAATACTGGTTCGAGCATAAAATAAACCTTCTACGAATTTAATTATATCAGCAGAATAAAAAATTGTGCGATAAAAGTTTATAAAGCTTTGCTTGTAAAACGTTAAGAACTTATGCAGGCAGGCCGAAATAGCTTGACAGAGGCTTTTAAAGCTGTTAATTTAGGACAAATAAGGACTTGCGCAAAAATATAAGTATTTTTTTAGTTTTTGGGGTAATATGAAGAAACATCTTTCGGTACTTCAAATTGCGGGGATTTTGTCATTTCTTTTTTTAAGTTCGGTGTGTTTGGCGGTTGAAACACGTGAAATTGATTCTGTAAGAGCGAAATCTGTGCTGAATAGCGATGATTTGGCGGTTATTGACAGATTTATTTCCGACGCGATTAAAGAGCTGGTTACTCTTAGCGATTTTACTATAGCATCCAGACAGCGGTCAATAATCCTTGCCAGACAGGGGGAACAAGCACAATATTCCGAACAATTCTCCAGATCTTGCAGAGAACATATCGGCAGAGCGTTAGAACAATCAAAAGCGGTCGAGCCTAAATCCGCCGGTGCTCTGATACGAATGAATCTGCTCATATTAATTGACAGCCTTGAGGATGTCCGGTTGGCAGATTTGGTAATTTCATCGCTTTCAGATGAAAGTCCGGTTGTTAGATATTGGGCATTGCGTGCTTTGACCCGGCCGGAATTGTTCGCAAAAGCAAGTCCGAATTTAAAAGGTGAGGTAATTGCTTCGCTGGAAAACATGGTCGAAACGGCGACGGCTCAGGAATTAGGTCTTATTATCGAATTTGCAGGGGCTTCAAACAGCCCTGAGGCTGATAAGCTGCTTTTGCATATAACCGATACGCGTATAAATAGCTATGCAAAATGGTCGGTTCAGTGGTATTTGCCTGATATTGAAATTTTAAAACAGCTTTTTAATAAAATGACAACTGCATCTGCAGCTAATGAGCGCGCTGAATTCGGCGTGAGATTTGCTCAGCTGTATTCTTATGCGATGCAAAAATATATAAAAGATATCAGAGAAAAGTTTTTAACGCCTACGGCAAAACAGCAATTAATTTCGTTGTTGGCTGAGATAGAGGATAAATGCATCGGCAGGTTGACCGGTTTACAGCAGACATTAATAAGGACTGCTATAGAAAGAGATGATTATGACAGCCTTATTATGGAGCATGGCAGGTTATTCGGCGACCAAACACAGTCAGGCCTGATTCCGGATAAGTTCGGGTTCAATTATGGAACAGATGCTGACGGTTCGAGGCGGACATCCCCGAAAGTCTTACCGAATGCGCCGGGTATGGCTGATTAATTAACATTTTCCCAGTTGATGAAAAAACAAACAATGGAGGTTTGTTTATATGGGTAATCGTTCAGGGGTATGGGGATTTTTCCTTATAATTGCCTTGATTGCGGTGATTATCCTTCAAATAACATCGATGGTTCAATCCGACAGGTTTTATTCATCGTTAAATCGTCTTGATGATATACTTAGCGGTCGATTATATAGAGGCCGAAAGATATCCGACAGTAATTTTGACTCCAGTAAAGATGTTAATTCGGGTGACTGGCTGATATGGGGAACGACAAAAGAACCCGGTACTATCAATCCCATTACCCGGAGAGATATTTATGCTACATGGGTTGTGTGGCGGAATATATTCGAAGGGCTGCTTGATTATGATTATGATTCTCTGGAATTAAAGCCCTGCCTTGCTGATAGATATGAGATAAGCGAAGATGGGCTTGAGATAACGTTTTATATAAGAGATGATGTTCATTTTTCCGACGGCGTGCCGATAACAGCCGATGATGTAATTTTTACCTATGAAACCATAAATAATCCGGGAGTTGATGCGGCTCACTGGGCGAATTATTTTCGTGACATCAAAGAAGCTATAAAAATTGATGACAGAACCGTTAGTTTTGTTCTTAAGCAGCCGTATTTTAAAGCCCTCGAAATCACAAGTTTTCAAGATGTAGGGATAATACCAAAGCATATTTATGAATTTACCGATGCAGCGGAATTTAATAGACGCCGTTCTGCGCCGGTAGGCAGCGGGCCGTATATTTTTGAAAAATGGGATGTTGGCCAGCAGATAGTTTTAACCCGAAACGAAAATTACTGGGGGACAAAACCGAAACTTAACAAGATTGTTTTTAAATTTATTACTAATGATGTCGCGGCACTCCAGGCTTTCGAAGCCGGAAACATTGATTTTCTGGAGCCGCTGCCGGAACAGTTTGCCGATAAGCTCGAAGACGAAGCATTCACAAGCAAATTTAAATGTCTTTCATATTTTACTCCTAAAGTCCCTTATTTCTATATAGGCTGGAATAACAACTCTGTCTTTTTTAAGGATAGACAAGTACGCCTTGCGATGACTCATTTAATAGATAGAGAGCAAATCATTGAATATTTGCTCAAAGGTCAGGCCAAACCGACTACCGGCCCTTTTTATATTTATGGCCCACAGACAGACCCCGACATTGAGCCTTGGCCGTATAATCCTCAAGAGGCGGCTCGACTTCTCGACGAGGCCGGCTGGGTTGATAGTGACGGCGACGGCCTGCGCGATAAGGATGGCGTGCCGTTCAGATTCAAACTGATGATACGAAGCGGCGACCCTTATTATGAAAGGCTTGCCAAATTCATCAAGGATGAAGCATTGAATATCGGTATTGAAGTAGTGATTGACTTATTCGAATGGTCGATATTTATTGAGCGATTATTAGACCGAAAGTTCGATGCGCAAATAAGCGGTTGGGGCGGTGTTGTTGAAGAGGACCCGTATCAGGTTTGGCATTCTTCACAGGCAACCGACAGAGGCTCAAATCACGTCAGTTTTTCTAATAAAGAGGCGGATAAAATAATAGAGCAGGCAAGACGAACTCTTGACAGTGAAACGAGAAATGAACTTTATCGTCGTTTTCATCGAATAGTACATGAAGAACAGCCTTACACTTTTTTGTATATCAGACCGGAAATGCGTTTTCTTCATCCGCGTTTTGAGAATGTTAATATTTACCGGCTGGATTTGGACTGGCTGCAGTGGTATGTTCCTATAGAGAAGCAGAAATATCGTTGAGAATTTTCAGGTCTTAGCATGAACTAAAAGAATGTGTTTTTTGAGGAAATTGATTATGAACGGCCAAAGCGGTTTGTTCAAATTTTTCGTCTTTATATTATTGCTGATAGTGGTTGTTACCCAGATTTTGTCGATTATGCAGGCAAATCGCTTGTATGAACGATTGGATACACTTGTGGAAAGAATGGCTGCCGGAGAAATAAGAAGGCAGACTGTAACTGCCGGCAAAGCAGATGATTTTTCAATGTCCAAATATAAAGGTGATGAAGGAGATTGGCTGGTTTGGTGCTTGGGAGCAGAACCTGCGACTATGAACCAAATGGTCGAGGCTTCGACATGGTCAACAAGGTGGATTGTCAGCGGTAATATATTTGAAAGTATGATTAAGTACAAACAGGATGAATTTGAATATACAGGAATGCTCGCCGAAGATTTCTCGATTTCAGAGGACGGCCTTGAGATATATTTTAAACTTCGTGATGACATTTTTTTCTCGGACGGCGTGCCTATAACAACAGATGACGTTATTTTTACTTTTGAGACGATAACAGACCCTAACGTTGATGCGCAGGCGTATGCGAATTATTTTGCCGATGTTGATAGGTACGAGAAAATTAATGACAGAGAGATAAAGTTTTATATGAAAAAAGCATATTTTCTTTCTCTGGGTTTTCTCGGTTCTATGCCGATTCACCCTAAACACATATATGAATACCAAGATGCTCGTCAGTTTAACAGCCGCAGAACCAATCCGGTAGGCAGCGGTCCGTATGTTTTTGATAAATGGGATATCGGCAGCCAGGTGATTCTTAATCGTAACGAGAATTACTGGGATGAAAAGCCGAAGATAAAAAAAATAGTTTATCGTTTTATTACAAATGATACTGCCGCTCTTCAGTCGCTAATGTCCGGACAGATTGATTATCTCAGGCCTTTGCCTGAGCAGTTTACCGACAAGCAAAACGATGAGCAATTCAATAAGGAGTTTTATTGTTTATCATATTGGTCGGCGGGTAACACTGGTTATTTCTGGATAGGGTGGAATCAGGCAAGACCTTTTTTTGCTGACAAAAAAATAAGGCAGGCATTAACAATGCTAATTGACCGCGAGTCAATAAAAGAACATATTCTTCGCAATCCCGATGCTGAAATTCCAACAGGTCCTTTTTATGTTTATGGCCCGCAGAGCGACCCGAACATCAAGCCGTGGCCTTATGATGTTCAACGGGCGATTGAGCTTCTTGAACAAGCCGGCTGGTTCGACAGTGACAGAGATGGTGTAAGAGATAAAGACGGCGTACCTTTCAGATTCAGATATATGATAGTCAGCGGCAGTCAGCTTCATGAACAGATGGCAAAATTGGTGAAGGATTCTTTAGCAAGGGCCGGAATAGATGTTATTATTGACCCTTATGAGTGGTCAGTGTTTATCCAGAGAGTACAGGACAGGCAATTTGATGCTCTTAATATGGCTTGGGGGGGTGGTATAGAAAGCGACCCATATCAGATATGGCATTCTTCGCAGATAGAAAGAGGGTCAAATTACGTACGTTTCAATAATCCCGAAGCGGATAAGCTGATTGAACAGGCAAGACAAACTCTCGACCCTAACAGCCGCAACCAGTTGTACCACCGTTTTCACAGGATAATCCACGAGGAGCAGCCTTATACATTTATTTATACACGGCCTGAACAGCGTTTTTTACATAGACGTTTTGAAAATGTGAAAATTTATAAACTTGGCATCAATGAACACGAATGGTATGTTCCTATAGAAAAACAGAAGTATAAATAATTGACTGCTATAGGTTGTTTGGCGAATGACTGATTATATTATAAGGCGATTGCTGTTGATGATACCGACTTTGCTCGGTATTACCATTATGGTGTTTACTATAAGCAGAATAGCGCCCGGCGACCCATTTAGTATAGCGATGGGGCCGGGGGGGCAGCTTGACGCAGAACGTTTCGCGGATATTCGGGAGCAGCAAAAGAAGCTTCATGGTTTGGATAAGCCGCTGCCGGTACAATACCTAATCTGGTTAAAGCGTGTGGCAACCTTGAACTTCGGAGATTCGATTAAACATCATAGGCCTGTGATTGAGCTTATAAAAGAACGGCTGCCGATAACACTGACCTTAAATTTAATAGCGTTTGTTATTATATATACGGTTTCAATACCGATGGGGGTTTTGGCTGCCGTAAGGCATAAAAAACTC
>Ga0265293_10000255_pt1 | contig 131721 bp, 114 predicted proteins | sample Munlanlewell138R_FD_192505 | JGI IMG/M metagenome (GOLD analysis project Ga0265293, IMG submission 192505) | Leachate microbial communities from a municipal landfill in Southern Ontario, Canada - Leachate well 138R | ecosystem: Engineered > Solid waste > Landfill > Unclassified | place...
TTAAAATACGCACCTATAAAAAGAAATCCACAAGTTTGAAGGTTAACCTTCAAACTTGTGGATAAAAATAACTAGTTTTGTAAAAACCTGTAACGGTTATTTAGGACTAGTCATCTTAAAGAAATCCCAAATTACAATACCAGCTGTAACGGAAACATTCAGAGAGTGTTTTGTTCCATACTGAGGAATCTCAATACAACCATCTGAAGAATTTACCACTTCCTGATCTACGCCATGTACTTCATGACCCAGTATGATTGCATATTTCTTGTTTTTATCCAATTGTATGTTTTCCAATGATATACTATTTTCAGCCTGTTCTATCGAATATATATAATACCCCTCTTTCTTTAGTGTGTTAAGCGCACTAACTGTATGATTAAAGTATCGCCATTTTACTGAATCTTCTGCACCAAGGGCTGTTTTATGTATCTCTACATTTGGAGGTGTAGCAGTAATTCCACAGAGTAAAACCTCCTCAATCCTAAAAGCATCACATGTTCTGAAAACAGAACCAATATTATTTTGACTTCTTACGTTGTCCAGGACCACAACAAGTGGTGTTTTTTCTGCTTCGCGGAACTCCTCAATATTAATTCTACCCAGTTCCTCAAGTTTTAATTTTCTTCTTTTCATATTAATTGAATACACATAAAAGTATATGATCGAAAAGTAACAGTTTATTTAATAGCAAATCTTATAATAAACCATATGTGGTGTAGAAAAGTAGAGACCTTCCCATAATGTTTCACCATTATCCTATATCTCTCCTTGAGAGATTTCTTTCTGTTTAAAGTTGTCACTCCTTCATTAAGGTAGTTAATCAGAAATTGATTTGTATTTATAATAACCTTTGACTTCTTCAGCATTCTAATTGCCCAGTCAAAATCCGAAGAGAATTTATATTCAAGATCATACTGCTCTGTAATTTCTCGTTTCACTATAAAAGCCTGATGACATACAAGCATGCCCTGTTTAAAACTTTTCCAGGTAAGCTTATCCGGAGCTTTCAATCTCCTCATATGTAGAAAATTGCCCTCATTATCCACAATTGCAGTTTCTCCATAAATTATGTCAGCCGAACTATCAGATTGCATTATTAGTTCTACAGTATTATTAGCGAAAAAAGTATCACCTGCATTTAAGAAGCAGAGATAATCACCAGTAGCCATTTTAATTCCTTTGTTCATTGCATCATACAATCCATTATCAGGTTCACTAATCCATAATAATTTATCATTATCATATTTGTGAATCAGGTCAATGGTGTGGTCTGTAGACAAGCCATCAACTATAATATGCTCAATCTCAGGATATGATTGCAAGCAGACGCTTTTTAAAGTACGCTCAAGCGTTTGCTCTGCATTAAATGTTACTGTTATAACTGATAATTTTTTCATTTTCGGGCATATATAGCAATAAAGGGAGATAAAAACCTGCTCTTTATCGGAAATAGTTTTACAACATAACTAAGCATCTTAATCCATTTCCTTTTGCTTTTATTCTCGGGCTTCGGCTCCAGCCATAACATTGGCTTGCCAATATAATCAACTGTTAAATCTTTTAGATTAAATCCTTTCATTACCATTTCAAGGATAGATATGTCCATTGAGTTTAAGTTATGAGCATCAAGATTTTGTTTGTCGAACCAACGCTGGATTGAGCCATTCAAACCTAGAAAATTGGGAATAATGATAAGAAGCTGACCATTTTCGGATAGTAATTCAACATGTCGACTAATTACATCTGCAGTATCTTCAAAGTGTTCTATAAACCCGGAAGAAAACACAATATCATATTTCCTTTCGGAATGGAATGATAAAAAGTCAGCATTTATACACTTAATACTATTTAAAGGCAAGTCATTTCTATTTTCAATGCTTCTTACAATCTCATAATTCAGGTGAAAATCAAGTAAGGTTACATCTTTAACCCCATGTTTATAGAAATATGCAGAGAATATACCCGGGAACCCACCAATATCAATGAAGCTTTTCCCTCTTGTAAGCAGAGGCATAAACTTTTTAAAAACGACCTTCTTAGGAATCTTATCATATTGATAATTTCCCCAATACTCATCCCAATGAGCCTGATCAGTTATTTTATTATTACCCTTCATATAAAGTTTTGTAGAGCGCTGCAACCTTCTTCTGTTCATATATACTCATAACCTTTTCACGTGAATTATATGAAAGTGTCTCAGCATCAGCCTCAAAAAGAGTCCAATTTATCCCTTTGGCAAGATCCTCTGAACTTTTGTATTCGGCTACATAACCGGTTAATTTATGATCTATCATCTCAGGAATTCCACCAATATTAAAACCAACGCAGGGAGTGCCTGAAGACATAGCTTCCATAATAGTGTTTGGAAGATTCTCCTGCAGTGATGGAGTTATATATACATCAGCTGCATTATATATATCAGGCATCTTGTCAGAGTCTATATAACCCATACAGATAGAGGGGGAAGACAGTCTATCTGCAATCTCAGCGCCTTCGTTTCCTGCAATAAGAAATACTATTTTATCCTTAATTTCGGATGCAATTAACCTAGAAGCATTTATCAAGTAATCAGTTCCCTTACGTTTATCAGAAGCTTTTGCTGCAGCAAACAGGAGTAGTTTTTTATCCGTAGGAAGATTTAGCTTCTCCCTAATAAGCAATTTGTCCTTCGGCTTATACAAATCTGTGTCAATAGGATTGGGTACAGAAACAATTTTATGTCCATTAGTTAATGGGCTTTTCTCTGCCAGCTTTTTCAACCAGTCACTGCATGCTACAAAAGTGATATTGCCTTTTGAGTATATATCTTTCTTCTTATTAAATATCAAATTCGAAAGATCCTTATCAGAAGGATTTGCAATATATGGACACCTCCCGCAAGAGTTCTCATATTTATTACAATCTCCTGAATGATGACAAATACCTGTGAATGGCCACATATCGTGCATAGTCCACACTACTTTTTTCCCCGATAGAAGAATCTTCTCAATCTCCTTAATTGATAACATACCTTGATTAATCCAGTGCAGATGAATTACATCAGCATTCTTGAATTCATCAAGTTCAGTGATTGATAAACCTGTATTTGCAATTGAAATATCAAATAGAAATTTTCTTGAGAGATGATTATAAAGGAATATTTCACCTCTTTCACGGTAAAAATTCCACCTGTTATTAAGTTTACTTCCTCCCTGTATTACTTTAAGATTATCAGATCTTTTATCACAGACTAGCATTTTAGCGTTTTCACCTTCAGAGTTTAGAGCATACATCAAACGGTATGCAGCAATTGCAGCACCTCCATGAACGTCAGATTTGCTGATCATCAGGATATTCATAACCTATCTGCTTCTTAAAAATCTGTTTATCCTTCTTTTTAACTTTGCTCTAAATGAGTTTGTTTGACCGTAATATTTCATAATTGCTCTTCTGGCTTTCTTGTTCTCACTGATTTCAGGGATATTAATATTCAATTTCCCTTTATACAGGTCAGTACTGTAGATATCATCGCTTCCGCTATGAATCCCGCTACCGTCAAAGCCAATATTTCTTACAAGAGACCTGCCAGCATTCAGTGAGAATATATCATTCAGAAAAAGCGTAGCATTCCATCTAATAGCCCAGGAGTCGTTCTCACCATTTACCTGCCTCTTCAGCATTCTTGTAAAAGGATATTTGCCATTAAAATCAAACTGTTTTGAAAGCTTACGCCTCTTTATTTCGTTCAGCAACTCTTTCCCATCAGGGTTGAAAAGTTTCCATGCTCTTTTCCATGTTGCCCATCCCCAGCTGCCTGTCCATTTAATTAAGAAAGACTCTGGCAGTTCTTCTATAGGGAAGATAAACCCCTGAATATGACCAATTCTATCATCATCCTCAAACTTATCCAAAGCCTCATTCATAAAAGTGAGAAAATGAGGTGCAGTAATCAAGTCATCCTCCAGAACGATAACTTTGCCGTGCTCATTTATAATTCTGGTAACTCCCTGAATTATGTTTTTCGCTAACCCAATATTATTGCCATTCTCAATAATACAGATCTTCTTAAATCCATCAATTGAGTGTATAATCCTTCGAACTTCCTTAACATCATTTTTATCAGAATTATTCTTATACCCATCCGAAAAGATGTATAATTCAGTTTCACTACAAAGCTTATTATTCATTAAAGCTTCCAGTGTTTGCCTTGTATGTGATGGTCGGTTATAAGTAAACAGAAGAACAGGTGCTAGAGACATTTGGTTTAGAATTCAATTTTTGCTGATAAAACATTTCTCTCGAGAACGTGAAGGTCAACATGTTGTCCCACCTCTATACCCTTTAGTGACAGCTGATCCCTTGTAGTATTAAATGCAAGTTCAGGGTTATTATTATTACCACTCAAATGGCATAACCATATATTGCGTAATTCAGATGTAAAATTATTAGCAAGAAACTCCGCTATCTGGCGATTACTTAAATGTCCTGTACCTGAAGTAATCCTTTTTTTAAGGTGCCATGGATACCTGCCATTATGAAGCATCTCTTCATCATAATTACTCTCAATTACCAGCTGATTAGCCTTACAGATATAGTGGGCTACCTCATCAGTTATAGCACCCACATCTGTTGCCACTGTCATTCTTTGACCACCGAATTCGAGATAATAACCTGCGTTATCATTGCTGTCGTGAGGCACATCAAACGGTGTTATCCTAAAGTCCTCAATCTGAAAAGTTTTACCTTTTTCTATATATTTTGCCGATCCATTTAGTCTGTAATTAATAAATGGATTGTTCTTTATACCTTTATGTACTTCCCGTGTTGCATAAATTGGGATGTGCATTTTTTCTCCAAGCTGCCCAACCGATTTAATATGGTCGTAATGATCATGTGTAATCAGAACAGCCATTATAGTAGAGATATCCACACCATACTCAGCCAATCTTTTTTTTATAACACGAGGACCAATTCCCGCATCAATTAAAATTCCATAGTATGAATTTCCTAAATAATAACAATTGCCACAACTGCCACTACTCAGGCTGAAAAAAGAAAATCGTTCCGACGGGAAAAGTTTGTACTGCATATTATCTACAAAGATAACAAGTTTTCAGCTACCATCAATCAGTGTATATAAAATCGTCAAAATAGCGGGTAATATGTTCATGAAGGTGAACACGATCAGCACCTGTCATATTATGTCCATGTCCCGGATATATAAAGAAGTCAGGATGCACCCCTTCTTTTATACAAGCTCTGATAAACTGATTGCTGTGTTGCATAACAACAGTAGGATCTTCATCCCCGTGTATTATAAGCAGTCTCGATTTCAGCCTATCAACCTTATTCAATAAACTTGATTCTTCGTAACCTTCCGGATTCTCCTGAGGCATATCCATATATCTCTCACCATACATAACTTCATAATAGCGCCAATCGGTTACTGGTCCCCCCGCAACACCAACCTTAAACAGATCAGGATATCGAAGCAGCATATTTATAGTCATAAATCCACCATAACTCCATCCATGAATTCCCATTTTGTCACCATCAACATAGGGAAGAGATTTCAGAAACTCAACACCCTTCAACTGGTCTTTAGCTTCTTCAACACCCAACTGCCTATGTGTCACACTCTCAAACTCAAAACCACGGTATGCAGTTCCACGGTTATCCATTACAAAAACAAGATAACCTTTCTGAGCCATGTATAGCTCCCATCCACCAGACCCGTATCTCCAGCGGTTGTTTACCATTTGTGAATGAGGACCACCATATACGTATACAGCAACCGGATACTTCTTAGTCTCATCAAAATCAGCGGGTTTAACCAATCTGTAGTAAAGATCACTCTCACCATCGGCCGCTTTTATTATTCCAATTTCTACAGATGGAACATTATAGCCCTCGAATGGATTCTTTGAAAAAGAGAGAAGATCAGACTTCTGATTACGTGTGTCAATTAAACTCAGTTGTCCTGGATTATCGTGTGCCGAAAGGCGATCAATAAGATATCTGCCTGATAAGCTTAATGTTGCAGAATGAGTACCAGGAAAAGAACTGTGCTGTGTAATCTTACCATTCTTTAAGTTAACACTATGTATGTGACGTTCAATAGGATTTGGATTAGTAGATATAAAATATAGATTACTTCCACTATTATCAAAACCTATAATATCAATCACCTCCCACTCACCTGAAGTAAGCTGTTTTATCAATTCCCCGGAAGTATTATATAGGTAGAGATGATTATATCCATCCCTGTTACTTTGCCAAATAAACTGATCCTTGTTACTTTTTACGAATAAAATAGGATTAAGAGGTTCAACATATTTGGTATGCTTCTCCTCAAACAGCATCTCTTCAAGATCACCTGAAGTTGAATTGTACCGGTTCAATCTCATGTGATTTTGCTCCCTGTTTAGTTCTGCAATATAAATATGTTCACCGTCAGGACTCCATGAGATATTTGTCAGATAATGATCATCGGGCTCACCTGTTTCCAGAAAGTTAACCTGATCAATGTCGATATCATAAACTCCAACTGTTACCTGATGACTTGTCATTCCCGCCATAGGGTATTTCTGAGGTTTTAATTCGGCCACTCTGGCTGACATGTCGACAATGGGATAGGAGGTAACCATAGATTCGTCCATTCGGTAGAATGCAACTTTATTACTCTCTGGTGACCAGAATATCCCGCTATTTATACCAAATTCATTTCTGTGTACAGACTGCCCGTTTAATATATCCTCGCAAACATCATTGGTTATCTGTTTTTCAATTCCATTTTTATCCATCAGAAAAAGATTGTTCCCTTTTGTGTAGGCCAGCAACTCATTATCAGGTGATAAAATGTGGTTATCACTCGATTCCGGATAACTGAAGTAAACAGTAACAATCTTTTTATAATAATCAAAAACTCCTACACCATTGCCGGTATAAAATCTTACTGCAGAGCTGCCATCTGAAGAGAAAGTAATAGAAGTTACTTTACCTTGATCTTCATTTATTTTAGCTCTAATATCTTCATATGAAAAAAGGAATGACTTCTCTCTTAATTTTGCAGGATTTCTATAAATCCATACAGAATCATTTTCAGTTTCTATCAGGCTGTTCCCACTCCAAAGATAGTTAACCGGTATACGCGGAACATAGTTTCTATACTCATTTCCACCCGGGATGAGTTGTTCCAGGGTTAATAAGTCAGTAGATTGTGCATTAGTGCCAATAGAAAAAGTCAGTGCAAACAGTAAAGTAAATAACGAGAGTCTTTTCATTGTATTAAAAAGTTTTTTCCGAAAGAGTCTTAACAGTCCTATTATAGTTCTCAATAATATCTTTTACAACCATCGAAGCAGGTATTATTTCTTTTATATCAGATGCAATCTGCCCAATTTCCAGCTCACCTTCATTCAGGTCACCTTCAAAAATACCCCTCTTTGATCGTCCCCTTCCCAGATATGCACGCAACTCTTCAGCTGATGCACCTTTATCCTCCATTTCCTGCACCTGTTTATAGAACTCATTCTTTATCAAACGTACAGGAGTCACCTTTTTAAGAGCTACAATGGTATCACCCTCGTTGAGATTTATACATTTCTGTTTGAAAGCATCGCTGGCTGAACTCTCTAATGTTAGAGCGAAGCGTGTTCCCACCTGAACACCTTCTGCACCAAGAGCCATAACTGCAGCCATTGACTCACCCGATGAGATGCCCCCTGCAGCAATTAATGGCAAGTCAGTAGCCTTTCTTACCTGAGGAATAAGTGCAATTGTTGTTGTCTCTTCTCTACCATTATGACCGCCCGCTTCAAAGCCTTCTGCCACAACTGCATCAACACCCGCCTCAGTAGCTTTCATTGCAAACTTAGAGCTCGATACCACATGAGCCACCAATATACCCTCATCCTTTAGTTTTGATGTCCATGTTTTCGGGTTACCTGCTGAAGTAAATACAATTGGAACTTTCTCTTCAATAACAATTTGCATTATCTCCTCAATTTGAGGATACATAAGAGGTATGTTAACGCCAAATGGTCTATCTGTAGCTTTTTTACACTTCTGAATATGTTCACGCAACGTGTCCGGATGCATCGATCCCGCACCAATTAAGCCCAATCCTCCGGAGTTGCTTACAGCAGATGCAAGTCTCCATCCACTGCACCACACCATCCCGGCCTGGATTATAGGATATTCTATTCCAAAAAGGGAGCACACTCTGTTTCTGTTCATTATATTGTAATTTGATTTATTCCCGGTAATTCTGAATTATATCTTTTTCAGGTGCCACACTATTGCCGGAGTGCAAAGATAACAATAACTCCATTTTATTAGAACTCATTTTTATTTTGATTTTTTTTAGTAGCTTTGTATAAACTTCTAAATATAACTATAGATTATATGAACGTCCTTATTCTTGGATCCGGTGGTCGGGAGCACGCTTTAGCTTGGAAAATCCGAAAGAGCAGCTACTTAAACAATCTCTACATAGCTCCAGGTAATGCAGGAACAGCTATGCTTGGGACAAATGTCCCTTTCAGTGTAACAGATTTTGCATCAATGAAGGAATTCTCTTTAAGTCACGACATAGACATGATTGTTGTTGGCCCTGAAGATCCTCTCGTTCAGGGAGTCTATGATTTTTTCCATGATGATGAGGATATATGTCATATTGCTGTAATTGGTCCCTCCCGCGATGGAGCTCAACTGGAAGGCAGTAAGGATTTCGCCAAGAAGTTTATGTTCCGTAACAACATCCCTACGGCACTTTATAAAACAGTTACACTTGATAATATTGCTGAAGGCAACTCTTTTCTAAACACACTCCATGCACCCTATGTGCTTAAAGCAGATGGATTGGCTGCAGGAAAAGGGGTTCTGATAATTGAAGACCTGGATACTGCAAAACAGAAGTTAAAAGAGATCCTTGACGGTAAATTCGGAACAGCCGGCAAGAAAGTAGTAATAGAAGAGTTCATGTCAGGAATTGAGTGTTCAGTATTCGTACTTACTGATGGCACTTCATATAAAATACTTCCTGTTGCCAAAGACTATAAACGTATAGGTGAGGGCGATACAGGTTTAAATACCGGAGGAATGGGTGCAGTATCTCCAGTACCTTTTGCTGATGATGAGTTCATGGAAAAAGTGAGAACAAGAATTGTTGAACCAACAGTAGAAGGTCTCAAAAAAGAAAATATTGATTATAAAGGTTTTATCTTTATCGGACTGATTAATGTGCAGGGAGAACCTAAAGTAATTGAATATAATGTTAGAATGGGAGATCCTGAGTCAGAAGTTGTAATCCCTCTGATTAAGTCAGACCTTCTCGACCTGTTTATTTCAGTAACTACAGAGACATTAGATCAGAAACAGCTCGAAATTGATAATAGATGTGCAGCCACCATCATGATGGTTTCAGGAGGATATCCTGAAGCCTATGAAAAAGGGAAAATTATTACGGGCCTCGATACTGTTACAGACAGCATTGTCTTTCATGCCGGCACATCAACACTCGATGGTCAGGTAATCTCTTCAGGTGGGCGTGTATTGTCAGTCACATCATATGGCAACAGTATTGAAGAAGCCCTGGAAACTTCATATAAAAATATCGAGAAAATAGATTTTGATAAAAGCTATTACAGAAAAGATATTGGTTTTGATCTACAATCCGATATTTAAATAATCAGCTGATGCATCCTGTTGTAAAATCCTTTCGTAACAATTTCGTTGAGGGACGTTTTGCTATAGTGCTTACAACCCTTTTCGTAATTGTAATGAGAGTTGTGCTGTTTTACAAAAAGGGATTACCTGAAATTAGCGTTGCAGACGATAACTACCTTTGGGATTATATATCACATCTGTTTGATAACCCCTTAATATCATTCATATCATCCACTATATCTGTAATTATAATTTCGTGGTTGCTCTTCACTATCAACAACAGATACAGCATCATCCGTTCTCGCTCTAATCTGCCATTTATAGTACCACTATATTTCCTGAGTCTGCACCCATACTGTTTGGTGATGACAGGCAACTATATTGCAATAATATTTATCCTTTTCTCTTTCATCCCACTGTTAGAGTCCTATCAGAAACCAAATTCATATCTCTACTCATTCAGGTCATCCGTTCTCATAGCGGTAGCATCTCTTTTTCAGATTTATGCACTCTTTTTAATCACATTATGGTGGATAGGTGAAAGAACAATGCGAGGTCCCCAGTTACACTCTTTCCTTGCCTCAATATTTGGTGCCTTTCTTGTATATATTTCACTGTTTTCTTACTGTTTTGTTATTGATGATATTCAGGCATTCCTGTTTCCTTTAGCCAATCTGATAAAATTCTCCATACCTGACTTACCAACATACAATATTTTTGAATGGTTGTCAGTAGTATTTATTGCTGTTTTCTTTATCATAAACATAATCTTTAGTGCAAAAGAGTATGCGCGCGACAAAGTGATCACACTTAACCTGATGCAGTTCATGATTTACCTTATCATCATTTTGTTGCTATTGCAGATTGTATATTGGAAAGAGACACTCTTCTTTATGCTCCTATCAGTATCCATGTTATCTCTGATATGTTCATATTTCTATTCCAGGACAACATCCAAAACGCATATCTACATTGCATATTCAATGATACTTATACTGCTCCTTTTTTATCTGTCGCATATTTTCCCTGATACATTTCTGATAGCCCAAAACCTAAAAACAATATCCACTTTTCAGTTGTTTATTTAGTGTGTCCAATTGAATATCAGATAAATAGTTATGGAGGTGATTATGAAAAGGATAACAATTAATGGTCTGTTTTTACTTCTAACCATTCTACTCTTTTCTGCTTGCGGAAGCGCACAAACAGCAGCAGAAAAAGCACAATTAGCTGAAGAAATTGAAAATGCTGTTCAAATGCCAAACTTTACCTTCGAGGCAACTTATGCATATCCATCCGGATTCAAATCAATCTACCTTTCTCCCTACTATTCAGTAAAGGTCTCAGCAGATACTGTACAAGCCCATTTACCATATTACGGTAGAGCCTACACTGCTCCCATGGATCCTCGCGAAGGTGGTTATTTGTTTACAAGTACAGATTTTGAGTATCAGATTAATCCCGGTAAAAAAGCCGGCAACTGGTTAGTGAATATTCTTATTAACGATCTCGATCGACAGGTAGTGTTCAACTTTGATATATTTGAAAACGGAACCGGGCGGTTGAGCGTAAATGATGTCAACCGCCAGGCGATTTCGTTTCAGGGAAATGTAACTGCTAATTAAGAACAGTTAGTTTAATTTTTCTTTCAGGCTCTCAGGAAGATAGAAAGTATCATTCTTATCGATATAAACCACAACAGAGCCAATATCAAATGGTTTCCCGTTCAACTTACCCACTGAAGAGAAAGCCTTAACTTCCAAAGTGTTTTTCCCTTTTTTGATATTAAGAACAGGAAATGCGGGATCACTTTTGTCGGTTTTCATTGTCATACCATTAAAAACTTCAGAATGCTTTACAAAGATTCTGTCCGATAGTTCCTGCAGACTAATATCAAGTCCGGACACCTTTTGCAGGTACTCATTAACCTGAACATTGGTAAGATGTCCCTTAGGAGTATCACCCTGTGGGTGGTATGCAGATAGAAGCACCTCTTCACCGGTGTGCCCTCCTGTTGTAAATCCAAAGCACATGCGTGAGTTCAGTATATTCAGGATATTATGTGCCATATTGTTGCTTGTACCAACCTTTGTATAATCACCCTCCTGATAATTACGAGAAGATAGGAGAGTCTGGAGCTCCTCGTCAGTTATATCAATCCCGGTATAATCTCTGAATACATTTTTAATATTAGCAGGATCAGTTTTTATTAAAATAGACTCGAGTCCGTTTGCACTCAATTTAATACCAGAAACAGTTTCAAACAGCTGATCAATAGAAAGCTTGTCATAACCAGGGCATTCTCTTGAACCAATAGAGAATCCGCTATTCCCGTGATCTGCAAGAATAACCACTGCAGTATTGCCATCCTTCTTAGCAAACTCAATTACTTTACCCACAGCCTCATCAAAAGCCAGGTACTCATTAATCATAGTCGCTGCATCATTAGCGTGAGCAGCCCAGTCAACCTGACTACCCTCAACCATTAGGAAAAATCCATTCTCCTTTTCAGAAAGAATTTCAAGTGCTTTTGTTGTCATCTCAGCAATAGAGGGTACTCTGTCAGGATTTCTGTCAATATTATATGGTAATGCTTTTTCACCAAACAGAGCCCATACTTTACCATCACCATCATAATTAAGCAAAGCATCTTTATCATCCTGAATAAGAGTAATACCCTTGTTATTAAAATGTTGCTTAATATCATCAGTGAGTATACTGTTTCCGCCCCCAAACAGGACATCCAGATTCTGATAAGCTATTTGTGGTGCTATAGCATTATAATTACCCCTGTTATAATAGTGTGCTGAAAAGTCGGCAGGCGTAGCATGAGGAAATTCACAAGTCACAACAAGTCCCACAGCCTTATTCTTTAGCAATTTAGATGCTTCAAGAATTGTTGCTGCAGGCTGATATGTACGATTACCATCAACAGGAAATATATCATTATCCGAAACCTCCGGATGAATAGAAACATTACCGGTTTGCTGTAATACACCCGAAGCGTAAGTCGACCCAGTTGGCGCCGAGTCACCAATAGGTGCATTAGAGGAGAATGTTGTTACCGTTCCTGATATATAAGGATCAACATTGAGCCCTTCCCCTAATCCGTTGTAATGCTTAAACCATCTGGCAGCAGAGTAAACACTAAGTGATGTACCATCAGGAATCATCACTATTACATTTTTAACTGGACTTACTTCTTGAGAAAAAGCTACTATCGGGAATATTAGTAACAGCAGCAGAAAATTAGATATCTTTTTCATTTTAACTATTTTGTTATAAACATTCATATGGTGAACGCACAAAGTTATAAAAAAGTTGAACTTTATTATCAAGTTCGTAAATATGATTGTTTACCATAATTATGGTATATGGCAAACTACTTGATTTTCCTTATATTTGTATCTCTAAAAATTCAAAAAACAGAAAAAAATTAAAATCAAAATATAATGAGCGACAGAAAGCCACTGATTCTTATAACTAATGATGATGGATATCAGGCAAAGGGAATTGCCGAGTTAATAAATGCGATGAAAGGGTTGGGGGAGCTTGTAGTCTTCGCCCCCGATTCGCACCGTTCAGGCATGTCTAGTGCCATAACAACAGCTCATCCGCTACGTGCCAGAATCTATCATCAGGAGGAAAACCTTACAGCATATATGTGCAACGGAACACCGGTTGATTGTGTTAAGCTGGCGCTAAATGAGTTTCTGGAGCGAAAGCCCGATCTTTTAGTTTCAGGTGTCAATCACGGCTCCAATGCAGGAATCAGTGTATTGTATTCAGGAACAGTAGCAGCTGCACTTGAAGGGTGTGTATCCAATATTCCATCAATTGCATTTTCATTGTGCGATTTTACACCTGATGCCGACTTCACTTACACAGCCGGAATTGCAGAAAAGCTTGCAAGGAAAGTTTTAAGCGATGGACTCCCCAAGGGAATTTGTCTTAATGTGAATGTACCTGTAGGAGAGGTAAAAGGAATAAGAATGACCACACAAACTCAGGGTAAATGGGTTAATGAATACCAGCGCTCTCAGGATGGTATCGGAAGAGACGTTTTCTGGATGACAGGCAATTTCGAAAACTGGGAGGCAGATAACGTAAACAACGATGAATGGGCATTAGCCAACGGTTATGCTGCAGTGGTACCGGTGAAAATAGATATGACTGCACATGATCTCATTCCTGAATTAAAAGAGTGGGAACTTTAATAGACTCCATCTTGTTCTCATATAAAAAGGTTTATCTATGAAATATTATATAGTAGCCGGCGAAGCATCCGGAGATTTGCATGCATCCAACCTAATGAAATCATTAAAACAGTTGGATAAAGAGGCAGAATTCCGCTTTTTTGGAGGAGACCTCATGAAGTCTGCCGGAGGTATACTCGTAAAGCATTACAGGGAGATGGCCTTTATGGGAATCATCCCTGTTATAATGAACAGCCGCACTATATTAAAGAACCTCTCAATTTGCAAAAAAGATATAGCAGACTATAAGCCCGATGCTGTAATACTTGTTGATTATCCGGGTTTCAACTTAAAAATTGCAAAGTATGTGAAGACAGAACTGAAGATACCTGTTTTTTACTATATATCACCAAAAGTATGGGCCTGGAAAGAGTATCGTGTAAAATCCTTCAAGAAGTATGTTGACGAGATGCTTTGCATCCTGCCATTTGAGGTAGAATTCTTTAAAAAGCATAACTATGACGTTCATTATGTAGGTAATCCCACTGTTGATGCTATTGCCGGCAGAGATCATAAAGATGAAACTTTCAGCGATTTTATAAAATCGAATAATCTTCCTGACAAACCAATAATAGCTTTGCTTGCAGGAAGCAGGAAACAGGAGATTGCCGGAAATCTCCCATTAATGCTGAAGTCTGTAGAAAGCTATGCAGATGGATACCAGTTTATTATAGCAGGTGCCCCAGGTATAGATCGCGAATTCTATAAAAACTATACTCTATCCAACCCTGATATTGTTGTACTATTTGATCAGACTTACAGAATTCTCGCACAATCAGATGCAGCGCTTGTGACCTCCGGTACAGCCACATTGGAAACAGCAATATTAAATGTTCCTCAAGTTGTCTGTTACAGCATGCCTTCACCCAGACTCTCAAGCTGGGCGTTTAGAAATATACTCCATACGCCATATATCTCACTTGTAAATCTTATTTGCGGGCAGGAGGTAGTTAAAGAGTATTTTGCCGCTACATTCACAGTAGAGAATGTGCGGAAAGAGCTGGGGCAGATGCTGCATGTGCAGAAGTACCGACAAAACATGCTTAACAACTACAAGGAGATGCGTGATATACTGGGAGAAAGCGGAGCATCAGACAGAGCTGCACAAATTATTTACTCAAAAACAAATTAATATTTCTTACATATTACATCTGTTATTCCTCTTTTTTGTTTACTTTGCGTATAAGAGCAACAGAAAATTTAAAACATTAATCAAATGAAAATCGGAATTCTTTCATCAGGTGGAGATGCACCCGGAATTAATGCTACCATTCGCGGTGTAGGTAAAACAGCCATCAATAATTATGGCATGCAAGTGATAGGTATTCAGAACGGATTCTCAGGTCTGCTATACAAAGATATTGTAGAGCTAACTGATGCATCACTTTCAGGAATCTTGAATTTGGGTGGTACTATACTTGGTACTGCAAGAGAGAAGGTATTCCGTAAAATGATTACCTCTCCCGATGAGAAGGACAGGGAACAGATTAAGGCAGCCTATCAGGAGCTTGGACTCGATTGTCTTGTATGTATTGGAGGCAATGGAACACAGCGTACGACATACATGCTGTCGCAGCTGGGATTAAACGTTATAGGTGTGCCAAAAACTATAGATAATGACGTTTATGGCACTGATGTAACCTTTGGATTTGATACAGCTGTAAATATTGCAACAGATGCTATAGACCGTCTGCATTCTACAGCCAGCTCACACCGTCGTGTTATGGTTATCGAGCTTATGGGTCATCATGCAGGATGGATCACACTTTATGCCGGTATGGCAGGTGGAGCAGATATAATATTACTCCCTGAGTTGGGGTACAACATGAAGGTTATAATCGACAAGATAAATAAACGTATGGAGTTGGGTAAAGCATACTCAATTGTTGCAGTTGCTGAAGGAGTGGAGCTTCCAACAAAGGAACGTCCGGCAACATATTTTGCCAGAGAGATTGAGGAGCAGACAGGGTATGAAACACGTGAAACCGTTTTGGGTTACATACAAAGAGGCGGATCACCCTCGCCAAGTGATAAAATTCTAGGTACTCTATTAGGCGGTCATGCAGCTGACCTTATACATGAAGGAAAGTTTGGTCGCATGGTAGCTAAACTAGGCAATAAAATATCTGATGTACCTTTATCAGAAGTTGAAGGGAAACTGCGACTAATTACTCCTGATACAGATCTTGTGGTTCAAGGTAAAAAAATGGGAATCTCTTTCGGGGTTTGGTAAAACCCCTTAAGATTCCATATCGTTATCTTCCGACTCAGTCTCAGATTTTATTGATTCTATCAGAACGTCCTGCAAATCATTACTTTCTCGCAATTTCTTAATTGCCATTTTTGCAGCTTTCTGATGAGATTCTTTCTTTGAGTAACCTTTACCTGAGCCAATCTCAACATTACCTACCTTAACACAGGATACAAAAACCGGGTTATTTTGTGAGTCGTATGACGAATCAGTCACCTCAAAGATAACATCAACCCTGTTTTTCTGTCCCCATTCAATTAATCTTGATTTAAAATCTACCTCACTCTTAAGTACTTTTTCAATATTAATATGTTGCTTGATCATCGTCTCAAATACAAACTTCTTGGCAACACGATAACCCTGGTCGAGATATATAGCCCCGATCAGAGCTTCAAGTGCATCACCATAAATATTTGTATTGTGTGCAAGATTCCGGGTGGCTGAAACAATCAGTTTGTCCAGTCCCAGATTAATTGCAAGTTTGTTCAAAGTTTCCCTTTGTACTATTCGAGAACGCGTACTTGTAAGGAAGCCCTCCTTCTTGTTTTCAAATTTCTTATATAGAATATCCGCTACAATTGCATCCAATATAGCGTCACCCAAGAATTCAAGTCGCTCGTTATTCACCCATTTCCCTTTCTTGGAACGGACAGAAGAAGAGCGGTGAGTCATGGCTTCCCTGTACAGATCAATCCTATCAGGATAAAATCCCAGTACATTATAAAAAGTAAGGTAAGGCTCCTTCCCTCTGTGTGGAATAGCCTTAATCCTTTTTACTAATCTTCTTAACACATTACTTATTGTATTGCTTGAGAATTACACTTGCGTTGTGTCCCCCAAAGCCAAAAGTATTAGATAACGCAGCTCTTATCTCTCTTTTTTGAGCTTTGTTGAATGTAAAATTCAGATTGTAGTCAATTTCCGGATCGTTATCCCCTTCTACATAGTTAATGGTTGGGGGAACTATCTGATCTTTCAATGCCAGTATACAGAAGAGCGCTTCCATTGCTCCAGCGCCTCCCAGCAGGTGACCGGTCATTGATTTGGTAGAACTGATGTTTAACTTATAGCTATGATCGCCAAATACATCCTTAATTGCTTTCACCTCAGATATATCACCTACCGGTGTAGAAGTTCCGTGTACATTAATATAATCTATATCTTCTGGTGTCAGTTCAGCATCTTCCAATGCATTTCGCATAACAAGTTTGGCACCAAGTCCTTCAGGATGAGAAGCAGTGATGTGATAAGCATCAGCCGACATTCCTCCTCCAACTACTTCTGCATAAATTTTAGCTCCACGAGCTAAGGCGTGCTCCAGTTCTTCAAGAACCAGAACAGTACCACCCTCACCAATAACAAATCCATCGCGGCTGGCACTAAATGGTCGTGAAGCCTTTTCCGGAGATTCGTTTCTTGTTGAAAGTGCGTGCATTGCATTGAACCCTCCAACAGAAGCAGCACTAATAGTGGCCTCCGACCCTCCTGATACAATCACATTAGCTTTATTAAGTCTAATCAGATTGAACGCATCAACAATAGCGTTAGTTGATGAAGCACAGGCTGATACGGTTGCATAGTTAGGACCCCTCAGTCCATAAATCATAGAGATATGCCCTGCAGCAATATCGGCTATCATTTTCGGAATGAAAAAAGGATTAAATCTAGGGGCTCTATCTTTTTCAAGATAATAATTGCCTACCTCTTCTTCAAAAGTTCTTATTCCGCCAATACCGGCAGAGAATATCACACCTATTCTGTCTCTGTTTTCCTTGTCAAGATCCAGACCTGAATCCTCCATTGCCTCTTTCGCTGCGTGAATGGCAAATTGTGAGTATCGGTCATATTTCCTTGCCTCTTTTCTCTCGAAAAGATTGTTTGGATCAAAATCCTTTACTTCACAAGCAAACTGAGTCTTGAAAAGTGATGCATCGAAATGAGTAATAGGCCCGGCACCACTTTTACCTGCTAAAGCGTTTTCCCACGTGGTTTTCACGTCGTTGCCCAGCGGGTTGATGGTTCCCAGGCCTGTTACTACAACTCTTTTTAATTCCATGAATAGAATCGATTATTTCGCGTGTTGTTCTACATATGCAATCGCATCGCCAACACTTGAGATCTTTTCTGCCTGATCGTCTGGAATTGAGATGTTGAATTCTTTTTCGAATTCCATAATCAACTCTACTGTATCAAGTGAATCAGCTCCTAAATCATTAGTGAAGCTTGCAGTTTCTGTAACTTCAGATTCTTCAACACCTAATTTGTCGACAATGATCGATTTCACTCTTTGTGCTACTTCTGACATAACTTTCAATATTAATTAATAAATAAAATATTATTCTTAAATTTGCGTTTGCAAAGTAACACAAATTTTCTCTAATTGTGCAAGCTTTTGTACAGTAAAAATCAAAAAAGTGCACAAATAAACCATATTTGTGCAAAAAAATCAGCTTTTAAATGGTAAATGTAGCAATTTTTGCCTCAGGTAATGGGAGTAATGCCGAAAATATCGCCAACTATTTTCTTAATAATCTCGATATTAATATTGTACTTATAGTATCAAACAGGGTCAATGCATATGTGCATGAGCGAGCTAAAAAACTTGGCATCCCTTCTGTTACATTTTGCAAGAGCGATTTTGCCGATGGCACATCTATATTAAAGACACTCAAAGATTATAATACAGATTTTATAGTACTTGCAGGATTCCTTTTAAAAGTACCCGAAACAATCTTGTTGTCTTATCCCGAACGTATAGTAAATATACATCCTGCACTTCTTCCTAAATATGGTGGCAAAGGAATGTATGGTGATTATGTGCATCAGGCAGTAAAAGCAGGCGGTGATCAGCAGTCGGGAATCACTATACATTATGTAAATGAAAACTATGATGAGGGAGACATTATATTTCAATCCACCTGTGAAGTTTTGCCAACCGACACACCCGAAGATATCGCCAACAAGGTTCACGCCCTTGAATATGAGCATTATCCTAAAATAGTAGAGGAAATAATAAAAAATTCTTTCCCTAAAACTGATTAAATTAAAAATAAATTGTATCTTTGCACTCCCATTGCGGTCGTGGCGTAATTGGTAGCCGCGCTAGACTTAGGATCTAGTGTCGAGAGACGTGGGGGTTCGAGTCCCTTCGACCGCACAAAAAACCAATTACTAGCTCCCTTAAGAGAAATCTTAAGGGAGTTTTTTTATTCCTTAAACATGCTTAAAGCTTATGTAGGAGAGGTTTTACAATAACTTTCAAACTCTTACAATATCAATTTCTTCAATATTCCGAAACAGTATTATTAATAGATGTGAGGTGCCAAACTGGTGTTCTAAATTTAATAAACAGAACAAAACACCAGTCTTGAAAATTAACATCTGTAATAATCAGTAAAACAGTACTATATATCAAATAGCAGAACACTGTATTACAATCATTAACAAATTAAAGTGTAAAGCTATGGAAAAGTCAACTTTTAGTGTAAGCTATTTTTTAAGGAAAAACAAAAAGTACAGAAATGGGAGTGCTCCCTTATTAGTAAGAATAACCTATAATGGAGTAAGGTCTGAATTTACCTCTAATCACAATGTTAAACCAGAATATTGGGATCAGAAGTCAAACAGGGCAATTGGACAAACCAGCTACTCTAAGAAAGTCAATGGTTTTCTTGACCATATTTATGTGGGTCTATGTGATTCAATAAAGGATCTGGAAGAAAGAGGAGTAGAGGTAACTGCCGAGAATATAAAAAACAACTACCTCGGATTAATTGAATTTAAGCAAGTAACCTTACTCTCATTATATGCAGAACATAATGCTAAGATGGAAGCACTGGTAGGTAAAACCTACGCTTTCTCTACCTTGCAGAAGCACCTTACTACATTAGAACACCTGAAAGATTTCCTAGAAAAAGAATACAAATCAGGTGATATTATCATGGAAAAGGTTAATACCCAGTTTTTGTTAGACTTCGAATTTTACCTAAAAACTGAGAAGAGTATTAGTAATAATACAACCATTAAGTATATGAAGAATTTGGGTAAAGTAGTAAGAGTAGGTTTAAATGCAGGATATTTAAAAAGAGACCCATATGCAACTATTAAATACCATCATGAGGAGATAGAAAAGGTTTTTCTTGACAGGAGTGAATTACAATCCATTTTAGCCAAAGAGTTTGAAATTAAACGTTTAGATCAAGTAAGAGATGCTTTTTTATTTTGCTGTTTTACAGGACTTGCTTTTGCTGATGTAAAAGCTCTGACAACAGACTGTTTATATGAACCAAATAAAGGTGAAATATGGATTAACAAGAAAAGACAAAAGACAAAAAAGTGGTTTCATGTACCTTTATTGCCTCAAGCAAAGAGTATTATCGATAAGTATGAACATCACCCTGTAAGGGAAAAAGGTATATTAATACCTGTACCCACCAATCAGAAGATGAATGCATACTTAAAAGAAATAGCTGACCTTTGTGGCATTAAAAAGAACCTTACAACACATTGTGCAAGACATACATTTGCAACCACTGTAACCCTTGCAAATGGGGTGTCAATGGAGTCTGTATCTAAAATGTTAGGACATAGTTCTATTTTAATAACCAGGAACTATGCTAAAGTTTTGGATGAAACAATAGGCAAGGAGATGGAGCAGTTGAAAGATAAGCTTGAATAATGCAGGGTAAGTGATTAATGATAGTAACTGGTTAAACTGGCTCCTGAAGTAGATAAATAAAAGTAAAGGGCAATTAATGTACACATAAAACTTTATAATTTTTATAGGTAAAGTGTGTACATTTCTCTATTTTTGTGAATAAATTATTTTTAAATAGATGAATTCACAAGCAAATCAAAGTCTTTTTGGAGTAAGCATAAATATCGAAGATGACAAGAGGTATAGTATCGAAAAAAGTGGAGATAAAATAATTAGCATACAGGGTGCAGAACTTATTGAACCTACAAGTGAACTTGAATATCACGTTGATGAAGATCTTGAGATAGTTGGTGAACCAAGAATTAAGTGGTTGAGAATAATAATACCTGATGATAATTTAAAACTATCACAGATATTCAAAAGCACTCCTTATGGAATTTTAAAAAAGAACAGGACAGGTATAGGAGCAACTACATTAGAATTAAAGTCTAATAGAAACAGTATTATTGTAGTTCCAACAAAAGCGTTGGCACTTGATAAAGTGGAAAATAGTAAAATACAGGGCACTGAAAGGTATGCATACCTTTATGTAGGTGGTAAGCTCAGTAGTGAAAATAATAAATATCCAAACATATCTGACTACTTAAATGACCCTGAAATACCAATTAAAAAATTTGTAGTAGTAGCAGATAGTCTCCCAAAATTAGATACAGCATTAGGAGCATCTATGTTTACTGACTATTTTTTAATGGTTGATGAAATTGATTCGTATCAATATGATAGTAGTTATAGACCTGCATTAGAAGATGTATTAGATTACTACTTCCTTTTTCCTGAAAATAAAAGATGTTTAGTCTCTGCAACTGTAGGTACATTTTCAAACAAAAAGATAGCAGAAGAACCAGTTCTTAATATAGATTTTAAAAACCATATAACTAGAAATATAGAACTGATTCATACTAATAATGTGATACAGGCAACAGCTAAAAAAATTAAAAATCTTCTTATATCTAATCCAGATGAAAAAATACTTATTGCGTTTAATTCCATTACAAAAGGTATACTTAAGGTCATTGATCAATTAGATCCAGAGTTACAAGGTAAATGCTCAGTTATGTGTAGTCCTAAAAGTTCAGCATATATAAAGGGATATGAGCCTGAAAAAGAGTTGGAAAACAAGCTCCCAAATCAGATCAACTTTATGACTTGCACTTACTTTGTAGGTATAGATATTACCGAAAGATTTCATTTAATCTCAGTATGTAGTCCTAACCAAAAACACTCCTTATTATCAGAAGATAAATTTATTCAAATTCTTGGAAGATGTCGTGATAAAGATGGTGTTTATAGTGAGACTATTATTTATAACACAAAACCTGTGCCGGAAGGAACAAAAGATGTGAATTTATATTTGAGAGAACTAAAGGAGTTTCTTTTGGATGAAGCAAATTTGCTCGTAGATTATAGAGACAATTTGATAGCAGTAAATATGAAATATCCTAAGTTGATGAACAGCTACATATTAGATCTTAAAGAGTATATTAAGAAATCAATTAAATCTTACTTAGGAACAAAGCCCGTAACTTTAATAAGAAAGAATATTAACAAAGAATTAGTCCCTGCATATTTCAATATTGATTCAATAATGATTCAAATAGAGCTACTTTATATGTTATATTCAGATAAGCAGACATTGAAAGAATTATTGACTAGAAATGGGAATAAAGTGGAATATATTGAGTGGTATTATCAAAGAAATGAAATTGATGACCTTGTTGAATCGCCTGAAATTGAAGAAATTCGTAAATTAGAAGTGGATGAAATTATTAGTATTTTAAGGGAAGCTACTCCTGATGAAAGGGCTGATTTAGTTGGTAAGATTAAGGTGAGGAGTACTAATAATGGCGCAATTTTTCTTAAAAGGTATAGTGAACTTCTTAAGTATGTCGAGTTTGAGGAGTTGACTCAAAAGTTAAAGCAAATGATAGACTCAAAAAAAAATAAACGATATTATAATAGGTTCTATAATTCAGTTATATTCTGGGCATTGTCAGATGAGCACCCATTAAAGAAAAATATTATAGCATACTTCAAAATAGGAGAGAGATATACTAGTAAAGAGATAGCTGAAAGAATGAAAGGCATTTTTGCTAATTATTTTCCACCAAATAATAACCTTTCAGAAAAAAGCTTGATTGAGAAGTCTTCTGTGTTTTTTACTAAAGATAGAATCAGGGAGAGGAGTGAGCATAAATCCAGATATAAGGTGTTGAACTACAATTCTAATGATTTAATAAATGAACCCTTGACAATTATTCCAAGCAATGTTGTTGCAAGTAGGTATTTTAGGTTTTGATATGTACACACATTTCCTATATAATAAACTAATAATATGTGTACATATATAGTGTTATTTTATTACATAATAAGCACATTATGAGTAAAATAAGTTGGAATATATTTGAATTTTTCATTAATTTTACATATCTTTACACCTCTAAAAAACCAGTCCAATATATACCCTGCACTATAATACCTACCTACTTATATATATAATAGTAATTAGTAGGTGTTATAGAGAGGGGTATTTATTGGACAAACAACAAAAAGAATGAAAAATTATATTGCTCTTCCCAACTAGACATCTTCTAAGTTTGCTCCCATTGATCTTTATACTCTAACAGGTTTGTTTTTTACAGCTCACGATAATAACAGAACTGATATTACTTATAATCAGTTACACATTATTACAGGTCTATCTGAAGAATATATCAAAAAAGGATTTTCCAAAAGACTGAAAGAAAGCAATTTCTGTGAGATACAATCTGTCTATAATTATAATCAAAAAAAGACTAGAAAAACTTATATTCTTCCCTCTGTTAATGAGAATTTCAGAATAATAAGAAAAGAACTGTTTGATGATCCAAATCTTAAACCAGAGGAAAAAGGGTTCTTAATCGGTTTGTACTGTAATTGTGTAAACAATACTTTCAGTTTAGGCTTGTCTGTAGATGTGCTTTTATCAAAAATGAAAATAAAAAGGTCAAATTTTTATAGACTAAGGAGTTCTCTGCTCCTGAAAGGCTATATGAGCAAAATTGAAGATATGCCTGTATATTTCAGGAGTGGGGATTTTTTAGATGACTACATGCTTACTTGTCCCTGGTTGGGATATACAGACTATAATACATGGATAAGAAACAATCAGTTTGAATCAATTTGACTTGATTAAGATTGGCTCAATATTTCAATTTGAGTAATTACTGTACACACAATGCCTATATAGAATAAGCAAACGTGTGTATAGTGTTTATTTTAACTCCTGAATTAAATTAATTATAATATTCTCTGTAGTTGTTGCAATTATTTATGTTCTACATCTTTTACTGTTACCTGTCCATTCATTAGCATTGGTAGGAGCCAATCACGTAATTCTGCAAGTTGCTGGTTTTGGGTTAGGTTTTTTTGCCTCACTGTATGGATTGATCTTGCTAATGAATAGAATTTCTCTACTATGCTTTGTTTAGGATAAGGTTCAAGATGCATAGATATAAAACTGTCGAAGAGTAAATTTTTTATTCCACTTGTCTTACCTTCCCAATCAAACAATACTCTATTTTCGTATAGTCTTTCCCATTGATAAAAAAAGTTATATACGTATTTGTCATCATTTAGAGCTAAAGCCTTACAAAAATTTGAGCATATTAAAGGATTTTGAAATCTATTTAAAACATTGTCTGTTATAAAGGCTATTCTTCCAGTTGATTGTGTTGGACTTCCACCAGAAATTTCTACAATTATGTCGTTTTCTACAAGTTTTCTATCATAATTTTTGTTTAGTATATAACGTTCAGGGGCTTTAAAAACGTCATTTCCCTTTAATCCATTTATATCAGCACCTCTAATACAATTTACTTTTAAATTATAATTCCCTATAATGGAATCTTTCCCCCAATCTCCATTTTTAGAGTTTTTTATCCACTCTGAAATTGGTTTCACTTCCCACCCTTCAGGAATTTCCCTTTTCAATTCCTCATTATACACCATTTTACCCCCTGATGATTTATATGGTTTACCTTCCTCATTGGGAAAATCAAACTGTACAAACCAATAGTCATAGAGTGTCTTTGCCATTGATTCCAACTCCTTATTGATCTTGTTGTTAAGTTCAATTTTATCATCAAGATCAGAGAGGACTTTGGAGATAGACTGTTGAGTTGCATTGTTGGGAAAAGGTATTTCTAACTCTAGAATTACATTTTGGTTAAGATTATCTCTTGCTGAGCCAGTACTAATACCTACAAGATACATGTAAATTGCATCTAAATAGTATTTAATGAATTTTGCATCATACCCTTTATTAGGCATTATTGCACAAACAGCTTGATTTGTACTGGCATCAATCTCAAGATAGCTTGTTCTTCCAGCTGTGGCTCCATAAAGTGCTATTAGAATAGACCCAGACGGAAAAATCTTTGCACTTGATTTTTTCAAACCTAATTCCGTAATATAATTATCTGTTCTATTAATTGAATATTGACCAACTTCTCCGCTGTTAATCCATGGAATATCCCCTCCCTCATAAAAATTCTTACATGTTGAAAGTGGGGTGCCACCAGAACCCGTTTCAGCAATATCTGAAATTTTTCTTAACTGCCAATTATGTGGTATAATTCTAGTTTTGAGATTTTTAGAATTCATATATCAACCCCTTCAAATTTTTCATTATCTCAACTTCCAGCTTTTTCCCTTCTTCAAACATCTTTTCAAGGCTGTCTTCATAACCTTTCATTTTAGTTTGAAACTCTTCAGGAGTAATATCAACATACTCAATCTTTACATCAAAATATTGACCTGCACTGAGGGAGTAGTTCTTTTGCTTTATCTCATCGTAGCTTACTACAACTGAAAAGTCATCATCAACTTTCTTTTCATTAAAGGTTTGAATGATACGTTGTTCTTCTTCAGGAGTTAGTACTGTTTTTTGATTTTTTCCATCCTTTACTGTCTCTCCCAAGTTGGATGCATCAATTAGAACTACTTTATCCTTGTTTGTTTTATCAATGAAAAGAATGGATACGTTGGTTCCTGTGGCTGCAAATATATTACTTGGCATACTTACTACACCTGCAAGCATTTTCTTGTCTATCAGCCTCTGACGTATCTTCTTGTCAATTCCACTTTGGGCTGTGATAAATCCCGTAGGAACAACCACTGCAGCCTTGCCCTTATCTTTCAACGAGAAGATAATGTGCTGTAGGAAGAGGGTATAGATAGCCATCTTATCCTTTGCCTTTTTGGGTACATTAGGTATCCCTGCAAAAAACCGTTTGTTATTTTCCTTGGTGTCAAGGTCATCCCTGTAGTCAGAAAAATCAAGTTTAAATGGTGGGTTTGAAACTATATAGTCAAAAGTCTCCAATTCACCCTTATCATTCTTGTGATATGGATTTAAGATGGTATTTCCCTGTATTATATTCTGGATTGAGTGTACAAGGTTGTTTAATATAAGGTTCAAGCGCAACAGGCTAGAAGATTTTTGACTAATGTCCTGTGAGTATATAGTGCACTTATCCTCTCCAATAGCATGGGCTATATTCATCAACAAAGTTCCTGACCCTGCTGATGGATCATAAACAGTAACATCTTGTACAGGCTCATTAACAAGTATTGCAGCCATGATTTTTGCCACTGCATGGGGAGTAAAATACTCTGCATACTTACCTCCGCTGTTGGAGTTATAGTCCTTTATCAGGTACTCAAAGATAGTTGCATAAAAGTCAAACTTCTGGTTGAATATATGCTCAAAACTAATCCCAACCAGTTTATTTATAATAGCTCTTGCAAAGTCATCCCTATTTGAAGGATCACTGATATATTCAGTCAACCTGTCAAATAGAATTACTTTAGCTCCACCTCCTGTTTTAACAGAGAATATATCATTATTGGTGATAGCTATGTCTGCTAATGTGTCATCAAATAATTTTCCAAAATCACTTTCATTCTGTCTGCTAAATAAATTTGAGACGAAATGATGGGGTCTTAACTTAGCTGTATCTGCACCCAACTCGAGCAGTAACATTTCATAGTCATCATCAGAATAATTGCTTAATACTTGCTCCCAATTTTCAGCATCCTTGAGTTTTTTATCTATCTTTTTTACCTCATGAGCAAATTTATCGTTCATGAATTTGTATAGGAATACCTGTGTAATTATTTTAAACTCATTCCCATCATTACCTAAACCATAACTTGCACTAATACCTTTTAAACTGTCAATTAAATCCTTAGTCTTTTCAGTAAAATCTATTTCGGTCATATTACTCTCCCGTAAAATTCATTTATATACTCATCTACCACTAAATTGTTGATATAGTGTGATGAGTCAGGTTTTAAATCTATGTTTTGTTTATGTTTGAACTCGTCTATCACCAATTTCATCATCTGTGAAGTGAAATAACCTTCATTTTCTAATAGTCGAGTGTTTTGCAAGACTTGCAAATCTGCATTTTCCTTAACACTGATTAAAGCATCAAAGATAGTGCTTTCTTTCTCTGAAATAAAGTCTTTTTCTACTATTCGCTTGTGTATGCGTGCATATTTTGGATCTCCATTATACTTGTCTTTAAGTAGGTTGTTCTGTCTGTTAAGCTCCTTAATTCGTTTATATATAAGACTTAATGTTCCAATGTTTTTCTTCATCTCATCATGAGTTACCTCATCCAGGTTTTTCTTCTCAAAAAGACGTTTCAACTCATCATACAGTGATACAAATTCAGGATCCTTCTTATCGAAATTACTAGCCAGTGTTTCCCTTGTCATGCGTAAAGTATTTTTTAGCTGGTCGGCAATGATTAATTCTTCTTCAGATATTTTCTTGAAGCTGAATACAATATCCTCTAATGCAATATTTAAGAGGTTAGTGGAGTCAATATTATTTTCTATTGACTCTTTTGCGTTAAGTAGTGCTAAATGGTTTTCTACTTCACGATATAAATGCGCTAATTTCTTGAAATCTATTTTTTCTAATAAATCGTAATGACCCAATAAGCGGATTAGGTTATATAAGCTTTTGGCATTAGCAAGTGCATTTTTAATGTGAATCACTTTTTCGCGATCATCTATTTGACTGATCTGTTGAGAGAAAAGTTCTGCATTAGTTGTATTAAAATGGAATAATGTTTCATTGATATCTTCAATCTCTAACTCAATCTCCTCTTTAGATTTAAACAGGTTAGAGTAATATTCCATTTCATCACCAAGTTCAGACTGTAATTCATCAAAATAAGCCCTGTTTGTTGCATCAAACTCAGCCTTGATGTCAGCAAAATCTACAACATAACCATATTTAAATTTCTTATAAGGACGGTTAACCCTTGTAAGTGCTTGTAATAGGTTATGTTTTTTTATCACCCTGCCCAAGTATAATTTTTTCAAACGTTTGGCATCAAAACCTGTAAGAAGCATATTATATACTATGAGCAGGTCAATATCACCATCTTTAAATTTCTCAACAAGATCCTCTCTTTCTTCTTTAGTACCAACATCATGAAGAATTAATGCAGTTTTTTTAACCTTGTATTTATTTTTATGTTTTACATGGTATATTCCCATCGGATCTGCTGCATTTTGGGTCCAGCCTATACTTTCAATTTCAGTAGTTTGACCAGCATATTTTTCATTAAAAATACGATATAACTCTCTTGCCTGTTCCGAACTGTTACATACAACCATACCTCCAATAGAATTGTCTGAGAAGGTAAGTCTGCTTTTCTCAAAATCATTTACTATATAATCAAGTAATGGCTCTACAAATGATGGATGTGCAAACAACTCATTACTGTTAATTTCACCTTTAATAACTTTAATCTTGTCTAATGCTTCTTTAAGCACCATCTTATAGTCACTTTCAACTTCTTCCCTTATAAGTCTGAGAGTGTATCCATCAGCTATTGATGCATTATAATAATATTTGTGGATATAGTCCCCAAAAAGATCCTTTGAATAGTATTCTTTAGATATCAATGGGGTACCTGTTAAACCAATTTTAATGGCATTAGAATCAGACTGTGTAAGGTTGGCAAGGAAACTGCCTTGAGGGTTATAACTGCGGTGAACTTCATCTAAAAAATATATCCTCTGTATGTTGATGTCATAATCTTGTTTCTGTACTACATTGGCATCTTCACTAAATTTCTGAATGTTTACTACTGTTATCTCTGGTTTTCCTGAGTTATTATGTATTGCTGTAGTAGTTTTTATTGATTTAACAAAATCAGTCTTAGAGTCTACTGTATGCACAATAAGACCTCTAGCAGAGAATTCACGTTTAGCCTGTTTTAATAAATCCAGTCTGTCAACTATGAAATAAAACTTGGGAATAATATTCTCATTTTGAAAATAATCTGTTAAGTATCTCACATTATAAAATGCAAGAGCAGTTTTTCCACTTCCCTGTGTATGCCATATTATACCTTTTCTTATACCTTGATCTAACTTTTTTTCAATTGCCTTTGTGGCAAATAGTTGTGGGTATCGCATAATATGTTTTTCTATCCCAGTACTTTCATTTACATAAGCTATTGCATATCGTAGAATAAAAGAGAGTCTTTCTTTTGAGAAAAGTGATGTGATAATACGATTGGTAGGAGCATCAGGATTTTTATTAGTTGTGAATTCAGGGGAAAATTTAATGGCTGTAAGATTGTTATCTTTCAGAACTGAATTCTCCAAATGATCATCTTCAGCTTGCAGTAATGTGTCCAGATTAAACCCGTCCTCTTCCCTGAAGTAGTTAAATATAGGCTTGGTATATGATGGAGATGCATAAAAAGCTCCTTGCAATGGCTCAATATCCTCATTGTCATACTCCATATTATTTGAAAACACCATAAGCTGTGTGATATTCACAAACTTCCTAAACTTCTTATTCTGAAAACGTCTGTTTATTCTTTCCCTTTCTGCTATAATTCCATCTCTGTTGTTAGGTTTTTTTACTTCTATAAAAGCTAAGGGAATACCATTAATTAACAGTGTTATATCAGGTCTGAACTCTTCATCACCATTTTTATATGGTAATTCAGTTACTACATTGAAAGTGTTATTTTCAAAGTTTTCAAAATCAATAAGTTTAACTCCTGAATTTCTTGTTAAATTTTCGTAGAAGGCTTTGCCAAGATCTTCATTGTCAAGTTGAAGTTGTGTTTCAACTAATAATTTATCAATTGCATCTGAGTCTATATCTTTGTTTATCTCTGCGATAGAGGCTTTAAAAATGTCTGTGAATATATTTGTCACAGGATCCCATGTAGCATCCTTTAGTGATATATATTTATATCCAAGTCTACATAAGTGTAGTATGGATGGTATCTTCACTCTGGAATTTTCATTGAATATTGTCATGATATCACACTTTTGAATAAGGAATTGTATATTAAATACATATTAGAACCTCTTGAATAGTTAATTAAATAGCAAATATACAAAATTTAATATTATCCCCATTCTCATATACTTACTCAAATGTCTCTTATAAATAATATTAAGCGTTTTATTATTCTACTCAAATGTGAAATAACCTGAAACTACACTTTTTACTACTTGTATACACTTTAACTCCTTAACTTAGATTAAAGTACATAGCCATTTTTACTCTTCTGTATAAAAATTTTTCCAGATATTTTTTTTCAACTTCTCCATATATCTGTAAACTCTCTCTAACAACACAACACTCCCCCCATACTTTGGCTAGTGGGATAGTCCCCCTGGCAAACAACAAATAATTACAAATATGGAAAGGAATTTAAAATTTATTGAAACAATGACTGTTGATCAGTTTAAGGAGATGTTTGATATTAATGAACTTGAGATTAAGAAGAATGAAAGTACAGGGAAAATCTTCTTTGTGTATGGAGTTGAAACAGGTGCTGTAAGTAAAAAGGCAACATCAGGTCAATTAACAAATCCAATGATATCTGAGGTATTATCTCCAGATACAGGAGATACTTTTTACCTGTTACATCAACAGGGTGAGGGAAGAGGTGCAACCACTTTGGCTGTAATATAAGCATCTATCTATAGGAGTATTTAAGCAGGGCATAATACCCTGCTTTTTTGATTTTAACTTAAAACAAAACGATTATGCAACTTAGAAAATCATCTAAAAAGCAAGCCAAGATAAAAATGGCTATTCAAGGATGTGCAGGAAGTGGCAAGACATACTCATCTTTACTTCTAGCAAATGGTCTGACAAAAGATTGGAGCAAAATAGCTGTAATTGATTCAGAGAACAGTAGTGCAGACCTCTATGCACATTTAGGGGGCTATAATATTTTATCTCTTCAGGAGCCATTCAGCCCTGAGAACTACATTAAAGCGATTGAAATATGTGAGAAAGCAGGAATAGAAGTGATCATTATTGATTCCATGTCGCAATGCTGGGATTATCTTCTTGAATTACACTCAGGTATGCAGGGAAATTCTTTCACTAATTGGGGGAAAATTACTCCTAGAATGAATTCATTCATACAGAAGATACTGCAGAGCAAGTGTCATATTATAAGTACACTTAGAACCAAGCAAGATTATGTTTTAAATGAGAAGAATGGAAAGTTAGTTCCTGAAAAGGTAGGACTTAAAGCAGTGATGCGTGATGGGATTGACTATGAATTTACTATCGTCTTTGATGTAGACATCAAACATTATGTTACTGCAAGTAAAGATAGAACTGGTCTTTTCATGGGTAAACCTGAGTTTATGATTAACTCCTATACAGGAGAGAAGATTCTAAATTGGTGTAATGATGGTATGAATGTAGATACAGTCAGATCAACAATTCAAAATGCTACTTCTGTGGAAGAACTGGGAGAGATTTATCACCAGTATCCTGAATGGTATCCTTTGCTAACAGCTGATTTCATGCAGAAGAAAGCTAGACTTCAAGAGGAAAGTGAACAGCACAGGAAACCAATTATTAATTTAAATTTCAATTCAAATCTATCAAAAAATGGAAGCAACAATGCAATTACAACCGGTTAGGAATCAATTAATAGTTCCTACTCTACAAATAATTAATAACAAAAATGAAACGCATAAGAGTGTTAAACAGGAAAAAAGATGGAAAAGAAATCCTTTTATAGAAGCTAATACCAAGGATGTAGATATAAATCATCTTAGGAAAGACTGTGTGATACCAGTTTTTAGCAAAGATAACGAGGTGACTATTTCACATCCTGAATTCATTGAAACAGTTTGGGAGGCAGCCAATCACTTCTTCAATGGTGAGACTATAGAGGAGCCTGATATAAGGGTTTCTCATATTGTTAAGGGTAGAATACCAGAAGCTATTCATAAGCCTGTAGAGGAGCTCTTAGAGGCAGATAAGACTCAATACTACGAAAGGATGGCATTTTGCTTTGAAGTGCCTTCAATTAGTGAAACCATAGAAGGAAGTCCTCTGAATCTAACCATTGGTGGTGTAAGAGCCTATAATCATGAGAATTTGTACAGCAAAAAAGGTGTGGAGAAATTTAAGCTATTTATAGGCTTTAAAAATCTTGTCTGTACTAATATGTGCGTTAATACAGATGGTTATATGTCAGAGGTAAAGGTGATGAACACAGGTGATCTTTATAAAGAAGTGATCAAGCTGTTTCAGCGTTACAATATTAGTAAGCACCTATACTATCTTAATGCTTACAAAAACAGTTTCTTATCAGAACATCAGTTTGCTCAATTTATAGGTAAAACAAGGCTATATCAGTGCTTACCTGCTGAAGAAAAGAAGCTTTTGCCAGAATTGTTAATGACAGATTCTCAAATCAATATTGTTGCTAAGTCATATTATAACGATAAAAACTTTGGAATAGTAGATGACTATAAGGAAATTAGTATGTGGAACGTATATAATTTATTAACAGGAGCAAATAAAAGTAGTTATATCGACAACTTTCTGGACAGGAGCCTTAATGCATCCCACTTAACAGAAGGAATTTGCAATGCTCTGCATGGTGATAAAGAATATGCGTGGTTTATAGATTAGTAACTAATAGTAAATAAGCACTATGGCAATATTTATTCAAATTGTATGTACAATAATATTCTCGATAATAATAATGGAAATTCTATCAGAAAATAATAATTAGGGCATTTAGTCCATTATTTGTGTTTTATTATTGTTGTAAGCTCCAATCCGTTTAAGTAATGGGTTGGGGCTTTATAGCTGTTGTGGCATTGACTTTATAAACAATTTATAGCAAAAGTTAATGTGTTTTTTGCTGAAATCGAATAATTAACTAAATTGCAAAAAAAATACAATCATTCCATAATCAATAGAAGTTTCAGTGAAATTCTGAAGAAATATTTTACAACAAATTAAAATTAATACTATGACTTGGTTCTGGGTAATATTAATCGTAGCAGCTATAGGCGGATTAATTGGTTTTTTAAGTTCAGGTAAAACAGAAGATGCAGTTTCAGGAGCAGTTGGTGCAGGTGTTGGCTGTGGGTATATAATTTTGCAAATCTTCCTGGGTCTTGTAGGATTGTTTATCCTTATTTCTCTTGGTAGCTGGCTGTTTGGATCATGTTCTTAACAGGTCTAATAGGTGGAAGTGTAGGTTTAAATCCTTGTGATTTTAATTATTAATTGAAAATAGAAAAATAACTCTATCAGTACATATATTACAAGTGTTTATATAGGTAATCTTTGTACAACTGTAATACATATAAAAAAGTGATTTTGTTGTTAAATGTAAAATATTTGTCTTTAACTGCAAGATGTTCCCCCACATTTTTAATCATTAATATCTAACTATGGGGACAGTTAGGTGAAAATTAAAAAATAAATCATGAAAAAAATTACTTTGCTAATTTCTTTGTTATTAATTTCAGTTGTTATCTATGCTCAGAGAAACAACTTAGTTGATGTTGTTTATCTTAAAAATGGTAGTATTTTAAGAGGAATAATAATTGAGCAAGTACCTAATGAGTCGATTAAGTTGCAAACCGCTGATGGGAATATATTTGTTTACCAAACCAGTGAGATAGAAAAGATTACTAAAGAAGATACAGTCAGACAATCTAGAAATCAGTTAGCTTATGGTGATAATGGGGTGCAACATAGAAAAGGCTATATTGGTCTGTCTATTGGGCCGTCATTTGCAGTTGGTGATTTAAGTGATTTGCCAGTAGGATTAATATTGAATCTCGTAGATTTTGGATACTTATTTACTGAAAATATCGGCATTGCATCAAAATGGTTTGGGACTGCCCACATGGAGAGTGGCGAAACTTTTGGGGTAGGTGGTTTAATGGCAGGTTTACTAGTATCTACACCAATAAACGAAAAAACTAATTTTGAATCTAAACTTTTAGCCGGATTTGGTGCATCCACATACTCTGATGGTTCAACATCTTACACTTCTGATGCTTACTTTGGATATGATCTTGGAGTAGGCTTGAGATTTAACACCAGTGAAAAAGTATCTTTACTACTAAATGCTGATTATATTGGAGTATCAGATTACAGTTCTATTAATGTTACTTTTGGTGTGGCATTTAGGTTAAAGTAAATTACCGTTATATTATTAGCATCAATTGTAGAAATTTAATAGTTCATAGTATTTTTTTTATTACATTTACAGGAGTCTAATGGCCCAATTGCATCATTTAATGTGATTGATATGGATCATGAGAAAAGATAGAATAAAACGAGTTATTTGATATGTTGAGGTGCCAATTCGGGAATTTGAGAAATTGGTAAGGAGTAAAGTGATAGTTAAGTGTCAGTATAATAATTAATTAATATAATTAAGTTCGAGTCCCTTCGACCGCACAAAAAGCCAATTACTACTCCTTTAAGAGAAATCTTAAGGGAGTTTTTTTATATTTAACAACCCTCAATTATCACTCCCCTTTTAAATATACTCAATCTTCAATACCTCAAATAGAATATCTTTGTTATCTCGTTTTAAAACAGCTTTATCTCCAACTTTCTTGTTAGTCAGTACTGTTGCCAAAGGTGACAGAAAGGATATTTTGCCTTTCGAGACATCGGCTTCATCAACGCCTACAATTTGAAAAGTTTTTATCTTGTTTGTTTCCTCTATCTTTAAGGTAACTGTTGCTCCAAATCTTATCTCATTTTGTGGTTGATCTTCTAAATTGATCACTACAGCTGAATCTATTCTGTTATCAAGCAGAAATATTTTCGCATTAATAAATTTCTGGGCAACCCATTTTTCATCTTCGTCTGCAATGTTAAGACTTTCTCTTTCTAAGACAAGGCTCTCCCTCTCAGCCAATAACTCATCCATCCCTGCTTGGGTTACATAATTAATTTCTCCTTCAGGTAAAAAAGCTCTGGGTGGCACAATGGGTATTTTTTCCTGATCATCCTCTTTGACAAATCCTCGGCTCATAGTTATTAGAGTTTATGTTTTATTATTAAACAACATATCTTCAAAAACTTCCCAAAAATTTAGAGGGATCTGCATTTGCATTTATAATTCTCTTTCAATTTCTGGATCAGTTAGTGTTGTCCTGATTTATTTACATATAATATAAACTTATTTCAGGGCATATCAAGTTTCACTCTGACTTTCCTCTTATCCGACTCTTACCAGGCTCTTATCTTCTTCTTATATGGCTTATATAAACAGGGTCATTATAAGTAGGAGGTAGGGGTCAGGTTAGGTTAAGATATGGATGAAATATACTGATAAAGATAGATATTCTGCATAAAAAAAGGAAACCATCCCGATAATTGGGATGGTTTCTTTTAAAGCAGTCGGGAAACAGAATGTTTTCCCTGATAGTTTATGATCAAATAAATGTATTAGTCTAACTGTGGACCTGAAGGGATCAAAGCTTTAGCTGCATCAGTATCGGTATACTGTTTGAAGTTTTCAATATACATAGCTGCAAGTTTCTTAGCTTTTGCTTCCCATTCGCTCTTATCTGCATAAGTTGAACGTGGGTCAAGGATATCTGATACATTATTCAATTTAGCAGGTACAGTAAGATTCATAATTGGAATATGAATTGTTTCAGCCTCTTCAATTGAACCATCGATGATAGCATCAATGATAGCACGAGTATCTTTCAATGAGATACGTTTTCCTGTTCCGTTCCATCCTGTGTTTACAAGATATGCTTTTGCATTGTGCTGCTCCATTTTCTCAGCAAGACGCTGTGCATAAATTGTTGGGTGAACAGTTAGGAAAGCTTCACCGAAAGCTGGTGAGAATGATGGAACCGGTTCAGTAATTCCACGCTCTGTACCTGCAAGCTTGCTGGTAAATCCGCATAGGAAGTGATACTGTGCCTGGTTGTTATCCAAGATTGATACCGGAGGTAATACACCAAATGCATCAGCTGAAAGATAGATGATCTTTTTAGCATGTCCTGCACGAGATGGCAATACAATTTTGCTGATGTGGTAAATTGGATAGGATACACGTGTATTTTCTGTTGCAGAGATGTCAGAGAAATCGATATTGCCTTCATCATCAACAGCAACGTTTTCTAGAAGTGCATCGCGACGTATAGCTCTCCATATGTCTGGTTCGTTCTCTTCGCTCAGGTTTACAGTTTTTGCATAGCAACCACCTTCGTAGTTGAATACTCCGTTGTCATCCCATCCGTGCTCGTCGTCACCAATCAGGAAGCGTTTTGGGTCGGCAGAAAGAGTTGTTTTACCAGTTCCTGAAAGACCAAAGAAGATAGCTACATCACCATCTTTGCCAACGTTTGCAGAGCAGTGCATTGAAGCGATACCGCGTAATGGCAGATAGTAGTTCATAAGGGCAAAAATACCTTTTTTCATTTCACCACCATACCATGTTCCACCGATAACCTGCATTTTTTCGGTAAGATCGAACAGGGTGAAGTTTTCAGAATTTAATCCGTGCTCCTGCCATTTATCGTTGGTAGTTTTAGATCCGTTTAAGCACACGAAATCAGGCTCTCCGTAATGAGCAAGCTCGTAGTGAGAAGGACGAATGAACATGTTGGTCACAAAATGAGCCTGCCATGCTACTTCCATGATGAAACGTACTTTCATGCGGGTGTCTTCATTTGTACCGCAGAATGTGTCAACTACATAAAGTTTTTTAGCTTTAGAAAGCTGAGTAGTTACACGACCCTTGCAATAGTTGAATGCTTCTTTTGAACATGGGCGGTTGATAGTACCATCCCACCAAAGAGTGTCTTTTGTTACGTCGTCTTTCACGAAGTATTTGTCCTTAGGAGAACGACCTGTGAACTTACCTGTGTATACAGCTGTTGCACCACTCTTTGTTAGCTTAGCTTTTTCGAAACCTTCATTTGCAGGATTCATCTCATCTTGAAAGAGAGTCTCGTAAGAAGGATTGTGAACTATTTCAAAATCCCCCACAATTCCGTACTTGCTTAAATCTAAATTTGCCATCTTAATAATTAGGGTTTAATGTTTATGATTGTATAAAACTTATTCTGTATTTTAAACCTGAAACAACTGTACAAAAATATACAAATTATTTTATTCTGGAAAGGAATTAAAGAAAATTTTCTTTAATTGGTGATTTTTTCTCCTTCAAACCTCTAATTCAACAAAAAAAGGATATAAAAGTTTAGATAAAGAACGAAAAATTGTACCTTTGTTTTCCGAAAATAAATTTATCCCTATGCAAATAATTAACTTTTCGGAGCAAAATTCGCTAATCAGTATCTATATACGCGAAATAAGAGATATAACAATCCAAAATGACAGACTTCGTTTTCGCAGAAATATAGAGAGGATTGGAGAAATCATGGCTTATGAAATTAGTAAGCAGTTAGCCTATAAAACCATAAGTGTTAATACTCCACTAGATGTTGCTGATGCAAATATTTCTGATGAGGAGATAGTGATTGCTACTATCCTTAGAGCGGGTTTGCCGTTTCATCACGGTATGCTTAATTATTTTGATGGTGCGGAAAACGCGTTTGTATCTGCTTACAGGAAGTATAAAGAGACGGGGCATCAGTCGTTTGATATCCACATTGAATATATTGCTTCACCCTCTATAGAAGGTAAAACATTGATTCTTACTGATCCGATGCTTGCCACTGGAAGTAGCATGGAGCTTACTTACAGGGCACTGCTTACAAAAGGGAATCCATCTAAAATTCATATTGCAACTATAATTGCAAGTCAGCAGGCTATTGACTACTGCAAGATGCATTTCCCTGAGGATAAAACTACTATATGGGCTGCTGCAATTGATCCGGGATTGAATGAGTCTTCTTATATTGTTCCAGGTATTGGTGATGCAGGCGATCTTGCCTACGGTGCTAAGGTTTAGTCGTAGAACTTTTTCTCGAAAGCTTTAAACTCTCCTTTATTTAGAATCAGTCGTTTCCAGACAGCTGACAAAAATCCTGTTCCATAGCCTGTGAGCTGTATCCATGATGCTGCAATGCTATATAGGGCTACATTGAATGATTTGCTGATTTTGAGTGAATCTATGAAGATAACTATAGAGTATACTACAGGTGTCAGGAGGAACAGAGGTGATATTACTGATAGTAACACCATTGCTGCCATTCCAACCACAAAGCAGGCGGGAAGTGAGTGAACTAATTTAAGTGAGCCGGGATGTAGCAGGTGCAGATTGATTCTGGCAATTCCTGAATTATAGACCTGTTTGAAAAACTGACGGAAGGTGGACCTTCTCTTATGGTAAACATAAGCATCGGTAATCAGTGCAGTTTTAAATCCTGACTTAATGAGGCGGAGACTAAAGTCGATATCTTCTCCAAATCTCATCTTTCCATATCCACCAACTGCTTTAAATGCTTTTTTTGTTACGCCAAGGTTGAAACTACGTGGGTGAAATTTATCTATCGATTTTTTTCCTCCTCTTATTCCTCCCGTAGTAAAGAAGGAGGTCATAGAGTAGTTGATAGCTTTTTGTATGGTGGTAAAGCCGGGGAGTGCAGCATCTGGTCCTCCATAAGCATCTGTATTGTAAGATGAAAGGAATCTGACTACATTCTCCAGGTAACTCTCGGGTATGATGCAGTCGGAGTCGAAAAAGATAAGCCACTCATACTGTGCAAGCTCTGCTCCTGCATTTCTACTTAAGCCGGGGCCCGAATTTGCTTTTTCGAAATAGTTAATGTTAAGCCGATCGGTATATTTACCGGCTACCTTATCACTCTTTAGTGTTGATCCATCTTCTACGATTATAACTTCAAACTGCTTGAAGGTCTGATTAGAAAGACTCATTAGGAGTTCGTCCAGCTCGTCGGGACGGTTGAAGACTGGTATTATAACCGAGAATTGCATAGGTGATCTTTTTTTTATTCTGTACAAAACTAAACATTTTCTTTCGTTCTTCAATTTATTTGTGACTGTTGATTGTGATTGATAAAAACAAATAAAAAAATGTGAAAATCATTGAATATTTAAAAAAATAGAATACCTTTGCGAATTATAATATTCAGATATAAGTAATGTCCAGGCTATTTATAGGCATAATTATTTGTGTATCAATACTACTAACTATCACATGCAGTAGGGGAGATGGAACTGTCATTAAAGGTGAAATAACCAGTCTTGACTATCCTTATCTTCTTGCTACATATCTTTCTTCTGATACGCTGGTAATTGATACTATACCGGTTAATAGCACTGGAGGGTTCTCTTATAATGTTGATATAGATTCACTGACTACATTCACTATCTATATGAATCACTATGAGAGTGCTGCTGTAGTTTATGCTGACAAGAACCAAAAATTAAAAGTTGTTGGTGATGCTAAATTGCCTGATCTGATAAGAGTTAACGGTAATGAAATCAATGATGATCTTACTCTGTTCAAGAAGCAAAACCAGGATCTGCTGAAACAGCGAGGTCAATTGCTTTTCAATTTCAATATAAGTGGTGATTCGGATTCTATACAGTTTAATACTTTAAACAGAAATGATGATATCGCTAGCATGAACCTGCTGAATCATGAACTAACTTTAAGGGCAGAGGAGTATATACGTGAAAATCCTACAAAACTATCCAGTCTTGTGCTTATAAGTAATTTCTTTATGAACAGCGATACTCCATTAGCACTGGAGAGGGTTTTGGGATATATTGAGGGTGATATAAAAGAGACGCGAATTGCAAAACGATTATATGCATATTCCGAGAAGGTGAACCGCTCTGCAGAAGGTGCAATAATTCCATATTTTCAGTTGCACGATCTAAAGGGTGATACTATAAATTCTTATGATTACAAAGGTAAATACCTGCTTCTTTCATTTGTTTCCTCTTCAGGAATTGAGTCACGGGAAACAATTGAGCTTCTGAAAAATGAGTATGAAAAGCTCGATAGCAGCAAGGTTGAATTTGTTTCTGTATATATTGATTCAGATATTTACCCTGTAGATTATCCTCAACAAGATTCGATACCCTGGACAATAGTTCCCGAAAAAAGAAGCTGGGGATCTGATATAGTTGATTTGTTAAATGTGCAGTATATACCATTTAACATACTTGTTAAACCTGACGGTGTTATAATGGAGAGGAATGTTCCTTCCCAGGAGGTTGCTGAGGTAATCAACAAATCATTAGATAATTAATTTAAAAAATATAATCTGAAAAACTGTAACAAATGCTGGTCAAAGTATTTGGAGCAGCTGTTCAAGGTATAGATGCAACTCTAATCACTATTGAAGTAAACTGCTCTAGAGGTATCCGGTTTCTCCTTGTTGGGTTACCGGATACTTCCGTAAAGGAGAGTCACGAACGTATTGTGTCGGCTCTGGAAGTAAATGGGCTTAAATTCCCTCGCAAACAAGTAGTTATTAATATGTCGCCCGCAGATATCAGGAAAGAGGGTTCGGCGTACGATCTCCCGCTGGCTGTTGGAATCCTGGCAGCTTCTGAGTCTGTGAGAACGGATAAGCTTGGTGATTATCTTATTATGGGTGAGCTTTCGCTTGATGGCTCTGTTCTGCCCCTGCGAGGTGCCTTGCCTATTGCTATAATGGCAAAAGAAAATGGCTTTAAAGGGCTTGTTCTGCCATTGGCGAATGCTAAGGAGGCTGCTGTTGTGGAGGGCCTGGATGTTTATGGTGTCAGCAATATTAGAGAGGTGGTTGATATGTTCAATAACAACGAACTGCCTGATGTAACCAAGGTTGACCTTGAAGAGGAATTCAGAAATAGCATATCTGATTATGAGCTTGATTTCTCAGATGTTAAGGGTCAGGAGAATGTAAAAAGAGCAATTGAAGTTGCTGCAGCAGGAGGCCATAATATAATTATGGTTGGTCCCCCTGGATCAGGCAAATCTATGATGGCTAAAAGGGTGCCATCAATTCTACCTCCATTTACTCTGGATGAGGCACTCGAGACAACCAAAATACATAGTGTGGCGGGAAGGACTGATTTGAACTCATCTCTAATGTTTAACCGCCCTTTTCAAACACCTCATCACTCAATCAGTAATGTTGCAATGGTTGGGGGTGGTACTAATCCGCAGCCTGGAGAAATAAGTCTGGCTCACAACGGGATACTGTTTCTGGATGAGCTGCCTGAATTTAATAGGAGTGTTCTTGAGGTGCTGCGTCAACCTCTTGAGGATCGTGAAATTACCATATCAAGATCAAAATACAGTGTTAAATATCCTGCCGGATTTATGCTGGTAGCAGCCATGAATCCTTGTCCCTGCGGCTATCATAATCACCCTGACAGGGAGTGTGTATGTCCTGCCGGCTCTGTTCTTAAGTACCTCAATAAAATATCAGGTCCGCTCATGGATAGAATAGATATACAGATTGAGATTGTTCCTGTACCATTTGAGAAGATATCTGGTAGGGCTTCTTCAGAGAAGAGTTCTGATATAAGAGAGAGGGTTATCAGGGCAAGGGAGATACAACGTAAGAGATTTAAGAGTGTAAAGGGTGTTCATTCTAATGCGCAGATGACAAGCCGGATGCTGCACAGATTTGCAAAGCCTGATGCTGCGGGACTGAAGTTGCTTAAAACAGCAATGGAGCGACGATCGCTTTCGGCAAGAGCATACGACCGTATATTAAAGGTTGCCCGTACTATCGCTGATATTGATAACAGTGAGAATATAAAACCCGTTCATATTGCAGAGGCTATAAATTACAGGAATCTGGATAGTGAGAACTGGGCATATAAGTAATCACCTTTTCTCGAAGTGATGATCATCATAGTATTTAGTGAAGGTATGTCCCCACCTGAATCCTAGCCTGCGGAACTCATTTACAACTATGTGGCCGGGGTATAGTGTGCCGTTGACATTTGTGTCCAACACCGCTCCGGCTGGAGTGTTTGGTCTGTCTATGTTTTTCCATCTGAGTGGATTGAATCTTGGATTTATATCAATTGCCATTCCTGTGGCATGTTTTGAATAGGATATGTTTCTATAGCAGAAGCTATAGCTGTTGTTGTCAGCCATAGATAGACTATCATTCCAGCCATATTTTACTATTGGTATTGCTTTTTCAATTACAAATCCCTCATCTAACATGAAGCTGAAAATCTCTTTTATATCATTGGCGATTTGTCGGTTAGTAACCACCTGCCCTTTGTGAATCTTGCCATCAGTGGATATGTAATATACATCAACCAGTTCAAGCTGACTGATTATTTCTTCGGGTGCTTCTGAATACTCTACTGCTTCATCAAAAGTATAGCTTGCATCTATTATTGTGTCGGGCAGCACAGGTTCCTGTATAATACTTTGTAGATCCTCTGCAGTGGAATCTGCATGGATATCTGCAGGGGTCGCTGAATCTCTTCTATTATTGTTACAGGATAGAATGATTAAGAAAATCAGGAAGAAAAGATTTTGGAGTCTCATCCCTTGTAAGCTCTCTTTTATTTGTTTAAATGTTTCTTAATTCAGCTCCAGACCAAATTCATCTGACAGTTTCAGTAGTGAAGGGTTCTTTTTTGCCATCTCATCAAATATCTCTCGAGAGGTGAGTGGTTTTTTGATAGCATTTCCTTCTGCAATCTTTACTGTCATTGTTAGATCGTCGTTCTTAACCTTGCTTCTGAGAAATGAAAGGATTGAAAGACTGCTGTTTGTAAGGTACTCTTTGTTTATCTCGGTATTTACTTCTACCTCGAAGATTACATCACTGATCAGTCTGGGATGATAGAGGCTCATGGTGTTTTTGAGTAGCGGTTCTCCTTTGAGATTTGCTGCATATTCATCCCATGCTTCTTTAAGCTCTTTTTCCGTGAATGGGTTGTTGCCATTGCCGGTGCTTGCTTTTTTCTCTTCTTCGGGCTCTTCCTCTTTCTGATCTCTAAGAGATAAGATGGATATACCCATTCCTTTTAAGGCAGATTTCTTCTTTACAGGGGTAGTTGGCTTTGATGTTTCATCAGGTGTTTGTTCTGTCTTTTTTTGTATTGGCGCTGTCTCTGCCTTTGGTGTTGCGTCAGATCTCTTTACTTCCGTTTGCGAAGTTTTTGATTCTGAGGCTGTTTTCTCAATCGGCTTTATAGAACTTTTTTTTTCTGCAGCAGATGTGGAATTCTCCTGAAGTTGACACAATTTAATTAGTGTAAGCTCAAGAAGCAGACGTCTGTTTTTGCTAACCCTGTAATTGAGGTCGCACTCATTCGCAATCTCAATAGCTTTGTAGAGGAATTCATTACTACATTGCTTTGCAGTATCGATATACTGATCTCTTATAGATGCACCAACCTCAAATAGAGAGGCTGTCTTTGGGTCCTTGCAGACCAGCAGGTCACGGAAGTGCGATGCTACACCACTAATGATATATTGTCCCTCAAAACCACGGTTCAGGATATCGTTAAGAATCAGCAAGCAATCTACAACATTGCCGGCAAGAATAGCGTTGGTAAGTCTGAAATAGTATTCGTAATCAAGTACATTGAGGTTTTCAATTACTGCTCTGTATGTTATATTTCCCTGTGTGAAGCTTGCGGTCTGATCAAATATTGATAGTGCATCACGCATACCGCCATCCGCTTTTTGTGCTATAACATTCAGTGCTTCTGCTTCGGCTGTAACGCCCTCTTCCTGTGCAACGTATTGCAGATGTTCAACAATATCGGCAATATTTATACGGTTGAAGTCATAAACCTGACAGCGTGATAGTATTGTGGGTATGATCTTATGTTTCTCTGTTGTAGCAAGGATAAATATCGCGTGGGAGGGAGGCTCTTCAAGTGTCTTTAGAAATGAGTTGAAGGCAGATTGCGAGAGCATATGTACCTCATCGATAATATAAACCTTGTATTTGCCTATCTGTGGTGGGATGCGAACCTGCTCGATCAGCATGCGAATATCATCTACACCGTTGTTGGATGCAGCATCAAGCTCATGGATGTTGTATGACCTCTGTTGGTTGAATGCAACGCACGACTCGCAATTGTTACATGCTTCGTTGTCGGGAGTGAGGTTCATGCAGTTGATTGTTTTCGCGAAAATGCGTGCACAGGTGGTTTTACCGACACCGCGGGGACCACTGAAAAGATATGCATGCGCAAGTTTATTGCCGACAATGGCATTTTTTAATGTAGTTGTCAGAGCCTCTTGCCCAACCACGCTTTTGAATGTGGATGGTCTGTATTTTCTAGCAGAAACAATAAAAGTATCCATGTATATTCGGGATGATTTGGATGATCAGTAAAATACAAATGTACTAAAAAAATATCGGTTTTTTCCACGGTTTTTCTATCTTTACCGAGATAAGCAAAAATAAGAAGTTAGTATTATGAGAAATATTTTGTCTTTGTGTTCGTTTACCCTACTTATTGTTATTTTATCTGCTGTTTCATGCTCTTCTGGCAAGGAGTATCAATCTTCTAAAAGAGATATTAAGGATAAGGAATTATCGGTGGTCTCTCCGACAATTGTGCCTGATACATTTGTACTTCCTGATATACCTGAAGTTATAACAGATACGGATGAGCGTGCAAAATATCTTGTAAGTCATTATTGGGACAGGTTTGATTTTAGTAATGCTGATTTAGCCAGACGCCCCGAAATTACTGAACAGGCTTTTGTGGATTTTATCAATATACTGAATTACGTACCAAAGGCAAATGCTGATGAATCGCTTGTGAATACTCTCAGGAGCGCTGAGGCAGATACTGCAATGTATGTACATTTTATTTCGCTTTTTGAAAAGTATTTCTACGATCCTAATTCACCTTTCCGTAATGAGGAGTATTATATCCCTGTGTTGAATGAGATTGCAAGATCTTCGATGTTGACAGATGTTTCAAAATCGGTATACAAATTTCAGCTGGATATGGTAAAGAAGAACAGAGTGGGTGAAAGAGCCAATAATTTCAGCTACACTCTGGCGTCGGGTCGTTCTTACTCTTTATATGATCTGCAAAGTGAATTTACTATTCTCATGTTTTCTAATCCGGGATGTCCCACTTGTGAAGCTGTAATTGTGCAGATGGCAAAATCAGCGCCTATAAACAATGCTCTTTCGAGAAATAGTGCTAACAGGACAATGCTTACAATACTTACTCTATATCCTGATCAGGATCTTGATGAGTGGCTGTCGCATCTGTCTGATTTGCCTACTGGATGGGTGCATGGATATGATAAGGATCTAAAGATTACTAATCAGAGATTATACGATATAAAGGCTATTCCTACCATATATTTACTGGATAAAGATAAGAGAGTGTTGTTGAAAGATACTTCAATTGAGGCAGTTGAGTCGTTTTTTTCGGTTCAACATTAAATGAATTCCTCAAATTTAACATTTGAAATGAAATATTTTATCTCAAAAATTCGGTATTACAAAAAAATGACATACTTTTGACCTCTTTAAAATCGGACTTTTAGCGAAAAGTCCTTATAAATAAAAGGTTTAGCAACTGCGAGAAGCACGGCTTGCCTATTTACTAACCAAAATTATTTTATATGAGGTACGTGAACTTTTGCCTTATAGCAATATTTTCACTTGTATTATCATCGGGCTCTGTAAAGGATGCTGCTCCATCAATAGGTTATTATCCGGGAGAAGTAATACCTGATATTATTTTAACGGATGTGGAGGGTGATAGTTATAAGATAAGTGATTATAAAGGCAAAAAAGTCGTGGTTAATTTCTGGGCATCATATGACGCCCAATCCAGAGCCACAAATGTTCTTCTGTATAATTATCTTAAGATGAATGATGCAGACGCAACGTTTATATCTGTCAGTTTTGATAAGAACAAAGATGTTATAAAGAGGACTTTTGAAATGGATAACCTCGAAGGAATTTCACAGTTTTGTGAAATTGATGGGGCAGATTCAGAAATCTATAATGATTTTAAGCTGAATCGAGGCTTCCGAAATTACTTAATAGACGAAAACGGAGTTATAAAAGCGATGAATTTCACTCCGGATGAACTAAGAAGTTTGATTTAAGTATTAAAAGAAGAATTAATTAAGAACGGTCGTTGTATTTTCAGCGTCCGTTTTTTAATTTGTTTACATCCTGAATTCTTGTCTAATGCTTGTCTGCAATTTGTTATAGATATATTTCGTATCAAATTGATAGAAGTTCTAATTTATAATGTTTTAAATTGGATTAAAAAATTGCAAAATAAATACAATATTATTACAAATTAATTATTACATTTGTGCGATTTAATTGAAATACCGATAGTTATAATTCTTAATTCTTTGATGTATATTTTTAAAAAGAGGTGAAAAATATAGCATAACCAGGTTTCCATGAGTTAAATTACAAGTTTTATGAGTATTCAATCTGAAATTAAAATTAACCAGTTTCAACTGGCATTGTTGCTTGATGAATCTGATAAAGATTTTTTCAAATGCTCAATAGCGCACAATGTGTATTGTTTAAACTGCAGAGATGTTGCAAATAATGGGATTGATATCACAGAACTTTATCTTACAGAGTTTAATGATATTAGGGTACATGGCAGATGTAAAATCTGTAATTGTGAAGTTCGCCGACTTTTTGAGTTCGGCGAGGAAGATAAATTTAATAATAAAGCTAAAAAATTAAGAAAATCTATTCAAGCATCCTGAAAAACTGATTTACATATATTATATTTGCACCCAAAAAAATATATTTTAACAATTAATGGAAAACAAACAACTCACTCCGTTTTATAAAACCATTGTTGGAGTGCAATTTCTTTTCGTTGCTTTCGGTGCAACAGTATTAGTTCCTCTCTTAGTCGGGCTCGATCCCTCAACAGCATTATTTACTGCAGGTGTTGGTACTCTGGTATTTCATTTAGTTACAAAGGGTATTGTTCCAATTTTCCTTGGAAGTAGTTTCGCATTTATTGCTCCAATAGTAAAAGCTACAGAGCTGTATGGTTTAGCAGGGACACTTTCTGGTATGGTAGCAGTTGGTTTTGTGTATATAGTTATGAGTGCACTTGTAAAATGGCAGGGGGTGAAGCTTATTAAAAGATTGTTTCCACCGGTGGTGATAGGTCCGGTAATTATGCTGATCGGTCTCTCTTTAGCCGGTACAGGTGTGGATATGGCAAAAGAGGACTGGTTGCTGGCAATCATTGCACTTACTACTGCAATTGTTGTGAGCTTGTTTGCTAAAGGGCTGCTAAAGCTTATCCCGATATTTGCAGGTATCATTGTTGGTTACATTGCAGCTGTGATCTTAGGAAGGGTAGATATGTCTCCTATTACTGAAGCTGCCTGGTTTGGTTTGCCTCATTTTGAGAAACCTGAATTTTCATGGGGCGCTATATTGTTCATGATACCTGTGGCAATTGCACCGGTAATTGAGCATGTTGGCGACGTATATGCAGTTAGCCAGGTGGCAGGAAAGGATTTTGTGAAGAAACCAGGTTTGCACCGCACAATGCTGGGAGATGGAATTGCTTGTATGATTGCTGGTTCAATTGGTGGACCTCCAGTTACAACATACTCCGAAGTTACAGGTGCTATGGTACTTACAAAAGTTACCGATCCTGTAGTTATTCGTATTGCAGCTATAACAGGAATTGTTTTCTCTATGATCGGAAAAATCAGTGCGATCCTTAAAACTATACCCGGATCTGTGCTGGGTGGTATTATGCTTTTATTATTTGGGACTATCGCAGCAACGGGTATCAATAATATGGTTTCTAACAAAACTGATATGGGGAATACCCGTAACCTGATAATTGTATCACTTATACTTACTACAGGAATTGGAGGTGCTGTTCTGCAGATTGGTGAAATTAGCATGACAGGCATTGGTTTGTCGGCACTCATAGGAGTATTGCTGAATCTGATCATCCCTCAAGATAAGGTGGAAGAAAGAAGCAAAGAGTAGAAATTGATAATTTTGCTGAGTTTTTTTAACTTAAATTATTGTTAGGTAAAAAATATATCATTCTTTTGGGAAATATTCCAAAGGAATGTTTATATTTGTGTGTCACTGCCCACTCTTGTTCAAGTTTTTTAATAATGTGTAAGTTGAAAAACTATGAATTCGGTTAGGGAGAATACATTGCGACTGGTAATAAAACCTGAGTCTTTTAATGAAATAATTTCAGGTAAAAAAAAGACTGAAGCAAGGGAAATTAAGGATACTACCTTCAGGAAATATCTTCAAACATGGACTGAGGACGATAATATAGGATTGCTGTATAATAAAGCTTTAATGGAGGGTGAACCTGTCAGCGAGATTTATTTATACAATAATGGTGTGTATCCATATATCCCAATAGATTACAAATATCTGAGTATGACCACAGGACCCACTGGTAGTGGTGATATTCTTGTTGTGGAAATAGTCAATATTACTTTTGAACCTGTACTACAGAAAAACGGCTACCCTATACGTTTTAATATTGTTGAGGATGACTTCAAACCTTGCAAAAATGGTAATTATTGCTTCTGGTATATAGTTTATCATTTAGGTAAGGTAGTCGAAATAAAACATAGGAAGAGTGGAGCCGAACATATTATCTGAAATTTTTTGAGTATTATTCTATATCGATCGGATTACATCCTCAGCATCTAATCTGAATTTAGGGTTCAGGGATGGCTGATTCTCATCCTCTTTGTCTCTGTAACCTATGGCAACAGCAAACAGTGTCTTGTAGTTGTCATCTTTTAATATTGCATCATACTCTTTTGTGTTTATCCCTTCCATTGGAGTGGAGTCGATTCCTAAAGTCGCTGTGGCACTCAAAAAGAATCCTAAAGAGAGGTAAACCTGAGAGGTGAGCCATGTCATAATCTGCTCGTCACCCCTGGGTTTTAATACTCTTTTGTAATATGTTGTAGTATATTCAGGTAAAAGTTTTAATTTGTTATTCTCGAAAGCCTCCGCATCTTTGACTACACTGAAAATAACAATGTGACTGGCGTCAAGTACCTTTTCTCTGTTTCCTAAAGAGAATTCAGCTAACCTGCTTTTTATTTCTTCGTCGGCAACAAAGGTGAATTTCCAGGGCTGACTGTTTATTGATGATGGACTTAACCTTAGAATCTCTTTCAGTTTTTCAATTGTATGTTCATCTATCTTTTTGCTGCTATCATACTTCTTAGTAGTGTATCTTTTTTGGGCTATATCTAAAAAACTCATATTTTATTCTATATTTATAAATTTAATTTATGATATTGGTATTGCAAATAGTGTGCCAATGTACTAAAAAAATTTCTTTATAAAATCGATAAAATTAGAATATGATATTCTGTATCTTTGAAGCTTTGAAAATCATTGTTTAGTTATTAAATGAAAATGAACGTTGCTTCTCTGAGTTATTCCCTGGTGAAATCTTCTCGTAAATCGATTAGTATAATTGTGCATCCCGATGGTAGAGTGGTGGTTAAGGCGCCTAAGCGGGCCACTAATGGACAGATACATGAGGTGCTTAAAAATAGAATGGGGTGGATTGAAAAACACAGGAAGAGATTTGAGGAGCAGAGACTTAAGAATCCTGAAAGAAAGTTTTTGAGCGGTGAGAGACATCTTTTTCTGGGGGAGGAGTTTATCCTTCGGGTTAGAAAAGCTGATGTTAACAGGGTGATGTTAAATTGTGAGTATATTGATGTTGAGTGTGTCGATGAATCAATAGTTGAGGAATTGATGCGCCAGTGGCATCTCTCTATGGCAAAGGAAAGGCTTCCTCAGATTGTCACACCTGTTATAGAAAGTTTCAGGAGTATATATAATGTTGCACCTGCCAGAATAACTGTGAAACATATGAGGTCGAGGTGGGGGAGTTGTTCTTCCAGAAAGGCTGTTTCACTAAATAGTAAGCTGATCATGACTCCCGAAAGATGTATTGAGTATGTAATGGTGCATGAGTTGTGTCACCTGATTCATTTTAATCACTCAGAGAACTTCTATTCTCTCCTTGCAGAGATTTTACCCGACTGGAAGGAGAGAAAGAAAGAACTTCGGTCATTTTCACTTTACGGCTACTGATCCTATCAGGTTTGCTCCCAACTTTGTATTCCAGATTTCGCCGTTGTTGGCAAAGCGAATAGAACGTTTGTTAGTGCTTTTCTCTTTCGGATCGTTGATCTTAAGGTAAATGTCATATTCACCTGACTCTACAATGCCAAATTTACTCATGTTGATCTTGAAATTCAGATCGTGCCATGCCGATTTATTAGTGGGTCTGTTATCCAGGCTTGGAGTCCAGTCTCTGGCATCAATATCTGTAATGACTGAATATGTAGTTGATCCATTCTTGTTTTTCAGGATTACAGATACTTGCTTCTTATTGACTATTAATCCGAACCCTACGTTTTGTAGTTTTCCTCTGAATTTTAATGTTCCATTGGGTCTTACCTGCTTACTTGCGTTTGCATCACGAAGTACCAGACGATATCCCAAGCGATCACGCATAAACTCCATCCCATTTCTGCCATCATATACCGGATCAAATATCGCAGTGCGAGTTACTCCATCATGTTGAGGGGTAAATGGTACAGTTACATTCTCTTCATTGTAAATAAAATCGCTCCATAGACTGTATGCAGCTGAACTGTAGCTGGTATTGAGATGTGTTGTCTGTGCATATGATGCTTCATAGGGTACATTTGGGAATCTGGGGTAGAGCTGATATGGATTATCAGGCTCATTACCTGATCTTACGGTCTCTCCTCCATAGAAATTACTTTGATTTCTTGCCCAGGTTAAAGCACCATTTCTGTCATACTCACCTCCTATTAAATTAATACCTTCAGAAAGAGAGCCACCATCTGTAAAGTTGTCGCTGCCTCTTGAATAGCTGTCGTTGAACATTCCAAAACGTTGTGCGCGCGATCCACGTTCTGGAGCAGGTGGCAGATTTTTGAAGTTGTACTCTGTACCATATTCCATATTCTGCCATGCCATTACACCACCGGCATGAACAAGAATAGAGCGTGATTCAGGTACATAATCCAGAAGGGCATTAAGTAACCAATGGTAGCCTTCTGCAGTTCTGGCATATGATGAGGAGTGCATTTCCCCCCATGGGCCAAAGAAGCCGCCTTTTACTGTCATTATCACATCTTCATACTCTCTGAAGACATTGCCTATCTGCCAGAGATGATACTGTACCCAGTTCTTGTTCTCGTGACCGGGTATGCCGCAAAGGTCTGAATTTTCAGGAGTACCTCCATTTTTACCACCTAACTCATACCAGGCGCGTCCTTGAGGCGCACCTGGTTCGCAGTCGTGTATAAACTCATCGTAACCGTCTCTGTTGTGATAAGTATAGCCTCTTCCATCGTAACTAAACTTTACGATTGCAACAGCTTCACTGTCCCTTATCTGCTGAAGTGCAGTCCTAATGTAATCAAGTGCCGCAGGGGTCAATGGTTGTGTTGTTCCATAATTGGGCTGTTTACTGCTCCACCTGCCTGCAGGCAATCCATCAAGTGGTGCATTTGAAGAGAAGTTTCTCAAATCAAATTCCATGTAAACAATGCGGGAGTCAACTTTTACATCAGTACCTGCAATAGTTGCCTTGAGATCAGGAATTGTTGGCTCTGATCCAGAATCAACAGGTACAACATATGATTGAGGTCTGTAAAATCCTCTGTCGGGGTTTGGGATATCAACAGGGTTCTCGGTGTAGTCGAGGTTTTGCTTTTGGAGTTGTGACTGACAACTTATTAATGTTGTTGCAAGTATTATCGAAATTAAAATAAATATTCTTTTCATCTATCTGTTATTTTATCGTTGTTGATCCTATGTAATTAGCTCCCAGCTCAGTATTCCACATATTGCCTTTGTTGGCAAATCGAATACTGCGTTTATTGATACTTTGTTCCAAAGGATCGTTTATTTTAAGATATATATCATATTCACCAGCAGGTACTGTTCCCAGCTCACTGAGGTTTACAGATACATTCATAGTATGCCATGCTTTTGTGTTATCAGCACGACTGTTTCCATTCTCATCTGTCAGCCACTCTCTGGCATCAAGATCTGTTAGTACACTGAATAAATCTGTACTATTTTTGGATTTGAGGATCAGTGAAACATTTTTTCTGTTGATGATATTTCCAAAACCTACATTTTGGATCTTGCCTGTGAAGTTAAGTCTGCCCGTCGGTTTGCAAGTTTCGCTGATTTTTGATTCGCGAAGAATAAGTCGATAACCCAACCTGTCGCGGAAATATTCCAATCCGGTTTTGCCATCATATACAGGGTCGAATATAGCAGTTTTAATTTCTCCGGTGTAGTTGCCGCTCTCAAGTTCCTCTTCGGAGGCAGGAAACTGTATTGGTTTTGTTACATTCTCCTCATTATAGATGAAGTTGTTCCACCTTGAATAATTGCCATGACGCATATTCAAGGCAGTTGTGCGCAGTTGCTGTGCTTCAATTATTGCACCAGGCATGTTACCAAATATATTGTCACCTATACCACCTTCACCCTGCAGAATTTGGTTCTGTTTGTGGAACCATTTAACTACTTTATAACGATCATACACACTGTTGCCATATACTTCAGCGATCATTGAGCTTCCTTCAGAAAGAGAACCATTGTCACTCCAATTACCGGCTGCATAGCTATCATTGAAGAAGCCGAAGCGACTTTCAGGTGAACCTGCAGGTGGTGCGGGCATTTCATCTATGTTGGTAAATGTGTAGTTTGTACAGTATGTTGCGTTATACCAAGCAAGATAACCTCCCGCATGGGTAATAAGTGGTCTTGATGATGGTACAGCCTCCAGGTAGGCGTCCAGAAGCTTTTTGTATGCGTCGGCATTCTGTGCTTCAGGTGATGAATGTTGTTCACCCCAAGGTCCCAGCATTCCTGTTTTAACGCACATGATGATATCTTCAAATTCCTGGAAGATTGGTGTTAGTTGCCAGATATGGTACTCAATCCAGGTTTTATCTTCATGTCCCTCTAAATTACACATTGCAGAAGGGTTGTTTTCGGTAATATACGTAGGCTCAGGTCCATGTATCAACCCCTCTTTAAGATCAAGGTGTGGGTATTTATGCGGTTCTATGTAATTGAAGCCATTACCGTCGTATGAAAATTTTACAAAAGCAACACCTTCACCATCTCTCACCCTTAACAGCAATCCTCTGATATATTCAATAGCATAAGGAGTAAGGGGTCTTGTTACACCTGTTCTTGCTTTCCCAGTGTGAGGATCAGTAAATAGTCCATCTTCATTATAAGCGAAAGCATCACTCGCCGACAAAAATGCATTTGAGGAGAAGTTGCAGAGGTCGAACGACATAAAAGATATACTTGGAAAAGCTGAGACTCCGGTCCCTCCAATATATGGTTTATCTTTCTGGTTAACACCGTTATAGAATTCTGTCTCCACAATATCGTCACCTTCAACGGTAGGTACTTGTCTACCATGATACAGGGGAGTTGTTTCGTCAACTGGTACTCGGTGATCTACTTCAGGAGTTATTCCATAGGGTGAATTAATCTCGTTTACTAACTCAGGAGGGATATTTTGCCAGCGGCCGCGATATGCTCCTCTATCAGGATTTGGGATATCAATTGGATCTTCTGTATAGTCAAGATCCTGTAGTTTTAGCGGACTATCACATCCGGCAATAAAAAGTAATGCGATAAATAGGATTTTACCATGCAAAATGTGAGAAGTGAACTTTTTCATATTTTAAATCAAATTTTTCAGCAATTTACACAAAAATAGATATACCTTCTTGATATACAAAGAAAATCACAGACTGTGTAAAAAGGCAACCAGGTATTAGATGAAAATAAGAGTAAAATGAAAAAAAATAATTTAACTTTGTAAAATAACACTTATTTGTTTTCTCACTTTTATTGCATATTTATATGAAGAAATCGATAGTAACATTTTTTTTAATAATGATGATGACAATTGCTTTTGCTGAAGAGAATCCTTTTTTTAAGCCTTTCGACAGGCCATATGGAACAGCTCCATTCAATGATATCAAAATGGAGCATTTTGAACCTGCCTTTGAAAAGGGTATGGAAGAGCATAAGGTGGAAATTGACAAAATAGCTTCTAATAGTGATGCACCTACATTTGCAAATACTATCGCAGCTATGGAGTATTCCGGCAAAACTCTAAATAGAGTAAGCTCAGTCTTTTTTAACCTTCTTAGTGCTGAGAGTAATGATGAGATGATGGAAATTTCACAGCGCCTGAGTCCTAAGTTGTCTGCTCACTCAAATTATATCAATCTGAATGAGGATCTTTTTAAGCGTGTAAAATCGATATATGATGAACGTAATTCACTGGGGCTTACTCCGGAACAGATAAGACTGGTTGAGAAATATTACGAAGGTTTTGAAAATAGTGGTGCAACTTTATCTCCAGAAGATAAGGAGAAATATAGAGCACTTACAATGGAGCTGAGTAAAGCTACACTGGAGTTTGGACAGAATGTTCTTCGTGAAACTAATGCTTTTGAGATGCTGTTGACGGATGAGTCTGACTTGGCTGGATTGCCTAAGAGTGTTATTGATGCTGCTGCCGCAAAAGCTAAGTCAAAGGGTAAAGAAGGCTGGTTATTTGATCTATCTGCTCCAAGTTTAAGTGCTTTCATGAAGTATTCCTCCAGACGTGACCTGAGAGAGAAGCTGTATATGGCAAATAGCACAAAAAACATAAAAGGGGGTGAATTTGACAATAGTGAGAATATTAAGAAAATAGTAAACCTGCGACTTGAAATTGCTAAGCTCCTTGGTTATGACAGTTTTTCCGACTATGTACTGAAAAACAGGATGGCTAAGAATGCTGATGGGGTATTCGGGTTGCTGGATCGTCTGGCTGAGGCTTTTGGGCCTGTTGCTCGTAAAGAGGTGAATGATGTAAAGCAATTCGCTTCTCAGATGGAGGGTAAAGAGATAGAGATTATGCCGTGGGACTGGAGCTACTATTCTGAGAAACTTAAAGATAGCCGCTTCGGTGTTAATGATGAGATGACTCGCCCTTACTTTGAACTGGAGAATGTGAAGAAGGGTGTTTTTGGACTTGCAACTCAGCTTTATGGTCTTCAGTTTGTGGAAAATCCTGAGATTGAGGTCTATCACCCAGAGGTTGAGGCTTTTGATGTGCTTGATGAAAAGGGAGAGTTCCTTTCAGTACTTTATACTGATTTCCACCCTCGTGAGGGTAAACGCTCCGGTGCATGGATGTCTTCGTTTAAAGGTCAATACATAAAAAATGGAGAAGATAGCAGACCACATATTACAATTGTAATGAATTTCACTAGACCCACCGAAACTGAGCCTGCTCTGCTAACATTTAGTGAGGTAAATACATTTCTGCATGAGTTTGGTCATGCTCTGCATGGAATGCTGACAAAGACTACATATGAATCGCTCTCAGGTACCAGTGTTTATCGTGATTTTGTTGAGCTGCCATCGCATTTTATGGAGAACTGGCTGAAAGAGAAGGATTACCTGGATAAGTTTGCGTTCCACTATCAAACAGGTGAAAAGATGCCGGAAGATCTTCTGCAAAGTATAGTGGATGCTGCGAATTATAATGTAGGTTATGCTACATTGCGCCAGTTGTCATTCGGATATCTTGATATGGCGTGGCATTCACTTAAAGAACCTTTTGAAATGGATAATTCAAAATCCATTATAGATTTTGAAACTAAAGCAATGGAACGTGTTCAATTGTTGCCGATTATCGAAGAAACTTGTATGTCAACCTCTTTCAACCATATCTTCTCTGGAGGGTATGCTGCCGGATATTATAGCTATAAATGGGCGGAAGTAATGGATGCCGACGCCTTCTCATTATTTAAAGAGAATGGAATATTTGATAAAGCAACTGCTGATTCATTCCGTAAGAATATTCTGGAGCGTGGAAATACTGAAGAACCTGAAGTGCTTTATAAACGATTCAGAGGTCGTGAAGCTTCAATTGATGCATTGCTTAAGAGAAGCGGGGTAAATAAAAAATGAACATCATAAAATAAACCAAATGAGAACAAAAGTTTTATGGACAGTGTTTTTATTACTATCAGTAATAACTTTGTCTGCTCAAAAGAATAGTATGACAAATTTAATTGTCGCTACCTTTAATATTCGTATGGATACTCCGAACGACAATCTGGATTCATGGAAACATAGAAAAGACATGGTAAACGGATTGATTCGCTTTCATGACTTCGATGTTTTTGGAATTCAAGAAGGCTTTCATCATCAGATAATGGATATTCTGGAACCGGGAGGATATGATTATGTTGGAGTTGGTCGCGATGACGGAAAGGATGCCGGTGAACACTCTGCAATTATTTATAAGAAAGAGAGACTGCTTGTTCTTGATGAAGGTAATTTCTGGCTTTCTGAGACTCCGGATGTACCTGGTAAAGGATGGGATGCAACATGTTGTAACAGAATCTGCTCATGGGCAAAATTCAAGGATATTGAAACAGGTAAAGAGTTTTTCTTTTTTAATGTCCACTATGATCATGAGGGAAAGGAAGCTAGAAGGCAGTCATCCTATTTGATGTTGAGTAAGATAAAAGAAATTGCCAATGGTTATCCTGTTATATCAACCGGTGATTTTAATGCTGTGCCGGATTCAGAGCCGATACAAATTATTTTGAAAGATGGCTTTCTTAATGACTCATATGAAGTTACTCTGCAGCCACCATACGGGACTAAAGGGACTTTCAACTCTTTCAGACTAAATTCTCCTATGGATAACAGAATTGATTATATCTGGGTAAGCAAAGATATTATGGTTAATAAATATGGTGTTCTTAATGATGTGCACTATGGTCATTTCCCATCTGATCATTTCCCTGTTGTGGTAAACTTGAGTTTCTGAAACAGATACTCTGTGCTTTATTATTTTAGAAAAGTATAAAGTCAGATTACAGTTTTTAGTATCTGATAAAATCTGCTTATAGAATAGATGTTTCTGCTTTAAGTGGTAATAAAATATTAATTTTGGGGAGCGTTTTACTAAAAAAGCTCCCCATTTTTTATTAAAGAAGTTGGTATTATGAAGAATAGCATTATTGTTTTCTTGTTACTCAGTTTATCTGTATTATGTGCTCAAGGTCAAATTAAGTGGTATAATCCAATGGAGGCTGAATATCCAGTTATTCAGAACAGAGGTTGGAGTGATGAAATAAAGAACAGTTATCAGAGACTTCCTGATCGTGCTGAGGATTTTGTCAGGAAGAGTGTATGGGATTTGTCAGAAAACTCAGCAGGACTTGCAATACACTTTATAACAAATGCTGATAAAATTGAGGTGAGATACGGTGTGTCTGGTGCTTTTGCAATGAACCACATGCCTGCAACCGGTAAGTCAGGTGTAGATTTGTATGCAATAGATTCTGAAGGAAATAGTAGATTCATTACAGATAGATACAGTTTTGGCGATACCATTAAATTCTCATATAACGACATATTAGAAGAAGAGAAGTTTAAACATGGATATGAGTACAGGCTCTTTCTGCCGCTATACAATAGTATAGAGTGGCTGGAGATTGGAGTACCTGAGTCTGCAGAGTTTGCTTTTATACCTCAGTTGAATGAAAAGCCTATTGTTGTCTATGGTACTTCAATTGCACAGGGTGGGTGTGCTTCTCGTCCTGCTATGGGTTGGACAAACATTCTTTCACGTAAACTAGACTTTCCGGTTGTTAATCTCGCTTTCTCAGGAAACGGACCTCTAGAAAAAGAGATGGTGGATCTGATTAGTGAGCTTGATGCTTCGTTGATTATATATGACTGTCTGCCCAATATGACTAATCTGACGGCAGAAGAGGTTAAAAAAAGGACTACTTATGGAATTCTGGCAATTAGAGAAAAGAGTGATGTGCCTATATTGATCACTGAACATATAGGATACCTGAATGATCGTATGATTAAAGGTCGTAAGAAGGTTGTTGATATGTTAAACAGAGCATCTAGAGAGGTTTTTGATTCTTTAAGACATTCAGGTATATCAAACATCTATTATCTGTATAAGGATAGTATAAATATTCCTGAAGACGGAACTGTAGATTATATACATCCAAATGATCTGGGGATGCAGTGTTATGCTGATGCTTATGAAAAGATTGTTCGTAAGATTCTAAACATGCCTAAAGGTGATATAAAAACAACACAGGCTGTAAGCCAGAGGAGGGAGCCATACATCTATGAGTGGAAAGAGAGACATAGACAAAAACTGGATAAAATTAAAAATAGTCCTCCCAAAAAAGTGATTATTGGCAATTCAATCATACATTATTGGAGCGATGAAAAAGGGAGAGAAAGTGGACCGGAGAGCTGGAAAGAATATATGGAGCCGGAGGGTTTCTTCAATCTTGGTTGTGGATGGGATAGGATAGAAAATGTATTATGGAGGGTTTATCACGGTGAGTTGGATGGTTTTAATGCTGAAGAGGTTGTGCTAATGATAGGTATTAATAATATCGGCTTGAATAGTGATGAAGAGATTGTTGAGGGATTGGAATTTCTTCTTCGACAAATAGAATTAAGGCAAAATGATGCTGTAATTAAAGTTGCGGGACTACTGCCAATGAGATCTCAGGAAGAAAGGATAAAGAGATTGAATGAGAAGGTTTCAGTAATGGCAAAAATAAACGGGTGGCACTTTATTAATCCGGGGGTTAATCTTCTTAGAAATGATAAAATTGATGAGTCTCTATTCAGAGATGGCTTGCATCCAAATGAAAAAGGCTATAAACTTATTGCTCCTTTAATCACGTCTGATGTGGGAAAATCAGTTATATCCGGTTTTAAGGCTCCAGAAAATAAGCACGAAAAATCAACAAGGCTCATGTCATACAACATTAGAAATGCAAGAGGTCTTGATGATATTACAGATTATGATAGAATTGCAAATGTGATCAAGAGTGTGAGACCCGATATTATTGGTATTCAGGAACTCGATAGCGTAACTGGTAGGAGCGAGGGTGTTGATGTGTTAAATGTGCTTTCAAGGAAGACCTTAATGTATGCTACTTATGCCGCTTCTATTGATTATGATGGGGGAAAATATGGTATTGGTGTATTATCAAAAGAGAAACCTATTAGTGTCATAAAAGTTCCTCTGCCATGTAAAAGTGAACCAAGGATGATGCTGATTGTCGAAATGGATGATTATTATTTCGGGAATACCCATTTCTCTTTACATAGCGAAGATAGATTAAAGTCAGTCGAAATTATAAAGAAAGAGGTTGAAAAACTTAACCCTGATAAACCTTTTTTTCTTGTAGGTGATATAAATGCAACTCCCGAAATGGGTGAGGTGAAGGAATTGCTAAAGCTATTTACCACTCTTATTTCTCCTGCTGATTATACATTCCCGGCAGGAAGTCCTCACAGTACAATTGATTATATATTTGGTTACAATGCAAATGATGACTGGAGAGTGATGGAAACTAATGGAGTTATTGCTGAAAAGGTGGCATCCGATCATCGGCCAATATTTGCGGATGTATTGATTAAATAAAAAAAATCGCCGGATTTAACTATATCCGGCGATCTATATAATTTTCAATTTATAAAGAAGGCATTTTTGCTGTAATTATTTTTATCTATACCTTCTAATATAAATGAATTACTATTAATTACTTTGCTTTTCCCTGATTAGCTACTGCTTCCATCAGTTTTTTGATCTCTTCCGGATCACCAAGGAAATAGTCCTTCAGAAGGTTCATGTCATCATCAAATTCAAATACATAAGGAACAGCTGTTGGCAGGTTCAGACTTACAATATCTTCATCTGATATATTTTTAAGATGCTTGATGATACCGCGTAAACTGTTTCCATGAGCTGCAACGATAACTTCATTGTATTTCTTCATATCTGGCACGATAGTTTCGTTCCAGTATGGTAAGATACGCTCAACTGTATCTTTAAGTGCTTCTGTCAGTGGAAGATCTTTTTCATCAACATCTTTGTAACGAGGATCCTGGAATGGTGAACGTTCATCATCTTTTGCAAGTGCTGTTGGTGGAACATCATAGCTCCTGCGCCAGATAAGTACTTGATCATCACCATATTTCTCAGCAGTTTCAGCTTTGTTAAGGCCTTGCAGCATACCATAATGCTTCTCATTTAAACGCCATGTTTTCTCAACAGGTATCCAGTCAAGATCCATCTCATCAAGAACAACGTTTAATGTTTTTACAGCTCTCTTCAAGTAAGAAGTGTAAGCTTTTTCAAACTGAAAGCCTTCTTTCTTAAGGTATTTACCTGCTTTGTGTGCCTCCTCAATTCCCTTTTCGGTGAGATCAACATCTGTCCAGCCGGTAAAGCGGTTTTCCTTATTCCACTTGCTTTCGCCATGACGGATTAATACAACTCGTTTCATACTTTAATTTTAATATGTTAGTAAATTATCTATAATCTGATATAATGAAGTTAGTATACAAAACTACACAAATTCACTCAATTTTTTGCATCATGTTTGTAAATATACCTAAAAACATTGTTCCGGCATAATTGATATTACTCTGTATATTACACCTTTTTGTATAAGAAACCTAATTGGATGTTTTTATACTTTCAGATTGAAGTGGCTCATTTTCCATTCTCTTTAATAACCTTATCTGACCTAACAATAGAGTTAATGAGAGCATTGCGGCTAATGTGTCTGAAATAGGCAGAGCAATCCATAATCCATCAAGTTCCCATAATCGAGGTAAAAGTATGATACCAGGAACAAGAAATATCAACTGTCGGCTAAGACTCTGGATTATCGATTTAAAAGCATATCCAAGACTTTGGAAAAAGCTCGATGCCACAATCTGCATTCCAACAAGAGGAAGAGCTGCTATTGCAATTCTTACACCTCTCTCTGTCAGATCCAGAAGTTCGGTGTCAGTAGTGAATGCCATTGCTATCTGTCTTGGGAACAGCTGCCCTATAATGAATCCTACAGTAGTTATTATTGTTGCAATCTTCATTGTATAATACAGAGTATGTCTTACTCGTTTATAATTCCCTGCGCCATAATTAAATCCAAAAATAGGCTGGGTCCCTTGATTAAGCCCAAGTATCGTAATCAGGAAAAGTCCCAATATGGTATTAATAATTCCAAATGCACCTACTGCCAAGTCCCCGCCATACCGTATCAGTGAGGTGTTCATCAATATATTAACTCCTGAAGCTGCAACCTGCATACTAAATGGAGAAAGACCTATTGATATGATGGATAAAATAATAGCTTTGTTAAGTCTCACATTTCTCCATCTTAATCTTATAACACTGCTCCTTCTTGTAAAGTGATGCATAACAAAAAGAAGACCTATAAACATAGATATAACAGTAGCCCATGCTACACCTCTAATTCCCATATTAAACCCGAAAAGGAATATTGGGGAAAGAATTGTATTAATAACTGCTCCTATAAGCATTGTATACATTGCTTTTTGGGGATAGCCAGAAGCCCGCATCATCGCGTTGAAGTTATAAGTAAGGCTCACAAGCACATTCCCCAGCAACACTATCTGGAGATAGTCCCTTGCATAAGGCAGCGTGAGCTCACTTGCTCCAAAAGAGATAAGTATAGGATCGAGATAATATACGAACAGGGTTATAAAAACGGCATTTAATATTAAAGTCAGTAAAAGAGAGTTCCCTAAAATCTTTTCTGCAGTTTGCTTATCATTTCTACCAAGTGATATCGAAATTCTGGCTGCTGCACCTGCTCCAACCAGCATACCAAGTGAAGATGTCAGGTTAATAACCGGCATTGTAATTGCAAGTCCGGAGATAGCCAATGCTCCTACACCCTGGCCAATATAGATACGGTCAACCACGTTATATAACATGGTAACCAAAGTACCCACTATACCCGGCAGTGCATAATCCCAGACAAGTTTACTTATCTTTTTTGTCCGAAAATCAATTTCTCTCTGTGATTGCAAAATAACTATTAAGAATAACCTAATTAAGGAATTATAAAAAATACCAGCCTGCAAATTTACTGAAATTTCTTCAGATTATGAATCTATTTCATCTACTTTAGTTTACCTGATTTTGACTTTTAGATAATTAATTTTATTTTTGATTTTTAAACTGAATCATTTTGGCGAACACGGAACATCTACTGCATTATATTTGGAAAAACAGGTTATACAACCCTGAATCTTTGAAAACCGCAAAAGGAAATTTAATTGAGGTAATTGATCCCGGATTACATAATGAAGATGCCGGTCCTGATTTTTTTAATGCAAAAATCAAAATAAATAACACCATATGGGCCGGAAATGTTGAGATACACCTTACTTCAAATGATTGGTACAAGCACGGGCATCACCGGGATGAAGCATATAATTCAGTTATATTGCATATATCTGAAGTTGTTAATGGTGTGATAGTTAATGAGATGGGGCAAGAGCTGCCTCAATGCGAAATAAAAATACCTGATACAGTTCGCAAAAGTTCCGATTATTTACTGTTCAGCAGATGCAAAATTCCCTGTTGGGATTTTCTTGCATCGCTGTCTCCCCTGAAATTAAATGCATGGCTTACCTATCTGGCTGTAGAGCGACTTGAACGGAAGACAAGTGATGTAAATCGTCTTCTTAATCGCTTTAATAATTCGTGGGATGATGTTTTTTATATTATGCTGTCAAGAAATTTTGGCTTTGGAATAAACTCAGATGAGTTTGAACGCCTTGCGCTTTCACTCCCGTTAAATATTATACAAAAGCATGGTGATAGCCTATTTCAGATTGAAGCTCTTATGTTTGGACAGGCAGGCATGCTTGAAAATTGTAGCAATAATGATGATTTTGATGATTATTATCTGGAACTAAAGAGAGAGTATGATTTCCTTAAGAGGAAATATAAACTTATATGTCCCGACAATACACATATGAGAAAACTAAGGGTTCGTCCCGGATCCTTCCCTGAAATTCGTATTGCACAGTTGGCAGCACTTCTTCAGAAGTCGGGGCGACTTTTCAGTACTTTTCTACAAAAAGAGAACTATGATCAGATGATAGCACATTTCGTAACAGAGACATCGGAGTATTGGCAAACTCATTATTCATTCAATAAAGTATCGGGCAGAAGCAGTAAAATATTGGGTAAATCATCTCTTGATATCTTGATAATCAATACTGTTGTACCGATACTTTTTACATATGGCAGAAAAACTTTGCAGGAGAGGTATTGTAATCTGGCAGAAGATCTTCTTGAATCAATAGGTGCCGAAAATAATTCTATCATCAGAGAATTCAGTCGTGCAGGAATTATTCCTAAGAATGCCATGGATTCACAAGCATTGATTCAATTGAAGAAAGAGTATTGCGATAAGCGCAAATGCCTCTATTGCAGAATAGGGCACAAGCTGCTATCAAGCAATCAGCAGTAGGCTATTTGTAAAGTAAAAATATCATAGATGAATTACTTAATGAAAATATTGTACATTTGTGACATAAAATGTATTAGTTCCTTTGTAGAAATATGCTGAATAAGATTTTTTCTATTATAACTTTCCTGTTTTTCTCGTTGTTAATTGTCGCAATGTTTCACTCTTGCGCAAACATAGCTGCCCCTACCGGTGGTCCTTACGACGTAGATCCGCCCGTTGTAATCAACGCCTCACCCGATTTCAATTCATTAAATGCAACCCCAAAAAGAGTGGAGATCGAGTTTAATGAAAATATTAAGATCGAGAGTCCAGCCGAAAAGGTAATCATCACTCCTCCTCAGATTGCTATGCCTGTCATACGCTCAATAGGTAAAAAAGCAATTGTTGAGTTCAACGATGAGCTACTGCCAAATACTACATATACAATTGATTTCACAGATGCAGTGGTTGATAACAATGAGGGGAATCCTTTGGAAAATTTCGTCTATTCCTTTTCAACTGGCGATCAGCTCGATACTCTATCCATTTCGGGCAGAGTGCTGAATGCAGAAGATCTTGAGCCACAGCCTGGTGTTTATGTTGGTATTCATTCAAACTTCGATGATACAATGTTCACTAAGGTCCCATTTGAACGTATATCAAGAACCAATTCACGTGGTGATTTCACAGTTAGAGGTATGGCTCCCGGGAAATATAGGGTTTTTGCTTTAACAGATATGAACAGGGATTATAAATATGATAATCCTCAAGAGGCTATAGCTTTCCTCGATTCAATTGTATCGCCTTCAACAACGATGGCTGTACGTCAAGATACCATTTTTCTTGATAGCTTAACAATAGATACTATAAAAACGGTTAATTACACTCGCTATCTTCCAGATGATCTTGTACTTAGATCATTCCTTTCTGACTTCCAGAGAAGGTATCTGCAGAAAAGTGAGCGACCGGTTGAGAACAGACTCAATATTATGTTTTCAGCTCCAACTGAGGTGCCGACTTTTTCGTTGATTGAACCTGCTCCTGCTGATGATAACTGGTATGTAGAAGAAAGAAGCATAAATAATGATACTATCTCTATTTGGATTACCGATTCTCTAATATATAAACAGGACACAATACGCCTTGAGATTAACTATCTGAAGACAGACTCTCTGAATAAAGATGTAATGACTACTGATACTGTCAACTTCAATTTCAGGAGGCAGGCTGCCAGGAGGGGGGCAGACAGGTCACAAAGTGCTCCGGCTGATACATCTCATAATGTGCAGGATGCACCAGTTCAGTTCCTTAGAATAAACAGCAACATTCAATCAAGTTTTGAATTATATAATCCGATCAGGTTAGAATTTGATCAGCCCGTATTAGAGTTTGATTCCTCATATGTTGAACTTTCAATTCAGGTCGACTCTTTATATGAGTCTGTGCCTTTCAGGTTGCTGGCTGATTCACTTAATCCAAGGAAATACACACTTCGCCCAACCTGGGAACCGGGTGGCAGATATTTAGTCAAGATCGACTCTGCAACAGTATTTAGCCATTACGGTTTATGGAATGATAGGTTTGAACAATCGTTTACAGTGAAACCACTCGACCAGTATGGTAACCTTGAGATCAAAATAAGTGGCTTGCCCGAAGGAAAGAGAGCCTTTGTTGAACTGTTGAATAACTCAGATAAACCTTTCAGAAAAAGTGAAGTCAAATCCAATGTTGCAAGATTTCAGGACTTGACACCGGGGGATATATACGCTCGTCTTGTAATCGATGAAAATGGTGATGGTAAATGGACCACAGGAAATTACGAAGAGGGAAGGCAGCCGGAAGAGGTGTTTTATTACAACGGCAAGTTCGTTATCAGGGCTTATTCAGATCATCTTGAAGAGTGGGATATAAATTCCACTACACTCATAAAACAAAAACCACTTGAGATTACTACAAATAAACCGGAAGAGAAGCGTAGAAGAGATCCTAACCAAGATAGGAACAATCAGCAGCAACAGCAGCAAAACAGGCAAAGTTCTCCTTTCTCAGGTATGGGTAGAGGATTTTAATAAATTCATTATGATTAAAAGAATTGTATCACTATTTATATTTGTACTTCTGCTCAATGGTTTACAACCTGCAGAAGCTCAGTGCAAATTAACAAATACTGCTTTTGCAAGCGGCGAAAATATTCAATACGATCTATATTTCAATTTTGGAATAATCAGGGCACGTGCCGGGACTGGATCTTTAACAGTTACCGATGCCAACTATCGCGGGATTAACGCACTTAAAACTGTAATGATGCTTAACACATCAGGGTTGGCCGGGAATATTTATACTGTTAATGATACGCTTACATCTTATGTTGATAGTAACTTAAGACCACTGCTTTTTACAAAAGAGGCTTTCGAGGGTAGTGACTATTCGATTGAAAGACAGTCGTATACATATAATGGTGACGATATCACTATTCGTTCTCTAAGAAACTTCAACGGTGAGGATGTTTTTGATGAAGTGATAACCACAAAAGAGTGTGCTTATGATTATCTTTCTGTCCTATCACTGATTCGTAATCTCGACTTCTCAGGTCAGAAGCCGGGTGACAGGAGATATATCCAGTTTATGGCAGGAAGGAAAGCTGTTAACATGTATGTTAATTATATGGGGATATCCAAAGTCAGAGCTAATAATGGAAAAACATATGAGGTGATTGATATTACCATGACCATACTTGATGATGCATTCACAAATCAGAAAGATGCCTTGAAAGCGTCGCTTACAAACGATATAAACCGTATCCCAATTATAATTGATACCAGTCTTAATATTGGTTCAGTGCGTGCTGTAATGAAAAGCGTTAAGGGTGCCAGACATTAACAGAGTTAAACTATTTCAGACTGATTAAAGAAATTTATCTTTAAATATAGATTAAAATATTTAAATTTCTCCGAAAAGAATTTATCTTTGTAACAAAAAGATATGTCAGTGCAGATGAATTCTAATAAAATCCCTGAACCGGCACTCCGGAGACTCCCTTGGTATTTATCATACGTTAAACTTCTAAAGAGCCAGGGCGAAAAGTATGTTTCCTCAACAAAAATAGCTAAGAAGATAGATGTTTCAGCTTCTCAAATCGCTAAGGATCTTTCATTCGTAGAGATTAGCGGAAAAACAAGAGTAGGTTATGATATAGATGAACTGATTAATGTTTTAGATACATTTTTAGGTTTCAAAGTGATACATAAGGCAGTCCTTTTTGGTGTTGGTAGCCTTGGTGCTGCGTTGTTGTCCGACTCAGGTCTTGAGCAGTACGGACTGAAAATCATAGCCGGTTTTGATGTTAATAAATCAGTTGTTGATACTAAAATACATGATATACCTGTATATCACAGCGATGAATTTATCCAAATGAACAAGGAGATTGATGCCGAAATAGGAATTCTTACTGTACCTTCGGGTGTTGCTCAGGAGGTTTCAGATTATATGATCAGCGGAGGTATAAAAGGGGTATGGAATTTCACTCCGTTCCGTATACGTGTTCCGTCTGGTATCGTGCTCCAGAACACTTCGCTATACGCACATCTTGCAGTTATGTTTAACAGGTTAGATTCATGAAGATTTTTGCCATAGGTCTTAATTACGACTCCCACAATAAAGAGATGAAACGTACGTTTGAAAGTAAAGAGCCGGTTTTATTCATGAAACCGGATACTGCTTTGCTTAAGGACGGAAAACCATTTATGCTGCCCGATTTTTCTAATGAGATTCATTATGAAACAGAGTTGGTTGTAAAAATAAACCGTTTAGGAAAGAATATTGCAGAGCGTTTTGCTCATCGATATTATGATGAGATAACGGTGGGGATTGATTTTACAGCCCGCGATATTCAGCGAAAACAGAAAGAGCTTGGATTACCATGGGAGATTGCAAAGAGTTTTGATAACTCAGCTGCAATTGGTAAGTTCATATCCAAGAGTGAAGTGGATGATATTCAGAATATCAATTTTCATCTTGATATAAATCAAAACAGAGTTCAGCAAGGTAACACTAAAGATATGATTTATTCTGTTGACAGGATTATTTCTTATATTAGCAGATTCTTTACATTGAAAATAGGAGATCTTATTTTTACAGGAACACCTGCCGGTATAGGTCCGGTCAGCATAAACGATCATCTGCAGGGATATATAGAGGAGAGGAAATTGCTGGATTTCAGGGTTAAATAAAAATAGCCCTTTTTTATTATTCAAAGAACAGCGTTCCTTAATTATTTCCCTCAGAGTATAAATATCTAACTAACATGCACAAACAATTAGTATCATTACTGCTTTGCGTCATCCTAGTCTCACTTCCCGGTTATCTCAAGGGTCAGGAACAGGAGTATAATCCAATTCTCACAGCTATGCCTTCGTTGCAGATTGCGCCCGACGCAAGAGGAGGTGGAATGGGTGATATAGGGGCTGCTACAATGCCTGATGTATATTCTCAGCACTGGAACGCTGCTAAATATCCGTTTGTAACTACTGAGGCAGGTTTGGCTTTCTCATACACTCCATGGCTTAACAGATTAGTGAATGATATTAATCTGCTTTATGCTTCCGGATTCTGGAAATTCGGAGATCAGGATCTTAATGTTATAAGCAGCTCTATTCGATATTTTTCTCTGGGTGATATTGATATCTTTGATATGGGAGGAGATTTTACTCAGAGTGTTAATCCCTACGAACTCGCGCTGGATGTTGCATATTCACGTATGCTAAGCGAGACCTTTTCTGGGGCAGTAACTTTGCGTTATATACGTGCCGATTATTCAACCGGTGATGGTGAAACAACCCCGGGTAATGCTATTGCAGCAGATATTGCAGGGTATAATGAAACATATTTCAATATGGGTCGCTCCGAAGCTCTGCTGGGTTTTGGTTTTAATCTTTCAAATATAGGAACAAAAATTTCTTATGATGGTGGAGAGACATCAATGTTCCTGCCAACAAATCTCAGATTAGGTACATCATTAGGTTATCCTATTGACGCGAAGAATAGTATTACATTGAGTATCGACCTGAATAAACTTATGGTGCCAACTCCTCAGCTTCCAGGTGAAGATGAGACTGAAGAGGAGATGTTTAAGCGTATTGAGGATTACAATAATATCTCTTCAATTGGCGGAATATTCACTTCACTGGGTGATGCACCCGGTGGTTTCAAAGAGGAGATGCAGGAGGTTATGTGGTCACTTGGTGCTGAGTATGTATATAATAATCAGTTTTCTCTTCGTACAGGTTATTTCAATCAGAGTGAATATAAGGGAAACCTCAGGTATGTTGCCTTTGGTGCAGGATTCAGGATGAAAGCCTTTCATATTGACGCAGCATATCTTGTGTCAACTTCACAGTCTAACCCGCTTGACCAAACTTTGCGAATCTCTTTAGGATTTGATATTGAAGGTCTCCGAAATTTAATGAAATAATATTTTAATCTATTCTCACGATGTTAAGAGTTGGTTTTGGTTATGATATGCATCAGTTGCAGAAAGGTCGCGATCTTTGGATTGGTGGTATCAAAATTGATTATCATCTTGGCCTGAAAGGGCATTCTGATGCTGATGTCCTGATCCATGCAATATGTGATGCACTGCTTGGTGCTGCAAATCTGAGGGATATAGGATTCCATTTTCCCGATACTTCCGATGAATATGAAAATATTGACAGCTCCATATTATTGAGGAAAACTATCAAACTGCTTAAAGATAAAGGTTATTCTGTGAATAATATCGACTGTACCATATGTGCAGAAAAACCTAAACTAAATCCATTTATTCCGGCAATGCAGCAAAGATTGTCAGAAGTGATGGGTATCGACACCAACCTGATCTCTATTAAGGCCACTACTTCCGAAAAAATGGGCTTTGTTGGAAGAGAAGAGGGTATTACTGCTTATGCTGTTGTTTTGATCGAAAAAGGCTGATTATGGCGCTTATCAGTTGGTTGTTACGTAAGAGACAATCTAAGGGTTACGGGGTTCACTCTCCTTTCGCTTTTAACCTGATTACTCAAGTACTTTATTCTCCTTATGGATATTATGCATTCGCTGATATTGCAAACAGGGTGGGATATGATCCTTACGAAGAGTGCAATCAGATGCTTTTCAGACTTGTGAACCATTTCAAACCTAAAAGAATACTGGAGATCAATCCGGGTGATGGGATTAGTACTCAATATATCTTAGCACCATCTTCAAAAACAGTATATACTTCAGTCGAAGCAGATAAACTGAATGTGTTTGATAATGAAACTATTCTGAGAGAAAAATTTGACGCGTTGTTTATGAATTTGGATTCAGAGAATAATTTTGTATCTTCATTGGACAGATTGTTTGAAATCAGCAATGACAACACATTCTGGGTTATCAATAATATCAACAGTAAAGGGAGTAAACAATTATGGCGTTGTATCGTTAATGATGCAAGAATAAATGTTACATTTGATTATAAGAACAGAACAGGAATTGCTTTTCTGCGATCTGCATTTTATAAACAACATTATAGAGTATAAAATCTGAAAATGAAAAAGAGTTTAATATATACCAAAACAGGTGATAAGGGGACAACCGGACTTGTAGGTGGTACAAGGGTTCCTAAGACTCATATACGCCTCGAAGCTTATGGTACGATAGATGAGCTTAACAGTCACATCGGTTGGCTAAACTGCTCTGTTGAGGAGCCTGAGCACAATGATTTTCTCCGTTATATTCAGCATAAACTGTTTACCATTGGTTCATATCTGGCCACTGAAACGGAGACAAAACAGCCCAAAGAGGCTAGTATTTTATCGGATAAAGATATTGAACGACTGGAGAAACAGATTGATCTGCTGGATAGTGAACTTCCCCGGTTAAACCGCTTTGTGCTTCCCGGAGGCAATGAATCAGCATCAAGAGCGCACATATGCAGAACTATTACCCGCAGGGCTGAACGTAATGTATATAGTGTGGCAGAAAAATACCCAGTGGCAGATGAAGTGCTGATCTTCTTAAATCGTTTGTCAGACTACTTCTTCCTGCTTGCCAGATTTGAAAGTAACAAATCTTCACAAGAAATATTCTGGGAACAGGGGGATATATGAAAAGTTTTTATACATTTGCGGAAAATTAGAAGTTTAAACTAAATTATATATCAATGTATTGGACACTTGAATTAGCATCAAAATTGGAAGATGCTCCCTGGCCCGCTACTAAAGATGAGTTGATTGATTTTGCTCAACGTTCGGGCGCACCATTGGAGGTTATTGAAAATCTTCAGGAGATAGAAGAGGAAGGCGAGATCTTTGAATCAATTGAAGATATCTGGCCTGATTACCCAAGTAAGGAGGATTTCTTCTTCAACGAAGATGAGTATTAATTCAGGGTGCATCTAAAAAAAACAAGCATCCCAGTCACTTAAATGTGTTGGGATGCTTTGTTTTATATCTGCTGATTGTTAGCAGTGTCTCTGATATCTCTATTAAATCAGTTTGTCAATCTTGTCAGTGAATAGCTTCTTTGGGCCTGCACCAACAACCTTGTCTACTACTTCACCGTTCTTGATAAACAATACTGTAGGAATATTTCTGATTCCATATTTTGATGTGGTTTCATCATTATTGTCAACATCTAGTTTTCCAACAACTACTTTGTCTTTGTATTCATTGCTGATCTCATCAACAATTGGTCCAACCATTTTGCAAGGTCCGCACCATTCTGCCCAGAAGTCAATAACTACCAATTTGTCTGTTTGCAACACCTCTTCTACGGTTGCATCTGTAATTTGTAATGCCATATTATTTCTTACTTATTTGTTAATTTATTTTGAAATCGATTAGCAGGTTATCCTTTAAATAATCGATAAATCGTTTGTTCACCTGTATCTTGGTTGAACGTGAAAAAAGTTGTATATTCATATGTGACTCCTCACCTATGATATTGAAATATAACAACGAATTTCCGTAATTGTTTTTTACCAGAGCTGATAATTCCGTAACAACGGTGTCATCTAATTCAGTCAGAGGTATTTGCAGCGTGATCTTATTTACAAGTTTATCCTTCATTTCGGATAAAAGATTGATACTGCTTATCTTAACCTCCAGCTCGTCAGGTCTGAATCGTTTGGGCTGTACTTTAGCCTGTATGTATAATGCCAGTCCTATTCGTGCATATTTGCTAAAGTTTACACTGTCTTCGCTAAACAGAGCTAACTCAAAACTGCCGTAATAATCCTCTATTTTGAAGATTGTGTATGGTGAGCCTCTTTTGGTTTGGCCTTCCCTAACTACTGTCACCATTCCTCCAAAAGTTATATCTCTTCCATTGAGAGCGTCAAGATCCTGAAGTTTCAGAGTGTCGGCACTGCACACATATTTCAGTATAAACTCATAATCATCAAGTGGATGTGCAGACAGATAGATGCCAATTAACTCACGCTCCTTATTCAGTCGCTCCATATCCGACCACCTCCCGGTATTGGGTATCTCGGGACGTGATATCAGAAATGAAGTGTCATCACCAAACAGAGAGGTCATTGCCTCCATTTTGTCCATCTGGTACTTACTGCCATAACGGATTAAAGTGTCTATAAACTCCTCATCCTTGCTGTTTCGAGCAAAAAACTGTTCTCGTTTAATGTTTGGCAAAGAATCAAATCCGCCTGCAAGTGCCAGCGCTTCAATAATCTTACGGCTCACTGATGATAGGTTTACCCTTTCAACAAAGTCAAATATATCTTTGTACTGACCGTTTTTGTTTCGTTCCTCAATAATATCGTTTACAGCACCCTGACCAACACTTTTAATTGCACCAAGCCCAAAACGGATATCACCCTCTTTGTTTACAGAGAATTTTAGGAGAGATTCATTAACATCGGGCGAAAGCACATTGATACCCATTGCCTTGCACTCATCCATAAACTTTGTGATCTCAGTAATATTGTTGAGGTTGTTTGAGAGAACCGCAGCCATATACTCAGAAGGGTAGTTAGCTTTTAACCAGGCAGTCTGATATGCAACCCATGAGTAGCAAGTAGCATGAGATTTGTTAAATGCATAAGAAGCAAACTTTTCCCAATCGGCCCAAATCTTATTCAGCGATTTCTCATCATAGCCATTCTTTTTTCCGCCACTAAGGAACTTCTCCTTAAGGGCCATCATCTTGTCGATCTGCTTCTTTCCCATCGCTTTGCGCAGCTCGTCCGACTGCCCACGGGTGAAGTCGGCAAGCAACCTCGACAGAAGCATCACCTGTTCCTGATAAACCGTAATACCATACGTTTCACTCAGGTATTTCTCCATAATCGGGAGGTCGTAACTGATCTCCTCCCTTCCATGCTTACGCCTGATAAACTCAGGTATATATTCCATCGGACCAGGGCGATATAAGGCATTCATCGCAATCAAGTCCTCAAACTTGCTTGGCTGAAGCTCTTTCAGGTACTTCTGCATACCGGCAGACTCAAACTGAAATGTTCCGGTAGTCTGTCCGTTGCAATAGAGTTGATATGTCTTTTTATCTTCCATATCAATCTCATCAATGTTGATCTTTACGCCACGGTTTATTTCTATATTGGTGATAGCATCTTTTATAATAGAAAGAGTCTTGAGCCCCAGAAAGTCCATCTTTATCAGACCTGTCTCCTCAATCACAGAGCCTTCAAATTGAGTAACCAGAAGCTTCTCTTTGGTCTCCTTATCTTCAGCAGTACTAATAGGCACTACATCCGATATGTCGGTCTGTCCAATAATAACACCGCATGCATGAACTCCGGTACTTCTAACATTACCCTCAAGCATCTGAGCATACTTTAACGTATCGCTCACCAGAGGGTCGCTGCTCTCTGCAGCCTCTTTGAGTTCAGGTACAAACTCGATTGCATTACCCAGGTTCAGCTTTTTATTCGGTATCCTGTCAGGTACAAGCTTAGCTAGTCTGTTCGACTCTGCAAGGGGTAGCTTGTGAACCCTGGCAACATCCTTGATTGACATCTTTGTTGCCATAGTGCCATAAGTAATAATATGTGCAACCTTCTCATTCCCATATTTTTCAGTTACCCATCTAAGCACTTTGCCTCTACCTTCATCATCAAAGTCGATATCGATATCAGGCATAGATATACGGTCGGGATTCAGGAAACGCTCAAAAAGGAGGTTATATTTTAGTGGGTCGATATCTGTAATCCTGAGGCAGTATGCAACGGCTGAACCAGCTGCTGAACCGCGACCCGGTCCAACTGCAACATCCATCTCCCTTGCTGCACTTATGAAATCCTGTACAATCAGGAAATACCCGGGGAACCCCATATTCTTTATTGTGTCAAGCTCAAACTTCAGTCGATCAATAATCTCATCATTAAGATTCTCGCCATACCGCATCTGGGCTCCTTTTTTTGTAAGGTGGGTGAGGTAATCCGACTCCAGCTTAACTCGTATCACTTTGTCATAGTCACCCAGACGATGGAATGTATCCTCTCCAAATTCATCAATAAGATCCTGTTCGCTGTACTTCTGCTTATACTGCTCTTCAGTACCAAATTCAGGGTCAATAGGGTAGAAAGGCATCAGCGGAGGATTATCGATTGAATAAAACTCAACCTTGTCTGCAATCTCAAGAGTGTTTGATAAAGCCTCGGGAATATCAGCAAAAACCTGATTCATCTCAGCGGTAGTCTTAAGCCACTCCTGTTTAGAATACCTCATTCTGTCAGGATCGTCAAAATCCCTGCCGGTGCTCAAGCATATCAGTCGGTCATGCGCATCAGCATCCTCTTCGTTCACAAAGTGTACGTCGTTGGTAGCAATCAGCTTGACATCATATTTTCTTGCAATTCTTATCAGCTCCTCATTCACCTTTTGCTGCTTTGGATAGGTGGTCTGATCAGCATCCGGACGATCAGTCTTATGGCGTTGAAGCTCAATATAATAATCATCGCCGAATACCCTCTTGTACCACTGTACAGCCTCTTCAGCTTCGTTAATCTGACCGTTATCAACCTTTCTTGATATCTCACCACCAAGGCAGGCGGATGAAACTATCAATCCTTCACTGTATTTCTCCAGCAGCTCTTTATCTATACGTGGACGGTAGTAAAAACCTTCTGTCCAGCTCTTCGAAACAATCTTGATCAGGTTCTTATAACCCTTTAGGTTCTTGGCCAGCACCACTAGGTGCCATCCGCTTCCATCAACCTTATCACTCATCTGAAACCTGTCCCTGCGTGCCAGGTAACATTCGCATCCCACTATAGGTTTAAAAAGTTTTTTTTCTGTTTCAGTCAGTTTGGCTTTCAGCTGCTTAATCTGATCACTATCTCCTTCAGTGCTCTCCAATTTTTTTATCTCACCTTTAATTTTGTTTATTTCTGATTTTACAGGTGAGTTTTTCTTATTTACATAGTTGAGAAACTCCTTAATACCATACATTGCCCCATGGTCGGTAAGTGCAATAGCCTTCATGCCATCGCCGTGGGCTTTATCTACCAGCCGTGCGATACTTGCCTGCCCGTCGAGCAACGAATATTGAGAGTGAACGTGTAAATGTACAAATGGTTGCATATCTGAGATGTAAGATTTTTTGAGGATCCGTACAGGCAAATATACGGAAAATAGAGCATTATTTTTTGGATTATCGGCAGAAGTTATCAACCGATCATGATATCTATCAATAATAAATAGGCATAATTTGTAAGTAAAACCATTCTATTTCAGTCTTGTCCGGACCTTAAAATCTACCTGTTTAAATAAAGTATATAAGAAGAAGGTATGACCAATGTAAGAGTAATGTAAGACAAATATAAGGAGCCGGTAAGAGTCCTATTAAACTGTTTTAAATACAAAAATGTTATACTGTTTTAATAGTGAGATTAAGGTTCAATTCATTAAGTCTATGATCTATATTGCACTTTTCAGAGGAATCAACGTAGGTGGAAATAACAAGGTTGAAATGAAAAAGCTTAAAAGTCTGCTCGAACGTACAGGGTTTGAAAATGTGGTAACATATATCAATTCGGGGAATGTAATATTTAAAAAAAGTGGTGGAGGCAGTGAAGCTGAACTTGCAAGAATCATTGTGCAGGCTGTGAAAGATGAGTTTCAGCTCGATCTAAAAATAGTTGTTATTAACAGTAATCACCTGGATGCCATCTGCAGAGAGATACCGGCAGACTGGGTAAAGAATGATGAGATGAGAACAGATGTTCTGTTCTTATGGGAAAAGTATGACTACCCCGGGGTGCTCGATATTATAAAGTTTAAGGAGGTAGACAATGTGAAATATGTACCGGGTGCACTGGTGTGGAATGTTAGAGAGAAGGATTACACTAAAAGTAATATGGTAAAACTGGTAGGAACCGACCTGTACAGACATATAACTATCCGAAATGTTAATACAGTGAGAAAGTTACATGAGATGGTAAATAATCTGGAGTGATAATAAAAAAGGGGCTGTCCTATTAGAACAGCTCCCTGACTTTATACTGATTTTATAATCTACTCTATTTTGCAATTTTCTCAAGCCATTTCACCATTGCAAGCATAGTGAACATTGATATGAGACACGCAACTACAAACAGCATCCATGTAACAGTCATTGAGAATGATGTATAGAAGATTGCTCCGATAAACAGCAGACTGTTCCCAACTGCAGTTGCTCCAAGCCATGCACCCTGCATGATTCCCTGATATTTTGGAGGTGCAACTTTAGATACGAAGGAGATACCAAGTGGGCTGATAAACAGCTCTGCCACAGTTAGAATAAAGTAGGTTCCGATAAGTAACCATGGTGTTACACGAGCTGCGTCGGTTAATCCACCCATTGCGTCAACTTCCGATTTCAGTGGCAGACCCATTGAGCCTAATGCCATTACAGCGTATGCTAATGCAGCAATACCCATACCTATTGCTATCTTTCTTGGAGTTGAGGGCTCTTTGCCTTTAGCTCTCAGCCATCCGAAGAAGCCAACGATGATTGGAGTAAGGAATACTACGAAGAATGGGTTAATCGACTGGAATATTTCAGCTCCCTGAAGAGTAACAACTCCCAGGTCGATCTTTATAAGACTGAGATTGGTAAAGTCCTTTGCGAAATATGTAAGTGTGAGTCCGTTCTGATGGAAAGAGAACCAGAAAAAGATTACCACTGCAAAAACTGCAAACAGTGCGTATAGTCTCTGTTTAACCTCTTTAACATCCATTTCAACAATAGCCTCACCGTTTTCTGCTACTACCTTTTTATTTGCAGGGTCTGGGAATCTGTTTTTGTTTGTAATAAATACTACCAAAGAGATAAGCATTGCAAAAATTGCAACTGCAAAAGCATAATGGAATCCAGTAGTAAACACATTCAGATACTCATTTGCAAATGTTGTAAGATCAGTGTGACCAACATTAGAAGCAAGTTGCTGAAGTCTGTTTACCCCTTCAGGAGTAATTGTATTTCCGAGATATTGATGAATAAGGTCAGGCAGGTCAGCAATATATGTGAAACCATTTTTCTCAACCCACCAGTTTCTTACCCAAATAGCAAGAAATGGAGCGAAAATTGCACCAATATTTATAAACATATAGAACAGCTGGAATCCTGAGTCACGCATTTTAGCATATTGAGGATTGTCATACATCTGTCCCACCAGCGCTTGCAGGTTACCTTTGAAAAGACCGTTGCCAAAGGCGATAACAAGAAGACCAAAAGATGTTAAAGCCAGAAGTAGACCAAACTTATCGGCAGGTACCGGAGTTTGAGTTGGAATAGCAATAATGATGTAACCGAGAGTCATCAGTAGCAGCCCGGTTAATATAACTCCCTTGTAATTACGGGTTTTATCTGCCAGCAATCCTCCTACCAGTGCAAGCAGATAGATAGATGCATAAAAGATTGAGTAGATGATACCTGTTTGAGTCTCGTCGAGACCAAATTTTGTCATTATAAACAACGAGAGTATAGCCATCATGGTATAAAAACCAAATCTCTCTCCCATATTTGCCAGCGAAGCAGCCAGCAAGCCCTTTGGATGATTTTTAAACATTGTGTATTTATTAAGTTAATATAATATAGTTTCCGGGAAATTTAAATGGCAAATATAACAAGATTTTTATAATAACCGCAGATGGATTTTACGAAATGTGATGAATGAGTGCTACTTGTAATATTTTCTCGTCATATTGTTTGGAAATATAAAAAATTTAGTACATTTGCACTCATTATCACAAAAAAAGCAATAAAGTGAACAATTCAATTTTTGCATATTCTTTCGGTTTTTACTTTTACTTTAGTAGGTGAAGGCAGGATTTTATATGCAAAGAATGAAGATAAAAAACATATCAAAATAAAATAAAGTCCTGTCGATAACACGATGGGACTTTTTCTTTTATAAGAAAGAGTATGAAAAGAGTAGCCATACAAGGTGGAGTAGGAGCATATCACGAAATCGCAGCACGTGAGTATTTTAAGGGTGAGGAACTGGAAATTGTGCCTTGCAGCACATTTAAGGATATATTTATTGAGGCAGAAAAAGATCCGGATCTTATAGGTATTATGGCAATAGAGAATACCATTGCCGGTAGTTTATTGCAAAATCATGATCTTCTGAAATTAAACAAATTACAGATAGCGGGAGAGCAGAAACAGCGGATTTCGCACTCACTTGCAGTCTTGCCTGGAGTAAAAATTGATGAAGTGCAGGAGGTTATGTCGCATCCGATGGCGTTGATGCAGTGTGAAGAGTTTCTCGATACACTGACCGGTATCAAGATTGTTGAGCATGATGATACAGCATTGGCAGCCAGAGATATAAAGGAGAAGAATATGAGGTCAACAGCTGCAATATGCAGTAGTCTTGCCGCAAAGATATATGGATTGGATATTCTTGCAGAGGGGATAGAGACAAATAAAAGAAACTTCACCCGCTTCCTAATCCTGGCAAAAGGTGATATGCTGCGTGAAGTACAGAAAGAGAATAATATAAATAAATCATCTCTCGTATTCATACTTCCTCATAATGAGGGGAGTCTGTCAAAAGTATTATCAGTATTATCCTTCTACGGTATCAACCTGACACGAATTCAGTCACTCCCAATAGTAGGCAGAGAGTGGGAGTATCAGTTTTACATCGATCTAACTTTTAGCGATTATAACCGTTATAAGCAATCGATTGATGCAATAATGCCTCTGATAAGTAATCTGAAAGTACTCGGTGAGTACCGCGAAGAGAAACATAAAATGAATCAGGATCAGTAAGAAGAACTGGTTATAAGTAAAGTAGTTATAAAATAACAGGTAGTAGAAAAAGTAATAAAGAACATTATAAGATATTATGAGTATTGAACCGGCAGAACATATAAAATCGATATCAGAATATTACTTCTCTGTGAAACTTGCTGAAGTTGCACGAATGAATGCAGAAGGGAAGAATGTGATTAGTCTGGCCGTCGGAGCACCCGACCGTATGCCATCGCAATTGACTATAGAGACACTCTGTTTATCGGCACAGCGACCAGATGTTCACGCATATCAGCCATACACCGGTATACCTGAGCTTAGGAAAGCATATGCAGGTTGGTATAAGCGTTTTTTCAATGTTGATCTCACTGTTGACGAGGTGTTGCCTCTGATTGGATCAAAAGAGGGTATTCTTCATATATCAATGACTTTCCTGAATGTGGGTGATGGAGTATTGGTTCCCAATCCAGGGTATCCTACATACAGATCGGTTTCCAATCTGCTCAGAGCAAAAGTTATAGAGTATGACCTACTGGAAGATGATGGCTGGTATCCCGATTTTGATGCATTGGAAAAGATGGATTTGTCAGGTGTTAAACTTATGTGGGTAAATTACCCTAATATGCCAACCGGAGCAAAAGGATCTACCGAGCTGTTCGAGAAGCTGGTTGCTTTCGGGAAAAAGCATGAAATCATAATCTGTCATGATAACCCCTACAGTTTTATACTGAATGATAAACCCATGAGCATTCTTTCAGTTCCCGGTGCAAAAGATATCTGCATAGAGCTGAACTCATTGAGTAAATCGCATAACATGTCAGGCTGGCGCATGGGTATGCTTTCCTCAAATGCACAGTTTGTAAAATGGGTACTCAAGGCAAAAAGTAATATTGATAGCGGGCAGTTTAAACCTATACAGTTGGCAACTGTAGCTGCTCTTTCCAATAGCGACGAGTGGCATACAGATATGAACAGGATTTATGCTGAGCGAAGGGTATGGGCAGAGAAAATAATGGATCTGCTAAATTGCAGATATGATAAAAGTCAGGTCGGCCTGTTCGTATGGGGTAAACTCCCCGATGAGGTGTCTGGCAGTGAAGAGTTTATAAATGATATACTATATAAAGCAAATGTATTTATTACTCCGGGGTTTATCTTCGGAAGTAATGGAGAGAGATTTATACGCATCTCATTAGGGTCGTCGGTCGACCTGATCAAAGAAGCATATAGAAGAATAGAAAATAAAATTAAAACAGAAAATTAAATAATTAAGATATGGAATTCGAATCAATTTTATTACCGGGAATAGATGCAAAGAGACCATTGGTTATCGCGGGTCCCTGCAGTGCAGAAACTGAAGAGCAGGTGATGACCACTGCAAAACAACTTGCTGCAACCGGAGTTAAAATATTCAGAGCCGGAGTATGGAAACCAAGAACAAAGCCGGGTGGTTTTGAAGGGATTGGAAGTTCTGCACTGAAATGGATGAAAGAGGCAGAGAAAGAGACAGGCATGTATATGTCTACAGAGGTGGCAACTGAAAAACATGTTTATGAGGCATTGAAGTATGGAATCGACCTGCTTTGGATTGGTGCCCGTACAGCTGCCAACCCGTTTGCAGTACAGGAGATTGCAGATACCCTGAAAGGTGTTGATATACCTGTATTGATTAAGAACCCTGTTAATCCTGATCTGGAGCTGTGGATTGGTGCACTTGAGCGACTATACAATGCAGGCATTAAAAAGCTGGGTGTGATACATCGCGGTTTCAGCACAACAGATAAAACAGTCTATCGTAATCTGCCGCAATGGCACATCCCAATTGAGCTTAAACGCAGATTCCCGACACTGCCAATTCTTTGCGATCCCAGTCACATTGGAGGTAGTCGCGATTTGATATTCAAGCTTAGTCAGCAGGCCATGGACCTCAACTATACCGGTCTGATTGTAGAGACTCACTGTTCACCAGATGATGCGTGGAGCGACAAAGCACAGCAAATTACACCTGCTGCTCTTAAAGATATTCTCGACAGGATTGTTATTCGCGATACTGTGCAAACAACAGAAGACCTGTCGGTACTTCGTGAGCAGATTGATGAGCTGGATAATGAGTTACTGCAGCTTCTGGCCAAGAGAATGCGTGTATCCAGAGAAATTGGACAGTATAAGCTTGAGCATGATATGCCAATCCTTCAGACACAGAGATATGATCAGATTTTGACCGACCGTGCATACCAGGGTGAGAGAATGGAGATGTCGGGAGATTTTGTAAAAAAAATACTTGAAGCCATTCATTCGGAGTCGGTCAGACAACAGATGCTGATTATGGAGAGGGAGAAAAAGGGAAATAAATCGGCTGAATAGGAAGATTATTAATTAGCATAATAGAGTTAGAACACTCAAATATAGTTTTTCAGACTGTATAGAGAATTTGACAATAGAATAATTTAAATAGTATAATGAGAATATTAATTCTTGGCGCAGGTAAGATGGGCTCATTTTTTGCTGATGTGCTCAGTTTCGATCATGAGGTGGCTGTTTTGGATACAGATCCCAAAAAGATGAGGTTTATTTATAATACGCAAAGGATGACTGACCCTGCCGATGTGAAGGAGTTTGCTCCTGAGCTGGTTATAAATGCAGCTACGCTAAAATTCACTATTGAAGCATTTAACAACGTACTTGAATATCTTCCTAAGAACTGTATCCTTAGTGATATTGCATCTGTTAAGACAGGGTTAGAGGAGTTCTATAAAAAGTGCGACCACCCCTATGTTTCAACACATCCAATGTTTGGACCCACCTTTGCAAGTCTGAGTGATTTAAGTACACAGAGCGCAATTATCATTACTGAGTCGTCGCATCTTGGCAAAGTATTCTTCAGAGACCTCTATAAAGGTTTGAAACTAAATGTATTTGAATACACTTTTAAACAGCATGATGAGACAATTGCCTACTCATTATCAATACCGTTTGCATCCACCCTTGTATTTGCTTCTGTAATGAAGCATCAGGATGCACCGGGTACTACTTTCAAACGTCATATGAATATTGCTCAGGGCTTGCTCTCTGAGGATGATTTTCTTTTAACGGAGATACTTTTCAATCCTTACACATCAGGGCAGGTTGAACAGATTCGGGAGAAGCTTAAGGAGCTGATTGATATTATCGACAACAAAGATTCTCAGAGGATGAAGAGCTTTTTGACTGAAGTCAGAAAAAATATTGAGTAGTAATTGTCTGCAAAAAGAAAACAAAATAATCTAACCACTCCGGTTAGATTATTTTGTTTTAAATCCAGTTACAGAAATATATTTTATTCTACATATATTCTTATAATTTTTGCATCGGTTTTTGGGCGGCTTCTTTCGTCTACCTCTAATGCTGCAATCTTGTCGATAACACTTAAGCCTTCTATCACCTCACCAAAAACGGTATATTCACCATCAAGGTGATGTACTCCACCAACAGATGAGTATGCCTCTTTAACACCTTCCGGCCAGATGAATTTTCCCGGTGCAATTGCATATAGTGAGTCAACTATACTGAGAGTAGAATCCAGTAAATTATTAAAAGCCTGCTTTTCTCCAATTTTGGCAAGACTGTCCAGTCGTGCTTTGTGGGGACTATAATAGGTTCTTATTAACTGATTCTTTATTGGCACATTCACTACCATCTCCATTGTATCCAGTCGTCCCTCACTATATTTTTGTCCATGTACAATATATAGCTGGGAAGCGTCGGACTTCTTCTGCGGATTTTCATTATCTCCTTTTCTGGGTGCAGCGAGTGCACCTTTTTTGTGCACCCTGTTTTTTCTGAATTCAGGCATCAGTTCCATGTCAGAGCGACCGCTTCCTATCTGTATCCCAGGAGGAGCATTTCGTGAGTCCTGTGCACCTCCCTGTATAACAAAGTTCTTTACTACTCTGTGGAAAAGTGTTCCGTTGAAATATCCCTCTTTAATAAGTTTAAGGTAATGCTCACTATGCACAGGTGTATCATCATACAAAATAGCCTTCATTGTGCCATAGTTGGTTTCAATTACCACAACAGGGTAGTTTGTCTGCGCTCTTACAAAGGTTGCGCATACCAGTAGAGTCAATAGTAATATTTTTCGTTTCATAATAATCAGACGATTTAATTAACTAATAAGTTTAACTTGTCCTCCAATCACTCTAAACTGTTGCCCTGCAGTTCGGGTTTAACTGTTAGTTCGGAGCCTTCTTATAGATAAAGAATGCAATACCGCTAAAAATAATATTGGGGATCCAGGCAGCAACAAAAGGACTCATATTACCCTTCACCGCGAAGGTTGAGCTAACTGTCATAAAGAGGATATAAGCCATGCTTAATGCCAGTCCAATACCGATATTAAGACCCATACCGCCCTTTACCTTACGTGCAGAGATTGAGGCACCTATAATAGTAAGTATAAAAGCAGAAAATACCATTGCAATACGTGAATGGTATTCAATCTGAAATGGCTGTATGTTTCCCATTCCACGCTCTTTCTGACTCTTTATATAACTCCTAAGCTGAGGAGAAGTCATCATCTGCTGATCAGAAGAGGCTATGATAAAGTCGTTAGGAACAATATACAGAGTAGTATCAATAGATGTGCCGGTAGTGATTTTCTCATGAATACCGTCAAACTCTCGTATCTGATAGTTACGGATTGTCCATTTATATGCCGAGTCATATCGAATAGTCTGAGCAGTAAGTCTTGAGTCAAGTTCAAGATCATTGAAGTGATCCATCGAGAAGTTATAACCGGTATTACTTGCCAGGTCGAAATTATCAAAATAGACGATAGTGCCCGGTCCCACCTTAAACTGTATATCCCTGTCACCCGTTTTCTTCTTTCTCGGGTCAACATATGTCTGTTCAAACTCTATACGAGTTGAGTTTGCCGGTGGAATAATAAAGCTGCCGAAAACAAATGTAAACATAGCTATAACAAAAGCAGAGATCATGTAGGGTTTTAGTAATCGTCTGAAGCTGATGCCATTTGAGAGTATTGCGATAATTTCTGAATTGTTAGCCATTTTGGATGTAAAATAGATAACCGCAAGAAATACGAAGAGAGGGCTGAATAGATTGGTGTAATATGGGATAAAATTGAGATAGTAGTCAAATATAATACCATGAATAGTTGCATTATTTGACATGAACTTATCAATCTTTTCATTTATGTCGAATACCACTGCAATAGATATAATCAGTGCAATCATGAAAACAAAAGTTCCCAGGAATTTCTTGATTATATACCAATCAAGTTTTTGTATTCTGTAATAATCCCTATCTATTCTCATGCAATTAAATATATTGGCTCCAAAGGTATAAAAAATCAGGATCTCTATAACCTGCGTGTAACGTTTTCAATCATCATCGGCTTCCACTGAGAAAAAGTGCCATCGATAATATGTTTTCTAGCCTCTTTCATCAGCCAGATATAAAAAGCCAGATTATGAATTGAGGCAATCTGTAATCCCAGTATTTCGTTGCTGTTGATAAGATGACGAAGGTATGCCTTACTATAGAGAGTATCTACATAAGAAGCACCATCCTCCTCTATAGGAGAGAAGTCGTTCTTCCACTTCTCGTTACGCATGTTCATAACACCCTGTTTGGTGAAGATCTGTCCATTGCGGCCATTGCGGGTAGGCATTATACAGTCGAACATATCCACACCCCTTTCAATAGCCTCAAGAAGATTTTCAGGCTTTCCCACACCCATGAGGTAGCGGGGTTTATCTTTTGGCAGAATATCATTTACAAGCTCTACCATCTCATACATCTTCTCTGTTGGCTCACCTACAGCTAATCCGCCAATAGCATTGCCATCAGCTTCCAGTGCCGCGATATTCTCTGCAGCACGGCGGCGAAGATCGGGATATACACACCCCTGTACGATTGGGAAAAGAGATTGTTTATGACCATACGGACATTCGGTCTCATTAAAGCGCTTAATACATCTTTCCAGCCAACGTTCAGTAAGTTCAAGTGATTCTTTGGCATAAGCATAGTCAGCATCTCCCGGAGTACATTCATCAAATGCCATAATAATGTCAGCACCTATAGTACGCTGAATATCCATAACCTTCTCCGGAGTGAAGAAATGCTTTGAACCATCGATGTGAGACCTGAACTCAGCTCCCTCTTCTGTGAGTTTTCTGTTTTCCGTAAGAGAGAATACCTGGAAACCTCCACTGTCGGTGAGCATCGGCTTGTTCCAGCTGTTGAACTTATGCAAACCTCCTGCACCTTTTAAGATTTCTAATCCCGGACGGAGATATAAATGATAAGTGTTGCCAAGAATAATCTCCGCACCAATATCGCTCTTCAGTTCGTTGATATGTACCGCCTTGACACTGCCTACGGTGCCAACAGGCATAAAGACAGGAGTCTCTATTTCACCATGATCGGTTTTGATCAGTCCCGCTCTCGCGTTCGATTTTGTATCTGTATGAATTAATTGGAAATCCAACTCGCTTATTTTGTGTTAAGTTTAAATGCAAAGATAGAGTTTTTGACGTTACAAATAGAATTGTACCTGCTTAAAAAATGCAATGAACAGATACGAATTAGTGTAAAGTGGAATAAAATCGTATTTTTGTCAGTAGTTACATTTTAAAATCACATAATGACTCGTTGTTTTTTTTACAACGTGCATAAACATAGTTAATTATTATGGAAAATAAACCGGAATTAATGACAAGAAAGCCTGATTGGCTGAAGATATCTCTCCCTCAGGGAAAGGAGTATCTAAATGTTAAAGATGTTATTGCGAGAAAAAAACTACACACAATTTGCGTTAGCGGCAAATGTCCAAATATGTCAGAATGCTGGGGCAGAGGCACAGCAACATTTATGATTTTAGGAGATATATGCACAAGAGCATGCAGATTTTGCTCAGTAAAGACCGGCAGTCCAAGAGGCATTGTTGACTGGGGTGAACCGGAGCGACTGGCAGAAAGTATCAAGAGTATGGAACTGAGGCATGTGGTGCTTACAAGTGTTGACAGGGATGACCTGCCAGATGGTGGTGCCGGATTCTGGGCAACAACTGTAAGAAAGGTTAAAGAGGTTAATCCGCATGTGACAATTGAGACTCTCATTCCTGATTTTAACGGGGTAGAGGAGCATATTAACCTTGTGATTGACTCAGGACCTAATATTGTTTCTCATAATATGGAAACAGTAAGAAGACTTACACCCAAGATCCGCAGCAGAGCAAAGTATGACACCAGTCTGAAGACACTTGAGACAATTGCAAAAAGTGGAAAGGCGAAACCTAAGTCAGGAATCATGGTTGGTTTGGGTGAACTTGAGGAGGAGGTTATACAGACCATGGATGATCTTATTAATGTAGGTTGCAGGGTACTTACAATTGGTCAGTATCTGCAACCCACCAAAAAGCATCTTACAGTAAAGGAGTTCATAAAGCCAGATCAGTTTAAGAGATATAAGGAAATAGGACTCGAAAAGGGTTTCCAGTTTGTTGAGAGTGGTCCTTTGGTCCGTTCTTCCTATCATGCGGAAAGGCATATCTAATTAGATGAGTATAGGATTGAGATTACACAATAAATCAGAAGTTTCTAAATAATAATTTAGTGAGGGAGTTAACAGGTGTAATGAAGAGGGTTGAGTTTCAGAATCTTGGGCGAATACGTTATAAGGATGCCTGGGATTATCAGCAGAAGTTATTTGACTTGGTTGTCAATGAAAAAATTGATATGAAGGGAAAAGAGGGACTTGAAGGTTTCTCTGAAAAGAGCCTGAAGCAATATCTTCTGTTCTGTGAACATGAGCATGTCTTTACAATCGGCAAAAGTGGGAACAGACAGAATTTGCTGATTGCAAGACATCTGTGTGAGAGTAGAAATATCGATCTCCACGAAATTGACCGGGGTGGGGATATAACATATCACGGACCTGGTCAGCTTGTGGTTTACCCGATTATCGACCTTGAAGAGTATGGTATAGGCATTAAAAAATATATCTCCATGCTGGAAGATGTAGTGATTAAAACATTAAAACATTTCGGTCTGGAAGGTGATAAAGATGAGAAAGCCATGGGGGTGTGGATTGATTCAAAAGATCCGGTTAAAGCGCGTAAGATATGCGCAATAGGAGTCAGAGTGAGCCGTTTTGTTACAATGCATGGTCTTGCCCTTAACGTCAATACTGATCTATCTTATTTTGATTATATCAATCCCTGCGGATTTACCGACAGAGGGGTAACTTCAATTGAAAAGGAGGTTAACAGAAAAATTGATATGAATGATGTTTCAGAAAGAATGAAAGAGGCTTTTGCAGAAGTGTTTGGAATGACTTACTGATCTCATTTACTTAATCTTTTTTAACCACAAATGTTTATGAAACCGCTTTAACATTCCTAAATTTGTGATTCGTGAAACAGACATCCATTTAACAATTAAATTTTATGAGCCAAACTGTTGATATTAAAGAGTTAAACGAGAGGATAGAGCGCAAAAGTGCCTTTGTACAGACATTGGTTACCGGGATGAACAGGGTAATAGTTGGACAGAAACATCTTGTTGAATCACTGTTGATAGGGTTACTGTCTGACGGTCATATTCTGCTTGAAGGTGTGCCGGGGTTGGCAAAAACACTGGCTATTAAAACACTGGCTCAGCTAATTGATGCAAAATACAACCGTATTCAGTTTACTCCTGACCTTCTGCCCGCGGACGTGATTGGAACCATGATATACAGTCAGCGCAACGAAGAGTTCCTGGTTAAACATGGTCCTGTATTTGCTAATTTTGTTCTTGCTGACGAGATTAACCGCGCACCTGCTAAAGTTCAGAGTGCACTTCTGGAAGCTATGCAGGAACGTAACGTTACAATTGGTGAACAAACATACAGGTTGCCAAATCCATTCCTGGTAATGGCAACACAAAACCCTATAGAGCAGGAAGGTACATATCCGCTGCCGGAAGCACAGGTTGACCGTTTTATGCTTAAGGTAGTTATCTCATATCCAACAAAAGAGGAGGAAGCACAGATTATTCAGCGCAATATATTTGAACCGATTACAACTGATGGTGCTGTTGTCTCAACAGATGAGATACTGGAAGCACGTAAAGTTGTACAGGAAGTTTATATAGATGAAAAGATAGGTAAATATATTGTTGATATTGTATTTGCAACCCGCTTCCCTGAGCAGTACGGCATGTCAGGTTTAAAAGATATGATCGATTTCGGAGCATCACCCCGTGCATCTATCAACCTTGCTCTGGCTGCCAGAGCATATGCCTTTATCAAGCGACGCGGGTATGTGATTCCTGAAGATATTCGTGCAGTATGCCACGATGTTCTGCGACATAGAATTGGATTAACATATGAGGCAGAAGCAAACAATTTAACCTCTGAAGAGATTATCAGCGAGATACTGAACAAGGTTGAGGTGCCTTAATCTGAAAGAGCATAAGGGTATAGATGGAAGCAACTGAACTACTTAAAAAAGTACGGCATATTGAGATAAAAGCGCGTGGTCTTTCCCGAAATATTTTCGCGGGAGAATATCACTCAGCCTTCAAGGGAAGAGGTATGGCTTTCTCTGAAGTGAGGGAGTATCAGTATGGTGATGACCTGAGAGATATCGACTGGAACGTTACTGCCCGCTATAATAAACCCTATATAAAGATTTTTGAGGAGGAGCGTGAGCTTACTGTAATGCTGATGATTGATGTGTCGGAGAGTTTGGGCTTTGGTTCCAGATCGGTTCTTAAACGTGATATGGTAGCCGAAATAGCTGCAACACTGGCTTTCTCTGCAATACAGAACAATGATAAGATAGGTGTGATATTTTTTACTGATAAAGTTGAAAAGTTTATACCTCCCAAAAAAGGGAAGAAGCATATACTTTTTATTATTCGTGAGATATTGGGCTTTGAACCGGATAGTAAGGGTACCGACCTCAATATGGCAATAAGGTATATGACTAATGCTATCAAGAAAAGATGCACGGCATTTTTAATATCGGACTTTATAGATTCTGCCGACTATAGCAAGGCTTTGCAGATTGCAAACAACAAGCATGATATAGTGGCAATCCAGGTGTATGATGAGTTAAGCACTAATCTGAAGTCAGTTGGACTGATGAAGGTGAGAGATCCTGAAACGGGTGGTGAGCAATGGATTGATACATCATCCAAGAGGGTAAGGAATGCTTACAGATCCTGGTGGGAGAATTTGCAAAATAATAAGAACATTGCTTTCAGGCAGAGTGGTGTGGATAATATATCGGTTTCTACAGAGAGTGATTATGTTAAATCGTTACTACAACTTTTCCAACAAAGAAAACATTGATTACGAAAAAACTACATAATGTATTACTGCATTGTATGATACTGACTGCTTTATTATTGCTGTCGGTGTCTACTGTTGAGGCTCAGAGAGCTTCGGCCCATGCTACTATTCAACCAACAGAAATATTGATTGGTGAGCAGGCTTTGATTAATGTTAAAGTGATCTCTCCAAAGGATAAAACAATCTCTTTTCCAGTATATGAAAGTGAGATAGTGCCTGGTATTGAGGTTATAACGATGCTTCCGCCGGATACATTGATAGAGAATAATGTGATGACTCTTAATTTTAAGTATGTTGTCACCTCGTTTGATTCTACTCTCTATCATATTCCTTATATTCCGGTTTTTGATGGTACAGATACAATTTTTTCAAACTCGTTTGGACTTAAGGTTACATCGCCTGATTTGTCTGATTCCACACTTTCTTATCTGGAGAAGATGAATAGGGGGGAGACTGATTCTATCGACTTTGAGCAACTTCAGCTATATGATATTAAGCCGGTTCAAAAAGCTCCTTTTGTGTGGACCGATTATCTTTGGATCTTATGGATTGTGCTGGGTGTTGCCTTGTTAATTGCATTGATTGGGTTGATAATATATCTGATATTGAAGAAGAAGAAAAAAGGATATATATTTAAACCACCTGTTGTTCAACCTGCACATGTAATGGCTTTGAAAGACTTGGATAAACTAAAGGCCGAGAAGTTATGGCTGCAGGGTCGTGAGAAGGAGTTTTACAGTAAACTTACCGATATTCTTAGACACTATATTTATGAGAGAGAGGGTATTAATGCTATGGAAATGACCACAGGAGAGATTCTTAATGAGGTGAGAAAATTGGAGGAGGTTGATTCGGTTTATAATAACCTGAAACAGATTCTTACTACATCAGACCTGGTTAAGTTTGCAAAATATAAACCCTATCCTGATGAGAATGATTTGAGCTTGGTTAATGCCTATTTCTTTGTAAATCAAACCCGAGAGCCTGATCCGATCTCAAAAAGCGAGGAGTTGGAGAAATTAGAAGGAGAAAATAATAAAATAAAAGAAACGACATGATTTTTCTGCATCCTGAATATCTATGGTTATTATTACTACTTATCCCTCTGATAGTGTGGTATATAGTGCGATTGTCCAAGATGCAGGCATCGTTTAAACTGGCATCTGTAAATGCATTCAAGGGGGTTAAGCCCGGACTTAAGGTCTATATGAGGCATTTGCCATTTGTATTGAGAGTAATCTCAATTGGATTAATAATTTTGGTAATTGCACGTCCTCAGTCAGTTAACAGCTGGGAGGAGAGTGAGTCGCAGGGAATAGATATAGTTCTGGCACTTGATGTGTCGGGATCAATGTTGTCACAGGATTTACAGCCGGACCGATTACAGGCTGCTAAAAAAGTTGCATCTGAATTTGTGACTGACCGCAGGAATGATAATATTGGATTAGTCGTTTTTGCAGGTGAAAGTTTTACACAATGTCCGCTGACAACAGATCACACTGTATTGCTTAATCTGCTTAATGAGATTGAATTTGGACTTATAGATGATGGGACGGCTATTGGACTAGGACTAGCTACTTCTGTTAATCGTCTAAAGGATAGTGAATCGCAATCTCGTGTTGTGATTCTGCTTACAGACGGAACAAATAACAGGGGGCAGATTGCTCCGCTTACTGCTGCTGAAATGGCCCGTTCATATGGGATCAGGGTATACACAGTTGGTGTTGGGACTAAGGGAATGGCTCCCACTCCGGTACAGACACCATTTGGCGTAAGAATGCAGAATATGGCTGTTGATATTGATGAGAAGACACTTACTGAAATTGCTGCGATGACAGGCGGACAATATTTCAGAGCTCAGGATACAGAAGGTCTCAGACAGGTTTACGAAGAGATCGATGAGATGGAGAAATACCTGATCAGCGTACAGAATGTAACACAGCGTCAGGAAAAGTTTCTGATGTTTGCTCTTGCGGCTATGGCATTGATTTTGCTTGAGTTGATTTTACGAAGAACATGGTTGAGAAGTATACCATAATTTCATAATAAATCGGATACGCATCAAATAGTAGAGTTTTGATAATTAAAAAGAGATAATCAGATATGTTTAGATTCGGAAATCCGGAATACCTTTGGTTTTTTATTGTAATACCAGTTTTGCTGGTGTTATATATATACCTGAATATAAGGAAGCGAAAGGATGTACAGAAGCTGGGTACACTTTCCACACTTAAAAAGATGATGCCGGAGCTTTCTCTTAAACGTTCTTATCTAAAATTCTGGCTAATCTTTGCAGCAATATGTGTTGGTATAATTATGCTGGCGCGACCTCAATTTGGTACAAAGGTAGAGACTGTTGAAAAGGAGGGTATTGAGCTGGTAATTGCAATTGATGTTTCAAACTCAATGCTGGCTGAAGATGTATCTCCAAACAGACTGGAGCGTGCAAAGCAAATATTATCGAGACTGATAGATGTGCGTGGAAATGATAAGGTGGGACTAATTGTATTTGCCGGTGAGGCGTTTATACAGATGCCACTAACTTCGGACACTCAATCGGCAAAGATATTTTTAAATACAATAGATCCTAGTCTGGTACCTGTACAGGGTACTGCTATAGGTGAGGCTATAAGACTTGGTATGGGTTCTTTCTCCAGTGATCAGGAAGCCAGTAAAGCAATGGTTATAATTACTGATGGAGAAGATCATGAAGGGAATGCTGCCGGAATCGCAGCAGATGCTGCTAAAGCGGGTGTCCAGATAAATATTATAGGTATTGGCTCTCCTGACGGCTCTCCACTGCCATCTAACGAATATGGAAGTAATTTTATGACAGATAGTGAGGGCAATGTTGTTGTGTCAAGGCTTAATGAACAGATGAGCATGGAAATTGCTCAAAGTGGTAAGGGTTTATATGTAAGAGCCGACAATTCAAACAGAGCAATTCAGGCGCTAACGGCACAGCTTGATGAGTTAGAGACAACCACTTCATCAAGTTTGGTATATTCAGAATATGACGAGAAGTTTACTGTTTTTGCATGGATTTTACTTGTAATACTGTTTATCGAGATTCTGATATATGATAAGAAGAATCCGATATTCCGAAATGTAAGAATTTTTGAATAAAACCGATTTACAGAGAAATACTATGCGATTAGATTTAAGATATATACTGGTTTTCCTTATTATGATGCTGATATCTGTAACTGTTTCGGCACAGAAGGATGTAAGAAAAAATATCCGTAAAGGAAACAAAGAATATAAGGAGCAAAAATTCTCAGAGGCAGCTGACTATTTTAGTAAGGCTGTGGAGGGTAATCCAAACTCCCAGGAAGCAAACTATAACCTTGGCAACACGTTATACAGACAGAAAGAGTGGGACAAAGCCATAGAGCAGTATAATCAATCTAATGCACTTGAGCAGGAGAATCCAATAAAGGTATCTGCGGGCATGCATAATATAGGTAATGCAATGCTGCAAAAGAAACAGCTTAAGGAGTCGATGGAAGCATATAAAATGGCACTCAGACTAAATCCTCAGGATGATGAAGCGCGTTATAACCTTGCCGTTGTGCAGAAGATGATTCAGGATGAGGAGCAGCAGAGTGACGGTGAGAATGATCAGGAACAGCAAGAACAGGAGCAGGATCAGCAGCAGAATCAACAAAATCAGCCTCAGCCACCACAGGATCAGGAGAAAAGAGCTGAGCAGCCCCAGGAACCTGAACAGATGTCACGTGATAACGCTCGTCAGCTTTTACAGGCTATTGAGCAGGATGAACGAGAGACACAGGAGAAGGTGCAGCAGATTAAAGCTCAGGAGAGAGAGGAGCAGGCAGAAGAAAACAGACGAAGGAATAAAAACTGGTAAGATTTTCAGAAATGATGATAGTCAAATTTAAACGGAACATATATATATATCTGATTTTCCTGGTTGCATTACTTACAGGAAATATAGCTGTTTCTGAAGCACAGGTGACATTCAAGGCAACAGCACCGGCTTCGGTAGTAGAGGGTGAGCAGTTCAGATTGAGTTATGTGTTGAATCAGGAGGGTAGAGATTTACGTTTACCTGATCTTTCTGATTTTGATATACTTTTTGGGCCAAGTACCTCTACCAGCTTCAGCCAGCGTACCATAAACGGCAAAACCACATCAGAGAGATCTGTAACCTATACATATATTTTAGTAGCAAAAACTACGGGTACATTTACTATTGGACCGGCTTCTATAAGTGTCGACGGTGCAAACTATCAGTCTAACTCTTTAAAAGTTGAGGTCTTACCACCAGATGAGAAATCATCGCAGAGCTCCAGAGGTGGAGGCTCATCATCTGGATCTGCTACAGTATCTGATAATGATGCATTTATCAGAGCAATAGTATCCAAAAACAATCCTTACGAACAGGAGGGATTTACTGTAACATTCAGATTATATACAACACTTAATATTGTCAACTTCGGAAGAATTCAGTTTCCTGAATTTGAAGGGTTTATGGTTGAAGAGATAGATGTTCCTGTCAATCAGCAGCTACAGATGGAGCGCTATAACGGAAGGAACTACTATACCGCAGATCTTCGTAAAACGCTTCTGTTCCCTCAGAAGTCAGGTCAGATTACCATACCTTCGGGTAGACTTGAAATGGTGTTTTCTGTACCTTCAGGAAGAAGTGTGACTACCTTCTTCGGTTCGCAGGAACTTATGGTTGATGTTAATAAGACACTTGTTACTAATCCTGTTGTAATTAATGTTAAACCACTGCCGGCAAACCGTCCTGCCAGCTTTGCAAATGCTGTGGGGACCTTTACTATGAAGCCAAATATTAATACTACACAGCTGAGAGCCAATGAGGCTATTTCTTTACGACTGGAGATTTCAGGAACAGGTAATATGAAACTTATAAGTAATCCGGTTGTAGAGTTTCCTTCCAATTTCGAGGTCTATGATCCTACTGTTACAAATGCCCTTAATGTAACGAGCAATGGGCTGACTGGTATTAGAACTATCGAATATATGGCAATTCCGCGATATGAAGGTAACTACACTATTCCACCGGTTGAGTTCAGTTATTTCGATATCAATACAAATTCATATAAGACTCTTACAACAGAAGAATACAGTCTTCAGATTGCTAAAGGTGATCCGGGAAGTATAACATCAAGCAATTTTGTGAATCAGCAGGATGTAAGAGTGGAGCAGGATATAAGGTTCTTAAAGACCGGAGAACCAAACTATCTTTCTATAAGTAATTTTTTTGTAGGTTCACTTAACTACTGGCTATGGTATATAATACCATTTGTCCTGCTTGTTGTGTTATTTATAATCAACAGAAAACAGGCCCGCGAGAATGCCAACGTAGCTCTTATGCGAAACAGGAAAGCAAATAAAATTGCAATAAAGAGGCTGAAGCTGGCAGAGAAATATCTTAAGGAGCAGAAGAAAGAGAATTTCTATGATGAGGTTCTTAGAGCGATTTGGGGTTATTTTAGTGATAAACTATCTATACCGGTGGCTAATCTCTCTAAGAATAATATAGAGAATGAGTTGTCAAAAAATGGTATAAGCGGGGAACTAATTTCAAGGTTTATGCAAATACTTGATACATGCGAGTTTGCACGATATGCACCGGCAGAAAGTGATGCTGAAATGGAAAGTGTTTATAACAACACCTTTAATGCTATTGGTGAAATGGAAAACCGACTCAAGAAAAGTAAATAGTTTATGAGTATGAAACTGATCAAATATATATCTGTTTTGTTTATTGCAGCCTTATTTACTCTGCAGGTTACCGGACAGAATACTTCCGGTTCTGAACAGCAGGATAATTTACCTGCTGCAGAGGATCAATTACTACCTCTGGCTGATGATATACAGGATACAGAAGAATCCGGATTATATGAGATGGCATCCAATGCATACAGAAATCAGGATTACAAGAGAAGTATAGAGCTTTACGAGGAGGCGGTAAGTCAGGGAGTTAAAGAAAACCGCGTATCGGCACAACTATATTATAATCTTGGGAATGCATATTTTCGCGATAATCAACTGGGTAAGGCTATATTAAATTATGAAAGAGCACTTTTATTGGACCCGGGTGATAGTGATATAAGGCATAATCTAAGATTTGCAAACAACAGGACTGTCGATAGGATCGCTGCTTCCGGAAACCTTTTCCTGGTAAACTGGATTGATTCTGTCCGTAATCTTTTCAGCTCAAATGTATGGGCTACTATTGCAATTGTGTTATTTCTTCTATTCTTATTATCTGTAGCTGTTTTCCTGTTCGTGAGAATCCTCTGGGCTAGAAAAACTGCCTATTATACAGGTATTGTACTTTTCATTTTTATGATAATTGCCAATTCTTTCTCCTTCAGGCAGAAGAGAGAGCGTCTTCGTGGAGACACTGCAATTGTGATGGTGGGTGCAGCTGCGGTTAATGCTTCGCCGGATGTTAACAGTAATCAGTTATTTGAACTGCATGAGGGGACTAAGGTTAAAATCAGAAGCAGTGATGGTAACTGGTATGAAGTAGAAATAGCAAATGGTAGTGTAGGATGGACTTATGAAGATAACATAGAGATAATCTGAGAACTATGAGAGATGCGATAGATTCATTACTTCCGCTGGAACGTGACCTGTTTTTTGCACTTAATGGCAGCGATTCCCAGTTTCTGGATAATGCTATGTGGACATTAAGCGGGAGGTTTATATGGATACCGCTTTTCCTTTTTATCCTTTTTATTTTTTTTTATAAGACTTCGAGGAAAGGTGCATTTATAGTTGCTCTCTTTTTTATTCTTGTATTTGTTTTAAGTGATCAGATTTCATCATCACTTTTTAAACCACTTTTTGAGCGGTTCAGACCTACACATCATCCCGATTTTATGTATCTGGTAGATACTGTTAACAATTATAGAGGTGGCAGATTTGGATTTATTTCCGGCCACGCTACCAACGCTTTTGGATTAAGTGTTTTTTTATCTTTGATTTTTAAATACAGGATTATCACGCTAAGTACATTATTATGGGGTACACTTAACAGTTATACTCGTATATATCTTGGTGTTCATTTTATTTCGGATATAATTGCCGGAGCATTAGTTGGAACTATCCTTGCAATGATACTTTACGGACTATATACCATACTTTACAAAGCACCTGTTAATAACATTATGCAAACAGGCGATAAAGCTGTTTACAGCAGACAGAACGCGAATTATCTTTCCTTTTTTATATTAACTTATATTAGCCTGTTAATCATTTTCTCTCCTGTATTATCAACATTACCTCATTGAACAATGTTATAATATTGGTACTAAAACAAATTGGAAATAAATTAATAGAATAGTTTGGAATCTCTGTTTTTTTGAGTAAGTTTAGGGCATATTATTAATACAAATGAATTTTAAACATAAAAATAATTGACCATGGCAAGAACAATCTCATTTAATGACTTAAGAGAGCTGAAAGACAAACTCCCCGATGGGAGTATCCGTCAAATAGCAGAGGAATTAGATATGAAACCTGAGACCGTAAGAAACTATTTTGGCGGATACAATTATAAAGAGGGCAATAGTGTAGGAATTCATATTGAGCCCGGTCCTGATGGTGGTATTGTTGTTCTCGACGATACCCTTATTTTTGATAAAGCTTTAAAGATTTTAGGACTTACAGACTATCCGGAACCAGAACCGGAACCGGAACCTGAACAGACAGATCAGGCAGAACTTGAAGAATAAAAGAAAAAAGAACCCAATAATTGATTGTTCAACACTCGTTATTGGGTTTTTTTGTAGAGTTGTTTTTAACCCTTACATCTGGAGGTCAACACCTTTGGATGTCTCAAAAAGATTAATATGAAAAAAGAGATTACAAATAGTGAATCACGCGATGAAAAACTGGTAACAGTTGCAATTCATACGTATGAAAAAGCACAAATATTAAAATCTATACTTGAATCGGAAGGCATACCTGCTGTTATACATGGTATTAATCTCATTGAACCTACCATTGCCGGTAGTGTGAGGGTAAGAATCAATGAAAAAGATCTTCCGAACGCATTGCGTGTAATTGAACAGGTGGATTTTAAATCAACTGATGAAAAAGAAGATGATGAAGAAAAGGTGAAAGTTATCAATGAGGTATTAATCCCTGTTGATTTCTCCGACTATTCACTTTTGGCTTGTGAGTTTGGATTCCGTCTTGCAGATGATTTAAAATGTAATGTAAAGCTGATGCATGCATTCTTTGCACCTTTTTATCCTGCTTCAATTCCCTTTGGAGACTCTCTTACTCTGCAGTCTACTGATAAGGATATTTATCAGGATATAAAAAAGAATACGGAGACAGAGATGAAAAACCTTATTAAAAGGTTAGAGGAGAATATATCGAATGGTAAATTCCCTAAAGTCAGCTTTACCTATACCTTGGTGGAAGGGCTCCCGGAGGAGGAGATTATTTCATATTCCAAGAAGATAAAGCCTACTGCCATAGTTATGGGTACAAGAGGTAAAAATGCTAAAGATCTGGATCTGATTGGCAGTGTAACCGCTGAGGTGATGGATGGTTGCAGAACCCCTATTTTTGCTGTTCCGGAAGACTCAAAAGTACGCAATCTTACTGAAGTCAAGAGAGTGGTATTTCTTACTAACTTCCAGGAGAGGGAATTTAAAGCTCTTGATATTATGATGAAGCTTTTAAAGCCATATCATATTGAAATTATTTTAGCACATATTGCAAAGAAGGAGGATGTTTGGAATGAGATTAAACTATCGGGATTTCAAAAAAGGCTTTCCGAACTGTATCCACTGTTAAAGGTAAGCTATATGCTTATTGATCAGACGGAGAGACTGGAATCTACCCTTGAAAAATATGTGAAGGAGAATAATATTGATATGATCTCTTTATCAAGCTCAAGAAGGAATATTTTTGCCAGGATGTTCAATCCGGGTATAGCACGTAAGATGCTGTTTCATTCAAATACTCCTATACTGGTTATTAAAGGAATGTAGTTATGATTATAAATATAACAGTGATTGTCTGATTCCTGTTTAATATCAGATATAAAAAAAGGCCTCAATTAAATTTGAGACCTTTTTTTATACTGTTTAATGTCTTTTACTGTATTCCCAAACGTGTTTTTACTTCCTGAGTAATGTTTACTGCCGAAGGATGAGTATAAACTATTGGAGACTGCATATTAGATACATCAAATACAAAAGTATAGTTATTTGCTGCACCTACTGCCTGTATTGCATCTGAAATTTTCTGATTAACAGGTCCAAGAAGCTTTTGTTGTAACTGCTGCATTTCTTGTTGACTGTTCTGCTGAAATAGTTCGTATCTCTGCAGAATTGATTGCAGTTGTGCCTGCTGATCCATTTTTACGGCATCGGAAGTAGTTGCTGCTGCTGCTTCAAATTCCTGGGCTTTCTTGGTGTATTCATCAACCAAAGCCTGGCCGTTTTTAGTAATCTGTTCCTGTTTTTCTGTTAATTGTGTTTCGATACTGGATAATTCAGGCATAGATGCAAATATCTCCTGAGTGTTTATGTACGCTAGCTTTAAGTCTTGTGCTACAAGCGATAAAGGAGCAAGTGCAATACAAAAGATCAATAATTTCTTTAACATGATTGTTACGTTATAATTTATAATTTATAATTCAAAAAAAGTGGATACAAAGATAATGATAAAATTCTAATAGCCTAATCTTGAAAGTACTTCGTCGCTAATATCAATATCAGGGGTTGCAAAAATAATAGATGTAGCAGATGCTCTGTCTAAAACAACAGCATACCCATTATCAATAGAAATTGATTTTACTGCCTCATAAATATTATCCTGTATTGGCTTAATCAGTTTCTCCTGATTCTTAAATAATTCTCCTTCTGGACCAAAATATTGATTCCTGAGTTCCTGAATAGCATTTTCCTTTGCTACAATCTGATTTTCACGTTTGGTTTTCTCTTCTCCTGCAAGAAAAGTGAGATCGGCCTGGTATTTTTTATACATAGCATTCACCTCTTGAACCTCTTCGTCGATAACTGCCTGCCATTGCTTAGACAAAGCTTCCAGTTGTTCATTAGCGTTCTCGTATGCAGGAATTCTCTTTAAGATATACTCCATATCAATCAGTGCATATTGCTGAGCCATGCTGCTACTGATACCTAACGCCAAGAATAAACCAATAAATAAAACTATTTTTTTCATACTTTGTTTTTTTAATCTGTTTATAATGACAGTTGAAACTTATAAACGTTTACAGTACTCTCTGTAAATAATGTTAAAGATATTAGAACTCCTGACCGATTATGAAGTGGAACTGACTTCCTCCTCTGTCTCTGATGCCTGAAGTGCCATACACTGTATCAAAACCATATGCCCAGTCGATACCCATCAAACCGATCATTGGAAGGAAGATTCTCACACCTGCACCAGCAGATCGCTTCAGGTCGAAAGGATTTATCTCATTCAGCTTCATCCATGCATTACCTGCTTCAATGAATGCAACACCGTAAATTGTTGAGTTTGGCTCAAGTATAAACGGATAACGTAGTTCAAGTCCCAGACGAGTATATGCTCGTGCCTGCATAGCAATTGAGTTGTTCTCGTATCCTCTCAAAGCAACCGTTTCTGTTGCAAAACTGCTTGTATATCCTGTCATACCATCACCACCCACATCAAACGTTTCGAAGGATGTCAGTTTATCCTTGTTGTAGTGTCCCAGTATTCCGAATTCTGCCCTGGTTGCAACTACAGGTGTTCTGGTTACTGTTAACGGTGTAAGTGGAGTATATGTACGCATCTTGAGTTTCCACTTATGATACTCATTCCACCTATGTTTTGCAGGATCATTTACTGCAAGTTTACTGTAATCCCTGCCATCCCATAATGAGAATGGAGGTGTTGCATTTACACTTAGAGTGAAGTCAGATCCGGTTCTGGTATAAATAGGGTTATCTATCGAAGTACGAGATAACGTTAATCCAAGCGTAATACTATTACTTACTCCTGTTGAGAAATCAAATCTGTTTAATGTCCAGTTTTTAAGACCATAACGTTGGAAACCTAATGTTGCCATAATCTGGAAATAGTCGTCAGGCCACTCTAAACGTTTACCATATCCTATAGATGCTCCAAATATATTGAAGACCTGATCCGGGTCAGCAGCATATTCTGCGAGGTCCTGATAACCGTATCCATAACCTCCGTAACCGCCATAGCCACCATATCCTCCGTAACCATAACCCGGGTAGCCATAACCACCATATCCCATACCGGGATAGCCTCCCATGCCATACATGTAAGGATTGGTATTCTGTCGGTAGTAGTCGCTATTTAAACCAGTATATCTTGAGTAGTATGCATTAACCGAGAAGTGATTAGGCTTTTTGCCTCCAAACCATGGTTCAATAAACTGGAACTGATATGATTGATAATATCTACCGTTGGTCTGTGCACTCAACACAAGTGTCTGTCCATCTCCCTGCGGAATTATACCTCTGTGCATAGATGGATTAAGCATGTTCCTTAAAGAGAAGTTATTCAGGCGTAGACTAAGTTTACCTACCAGGCCGGTAACACCCCAACCTGCAGAAAACTCAATCTGGTCGTTTCCTTTTGATGTCAAAGGGTATGTAATATCAACAGTACCATCTTCAGGGTTAGGAGTTATACCTTTCCCTATATCTGCAGAAAGTGCCTCCGGATCGAAATGGCCTGTCTGGGCAATTTCTCGAACAGATCTCAGCAGGTCATCCTTACTGAACACTGCTCCCGGTTTAGTTCTTAATTCACGACGGATAACATCTTCGTATAGACGATCATTACCTTGAATTATTACACGTTTGATTGTTGCTTTTGGTCCTTCCACAACACGCAACTCAAGATCGATGGAGTCATTTTCAATATTTATCTCTATCGGATCAATATTTGAAAACAGATATCCGTTATTCTGATAAAGATTGATTACAGCATCTTCATCAGATATAAGTCTTTCCTCAAGTTTTTTCTGATTATACACTTCCCCTGAATTCATATTCAGTACCCTGGAAAGCTGTGCAGAAGGGTATTGAGTATTACCAACCCAGTTAATTGAGCGTATATGATAAAGTGGTCCCTCTTCAAGAAGAATATCTATGTTTACTGTCTTATCATCAAATTTATATACAGTATCCTTTATAATTTCAGCATCTCGATATCCCTCCTCATGATATTTACCAATAAGATTTCTTTTATCCTCTTCATAGAGATCTTCAACGAACTTCTTTGCACGGAAAATATTCCAGAGTTTACCCTTCTCATTAGTCTTCTTCATAGCCCTCTTCAACGTTCTGTCGGAGAGTGCAACATTTCCTTCAATATTTATATTGTTAACTTTAAGTTTTTCCTTTTTATCAACAACTATTTCAAGCACAACCTGATTCTTACCTGTTGTGTCAGGGTGTTGAAGGAGTCTGACTTCAGCATCCCCAAAACCCTTTTCGTCATAGAAATTTTTGATTAAAATCTCAGCTCTGTCGATTTGAGGAGGGGTAATCTGATTTCCTTTTACAAATCCTATCTTAGCTTCAATATCATCCTGCTCGCTTTTCTTCATCCCGGTATAACGTATGTCAGTAACCCTGGGACGGTCAGTCAGCTTTATTTCAAGCCATACACTATCACCCTCAATCTTGTTCTGGAGTATCTTAACATCAGAGAAAAGTCCTTGTCTCCAAAATCTTTTAAGCGCGTTTGTTATATCATCACCAGGGATCTGTATCTCCTGACCTTTTGAAAGTCCGGCAAAATTGATAAGTACAAACTCCTGTCCTGCATACATTGTTTCCTCTACACCCGTTACCCTTACATCAGCAATGTAATAGGTCTTTGGGGGTGATGTATAATTCACAGTCAGATCACCCGATTCACTCTGAGTTATTGAATCGTTGGTTTGAGCCAATAATACTGTCTGTGGTAGTACTATTAATAGCAGAAGTAAATTGAATATTCTCTTCAACATTGTGATAATTTCTTTTCTCTTACTGTTCTTTTTCAGGTTTTGATCCCGTACTATTACACTCTATCTGTTCGCTGATTTTGCCGAATCTCCTTTCACGACCCTGAAAGTCAATAATTGCTTCATAAAGGTCTTTTTCTCCGAAGTCGGGCCAGTAGACTTCGGTAAAGTAAAATTCCGCATAAGCACATTGCCATAAAAGGAAGTTGCTTATTCTCTGTTCGCCCCCTGTGCGGATTAATAAATCGGGGTCGGGAATTCCATGAGTTGTAAGGTACATACTAATGGTTTCTTCACTTATATCCTCTTTGTTTAAAACTCCATTTAAAACATCATCAGCAATTCTCCTGGCTGCCTCGGTAAGCTCCCATTTAGATGAATAGCTTAAAGCAATATTCAGTGTAAGAGTATTGCCTTCTTTGGTCTGATCTATACATTCTATCAGTGCAGTACGTGCATATTCAGGCAGACGATCCATATCACCTATACAGGTGATTCTGACTCCATTTTTTTTAAGCTTTTCAGTCTCCTCACTTATAGCATAAACCATAAGGTCCATCAGACCGTTTACCTCTTCTGCAGGACGGTTCCAGTTTTCAGTTGAGAAGGCATATAGCGTCAGGTATTTTATTGAAGCTTTAGTTGCAGCTTCAACTACACGGCTAATGGCTCTGACACCCTCTTTGTGTCCTTCACCCCTTTCAAAACCTTTATTCGTTGCCCATCTTCCGTTACCATCCATTATGATGGCAATATGATTTGGAAGGCGTTCTTGATCTATATAGTCTAATAGCGACATTTTTTAACGTCTATATTGTTACATTCCATGACAAGGGTCAGTGCGAGAACTGAAATCCCAGGTCAGGAAAATCATAGTTAATGAATACCAATCCTTATTTTTCAGTGTACTGCTTCTGATACCATAAGGATTGTCAAGCAGATCGAAGTTATCAGTAAAAAGTTTCCTCATTGAGAACTCGACCCCTAAATTTATCCTGTTTTTTAATTTATATTTAAACCCAATACCTAAAGGTATATTAGCACTGAAAATACTATTTTCACCAGACGCATAGGTTAATCCTACACCTGTAAACAGATAAGGTGAATATGGTTTTGTACCTAAGTATGAATAGTTATCACTATAGGGTAAAAAATTAAATTCAACCTGTGTTCCAATATCAGTGAAAGTTCTGCTGAAATTTATGTTCCGATCAAAAGGAAAAAAATTCCCTGAATCTTCACTGTTCCCGGAAACATTACCTGCTATAATATTTGCCTTTAATGCCCAGTTAAAGTTGATATTGTATCTGAACAATGCACCTCCTGAAATTCCGGAATGCAAATACAATTTCGTTTTGTTGGCATCACCCATATAGAAAGATGTTCCGGTTGCTGCTCCTACCTCATATTTATACTCCTGCGATAGTGTATTAGCCGGAAGTACAACTACGATAAATAATAACAGGTAGAAATAAATTGCCTTTTTGGTATTCCTCATATCAACATCTTATGTTTATACACTTTCTAAACGTAAAAGAGGTCGATAAAGTATATCAATGCGAGGAACTATTCCACTAATTCAGGTCAAATTTATTAAGCCTGCCTTTCCAGACATCTCTGATTTGGGTTTGAGCCTGAGATACTCCGCCGAATATCCATATGTTGTTGTTATCAGTAATTACTGATGCATTTTTTCTATAATTAAATGTAGCCGGTAGAGACTGATTCTCTTCTGCCGGTTTCCAGTCTAGTCCGTAATTGTCTGAATAAAGTAAACTGTTTTTTCCTCCTGAGGCTACTAAGATATATGGTTTTTCATCATAGAAAAAGATAGAACTGCCATCAACTGAAACAGATTCTGATTTCTTTGATTTTAAAGCATAGATTTCGCCACCCTTTTCCTGCAATATCCAAATATCATTGCTGTCTGTGTCGTCAGCTTTGCTTCCTCCTGCAATTGCCAGATATTTAATAGTGTATGAAGTTGTACTTTCAATCTGAACAGCAGAGAAGTTCTTTACCGGCAAATCAGCTGGCGTGCCCGAATTCATCTCCACTAACTGAAGTGATGTAAAATCCTCTGTTATGGCTAATTTAGATGTGCTGCTATCATTTACCATTACAAGAATATCATCTGTGGCAGAGGGTATCACTCCATAAATAGTAACAATCGGAAACTCTGTGACAACCTGCGTCCATGTAAAACCATCAGATGTTCTGAACAGTCTGTTATCATCATCAATTGCAAAAATATAATTTTCTGAAACTGTTAAGGATGATAACTGAATTGCAGGAGGCAGTCCGGTTACCGATGCAGTAGTCCAGTTATTACCATCACTTGCCGAAGATGATGTTGCATTAACAGCACCGTTTGCTATATAGTATGTAATAAATCTATTGTTGAACTCTACTGTTTTCTGTTGATTCACTGTAGTTGGCAAATAATCTTCAGCAACCTTCTCCCATGACATAATATATGGATCCTGCTGATATATGTATAGCTGAATCTCATAGGTCTTTTTAGTAATACCATCAGGAGCAGTAGTTATAATTTTGTGCAATCTTGAAACTTCAATTGAGTCAGACTGAACCCAGGCAAAAGAGCTGTCGGGTATAAGCTGTATAGTAACATATGAGAATGTACTCAAATTGTTTGCCCCTCTGATGTTCAGAACTACACTGTCGACATGGAACTGGTACGGCAGTGGTTTTTTGTTAAATATCCTGCTGTTAACCTGATCAATAGAAAATTCAGTTGTTCTCAATAAATTTAAGGTATCAGCTTTTGATGCCATTGAAAAAGAGTATATCTGTGCATCAGGTGAATACTCCAGATCTCCATCATTTGATGATCCGAGACAAGAGGAGAGCAGTAACAAATTCATGATAAGAACCGATGTCCAGAGGAAATATTTAGATATCATTTGTTTCAATAATATTGTACATCACATTAAGTCATGCAAAAGTAGGAAGATTTTTCTCTTTAACCATATTAAAATGAATATTTAAAGAAAATTTCGAGATATTTTGCTCTTTAAATGATACTGAGTGGAGTTGAGGTATCTTTTAGTAGCTGCAATACTCCCTTTTATTTCAGGAGAATTCACTCCTCTATGTAGTTTTTTCTCAGATACTTCAATGTAAGCTTCATCCCAAAGATTTTTATTTATAAATGATGATAACAGTTTTGAACCACCCTCTACCAAAAGAGAATAGATCCTCTCTTGATACAGATGATCTAAAATCAATTCATTGCTCTCTTTTGAGAAGTCAATTTCAATAAACTTCAGGTTATCAGTATTTTTAATGTCATCCGGGATAGAGCTTGTGAATACAATGGTAGGAACTGTTCCATCAAATAAAAAACTATTGCGAGGTATTTTGTTGTTTTTATCTAACACAACCCTTGTAGGATCATCACCGAACCATTTTCTTGCAGTCAGTTTTGGATTGTCTAAAATTGCAGTATTTGTTCCCACAAGTATTCCCTGAACCTCTGTCCTGAATTTGTGAACTATGCTGTGAGTTATTTTATTTGAAATTATTACAGGCAGTCTGTTCTCATCAGGTTTTCTTTTTAAATCGATAAATCCATCTTTACTTTGAGCCCATTTTAAAATTATGTAAGGCCTGGAATATAATTGATTAACAAAGAAGAAACGGTTTATCTCAATTGCCTCTTCTTCCAGTATGCCCTCTACTACCTCTATACCATTTTGTTTCAACATATCTATACCTTTTCCGGAAACCTTAGGATTTGGATCTCTAACGGCAATCACAACACGTGGTATTTTGTTCTTGACAATCAGCTCAGCACATGGCGGTGTCTTTCCGTAATGAGCACAAGGTTCAAGAGATACATACAGAGTTGAGGTCAATAAAAGTGATTTGTCTTTTACCGAATTAATAGCATTAACTTCCGCATGAGCTTCACCGAACTGTCTGTGATACCCTTCACCAATAATTTTATTATCATGCACTATTACAGCACCAACCATTGGATTGGGTTTCGTGAAACCTTCACTTTTACGTGCCAGGAAGAGGCATCTCTGCATATATATCGGATTTAGCTCCATTTTTTTATACCTTTGTTGTTATCAACTATTAATTCTATGCAAGAACTCACTCATTATATTCGACAAGAATTAGGAAGTCTTTACACTCATACTGAGCTGTTTGCACTTATCCGTATAATTCTGGAAGAAGTCACAGGAATTGACAATACAGGAATTATTTCTGACAAATTTAATCATTTATCCTCATCAGAACTAAGCAAAATAAAAGATATTATAGGTAGACTAAAAAAGAGTGAGCCAATTCAATATGTTTTAGGAAAGACTGAATTTTATGGCCTTAATTTTAAGGTTTCTCCTGATGTATTGATACCCAGACCAGAAACTGAGGAACTGGTTGAGTGGATTCTCTCAGAAAAAGCTGCCGGGCCTGTCTCCATACTCGATATCGGAACAGGTAGCGGTTGTATTGCAGTCACACTTGCAAAAAAACTTCCACAAGCTGAGGTCAATGCATGGGATATTTCAGAAGGAGCATTGGATATTGCCAGGGAGAATGCAAGAATAAATAATGTTACAGTAAATTTCAGCAATAAGGATGTGTTGTCAATTAATGATGATAATGAAATCATATCAGAAAGTGGTAAATATGATGTTATAGTAAGTAACCCTCCATATGTAATGGATTCTGAGAAAAAAAGTATGGATGATAATGTCCTGAATTATGAGCCACATGTAGCACTATTTGTAGAAGATGATAACCCTCTGCTTTTTTATGATAAGATTTCTACAATTGCACTGGATCTGCTCAATGATAATGGGAAACTATATTTCGAGATAAACAGAGATAAAGGTGATGATATCCTCCATTTGTTAAAGAGTAAAGGGTATGATCAAATTGAACTTAGAAGAGATATCTCCGGCAACTTCAGAATGATTAAGGGTGTAAGAACAGTTAGTGGCAGCAAACAGACATACAATCATGAATGAGAAACGAAAGGTTATATCTGAAAAACAGGCGTACTCACGCATGGCACGTTTATGTTCACAAAAAGAGTATTGCAGTTATGATATTTCTCAGAAGTTGTACCGACTGAATCTTAATGCTGAGGATATCGAGAGAGTTGTAAACCGTCTGATTAAAGAGAATTTTATAAACGATGAGAGGTATACCAGAAGCTATATTGGAGACAAAATTAAATTCAATAAGTGGGGGAGAAGGAAAATCGAACTTGCATTGAGACAAAAGAAAATTTCATCGGAAATTATCCAAAAAATATATGAAGAGATGCCTGAGACAGAGACGACCAACTCTCTTGAGTATGTGCTTGAAAAAAAGTGGAAAACAGTAAAGGGGGCAAGTATTAATGAGCGAAAAAACAAGCTTATCAGATATGCTCTTGGCAGAGGCTTTGAGATGAGTGATATATTATCATGCTTGCAAAAAATGGATATTGACTCTATTGATGAAGTTTAGAAAGAGATATGATGATAAAATTAAAAAGAGGAAATCCGGACTTTTTAGAAATTTACTGAATCTATTACTTCCGGAGGTGTGTGTGGTTTGTGGCAGGGAGTTGCTTGAAGATGAAAAAGGAGTATGTCTGAGCTGTTTATTTAAGTTACCCCGAACAGATAATTATAAAGTTATTGATAACAGTGCTGAAAGATTGATGGCAGGCAGAATCCCATTTGAAAGAATTGCATGCTATTGTGTATATGTAGAAGGGGGAATACTGCCACCTTTAATACATAATCTTAAATATTATAATAAAAAAGAGATAGGATTTTTATTAGGCCGGATGTTTGGAGACGACCTGTCAGGAAGCGACTTTATAAAACCTATTGATATTATTGTACCGGTTCCGCTGCATCCAAAAAAGGAGAAAATCAGAGGCTATAATCAAGCAGCTGTAATAGCTCAGGGAATATCAGAATCCACATCACTGCCTGTCTCAACAGGTAATCTGGTGAGAGTAGTGCATAATCCTACTCAAACAAAACGTACCCGTACAGAGCGATGGGAAAATGTTAAGGATATATTCTATGTGAAAGATAAGCAGCTATTTGAACAAAAACATATTCTGCTCGTTGATGATGTAATCACTACAGGATCAACAATTGAGGCTTGCGGAATAGCTCTGCATAAATGCACCAATCTGAAGATTAGTATTGCAACAATAGGGGAGGTTTTATAAATCAATTAGCGGTTATTGACCAAAAATTCATTTTTAAGCACTATTTTTGCTAACAATTCATGATCAAGTCAATAAAAAAATGAAAAGAGTACAAAAAATTACGGCTGAGAAACTACTCAAAGTGAAGGCTATTAAGCTACAGCCTTCTAACCCATTTACTTGGGCATCAGGATGGAAATCACCTATCTATTGTGATAATCGCAAATTGATGTCATATCCACAAATTCGTAATTTTTTAAAAGTAGAATTTGCAAGGATAATACTTGAGAAATATCCTCAAACAGATGCCATAGCAGGTGTTGCTACAGGTGCAATTGCTCCCGGTGCGCTGGTAGCAGATGTTTTGGGGCTGCCTTTTGTTTATATCCGCTCCTCACCCAAAGATCATGGAATGGAGAATTTAATTGAGGGAGACCTTAAGCCAAAACAGAAAGTAGTTGTTATAGAAGATCTGGTGTCTACAGGCGGAAGTAGTCTAAAAGCAGTAGAAGCTATCAGAAGCAATGGTTCAGATGTATTAGGTATGATAGCAATCTTCACTTACGGCTTTCAGCACTCTGTTGATGCAATGCATGAAGCAAGGGTGGAACTTACTACATTGTGCAATTATGATGCAATTTTAGATGAGGCACTGGCTACTGATTATATTGACGAATCAGAACTTAAAACATTGCAGGATTGGCGTAAAGATCCCGAAAACTGGGGTAAACCACATAAAAATATTAAATAATGACAGAATTTGTCAGTGAATTAAAAGTAATTCAGCATTCCGATTCGGATATATTCAGGGTATTGTCGGATCTTCGAAACCTGGAATTAGTCAAAGGGATGATACCTGAAGATAAGATCAAGGACTTTAATTTTGATAAAGATACTGTATCTTTCACAGTAGATGCTATAGGTAAAGTTACATTTGAAGTGATTGACCGTCAGCCTAACAGGCAGGTGAGATTTAAGTCGCTGCGACTTCCATTTGATATCATTATGGAACTTAATCTAAACTCTATAGCTGAAAAAGAAACCGAATTGTCGATGCTTGTGCAAACCAATCTGAATCCCTTTATGAGAGGAATGGTTGAGAAGCCTATGAAAGAGGCAGCAAACAGGATATCAGATGCGTTGACTAATTTACCTTACGACAAAATTTAAATTATATAAGAGCTGAATTTCAATTGAATTTCAGCTCAATTTTTTCCCCTGAGTTCATATTTAGGGTTATATAACTGCTGTCTATACTGATTTTTTTACCATTTGCAGTTACAGATGTAACATAATCGGGAGTTTTTATCTTAAAACTGTTTGACACTTCAGCTCTAATTATTGCTTCTGTTAATCTGCTATTTTCCCATTTGGCATCAATTTCAGCACCGCCACGGGCACGTAGTCCTTTGAAGCTCCCATCACTCCATTTCCCCGGAAGAGCAGGGAGCAGGTTGATATAACCGTTATGACTCTGTATCAGCATCTCAGCTATTCCTGATGTGCCTCCGAAATTACCATCTATTTGAAAAGGAGGATGAGCACAGAAAAGATTAGGATATGTTCCGCCACCACTTCTCATATTTACCCCATCACCATAAGCAGGCTCCAATAAACTCTTCAAAAGCTTGTAAGCTCTGTCACCATCATGCAGTCTTGCCCAGAAATTTATTTTCCATGCTCTCGACCATCCTGTGCCCTCATCACCACGGCGGTTTAAAGTTTTTCTGGCTGCCTCTGCCAGGTCTGGTGTCACTTCAGGTGATATTTGATCGGATGGGTATAAGCCATATAGATGTGAAACGTGACGATGTTTAGGGTCCTGCTCTCTGTAATCTTCCAGCCACTCCTGCAGATAGCCGTTACTACTGATCTGCATAGGAGGCAATTGATCTATGACTTCTCTGATCCTTTTTGTTACAAAATCTTCTATTTCAAGTATTTCTGATGCTTTCAGAGTGTTAGTAAACAGCTCTTTAATGATTTGTACATCCATGGTGGGACCCATACAAACAAAAACCGGTTCTTCACTATCAGGCAGATAGAATGCATTTTCAGGAGATGAGGAAGGAGCTGTTACCAGCCATCCATTTTTGGGTTCCCTTATCATGCTTGTTAGAAAGAATTCCGCTGCACCTGCCAAAATAGGGTAAACAGATCTCAGGTACTCTTCATCTCTGTTGAATGAGTAGTGCTCCCAAATATGTTCACATAGCCATGCACCTCCGGTATTCGTTGCTCCCCATGAAGCATGTTCACCAGGCGCAGTGTAATACCACGGATTACTCATCATATGCGCAACCCATCCATCTGCATTATAGAAGGTCTTTGCTGTTTTCTCTCCCGAAGGAACCAAAGCACGTGTAAAGTCGATCAATGGTCTGTGCAGTTCAGATAGATTGCACACTTCTGCCGGCCAGTAATTCATTTGCAGATTTATATTCAGGTGATAATCGCCATTCCACGGTGTTTGTGATTGATTCGACCACAAACCCTGTAAATTAAGCGGCATACTGTTCTCATTGGTCCCACTTATCATCAGATACCTGCCATACTGGAAGTAGAGCGCTGCGAATGCAGGGTCGTCATTCTCCTGGAAATTTATCAATCTCTGATTTGTAGAGGTTATATTGTCCTGTTCACCCAGATAGAGTTCAACCCTGTTAAATTTCTCCTGATACAGGTCCACATGATCCTGTTTAAGCTTATCAAATGATTCTCTTTTAGCCTCTGTGATTAGTTGCACCACAGTAGATTCATAATCCTTATCCATCATATCTGTAGATGTGGATACCAGAATTAATGCCTCATCTGCATTTGTAAGTACCAGCGATGATTCGTCCCAACTAATTTCACCTCCTTTATTAACTATCTCAGCAATAGTCAGATATTTCAGACCTTTATCGCCATCATAGCCATCATTAAGCTGACCTCTCATAATCAGCCTGTTTTTTTCAATTGTTACATCTGATCTTTCAGAGCGGTTCAAATTTAGTTTAAAAGAAACTGATCTCTTTAAGTCTGCTGATATTTTTATAACAAGAAGATCATCATCGTGAGAGGCAAAATATTCACGCTTATAATTCACATCACCCAATTCAAACTGTGTAGATGCAACTGCATTGTTCAGTGACAGGCTTCTCAGATAATTCCTGACTGAATCATCTCTGTTGGTGTTGTGGTTATAACTATAATCGATATCCAGATCTCCAACTTTCTGAAAACAGCCATAAGGTGCATCTTTTCCATTACCGAAGGCAGACCCCTGTCCACCGCATCTGAAATGGCGATACATCAATTCCTGAGCTTCAAGATTCTTCCCTTCCAGAAGTAGATTTTGAATTTCAGGAAGATATTCTATAGCATCCGGATTAAACGCTTCGGGGTCTTCACTGCCCGACCACATAGTTATGTCATTTATAACAATCTTCTCTTTTTCTATACCACCATCAGGCATCATCCCAATTCTTCCATTGCCGAGTGGCAGCGTCTCTTCCCATCTGTTGGCGGGTTCTGAGAAATTGAGTGTTAATGTTTGTCTCTCTGTTTTATTCTCACACGAGCATAGAAATATTATTATACCTGCAAATAGTATAGATTGTAATTTAGTCATGAAACCGGATTATCTTTATTCTTTTGAAATATTACTATCAGTGAGTAAAATTAGCACATTCGGCAATAAGAAAAAAATAACCGGATGAACTCTTCACAGAGGTCATCCGGTTTTTGGAAAATCAAAAAAGTCATATAAGAAATAGAACTAATTAAATTGTGGTTTTTTAGTATTTAATAGTATTCATCTGATGTTGTTACAGGTATAGGAATCTCAGTCCCGGCTTGTAATGCAGGCTGATTATATCTGTATACCACATCATAAATCTTTTCTCTTGTATCGCTGTATGTTTTGTCTGTCCACTCTTTTACCTTAACTGATATCATAACAGAGTCGCTGTTCATTACTCGTAAAGGTCTTAAATCGAAGCAGACGAAACCTTCGTATAGTTTATCCGACTGACTTTCATATGCGTTGTGTCTGAATTCAAGTTCAATCACATCTTTGTCAGTATCAGGCCTTAGCTTGTTTTCAACTAAGTTTATAGCATGTGGCTGTTTACCACCATAGTTAAACATAAATGATGCATTAAGATAATCGCCACTAATCCATATTGAGTTTGTCTTAATTGGATCATCGCCAATAATTTCTTCATTATGGGCATTCAACTCAATTACCGGCTTAGTAAGTATTTTCCAAATGTCATTTATCTTCACATAGTGGTCATATCCATCTTTCTGGTCCGACAGTATTGTATAATTCACAAGCACCCTCTGGTGATTGGTGGGTAAAAAATTTACTGCTTTTGCTACAGGCCAAAGTCTTTTACCATTATCAAGCTGCAGTGAGTAAGCATTATCCCCTTCATTTATAATCGTAGCAATATCAATTCCAAAGTTTCCAAGCGACTTCGAATTATCGTCACATCCGGTATTAATCAACAGGATTCCAATTATTGCCAAACCAATTATGAAGAGTTTTTTTTGCATATCACTCAGATCACAATTTTCACATTAATGACTGCTCACTTTTACAAGTAAGATGCATAAAACTCAAAAACGCTGCGTGAATTTATAAAAAAAGTACAGTTTTAACGATGTTTAACAGTGGTATTTCCCCAACTATTACTTTTTTTTAGGGTATAGCTTATCTATGATATCAGGTCTGTTTATCTTTTTAAGCTCTCTGATAATAGAGCCTCTGCTTTTCTGATCATACCAGAAGAAAAACTGGCGTTGAGCCAATTTCTGGTCTTTCGATTTTGCTGTGTAAACCTGTTGTAGTGTATAAGGGTGGTAACCGGTATAATAGATTTCAGTTGCCAGTGTCATTGGCGATGGTGTAAAGTCCTGAACCTGCTCCAGCTTAAAGTCGAGATTCTTCGTAACCGCTGCCAGTTCTGCCATATCCTCTTCAGTACATCCCGGATGCGACGAGATAAAATAGGGTATAAGCTGCTGTTTAAGCTGATATTTATTGTTTAATTCATCAAATAGTCTCTTAAAGTTATAGAATAGAGAGAAAGATGGTTTGCGCATCACATTCAGGGTAGAGTCAGATGTATGTTCAGGAGCAACCTTGAGTCTCCCCGACACATGATTTCTTATTAACTCCTCAGCATACTTGCGGTTGGCACTATTCACCTTATTGTCATCCGACTTATGCAGCAGCATATCATATCGTACGCCACTACCTATAAAAGATTTTTTTACTCCCGGTAAAGCATCAACTGATTTGTAAATATCTAATAGAGCAGAGTGATCAATGTTTAGATTAAAACATACTTTTGGGAATATACAGGATGGTTTTTTGCACTTGCTGCAGATATTTAAATCCTTTCCCTGCATTTTATACATGTTAGCAGAAGGTCCTCCAAGGTCAGTAATATAACCTTTAAAGTCGGGCATTTCAGTAATCTGTTTTACCTCATTCAGAATAGATTCTTTTGTCCTTGAGGCAATAAATTTACCCTGATGAGCAGAAATAGTACAAAAGGCACATCCACCAAAACATCCTCTGTGCATATTTACTGAAAATTTAATCATCTCATATGCAGGAATATGCTTCCCTTTATATTTAGGGTGAGGAAGACGCGTATAGGGAAGATCAAATGAAGCATCAATCTCCTCCTCTTTCATTGGAGGGTAGGGTGGGTTAACAATCAAAACTTTATCATCTACTGCTTGCAATATTCTTGCGGCAGATATGCGGTTCGATTGCTCCTCTACTACTCTGAAATTCTTTGCCTGCTTAAGTTTGTCCTTCAGACACTCTTCATGTGAAAAAAGTGCTACCTCTTCTTTGAAAGGATTTTCCGGTATACTTTTCTTGTTGATTAGGAAGGCCGACTGGGGCAGATCATATATTTCACTAATCTTTCTTCCCTCTCTAATGTTTTTAATAAGTTGTTTAAGTGGCAATTCGCCCATTCCATAAATCAGGAAATCTGCACCGGTTTCGGCAAGTATGGTTTTATGTAGAGAATCATCCCAATAGTCGTAGTGCGTAACCCGTCTAAGTGACGCCTCAATGCCGCCAAGTACAATAGGCACATCTGGATAGAGGTCTTTCAATATCTTTGAATATACAGTCACCGCTCTGTCAGGTCGCATGTCAGACCTGCCATCGGGAGTATAGGCATCGTTAGATCGTAATCTCTTGTTTGCAGTATAATGATTAATCATAGAATCCATTACACCTGCTGTAACAGCAAAAAAGAGGTTCGGTTTTCCAAATTTCCTGAAATCCCTTAGATCGTCACGCCAGTTAGGTTGTGGTACAACAGCAACTTTAAGTCCCTCCTTCTCCAGCAACCTTCCAATAACGGCAGTACCAAAAGAGGGGTGATCGATATATGCATCACCTGAAAACAGAATAACATCAGCCTCTTCCCAGCCCCTCAGATTCATCTCTTTCTTTGTTGTGGGGAGCCAATCGGTCATCTGTCTTCTATTATTTGTCATTAATGCACTTTTTTAGGCTTCTGTTCTTTCAAAACAGCATCCAGTTCAACAGCTTTCTCTACTGCCAGTTGTATATCTGAGCAAATATATTCCTCACCTATAAGCTCCGGAATATTAGTTTTGTTTATCTGTTCCCTGACACTTTCCCTAACACCCGATAATATTACATGAATCTTCTCCTTAATCGAATTCTTAATTAGTGCCTCCAGGTTATTTAACCCTGTTGAGTCGATAAATGGAACCTTACGCATTCTGATAATACGTATCTTATGATGCTCTCCAATATTACGCATCTTCTCATCAAACTTGTTTGCAACACCAAAGAAGAAAGGTCCTCTAATTTCATAAACCTCCACACTATCAGGCAGTAAAAGTTTTTCCTCCTCTGTACCCTCATGTTTTACCTCACTGTCAGACTCAATTTTAAGCTCACCTGTTGAATGAGATATTTCGGTATATTCGTTCATTCGTTTCAGGAATGCAAAAATAGCGAGCAGCAAACCTACAGAAATAGCAACTGTAAGGTCAATAATAACAGTAAGCAGGAAAGTTGTCAAGAGGATTGCTTGAGTTGAACGCGACTGCTTCATCAGCGATACAAAAGTTCTCCACTCACTCATATTATATGCAACCACAACCAAAATCCCGGCAAGGCAAGCCATAGGAATATGTTTGGTCAGATCGCCAAGAAACAGCACTATAAGAAGTAAAACAATAGAATGAATAATACCGGCAACAGGAGTCCTTCCCCCATTGTTGATATTTGTCATTGTCCTTGCAATCGCCCCGGTAGCAGGGATACCACCAAAGAAAGGAGTAATTATATTCGCTGCACCCTGTGCAATAAGCTCCATATTTGAATTGTGTTTCTTTCCTGTTACCCCGTCTGCAACCGTGGCAGATAAAAGCGACTCAATAGCGCAAAGCATTGCAATTGTAAAAGCTGATGGGAAAAGAAGTCTGATACTTTCCAGATTGATTGCTATCTCCTTAATCTGCGGCAGTTCACTTTGAATATTAAATCTGTCGCCAATAGTCTCAATTCCCTCAATGTTTGCATAGTTCCTTAAGAAATAAACCACTACAGACATCAATATGATTGCAATCAGAGAACCCGGAACCCTCCTTGAAACCCTGGGAGTAAGAATAATAATAAGAACACTGACAACTGCAATAATTGTCACCCACCAGTTAACCGAGCCGAAATTCTGAAAATAGATACCCCATTTTTCTATAAAACCTGAAGGCAGTTTTGGTGTAGTAAGTCCAAAAAAGTCCTTAATCTGTGTAGAGAAGATTGTGAGAGCTATACCGCTTGTGAATCCCACAACAATAGGATATGGTACAAACTTAATAATGGATCCAAGTTTCAGGAAACCCATAACAACAAGCATTACCCCGGCGAGTACGGTTGCTATGGCAAGTCCCTGGATCCCATACTGTTCAACAATCCCGTAAACTATTACTATAAAAGCACCGGTTGGACCACCGATCTGTACAGTGCTTCCTCCAAGAAAAGAGATGATAAAACCTGCTATGATAGCGGTGAATATACCCTTCTCGGGTGTTACACCTGAAGCAATACCAAATGCAATTGCAAGAGGTAAAGCAACAACACCAACAATCAATCCTGACATCAGGTCTGCCAGGAATTTTTCTTTGTTGTAATTCTTAAATGTTTGAAATAATGTGGGTTGGAAATCCTTAAGTGAATTTATTCGCATAAATTATATCATGAAACTATAATGAGGTGCAAAGATACAAAAAAATATCAAACTACCCCTTGTTCCACGAGCACACATACACGTTCGGTTATTCTGTCTTCACCATAAGGATTATAGCGCACTTTCAGACTATTACCAAACATCCCTGCAAAAAGATTGTAACTCCAGGCCTTGAAGCTTCCCATGAAAGCATCAATAATGTGATATGAAGATGAATTGGTTTCTCTGTCAACCAGTTTCATCAGTAGCTGCCCCTGGGATTTAGTCAGCTTCTTCATTTTTGGAGTGTACGCATCTTTCAGATACTTCTCCATCTTATTAAGATGCTCCTGCCTGGCTTTATCATCAGGCAGCGTCTCCATATACTCGTATGTCTCCGTAATTATTCTTGCAATTTCCTTGGCATAAGGTAATGTTTTCTTTACATCTCTAACCAGCTTTAAATAAGCTATCTGATCTTTTGTGCTGCGGAATGTAAGGGGAGAATATTTTATAAAATCTCCAAGCCACATACAAGCAATGGTGTCTCCCTCCATTACAACTGCCGGATATACGTTGGGCATTAGATATATTGTTGATAATGGAGTTCTCTTATCAGGAGTTATATTTGTGGCATAATACTCCTGCGCTTTAACCGCTGGCGGTAAAAGCGATATAATTAGAACGAGTGAAACGATACCAAGTCTTTTCATAATGGTACAAAGATAATTAGTCGTTTTAATTTTCAAAATAAAATCTCGTTAAGTGTAGTTAATTAACCCTCGAGTTTTAAGAATGTTATGCAGATTTGGTTTACGAAAAACGGACAGCTATTTGTTTATTAGTTCAGCAAAAAAATATCACTTTAATAATAAAAATATGAGTTTGTATTTAAATCACGATAATAAAATGTATTTTTGAAATAAAAAGATTTACTGCTATGACATATTTCCATTTAGGTGAGCTCGTTTTCAAACAGGCTCAGAAATATAAAAACAGAACTGCTTTAAAGTATCAGGATGCAACAGGTGCATGGGTGGATATGTCATGGGACCTGTTTGCCGAGAAGGTGACAAAAACGGCACAGGCAATGGCCGAAATGGGAGTAAAGCCATATAACAACGTGGGCATCTACTCACAGAATATGGAGAAGTACCTGATCACAGATTTTGCAGCTTTTGCCAACAAAGCAGTTATGGTTCCTATGTATGCAACCTCCTCCCCAAGTCAGGTGAAATACATAGTGAACGATGCAGAGATAAGTCTGATTTTCGTTGGAGAACAATTTCAGTACAACAACGCTTTTAAAGTTCAGCAGGATAGTCAGTTCCTCCATAAACTGATTATCTTCGACAGAAATGTTGTTTTGCAGCCTGAAGACAAAACCTCGGTCTATTTTGATGATTTCATAACCACGGGCGACAACTCTGAGTCGGTTGCACTTGTCAATGCCCGCATCAGACAGCTTAAGGATAGTGATCTTGCAACTATAATTTACACATCAGGAACAACAGGCGAGCCTAAGGGTGTTATGCTTACGCATGCAAATTATCTTAAGGCAATGAGGATTCATGACATGAGATTAACTAATCTTTCTGAAAAAGATCTCTCGATGTGCTTCCTGCCGCTCACTCATATTTTTGAAAAAGCGTGGACAATCTACTGCCTGCACAGAGGAATTGTTGTAGCTATAAACAGAAACCCCGCCGAAATAAGGGAGACAATAAAGCAGGTTAGACCAACAATTATGAGCAATGTCCCCCGTTTCTGGGAGAAGGTCTACGATGGTGTTAAAGAGACAATAGATTCATCTTCAGGTGTTATCAAGTGGCTGTTTACCGATGCTGTAAAAACGGGAAGGCGGCATAATCTCGACTATCGCAACAATGGTCGTAAAGCTCCACTGGGCAATAGCATAAAATTCTTTCTATATAAACATACTATCTACTATCTTATCAAGAGGATAGTGGGTATCGACAGGGGTAATTTTTTCCCGGTTGCCGGCGCACCCCTGTCAGATAATATAAATGAATTTCTGCAGTCGATCGATGTTCATATAGTTTATGGATACGGACTCACAGAAACAACTGCAACAGTAAGCTGTTTCACCTTTCCCGGCTTTAAAATAGGCACAGTGGGCAAGGTTATGCCTGATACCGAGGTAAAAATCGGAGAAAACAGCGAGATACTTGTAAGGGGAGGAACTGTTATGAGCGGTTACTACAATAAGCCTGAAGCAACAAAAGAGGTCTTCACAGAAGATGGTTTTTTCAGAACCGGAGATGCAGGCATGCTCACTGACGATGGTGAAATTATTCTCACCGAGAGAATCAAAGATCTGTATAAAACATCCAACGGAAAATATATAGCTCCTCAGATGATAGAAACCCGTATAAGCGAAGATAAGTATATCGATCAGGTAGCTGTAATAGGAGATGAAAGAAAGTTTGTAAGTGCACTGATCATTCCAAACTATTTAGCACTTAAAGCATATGCAGACAGTCAGGGCATACCATATGAATCCACCGATGATTTAGTGAAGAATGATGTTGTTCACGATTATGTCTTCGGTAGAATTGAGCTGTTGCAGTCACAGTTTACCAATTATGAAAAGATTAAAAAGATCACACTGCTGCCACAACCATTCAGTATCGAGTCAGGGGAGCTTACAAATACCCTTAAACTCCGCAGAAAAGTAATTCTTGAACGTTATGCCGATATTATTGATCAAATGTACATCGACTAAAAGTAAATAAATCATTATCTTTGCACCGTTTTTTTAATAGAAGTAAAGGTCATGGATTACAATTTCAGAGAAATAGAAAAGCGGTGGCAAAAATATTGGGTGGAAAACGGAACTTATAAAGTAACCGAAGATAGTTCCAAACCTAAGTTTTATGTATTAGATATGTTCCCATACCCCTCAGGAGCTGGTCTCCATGTTGGGCATCCACTGGGATATATAGCATCAGATATTTATTCAAGATATAAGCGTTTGCAGGGCTTCAATGTGCTGCACCCAATGGGTTATGATGCATATGGACTGCCTGCAGAGCAGTATGCCATACAAACTGGTCAGCATCCTGCAGTTACTACCGAAAATAATATCAACCGCTACCGTGAACAGCTCGATAAGATAGGGTTTTCTTACGACTGGTCACGTGAGGTTCGTACATGTGATCCTGATTACTATAAATGGACTCAATGGGCATTCATTAAGATGTTCCACTCTTACTACTGCAATCAGGCAAAGCAGGCACGGCCTATTGCTGAACTGATTGAAGTGTTCTCAAAGCAGGGAACTGCCGGACTCGACCTTGCATGTACAGAACCAATGGAGTTTACGGCTGAGGAGTGGAACAGCAAATCAGATAAAGAGCAGCAGGAGATCCTGATGAACTACAGGATTGCCTACTTAGGTGATACAATGGTAAACTGGTCGCCCGACCTGGGAACAGTTCTTGCCAACGACGAGGTCAGCGAAGGTCTCTCAATCCGTGGCGGTTTCCCGGTGGAACAGCGTAGAATGCGCCAGTGGTGCCTTCGTGTCTCTGCATATGCGGAAAGATTGCTTGAAGGGTTGGATAAGATTGATTGGACCGACTCACTGAAAGAGACTCAGCGCAACTGGATTGGTCGCAGTGAAGGTGCAGTAATGCATTTCACCTCTTCAAATGGTGTAACCTTTGATATATTTACCACAAGAGCCGATACAATATTTGGTGTAACTTTTATGGTGCTGGCACCTGAAAGTGAGCTTGTTGATCAGCTTACTACTGAAGAGCAGAAATCTGCTGTTAAGCAGTATGTAGAGAACACCAAAAAGAAGACCGAACGCGAACGTATAGCTGACAGGTCGGTCTCAGGCGTCTTCTCCGGTACCTATGCAATCCATCCGTTCACAGGCCAGAAGATTCCGATCTGGATCTCTGACTATGTACTTGCCGGATATGGAACAGGAGCAATAATGGCAGTACCGGCGCATGATAGTCGCGACTACGCCTTCGCAAAGCATTTCAATCTTCCAATCATCCCGCTTATCGAGGGTTGCGATATCTCTGAGGAGAGTTTCGATGCCAAAGAGGGTATTATGATGAACTCCGGTTTCCTGAATGGACTTACCGTTGCACAGGCTATTCCTGCTGCCATTGATGAGGTTGAGAAACGTGGATTGGGTTACCGCAAAATAAATTATCGCCTCCGCGACGCTATATTCTCAAGGCAGCGTTACTGGGGCGAACCATTCCCAGTATATTATAAAGATGGCATGCCATACACTCTTGATGAGAGTGAGCTGCCTCTCGAACTTCCGGAAGTTGATAAATATCTCCCCACTGAAACGGGCGAACCTCCTCTGGGAAGGGCAAAAGAGTGGACCACCAAAGAGGGTTATCCGCTTGAACTTAATACTATGCCGGGGTTTGCAGGCTCATCTGCCTACTACCTCCGCTATATGGATCCTCATAACAACGAAGCACTGGTATCAGAGAAAGCAAATAGCTACTGGAGAGATGTTGATCTCTATATCGGTGGAACAGAGCATGCAACAGGACACCTCGTTTACAGTCGCTTCTGGAACAAGTTCCTTTTCGACCTTGGTGTCTCCTGCGAGGAAGAGCCGTTCAAGAAGCTGGTTAACCAGGGTATGATTCAGGGAAGAAGTAATTTTGTTTATCGCATAAAAGGTACAAACACCTTTGTTTCACATAATCTCAAAGATGAGTATGATGTCACCCCTATTCATGTGGATGTAAATATCGTACATAACGATGTTCTTGATATCGATGCATTCCGCGAATGGAGTCCCGAATATAAGACAGCCGAATTTATACTTGAAAAGGGTAAATATATTTGTGGCTGGGCAATAGAGAAAATGTCCAAGTCGATGTACAACGTAGTCAACCCCGACGATATCGTTGAAAAGTATGGAGCCGATACCCTACGCCTGTATGAGATGTTTTTAGGGCCCCTTGAGCAGTCGAAACCGTGGGACACCAACGGTATTGATGGTGTTCACCGATTCCTGCGCAAGGTGTGGAATCTTTTCTATAAAGAGGATGAGCTTAATGTATCTGATGATGAGCCAACAAAAGATGAGCTTAAAGCACTTCATAAGCTCATAAAGAAAGTGTCCTACGATATCGAGCATTTCTCATACAACACTTCGGTATCAGCATTCATGATATGTGCAAACGACCTGACATCACTGAAGTGCAACAAGAGGGCAATTCTGAGTCAGCTCGTTATCTGCCTTGCACCTTTTGCTCCACATATCTCAGAAGAGCTGTGGCATGCCCTTGGCAACGAGAGTTCAGTTTGTGATGCCCAGTGGCCCGAATGGAACGAGGAGTACCTGAAAGAGAATGTTTTCTCCTATGCAATATCATTTAACGGTAAATCGCGCTTTGTGCTGGAGTTCCCTGCCGAAGCAACCAACGAGGAGATCGAGGCAGCAGTTCTTTCTCATCAGAATTCACAAAAGTGGATAGATGGAAAAACGCCAAAGAAAGTTATTATTGTCCCTAAAAAAATCGTCAATGTAGTTCTTTAATAAAAAAAATGGAGAGATCAAAAGCACTTGGTATTAAAAGGTTCTATTGGAAAGATTACCTTTCGATATTACTTGGCACATTTATGTATGCACTTGGGGTAACCCAGTTTATTATGCCTCACAAGTTTGTATTGGGAGGACTTACAGGTATAGCTGTGCTTGTTAATTATGCATTCGGACTTCCGGTATCTGTTCAGGTACTGGTTATGAATGGTATCCTGTTAATGATTGCATATAAGATACTTGGTGTTGAGTTTCTCATAAAGACTATCGTAGGGGTTGCCTCTCTGTCAATCTTTATTGGTATGTTCGAGAGTCTTGATCTACCGACGATAATGATGGATGAGCCTCTGATGGCCGGACTGATTGGTGCAATTGTTGCCGGTGCGGGTGTGGGACTGGTTATGTCTGTCAATGGAAGTACAGGTGGTACGGATATTGTCATAATGATCATCAACAAGTTCAGGAATGTCACCCCGGGTCGCATGATGCTGCTTATTGATCTTGTTATTGTTTCCTCCTCATTTGTACTTTTCAGAAGCGTTGAAACCATCGTTTATGGTCTCATCATAATAGCGGTGGTGTCTACCTCGGTCGACTGGATATTAAACGGTATCAGGCAGTCGGTTCAATTTTTCATAATCTCTCAGAAGTATGAAGAGATTGCCGATGAGATTAATCATCATATGCACAGAGGATGCACAGTGCTTGATGGAACAGGATGGTACACCCAGCAGCCACAGAAGGTGCTGCTGGTAATGGCAAAGCGAAGTGAGTCAAACTCCATCTTCCGTATGGTCAAGAGCATCGATTCAGAAGCATTTATCTCACAGGCCAATGTAAATGGTGTCTATGGCAAAGGGTTCGACAGGATGAGGTGATTCCTCTCTATGATCTGAATTCGTCAACTATGTTGTGCATTGTTGTGCATTTGTCAACAAGGTAAACGAGCGACTTATACGCTACTCCGCTGTTAATAGATAGTCCAATCTCACAGGTCCTGCTGTTGGAATAACCCTCACTCGCATTCATTATCTCATGTTTTAACGGTGAGAGAGCAGCATTATTCAGTTCCGGATAGAAGAATCCACGGTCACCCGCCCATCCGCAACATGTCACACTATCCGGCACAATCACCTCATCTGCACAGAGCGATGCAACCTTAAACAGTTTCTCCTCCAGCTGCATCTTTGTAGCACTGCATGTAGAGTGAACAGCAATCCTCACAGGTGCTTTTGTGAACTGGAGCCGTCCAATTAAAAAATCATGAATAAACTCAACCTGATCATACAGTTTTAGTCTCCCGTCCAAAGTCTCACGCATATGCAGGAGGCATGGACTCATATCACACACTATCGGCAGTTCACCGTTCCTGCTTGCTTTTAAAAGCGCCTCATTCAGCTCATTCTCCTTCCTGGCGGCCTGTTTTCTGAAACCTTTACTACTGAAGGCCATACCGCAGCAAAGTCTGTTTTTCTCTTCAGGGATAATAACTTTATACCCCGCTTTTCTCAAAACAGAGAGCATCTTTGCAGGCAGATCCTCTTTCTCTTCGTAACCGAACGAAGGGCCACCCATTGATCTTGTTATGCATGATGGGAAATATACCACCTCAGGCGAATCGGGGTTCTCATTTGAGTATATATTCTGTTTTATCTTTTTGCTCCCTGATGGTGTATATTTTGTCCAAAGTGGGAAAACACCATCCCCAAGCTTGTAAATACCTCTTGCAAAGCTCTCCATGGACTTATATCCAACCACCTTAGATATAGAGTGGGGCAGAGTAATAAATCCCCTGATAAAAGATGTAAGGGGCGCCATATTTGAGGCAATAGTATCAGCCACCAAATTTGCCAGTTTGCCATTCTGCTGCCATCTCAGCTCCTTCACAAGCTTACCCGTATCAATGTCAACAGGACAAGCTATCCCACATAGTCCATCCGTAGCACAAGTCTGATCCAGCGGATATGATATCTCCCTCACCTGCTTCAGAATACTCTTCTGCCTATTTTTCTCTGCAGAGCTGCTGTCAGCAATAAACCTGTATGCAACAATACGCTGTCTTGGTGTCAGAGTAAGATCTTTGGAAGGACAAACAACCTCGCAGAATCCGCACTCAATACATTTATCTATAATAGGATTTGCATCAGGTATCCGTTTGAGATTTTTTATAAATACCTCGCTGTCATCATTTATAATAACCCCCGGATTAAGAACATTATCAGGATCAAATGCCCTCTTTATACGCTTCATCAAATCGTATATATCGCTTCCCCATTCTTTCTCCACAAACGGGGCCATATTCCTGCCGGTACCATGCTCCGCCTTAAGGCTGCCATCATGTTTCACAACAACCAGTTCAGATAGCTCATGCATAAAAGTGGAATATCTTTTCACCTCCTCCACACTGTTTATATCAGGGAAAACTGTGAAATGGACGTTCCCGTCGAGTAGATGTCCCCACATCACTGCATCGCTGTAACCGCTGTTCACAAGAAGCTCACGCAGATCAGTAAGCGCATCACCCAATCTCTCTCCGCTAAAAGCCACATCCTCTATAATACTTGCAGTGTGAGCAGGGCGGGTAGCCGCCGCCGAGGTGAACAGACCATTACGCACATTCCAGTAGAGGTTGTATAAAAACTTATCAGTAGTAAATTTTATTGGAGTCAATGTCTCTATATGAGCAAGCCTCTCCTCAATTTCACGCATCTGATTCAGAAGAGTAGCCTCATCATCTGCCGAAGTATCAATAAGCAGAGCTGCCGCACCCTCAGGCAGTGTCTTCAGTTCTTCCGGCATACCCTGCTGATCTTCAACAGCCCTCAGTGCATTTCTGTCCATCAGCTCAGCAGCACTCACCTGGCAGCCCCTGAGCGGGATAATAGCCTCACTCACATCACGCAGGTTCCTGAAGTAAACCATTGCAGTAGCCTTCAGAGGAGCATCATGAACAGTTCTGAAGGTTGCCTGTGAGATAAAGCCAAGCGTTCCTTCCGAACCAATCATCAGATGCTGAATTATATCGATTGGATCATCAAAATCGATCAAAGAGTTTACTCCATATCCGCAGGTATTCTTAAGCTTAAATTTCGATGCAATTCTGCTTTCAATCGCCTTGTTCTCAGTAGCATCCCTGTGCAGCTGAACTATATCACCAATCAGTTGAGGATTCTCAGCGATAAAAGCTTTGCGGCTCTCGCTATTGCCCGTATCCAGAACAGAGCCATTTGCAAAAATAATGCGCATCGATTTGATGGTGTTGTAGCTGTTGTGCAGAATACCGTAGCTGGAGCCACTTGCGTTATTTGATATGATACCACCAATCTTGGCCGACTTAACAGATGCCGGTTTTGGTCCCAGTTTCCTTCTATATCTCCTTAGAATAAGGTTAGCCGCACCACCTGTCAAACCACACCCAAAAGTGGCTGTCTCCCCATTATCAGTAATAACCGAAAAATCAAAACCCTTGCCCGCCTCCATAAGTATGGAGTCAGAAATAGTCTGCCCGCTCAAACTAGTTCCCCCCGCTTTAAAAGTCACAGGAATCTTCTTGTCGTTGCAAAACCTGAGCAGGCGAATAACCTCCTCCTCAGAATTTACCTTAACAACCGCTTTTGGTATGAGACGATACAGACCGGCGTCCGTACCCTTTGTAAGGCGAGAGAGCTCATCTGTAAACAGCTGATCTGCAGTGAATATATCAGCAAGCTCTTTATGCAATTGTTTTTCAGTCATTCAATAAAGGATTTACATGTAAGAGCACAAACTTACAAAATAATATTAAAAAAGAGCAGTTAAACAACCGCTCTTTCAATAATCATATAGGTAAGTCTAAAATCTTAATTCAGTGAGATGAAGATATCCTTTCCTTCAGTCTCAATAGCAATCTTCTCTTCACGTCCCAGCCATCCTAATGCAGCGTAAAGATCTTTATCAGTTAATTTTGTCTCTTTCTTAAGAGCCTTTATCTCCAGCTTTCCTTTCTTATCAAGCACAGTCCATACTTTCCCGGCATTAATACCAAATTTCTCAATCATTTTTTTCTATTGTTTACAAAATTAATAGTCTAATTAAGCTGCAAAGTTAAATCTAAAAATCTTAATTGCAATAATTTAGCTGCAGTTTAAGCTGAGTGAGTGAAAGATAACTCATCAAGAATCTTCGAAACCTGCTCTATCAGTGAGTGGCTGCTATCATTGTAGATAACATAATCAGAATGCTTCACCTTCTCCTCTTCGGGCATCTGGTTAAACATACGCGCCTCCACCTGCTCCCTGCTTACCCTGTCACGTTTCATAACCCTCTCAATCCTTGTTTCCTCGGGAGTATAAACCGTAATCACTTTATCAACAAACTGATTAAAGCCGGCCTCTATCAGAAGAGCAGCATCAATAACAACAACAGGGCACTCCTTATAACTATTGCACCACTCCATGAAGCAGTCGGCCACCACAGGATGAATAATTGAGTTAGCAATCTTAATATTCTGATCATTGCTGAAAATCAGTTCGGCAAACCTCCTTCGGTTCAATCTATCGTTCTCGTAGATATCAGGCCCGAAATGATGAATAAGCTGCCTTCTAATTGTTTGAGAAGTGTCATTAAGCCTTTTCGCCTCGATGTCAGCATCAAATACCGGTATGTCGTAAATGCGGAAAATATCACACACAACAGACTTACCGCTACCTATGCCTCCGGTCACACCAATTCTGATCATCTTCAGTCAACATTTTCAAATAGGAATTCAACCTGAGTAGGTGATAGCTTCGGCTCAATAGCTGTTGCCGGCGCTTTGGTCAGACTAATTTCAACACGTCCATCCTGATTATCCCTGAATTTCCTGTAATCCAGCTCAATCTCGAAATCCTCAGCAACAATCTTCTTATACTCATCAAGAGTAACAGAGAATGTAACCTTAGCACGAGAAGGGAAAAACTTCACATCAAGATTTCGGGGTAGGTGAGTAGCCCTTATCGGAACCTCGAATGTTTGCTCAGTATACTCAACCACCGGGATATAAATATCCACCTCAGTAGGAGAGAATTTCACCCCCTCCACCGGATTAATCTTAATCTTCAGCTGAGAGGTAGCGTTCAGATTCTTAAACAAAGTATATTCAGTAGTAGCAACCTTAAGCTTGTCGAGCGACTCCTTCGATCCGTATGCCATAACCGTTTCAGGAATAAACGTTACAGAGTCGACAACCAGATTAGCCCTGCTCGTGGTCAGCTCCCCGTCAAAAGCCACGGTCAGCTCCTTACTCTCCAGCTTAGAGGTAGCCAGAGATAGCGTCATAGGGTAATACCCCCTGATAATCGTACCCGATGCAAACTTACCCCGCAGCAGTTGACGAAACTGCTCACCCTGAATAAGCGTAGTGCCATCTTCCGTCAATGCAGCAAAATCGATCTCCAGCGAGTCCTTTTTCCTAATATCAAGCCTGAAAATCTCCGCCCCATTATCAGAAACGCTCACATCAATATAAGCAGGCAAAGGATTATCAAACACCACATCTTCGGGGATATTTGTGTATTTCAATGGTACACGGTAGGTACCTTCAATATTTTGTTTCTGGAAGAAGAGCATCAACCAGAAAATAAAAGCTACCAAAAGGAAAAACAGGAAAGCCAGCATACTCTTCCACGGCAAAGCAGAGAAGTATGATTTTAACCTGGGAACCCCATCCTTTATGATAGCTTTTAAATCCATTGCACGAATGAATTTATTATTGAGCAGCTATATCTTTTGTAGTTTGGAAAACCGATGTCTTCTCGATTTTAATCCTCACACCATCGGCAATCTCCACAAGGAACCATGTGTCGCCCACCTCTTTAATTCTTCCATGAATACCACCTGCAGTAACAACCTTATCGCCTGTTGTCATGGCTTCACGGCTCTTCTGCAGCTCTTTCTGCTTTTTCTGCTGTGGGCGGATCATGAAGAAATAGAATACTGCAATAATTGCAATAAGCATGATTAAAGTTCCACCCATTCCACCTGCAGGACCTTGTGCTGTTGCTTGTAATAAAATATTCATAAGAAATTATTTTTTATAAGTTTATAATTAATTTTTAAAGATAAGATTTTCATTCTTAATTTTATGCACTATCGCATCTAAAATTCCATTTATAAAAGTACCGCTCTTAGGAGTACTGTATGATTTTGCGATATCAATATACTCATTCAGCGAAACACTGGTAGGGATCGATTCAAAAGTAAAAATCTCGGCAAGAGCCACCTGCATTATAATAAGATCCATCACAGCAATCCTCTCGAAATCCCATTTATCTGTATTCTCCTCAATAAGATCCCTGAATTTTTTCTCCCCAAGGATAGTCTCATGCAGAAGTTTCAGTGCATACTCCTTATCCTCCTCATCCTTAAACATTGGTAGAAGCGGTTGGTCAGCCCCCTTATTTTCATTAAATCTCTTTATTGTTTTGAGCACGAACGACTGAATAATCTCTATATCATCATTCCAGTATATACATTCATCCTCAAGGAGATCGTATAGCTCCTCACTTCCGCATATAAACTGCTTAAATACCTTTCTCCAGAACTCCCTGTCCTCATCGTATGTTGGCGCTTGAATCTGAGAATAGTTCTTATATGTTTCCGATTCCAGAATAACCTCCAGCAGGTTTTTAACATATGACTCATTCTCTTCCCACGATTGTGGTCTGTCGAGGTTATACTTCTGCAGCTGCTTGTTGTCGCTCAGCTGTATTATGAACTTGTTCTCAAGAAGATTCATGTTTGGATTCAGATCCTCTTCTGAAGGAAGGAACTTATTCTTTTTAGCCTCCACTCTCTGTTCGTACACCTTAGTTACTTCCAGCATCAGCTGCAGCATGTAATAATAAAGATCGTATGATTTTTGTAACCCGAACAACAGCTCTTTTTCAGCTTTTCTTAAATCTCTATTCGTATTTTGATACCATGAGTAGACTAACTGAACAGTCCTTATACGAATTAAATTTCTGTTTATCATTTTATGAATGAACTTATTTCTTAAGCAATAGCTTATAATGAGTTGCAAAAGTAGTTATTTTTTTCGGTATTAAATATACAAAAAATCAAAAGGTTGTTATAGATTGGTTTATATTTCATTAGTGATTGGTGAAATACTTGTAAACTAACTTGATATTGATGTTAGTATTGTTGAAATGTTTTATCATGGTTGCAGTGTGTACAAGTATGTCTGCTATCCCTGGTTGTATATGGTTCCAAATATGGCATTTTAAATTTTATCATAATATTACAAGTGGTTTACTTACTCTTTCTTTTTTTATGTATAAAGTGTATAAAGTGTAGGTGTATTATATACTAATTAGTAAATAAAGTAGTAATGTAATAGCGTCAAATATTATAGTTCATTTTCACCTACACCTCGTACACTTTCATCACCTAATATTAAATATGCTACCAATGCATGACTCTTACGGACTACTTTAATCCCTGATTTTCTTATGGTGGAAGTAATCATTCGTTTTGTCAATATATATAGTTTATTCGTTACACAAAATATATGATATTGCTCATATATAATTGCCATATTATTGATAGACTGGCATTTCACAAATATACCAAAAATTACGATATTTAGCAAGTAAGTGCTGCATGAATTCCGCTCCCTCAGCTATTCTTATCAGTTGTTAAAAATAAAAACATTGATTATCAATTACATATAGCAACTACCTTTTTTCAGAAAAATATTCTTAGTGTAAACCTATTTAAGGACTATACATAGCTAAAGCTACTCCGTACCAAGTCCGAATCCTCTTCATATCCTCCTCATATTCACTTTATATCCACCTCATAAAAATATGAGGTGGATAGAGATTAAGTGTTGCTAATATGCATAATAATAGGTATATTGTAATGAATAATAATTAAACATTATGGGTATAGTAGACTTAAAAAAATTAGGTCTGATTTCTGGTAAAATAGGACCTTATGTTGCTTATGTAAGTAAAGATGGGAAGCAAATATTAAGAAAACATGTAATTCCAAAAGATCCCAAAACACCTAAACAGTTAGCTTACAGAATGAGATTTGGGATGGTGAATAAATCTCTTTCGCCATTAAACAGGGTAATTAAAAAAGGTTTTTTAAATACAGATAACGCTTATAGAAAAGCAGTATCGAAAGCATTAAACAATGCTGTCATAGGTGAATATCCTGAGTACAAACTTGATTATAGTAAGATTCAGGTAGCCGAAGGTAAATTGCAACTTCCCACTTTTGTTTCAGTAAATGTTGACAGTAATACAAGGTTAGCTACAGTTAATTGGAATCCGGAACCGATCTTTGATACTTATCCCGGCAGAGAAGATGACCGTGTTAATATTGTGTGCTTAAATGAATCAACCCCCGAAGCTGTTTGCTTTCACAATAGTGCCAAACGTTCAAAAGGTACAGCAACAATTGATTTAAGTTCTAAAATGGTTATTAGTAAGCTTTGGAGCATAAAAGATTTGCATTTTTGGCTTTATTTGAGTACATATGACATAACACAAAATTCAGATAGTATATATATTAAATGTTCAGAAAAATGAAAACCATAAAACATTATAGTTACTGATTCATTTATTCTGTTGTGAATTGCTTTCATATTCAGTACCTTTGGTATTACACAACAACACCCATTGCATAAGCATCATAACCTTTAATGTTGTGAATTGCTTTCATATTCAGTACCTTTGGTATTACACAACAACTATCGCAATACTTAAATCGACTGGACGATTGTTGTGAATTGCTTTCATATTCAGTACTTTTGGTATTACACAACAACTGGTGGTTATCTTACCTTCTATATAGATAGTTGTGAATTGCTTTCATATTCAGTACTTTTGGTATTACACAACAACACTACAACAATTATTTCTCTTTCTTTAGTAGTTGTGAATTGCTTTCATATTCAGTACTTTTGGTATTACACAACAACTTTTAGCTGTTGCATTCTTAAAGTCTTGATGTTGTGAATTGCTTTCATATTCAGTACTTTTGGTATTACACAACAACTCACCATTCCAATACTGTGCAACCCTGGTAGTTGTGAATTGCTTTCATATTCAGTACTTTTGGTATTACACAACAACATACCTTCTTGCCCAACGAACACCATCACAGTTGTGAATTGCTTTCATATTCAGTACTTTTGGTATTACACAACAACTTTTGTTTGTCAGACAAGGCATAAGAATCAGTTGTGAATTGCTTTCATATTCAGTACTTTTGGTATTACACAACAGCACATCTTTGCATCGCTCCCTCCAAAGCCTCGTTGTGAATTGCTTTCATATTCAGTACTTTTGGTATTACACAACAACCCCAATTTTCCTGTTGATAGATGCTGTTTTGTTGTGAATTGCTTTCATATTCAGTACTTTTGGTATTACACAACAACAGGATCTGCGTAATTGTATAGATTATCAGTCTGTTATAGGTGATTGTCAAATTAAAAAAAAGATGTTGTTGCAAGTAAAAAATCCTGTCAGAAGGCAGGATTTTTTATTCTATTATATTGTCTCGTCCTACTATACCGTTACATAAAAAAAGAACTTATGAAAAAAGAAGATGATTTGTTTTATGTAAAACGCACTCAAAGAGACTACAGCTTATC